>Ga0114939_10000003_pt1 | contig 313893 bp, 256 predicted proteins | sample AshMeaCrysSpring_FD_87196 | JGI IMG/M metagenome (GOLD analysis project Ga0114939, IMG submission 87196) | Groundwater microbial communities from Big Spring, Nevada to study Microbial Dark Matter (Phase II) - Ash Meadows Crystal Spring | ecosystem: Environmental > Aquatic > Deep subsurface >...
AAATAGCGCTCCTGCCCTATCCTGCGGACCGGATCTTCGAGCAAAGCCAGTGAGGCGCGGACTTCCTCCACAATGGAGCGGATGCCAGGTTTCATGGCCGTTCTCCTATGTAGGGATCTTTGATTTTCCGATGCGCGTACCGGATGTCTGAAAACATGGCCGTACAGGATTTCCCAGTGTGCGATTGCGCCAGGAAACCCACCCTGAACCACGGTTTGGCGTCAAACTGAAGATGCCGCACCAACAACCAATCCTTCCCATTGGAGGAACAATAAAGGGTAACCACATTGCCGGATTTAGCCATCTTGAACCAGGTCTGGTTTCCGGGGATCTCCACTGAATTGCAATCGTCCGAAATCTGCTTTGTGACCACGCTCACTACCCTGTGCGCACCCGTATAGTCCCGCTCAAAACAAAATTTGATCCAGTTCAGGCTATCCTGCTTCAGTACGATGGCAGCGCGGTCCCATTTGCTGCTGAACGCATGGGAAAGGCAGATACAAATGGGGAATGATGCATGCTCCTTTGTCATGGAACTATTTTTTACGCCTGGTGGCGGCCTTCATGGCGTTTTCCGCTACCCGGAAACGAAGGATGTCCGTAATCAGCTTGACGGGCAGGACTTTGCCGTTCGGAAATTGAATGGCACTCTTTGCTGTACCGTAATCCTGCAATAGGTCCCTGAATGCTTCCACCCCGGAGGGCATCACATAGAAACCAAGGTGATTTTTCATCTGACCGAAATATACCAATGGCCCGTTCAGGGAATATGCCGGCATCATATAGGCGATGCGCTCCTCCGCTCCCGGAGCATGTTTCAGTATGAGCGCGCGAAGCTTGTTCATATTTGGCTGCAGTTCAGCTGGGTGGGCTTTGATGTAGGCCTCCACTGAAGCAAGAGCGGACGCAGGCAACTTGTTCATGGACATCTGTTTAATCAATCAAAAGTTCGTATTTCCCCAGCAATCCGGCAAGCGCATCGATGCGAAAACGGGCTCGTTTTATAAAATTCTTTTCCGGATCAATCCGGACGTGCAGGGCATCGCGGAAATCCGCTCCTCCCAGTTGAGACCCGTCGAACACTGCGCCCATCAAATCTGCGCCGCTGAAGTCAACTCGGGATAAATCCGCCTCCGTAAAATCCACTTCCTTCAGGCTGCAACCAGCCAATGATTTATCTGCAAGCTTCCGCTTGTAAAAAGAAGACAGATCAAGCAGGCATCGCTCGAAGACAGGATCGAAAAAAAGCAGATGACAATCTTCAAAATGAATACCGGTCATTTTACATTCAATGAACCGGGTATTTCGAATACCGGTTCCCGCCATCTTTACACCGGCCAGGTTGACGGATTCAAACGTGCAATCGATGAATTGAAACCCGGACAAATCTGCACCTGAAAGGTCAATGTGCTCAAACAAACAGGCATCGTAGATCGCTTTTGCGGGGAACTCCCCTGGCAGATTTGCAGCGTTAAACTTCTCATCTGCAATGTAGACCTCACTCATCCCCGAAATCTACTTCAATTTTCCTATCTTTTTCGTTGAATTTATCAGTATGCCACACCCCATTACGCCCTGTATCTGGTGCAATCACAATGCCCAGGAAATGGCCGCGTTCTATGCCAGGGTCTTTCCGGGATCAAAGATAATGCAGTCGTCCCCTGCCATGGTTTCCACGCAGGTTGCCGGGGCACCGTTGGCCCTGCTGAATGGTGGTCCGCAATTCAGGCCCAATAGTGCCATTTCTTTTTTTATGGTCTTTGAAACACGGAAAGACATTGACAGTGTCTGGGCGGGACTGTTGGAGGGTGGACAAGTGATGATGGACATAGATACCTATCCCTGGAGCGCCAGATATGGCTGGTTGCAGGATCGGTTTGGCGTTAACTGGCAACTATTCCAGGGTAGCAGGGCAGAGATGAACGGCACCCTGATTCCGGCCTTAATGTTCACGGGCACCAGGGCAGGCAAAGCCGAAGAAGCCATTGGGTATTATACCACCAGCATTCCAGGGAGCCGCATCGTGGATCTGAGCAGGTACGAAGCCGGTGAACAGGATGTGGAGGGAACCCTGAAACACGGCCGGTTTCTGTTACAGGGCCAGCCGTTTGCGGCCATGGACAGTTCATATGCCCACGGAGTGGCTTTCAATGAAGCGATTTCGTTTATTCTTACCTGTGATACTCAGGATGAAATTGACCACTATTGGACGCTGCTCACTGAAGGTGGCGAAGAACAGATGTGCGGATGGCTGAAGGATCGTTACGGAATCTCCTGGCAGGTTGTACCAGCCATATTACCCTCCTTAATGGCAGATCCTGATCAATCCAGAAGAGTCATTGAGCGTTTTCTTAAAATGAAAAAGTTTGATATCCAGGCGTTATTGGACGCACTATAAATATGCCCGCAGGATCCGAGTCCGCCCTATCGCCATTCCCTGCCCACTTCTTCCCCGGGGAAAAACTTACTTTGGAATGCCGGACTGTCCAGGACCATGAAGGGTCTTTTTCCATCAATGCCCAATTGCCTGATCTGAATGGCCAGTGGATCCTCGCTTGCACCGGTGGAGAGCATGAGTTTTTGCGCGGGGAACCATCGCATCATTCCTTTTACGGACACACGCGTGCGCAGAGGCCTTCCGTTTTTGAAAGAATAGGTGACCAGGCTCAGCGGAACGAACGGGAGTGAAAATCCGAGATGTCCCCTGCATTGCAGCACCAGCTGACCTCCTGCATCGTGCATTTCAGAATGCAGGTCCCCCGGAAGAAACTGGTGATGGATATCTGCCAGTCGCTTTGGATACCCCCAAATCTCTTTGCCCGCCACCATACTGAACGACGAAGTCACCGGAATCTGCAGAATATACTGCCCGAGACTTCTGCGTTCGAGGTCTCCAAACAAACCGCCCCAGCCGCCAAATACCGTCTGCACCCCCTGTGGAATAGCAGGCACGGAAAGGATGATTTCCTGGTATGCGCCGAGGTCTGATTTTTGGTATTGAATCAATCCCATCGCCACTACAGGCCTTCCCATCCACCTGAGACCGGAACGAAGCCCGCTGCCCTCGAGTAAGGGTTGAAGTTGCCGGTCTGTGGTTTTGAAAAGCGCCACCATGTAATGAACTTGGTAGAAATGGCATGGCAGCCAGGTCCGGCCCTCGGAAAGGGTCAACCCGATCCTCGGCCCCTCCCAAAAGTCACCGTTCCGTGAAACTGTTTCCTGGTCCATGATCTAAAGATAGGGGCCGCTTACAAGCCTGCGAAGAAACGAGCTGAAATCCTGACCATTATCCCTGCAAAAGCATGATTTCTATCAGCCTTCCCAAGGGGGGGCCGGTATACCTTTGAACCATGAAACTTCGTTCCATACTTGATGAAACGGATTGGATGGAAAACCTAACCAAAGAAAATGACGACATCATGAAAAAAATAATTGTCCCGGTTGATTTCTCGGATACCTCCAAAAACGCTGCCCGCTATGCGGCCGCCTTTTCCGCTGACATCGAAGAAAGCGAAGTCCTATTGTACCACGTATATGACAATTTTTCATTTGGATCAGACGGCAGTCCCTTGCAGAACGATCAGGATACCCAAAAAATCATAGCCAACTCTGCGCTGCATAACCTGCGCACGGAAATTTTACCCCTGACCAAATCCACCATCGGCATCCTGTCTGAGACTGGCTCACTGGCAGAAAACCTCGAGAAACTGGTTTTGCACAATGGTGCAGACCTGGTCATCATGGGCATCAGCGGAGCCAGCAGGCTGGAACAGGTGTTCATTGGCAGCAATACGCTTAAAGTCATTAAAAAAGAAAACTTCCCAGTGCTGATCGTTCCTCCGGACGCTCAGTATAAGCGGATCAAAAAAATGGCATTTGCAAGTGATTTCAAGGATGTGGAAAACAATGTCCCCGTGAATTCACTCAGGAATATGCTCTCCCTCTTCCGTCCGGAACTGCACGTGATCCATGTGGATGAGGATCGTCAGGCACACCTTGGACCGGCATTCAAGAAAGAGAAGGATGCGATGGAATACCTGCTTCAGGGCTTCAATCCTGAATACCATTTCCTCTCCGCAGGAATTGATTTCACCCGCGTCATCAGCAACTATGCAGACGAAAAGGAAATGGATGTGATCATTACCGTCCCGAAACATCATAGCTTCCTGGCGGACCTCTTCACGCAAACCCATACGGAAAAACTGGTATATCACACCCATATCCCGGTGCTGGCAATCCATCAGTAAGACAGGCGGTTCCTGTCAGAGCAAAGTGTGGATCCGGGCGTACTGCAGGAGCAGCACCGTTTTCGCATCCCTGATTTCACCGGAAGACACCATCAGGATCGCCTCCTCGAAATCCAATTCCAATACTTCGATGGATTCCTGTTCTTGCGCCAGTCCGCCTCCCTTCGTCTCGCGCATATTGTCTGCATAGGGGGCCACATAGAGGTGAAGGATTTCTGTGACGGATCCGGGCGACATATACAACTCAAATACTTTCCTGACCTCACCCACCCGGTATCCGGTTTCCTCCTCCGTTTCTTTCCGGATGGCCTCTTCCGGTTGCAGGCTATCCAATAGTCCAGCGCATGCTTCAATCAACATTCCATCTGCATTGCCGTTCAGGTAAGTAGGCATCCGGAACTGCCTCGTCAGCACAACCGTTTTCTTCTCCCGGTTGTAGAGGAGAATGGCAGCACCGTTGCCCCGGTCGTACACTTCACGCTGCTGTTTCTGCCAGTGCCCGTCCGGCATTTGCAACTCATAGCTGGCTTTTCTCAAATGATACCAATTGCTGCTCAGTGTGGTCAATTCCAGGTTTCGAACTATCATACGATTTTTTTTACTGCCCCTTTCAAAGCCCGGGTCTCATTCCAACCGCGGCATGGACTTTATCCAGGATGTATACCATCGCCTCTGTGTCCATTTTACAATATGCCAGCAGATGAGCCCGGAGCTCCTGCTCCCGCCGAGGTTCATCCATATAAAACAACTCTTCAAACGCTTCGCTCGCCGCCTGTCCATTGGAAATTTCCAGGGCCTCATAGTGCAGGCCGGGCACCATGGCCGGCAACACGCTCTTGATGGAATGTGAGCCCTGCATGCCGGGTGCATAATACCATTTCTTTTCAAATGGCTCCATAAGGTCGGCAACCCGATTAATCAATGCCTGTATCTCCACCGCCCTGTCCGGAAACTGAACCGCCAGTTCACGGAGTCTCCCCAATTCGAAAGATTTGTTGTAAGCCAATACTGTTCCGGAGATACCGGTTGCTGTCAGCAAGGCTTCAATGAATGCCGGCCTGGGATCCGGACCAGCTTCTGCCAGGAACTCCCGGTGTTCCGAGGGTGCGCCCGGATATTCCGTCCGGTGCACCGAAAACTGAAAGGGAATCTGCTGGTAGGGCCTTGTGCCATCGTAAAGTGGCACAGCAGGCTGAAAACACTCAAAATCCATGAGGTACAATGGATAGACCAGGCGGTTCAGCCAGTCTTTCAAAGCCGGTTCATTTACATAATCCACTCCACTCACGGTAGCGCTCACCTGCAATCTCTGCATTTCACTGAGTTGAAATCCGTCCGGCAATTCTTCCTGCCGGTACACGCCCTGGTAATAAAGTTCAAATTTCCGTGCGCCCCCAAGGTGCATGATATCGAAAATGGAGGGCGATGGGACATGGCTCCAGCAATGATCCGTAAAAGGACAGGGATGGGGGCTGCTGCAATGAGGACCAATATCTTTTTCAGGAATCTGTTGCGAGGTAAGCACCCGCTTGAGTTCTTCCACCTGTCCAACCATTTCCGGAAGCATGAGCCTCAGCCTCCTCATTACGGGAACGATCTGAAAAAGCGCACTGGGTTCTATCGGTCCAAAGCGCTGATACCGGCTGTCCACGTGCATGATAAAGAAACGGGACATGGGTATGCCGGCTCCACGGATGACGTGCAGCTGGAAAGCCGCATCGGCCAGGTAGTGCTCCTTGATGCTGGTGCCGGATTTGACTTCATAAGCATGCCATTGAGGTCCCCGTCTAACCAGGACATCCACTGATGCAAAGAGACCGTCCCACAGAAAAGAAGCCTCATAGATCACTTTTGCGCCAGAAGCCATGAGCCCGGCGGTACGTTCTGCGGCAGCGTCCACCTCAAAAGGCTCCGGTGCTGCAAGTTGACCGCCCGGGAAACACTCCCTCGCCAACGCACCGATTTCCCTTCCTTTCTGAAATCCACGGGTTTGTTCAACAGAAGACCCCTCGCCTTTCTCCAGTCCAACATACTGGAGCCACAGTCTTTTGGGACACTGTCTGCCGTTGATGAAGGCGGATTTAGAAAGAAATGCCGGGGCAGAATGCATCCTCAAAAATACGGGGGATTATTCCAGCAATGCATGAAAAGGATGCAGCCGATTGAAGCAGATATTGTTTCGAATTTGTATATTACCGGAAATTGATTGCCATGCTTTCCCGCAGAAAATTCCTGAAGCAAAGTTCCCTGTCCCTTGCCGGCAGCGCACTCCTATCCTCTCGGCTGAGCGCACTGGCATTCCGGGGCAAGGAACTCAAAGAGCTCACCGGTGTGCAACTCTATTCCATTCGAGACGACATGAAAAAGGATGCCCTCGGCACCCTCAAAGCCCTTGCCAATATGGGCTATAAACATGTGGAACATGCCAACTATGTCAACCGGAAATTCTACGGTTGGTCCGCAACGGAATTTAAAAAACTGCTGGACGATCTTGGAATGACCATGCCCAGCGGGCATACCGTGATGACCTCCCAGCATTGGGATGCGTCAAAGAAGGATTTCACGGATACATGGAAGTATACGGTGGAGGACGCAGCCACCTGCGGTCAGCATTTTGTCATCAGCCCCTGGCTGGAAGAGGGTAAGCGGAAAACGGAATCTGACCTCAAAGGTTTTCTTGAGATTTTTAACAAGTGCGGCGAGCTTTGTCAGAAATCCGGCATGAAATACGGATATCATAACCATGATTTCGAATTCTCTCAGAAATTAGGCGACCGAACCGTGTTTGATGTCATCCTGTCCGAAACAGACCCTAAACTGGTCATGCAGCAGTTGGACATCGGCAACATGGTCAACGGGGGTGCGCAGGCATTGGACATCATGAAAAAATATCCTGGCCGTTTTGAGTCAATGCACGTCAAAGACGAAATAGCCGCCAGTGGGGGTCATGAGAAGTTTGAATCTACGATCCTGGGCACCGGCGTCGTTCCGGTCAAAGAAGTGATTGACCTGGGCAGAAAATGGGGCACCAAGCATTTCATCATAGAACAGGAAGCCTATCAGGGCAAATCGCCCATGGATTCCGTCAGGGAAGACCTTGCGATTATGAAGAAGTGGGGATATTGAAAATCAGCGTATTAGCTCATTGGCTGATTAGATCATTGAGTGTGGGCAAACGTATCTAACTACCAATGAGCTAATCAGTTAATTAGTTAATCAGCTAATCCTTATAGCCTATTCAGCACATCCACCGTTTGCCGGTAGATGTGCTTTGTTTTTTCAAGGCTATCGCCAATACAAACCATCCCCAGTTTTCCATATTGGGAAAGGGCGCCGATGAGGTGGAACATCACGCCTTCCTGCAGGGTGGCATCAAAGTGCAGGTTGTTTTCAATTGCCACATCTATCAGGTCCTGGGGCGTAAGGCCATGATAGCGCTCGTGTTGCAGGTTATCCGTGGAATAATAGTATCTGACCAGACCGTTGGCGGTATAGTAGACGCCTTTCTGTTCATCGTATTCGCCGTTGGTGAGGAACTGCAGCATCAGGAACGGATGGGTGGTGCCTCCCTTCCGGAGATTGATTTCAAGGGCATAGTGCTTCCATGCATTCTCTTCCTGAACGGAAAGGAAGTCCACGGAAAACCTGCCCAGCACGCCCTTATCGCGCAAAAACTCCGCAATGCTTCTTCCCATGGCACCGATGGAAGGGGCATATTCGTGGGATGCGGGGAAATAGGCTCCCTGGAAAACCTGTCCTGTCTCACCGCCCAGAAACTGATCGTGCGTGGAAATGACATCCACCCTTCCCAATGGGCTTACCCTGCATTGTACGGATGGGGATTGCTTATTCTGACCATCGATGAACTCTTCCACGATCCCACCCATCTGAATGAATTTGGAAAGGAAGTGGTCATAGTCCATCCCGGCTGCCACAATCTGCATATTTTCCCGCATCTGCTCGCTGACCCAGTGGTTCAGGCCTTTATGCAATAATGCATTCTGGTAAGAGAAGATAGCATTCCCTTCCCCACTGAATCCATCATTCATCTTAATGACCGCCTTGCGTAATAGCGGGTTTTTCTCTTTAAGCGCCGTGAGCGCAGAAACAATGTCCTCTTCGGTAGAAAGATTTTCATACCCGTCCGGCATGGGCAGGCTACATTCCCGGAAAAGCTGCCTGCTCTTACTCTTGGTGCCCCATTCATAAAGGTCCGGATCACATCCATAGATGGGAATGCCCAGTTTAACGGAAAGGGTCCTTTCAAATTCGGTGACATTGAAACAGGCCAGATGTGCCAGGTGACCATGGGGAATGGCTTTCCTGATCCGCTCAATTAGCCTGGGCCTTTGCAGCACTTTCTGTGTAAGGGACAGCGGTTCGCTATCATAACAGCTCAGAAGGGTCAAGCGCTGCCGGGCATGATAGCCGGTGATGCCGGGTAACAAATGAAGATAGTAATCCACGATTACCGGATCGATGGGCACACTGGACACATATACCACATGCGTATTGGGCATGCGCAATAACATCAGCATACAGAGCATACGCTCTTCATAAAAAACATGTCCACTGATCTTGGCCAGTATCTCCTGATCAAGGGTCAGGGAAGGAAGGATGACCACGGTTTTAGGAGCACAATCATCCGGAAAGACACACTCATATTGTGCCCTGAAACTTTGCTGTTGTTGCTTGAATTGCTGGATCTCTTCCAGGGTGCCGGGCATGAAACTGTAGTCCCGCAGGGAGCGGGCAATGATCTTTGGCGTGGCCGGGGCAACCCTTTCCTTCATGTAGCGGCATTAAAAATCAGACAATGGTCAGGGTCGCGGATCGATCGCGGTATAAAATACAAAGAATTAACCGAAGAAAGAAGTCCGCATTCACTGGTTTTGAAACAAATTCTAATAAAAGACAGGTTTCTCAGAAGCCGGATGGCAAAAACGACAGAAACACAGACCCGGGATAGTACGCATCGCTGTCCGGGTCTCCTGAGGCGCAAAGGCAAACATGCGTGAGACTACTACTGCCGTAATCGCCTTGTAGACGCACTAAATGCAGCAGATTCTGAATAATGGTCCGGGTATTTCCTGAACAACTATCTCGGCTTCCACAATGCCCCGCCCACAGAATCTTCGCGGGCACCCGTAACCGAAGAAAAAACCGTTGGCTCCTCCCTCCAGCGGAGTACGCCCAGGAAAGCCATGACGATGGCTTCTTTGTAATTGACCAGGTTGGGCTCAGCTGCCTCCGCCACAATACCCAGGGGCTCGAGCATTTGAGCGATCCGCTGAACCAGGAAATGGTTGAATGCCCCGCCCCCCGTCACCATCATCCGTTGGTTTCCTGCATGGGTCAACCCTCCGGATGAAAGCATCATCAACATCGCCCTGCGGGTCTGCTGCGCGATATGCTCCACATAGGTCCGCATCAGGTCAGCCGTATCCGCTACGCCTGAGTTCCCCAGCAGAGGATAAACCGTCTCCGTACCAAAATCATTGGCCAAGGATTTCGGGTAGGGCTTACCGTAATATGGAAGGTTGTTGAGTTGCGCCAGAAGGGCCTGGTGTAACTTTCCGGAAGCGGCGATGGCCCCGCCCGCGTCGTAGGCCTGGCCCAGTTTGGCAGCAAGCATGTTCAGCACCCGGTTGGCGGGACAGATGTCGAAAGCAACGGAGCCATCAGGCCTGGTCCATGAAACGTTGGCGATGCCCCCGATGTTGAGGAAAAAAGCATGATCGCCCCAAAGCATTTTTTCGCCCATCGGCACAATGGGCGCACCCTGTCCCCCGAAAGCCAGGTCCATGGCCCGGAGCTCGTTCACCACGGGGAGCCCTGTTTCAGCAGCAATCGCTGCCCCACAGCCCAGCTGTCCGGTCATCATGGGCGGAAGGTGAAAACTGGTGTGCCCGTGGGATGAGATCAGTCCCACCCGGTACTGAAGCTCATGAGCATCAATAAAGCGATTCAGGGCTTTCCCGATGTAATGACCATATTCACTATGAAGCAGCAGATAATCCCTGGCAGCGAGTTTCGTTGAGCTGCGAAGCTTCTCCGTCCATTCTTCCGTATATGGTTCGCAACAGGCCGCAAGCACCTGCATCTTCCAGCGCCCACCACTGGTTTCAAACTCCACGCAGGCAATATCCAGCCCGTCCAGGGAACTTCCACTCATGACGCCGATGGCACGATACACCATGATTGATTCAGTCGATTAATTTTTACGGATAAATCCTGCAAAGGGTTAGCTTTGTCCGGTATAATTGAGCGCCGAAATTAGCATTTTGTATGGTCATCAACCTCAGTGAAAATCATTCGCTACTCAGCAACTGGATCAGTGAAATCAGGGACAGTCAGGTGCAGGCGGACAGGCTGCGCTTCAGGCGAAATTTGGAACGGATTGGTGAAATCATCGCCTATGAAATCAGTAAAGAACTCCCTTTTACAGAACAGGAGTTCACCACACCGTTGGGTAGTTCCACCTGTAAAGTGCTGAAAGAGCAACCGGTACTCGGTACCATCCTGCGTGCCGGCCTGCCCCTGCACATGGGCATGCTGAACTATTTCGACAAAGCAGACAATGCCTTCATTTCCGCATATCGGAAGCATAACCGGGATGGCAGCTTCGACATCAACCTGGAATATATTTCCTGCCCGCCACTGGAAGACAGGATCCTGATCCTTTGCGATCCCATGCTGGCCACGGGCTCTTCCCTGGTCAAAACCATTCATGTCCTCAAAAACGAAGGCAATCCCAGGGAAATTCATGTAGTATCCGCCATTGCCTGCTCGGTCGGGATCGAATATGTCAGAAGGGAGCAGCCACATGTTAAGATCTGGTGTGGGGCCATCGATGAGGAACTAACGGCAAAGGGCTATATCGTTCCAGGCCTTGGCGATGCGGGAGACCTGGCTTTTGGAGAGAAATTGCAAGCCTGAAAAATTTAGCTTAATTTGGCCGCCCAAGTGTGCCCCGCATGAGTGTATTGCGCTGCCTGGTTATTTGCTGCCTGCTGTATGCCCCCGTCAAGGCCCAGGATCCGCATTTTTCCCAGTTTTTTGCCTCGCCGCTCACACTCAACCCGGCCTATACCGGTAAGTTCGATGGAAATTTCAGGGTTGCGGGAAATTACCGGAACCAATGGCCCACCATCAACAACGCATTTACCAGTTTCACCACATCCCTGGACCTGCCCATTTTAAGCGGTATCCTGCCGGAGAATGATGTCTGGGGGGTGGGTATGCTGGTACTGAACGACCGCAGCGGGAACAAAATCCTCAACAACAATTACCTCACCCTTTCCACCGCTTACCACAAGGGCCTGGACGAAAATGGCTATCACCAGATTACCATCGGCTTCCAGGGTACCTATGCCAACAAACGCCTGGATATCTCACGGGCCGATTTCCAGGATGAACTGACCGATCTAGGCTTTACCGGCGTAACCTCGGAAATCTTTAATAACCAGCAGGTAGTGGTCAACTATTTCGACCTGAATACCGGTTTCATGTACTACGGCACCACCAACGGCGAAAACCACTTTTATGCCGGCGCTTCGGTATACCATGTCAATCGCCCGAAAGAAACCTTTCAAGGCGGGCAATTCGTCCTACAACCCAGGGTGACCATTCACGGTGGTGGCTATGTCCCGGTGGGTCAATACAAAACCCTGCATGGAAGTTTTCTTCACCAAAGACAGGCAGGTGCCGCGGAAACTGTGCTGGGTGGAGCAATGGCGTTTAATGTCAATTATAGGGACGACAACCCCATCGAACTCTATACCGGCATTTGGTACCGTTTCAACGATGCCTTCATCCCATACATCGGCCTGGACATTGCAGGTTTCCGGCTTGGATTCTCTTATGATATCAATAATTCATCCCTCAATACGGCGTCCAACGGAAGAGGAGGAACCGAAGTCTCGGTGATCTATATACGGCGACCGGCAGACCCAAGCATCAGAAAACTCAACTGCCCCAAATTCTAATCGGGTGTTTTGATTGCAATGGCGCTATGACCAATCGTGTTCCTTCGCTACAGGTTCATGAACACCGGCAAGACAAAGTAGGAAAAGAGGACGATCAGCAAAATGCTGATCAGGTTCATGACGAACCCTACCTTTATCATCTGTCTGATCTGAATATGACCGCTGGCGAACACGATGGCATTGGGCGGTGTTCCCATCGGCATCATGGACGCTGCGCTGGCTGCCAGCGTCATGGGCACGCCAACCAGGAAAGGATTGATCCCCAGGGCGTCCGCTATGCCGCTCACTACTGGCGCCAGTACGATGACCTGTGCGATATTACTCATCACTTCGCTCATAAAAATGGACAGCATGGTGACCACCAGGACGATCAGCAAAAGATTCGAGCCTGAGAAACCTGCAATCCAATTACCCAGCATCGTGATCAGTCCAGCTCTCTCCATGGCATTGGCCAAGGTGATACCGCCGCCAAAAAGCAGGAGTATGCCCCAGGCCATCGAGCCCGTGTCCTTCCAGTCCAGGATTCGCTCTTTCCCCTGCTCATTTGCGCGCGCCGGCAGAATAAACAAAAGAAGGGCACCAAAAACAGCAACCATATTGTCATCCAGCCTGAACCATCCCAGCTTGTTGATGAGGTCACGGGTAATCCACAACATGGCTGTCAGCATGAAAACGGCCAGCACCCGTTTCTCAGGGGGCCGCATGGGACCCAGTTGAGTTAGCTCATCCCTGATTATCCCCTGCATCCGGGCATCCTCAGATATATGATTGGGATATAGCCATTTGACCATCACCAGGTAGAGGGAAAAGAGCAGGAGCAGGGCTATCGGAAAACAGACCGCCAACCAACTGGCGAAGGATATGTCGGTTCCGTATTTCTTATTGATAAAAGAAGCATATGCTACATTGGGCGGTGTCCCCACCAGGGTTGCCATGCCTCCGAAATTGGAGGCATAGGCGATGGACAACATAATGGCCAATGAAAAATTGGCGACGTTTTTTTCCGTTAAGCCTCCGGCTTTAACCACGGTGATTACGGAAAGGGCGATGGGAAACATCATCATCGTTGTGGCGGTATTGCTGAGCCACATGCTTAAGAACCCTGTGGCCAGGATAAAGCCAAGTACAATCCGGTTGCCACTGGTTCCCGTTACCCGGACAATATTCAGGGCAATGCGTTTATGGAGGTTCCACTTCTCTATCCCGAGTCCTATCAGGAATCCACCCATGAACAGGAAGATCACTTCATTGGCATAGGGCGCTGCTGTTTCGCTGATCGTAGCAATACCCAGCAGGGGAAACAGTACCAGGGGAATCAGGGCTACAGCCGGCATGGGTATGGCTTCCGTGATCCACCACGTGATCATCAGCGCCGCCACTGCAACAACCCTGCATGCCTTTGGCTCCAGGTGAAAGGGATTGACATAGAGCAACAACATGAAAAGCAACAGGCCGGCCCAAAACGAGTACATCAATAACCCTCCTTTGCCCATTGATAACTTGTGTTTCCGATCATTCATATTTGCGAACCCTGGTTTTTTCAATCCCGGCCACGATCTGCAGTCAAAATATTGTATGTTTGAAAGAGGCCGTATCCATGCCCGCCCTGCAACAAACATAATTAAAACAACCTGCTTGCTAAAAGAAATCGTCATAGCAGTCCAGTCCTATGCCAAAGCGCACCAACTGATCAAATCCCATAAACTCTGGAAGTGGATCATCATACCAGGCATCATTTATGCCATCCTGTTTGCGGTCAGCATTTATTTCTTCGGGAAATCAGCTACAGGTGTGATTGAATACATTACGGATGTTTCTGGTGTCAGAAACTGGGTTCAGAAATGGCAGAACAGTTGGCTCGGTTTCCTATTTACCCTGGCCGGCATCATTTTCTGGATCCTGCTGATGTTCTTTTATTTCTCTCTTTTCAAATATATCTGGCTGATCCTGGGGTCTCCCATTTTTGCGTGGCTAAGTGAAAAAACCTCTGCCATCATCGAAGGCAGGGATGAGCCTTTCAGCTGGAAACAATTTTTGAAAGACGTAGCCAGGGGTGTGCAACTTGCCCTGCGGAATACGCTTTGGCAAACGGTCTACACCATCTCCATCCTCATCCTTTCTTTTGTCCCGGTAGTGGGTTGGGCAACCCCTATACTTGCCCTGTTTGTGGAGTGTTATTACTACGGCTTTTCGATGCTCGACTACAGTTGCGAGCGAAAAAAATGGAATGTCTCCCAAAGCATCGCATACGTGGGCAACCACAAGGGTCTTGCCATCGGAAACGGACTGATTTTCTACCTCATGCATGGAATCCCCGCACTGGGCTGGATCCTGGCACCTGCCTATGCTGTCATCGCCGCCACCATTTCCATGCATGAAAAGAACTGACCATCGATATAATCCCCTTCCCTGGGTTGCAATCCGTGACGCGAAATGGCCCTGCCCAATGCATAACCAGTTGATCAAAGAACTATGCTGTTCCTGATTCCCGCCCCGCTCTCCGATCACGACCTTCAAACAATCCCTTCCTGCGTGAAGGATGCGGTCCGGTCCTGTGCACTATTTTTTGTGGAGGATGAAAGAACAGCGCGCAGATACCTTAAAAAACTCTGGCCGGAAATGGTCATCGATCAGTACGAGTGGCATCGGATCGATGCAAAGGAACCTGCGCAAAAAGCTATTTTGCTGGAGGCACTGAAGCAGGGTAAACATGCGGGCGTACTGAGCGAAGCAGGTTGCCCGGGGATTGCAGATCCGGGTGCTCAATTGGTTGCCTGGGCACAGGAAGCAGGTTGCCCGGTGAAGCCGCTGGTGGGTCCCAGTTCCATTCTCCTGGCACTGATGGCCAGTGGCATGAACGGCCAGTCCTTTTGTTTTCATGGATACCTCCCGGTAAAAGAACCGGAACGGAGTACAAAAATCCGGGATATGGAGTCTGAATCTGGCCGGCGGGGCATGACGCAGATCTTCATCGAGACGCCCTACCGGAACCAGGCCATCATCGAAGCCCTGTTGAAGGCTTGCAGACCAGGAACCCGGTTATGCATTGCCGTAGACATTACGGGCAGCAGGGAAAGCATCCGCACCCTGCCCATATCTGCCTGGAAACAGGCAAAGCCTTCCCTTGGAAAAGTGCCGGCCATCTATTTGCTGATGGCCTGACAGAAGCATATTTCCGGAGATCAATCCCTACAGTCCGTATTCAGCCACCAACCACAGGAGTTGGGCCATGACGGCTGCGCCCAGGTTCAACTCGCGTGGACTCACGGCTTCAAAAACATCGCTCGAAGCATGATGTACGTCGAAATACCGCTGGGAATCAGGATTCAGTCCGGCCAAAACAGTACCCAGGGACCTCAGCGGTCCAATGTCCGCGCCACCCCCGCCTTCGTGCAGATCATCTGCACCATAAGGATGAAACAGCGGCTTCCAGGAAAGGAGCCGGGCCACCTGTGCCTTGCTGCCGCTAAATCCGAAACCCCGGGGGACGAAACCGCCCGCATCACTTTCGAGGGCAAAAATGAATTTCTTTCCTGTCTCATTCCTGGCTGCTTCCGCATAAGCCTGACCTCCACGAAGTCCATTCTCTTCGTTCATAAACATGACGGCGCGGATGGTCCGCTTGGGTCTGTATCCCAGGGCCTTCAAAACCCTGATGATTTCAATGCTTTGCACGCAACCGGCACCGTCATCGTGCGCCCCCTCTCCAAGGTCCCAACTATCCAGGTGTCCGCCCACAGTAATGACTTCATCCGGAAATTCCGAACCCCGGATTTCTCCCACCACATTATGAGACGGTACATCGGCCAACATCTTCGCATTGGACTTTATAATAACGCTCTTCACCTGTTTCTGGCGGATGGCATTGGACAGAAATTCAGCATCGTTGGTACTCAGTGCAAGTGCAGCGAGCTTCGGAAAGGAGTCATTATAGCGCGTGGCGCCTGTATGCGGATAGTCGTCCAGGTTGGAAGCAAGGGACCTGATCAGCACAGCGCTGGCGCCCCATTTTGCTGCGAGTGAGGGACCGCCGCCGCGATAAGCCCCGGCCTGCCCATAAGCCCGAAAGGTCTGCACCTGCGTGGGATCCATCGGGTAATTGTAAAAAACCACCTTGCCCCTGATCATGCCCAGCGCACCCAGCGAATCCAACTCCCTGAAATTCCGGATCTCTACAACTTCGCCCGTCACCCCTTCCGTCTCGGTTCCTTCGGAGTTACCCAGGGCCGCCACATTCAAAGGCCTCGTTTTGTTATTGAAATACCGGATCAACGCGGTTTCCTTTTCACCGCGCACCCAGCGGGGCACCATACAAGGTTGAAGCCATACGGAATCTGCGCCTGCCTCCCTGAGCATCCTGGCCGTTTCCTGAACTGCCTTCTCCGCCCGGGGACTCCCGGAAAGCCTCGGTCCCACTTTCTTGCAGAGGAAGCGGAGATTTTCATACGCGTGCCGGTTTCGCAGGACCTCGTCCGCGATTCTTTTCAAGGTCAAAGAATCATTGGCACGAATAGGGGCTGTAATAACTAAAAAAGCAGCCACCGAGACGGTTGCTGCAAGAAACCTCGATTTCATGTGAATCCCAGCTTTTGAAGGGTTCGCGACTTAAGGAACCCGGTTTGATCAATAAGTTGTGCTCTGCGTATCGGACATCGAGATGATACTGTCCACTACATACTTGCTGTAGCCCCTCCATGGAAGTGCACCCTGGTATTCTTTATAATGCAGGTTGAATACCTTGCCCTGGTTGGACAGCAGTTTCTGTGCGATCTCCTCATTGGGCACGGAGAAGTCAAAATCATAACTCTGCACCGTATTGGGTGATTTAGATCGAAGACCCGACTGGATCAACTTCCCCTCCCAGGTTTTGAAGATATAACCCTTCTTTACCAAAAAGTTAAGTTCACCGGCCTTTGCCCCTTCCCCGAATACAAAGTAAAATCTCCAGTATGCAAAGCCAGCCAGCAAAAGCAGGCTAACAATGACAATCGTCCAGATTGTTTTTCTCATAATTTTCAATTAAGTTTTCAAAGTAATAAATGTTCCTGAAAAAAGATCAGGTTGATCCACCTTTTCAGCCTGCGCGCTGCCACACGGAAAAAATCCGGCTGAATCAACTAACTTTACCAATAACATCTTTCCATGAACATAGGTATCGTTTGCTATCCCACATTTGGAGGTAGCGGTGTATTGGCTACGGAATTGGGGAAGGCTTTGGCCGACAAGGGGCATAATATTCATTTCATCACCTACCAACAGCCGGTCAGACTGACGGGCTTTTCAGCGAATATTTTCTATCACGAAGTCAGGGTTCCCACCTATCCCCTGTTCGATTTCCCACCCTATGAAACGGCGCTGGCCAGTACCATGGTGGACGTCATCAAGAACCAGCACCTGGAACTGCTTCACGTGCACTACGCCATTCCGCATGCTTCCGCCGCTTATATGGCCAAAATGATCCTCGAGGAAGAAGGACGGCATATCCCGGTGGTCACCACGCTCCACGGCACAGACATCACACTGGTGGGTAAAGATAAAACCTATGCCCCCGTGGTGGCTTTTTCCATCAATAAGAGCGATGCCATCACGGCGGTCTCGGACAATCTCCGGGAAGAGACCTACGCCAACTTCAAAATTGAAAAACAGATCGAGGTCATTCACAATTTTGTGGACACGAAGCGGTTTGCCAAAAGACCCATCGATGCTTTCCGCAAGGTGATTGCTCCCTCCGGGGAAAAAATCCTGATGCACGCTTCCAATTTCAGGAAAATCAAAAGAGTGCAGGACGTGATTCGCATCTATGCACAGGTAAAAAAAGAAATTCCTTCAAAACTTTTGCTGGTGGGCGATGGTCCTGAACGCCCCCTGGCGGAAGAACTGGCGCGAGAACTGGACATTTGCGATGACGTCCGTTTTGTAGGCAAGCAACAGGACATGGAAGAGATCTATGCCATCTCTGACCTCTTCCTGCTTCCGTCAGAATATGAAAGCTTCGGCCTTGCAGCCCTCGAAGCAATGGCAGCAGGCGCGCCCGTGATCACGACCAATGCCGGTGGTCTTCCGGAAATCATCGAGGACGGAAAAAATGGCTTCCTTAGCAATGTGGGCGATGTTGACAATATGAGCCGCCAGGCCATCGGAATCCTGAGAGACGAAGAAACACTCCAAAGCTTCAAGGCAGCAGCACGCAAACAGGCTCAACGCTTTGACATCGCCAACATCGTACCGGAATATGAAGCATTGTACAAACGTTTCGTACCCGAGGCCGTGGCATTGAAATAACCCAACCCTGACTGCATCTGGTCAGCTTAGCCGGGAAATGAAAGAAACTCAGTTTCTCGCCTTAAGCCATGCTTCAGGGTTCTCATAAACAAGGGCGGTGGTGTATTTGGTGACCAGGAAAATAATTTCTCCTTCATCGTCCATATTCATCCCTGCTTTCCCAATCACCTGCCCCATTTTCACCTCGGTTCCTTTCGAGACGCTTACGCCAGTGAGATTCTGGTAGGTTGTGAAGTACTTACCATGTTTGATGATGACCGTTGTGCTCCCCGAAATGTCCACCACCGCGGTTACCGTGCCCTCAAAAACGGCCTTGACCGGAGCCCCGGTGTTGGTGGCGATGGTAACCCCTGCATTGTCTTCGATCAGGGTCGTTCCCTCGATCTTTCTCCTTCCAAAAGAAGCGGTTACACTGGCTTTGTCCACCGGCCATGGAAGATTTCGTTTGTTGTTTTCAAAGCCGATGGAAACGCGGGTTACTTCCGGAGTGCTTTCCAGCACGTTTTCCTTGCGGGCCGCAGGGGCTTTGGAAGCTGAGCCTGCTTCCGGCCGTGCAGCCGGCTTTGTGGCCGCGTTTCCGGAAGCGGCATTCGCAGCAGCCGCTTTCCGGGCATCATCTGCAGCCTTCTTCCTGGCCGCCTCAATTTCGCGCCGGATCGCCGCCGAAATGGCATTCTGGATATTCCGGTTCAGTCTTTTCTTTGCTTCAAGTTCCCTGTTGAGTTCCTTTTCACGCTCCTTGATCTTGCTGACCACCACGCTCTTTTCCTTTTTTTCTTCTTCCAGTACCTTCAGCTGCTTGCTCTGCTCCTGCAGTACCGCGCTTTTCTCTTTCTTATTATTCGAAAGTGTCACAATCCGCTCTCCCAAAAGCTCCCTGGTCTTGTTGATGTTTGCCACCTGCTCGTCCCGGTAGTTCCGATAGCTCTTCAAATATGAAATCCTGCGTATGGCATCGTTGAAATTGGTGGCTGAAAAAATAAAATTCAGCATGTCATAACTGCTCCGGTTCTTGTACGCATACTCGATGGTTTTACCATAATGCGCCCTGAGTGTGTCCACCTGTTTCTGCAACCTGTAAATCTCCCGGTTGTTATTGTATATGCTGTTGTCAATCAGTTTGACCTGTGAATTGATATTGTCAATCACGGCATACCGCTTCTGCAGTTTGCTTTGAACCAGGTTCAGCTGACCCAGGCTGGCTTTCTTGTCCTTTTTGATTGCACTCTGCGCCCTTTGCAACTCTTCGATCTCCTGCTGGATCTGTCGGCGCTGCTTTTCCAGCTCGTCTTTGTTTTGAGAAAAACCCGGTACAGCAATCAACAGGAAGCAGGCCAGAGCAGCCAGGAAACGGAACCGGATGAGCATGTTTGTGTGATGTGCCGCCATATTCAAAGGATAAAAAGATAGAACGCAAAGATGCGCATTCCAACTCGCCACGTCTGTTAAAATTACTTCAATTTGTAATTCTTGGGAATTGAAAAGGGAAAGCTCAGTGGCCTGTCGAATTCCACCTGCTTAAATTCAAGTGCTACATCAATCTTGGTTTTCTCAGATAGCGTGACCCTCCGGATATTCGAAAAACGCCATTTCCCGTTGGGCTCATAGGCATCGTACACGAGGCTGGCCGTCCTGCTTCGGGCCGGATCTGTGTCGTCCAGTTTACTGAAAAGCAGGTCGAAATTGAGTTTCTCCAAAGTCATGAAATGCTTGAAAAAAGGGCCGATCATAGACATGTTAATGCGGCCACCTTCGTCCTGGTAGGCAATTAGCTCAGCATTGGTAAAAACGGGGTTCCCGATGATGAGATCCTGAAGGGTATTGAAATCCCCGGGTAACTGTGTGATTTCTCGCAGGTAGCTGGCGGGTTTATACTGAACGGTTTTATTCACTTTGTCTAATATAATCACACTGTCTGGGGTAATTCGCACTCTGAATGCCTCAATACCAAGGGTTGCGATGACGGACACCCACATGATGCTGTCTTTACGGATACGCACAAACGCATTGAAATCGTATTTCCGGTCTTTACTGTCCCGGTAATCCACCTTGATCTTGGAGCTGAAAGTATTGAAGTCGATTCGGGGCGACTGCACCCTGGCCGCCGCTTCATGGGCCATCCTGGCGGAATCTGACTCTACCGGAGCAGCTACCACGGCAGTGGTGTCCTTGACAGTCATCACAGTGACGATCTTGCGGGAAGACCTGCAGCTTACCAGCAGGACCAATGCAAACAAAAAACCCAGGATAATCTTCATTGCCGGTTTTTTAATGTGTGCCGCTATGTCCAAATCCCCCTTCTTTCCGCAGGGTCTCCCCCAGCGAATCCACTTCCACCCAATTGATTTTTTCTACTCGTTGCACAACCAGTTGTGCAATCCGTTCTCCGGGTTCTATGACCTGGTCTTCCTGGGATAGGTTGACCAGGATCACCTGAACCTCTCCCCGATAATCCGCGTCGATGGTACCAGGCGTATTCAGACAGGTCAGCCCCTTTTTTATGGCCAACCCCGAGCGCGGCCTGACCTGCGCTTCAAACCCTTCCGGAACTTCCATCCGCAGACCAGTTGGCACGAGGATCCGTTCCATCGGCGCCAGCACAATCCGGTCTGCAAGGGCAGCACGCAGATCCATACCCGAAGAACCGGGCGTTGCATAAGCGGGCAATGGATGCTCAGAATGATTCACAACGGGGATATCAACAGGAGGCATGCCTCAAAAATACGCGGATTCTCTCACTCTTTGGACAGCAGGGCAGTTGCATACGCCACTACCCCCTCCTCTCGCCCCACAAACCCCATTTTTTCAGTGGTGGTGGCCTTGATGGAAACGTCTTCAATGGAAAGGCCCAGAAGGCGACTGATCACATCCTGCATGGCAGGGATATAGGGCTTGATCTTGGGCACTTCCAGGCAGATGGTGCTGTCAATATTCACCACCCGATAGCCCTTTTCATGGATCATGGAAAATGTTCTTCGCAGGAGAATCTTGCTGTCGATGTCTCTGAATTCTTCGCTGGTGTCCGGAAAATGAACCCCGATATCTCCCAAAGCGAGCGCCCCGAGCAGGGCATCACATATTGCGTGCAACAGCACGTCCGCATCGCTGTGTCCTTTAGCACCTTTCACATGTGGAATCTCCACACCGCCCAGCCAAAGCCTTCGGCCCTCTACCAGCTGATGAAAATCTACCCCGGAACCAATGCGATAATACATGCGTGAAAATACGGATTAACTCATTAGCTTGTTAGCTTGTTAGTTTTTACACTACGAAGGTTACCCATGAGCTAATCAGCCAATAAGCTAATGCGCAAATTCATTTATTCTTCCCCTGACCCGTCAAAATCAAAGATCAGGCTGAAGCGTATGGTGTTAGACAAAGGATTCCGATTGACACCGGAACCAGAGGGAATCAAATACGAAAAGTTAAGCCCAAAAATATTGTACTTGATGCCGGCACCTATGGAGAAATACTGACGGTTTCCTTTTTCTTTGTTCTCATAGAAATAGCCTGCCCTGAAAGAAAACTGGTTGTTGTACGTGTACTCCGCGCCGGAAGCAAAATAAAACTCCTTCAGTTCTTCACTGAAGCCGCCGGGTGCGTCAGCCCATGAAGTAAACCAGCTTGACACCACTCCCTGATCATAGTATTCAGCCAGTCCTGCAGAATCACCCAGCGAGGGCGGCGTTGGAACCATCAGTTTCTGGATATCGAGGCCAACTGACACCTTGTTGACTTCATTGAAAGTTTTGGTGTAAACTGTGCCCAATGCGAAGTTGGCTGGAATAAATTCTTTTTGCGTAGGATCATCGGTGTAGCCGATTTTGGAACCAAGGTTCGTCAGGGCAAGGCCGAAGTTCCAGCCAGAGCCATCGCCATCGGGCTTCGCGGTGGTATAGAAGAGTCCTATATCACCTGCTACCGCCTGGCCTGCCTTATAAGAAACGCCATTCACGGCTGCACCGCCTGCGAGGTTGGAATTGATATAACGGAGTGCCACACCCAGACTCAGGTTGTCTGACAGTTTCCGGGAATAACCTGCGTCAATGGCAAACTCACGGGGACGAAATGAATTCAGGTCATTTCCCAGGTTATCCGTAAACTGAATATTGCCAAGGCTGAAGTATCGAAGTGAACCCGAGATCGCCTGATTTTCATCCAGTTTATAATATCCTGCAAGTGTGGTCAGGTAAACGTCATTCAATCCAAGATCCTTCAGCCAGGGCGTATAGGTGAGGGCTACTGCACCTTTGCTGGTGGAGAATGGGTACCTGGAGATATTATAAAATTGCGCATTGGCGTCCGGTGAAGTGGCCACACCGAGTTCCCCCATACCGCCAGAGCGGGCATCGGGAGAAATCCTCAGGAACGGAACCGCAGTGGTCACTACATTGATTGGATCTGCCGTCTGGGCCTGGTTTCTGAGACCAAATACAAGACACACAACTCCCATAGAGAGCTTCAGAATACTTATTTTCATGAAACGGGGTTTGGCAAAATGAGAAAAAAAATGTTGGGTAGAGGTCTATGCCATGCAATCCATTGGAGTAGTCAAAAATAAAGCGTTTTTTATATAATCGCTACAAAATCAATAGTTTTTCCAGTTTTTCCTGGCTCTTCCCGTCTGTTGTCCGGACCCTGAGTCGGTACAGATACACCCCCCTGGCCAGCCTGGCGCCATAGTCGTCCCGACCGTCCCACTCCACCTCACTTGAACGATTCCCGGTGCTGAATATTGTTTTTTCAATGGTTTTCACCAGTTTACCCGTAATCGTCATCACTTGCACCGTCACTTGCAGGTTTTCCAGGGGCCTGTTGTGTTCAAACCAGAACTGAGTCCGGGTAGTAAACGGGTTTGGATAATTCAGCACATGCTTGATTTCCAACGCTTCATTGCGTACCACAGTGAATTCCAACAAGTATTCCGCTGAATTATTGAAGACATCCCAGGCTTTGATAGTCAGTCCATGTTTTCCCGGTTCAAGCTTCGGCAACTGGAACCTGACCCTTCCACGCTGGTAACTATCCTGATCCGCTTCATAATAATCATTCAGGATGAATGCTTCCCGCGTGTTTCCGTCCAATACTGCGGTCAGATTATGGCCAATTCCCGTGCCAACTGTGTTGATCCCTGAAGAATCAGCCAGGGAAATCAGTAAAAGGGGGGTTTCATTACAGATCCCGCCGTTCACGAATTTTTCGTCATTGATCCAGGCTTTCAGTTCAGGTCCGAAGCCGTCGTCACTGACTTCATTTCCCAGTCCCCCAATAAAAATATCCGGGTTGAATCCACTCGCTTCCCTGCTTCCATTTTCCCCATAAAAACTTACCCTTCCCTTTCCCGTCTGATAGTTGATGTCTTTCGGGACAATGAAAGTGAAGCTGAATCTCCCATTCTGTACGCGGACTTTCCCATTATAAAGTAGGTTTTGCCGGACTGTAAAGGCCGTTACGAGGCTGCCCGGGTCATTTCCCAGGGTCTGCTGTTGCTGCGCCTTATCATATACGGATGGATAAACCAGTCCATTGAAATCAGCGGCAATCACACCACTCCGGTTGGTCACTTCCCCGCTGACGGTGTATCGGTTGAGTGCCCGGATGGTATCTGTATACGCAGAAATGGGCACGCCGTTAATGCTGGTCAGTCTCACCTGCTCCTGTTGAAAACCGAGTGTAAGGGCGGGGTCACCGAGTAGGGTGAACTTCCGGTTGTTCACCAGGTCTCCGGATCCCTGGTAGGTAAAGTTCTTGGCCGCCCTCACTGCTTCTCCCAGTGTGAGATACCTGCCGTCCGGGGCGGGCTGCAGGGCAAACCTCAGGTAATTATTATTGATGATCCGGTTGCTGAACGCAAAAACCAGTCGGGTGGTGGTCATAAGGGCAATCCCACCGGAAGCCTGGCCCGTCAGGATCTGCTCTCCGATGGAATTGACCAGAGGGTTATCAAAGGGGGCGAAATCGCAGGTAGCTGTGATAAATAGTGGCAATCGCCCCTCATTCCGCCAGCCCCGTACCATTTCCTCATCCAGGATGGCTTCCTGAGCCAGCCGGCGGTTTCCGCCATGTCCACTGTAATTCCAGATTAGAGTGCCGTTGAAAATCCGGCTATTGATCTGGTCATTGACCTTGGGATACCGGCTCCCACCAGTGCCGCTCTCCTGCTGAAATGCATCCAGGTAAGTTTTTTGGATATTGAGTTGTGGCAACTGGCTTTCGGCTGTCTGTGCATGAAATTCCGCATCGTTCAGATGGGTATTCTGGTCCTCGTCGTCTGCCACAAAACTTAACTGGGTCCGCCAGGGGCCCAAGGAAGCAGTCTCATGGTATCGAATGATCTTGTCCACCATGATCCTTGCCTGTTCCGGCGTGGAGGCTGGTATCCTGCCGATGCCGATGTCCAGATCACTCACCGGGATAACCGTGTTGATATCATCCCCATCTTCCAGGAAACCAAAAAAATCATCCGAGGTATAAGTTGCCAACGGGTCCAGTGAAACCACGCTCTGGTAGGCCGGGACCAGGTTGGTATTTCCACTAACACGGTTCTTGTAGTCAAAGGATCCATCCCCAAACAAAAGCAGGAATCGGGGCCTGCGGGAGGAATCCGTGCCTGCCCGGTCGTAAAACATTTTGACAAAATCCCGCAATGCAACAGGATCGGGGCTGCCGGAGGAAAACTCATGGTAAACCTGCTCCACATCCGCCACCACCGTGACGATATTGTCCCGCCGAAGATGGTGGCTGGCAAGCCGCGCCGCCTGGTCATGAAGCGCAGGTGTGGTCAGAATAATCATGGCAGCGGGTTGTACCCGGTGCAGGTCCTGGTTGGCGATGCGGCCTAAAGGACGAGGCCGCAGAAACCCTGCATTGCCAAAGGCAATATATTCACGGAGCCGGCCTGCATCATTGCGGAAACGAATAGCCGAAACTGCAGGTTCTGTCTGCATTTCTACTGGCGTGCCGGGATCGGTCACATCCCAGACCCGTGCAGCGGCGGCGGCATTTCTTAGCAGGTAGGATCCCGTTTGCCCCGTTCCCAAACCTTCCCATGTCCTGAAGGAAAGCTGGGAAAGGCCGGTCATATCCAGGCTTCGGGTACAAAAAACCTCAAACCAGTTCAGCCATCCCTGGCCATTCACGCTGCCGGGTCTGTAGGAGAAACTGACCCGGATGCCGGGCTCCGCAAGTGTAGTGGCGGCTTCGAACCTGGAGGCGATGGCCACCGGCTCGTACTGAATGCCCTGAAGCGGTGGGATGATATGCTGGTAAAGCACCGTATTGTTGCATCGGACGTCGAAAACACTTGGATTACCCAATGCACGGCCGATGACATCTGATACGATCCTGACCGGAGTACCGGCCGCAATGCCCGGGATGGGCACGGAAAAGCTGCGCGCGGGAAGTTGGCCGGGACCACTGCCAAATTCCTCACCATACCATGCCTTTCCGCTGGAGAGGAAATTCAGGGAATCCAATTCATAAAAGTATCTTTCCTGGTAACGGTCCGTTTCGAATCCGGCCGGTGAGGGGCTGGCCTGACGATCAATACGCTTGCCGTTGCCACCCACCGTGATGAAGAAAAAAGACTCGTTGCTATACATATTTTTCCGGTGGCTGAAGCGCTGGTTGGCGGAATCCCGGTCCCAGGAATCCGGACCGGTGGCATAGAAAAGAAAATAATCGTTGGCATTCAGGACCCCATCGCCTCCATCTTCCACCCAGATAGCCACTTCCTGCAGGTCGTCCGCCCGGGCTTCCCGGTTGGACTCCGGCAACATCTGACCCCCGTTGCCAAAAAGCCTGATCTCCGCGCTGTTGACCGTGCCGGAAATTCCCAGGCTGTTGAGCAGGGCCAGGTCTACCCGGTAAATGCCTGGCTGGCTGATGGCAATTTTATGCCAGCTCCCCGAAGCAAGTACGGAACGGGTGGCATAATTGCGCTGTGCCTGGCTTACCAGTACCAGCAGGACGGCCAGAATCAGACTGCTGCTTCTTTTCATCGGGGTTAATGCCTTCAAAATTAGCATTTAGTAAACATTAATGTGGGAATCCTCCGGAAAGCGATTGGCTGATTTCATATAAATTCGCATTCCGGGACCGGAAAGGAAACCGGGTACAATATTTGAATGAAGAGTTCGTTTTCAATTAGCTAAATCCAGCAAAATGCAAACTGTAAGCATGAAAAACCTTTTATTCGTACTCTCTGCCGTTGCCCTTTTCAGCTCCTGCAAAAACGGCGGGCCTTTCGGCAAAAAAAAGCAAGAAAAATCCACCGTTACCGGCTGGAATTACAATGATAAGAACATGGGGGGATACAATGTATCCAAGGAGAAGGAGCAGAAAACCGGACCCGGTCTCATTTTCGTTCAGGGTGGTACCTTCACGATGGGTGCAACCGAAGAAGACGTGATGGGCGATTGGAACAACGTTCCCCGCCGTGTCACGGTGTCTTCATTTTATATCGACCGCAGCGAGGTGGCAAACGTTCATTACCGGGAGTACCTCTATTGGCTGGAGAATGCATTTGATGATCCCAGTTACGCCAAAGTGATTGAAGGCGCGAAGCCGGATACCCTGGTATGGCGCAGTGAGCTGGCGGCCAACGAACCGCTGGTGGAATATTACTTCCGTCATCCTTCCTATAACTATTATCCCGTTGTTGGTGTAAACTGGAAACAGGCCAACGATTTCTGCCTCTGGAGGAGCAACCGTGTAAACGAATTGATCCTGGTGGAAAAAGGATATATCAATAAGAATCAGCTGAAGACCATGCAGGGACAGGGTGAAGAAAACTTCACTACGAAGTCATATCTCATGGGTCTGTATCAGCCCCAACCCGGCAAGCCCAGCGCAAAGAAGAATCCTTTGATGGATGCCAACGGCAAACCGCGCAACTATGTAAAATTCGAAGACGGATACCTGCTGCCCGATTACCGCCTGCCTACAGAAGCGGAGTGGGAATATGCGGCTTTGGGTTATATCAACCAGAACCCCAAGAAGAAAGCCAAGGAAGGCAAGCGTGGAGAGGAGTTGATCATGAACAAGCAGGTCTACTCATGGAGCCAGAACGTAAATGGCCTGCGGGATACACGTCATGGCAGCTGGCAGGGTAAGTTCCTGGCCAACTTCAAGCGCGGCAGCGGTGACAACATGGGTATTGCGGGTGGTTTGAACGACAATGCGTCCATCCCCGGCCCCATCGAAGCCTTCTTCCCCAACGGCTTTGGTCTGTACAATATGTCCGGCAACGTGAATGAATGGGTGGCAGACGTGTTCCGTCCGATGTCCAATATGGATGTGGATGACCTGAACCCTTTCCGCGGGAACGTATACAAAAAGAATTATCATAACGCCAACGGTGAATTCGAAAGGGATAGCCTCGGCCGCGTAAAAACCGTGAATGTAACCGATGAAGAAAGCCGCAACCGCCGCAACTACCAGCGCGGTAACGTGATCAACTTCGGAGATGGAGACTCAACTTCGATGGTTTATTACGGTTATGGTAAGACCACGCTGGTCAGTGATAAGTCGCGCGTGTACAAAGGCGGCAGCTGGAACGACCGTCCCTATTGGTTGAGCCCTGGAACCCGCCGTCACCTGGAAGAAGACCAGTCGAGCTCTACCATCGGTTTCCGTTGCGCCATGGACCGCGTGGGTAGCCAGGAAGGCAATGGCTTCAAGAATGGCAACCATTTCAGCAAGCAACGTCAGAACACAAGGAAATAATCCGCATACACTTCTGTCTTGAATGCCTCCCAATTGGGGGGCATTCTTTTTTCCGGAAGGTGACCCAAGGCGGGTCACCTTCCGGAAAATGGTGAGCAATCCTATCTTTGCGCCATGAACCTGGAGAAAATATACCAAGTATACCGGCAGTTTCCGCAGATTCAGACAGACACCAGGAAGATCCGGGCAGGTGAAATATTTTTTGCCCTCAAAGGCCCCAACTTTAATGGCAATGCCTTCGCCCGGCAGGCACTGGACCAGGGTGCAGTAATGGTGGTGGTGGATGAAGATCCGGGGTTTGAAGATGGAAGACTGGAAAGGGTGCCGGACGGACTGCTTGCCCTGCAGGCACTTGCCACCCATCACCGGAAGCAATTTCACATTCCCTTCCTGGCCATCACGGGGAGCAATGGCAAAACCACTACCAAGGAACTCGTACATGCCGTGCTCTCCTGCAGGTATAAAGCATATACCACGCAGGGCAACCTGAACAATCATATTGGCATCCCCCTGACCCTTCTGCAAATCAGGCCGGACGCGGAAATAGCCGTCATTGAAATGGGTGCCAACCACCAGAAGGAAATTGAAGGCTATTGTAAAACTGTATTACCAACCCACGGCATCATAACAAATTGCGGGAAAGCCCACCTGGAAGGCTTTGGCGGTGAAGAAGGTGTCCGGAAAGGCAAGGGTGAACTATACAACTACCTTCGGGCAAACCATGGCGAGGCTTTTGTGATGTGGGACTATGACTACCTGCGAAGCATGAGTGCGGGCATTCCAAAAATCGTGCGCTATGGTAGTGCGGATGCGGATTACGAAGGATACGTGGTCAGGAGCGAACCCTTCCTGGAAGTTTCCGTTACAAAGGGAATCACGCCGGCCCACATCCGGTCAAAGCTGGTGGGCGATTATAACCTGGCCAATGTGCTGGTGGCCGTCACCGTTGGAAAATATTTTGGAGTGGCCGAGAAAGACATCATTGGAGCGATTGAATCCTACACCCCTTCCAACAGTCGCTCTCAGATGGTCCGCAAAGGAAACAATGACATTATCCTGGACGCCTACAATGCCAACCCCAACAGCATGCGGGCCGCCATTGAAAACCTTGCAAGGCAGCATCATGCGTCCAAAGTGGTGATGATTGGTGCGATGGCTGAGCTGGGTGAGGACAGTCAGCGCGAACATTTGGACATTGTTTCCCTGCTGCAGCAGTACAGCTGGAAGGATGTGATCCTGGTGGGGGGTGATTTTGGAAATGCAAACCACCCCTACCGGTACTTCCCGGACAGTGCAAAGGCAGCGGAATGGGTCCGGCAAAATCCGGTGAGCCAAAGCCTCGTCCTGGTCAAAGGCTCGCGAAGTATGCAGATGGAAAAAGTAATGGATGCTTTTCCCGACGGATCTGCTGCACGGTGATCTTGATCACGCCCATGCCCGGCATTCTTGACTATCTTTGCGCAAAGAGCCTGTATGCCCGCATCAAGTCACCGACCCAACTATCTCCTGAGCGTATTGGAAAACAAATGTCCCCGTTGCCGCATGGGGAAGATTTTTGCCTCTTCAAATCCATATGACCTGAAGCATACGCTCAAGATGAATGACCCCTGCCCCGTTTGCGGACAACCGACGGAAATCGAGACAGGTTTCTATTACGGAACCGCTTATGTCAGTTACGCACTCACCGTTGCTTTCTCCGTAGCATCCTTCATTGCGTGGTGGGTGCTGATTGGACTTTCCCTGGATGACAACCGCTTGTTCTGGTGGCTCGGGATCAATGCCGTCCTCCTGGTACTCATGCAGCCTCTCTTCATGCGACTGTCCCGAAGCCTTTGGCTGTCCTGGTTTGTGCGATATGATCCGGACTGGAAAAACAACAAAGTAGGCCGGCAGGAAAGACTGGTCAAATAACCCCTTTCAGCCAGTGTCTTTATTCCGTTGCCGGCGTAATGACAATATTCCGGTATTCAATTTCCCCATGATCTCCCTGCAGCATGATAGGACCCGGCTCCCCTTCCCTGCTGTCCAGCGCACCACCGGTAATTCCGGGAATCACCTGGTTGCAGATGATTGTTTTGCCGTTAGCCGTTACCGTTACCTGCCTGCCTACAAGGGTGATATCGTACACCTGCCATTCTCCTGGAGCCTTCGCCATTTGGTGAGAGGGTTCAATAAACCCATAGATTCCCCCAAAGAAATCGCGCAGGGGTGGATCACCGAGGTTGTCAGAAATCTGAACTTCATACCTGCCCCGGAGGTAAACGCCACTATTGCTTCCCTTGGGATAGCGAAACTCGATATGCAATTTGAAATCAGTGAATTTCTTTTCCGTGATCAGGTTGGAGCCAGGATCATTGTTCCTCAAAAGGCCATCTTTAGCGGACCATAGTTTTTTTCCATCGTGCTTCCACCCGTCCAGGTTCCTTCCGTTAAAGAGCTCAATGGGTTTGCCCCAGACGGGCTCCTTATCACGGATGAGCGAGGGTGCCCTGACACCGGTGAATGGACGGTTGATTTTATCGCTTCCATAGATCGTGCCCCGCATTTTATCGCCTTCCAATACGCCTTCAAATACCATTTCCTGGTCTCCCTTGTCCCATTGCGGAGGGATGGAAAAAGAAATTTTTCCATGCTCGAATTTGATTTTTGAGATGGGCCTGGCACTTCCGCCTTCCGCCACAAAAGATCCCACGAGGGTTTCGATGCCGGAGTGACTCACTTCCAGCCAGGAGGGAAGCTCTTTTCCATTTTTGATGATGGTCAGGTCCCAGCGCCCTTCAATGGGGGAAAGAGCAAAGACTTCAGGCCGATGGTTGAAAGCCACAATAACGCAAAGGACCAGAAAGGTTAAGGGCAGGATCACCAGAAAACGGAGGCTCCGGCTGGAGAAAGTATGTTGCATGACCAAAATGATTTTCCAAAAGGTAAAAAAAATCCCCTTGAAAAATCAAGGGGATTCTCGCTTGCAACGAGGAAGGCCTACTGCAAGGCCCTCATATCTTGGTGAGGGTATACTTTCCGGTGAGGAAGTCCACCACAATTTTATAGTTTCCCGTCACAGTGGGTGCTGGCATATCTTCTCCCTCAGGCTTGAAGGGGCCGCCAAGGTTGATATTGGATGCATTCCCATCGGTGGCGCCATATTTCCTGCCCCAGTCCCCATTGGTTGGAAGAAAGAGATATTTCTTTCCGGAGGTCAGGCTGATGGTAATTTCAAACACCGAAGAATTAACGCGGGTGAACCGTTGGCTCGGAATCGGCACTGGATTATTCCAGCCGCCTGGTGTGGCATCGCCCACGATGTACAGGGAATCCGGCAATCCATGCTGTTGTGTAAACGGTGCCATGGTGAACTTGCCGGTTTGGAAATCCATGACCAGTTTGTACAGACCCGTGGTAGCCGGAGCGGGGAAATTGTCCGGAAGATTGAATCCGAAATCTCCACCCTGGTTCAGGTTCGGAACAGTTTTGTTGGCCACGGAATACTTATTGTCCCAGTTCCCGTTCAGCGGGAGCACCAGGTATTCCTTGGCGCCGTTGATCTGGAAGATTCCACCAAAAGTGGTTTCATCCATGCGACTCAATTCCTGAGATGGTGTAGGAACCGGGTTGTTCCAACCGCCCACCGTGGCATCCCCTACAATGTAGAGTTTGCCGGTGGTTGGCAGGGAGATTTTAGGCGGAATCTTATACGGCGTGGCCCGAATCTTGACGGTATTGGACAGGAGCCGCTCATTGTTATTGGCATAAGAAGAAATCACCCGAACATCCAGATCATAGGCTTTGTTGAATTCAAAACCATAGTTCAGCATGATCGTGTTCAGTTCCTTGGCAAGGAAGGACGCAGAACGTTGTCCAATCACTTCTTTACTGACGGCCTTCGAAAAATTCCGGCCGGTGGAATCGATCTGGATGATGTACTTATAGCTTGCCGTATCCGTTGCATAGTCCGGGCTGGACCAGTCGAGCGTAAGCACCGTCTTGTTGCTGTCTGCCGGCAGCGGGGCGATAGTGGTATTGGAAGCGGTCAGGACCGGCTCCACGCCCGTTTCATATAACGGGAGATCATCCACTTTATCACAGGCCGTCACCAACAACAGGCTCAGCATCGATAGGACCCCGATTCGATTTAGAAATTTCATTGCACTGTATTTATTGCGTTACGGTTATTGTTTTACTACGGTGAACTGACCCTTCTGGAAGTCCACCGTGATCTTATAGTTACCTGGAGCGGATGGCGCCACGAAGTCCTGTCCGCCGCTGGAATAAAAACGGAATTCTCCGCCATTGGCTACGCCAGGTGCAGTGTTGTCCGGTACCGCGTATTTCGTGGACCATGATCCGTTCTCGGGCAGGAAAAGATAGTTGGTTCCTGCGCCGGCCAACGGGATCGTAATCTCATAAGACGTATTGCTCAGCTTGTTGAATTCCTGCGCGGGCACAGGAACGGGATTATTCCATCCACCTGGGGTGGCATTCCCTACAATGTAGAGCTTGCCCGTCACCGGTACCTGTACTTTAGGGGGAGGCGCGTAAGGCGTTGCCGTAAACGATACCTGGTTGGAAATCAGGGGCACTGCGCTCTCGCCAATTTTACTCACCACCCTTGCTTCGATGCGGTATTGCCTTCCAAAGGGAAGCGCCATGGAGTTGCCAAGCACCGCATTGAGTTCGCCTACGGTATACCGTTTGCTCAACTCCCTGGCGATGGTGGTGGAATATTTGCTTTTACTGCCAAAGTTTGCGCCGGCCGTGTCAAACTCAAGGGTATAGTTTACATCCTGGGAACTGATGCCGGTGGTAAATTGGTAGTCCGGGTTGGTCCAGTTGAATGCAATCGCTTCCTTGGACTCGTCCGCCGGCGGAGGCTGCAGGTTTACCGCCGTAGTAGAGGCCGTCAGAACGGGTTCCGTGCCTCCCTCGAAGTAGATTTTATTTTCGTCCTTCTCACAGCTCTGGAACAGCAGGACGCCCAGTGCCAGGGAAGAGAACGCTAGAATGATACGTTTCATATTTAACTTTTTTAGCGTCATTTAGTATCCTGAATTTTGCTTGATGTTGGGGTTAGAGCCCACTTCCGGCGAAGGGATGGGGTACAAACGGCGGAAAGCATCCACCCCTGTGCCGTTTTTCACGCCTCCCTTCCATGGCCAGAGATAACTGGCATCCGTGAACTTGCCGTAGCGGATCAGGTCCGTGCGGCGATGTCCTTCCCAATAAAGTTCCCGCGCACGCTCATCAAGGACAAAATCCAGGTTTAATGACACATCAGAGATATTGCCGGATGTGCTGCCGTAAGCGCGTGTTCTCAGCAGATTGATATAACTGAGGGCCGTAGGCCGGTCTCCTCCGCTTCCCCCACGCAAAACACCCTCCGCATATATGAGGTACATCTCCGCCAGTCTGAAAACAGGAAAATCGATATCGCTGAAGGTTTTTTCAGGATCGCTTCCAAAGCCACCGCTGCGGGTCCGGTTGCGATATTTTGTGACGGCAAACCCGTCTTTGAATTCGCTGATCTTCTCAATCTCCAGGTTCTGCTGGAAGAATTGGGCACGCTTATCGGCAGCGCCGGTAAAGTCAGGGAACAACTGGGGAAGGACCTTCGTGGTGCGGATGCCGCCCCATTTGGACAGACCGGAAACCGTTTGATCCATATCACCTCCCACGGATGCATTCACCAGGAACGTGGTTCCGCCATAGTTCTTCGTCTTCAGTCCATCATAGTTCAGCGTCCAGACAACTTCTGTATTGCTCGTGTTATTATCCGCGAGCATCAGGTTCCGGTAGTCCGAAATCAGGGTATAGCCTGCTGTAATGACCTTACGTGCATTGTTCACAGCTTCCGTATACTTGGCCGTACCGGTATAGACCTGTGCATTCAGGTACATCCGGGCAAGCAAAGCCCATACCGCTGCTTTATCGGCACGTCCATACGCATTGGATCTTGCATTGGGCAATTCTGCCTCAACTGCATTCAGTTCAGATTCAATATAGCTGAACAGTTCAGCCCGCTCAATCTGCTCTGGCCGGACAGCTGCGCCGATAGGTGTCTCTTCATTGGTAAACCCTGGATTTCCATAAAGATCCATCAGGCTCCAGTACATGAACGCCCGGACAAACCGTGCTTCGGCACGCATCGTCCTGATGGACTCACCGGTGGCACCAGTCAAGCCACGCTCATCCAGTTTTTCCGGAGCACTTTCCCGGATAAACTCATTGCAGAGGGTGATGGTGTAGAAGCAACGGCTGTACAGACCAATCAGCATGGGGTTGCTGGCGCTCCAGTTCATGTTGTGAAAATCCTGGATGCCGGGGTCATTCCAGGCAACCACCGCCTCATCCGTGCTTAGCTCCTGGGCCTTCCAGTACAGACGGAGGTAGTCCGATGTACCTTCATCAATCCCGGCAACGTCTCCAGATCCTGCAGGACCACTGTTACCCGTCAGGGCCATGCTGCCATAAACCTTTGCCAGTACCTGTTTGTACCCGTCCTCGTTGGCATACAACGTAGCACTGGTCACGTCATTGGGCGGAAACCTGTCGAGATCCTTGTGGCAACTGGCCAGGAAAATCGTGCCCGCCAGCAGCAACGTCCATTTCATTGATATCTTTATCATAGTGTGTGCGATTTGAACATTAAAAATCAAGGTTTACACCCAGCGCGTAGATACGGGGACGGGGATAGATCTGGTTGTCTATACCTCCATTCACTTCCGGATCCAGGCCGGTATACTTCGTAATGACGAATGCATTCTGCACGTTGGCAGTGATGCGCAACTGCACGTTCTTCCAGATCTCTCCGGCGTTATAGCCGATGTTGATGTTATCCATGCGGAAGAAGGAAGCATTCTGCACGTAGTAGTCGCTGAAGTACTGGTTATTCGCAAACCCGGTTTTCAGGTAGTTTGCACTGGCATTGCCCAGCCAACCCAGGGGGTTGATCACCTGGCGCAGCACGCCAAGGTTGCTTTCGATGTTGTTGTAATTGTAGTTCCCCACGTGAATCCTGGCCACAAAGCCGGCATTCCAGCGGCCCCAGGCAACATTGGTGTTCAGGCCCATAAATATCCTGGGATCCGGGCTCTTGTAACGGTATAGATCGTTGTCGTTGATGATTCCATCCCTGTTGAGGTCTTCATACAGGCCTTCGATGGGAGAACCCGACTGATCATACACCTGCTTGCGCACATAGTAGCTAAAGGGACGATAATCCACTGAATGAATCTGGATCGTATTGCCCGTACCACCGGAGATACCTCCCACCAGGTTACCCTTAAAGGCGGGATCCGGGTTCAGCAACAGATTCGTGATCTTGGGACTGAGATACGTGAAATTGAATCCGATGTCCCAGGTGAGTTTGTTGTTCTTAACCGGCGTTGCATTCAGGGTAAATTCCACGCCATTGCTCTCAATGTTGCCCACGTTGGTCAGCAACTGGTTGCTGAAGTTGGTACCCAGCGCAATTGGAACCACGCTCAGCAAATCAGAGGTCTTGCGATTGAATACGTCCACGGAACCTGTGATGCGGTTGTCAAACAAACCGAAATCGACGGCCGCATTGATGCTGCGGGTGGTTTCCCAGGTAAGGTTGGGATCATAAGCGCTCGGGCGCTGCATATTCAGGAACTCGGTCCCCAACTGATACTGGGCTGCGTTGTTGGACACAGAGTAACGGGGAATATAACCATAGAAGTCAATTCCATCCTGCTGGCCTGTCACACCCCATCCCACGCGGAATTTCAGGTCGCTGATGACCTTGGATGATTTCAGGAATTCTTCATTGCTGACCCTCCATGCAAAGGCCACGGAAGGAAATACGCCCCAGCGATTTTCTTTGCTGAACTTGCTGGAACCGTCCGTGCGGATATTGGCCGTCAGAACATATTTATTGGCCAGAGTGTAGTTTAGGCGTCCGTAGTACGAAATCATCGTATACTGTCCTTCGCTTGTTTCAAACAAAGGTTCCGTGCCGGGGCGAATCGACTTGTCATAACGATAGTCCGGATAGTTGAACGTGGTGAACAGGAAATCCTGGTAACCGGTACCGGCCATGACGTCAATGCGGCTGTTAATGCTCTTGAGATCCTTGACATAGTTCAGGTAAAAATCCCAAAGCAGGTTCCTGCGCTGGCTCTTGTATTCATTATTGATACCGCCATAATGGTTCACCAGGAAAGGATTGTTCTGGATATCCCAACGGCGGTAAGTATGCGCCGCGCTATCCGGAACGACTACTGTTCCGCGACCTTCCTGCCAGTCGTAACCGATGTTCATATTCGCCCGAAGCCCTTTTACGAACGGCAGGGTATAGTCGAGCTGAAGATTACCAATACTGCGAAACACATTGCTCCTGTCCTGCGTCATGTTGAGAATACCAACCGGGTTGGAAGGGCTGAGATCCCTGGGCGGCGCACCGGCTGCATTGGGATCAACGTAGGTGAAGTAGCCGCCAAAACGGTCGCTTTCCACATTCACAGGCTGTGTGGGATCAAACGCGATAGCACTGCCAATGGCGCCTTCATTGGCAAACCGATTCTGCGTCCATGCACCCTTTACGTTCAGGTCGATTTTCAGGTTGTTATTCAGCACCCTCGGACTGAGGTTCAGGGCCACTGTCTGACGTTTGAAATTGGAAGTCAGCAGAATACCGTCCTGGTTCAGATATCCGGCAGATAACCGGAAAGGAAGTTTGCCGTCCACCAAAGCACCTGAAACACTGGCATTGAAATCCTGACCCCATGCATTGCGATAAATCTGGTCCTGCCAGTCCGTATTTGCTGTGCCCAACTTGGCAAGATCAGCAGAGCCGCTGCCCTTGGTTCCCACGATGTCCCGGATCTGGTCTCCGGACAACATGTCCACATTGCTGGACGGTGTCTGGAGGAAGAACTGTGCACCTGCGGTAAACCGGAGTTTACCCCTGCTGCCCTTCTTGGTGGTGATCAGGATAACCCCGTTGGAGGCCCTTGATCCATAAATCGCCGCAGCGGAAGGGTCTTTCAGGATGGTGAAATTCTCGATGTCATTGGGGTTGATCATATTCAAGGGGTTGGAAGAACCCGGTACGCCGGAATTGTCCACCGGTACCCCGTCAATGACAATCAGCGGATCATTACTGGCATTGAGGGAAGCACCACCGCGGATACGGATGCGGCTTCCTGCGCCTGGCGCACCGCTATTCGTGCTGATTTGGACACCAGCAACCTTACCGGCAATCAGTTGTTCCGGTGTCTGCAAAGCTCCCTTTACAAAGTCCTTGCTGCCTACCGAAGTGACTGCACCGGTAAGATCCCGCTTTCGCTGGGTACCGTAACCCACCACGACCACTTCATTGAGGTTGCCCTGGGCTTCGTCCACGCCGATGGTCAGTTGACTCTGTCCACCAACTGGAATTTCTTTCCTTCCGAAACCTACGGAAGTCACTACGAGCACTGCATTGTCATTTGGCACGCTGATGGAAAAATCACCATTAGCGTCCGTAAGGGTCCCTTTCGATGAACCCTTCACTACCACCGAGGCATTGGCCACCGGGCTGCCATCCTTGTTGCTGGTTATCTTGCCAGTCACCGTCTTGCCCTGTCCAAAACCGATCTGGGCAAAAGCAAAAAGCAAGAAGCCCAGCCATGCGAGTCGGGCTTTCAATCGCTTACTTTTCATAATTGATTATAAAATTTAGAGTTACAAAAAATATCAGGCATTTCTGCCTTTTGTTAAAAATTCGAATCTGCTTCATCGTTCAACCCCTACACAGTCCAACACTACTTCATCATCAAAAAAGCCCTCTGCATTTTCTTCCCATCCACATCAATAATCATGATGTACTGACCACTTGATGCAGGCATATACTGCAACTGCGTCTTGTTCCAGACCAGCGTATGCTTTCCTTTGGCGCGGATGCCATTAAAAAGCGTGGCCATTTTCTGACCCTGCAGGTTCCAGACACTGATTTCCACTTTACCGGACTCAGGGATCTCATACGTCACAGCGGCCTGGTTCACTACCGGGTTGGGATATACGATCAGGCTCTGAGCCGAGAAATCAGGCCGGAGATCATCGATGGAAGTAATAAGCGGGTTGTCCACCTGGCGGTTGGTGTATACATAGTACTCACCGGGTTGCAGTGTGATGGTTTCCGCACCTCCTGTGGCTACGCGGTTGCCTTGTTTAAGGTAACTGTACCATGTACCGGCGGAAGGGAATGTGACGCTCCCGCTGCGGGCAGTCACGTCGAAATTTCCAACCACCACCACTTTCAACGAATCACTCTCCACCTTCAGCCACTTGAAAGCTGAACCAAGATCCCAGCTCACGTTGTCCTGCGTGGTAAAAGTGGAAATGAAATTTGATTTGCCACGCAGACTCAGCAGAGAAGCATAGGTATTGTACAGCGCATTTCTTTCCGGATTCTGGGCATAGTCCCAGCGAATGGGTTTTGGATCCACACGGCAACGCTGATCCGGATATGGTTGTGGAACGGAATTGGTGGAGGGACAATAGGTAATGGAAAAATCATAACCAAGTTCCCCAAACTGCCAAAGCATTTTTGGACCCGGAATCATTGCCCAGAAAGCAGCAGCCATGCCATTACGGGGCAGCGAAACTCCCGGATTTTGCACATTGTGCCCGCCGTTGGATGTGTTCCCGAAAGTAATATTCTTGTATTGAAGTCGCTCTTCATCATGGCTCTCCATATATCCAATGAGGTGCGGCCTGGACCAGTTGCGCTTCTTGTGAATGGTGAATTCAAAATTGGAATTGGGGATATAACCCATGGTAGCCTCATTGAAGTTTGAGTTCCCATTCCCCCACAGAAGCATGCCGTAATCAGAAAGTTCGGCTTCTTCACGGTTATCCGCGAAGTGCTCCAGGATGCAGTAAGTGCCTGCGCTGGCAGCCTGCATCTGATCGTAAATGCGCTTCCAGATGGCCACTCGGGAGGCATCATAAGCGCTCCATGCACCGGCATTTGCTGGATTGTTCACCTGCGTGAATCCCTTGGACAGATCCCAGCGGAACCCGTCAATTTTATATTGCACCAGCCAATGCTCTATGACCCGGTCAACAAAATCCTTTGTAGCCTGGGATTCGTGGTTGAAATCATAGCCTACGTTGAAAGGATGTTTTGCATCGGGATTAAACCAGGGGTTGTCCGTGGCCGGCTTGCCTGTAACCCCATTGAAATACAACTGAACCATCGGGCTTTGACCGAAGGAATGATTCAACGCGATGTCCAGTACAACGGCCATGCTGTTCTGGTGGGCCGCATCAATGAAACGGCGCAATTCCGATTCCGTGCCATAATATTTGTCCGGGGCGAAGTAAAAACTCGGATTGTACCCCCAACTCAGGTTGCCTTCGAATTCGTTGATGGGCATGAGCTGAATCACGTTAACACCTAACCGCTTTAGGTACGTCAATGTGTCTGTAAGGGTTTTCCAATTAGGCTTTGCCGTGAAATCCCTCAGGAGCAATTCATAAATCAGCAGGTTTCTTTTGTCGGGGCGATTAAATGCAGGCACCTGCCAGTTGTATGAAGGCCTGCCGGTCTGCAAAACGGAAACATTGCCCGTTGTTTTTCCAGTGGGGTAAGGTTTCAGGGATGGATAGGTCTCCGCGGGGATCGAAGGGTCATTAGCCGGATCCAATACTTTCTCCGTGTAGTAGTCCGCAATGCGCAGGCTTTCGTCCACAAGGTATTGGTAGGCATATTCCGTACCTTTCACCAGGCCGGTGAGGCGGATCCAGAAGCGGTTCCCGTCCGGTGTTTTCTTCATATGAAAAGCTTCCTGCTGCGTCCAGTTGTTGAAATCACCGAGCACATAAACATTCTGCTTGGCCGGCGCAAACAGGACCAGCGTGACCGAACTATCGCCCGACTCATAATTAATGCCGTCCCGGACACCAACCGGCAGAGGTTCAATTGGCGGAGGCGAAGCCACAAAGAAAGTCATGGTATCGTAGGCGGAAGGTACATCGGACGACCTTGCTTCTATGATCTGTCCCCCGGTACGGTTTAGGGTAGCGTTAACCGTTAGTGTATTGACCCCGGAGGCGCTTGCAATTTCCTGTCCATTGAACGCAATCGACAGATTTGTACTGGCACTGGCTTTGACGGTAATGGGAAAAACGCTTCCCACTGAAAGACTCTGTGGCTCAGGCAAGGGAACAAAAGTGGGCTGCCTCTGCGGCTGGTCAATGCGCACGTGCAGGCCATTGTCATATACCGGAATGTACATGTCCGATCCATCTGTGTTGCGTTGCACCACCGATCCGTTTCCGTTACGGAATAGCAATGAAATCTTCAGGATGCGTTCACCCGCATTGGTGACATTGTAAAAACTCCGAAGCCCACCCGTGATGGTAAATTTCCATTTGTTGTTTCCAAGATAAGTGCACTGCGCACCTGCAACCGGAGAAGTAAACGGAGAGAACTTAACATACTTCCAGTCTGTTGCGTTGGCACTGGAACTTGTAATCAAACCGGTATGTATGTATACGTCGGAAGGATTGGAATAATCTTTCAGACCCTGATTGCCTCGCGTGGCGTCTACAATAATTTCAATGGGAGAAGCGGTCTCAGTGATGAAATCCGGACTCCAGGTCAGCAGTTGCGCATGAACCCCGGAAATAACAAACAGGCAAAGCAACAGCAGTAGTCCTCTCATAATGCAAGCGTTGAGGGCAATCGTATTAAAGACGTGTTAAAATTACACGATGCTGCATGACTAATTTGTACCTTTTACACATTTCCAGAAAAATGGAAAATATTTTACTTCACCGCCTTTTGCACTTAAAACATAAAATGTATAAGGGATTTTTTTAGAAATATTTCAAATAGATAGATATAATATTGATAACAGAGAAATTGCAAAGCTTTGAAATGATGAAATTGTTTAATGCTGACAATTTAAAAGTTCAACCCTTCTAAGCGAGATGAAGGTTGATCTAGGATCCAGGTTCCCTATGGCCATGGGTGCGTGAGGTTGGGATTAGCCCTCCGACCTGAGTTGGTCAATCCGGATTTTCAATTCATCCAGATACTTCCCAAAAGCCAGCCTGGTCATCCATTTTCCCAACCACCATGCCAGGGGTGTAATCACTAATATGGAAGCCAAAAGCGTCCATTGAATCAGGGGTTTGGTCATGATGACCGCAGCGGGCTGACCTGCACCGAGGGTTCCGCCCAGGACGAAACCGGTGGCTGCGGCAATGGGATAAAAAAACAAAGCCACTTTCATCTGGTTCTGACACCAGGCAAGGATGATGCGATGATACCGCTCCATCTCGTCCAGGACATTGCAATCCGTACAAATGCCGGGTTCCAGTTTTCGATGGAGCATCCAGGTACTGACTAAAGCCCAGGTACTGAATACCAACATGACGGCCAAAACAAGCCGGATCCAGAATTCAGAAAAAGAAACAATCAACAAAACATAGATCAAAAGGGTTAACAGGCCCCATGCCATATTGATGACCAGGTTTTTTTTCAGTTTCAACAGCGGATTCGAACCTGGTTTGCGTAGTACGGAACCGGTATTCAGCCATTCCTCCGGCAACGAGGAACCTTCGCCCATTTTCTCCCATGTTTTTTCCAAATCCATCTTTAATCGCTTAACTGTTGTTTCAAAAAAGATTTAATCCGATGGAGCTTCACCGCCACGTGATTCTCCGAGATGCCAATGATTTCCGAAACTTCCTGGTTTGCGTAGCCGTCCAAATGGAGGGAAATCATGGCTTTTTCCGTTTCCGGAAGCGCACGGATCGCTTTGTAGAGTCTTTTTGCGTCTTCGCTGTTTCCCTCATCCGGATGACTGGACCAGGGTATTGTTTCGAGGTCCTCGCGATAGTCGATCAGCTTTTTTTTCCGCTGCATCGTCAGCAGGGTATTCAGGCTGATCCGGTAAAGCCAGGTACTGAATTTGGCTTCCCTTCTGAAGGAAGGCCACCCTTTCCAGGCCTGAAGAATAATTTCCTGGCTGAAGTCTTTTTTCTCTTCTTCTGTACGTGCATAGAGTCCCACAAGCTTATAAATAATGCCCTGGTTCTCCCGGATCAATGTCAAAAATTCGGTCTCCTGCAAGGGATCACTTGGTAATTAAGGCCATCAAAAAGAATCCTAAACCTATGCATAGATGCACAATTAACCATGCCCGCTGATAGAGGGGGCGTTGATCCCAGGAAACAGAGGGATTGAAGGGGTCAAAGATGAGGGCGATGCCCATATTGGCCGCAGCGCTGCCATAATCCTCTGAAAATAGCAGGTTCCAGGCGGCTGCCAGGACCAAACCTCCATACAAAATCCGGTTGATAACAATGGAACGATCTGTCTTACTTTGCTTTACGGCATTCATCCCCTTCATTTTGGGTATAAGTATCAACTGCAGCAGTTTTATTACATCGCCCTAAAAGATGATCTTTATACCCTATGGCAACGGGGAAAAAACTATGCGTCCTGGGCATTGGAAACAGCCTCCGGGGAGATGACGGCATCGGGCCGTATATCATCAACAGGCTTTCCGGGATGCAGATCCGTAACGCTGAGTTGTTGACCAGCCCTTCCCTGCAAACGGAATGGATGGAAACCCTTGCAGGTTTTGACGAGATCATCCTGGTGGATGCACAGATGACCGGAGAAAAGTCCGTCCGCTTTCAGCTGCTCCAGCCGGGCGAATATCTTGCGGAAGCCGGCTCTCATTACCTCGCGCCCGGCATCCTCCTATCGCTGCTGACCGGAATCCTGCACACCAGTCCCCGTTTCCATATTTGCGCAGTCCCTGGTTATGATTTTGGCTTTCAGGAAGGCCTTTCGCAGGCCGCGCTGGAGGCTTCGGAACAGGCCATAGCCATCCTTCAACGTTGGCTGTATGAGCACAACTACCTGGAATAAACAGGATCCCGGGAAAGCTGCCTGTACCCATGTACATTGTCCGCAGAATCAGCGGCTCCTGCGAAACAGGAATGCGCCTTGCGGATCAAGGACCTCGATTTCCATCGGCATCTGCCCCAGGGCGTGGGTGGAACAGGACAGGCAGGGATCATAACAGCGAATAGCGGACTCTACGCGGTTCAGCATGCCTTCTTGGATGTCCTGCCCTTTTACATATTGCCGGGCTACCTCGAGGACCGACCGGTTCATGGCCGGATTGTTCTGCCCGGTGGCAATCAGCAGGTTGACTTTTTCCAGCTGACCGGTGCTTCCGGTGATATAGTGGTGAAAGAGCGTTCCCCGCGGTGCTTCTGAACTTCCAATGCCTTCCGGATAATTCCATTTTCCATGCAGTTGGATATCCGCAGAGGTGATCTGCGGATCTTCCAAAAGCATGCTTATTTCTTCAATGCTCCCCAGCAACTCAATCAGGCGGGCATAATGGTAGTAAAAGGTTCCATGCACAGGACCGCCGCCGTTCAGCTTCTTGAATGAGAGAAATGCTTCCTGCGCCAACGGGGTTTTCATTCCGGACGCCACATTCAACCGGGCCAGGGGACCCACGCGATACCTGCCTTCCTCATATCCCAAGGGCTTATAGTAGGGGTATGTGAGGTAGCTCCAGTAAACGGATCGCTCGGCGATGAACTCAAGATAACGATGCGGTGGCAACTGATCCTGCAGCAGATGCCCGTCTGCATGCATGAAACGCAGGTTTCCATCGTACAATTCCAACTCGCCTTCCGGGCCCACCGTGCCCAGGTAATGCGTGGGAAAAACCGCGAAACGCTCCACCATCTGATGGTTTTCTTTCATAAACCGCACGATGAGGTCGAGCCCGATGCGGGCGGTTTCCAAAGCTTCGGGTATCCATCCTCTTAATGCCTGCCGGTTTGACTCGGTCAACGGATAAGACATGCCCCCCGGCACAATCCCCATGGCATGAATTTTTTTACCCGTGATGCGTTCGCTTATTTCCTGCCCAAATTGACGAAGGCGGATGCCCCTTCGGGCGATATCCGGAAATTTGTCTGCCAAACCGATGATATTCCGAATGTTAGGGTCGGCGTCATATCCCAACAAAAAATCCGGTGACGAAAGATGAAAAAAAGACAGGGCATGAGACGAAATATGCTGACCGTGGTGCATCAGCTTTCTGAGCAGGTGACCGGTATGGGCGGGCCGGATACCCTGGATCATTTCGCAGGCTTTTACGCTGGTAACCGTATGGCTGACCGGGCATATCCCGCAGATCCTGGGGGTAATCGTGGGCATTTCCGTATATAGCCTGCCCTGGCAGAAGGTTTCGAATCCGCGAAACTCATTCACATGGAATCTTGCATCGGACACCTCTCCGGCCTCGTTCATCAAAAGTGTAATCTTCGCATGCCCTTCTATGCGCGTGACGGGAGAAATCAGGATCTTCCTTTTTCCTTCACTATCCATATTTCAATTTTTTGACTTCCTCGAGATCTGGTTCACGATCATTCAACAGTTCATTCAGGACATAAAAAATGATGTCCGCTGCAGGCGGGCAGCCGGGGATCATGTAATCAACCTGCACGATTTCATGCAGTGGATATACTTTGTCATTCAGACTCAGCAACGCCGCATCATCCGGCATCGAACCCAGGCCGTCGTTGCTGGGCATATGCCGGTATGCATTGTCCAGCACTGCGGAGGTCTTGAAATAATTCCGCATACCGGTGATATTTGTGGTAATGGCACAATCTCCCAGGGATACCAGCGTGCTTGCCTGCTTCCTGATATGCAGCAATTCCTGCCAGTGTTCATCGCTGGTCACGGAACCCTCCACCAAGGCGATGTCACATGGAGGAAGGTGTTTCCCATCCACCACCGGGCTCTTCACGATATCCGCTACCCTGGTCAGTTCCAGAAGGCGTTCATCAATGTCTAAAAGCGACATATGACAACCCGAACATCCACCGAGCCAGAATGTGGCTAATTTCTTCCTGGTCATAACAGGTTCATTTTTCTTTTCTGCATCAGCTCACCAATCATACCCGGATTCTTTTTCAACTGCCCCTGGGCATACGCTTTATGCCAGATTGCCCCGGTGGGACAGGCGTGCATGCATTTACCGCAGGAAGTGCAGGTTACAGATTCCCCCCAGGGGGTATCAAAATCGGATATAACCCGGACCTCATAGCCCCGGTTTCGGATGTCCCAGTTAAACGCACCCTCTACCTCCCCACAGACCCGGACACAACGCGTACACATAATGCAGCGGTTGTGATCAATCACGTACAACGGATGTGATGTATCCACTGCACAATTGGGGAAGAGGTAGGGATACCGGACATGGTCCATCCCAACGGCATAACCCAGTTCCTGCAGTTCGCAATGACCGTTGGCTATGCAGACAGCACAGACATGGTTTCTTTCCGCAAAAAACAACTCCGTCGTCATCCGGCGATAACGCTTCAGTCGCTCCGTCTGCGTATGGATGACCATCTGGCTTGCAACTTTTGTTGTACAGGCGGGCTGTAACCTGGGGTTGCCGTCAATTTCCACGAGACAAAGCCGGCATGCCCCAACATCCCGGATTCCCTCCAGGTGGCACATCGTGGGAATGTTCACATCATGCAGTTTACAGGCCTCCAGGATAGTGAATCCGCTTGGCACTTCCACCGCATTATCATCAATCATGATTTTTAAGGTATCCATAAACGTTATTTATGGGGCGACTCCTGCAGGTGCTTTTCATAGTCCTGAGGAAAGTGTCTCAGGGTGCTCAGCAACGGGTTGGGTGCTGACGCCCCGAGTCCGCAAAGGCTGGTCTCCCGGACATACACGGCCAGTTCCCCCAGGCGCTCCAGATCCAACGGAGTGCCCTTATTTGTCACGATTTTCTGCAGCATGTCATGCATCACGCGTGTGCCAACCCTGCATGGAACGCATTTCCCACAGCTCTCATCCATGCAGAACTCCATGAAGAAGCGTGCCACATCCACCATGTCCGAATCCTCGTCCATAATGATGAGTCCGCCTGAACCCATGATGGAACCCAGGTTTGTGAGCGCTTCATAGTCCATCGGAACATCGAGGTGCCCGGCGGGTATGCATCCTCCGGAAGGACCTCCGGTCTGGGCTGCTTTAAATTTACCCCCACCCGGAATTCCACCACCAATGTCGAAAACAATCTCCCGCAACGTAGTGCCCATCGGCACTTCAATCAACCCGGCATAGCGGATTTTTCCGGCCAGGGCAAACACTTTAGTCCCCGAACTTTTGGCCGTACCAATCTGGCTATACCACTCCCCTCCCTGCAGCATAATGGGAGCAACGGAGGCCAAGGTTTCCACATTGTTGATCAAGGTAGGCTTTCCCCATAGTCCGGACTCCGCTGGATAGGGAGGCCGGGGTCGGGGCGTTCCGCGCTTGCCTTCGATGGATGCAATGAGTGCGGTCTCCTCGCCGCAAACAAAAGCGCCAGCGCCGATGCGGACCTCAAGGTCAAAGGAAAACGCAGTGCCCAGGATCTGTTTGCCCAACAATCCGGCCTTCCGCGCCTGGCGTATGGCTCCTTCAAATCTTTTAATAGCCAGCGGGTATTCCCCACGGATATATGCAAAGCCGCTGTCCGCTCCCACCGCATAGGCCGCAATGCACATCCCTTCCAGCACACGATGGGGATTACCCTCCAACACACTCCGGTCCATGAATGCACCCGGGTCTCCTTCATCGCCATTGCAAATGACATATTTGTGATCCCGGACAGAACGGTAAACCGTCTCCCACTTGAAACCCGTTGGATATCCGGCCCCGCCGCGTCCCCTCAAACCACTCTGCTTGATCTCCGCAATGACGTCTTCAGGGGACATCCCAAAAAGTACCTTTGCCAAAGCCTGGTAACCGTCGTGCGCGAGGTAGTCATCCAGTTCCTCGGGATTCAGGTCCCCGCAGTCTTTGAGTACAATCCTGCACTGTTTTTTATAGTAGGGATCTTCCCGTGAGTCCTCAAAGCTCCCTTTGCCGGGCTCCGAGAAAAGACGCATCCCGGGTATAGAGCGGATATCTCCGGACGATGCGTCAAATACCTGGAGGAACGCTTCATGGTTCATCTTCCTGTAAACCTCGTGCCCGGGAATAAACTTCACCAGCGGACCTTCATTGCAGGGACCCATACAGCCCGTGGGCAGAACATGGATCTCCTGATCAAGCCCTTTCTCTTTTATCGTGCGTTTTATTTCTTCAAACAACTGGCCCGAGCCTACAGACATGCATCCTGCGCCGCAACAAACTGCGATTCGTTTTTTGCAAGCATGCAGTTTCTGCTTTGCCTGTTCCGCTTTTGTTTGTAGTTCAATCCTGTTCATACCGGTTCCCTTTTAGCGCGGGAAGGCCAACTGAGGAGATCCGCCTTCTTCCAGCTTTGATGTCAGGAGATGTTCCACAGCCGCGAGTACTTCCTGGCCCGTGGCCTTGGGCAATACATCCTCATCCAACACCACCACCGGCGCCAATCCACAGGCTCCAATGCACCTGGCTACCTGTAAACCCAGTTGCCCGTCCGGCGTTACTGCACCTGCTTGGATATGCAACCCATCCTCGAGGTCCTTCAGCAATTGCCGGGCGCCTTTGACATAGCAGGCCGTTCCCGTACAGACCAGGCAACTGTGCGCCCCTTTGGACCTGAGTGAGAAGAAATGGTAGAAGCTAACGGTGGCAAATACCCGTGAAGGAGGCAGGCTGAGGGCCTGACTGATATAACGCATGACATTGAGGGGAAGGAATCCGTATGCATTCTGGGCAGTGTGCAGGATCTCAATCAGCGAATCCGGTCTTGCGCCCTCCTTTTTAATTTTAGCGGCCAGCAATTTGGTTCGGGGATCCTTTGCCGGAAGTTCTGAATGCAGTCTATTTTCCGTCCTGGGCATAGGGGATATGCCACAAAACTAGTTCCACCTTACCTGATCAACTATGATCTGTGTCATTCTGTAGAAAGCGTTCCGTCAGCCGGGCAAACGGAATACATCGATGTGTGAACATCATCCCAGGAGGCAATCAAAGTTTCTCCAGCTTGCTCTTTGGGGCTTTTCCAGTGTTGTTCCTGCAGCTCGGCGCAAATGACCGATGGGTCTAAAGCACCAGCAATGGTGAAATCAATCCGATTTGAATCCTGGCGCGGGAAAAATCGGCTTGTCCAAACCGTGTCTCCGCATAGTCCGTGTAGTTGTAGGAACGCATAATGGCGCTTCCAAAAAAATAGAGATTGAAGTTCTTGAATGGATAAAATTCAACGGAAGGAATAAAACCCCAGGCTGTCCGGAGATGCTTGTCTTTCCCGGGACTATTATCCGGGTTCCCGGCCCAGTAAGCATCGCTGACCATTCCGATGGCGCTTATGGTCCATTTAGGAGCAATTCTTGCTTTGACCTGGAGCCAGTGTTCTACATAAGTCACATCCTCTGCAGCATAGGGATATAAATTATCAGGAACCATATCCGTGACAATGGTTTTGCGGTCAATGTCTTCGTCACTCCATTTGAAGTCATAGGTTATTTGCACTTTATCCAGGCTCAGCTGGTTTCCCAGGGCCAGATAATGCATTTTTTTGTTCTTAGCCTCCAGGAAAGAACTATAAGACCAGAGGGTGGTAAATTTTCCTTCCCGGAAACTGCCGCGCCAATTGGCCACGAGCGCCAGCGGAAACTTAGCTTCTTCAACACCAGGAATTGACCCATAGAGTTCCTCGAAGCTCTTGGTTCTCGAATTCAGGGCCTGGAAGTTGAATTCATGACTTGGATTTACGCGCCAGGAAGCCTGAACGCCCGTGAGGAAGTTATCCGCGAATTCAACGATGTCATTGTATTCATAAATCTCGATCGGGTTATAGTCAAACTCATACCCTCCCCAGTCGGCGCAAAGCTTGCCAAATGAAAAACTCCATTTCGGGCTTGCGTCTATGCGGATGAACGCCAGGTCCGTGGAACGGGAGATATTATCCACGCTTTGCGGATCCGGAAGCCGCGTATACCGGTCGCGGAAACGGAAATAGACTTTCTCGTGCACCTTCCCTTTGATCTCCAGCCGGAACTGGTTCATGGCAAAACTCGATTTCACGTACTTCCCTTCCTCAAAGTTGTTGTTCCAGGCAAACTGCATATTGGCAATCAGGTCCACATTGCTCAGCAGCTTGACCCGGTCCGCACTGATCAGTGAACGATAATACTTTCCGATGGTGTCATAGGTCTGTCGTTCGGTCTGTGCAACGGATGTCAATGCAACCATCACAGAAAGCAACCAGATAAAACTTCTTTTCATAACGATCGTTTAGACAAAAATGCCTGCCAATAAAAAGCCCACGGCAATGGCTACCGCAATGGCCACGGTACCGGGAATCATAAAACTGTGGTTGATGACATATTTGCCAATTTTGGTAGAGCCCGTTCGGTCGAAATTGATGGCAGCCACCAGGGTTGGATAGCCCGGCAGCACGAAATCGCTATTGACTGCCGGGAATACTGCCAGCAAGGTGGGATGGCCAAGCCCAAGCGACAGTCCGAGGGGCATCATCGCCTTGGTGGTGGCGCTCTGGCTGAACATCAGCATACCCATGACAAAAACCGCGATGGCAAAAACCCATGGATACTGGCGGGTGACATCGCCCAGCACATCCTTAATCACGGTTTCGTTGTGCGCCATAAAGGTGCTGCTCATCCAGACCACGCCTAAAACACTCACCAATGCGGAAGCCATCGATGTAAACAGACTGGCTTTGGTAATCTGTGCCGGTGAGGTTTTCGTGATCAACATGATCAATGCTGCTGCAGACAGGGTTACTACCTGGATGACGGTCACCATTTTCAGGGTGCCATCGGCATATACATTAAAATTCCCGGCTCCATTGCCCATGTTGGGAATATAGGAAGGAAAAGCCCCGGCGAGGATGATTACCAGGATAGCCAGTCCAAAAATTCCAACAGAAACTTTTGCGCCCGGCCTGATTTCTCTTTTTTCTCCGGTCTCTTCATGGTCCAGCGTTGCGGCAAAAGCGGGGTCTTTCATTTTTTCCAGGAATTCCGGATCCTTGTCCAGGTCCTTGCCCGTCTTCCAAACAGCAATGGCCCCGGCCAGAACCCCTAAAACGCAGGCCGGAATGCACACTTTCATGATCACCAGGGATGCACCTGGAAAAGCCAGGATGGACGCCAGTGCCGCGGTTGCCGCACTCATGGGACTTCCTGTGAGCGCCATATGCGAAGCGATGACAGAAATACTCAATGGCCGCTCCGGCCTGACCCGGCTCTTTGCCGATACCTCCGCAATAATAGGCAACAAGGAATAAACAATATGCGCAGTACCTGCAAACAGGCACAGAAAATAAACCGTCATCGGCGCAATAAACGTAATCCGCTTTGGATTGCTCTTGATGATTCGCTCCGCTACGGTCACCAGGTAGTCCAGCCCACCGGCTGCCTGCAAGGCAGCAGCCGTAGTCACAATGGAAAGGATGATCAGCATCACATCGCCCGGAGGGCCAGTGGGCCGCATGCGAAATACAACAATGTAGATCAGCATGCCCAGCACCCCCATCAGGCCAAGACCAATACCCTTCAGCCTGGATCCAATCAGGATCATCGCCAACAGTACAAGAAACTGAAGCCAAATCATCCGGACAATGATCTAGAAGGTAAAAAAGTATTCCTGCAACTGCTTCTTATCCCTGGTTTTGGTCAGGCCCAGCATCAGCAGGACCCTCGCTTTCTGCGGTGTCAAATCATCGGATACAATGGTCCCCAGTTTCGCATCATCGATTTCGTCTTCCAGTACGACTCTACCTGAGGGGGAGCGACTGGCACGGCAAACGACCACCCCCGCTGCAACGGCCCGCTTGACCGCATCCATATAGGCTTTATTGAAATTTCCATTGCCCACACCTGCAATGACGATGCCATCCACTTTTTTGCTCACCAGAAAATCAACCTGGTCCGCAGGGGCATCCGCATACATGTAGACAATGTCCACCCTCGGAAGCCTCGAGTCTAAAGCCACTGCAAAAGGCGAGGCTACATTGACTTCCCGCATAGAAGCCAGGTAGTACTCCACCTTTCCATCATAGACCTGTCCAATGGGACCTGTATTGGGAGAAGCAAACGCATTCACCTTGGTTGTACTGAGTTTCATGACATCCCTTGCATCAAATATCCCTTCATTGAAACTGATCACCACACCCTTTCCCCTGCTCCTTGGATTAGATGCCACAACGATGGCATCATAAAGGTTTTTGGGACCATCGGCACTGATGGCCGTGGCTGGCCGCATAGATCCAGTCAGCACCACCGGCTTGTCGCTCCTGATCACCAGGTCCAAAAAATAGCCCGTTTCCTCCTGGGTGTCCGTACCATGGGTAATCACAATGCCGTCAGCCTCGTTCTTTGCAAAAATCTCATTGCACCTGACCGCCAGTTTCTTCCATATCTCCAAGGTCATATCCTGGGATCCAATGGATGAGATCTGTTCACCTGTGATATCCGCAATTTTCTTAACAGAAGGAATGCCCCCAATCAGGTCCTCGATGGGTATCTTACCCGCCGTATAGCCCGCCCGGTCTGACGCGGCGCCTGAACCCGCAATGGTACCGCCGGTGGCCAGAATGATGATCCTCGGCTTCTGCTGTGCCTGCAAATGAAACGCAACAAGAGTACTAATGAGTAATAGACAGACCATTCGCATAAACGCCAAATTATTCGTTGATAAATGTTGGATTGATCAGATTCTGCAGTGAATATATTTCATCCCATTTTTCCTGGGTGATCAATTTTTTCTCTTTTACTGCCAGTTCGTGAATCGACTTACCCGTTTGCAATGCTTCCCTGGCCACACTGGCTGCTGCTTCATAGCCGATGATGGGGTTGAGCTGGGTGACGATACCGATGCTTTGCATCACCATCTGGTGCGTCCGCTCCGCGTTGGCCGTGATTCCGTCCACGCATCTGGCCTTCAACATCAGGCAGGCCTTGCTCAGGTATTCGAGGGATGTGAACAGGGAGAAACCAATCACGGGCTCCATGACATTCAACTGCAGCTGGCCTGCCTCGGAAGCCATGGTAATGGTCAGGTCCGCGCCAATCACGTAAAAACAGGTCTGGTTGACCGCTTCCGGAATCACCGGATTCACTTTCCCGGGCATAATGGAGGAACCAGGCTGCATGGGTGGAAGGTTGATTTCGTTTAGCCCGCAACGTGGTCCGCTGCTGAGCAACCGGAGATCATTGCAGATTTTGGAAAGTTTCACCGCGCATCGCTTGATGGTGCCGCTCAACTGTACATAAGCTCCCGTATCATAGGTGGCTTCAATCAGGTCTTCTGCAACCACTACCGGTACACCACTAATTTCCCTCAGGTATTCAATGCATTTCTCTCCATACCCCTCAGGTGCATTGACCCCCGTGCCGATGGCAGTGGCACCCATATTGACCTCGGTCAGCAGCGTCTGCGCTTCTCTCATCCGCAATACATCCTCTCCGATGGTGGTGGCAAAAGCATTGAACTCCTGGCCCAGGGTCATGGGCACCGCATCCTGCAATTGCGTCCTTCCCATCTTCAGGATGCCATCAAATTCTTTCCCTTTCCTCCGGAAAGACTCCTGCAGGATTTCAAGGGCTTTTATGAATTCCGTGATCTTATAGAACAACGCGATCCGGAAGGCCGTTGGATATGCGTCATTGGTGCTTTGGCTGCAGTTAACGTGGTTATTGGGGTGCAGGTTGTTGTAGTCGCCTTTCTTGAACCCCATTTTCTCCAAACCTATATTGGCGATGACTTCATTGACATTCATGTTGCAGGAAGTTCCCGCTCCACCCTGGATCAGATCGCTGATAAACTGGTCAAGGTATTCTCCGGCCATTAGCTTGTCAGAAGCAAAAGCAATGGCATCCGCCAGTTTTGCGTCCAACACGCCGCAATCCCGGTTGGCAAAGGCCGCCGCTTTTTTAACCGCGCCAAAAGCTTTGATAAACATGGGCTGTGTGGACAACGGTATTCCGGTAATGTCAAAATTCTCCTTGGCCCGAAGCGTTTGTACGCCATAATACACATCGTCAGGAAGCTCCCGCTCTCCCAGAAAGTCGTGCTCTAACCTGTGTTCCCCGCTCATACATTTAGTTTTGGATGAATTACCCTGGCAATGATTCAAAAGGCAGGACAAAGTCAAACGGATAGTCCCCTACAGCGTGCAATATCTCCATTTTCCTTTCACTTCGTGCTTGTCCCAACTCATTCTGAAATTATTAATCCCGAATTAACTTCCAAGGAAATAAAAAATATTTTTTTGTTTTCCGTTGAGCAAAAAAAGGCGCAAACTTTCCCTTTTTTATACAAAAGAATTTGAATCGGTTCCACCCAGTGTGAATTAACGATCATTCTGCAACTTTGCATTTTCCCAAAAAAGTTTCAAACAATGGTTATGACAGGCAAAATCAGGATCGCAGACCAAAGAGATATCCCCCGGATTGTGGAACTGCTGAACATGGCCTACCGCGGCGAAGCGTCAAAAAAAGGATGGACAACCGAAGCAGATCTGATTGCCGGCGAAGTACGCGCGGACGAAGCATCAGTCCGGGATACCATGCGGGCCCCGGGATCCATCTTCCTGGTATTTGAACAGGATGAACAATTGCAGGGATCTGTCAATCTTCAGAAACATGGGGGAAGGCTCTATTTGGGCATGTTTGCTGTGAACCCGGACCTGCAGGGAAGCGGGATCGGAAAGCAGCTATTAAAAGGCGCAGGCGCCCATGCGCTTGACCAGGGTTGCTACTCCATTTATATGAAGGTAATTTCTGTCCGGACCGAACTGATTCAGTGGTATCAAAGGCATGGCTATCAGGACACCGGGGAAAGAACGCCGTTCCCGGAGGATGGTTTGACCGGGAAACACCTTCAGCCCCTGGAATTTGCCACCCTGGAGAAAAAAATCTGAAGACATCCGCATAGGCTGCTTTCCAAAGGATGGTCATTGGATTGAGGGCGATTGCAGAAGGCGGATACCCGATCAGGAAAGTTGCTATTTACCGGGATCACCCTTCACGATGACTTTGGGATCCGCGGGTGGCGTGGGTTTGTGGACGGGTGGCCTGGGACCAGCATCGCGCTGAATTTCAATTACCTTCCGAATGACTTCTACCACGGGCGCGCCAATGCCCAGTCGCTGTGCATTGGAATTTGCCGGGATGGCCATCGTTCTGACGGGATCAAAGAGGAGGTAACGTCCATCTTTTAGACCGGTTGAGTCCAGGAGTCCTTCGGGCACAAAAACTTCCACGTGTACCAACTGATATCCACTGGGGAAATAGCGCAGGTAGTAGCCATCCGGGTGTTTGTGCCATTGATCCCTCGGGTAGTTGGCGCGGTGGATGACAGAGGGCGTGCGCAATACGGCGATGCGCTCATAGGCTTCATACGACTGCTGGCCCAGTTCAAAGAGGTTTCGCATCTGGCCAAGTCCATTGGAGAAATCGTTGTCCGGCAGGACCGTTGCAACGGTGCTGACCACTCCCATCACCCCACCTTTTAACTGAAAAATCTGCTTAGGGGTCAACAGGACCCGCGCCGTTCTTTTTACTTCCGGATGTAGCTGGTCGAAGTTTGAACCGGACACCACAGACCACAGCAGGAGCTGAATATTTTTCTGGTCGAGATATGGTTTGTCGATCGAATTCCGCAAAGCAGTCTCGAGGATTTCCTTGCGTGGACCGGCCAGGTTACTATACACGTAGGCATCCCTGCTGGTGGGGTCCGGTGTTCCGGGTTGCAGGCAATAGCTTTTGAAATCAGCCTGGTACAAACCGCTGGCAAGGATGATCTCTCCCAACTGAGAAACCGGCAGATCTAGCAAGGAGCCCGCTTTCATCGAGGCAAGGCTATCGGGCAAACCAGGATGAATTGTTTGCGCAATGGGAGCCTGGGGGCCGGGGGCCTGCGGTATTTCATGCTGGACGGGAGTGGAAGTATTATTGGTCTGTTTCGCGGGAGCGGCACATCCCCAAATCATCAGGAAAATCAGGCATTTCATTGTAGAAATCTTGCTCATGGCCGGGGGTTCAAGTGGTTACTGGCTAACGATATTTTCAGACTCTTATGCTGAAACATGATACAAAATCCAATATATCCAGGCTAAATGCAAGGCAACTTCGCGCAAGGCTTTGTTAAGGTTGGATACAGCGGCCAACCCATGTTTCATAATCGCCACACAACCAGTCTGCAGTAAAATTCCTGCTGACAGGGCGAGGAATCGTTAAAATTGACCGCCAGGAAGGAGCAGATCCGCACGGAAAGAAAAAAACCGCCATCGGGGAGGCGAAGACGGGTCTGAGCCGAGGAGAAGGAATTACCTGCAGTGAGATCCCCGGGCGGAGGGGTCTTCAAACAAAAAAACCCGTTTGCGCCGGGCTTATTTTTTTTGCGGAGGAGAAGGGATTCGAACCCTTGATACCCTTTCGAGTATACACACTTTCCAGGCGTGCCAGTTCAACCACTCCTGCACTCCTCCGTAGGTTGATCCGGGGGCCCTTGAGACCGCCCGAAGGGCAGCAAAAATAGGCTATTTCCCGGGCTTGCCGAATATTTTTTCTGCATTAGCCGATGTGACGGACGCCCATTCTTCCGGGCTCCAACCGTTCATACGTACAAGGGCTTCCACAATATGTACCAGGTAGGCGGGTTCGTTGCGCTTTCCCCGGAAAGGCACCGGACTCAGGTAGGGAGCGTCCGTTTCGAGTACGATATGATCCGGTCCCACGGCCTGCACTACCGGCTCAAGACCCCCGTTTTTGTAGGTTGCCACCCCTCCGATGCCCAGGTAAAAGCCAAGTTCGATGGCCTGCCAGGCCTCATCCACCGTGCCCGAAAAACAATGAAAAATACCCCGAAGCCGGGGATGCCGGTTTTCTGATACCATCCTGAGACAGGCTTGCACGGACTTCCGGGAATGAATGACAATGGGAAGGTCATAGGAAATCCCCCATTCAATCTGTACCAGGAAGGCTTCCTCTTGCTGAGCCTCGAAACTCAGGTCCCAGTGGAAATCAAGCCCGATTTCTCCGATGGCAACAAAACGGTGTTTCTCCAGCCATTCCTGCATTGTACCGAGGACCTCCCGGAAATCCGCCTTGACAGAACAGGGATGTAGACCCATCATGGGAAAACAGACGTCCGGGTAGGCATGTTCCAGGGCCAGCATGTCCGGGATGGAATCGAGATCCACATTGGGAAGGTAAAATTGCTCCACCCCTGCATCCAGTGCGCGACGGATCATGTCCGGGCCATCCTCCCGGAAGCTATCTGAATACAAATGACAGTGAGTATCAATGATCCGCATCCGTGCAGGGCTTTAGAAAGTCAAAAACCAAAAATAATCTCAATTCCGGTTAAACCTGTAAGTCCGCACTAAGTCTTATCCACGCAAAAAAGCTTCCACCAATTAAAATCACACAGTATGAAAATGAACATCCTGAAACAGGTCATGGCCGCCGCTGCCCTGTTTTCCCTGACATGGCTCGCTTCCTGCCAGAAAGATCAAAGCATCAACACCACGGAATCGATGGAAACCATCGCTGCGGCTTCCGCCGATGAATCCCTGCAGGAAAGCACTTTTGGAGAAATTTTTGACGATGTAGCCGGTATTGATGATGCCACGGCTGGTGAAAACCTGGGAATCTACGGCACAGACGGAGATGGCATTTTCAACGGGCAGGCTACCGGCAACGGAACCATTGAAACCAATCAGCCCAATACCCGATGCTTCACCGTAAGCGTCACCCCCAGGGAACGGGGCGTTTTCCCAAAAACGGTTGTGATCGACTTCGGCGCAGGTTGTGAAGTGCGTGGTCATCTTCGCAAGGGTAAAATCATCACTGTCTATTCTGGCAAAATGCATGTTCCCGGAAGCCAGGCCGTGACAAGCTTCGAGAATTTCTCGATCGACAGTTTCGCCATTGAAGGCAAGCACACCCTCACCAATTCCACCGAACCCGGAGGCAACCAGCGCAGTTTCACCGTGAAAGTGGAAAACGCCAAAATCACCAATATCAACAACGGGAACTGGTGTAAATGGAATGCCAACCGGGTCCGCACCCAGGTGGAAGGTAACGGAAGCCCTTTCTTCCCCCGGGACGACGTTTTTTCGATCACGGGTAACCGCAGGGTAGAGTGTTCTGGAGGTAAAAATTGGTCCAGCGAAGTGGCTCAGCCCCTGATCCGGAAATTCACCTGCAAATGGATCGTGAAAGGCCTGGTGAAAATCAGCCTGAACGGGACTTCGGCTACGCTCGATTTCGGTGACGGTACCTGTGACAACACGGCAACGCTCACCCGTGGAGACCAAAGCCGGACCATCACCTTACGTTAAAAAAAAATTGGATACTTTCAAAAGTATCGTAACTTACACCTAGTTTTCATAGGGTACGGATTAAAAACGGGCCAGGGTGTCTACCCAGGCCCAAATCATTTTCAGGAGGCCTTGTTACCAACCACTTACAGGGTTTGCCTAGTGCAAGACTTCACTGCGATATCCTTTCTCTTTCATCCAATCCAAGATTTTCGGCAGGACATATTGCAATTTTTGCGCAGCCTTCTGGCTGTCGTGAAATACCACGATATCTCCTTCACGCAGATTCCCTATCACCTGTTGTAAACATCGCTCCTTTGAGATACCCGGGTCAAAATCGCCGCTCAACAAAGTCCACATGACGATTTTCATCTGAAATGCAGGCTGGATAAGGCTTTTCATTTGGCGCCTGGTGGCCCTTCCATAAGGAGGCCGGAAAAGTCTGGAAGGAATCAACTCCTGCGTTCTGCGGACGTCCGCAAGATATTCATCATGGGTACTCCTCCATCCGTTCAAGTGTTGCCAGGTATGATTGCCAATGGCGTGTCCCTCGTTTATGATGCGCTGAAACGTTTCAGGATATCTTTTCACATTTTTACCAATGCAAAAAAATGTGGCTAGCTGCCCATGCCTTTGCAGTTCATCGAGAACAAAAGACGTTGCCTCCGGCTCCGGACCATCGTCAAAAGTCAGGTAAACCCGCCGCCCCATCCCAGGACCCTCCCAGGTGCAGCGGGGGTAGATTTTTTTTAAAAGCCAGGGTGTCCGGACCGGGTAGATCATGATCGAAATTAAGGATTGCCGGGCAGGGAGGGAGGGGTTCCGGGCGCCCACCCTATCTTTGCAACATGCCTGATCAAAGAATCCGGGTCCGTTTTGCCCCCAGTCCCACGGGTGGCCTCCATCTGGGCGGGGTCCGGACCGTCCTTTATAATTACCTATTTGCCCGCCGGCACGGGGGAGATTTCGTGCTGAGGATCGAAGACACCGATCAAAACCGCTTCGTCCCGGGTGCTGAACAATATATTATGGACTGCCTTTCCTGGTGCGGACTCGAACCGGATGAAAGCCCCTTCAAAGGAGGCCCCGTTGGTCCATACAGGCAAAGCGAGCGCAAATCCCTCTATCGCCCCTATGCGGAGCAGCTGGTCCGGGACGGTTACGCGTACTATGCTTTTGATACCCCAGACGAGCTGGAGGCCATGCGCGTTCGGTTTAAGACCGACCAAAACCCATCGCCCCAATACGATGCAAAGGTCCGGAAATCCATGAAGAACTCCCTAAGCCTTTCGCCGGAAGAGACCCAATCCCTGCTGGACGCAGGCGTGCCCCATGTGATCCGCATCCATATGCCGGAGTCGGCAATCGTCTCTTTTACGGATATGGTACGGGGCGAGGTGCAGTTTTCCACCGGGACCGTGGACGACAAAGTACTGCTGAAGGGCGATGGCATGCCTACCTATCACCTGGCCGTGGTGGTGGACGACTACCTGATGAAAATCACCCATGCCTTCCGGGGCGAGGAATGGTTGCCCTCGGCTCCAGTGCACCTGCTACTCTGGAAATACCTGGGCTGGGAAAAGGATATGCCCCAATGGGCCCACCTGCCCCTGATCCTCAAACCAGACGGACATGGCAAATTGAGCAAGCGGGATGGGGACCGTCTGGGATTCCCGGTCTTCGCCATGAACTGGACCGATCCAAAAACGGGTGAAACAACCCAAGGGTTCCGGGAAAAAGGATTTCTGCCGGAAGCTTTCGTGAACCTGCTGGCCTTGCTGGGCTGGAATGATGGCAGTGGCCAGGAAATTTTCCCCCTGGAAGAACTCGTAGAAAGATTTGACATGGACCGGGTTCATAAAGGCGGTGCGCGGTTCGACTATGAAAAAGCCCGCTGGTTCAACCAGGAATGGATTAAAAAAATGGATCCCGACGCGCTGCTCCCGGGTGTGCGTGATGTCTTCCGTCAAAAAGGGGTTGAAACAGATGATCAGTTGCTTCACGCCATAATCCCCATGGTCCGGGAACGATGCACCCTTTTGGACGATTTTTACGAGCAGGCCGTCTATTTTTTCATTCGCCCCTCCTCTTATGATCTTCCCTCTGTGCAGCCCAAATGGAATGCGGCCAAAGCTGCATTCTTTACAGAATGGACAGCCAAAGCCGGGAGCCAGGCCCAATGGGAAGCCCATACGCTCGAAGAAGGATTCAAATCATCCCCGAAGAGACCGGTATCAAAACGGGAGAACTCCTGCTACCCCTGCGCGTCATGCTGGTGGGGGGAAAATTTGGCCCTCCGGTCTTCCAGATTGCGGAACAGTTGGGACGCGATGAAACCATCGCAAGGGTCCAGGATGCCCTGGTGGCATTCAACACTTGATCGATCCAACCCCTGGACATATATTGCTGAACGCAAAAATCCTGCGTACCGGGATTTTTTATCATTGGACAAAAAGCGTCGCTAAGAAAGGTGCCTGGTTTCAGGTGGCAAGGATTTTCTGACTACTTTTGACCAAAGCTTATTGCATGCCATTGAACAGGCCGATTCGTGTATTGGTGGCCAAGGTGGGACTGGATGGTCACGACCGCGGTGCCAAGGTCATTGCAGCAGCCCTTCGGGATGCGGGGATGGAAGTAATTTACTCCGGGCTTCGCCAGACACCGGAAATGGTGGTCAACGCTGCTCTCCAGGAAGACGTGGATGCCATTGGCATCAGCATTCTTTCCGGCGCTCATATGACCGTCTTCCCAAAAGTCATCAAACTGATGAAAGAAAAAGATATGGACGATGTGCTGCTCACCGGCGGTGGCATCATCCCGGAGCAGGATATGCAGGAACTAAACAACATGGGGGTGGGCCACTTGTTTGCGCCCGGAACACCCACTTCTGAGATCTCAGCTTATATCCGCAGTTGGGTGGATTCAAACAGAAATTTCTAAACCGCATGGCATACCAAAACCTGCTGTCTGAATTAACAGACGGCATTCTGACCATTACCATCCACAGACCAGACAAACTCAATGCCCTCAACCGGACTGTACTGGAAGAATTGGACAGCGCTTTTTCCGAGGCTGCCCAGGATCCCTCTGTGCAGGCCATTATCCTTACCGGCAGCGGACCCAAGGCTTTTGTAGCCGGAGCTGATATCAGCGCATTCATGGATTTTTCAGCAGACGAAGGCGCCGCACTGGCTCGTCACGGTCAGGAAATTTTTCGTCGCCTGGAACAATCGGCCAAACCAATCGTGGCGGCCATCAACGGTTTTGCCCTGGGCGGTGGTTGCGAACTGGCCATGAGCTGCCATTTCCGCATCGCGGCTGACCACGCGAAATTTGGCCAACCGGAGGTTAACCTGGGCCTGATTCCCGGCTATGGAGGAACCCAAAGACTCACCAGGTTGGTGGGCCGGGGCCGTGCCATGGAACTGATGATGACCGGCAGCATGATCGACGCACAGGAAGCATGGCGCATCGGGCTGGTCAATCATGTAGTGCCTGCTGACGGTCTGATGGCCTACACCAAACAAATCCTGCAAACCATCCTGGCCAAATCACCCATGGCCATTGCCAAACTGGTGGAGGCAGTGGACGCTTCAGGAGGCGAGCCTGCTGAAGGCTACCTGCAGGAAGCCCGGCTCTTTGGAGCATGCTTCGGCACGCGGGAGATGAAGGAAGGCGTCACCGCGTTCCTGGAAAAAAGGAAACCCGCATTTCGTTAAATATCACGTTAATCTATAACCGAAAACAACTTGCATGGACTACAGGATTGAAAAAGATACGATGGGCGAAGTGAAGGTACCGGTAGACGCTTACTACGGAGCCCAGACCCAAAGGAGCATCGACAATTTCAAAATCGCGCAGGACATCAACCGCATGCCCAGGGAAATCATCCGGGCATTTGCCATCCTGAAGAAAGCGGCCGCCATCACCAATATGGACGCCGGCGTACTGTCAAAAGAAAAATCAGACCTGATTGGCTCGGTCTGCGATGAAATCCTGGAAGGCAAACTGGACAACTATTTTCCGCTGGTGGTTTGGCAGACAGGCAGTGGTACGCAAAGCAACATGAATGTCAACGAAGTGATTGCGTACCGCGGGCATGTCAAACAGGGCGGCAGCCTGGCCGACAAAGAGAAGTTTCTGCATCCCAATGATGACGTGAATAAGAGCCAGAGTTCCAACGACACTTTTCCCACGGCCATGCACATCGCCGCTTACCAGATGCTGGTAGAAACCACCATCCCCGGCATTGAAAAGCTCCGGAACACCCTGGCTGAAAAAAGCCTGGCTTTCATGAATGTGGTGAAAATTGGCAGAACCCATTTTATGGACGCCACCCCGCTCACACTCGGCCAGGAATTCAGCGGCTATGTATCCCAGTTGGACCATGGACTGAAAGCCATCCGCAACAGCCTTCCTCATCTTGCTGAACTGGCCCTGGGCGGAACTGCTGTAGGAACGGGCATCAACACTCCGCCCGGCTACGCAGAAAATGTAGCACATCAGATTGCGAAGCTGAGTGGTCTTCCGTTTGTGACTGCGGACAACAAGTTTGAAGCACTGGCCGCACATGACGCCATTGTAGAAGCTCATGGTGCGTTGAAAACCGTTGCGGTCAGCCTGATGAAAATTGCCAATGATGTCCGCATGCTCAGCTCCGGACCCAGGAGCGGCATCGGTGAAATTTTCATCCCGGACAATGAGCCGGGATCTTCCATCATGCCCGGAAAAGTCAACCCCACCCAATGCGAAGCAATGACCATGATCTCCGCCCAGGTCATGGGCAATGACGTGGCGATTGGGATCGGTGGGGCAAATGGTCATTTCGAACTCAACGTATTCAAACCGGTGATGATTTACAATTTCCTGCACAGCGCCCGGTTGATCGGCGATGGATGCGTGAGCTTCAACGATAAATGTGCCGTGGGCATCGAACCCATTGAAGCCAATATCAAAAAGCACGTGGACAATTCCCTGATGCTGGTCACCTCCCTGAACACCCGGATCGGCTATTATAAATCAGCCGAAATCGCTCAGAAAGCGCACAGGGAAGGGACCACACTCAAGGAGATGGCCGTCAGGCTTGGTTATGTCAGCCCCGAGGAATTTGACCAATGGGTTGTGCCGGCAAATATGGTGGGAAAAATCTGATCTGACATTTATTTGCAGAATATTGAGGGACAGGCCGATAGCCTGTCCTTTTTTTTGCAGGTCCCCAGGTACATACAAAAAAGGAAAAACAGGCGTTATTGCCTTAATCCATACCTGAAAACGTACCCCTATGAGCAACCTCTATTTGCCATCCAACCTCCCATTGGAGGCCAGGATCAACTACATCGCCGTGCTTTCCAGCCTGGAAAATTACCGGATGCCCACAGATCAAAACATCAGCGTGGAAGAAATCATCAACCGGAAAATGTACGCCTGGTACCAGCAGGAGAAAGTCCTTCACTCCCACCAGTTGGATGAAGCGGATTGGTTCCTGAATTTTGAGTGAAGCAATGGACCCGGATTCCCGGATCATTAAGATAAAAAAGTAATCCCGCTCTAAGGCGGGATACTTTGCTTTTAAACCAACTACAACCAGAGAAAACTTATGGGTTCAACCCTAATATGAATCAGCGAAGAATAATCTTCTCATTGATGAATTCGACGTCTGCAGCGTTCCGAACCTTCAGGATATAGATACCCGGCTGAAGATACCTCATGTCAATCTGGAACCTGGTTTCAGACACGGTAGCTCTTTTCAGTTCTCTGCCGCTGATGTCCAGCAATCTATAGGTGACGGGCTTGATAAAGTCGCTTTTATCCAGGGTCACCTGCAGGAAATCGCTGGCAGGATTAGGGAATATTTTCGTATCCGGACTGGCTGCCCTGCGGATAGTTCCGGGATCTCTGCGCAAAGAGAGCGCCGTGCCCGCATAGGTGTACTCCATGATGGCACCCGGATTGGCCAGTGCACTGGTGCCCGTTCCGCTGGGCCCTGATGTGCTGCCAATGCTGTCCGTGATCAGGTAAATGCGTCTTCCATCGGTGCTGATGGCCATATCCCGGTATCGGTTCGTGGTTCTGAAATAGGGCAAGGAGTCCGTATCAAAACCATCCATCGTGGTATTGAGTTTGTAACGATACAGCACGCCGCGGCGCAAGGTTGGAACCAGCAGCGAAGGATACCAGTTGGGAATAGCGGAACCGGTGCGCACCGCGTAAAAATCGATGCTCGCCGGGGCGATGGTGGGGTACCTCATCCAGTTTGTCCCACCCGCATCACATACACTGAGCGGAAGCGGTGTGCAAACCGTGTAGAGCGTGGAAATCGGTGGCTGGAAATTGGCCAGTGCGGAGTCCGTCTCCTGCCTGACCAGTGCGCCGGCCGGAATCGTATTCTCATTATAGGGTGTGGAAGCACAATTGGGTGAAGTGGCCCAAATAACGTACTGATAGTTTAGGTTGTCCAGGTATCCGGAGACATAGGGCCATCCATAGTTGCGACCAGACTGGATGATATTTATTTCGTCATCTGTCCGGGGCCCGTGTTCACTGTTATAGAGCACACCGCCTGGGGTGGGCACCGGATAAACGGTTCCATCCGTGGGGTCCTTCTGTGCGACCAGGCCCTGGGCATTCCGATGACCGATGGAATAAATATGACTCCTCACCCCGGCAAAAAGCGGGTTAGATGCAGGAATAGCCCCAGTCAATTCCAATCTCAGGGTCTTGCCTGCATAAAGACTATAATTGGAAGCCAGGATCTGCGCATTGGTTGGAAGTTTCTGGGACCTTACCTCATTGCACCGGTTTCCGAATTGATTGTAGCCTAAATCACCACAGGAGTAATACAGCAGGTTGTCAGCGCCAATAATCAATCTTCCTGAACTGTGGTCATTGTTGGCAGGTATGCCCTGGATCAGTACGAGCTCAGAACCAAGCGCAGGTGTAGGCGTAGTGGTGAACGTAAACCTGGAAATCCTTAGTTGGCCGGCACTATATGTATAGGCCAAGTAAATGAAATCCTGTCCAAGTCCTTTGCCAAAATTGGGATGCAGGGCCATGCCCATCATGCCGTCCTGGCCAATACTCGTAGCTACGCCGGATCCATTCCGGGTGATGGTGACAAAGGTGGAGCCGGTATGGTTCAGAATGACCTGTCGCACGCCCGTCGTTTGACTGACGCGCACAATCCTGCCTATTCTCTCCGTGATATATAGAAAGTCGTCCGGACCTGAAATGATCTCAAATGGATGCGCCAGTCGGTAACGATTGGGAGCGGTGGGACGCAGGTTCAATTCTGAAAACGTGAAGGGTTCTTCAGGGGGTTGGGCGGTGCAAACCGAGAAAAATCCTACCCATAACAAGGCCATGCCGATGCTCTTTTTCATGCAGGTATTGGTCTTTGCCGTGAATAGAAACGCCCGTGGGACTCTAATAGTATTTCTCCCGGACGAAACATGCCCTACGTGTTAAAATCCATGAGAATACTCATCCGGAAGGGTTCATTTACGGGGTAAAGATTGGCGCTTCAGATGTGAATTCTACGATTGACAAGCCCAATGGTGATGCCTAGCTTTATGGCATTATCCAAACCTTGAAAACCGGCATCCGTATCCATGAAAACAATGCTACCCCGTTTCCTGTGGATGACCAGCATCCTGTTGGTAATCAATTCCATCAAGGGCATTTCACAGAGCATCGACTTCGGCAAGAGTTATGTGAACATCACGAAGGGACTCAATGGTGGCACTATTGAATCCGGGGATACCCTGGAAATCAGGGCGGTCATTGTGGTAAGGTCAGGCAGCTACGACAGTTGCGCCTTCTTTGACAATGTACCCACCGGCACCAGCTACATCGCCGGAACCATTCGCGTTTTAACCAACGAAGGAAAGGTCTACAAACAGTTTACGGACGCCCCCGCAGATGATGAAGGCTGGATCAGCGGGACCGCCATCCGGGTCAACCTGGGATTCAACCAGGCAGCTGCTCCGGCCAGATCCTTTCGCCGTGGAAGGATTGTAAATACCCACAAACCCTCTTTTTACGGCAGTACATGCATCATGGTAGCGTCCTACCGTGTCCGGGTAACCGCCGCTATAGGCAGCATCATCAATACCGGCGGCGGCAGCATGACCCATGCAGCCTCCGGGCAGCCGGTATCCACCTTCAGGTTCCCAACCAATGCATTGTTGGTGTATACCAACATCGGCATGTGCCCCAATTTATTAGGCGCCAACAGCATCGGCACCGAATTCAACGGCAGTTTTGGATCCGGCAGAAACCGCAACAGGGGCACATCCGCCAATGTCCCTGTGGGCTATACTTACCGCATGTTTAATACCGGAACACCAAATGACTATGATTATGGCATCGCCAACAACACTTCCACCCTGGTGAACTACACCACTTCCAATAGCTGGGCGAAGCCGGATAACAGCTCCCCCATGCATCGGGTATTTGGCGTATGGGACATCATTGGAGACCATACCGGAGCTGCTTCAACAGCCCTTGGTAATCCGGCTGCTGACACGGTGGTCAACCGCAATGCAGGCTATATGCTGGTGGTCAATGCCAGTTACCGGATTGACTCCGCCTTTCAGCAAACCATTTCCGGTCTTTGCCCCAATACCTACTATGAGATTTCTGCATGGATCAGAAACATCTGCTCCAAATGCGGTTGTGATTCCAATGGAAAGGGCGCAACCAATGCAAGTGTATCCCCTGCCCCATACATCCCTACCATGTCCGGAGCACCTGGCACGGCTGATTCTTCGGGCGTTTATCCCAACCTGACCTTTGAAGTGGATGGGATCGACTATTACACTACCGGCAATATCCGCTACACGGGAACCTGGGTGAAAAAAGGATTTACGTTCAGAACGGGACCCGCTCAAACAAGTTTCATACTAAAATTTTTCAACAATGCACCCGGCGGCGGCGGAAACGACTGGGCACTGGACGATATCAGCGTAGCCACCTGCTACCCCAATTTAACGGTGAACCCTACCCCATTATATAACCAGTGCCAGGGAAACCTGGTGGATTTTGGGGCTACCGTACGATCTTTTTTTGCAAACTATAACCAGTACAAATGGCAACGCAGCACCAATGGTGGCATCTCATGGAACGACCTGGGATTGAGTGGAACGGCAGTACCTGTACTGTCCGGGGGCCAGTATGAATACACGGTGCAATACCCTCCATTTATCGCAAGTGCTGCAGATAGTGGCCATCGCTACAGGCTGGTGGCTGCCACCACCCTTGCCAACCTGTCCAATCCGGGATGCTCCAACTTCAGCAGCACGGATTTCACCACGCTGAACATTAACCGCTGTGTAATCCTGCCCGTGGTCCTGCATCGGTTCACCGGGCAGGTGGTTCGGGAGCAAGCTACCCTTCAATGGGCAACCGGCAACGAAACCGGGCCCGTGGAATTTGTCATTGAAAGAAGTCAGGACGGATCCTTGTTCAATCTTGCCGGAAAAATGGAAGGAAGGTACAGGTCCGGGCCTTCACATATCTATCAGTTTACGGACCCAAGGGGCATCAGAAACGCTACCTATTACCGCATCACCGTAATTTCAGAGGGCAGTGGCTCGAGCTATAGCAGGGTCTTGCTGTTGAATCCAAAGCAGCACGGCTTCCGGGTAGAAGTCATTCAGAATCCCTTCCGGGACAGGCCCAAACTCATCATTCAATGGCCGGAAAAAGGGAAGGTGGAACTTACACTGATGGACTTGGCCGGAAGAACTTACTGGACCCAGGAGCTGAAAGGTGAGACCAACCATATTCAAACCGTTGAGCCCATGCTCACGGGACTGCCCTCTGGCGTATACCTTCTGCAGGCGCGCACGGGTTCAATTGTCAAACATATTCGCCTGGTCAAAGCCAGGTAAACGCTGTACCTGCCGGCCGATTTAGTGCGGCCTTTTGATCCGTACACTGCGTGAAGCCCGGGATTCTTCCCAGGCCACACAAAAGAAAAGTCCCCGCCATGGGGCTTTCTTTTTTATGCCCGGAACACGCCCCGCATGTGATCGTGGTGTATTCATCGGACGAACCATCCGCAAAATCATGATGGGATATTCAAGTATGGGACGAAAACGGATGTTGCATTGCCAGCTGAAACTCCTGCCAGATCTCCCGGACAATCTCGGCGGCAGGCATGATCTTCCGGATCATGGCACTCACCTGTCCAATTTCCAGTTCGCCCGCCTCCAGGTCTCCTTCAAACATGCCCTTCTTCGCCCTGCCCCTGCCAAGGATCCGGGCCAGTTCTTCCGCGCTCGCTCCCCTGGACTCGGCTTCCGCAACAATTTGGTAGAAAGCATTTTTAAGGAGCCTCACAGGTACTAGTTTCTTCATGGTCAGCTGGGTGCTGCCTTCGGCCGACTCAATAACAGCCTGCTTAAAGGCTGCGTGGGAAGTAGCTTCTTCGCTGGCCACGAACCGGCTGCCTACCTGCACACCCTCGGCCCCCAGTAACATGGCCGCCAGCATCTGCCTTCCCGTAGCAATACCTCCCGCCGCCAGCACCGGTATCCGGACGGCTTCAGCAACCATCGGCACCAATACCATGGTAGTGGTCTCTTCCCTTCCATTATGCCCACCCGCTTCAAATCCCTCAGCCACAACCGCATCACAGCCTGCGTCTTCAGCCTTCCGGGCAAAAGCAGCACTCCCCACCACATGCACCACCTTGATGCCATCATGCTTCAGGACAGGGGTCCAGGTCCTTGGATTTCCGGCGGATGTAAATACGATGCCCACCCCTTCTTCCCGGATGATGGCCATATGCTTGTCAACATCGGCGTATAAAATGGGTACGTTGACCGCAAAGGGCCTGTTGGTAGCCGTCTTGCATTGGCGGATCTGCTCCCTTAAGGTATCCGGATACATGCTGCCACTTCCCAGGATGCCCAGGCCACCCGCATTGCTGACTGCACTGGCCAGCTCCCAGCCACTGGCCCAGACCATTCCGGCCTGGATGATGGGAAGCTCGATCCCAAACAAGGAGGTCACGCGATTGCTGAATGTCATGCTCCGGAATATATGTGATTAACCGAGGTCGATCTCCGTATTGTCTCCGATGTTCAGGGTACGGGTCTCTCCCTTGATCTCTGTATCACTGCCAATCAGGGAATCATGCAACACCACGTCAAACAATTTGGAAAAAGAACCGATGATGGAATCCCGTACAATGGAATAGTTAATATTGGTTTGCTCACCAATGGCCACATTGGGGCCGATGATTGAATTGCGGATATCACATCCCGCAGCAATGCTGACCGGCGGTATGATGATGGTATTCTCAAACTGGTGGTCTTCGGAAATCTCGCCTCCGAATTTCTTCAGCAAAGTGGCGTTGCTTTCCAGCAGTGTTTCCTTCTTGCCGGCATCAAACCAGTTCTTCACCTTGAACGAATTGAACGAAGCACCTTGCTGAATCATGCACTCGAGCGCATCCGTGAGGGAATATTCATCATAGCTTTTAACCCCTTCCCGAAGATTGTTCTCCAGGCATTCAAAAAGCATTTTCGATTCATGGATCTTGTAAATACCCACCAGCGCCATATTGGATTTTGGGATCTGCGGTTTTTCCACAAGCTTGGAAATATGCCCCTCCTCGTCCATTTCAGCCACCCCAAAATTGCGCGGGTCATCCACTTTCTTGACGGCCAGCACTGAACCTTCCTGCCCCACAAATTCCCGGACATCATATTCACAAATGGTATCTCCCAGGGCGATGAGCATTTCATCCCCGTTGACCATGCCACGGGTCAGGTAAATCGCATGACCCAGTCCATGCCGTTCATTCTGTTGCACAAAATGAAACTGAAGGTCTGGATATTTAAGGTGCACAAAATCCTGGATCTTATCACCCAAATAACCCACCACCAGGATAAACTCACGAATACCGGCTTCGCGAAGCTGGTCAATGATGATGCTCAGGATGGTCTTGCCCGCCAGGGGAATCAGCGCCTTGGGTTGTGTATAGGTATGAGGTCTGAGTTTGGTGCCCGCACCCGCAACCGGAATAATGGCTTTCATCTTCGGGATTTCTGTATAAAACAAGTGAAATTAGGGGAAATCCTCTTACCAACGGTTTACCCACAACCTGCAACCTGAAAGTCCAGGTAGCCCCGATTCTTTTCTTCATTCACCCGGCACGAGCTATTTTTGCGCCAAATTTCTACCATGCAGAAGGATCGCGCCATCTTTGACCTGCTCCGCAGGGAACTTATCCGGCAACGCAACGGCATCGAACTGATTGCTTCAGAAAATTTCACCTCCCTGCAGGTAATTGAAGCAATGGGCTCCGTGGCTACCAATAAATATGCAGAAGGATATCCCGGTAAAAGATACTACGGCGGTTGCGAAGTAGTGGACGAGATTGAGACCCTCGCGATCGAACGTCTCAAACAAATCTTCCGCGCGGGATGGGCCAATGTACAACCACACAGTGGCGCCCAGGCCAATACCGCGGTCTTTCTGGCCTGCCTGAAACCAGGCGATAAAATCCTGGGACTTGACCTTAGCATGGGGGGGCACCTGACCCACGGCAGCCCCGCTAATTTCAGCGGCAAATATTACCAGGCACTGTTCTATGGTGTGGACAGGGAAACCGGGCTGGTGGACTACGAACAGCTGGAACGTACTGCCCTGGCTGAAAAACCAAAGATGATCATTTGTGGGGCTTCTGCTTATAGTCGCGACTGGGACTACAAGCGCATAAGGGCCGTGGCGGATCAGATTGGGGCCCTGGTACTCGCAGACATCGCTCACCCCGCAGGTTTGATTGCCAAAGGCCTGCTGAATGACCCATTTGAACATTGCCACATCGTGACCTCCACCACCCATAAAACCCTGCGTGGCCCAAGGGGTGGGGTTATCATGATGCGCCACGATTTTGACAATCCTTTTGGCGTCAAGGATCCAAAAGGAAATATTCGTCCGATGAGTGCGATGCTGGACCTGGCCGTTTTTCCCGGCATGCAGGGTGGACCCCTGGAACACGTAATAGCCGCCAAAGCCGTGGCTTTTGGAGAAATACTGTCAGATGATTTCCTGCAATACCAGAAAGATGTCCGGGCAAATGCCCAGGCCATGGCAAAAGCGTTTGTGAATCTCGGCTATCACCTGATCAGCGGAGGAACAGACAACCACCTGATGCTGATTGACCTAAGGAATAAAAACATTACCGGTAAAAAAGCACAGGAAAGCCTGGACAGAGCCCAAATCACCCTGAACAAAAATTCCGTGCCTTTCGATGACAAAAGCCCCTTTGTGACCTCTGGGATCCGCGTGGGTGTTCCCTCCATCACCACCAGGGGGATGAAAACCGAACATATGGAGCCGATCGTTTCACTGATCGACAAAGTACTCATGAACGCAGAAGACGAGGCTATGATTCAATCCGTCAAAGCCGAAGTGGGATCGATGATGCAGCAGTTCCCTCTTTATCCGGAACTGGGATAGGGATCCCGCAATCCCGGGCAAAGAGTTTAATCGCGGAGGGCGAAGCCTCTACAAACAAACACAATTATCCGTATTTTGCCCGTAAAGTTCCCGATATGATACAACGCATTCAAACAATCTGGCTTTTGCTGGCAGGCGTTGCCGGCTTGCTAACCTACAAACTTCCACTCTGGAAAGGCACCCTCCAGGACGGCACGGTCAAAGAATTCCTGGGTCCGGAAAACCTGCTCCTGTTTGCATTGATCGTCTCCACTTCCGTGCTGGCTTTCGTCACCATTTTCCTGTTCAGAAACCGGGCTCAGCAGAAAACCCTTGCATTGGTTGGAGCCCTTTTGTCCATTGCAATCATCGCCCTGGAAGTATACCTGGTGGATGATTATAAAAAAGCCCTGAATCTGTCCAGGAATTCATGGCATTTTGGCGCGTTGATGCCCCTGCTGATGATGGTGTTTTTCTTCCTGGCCCGCGCGGGTATCAGCAAGGATGAAAAATTGGTCAAAAGCCTGGATCGCCTGAGGGACTGAGTGCTGTTTAGGGCATAAATTTCCCGGTCTGGCTGGTTTTTGCCTTCTTCAGACCGGAGGGCACGCCTGCATAAATGACTTCTCCGCCCGCATCCCCCGCCTCGGGTCCAAGGTCAATGATCCAGTCTGCACACCTGATCACATCCAGGTTGTGTTCAATGACAATCACGGAGTGCCCCTGGTCAATGAGCGCGTTCAATGCGTCCAGCAGTTTGCGGATATCGTGAAAATGCAGCCCCGTAGTGGGCTCGTCGAAAATGAACAGGATTTTCCCCTGGCTTTTCCCCTTGCCAAGGAAGGAGGCCAGTTTCACACGTTGTGCTTCACCGCCGGAGAGGGTATCGCTCGACTGACCCAGCTTAACGTATCCCAGTCCCACATCGGACAGCGGTTTGATCTTATCCCGTATGGCTGCCTCGTCTTTGAAGAAATCGAGCGCATCGTCTACACTCATTTCGAGGACGTCGAAGATATTCTTCTCCCTGTACTGCACCTCCAGCACTTCTTCCTTGAAACGCTTTCCACCACAAGCCTCACAGGTGAGGTGCACATCGGCCAGGAACTGCATCTCCACCACCTGTTCCCCTTCGCCCTTGCAGGTATCGCACCTTCCACCGTCCACATTGAACGAAAAGTGCTTGGGCTGATAACCCCTGATCTTGCTCAGCGGCTGGCTGGAAAAAAGATCCCGCACTTCATCCCAGGCTTTGATATACGTCACGGGATTGCTCCGGGAAGATTTGCCGATGGGGTTCTGGTCCACCATTTCCACCTGCGCGATTTCTTCCACCGGACCCGTGATGGATTTATGCAAGCCCACTTTATCCGCGAATTCCCCCTTCAATTTCTGCAGCGCCGGATAAAGGATTTGTTTGACCAGGGTGGTCTTTCCACTGCCACTGACGCCGCTGATGACGCATAAAACGCCCAGCGGAAATTCAGCCCGGATGGATTTCAGGTTATGTTGGCGGGCTCCTTCTACAACGATCGAATTCTGCCAGCTCCGGACCTTGGCTGGCGGATCAATGGTTAAATCCCCTCGCAAGTACCTGGCCGTAAGACTCTCTTTCCCTCTAATCAGTTCAGCATAGTTGCCCTGAGCTACAACCATCCCGCCCTGGTGGCTGGCCAGGGGTCCCATGTCCACGATATGATCTGCTTGCCGCATGATCATTTCATCATGCTCCACCACCACCACAGTGTTGCCAAGATCGCGCAGGTTCTTGAGTACACCGATCAGGCGTTCCGTATCCCTTGGATGCAGTCCAATCGATGGCTCATCCAGTATATAAATGGAATTGGTCAGGTTACTGCCGAGGCTCCTGGTCAGCTGGATCCGCTGGCTCTCTCCACCGCTTAAGGAATTGGCAAGCCTGCCAAGGGTCAGGTAACCCAGGCCCACGTCCAGCAATGTCCGCAGGCGTTGTCGGATTTCCAACAAAACCCGTTTACCCACCTGCGCATCATATTCACTTAGTGCCAGGTTTTCAAACCACTGATCCAAATCGCTTGCCTGCATGGTGCAGAGTTCCCCTATATGCTTGCCGCCCACCTGCACATACAATGCCTCCTTTCTGAGCCGGTACCCATTACAGGCAGTGCAAGTAGTACGTCCTCTGTATCGGGATAGCAAGACCCGGTACTGCACTTTGTACAGATTCTGCTCCACCTCCTTAAAAAATGCATCGATGCCCAACGCATGATCATTCCCTTTCCAAAGCGTGTTGTACTCCGCTTCCGTCAAATCAATCACGGGCCGGTGAATGGGGAAATCAAATTTCCGGGCAGCTTTGACAAACTGCTCCCGCCACCAACCGAGCTTTTCCCCTTTCCAGGGCGCTACCGCACCATCGTGCACGCTCAGCCTGGGATCGGGAATCACCAGGTTGGAGTCAATGCCCAAAACCTGTGAAAATCCTTCACAAACGGGACAGGCGCCAAAAGGATTATTGAAAGAAAAAAGATTGGGCACGGGCTCTTCAAAATGAATCCCGTCCAGCTCAAAGCGGTTGGAAAAATGAAGCATGCGCTCCTCATTGCATTCCAGGAAGATCTCACCCTCTCCTTCATAGAATGCCGTACCCACAGAATCTGCGATGCGATGTTCATCCTCCTCCGTAAATGCTTTCACCACAAAGCGATCCACCAATACATACGTATCCCGGGAAGGTTGCCAGCCTTCAAGATCCATCAGTTCCTCTATCCGGGACAAGCCTTTTGCATGCAAGTCATACAAGCGCGAAAATCCTTTCTGCATCAGAATATTCAACTCCTCCCGCGCTTCCCGTTTACCCTGGAAGCGGAATGGTACCAACACATACACTTTATCTCCAGTGCGCAATTCCCGGATCGCCTTCACAACATCCGCCACATCATCTTTTCTGACCTCTCTGCCGGACACCGGTGAAATGGTTTTTCCAATCCGCGCATAAAGCAAGCGCAGGTAATCATAGATCTCGGTCATACTACCCACTGTGGAGCGCGGCGTGCGTGTGGTAACCTTTTGTTCAATGGCAATGGCAGGACAAAGTCCCTTGATATAATCCACATCAGGTTTGTTCATGCGCATCAGGAATTGCCTTGCATACGCACTTAAGCTCTCCGCATATCTTCTTTGTCCTTCTGCATATAATGTATCAATGGTAAGCGATGATTTTCCGCTGCCTGATACACCTGTTACAACGATGAGATTACTACTTGGTAATTCTACGATGACGTTGCGTAAATTATGCACACGCGCTCCATGTATGAGTATGTTCGCAGCTTTGCGCCGGTCTTGCACTCTTCCCTTCTTTTCCTTGCTGGTAGCGGCTTTGGGCATATGTATCAATTCAGAAAATGAATGTTAAAGTTACGATACATGAGTGGTTAAGGATCAGCAATGTTTATCTTTATTGTGATCGTTTTTTGTCAGTCACCGAAGTTTTTTGGCTATTGGTCGAAAAAATTTTAACTAAAATTTGCGCATATCAAAATATGCTCTATTTTAGTTGCTCCAATATCCAGAAAAACAATTAGAAACTATTCCCGCCTATAGAATAGACTTCTACATGTTCGCTGGTTATTGGATATCCCAAAATCCCAAACCATAAAAAACCGTAGAAGTTATGCGATCCCTAACCAACCTCACCGACCAACAACTCATTCATCTTTTCATGGATGGAGATTCAGACGCGCTTGAAACGCTGATTCTCCGTCACAAGGACAAAATCTACACTTCCATTTTCCTGCTGGTCAAAGACAAATACCTTGCAGAGGATATTTTCCAGGATGTATTCATTCGTGTCATTGATACCGTTCGCAGCGGTCGTTACACGGAAGAGGGAAAATTCCTCCCCTGGGCCATGCGGATCGCACACAACCTATGCGTGGATCATTTCCGCAAAGTTAAACGCACCCCCACCGTACGCAACAGCGAAGACCGGGACATTTTTGAAGTACTGAACATTACGGAAGATGGCGTAGACCGCAAAATGATGCAGCGCCAGAGCCACGATAAAGTACGCCAGATGCTGGACCTGCTCCCCGCAGATCAGCGCGAGGTGATCATACTGCGTCACTATGCAGAGATGAGCTTCAAGGAAATTGCTTCCATGACCAATTGCTCCATCAACACCGCCCTGGGCAGGATGCGTTATGGCCTGATCAACCTGCGGAAGATGATGGCTGAAAAGCAAATCGCCCTTTAATAAAGGCTACCCCACAGGCAGGGCTGCCGATCTTTTTCCATACAAACCCATTAAAGAGGAATCCCTCCGGAACATATCCAGGAGGGATTCTTTATTTACTGAATCGGTTCGGTATCCGTTATACTGCCATGGAAGCAGCCGGCAGGAGGAGTTGTTGAAAAACCCTGATACCGTCCATGTTCCCAAGGATTTTACTGCATGCTCTTTCCGGGTGCGGCATCATGCCAAATACATTCCGGGTTTCATTGCAGATACCGGCTATGTTCAGGGTGGACCCATTGGGATTTGATTCATCCGTGACTTCCCCATCCGCCGTGCAATAACGATAAATAATCTGCCTGTTTTTCTCAAGGGCCTCGAGAGTCTGAGGGTCCGCGTGATATCTTCCCTCTCCATGAGCGATGGGTATTTTCAACACCCGTCCATCATCGCCCCTGATGTAAACATTGCGACAAACAAACTGCATTTGCGCATTTCTGAGCAGTACTCCCGGCAGCAGACCACTTTCGCAAAGAATCTGGAAACCATTACACACACCCAACACTTTACCACCCTGGTGTGCGAAGGCAATCACGGACTTCATCATGGGGCTGAATCGGGCAATTGCTCCACAGCGCAGGTAGTCTCCAAAAGAAAACCCGCCCGGCAATACGATGCAGTCGTCCGTGCTGAACATGGAAAGATCGCTGTCCTTATGCCACAACTCCACTACCTCCTGGCCAAGGTTATGCCGGAGGGCATCCATCATGTCACGGTCGCAGTTTGAACCTGGAAATACCACCACGCCAAATTTCATAATTGTCCGTTTAGGCCGCAAAAATAAGGAAATCACCCGGCCTGACCGGGGTTGGACAACACATAGATATTAAGCGCCAGTATAAACAGGACCATTGCCCAATGTAACAGCGCCGGAATCCACTTCCGGTCAGCCTGCAGGTAGACATTGGAATGGAAAGCCGCAAAGGGAGGGACGCATAAAATCCAGTAGGCAAAGGATCCGGAAGGGCTGATAAAGGGTACAATCAGGGCCGTCAGCAGGTAAAGCAGCAGGAGACTCCAGCTTTTTCGCACCTGGATCAGCATCCTAAGGATATTTCCCTGTATATAGTACCCGCTGGCCAGGAAGGGTACGATCAGGAGAAAAACTCCGCCAAGTGCCCAGAGATCCTGTTTAAACCCGGGATAGTGAATGGAGATGCCGTGGATGAATTCAGACGGATTCCATTTATTGGACAGGTAAAGCCAGGCAAAAAGAATATAATATGGGATGGTCACGGAAATCAGGGCAACCACCCATTCCGCCAGTTTGAAAGGACGCATCACCACGAGGGAAAGGATCATCAAAAGGACGAAGGCAACAGAAGGAAAATAAATCAGGGAACAAAGCCCTAATACCACGCCGGTACTAAAAAGGACAGAAAGTGCGCGTTGGTTGTTGTAGAGTCCGGTCATTTGAGACCAGATCCAGACAACCAGTGTGTTGATGAGAAGCGCTGCCGAAAATTCCCACCATTCGGGGAACAGGGATGCCACCAGGATATAGGACATGGCTGGAAGAAATGTGGACCTGGATAACATCCGGTAGTGATTCACCAGTCCATTAACCATCATCGCCTGTATGAATACCAGCAGGTAAGCAAGGATGGAATACACAACGGGAAGTGGCTTCCCCACCGGCGAAAGAAAGGAGAGAATGATTTTATACAAAAAGCCATCGCCCTCATTTGCCACAGGTACCTGAGGCATCACGAATGCTGCAAAACGCAGGACCAGCCCATAAAAGAAAAGGAAAATGATACCCAGTGGATTGAAATTGCGAAAGATGCCAACCACGCGATGGAATTAAAAATCAAGTTTAGCGAAACAAATAAAATTCCGGTTAACGCAAGGTAATACAATCTCCTTCAATCCTACCTGCTTTCCATAGCGGGGCATGAAGTCGTATTCCTTGTCGAGTCCCTTCAAGGTTGGATCCCGCTTGACACTGCCCTGCGCATTCACCGTCACGCTGTTCAGCATCAGCTCCCTTCTCTCCAGTTGATTGAATAGAAAACGTACTTCGCTACCGGTGTTGAACAGGTTGTAACTGAGGTACATGTCCGTGTTATCATCAAACTGCCTTTTCTGGATCGTATTGCTCCATACGAGTTTACCGTCACGGTTAAAGAAAAATATGGTCAGGTTCTCCGCAAAGTGACGCACCGTGGTGGTTCCCCAACGATTCCAGGGATCCGCCCACCGCCACGAGTTATAGGGATATATGGGCGAGAAATAGGAATAATTGTATGGGTTATTGAACGAATTCCACCCATAGAGGTAATCCCATCGGTTCCATCCGGTTGACCGGGAATTGGTATAATACATCTCCGAAACCACCGCAAAACCACCGTCACGCGTGGGAATCAGGTTGCGGATGAAATAGTCATTAAAGGCCATTTTGGATGAAACTCCATCAGTCCTTGCATCCATCCGGAGCGTATCGTTAAAGAAGAACCGGAACTCTCCGGCCAGTTGCTCATTGGCCTTGTCCCATATCATGGTATACAGTCCGTCGATATTGCTTTTTGCCTTGGGATAGTAAAATGAACTGAGGATGAAACGCTTGTTGCTGTTGTCCGCCTTGATTTTCACCTCATCCAGCGCGAAATCGTTCAGGGGTATTTTGTACACATGCAGTGTGTCTTCCTGTGCCCGCTTGATCAGGAAACTGAAGCGGGTAATAAAGTCCCGACTCCCCTGCGAAGCGCTCCGTCCAAATGCGAGGTCCCCATCGTTGTCCAGGACAAACTCATTGAACACACCGGTGCGATCGTCCACCGGATAGGTCATGACGCTTTTTTTCTGCAAGGAAAGTTCCTTGTTATAGAGCAACGTACTAAGGGTATAAAATCGCTCATTGCGCCGAAACACTTTGTAGACCATGATATGCTGCTTATCCTCGCTGGCGATCATGGAATAGACCTTGATTTCCGTGGTTCCGGAAACATGCGATGTATCCAGGATCACCGGTTCCGCCATCGCTTTGCCTTCCCCATTCAGTTTAAGGGCCGCACAGAAAACCACATTTCGCTTCTGGTACTGGTACACCATATGGTAAGAATCCGGGTAGACCACGAAATCCACATTGCTGACTTTGTCCGGAAGCATATCCAGCCTGACCTTGCTCTTCAGCTTCATTTCATTGTCGTAAATCGAAATATCATTCTTGTTTTTATAGTTCTTGTAGACATTGATATTTCCGCTCACTTTGCCAATGATTTCGAAATTCATCTGGCGATAGTCGTCCTTTTCAATTTCTGAGTAGAAAATACGCTGGGACCTCAGGGAACCTGAAATCAGTAAAACAAAAGCCAGCAGGGGAAGGATTTTCATGACGATGGTATTCAATGTTTAAAACTACATCTTACGTGCCAGAATCTGGTTTAAAATGCCCCGAAATGGTGGCCCCAGGGCCGATTTTTAACCAAATTCAAGGTAAAAACAGCCTTTGTACGGTAAAGGTTTTTCCCTATACCTTTGTTTTTCAATCTTACCGCAACGACTAATCGGGCTTTACTGTGAGCAAACATGTCAATAAGGTGACGGGAGCAGGCCTCCTGATTGCCCTGGGGATCATTTATGGCGATATCGGAACCTCCCCCCTTTACGTATTCAATGCCATCATCACCAACCGGCTCATCAATGAGGACCTGATCATTGGCAGTCTTTCCTGCATCATCTGGACCATTACGCTGCAGACCACTTTCAAGTATGTTACGCTTATCCTGAAGGCGGACAACCGGGGGGAAGGCGGAACCTTTGCGCTGTATGCACTGGTCAGACGCCGGCGGCGTTGGCTGGTCATCCCGGCTATGATTGGAGGTGCAGCATTGCTCGCGGACGGCATCATCACTCCGCCTATCTCAATTACCTCCGCCATAGAGGGACTCAAGAATATCCCACGGCTTCATAATATCTCCAAGGACACAATTGTATACATCGTCCTGGGGATCATGGTGCTCTTCTTTTTTATGCAGCAGTTTGGAACCGCATCCATTGGGAAAATGTTTGGCCCCATCATGTTCATCTGGTTCGGAATGCTGGCGATCCTCGGCATCATTCACTTGTCAGACGATCCACAAATTTTCAAAGCCTTTAATCCCTGGTATGCCGTCAATTTTGTCAGGTCTCATCCAAATGCCATCTGGCTGCTTGGCGCCGTATTCCTGTGTACAACCGGCGCGGAAGCACTTTACAGCGATTTGGGACATTGCGGACGCGGCAACATCCGGATCTCCTGGATATTTGTAAAAACCTGCTTACTGCTGAACTACCTCGGACAAGGGGCGTACCTCCTTGCGCACATGAAAGGTATGATCATTACAGAAGCGGTGAAGGAGCAGATGAATGTCAATGCCTTTTATAACCTGATGCCGAATTGGTTTGTCCTGATTGGAGTGATCATCGCCACAACCGCGGCCATCATCGCCAGCCAGGCCATGGTCAGCGGATCCTTCACCCTGATTAGTGAGGCAATGCGACTCAACCTATGGCCCCGTTTGCGCATCGTATACCCCTCCGAAGCAAAAGGACAACTTTTTATCCCGGCCATCAATACGATGATCTTCGTTGGTTGTGTGGGTGTAGTGCTCTATTTCCGCGAATCATCCAGAATGGAAGCGGCTTACGGACTTGCCATCATCATTACCATGCTGGCCACCACGATTCTCTTTGCCAACTACCTGGTACTGCATCGGGTAAAACCAATGCTGATCTATATTTTCCTTGCACTCTATGTCTTTATAGAAATGGTTTTCCTCGTTGCATTGCTGCAGAAGTTTACTCATGGTGGCTATATTACATTGATGGTTGCGAGCATAATGTTCCTGGTGATGTACGTTTGGTACCGGTCGCGAAAAATTAAAAACCGGTATGTGGAATTTGTGCGGCTGGACCATTATCTACCCGTATTGCAGGAGCTTAGCAATGATACATCCATCACCAAGTATGCAACCCACCTGATCTACCTGACCAGCGCTAACAATCCAAAGGAAATTGAGCATAAAATTATTCATTCCATCCTGAACAGAAAGCCAAAACGGGCGGATATATACTGGTTCGTGCACGTGGACACCCTGGATGACCCCTACACCTGCGAGTATGAAGTTCAAACCATCATTCCCAACGAAGTGATCCGGGTGGAGTTCAGGTTAGGGTTCCGCATGGAGCCACGCATCAACCTGATGTTCCGGAAAGTAGTGGAAGACATGGTGGCCAATAAAGAAGTCAACATCGTGAGCAGGTATGAATCCCTGCAGCGAAATAATATTGTGGGAGATTTCGAATTCATTGTTATGGAAAAATTCCTGAGCCAGGATAATGAACTGCCTTTCTGGGAAAAGATCACCATGAAAATCTACTTCTGGCTCAAGGAAATGAGCCTTTCCGAGGAGAAGGGATTCGGACTGGACCCGAGTTATGTAAAAGTGGAAAAATTCCCATTGATCGTTTCGCCCGTGACAGACCTGAAACTGAGCAGGATAAACCAGGAAGAATAATCCGAGAGTCATCCATGATTGAGTCAATCAAGCTTATCAAAAAATCCGCCCGGCAAACCTACCGGTTCAGCCTGGTGATTCCAACCTGGAACAACCTCTCCTATCTGAAAGCCTGTATCCACAGCATTCGTAAATACTCTGCGCTTGATCTTCAGATCATCATTGTAGTCAATGAAGGCAGGGACGGGACAATGGAATGGCTGGAAAAAGAGCCGGAGATCGACGTGGTGTTTTCTCCGGAAAACATCGGCGTCTGCTATGCCTTGAACATTTGCAGGTCCCTGGTTAAATCGGACTATATCCTTTATCTGAATGATGACATGTACGTACTGCCGGGTTGGGACACGGAACTGGACCAGGAAATTAAACGAATGGGCCACAAAAATTTCTTCCTTTCCGGAACCGTCATTGAGCCCCTGGACACCGGTAATGATTGCGTGATCCTCGGCGACTATGGCCGGGATCCCGAGCATTTTGATGAACCGCGTTTGCTGAAGGATTTAGGGGGACTTAAAAAGGCTGACTGGTCCGGTTCCACCTGGCCTCCCAACATCATGCACATCGAGCTTTGGGACCTGGTGGGAGGTCTTAGCATAGAATTCAGCCCGGGCATGTATTCGGATCCGGACCTTTCCATGAAACTGTCGCTGGCCGGCGTGCGCATCTTTAAAGGCATCGGCAGCTGTAAAGTGTACCATTTCGGATCCAAGTCTACCGGCAGGGTGAAGAAAAATGACGGCAGGAAAACCTTTCTCATGAAATGGGGCCTGACTCCCTCGGACTTTCTCAATGGTTTTCTCAAGCGTGGACAACCTTATACCGGGGAACTTGATTTCTCTTCCATGCGGGGGAACACCAGTTCTAAAAACAAACTGAAAACACTGCGGGAACTTTTCAAGTAAATCGTCAGGGTAACAATCGATTGAGTTCGTCCCTGAACTGCGCGTACATCTCCAGGTCATTGTGTCCTCCACCCGGAATAGTGATGAACTGATCCCCCAGCTTGAGCAAAGGCTCCAGCTTACGGGCATTTCGATATGGAATGATCCAGTCTGATGTTCCGTGAAACATGATCACCGGCTCTTCCACTTTTGGCAAAAATTCGAATGTGGGCAACCTGTTCCGGATCATTCGCTTTACCGGGTAAATGGGAAAATAAAATGCCGCAAGGGACTCGAAACTGTAATAGGGCGTTTCCAGGATCAGTACCCGCGCTTCTTCATCCGCCGCCAGCCTTGCCGCAATCCCCGTACCCATGGACTTTCCATAAAGCACCAGCTGCTGTGGTTCAAATCTTTTGCGGGCTAGTTTGTACAGTTGGGTGGCATAGGCGTGCAGTACGTCTTCCTGCAACCTGCCCGTGCTTTTTCCATAGCCGGGATAGTCAATCATCCAGACTTCATAACCCCTTTGCGTAAACATCGGCGCAAAACGGGCATACCAGGATATGTTACGGCGATTGCCATGAAAGTAGATGACGCATCCCTTGGCCGGTCCTATTACACTAAACTGAATGATGTTGATATTGGATTGAGCATCGTATGGCAGGTTCACCTCGCGGAAATCCTGTTCAAAATCATATTTGTGCTGCCTGCTGAGTGGAACATTACGGAAAAAGATAAAGTCCTGGAAATAGTAGATACCTATTCCCATCAACCCATAGACCAGAAGAATATTCCTGGTCCATCTAAAAAGTCGTCTCTTGTTCTTGGCAGTCATGGAGCGTAAAAATAGGGCAAGGAACAGGTTTTCAGTATTTCAGGATGTCCCTGATGAAATTATGGTACTCGGGAAATTCCGGCAGGTCATTGTGCCTTCCCCCTTGAATCCGGATCAGTGTAACACGTTCCGGATTCAAGGCTTGCAATTTCTCGCTGTGCCGAATAGGAATCAGCCAGTCGCGCGTCCCATGCAGGATATATACCGGGCATGCAACCCGCGGTATCCACTGATCAGACCGAAGCTTGAAGCGCAGGACGAACTGGAGGGGAAGAAAGGGAAGAAACCGTTCCACCACCCGCCAGAAACTGTAGTATGGCGCGTCCAGGATCAGGTAACGGGGATGGTTGTCCGAAGCAAGTTTGGTAGCAAACCCGCTGCCCATGCTCCGTCCATAGATGATCAAATGATCTTCCGGGTACTGCACGAGCAGGGTGTCATATACAAACTGCAGGTCCTTGATCATGCCCTTTTCCGTGCGACGTCCCGTGCTCTTGCCAAATCCCCGGTAGTCGATGAGCACTACATCATAATTATAGCGATAGAAATCGGCCGCATACTTGGCCCATCCCTTGATGCTACGGGTGTTTCCGTGGAAATAAAGGATCAGCCCAACAGGTTTCTCCCGGTAAAAATGAAGCCCATTGATCCGGACGCCTCGTTCCACGTCAAAAAACAATTCCCTGAACGGAACATCATATTTGAAGATAAAATGCTGAGAAAGTTTCTCCGGCTTAAAGATCAGTCTGTCCTGAAGGAAATAGGCCAACAACATCAGCAGCGCGTAGCCGCCGCCAACATACCACCAGTTGATTTTTATGAGAATTCCAGGCAACATGATCCTTCCAGTCAAGCCTTCAGGCCGTCATCAGTCCTGCTTTTTATGCCTCTCTCAAACGCACCAGTCGCGGACTGACATGCAGAGTATATCGAGTCCCGCATTTCAAAGCCATATTCTCACGTCCGTGACTCACCGGAAAGCCATAACAAACCGGGTACTTGTAGGGCTTCAGCAGGTCATTGAGTATCTCGTCCACCGTTTTTCCAAAGGGACGTTCCGTATCCTTGCATTCGGTAAACCCGCCTATCACCAGTCCCCGAACCTTGTTGAGCATCCCTGCTCGCTTTAACTGGTGGAGCATGCGGTCAATATTATACAGGTATTCACCCACATCCTCGAGAAACAGGATGCGTCCTTCTGTTTTCAGCTGCGAGGGGCTTCCCACCAGGTGTGTCAATAAAGCAAGATTACCGCCCACCAGGGGTGCGCTCACTTCTCCCGGGTGATTAAAGGGATGACTGGAGGCAGTATAATTACCTTTTAAGCCCCGGAGTGCATTTTTAAGGCTGAGCACGGCTACTGACTGATCGCCGCCATCGTTGAATGCCCCGGCCATGGGCGCGTGGAGGGTGGCGATGCCCAGTTTCGAGTGAACATGTGCGTGCAGTACGGTGATGTCACTAAACCCGATCAGCCACTTGGGGTTCCTGCTGAAACGCCTGAAGTTAAGGCGGTCTATGATCCTTCCCACCCCATAGCCACCCCGCGCGAAAAGGATGGCGTGTACAGACGCATCATCGAGCATGACCTGCAATTCTTCCATTCGCTCTTCATCCGTCCCGGAAAAATAGTGGTCCCCCGATCCAACGGTCTTGCCTACCCGAACCTTATAACCCCATTGACCCAGCGTATGCACACAGTTCTCAACGCGTTCCCTGTCCATATACCCCGCGGGGCACATCAGCCCAATCGTCTGGCCTTTTGAGAGCGGAGGGGGTTGTATGGCTGGTTTGACGGTCATGGGAGTGGTAAAGATAACGATTGGCGGGCATGCAAGTGCACAGGACAGTCGGGGACGGATCTGATGACTCCCGGAATCAGGGAACCGGCATGCAAAAAACGGCCGCAACGATGACCATGATCAGCAGGACGGACGATCTGGGTCAATGGCGGTCATTTCCTCCACACCTAGTTTTGGCCAGAATAAGATTGCCATGCCGTTTCAACCCATACGTCCCATTACCGAGCTCGCGGATCAGCTCGGACTTTCCGCGGAACAAGTAATCACCTATGGTAAATACAAGGCCAAAGTACAGCTCCCCGGCTTCAACGAAGGAAAAATCCAGGGATCAAAACTGGTCCTTGTGACCTCTATCACCCCTACAAAAGCAGGCAATGGGAAAACCACCTGCTCGATCGGGATGGCGGACGGCTTGCGACTCCTGGGCAAAAACGCCATCCTCGCCCTTCGGGAACCTTCCCTGGGTCCATGCTTTGGCATGAAAGGCGGAGCCACCGGCGGCGGCGCTTCGCAATTGGTGCCCGCAGAGGAGATCAACCTGCATTTCACAGGGGATTTCCACGCCATCAGCGCGGCCAATAACATGCTCGCGGCTCTGATCGACAACTACAATTTCTTCCGCCAGGGCACCCCGGAAGAACTTCGGGAAATCGCATGGAGGCGTGTCCTGGACGTAAACGACCGATCCCTTCGCCACATCATCACGGGCTTACACGGAGGCAAAAACGGCCTCCCTGCGGAAACAGGGTTTGACATTACGCCGGCTTCAGAATTAATGGCGGCCCTTTGCCTTGCGCAGGATGCAGGCGGATTACGTAAACGCATAGACGAAATGGTACTGGGTACAACGGCCGCTGGGAAACCCCTGACCACGAAGGATCTGAATGTTTCAGGTGCCATCTCGGCCTTGCTGAGAGACGCGCTCCTGCCCAACCTCGTCCAGACCCTCGAAGGAACGCCTGCCTTTGTCCACGGCGGCCCCTTTGCCAATATCGCCCACGGCTGCAACTCCCTGATCGCCACCAAAACGGCTTTGGAACTCGGAGATTATGTCCTCACGGAAGCGGGATTTGGAAGCGACCTTGGTGCCGAAAAGTTCATAAATATCAAGTGCCGGCTGGCCGGACTGACGCCTGCTCTCTCCACGCTGGTGGTCACGGCCCAATCGCTCAAACTTCACGGGGAAGTCCCTTACCGAAATATCCGCGAACCAAATCCCCAAGCCGTGAGCCGCGGGATGCGCAACCTGGAACGACACCTGGAAATCCTTCATGGCTTCGGGCAAAGGGTACTGGTGGTGGTCAATCGGTTCGAGAGTGATCGCTCCGAAGAAATAGAAGCCATCCGCCAATGGTGCCGCGATCAGTCGGTTGCATGTGGCGTCAACGATGCATATGCTCAAGGAGGTAAAGGGGCGCTGGAGGTAGCAGAAAAAATTGTCCAATTGACGGAAGTTCCGTCACCTCCTTTGCAACTCAGCTACAAGGATGAGGACGGCGTGGAACAAAAACTGCACCAGGTTGCCACAAGGGTCTATGCCGCTGATGGGGTGCAGTTTGAAAAAAAAGCAAAACAGAAACTCCGGTATATCCAGGACCATGGCTGGCAGCACCTGCCCGTATGCATCGCCAAAACGCAGTACTCTTTCACGGATTCAGCAGAAAATGTACACGTTTACCGGGATTTCCGGATCACCGTGGAAGACCTGATCGTTCAAACCGGCGCAGGTTTCATCGTGGCCGTCTGCGGGGACATGATGCGCATGCCGGGACTCCCCGAGCACCCTGCGGCAGAGCAGATCGACCTGGTCAGGGGAAAAATTCTGGGGCTGAGTTGAAGAACCTGCCGGTCACATAGTTGATTCAAAAAGCGGGGCTTCTCCCATCGAAATCAGATCATCCAGCTATGTTTTTCCACAAACTTCTGGAAGGACTCACGGTAGCTATCGCTAATGGGGATCTCTTCCTGCCGGATATGAAGGGTATGCTTCTCGATGGTGTCGATGTGGTTGAAGGACACGATAAATGATTTGTGCACCCGGATAAACTGGAAGCCGGATAACATCTCCTCCAGTTTTTTCATGGTATGATAAACCAGCCATTTCCCTCGGGTCGTATAGATGGTAACATAATTACCTTCTCCTTTGATATGGCTAATCTCGTCCAGGCGCAAACGAACCATCCGCGTGTCCACCTTTACCATGATGACTTCTCCCTCAGCTGCCATCTTTTTTTCAAATAACTGGCGCTGGATCTGCCCCTCGATCATCCGCTTCTGCCGGATTTTATCCACGGTTTTGGAGAATCGATCAATCGTAACAGGACTGACCAAGTAATCCGTCGCGTCCAGGTCAAAAGCGTCCTTGGCATCCTCCGGCCTGGAAGAAATGATCACCCGCTGGATACCAGGAGGCAGCTGTGTTGCCAGGGGGATGCCATTCAGCGTTGGTTTACCCAGTTCCTGGAAAACTACAGTGATTTCCGGGTGGCTGATCAGGTAGTCCAGCCCCTCTTTTGGATCGTCAACCGTAGCCACCAATTTCAGGTCAGGCACGACTGAAATCAATTCGTTAAGATGTTTAATGCCATGTTTACATTCCGTGATTGCAATGGCGCGAATCATAATTGCGCATTTTCCTGTTTGAAATAGCCATACCAACAGTTCACATCGCTAAAAGAAGAATATAAATATCACGCTCTACAAGGGTGACATCCTAATATCCGAATCGAATTGATATTACAAATGTTATTGATTATGTGAAACCTGTTATTTCTGATGTAATTCTTGCTCAAACCGATCTGGTATGTTTAACAGAATGCAATTTTAGGAGCCGAATTACTCCACAATCAAAATTGGCTCAGGAGAGAGATTGCAGTTCCTTTCTGATGAACAACGCGGAATACCCAACTTTCGACGCTACTTCTTCCATGGGTATATTTTGCTCCAGCAGTTCCTTCGCATAGTCCATTTTGACCTTTTTCATAAACCTGCCCGGCGTCGTGCTGAATGCCTTAAACTGCCGGTTTAACTGGACCGTATTGGTCTGGTAATGCTCGGCCAGCGCTTCCACGGTCATAATGCCGTGACGCCGGATATCTTCAGCCACCTGCTTGATAGTCAAGGCCTTAGCCGTTTCCTTTTGGGGGATAACCAATTTTGAATTCCTTTTCCGATATGCCCGATAACCTGTACCCGCAGCCCCGACAAGCACAGTACATGCCAGCACCCAGAATAGCAGTCCCCGGCGCCTTCGGGATTCATCCTGTGTTTTCTTGTTGAAATAAAGCGACAGGAAATTCTTCATGACATTGAGGCTATTGAAGGTATAAATCCCTGAAATGGAGCCAGCGTGAATATCATCTCCATCCAGGAGGAGTGCACCACGGTTAAATTCCACATCAGGGATAAAAGGGATGGGCTCCGTTTTCCGGTCCGGCAAAACAAAGAGGCCATTTTCCGTTGCAATCCAGGTATTTCGCTGCGGATCAACAATGGTCATCACGGAAAAAGGTGTTTGGGCAATCTGCTGAATGGAAGCGCTGTCCTTGCCATTGAACGTGAAAACACCCTGGTCAGACGACACATAAACGGTATTTCTGAACACGTAGAGATCCCGAATCCTGCTGTTCAATCGGCATACCCGGCTGACCGCCTTACCGTCGTAAGCGAAGATTTCCCCAGATTGCGTGCAAAAGAGGAGTCGGCCTCCGGCCACCTCAAGATCCAGGTATTCAAAACCCTGGTGGATGGGCTCCAGTTCCCGAAGCTTGTCAAAACGGTTGACCGACTTTGTATTGAGGCTATACACGCCGCCCCCGAATTCCACCAGTTTGCGGGAATAGCCGGAAAATTGATTATGACCTCCCTCAATTTCCCGGAAACTCCCGGGCGGTACATATTCATATAGGTGGTCAGAACTTAAAAAAAGCCGATCGCCTATCCTGCTGAAATAACCGTTGGCATAACTGGGTTCAATCGCACGAATCGTGTCATTGATGAAAATACCGGAATAGGTACTGACCATCTTAAGACCAGGTTCCAGAAAAATGTTCCGGATTGACCTGTCGCCATATGTCAGCTGATAATGTCTGCGGATATGGTATTCGAAAAGCGAACCACCCACAGATACAAACAGCCGGTCTCCCACTTCCGCCTTCGTGGCACCCATTAACGAAGGTTGCGGAATCAGCCTGGACATATCATCCGGCTGGAACATATTGCGCTCCGGTAAATAGTCCTCCTCCACCCAGCCATTTTCGTAAAACACAAATGTCTTGCTGAATTCTATGGGCAGTCGCTTCCATTTATCCCCGTCAAGCTTGTATAAGCCGTTGCCCGTCTTAACATAGAAATGGTTATCCACAGAAAGCACATTTCGTACGGGTGTAGGGAAATGATGCTTATTGACAAAAACGGTATCGTTCCCGTATGTAGTAATAGATACCAGGACGGCCAACATGGTCATAAAACCCAATAAAAGCTTCATCACCAAAAATTACACTAAAAATCACATCTAATTGGTAATTAGATGGCATATTTGAGCATGAAATGGAAGTGCCTTCTGTTGGCAGCTTTCTTACTTGTCCACAAAATGCAGGGGCAGGACAGTCCGGCTCAAAGCGTCAATTCGGACACGCTATCCGAGGTTGTAGTATCTGCCTCACGGTCTCCCGAGCGCTCCTTTTGGGTTCCATATTCAATTGATCGGCTCAGGAAGCCGATGCAGGACCTGCGTCATCCCCGGACTCTGCCGGAGTCCATGGCATTCCTGCCGGGTGTATTTGTTCAGAAAACCAACCACGGCGGAGGTTCCCCATTCCTTCGGGGATTGACCGGCAACCAGACCCTTTTGATGCTTGACGGTATTCGGATAAATAATGCCGTCTTCCGGTTTGGACCCAACCAGTATCCCAACCTGATTGATGCATACACCGTGGAGCGCATAGAAGTCCTGAAAGGGACGGGGTCTGTTCAATATGGAAGTGACGCGATGGGTGGGGTTATGCACGCCATCGGGCAGGAGGTCCGGTTGGCCAGCGAACGATATTGGGAAGCGAGGGCTGCTTCCCGGATCATCTCACAAGACATGGAATATACCCTTCGTGCAGAAGCAGCTTACTCTGGTCAGAAAGCGGGCATACGTGGCGGTTATACCTGGAGGCAATTCGGGGACCTGTATGGAGGCGACAGTACCGGGGTTCAATCGCCTTCCGGCTACCAGGAACGCGACTGGAACCTTAAAGCAACCCTGGCTTTGGGATCGAAAATCAGGGTCACCGCTTCTGCGCAACAGGTGGGACAGTCCGATGTCCCGCTCTATCACCGGATCAGGCTTGAAAACTTTGATTATTACCTCTTCGATCCGCAAAAGCTGCTGGTTTCATACGTCCGGCTAGAATCACTCCCAGATTCAGGACTATTGCGGCGTTGGCGAATCATGCCGATATTTAAGAAATCCGCGGAGGGACGAAGGTACCATCGGCTGGGCAGTAGTCGCTACCTGGATGAACGGGATGAGGTGCTTTCTTACGGTGTGGTTGCGGAAACGGAATGGCAGATCCGACCCTGGTGGAAAACGGGAACCGGGGTTGAACTATATTATGATGATGTATCCAGCCGTCGTTCCACATCCAGTGGCGGCGTCATGACGGCTGAGCGCGGACTCTACCCGGATGGCGCCTCCCAACTGAATACATCCGCATACAGCCTGCACCATTTTACCTGGAAGGGTTGGAGAATGGACGCCGGGCTTCGGTACAATTTCGTTCAAAACCGGATTCCGGGGAAGTATCTCGATCTGCCCGGCCAGAGCGCCAACGATGCCGTCCCGGCTACGGACGCAGTAGTTGGACAGTGGTCCCTCCTTTACAGCCGGCGGGGGAAGCATGCCTGGTTTGCCAATGTCAGTACAGGGTTCCGGGCGCCGGGTATTGACGACCTCGGTACGCTGGGGCTCGTCGACTTCCGGTATGAGTTGCCAGCCTATGACCTGAAGCCGGAAAAAAATATGCATACGGAAGCCGGTTACCGTTTTCATTCTGAGTGGCTGGAGGTGCAGGGCTCCCTTTTTTATATGCACATCAGGGACCTGATCAGTCGCGTCAGAAGCCAATCTGATTCCATCCAGGGCTATCCCGTATACATCAAGACGAACGACCAGGAGGCCTTTATCCGAGGCACCGAATGGGCCGCACGGGCATCGCCGCTCAGGCATCTGCAGGTATCCGTCTCCGTCAGCTATCAGTATGGTCAGAACCTGACCCGGCAGGAACCGGTCCGCCGGATTCCGCCCATGAATGGTTGGGCGATGGTACAGTATCGCAGGGACCGATGGTATGCTGCTGCAGACATGCAATGGGCTGCCAGTCAGGACAGGCTCGCGCAGGGCGATAAGGATGATAACCGCATTCCGGCTGGTGGAACGCCCGGATGGCAGGTGTATAATCTGCATGCCGGCTTTTCATCCCGTGTCCTTCAAGTACAACTGACGATGTCCAACGTTTTCAATGAAGATTACCGAACCCATGGAAGCGGCATCAACGGGATGGGCAGGGCTCTTACGGTTTCATTGGTATTCAATTTATCCAAACAAACCAGACCATAAATTTTATCTGCGATGTGTGCCGGTTTTCCTGGAGAAGCTATGCTACATTTCAGCAAGTTCGGCATCGTCCTTGCGCACCGTGAGCAAATGCCGAACTCCGCACTTCAGGGCCACATTATGTTTCTGGTGTCCGGCAGGAAAATTAAAACAGACCGGGTATCTGTAAGGAGCGGTTTTGTCAAGCACGATGTCGTAGAGGGTGCGGCCGAATTCTTCGCCCGGGTCATCTGTCTTTAGACGGAACCCGCCGATAACGAGTCCCGCTAGGCTGGAAAGTTTTCCGGCTCTTTTCAGGTGGACAAACATCCGGTCAATACTGTATGGATATTCACCAGTCTCTTCAAGGAACAGGATTCTTCCCCTGGTGTCAATTTCTGAAGGCGTTCCCATCAGGTGATTGATGATGGACAGGTTACCCCCCACAAGAATGCCCTCGCCCACACCCGGACGATTATAAGGGTCTGCCGGAAAAGGGTACTGACTCTTGTTGCCGCTAAGGGCTTGACGTATCGATAGGATGCTCTCCTGCACGAGGGGTTCCGCAGCGGACCAGTCGGCCGGAAAACTATTGCACATCTTGCTGTGAATGCTGGCGATGGGCGCAAAGCGGGCCAGGTGCAAATGCAGGGCCGTGATGTCACTGAAGCCAATGATCCATTTAGGCCGGTCCTTCAGTCGCGTCAAACTCAACCGGTCAATGATCCTGGTCACCCCATAACCGCCGCGTGCGCACATGATGGCTTTCACGGATGCATCATCCAGCATAACCTGCAGGTCCATGTCGCGCTGTGCATCGGTCCCTCCAAAACTGAAATCACGTCTACCCACGGTATCGCCTAAGCGCACTTTGAATCCCCAGGATTCGAGGATTTTGACGGCTGGTTGAACTTCTTCCACGGTCATGAAACCGGCCGGACAGGTGATCCCGATGGTGTCCCCTGTTTTCAGGAAAGGAGGTTGCGGGAACGCAGAAGCATACCCTAAGGCGTCCGGGGAAGCGGACTGCAATGCGGCGGGCAATGCCAGGGTGCCGGCAGCGCTCATGGCGCCGGAAATAAATCGCCTTCTTTCCATCAGTAATGCTGTTAGGTATGTTTTACCTATTGGCAAATTTAAAGGTATAACTCAGCAAAAGCTGCACGCCTGTGGAAGTGAGTGTACCGGTCTCTCTCTCTCCCTGGAGGAAATTGTCTTCGGAGGGGTCTTCGAAACTGAACGGCTGGGGGAAATTGCCATTTCTGCCGTAGTTCCAGCGCAAGCCCAGAAACCATTCACTGCTTTTGAATTCCTTCTGGCCGCCAAAGGTCAAATGATAATTATCCCAGTTTTTCTTGGGCAGGTTAATGCCTTCATCTCTTCCTGTGCGACTATTATATTGCTGGTCTGACCGGAGTGAAGCCAAAAAGTGGTAGCCATTCTTTATGGACCAGTCGGCTGCTATCGATCCATTGACGACGGTTCGGCGTGACTCCCAAACGGCAAGCAGCTGGCTCGTTGCAAAGACATTATCAGAAGAGGGCGGCTGGATGAAAGCGGTCTCGCCTGGATCCATGATCTTATACTCGCCTATGGAGGTAAACAAGTTCAGGCCACCGTAAATCCGCACCTTATTGAACCTTCGGGTTGCTCCCATGGCAAGGGACCAGGGCGTTTTGAACTTCACTTTCAGCTTCTCGTATCGTCCGTTGGCCAGATAGTCCCTCCGGGGTGTTGAGGGGTCATCATCCAGGTTTACATTGACCAGGCGAAGATCTGCATTCATTTCTCCTCCGCCCATAATACCCAGTGAGGGAGTAGTCAGAGTAATGCCAAATTCCCAGGTACCAGCCCTGGCCTGCACCCCTATTTTGGAGTAGGTCATGATCTTCCAATACTTTAGGAACACATCGTAATCCGTACTCACCAGATCCACGGTTGAGCCGGTGTTCAGATCCGGGACGACATTGGCAGTAAACTTGTCCGTTAAGTCATATCCCCGGTAAACAAAGGTTTGTGAAAAACCCAGTGCAACCTTGTCGCTGATATTCCAACCCAAACCAGCCACAATGGATGCTTCATCCAGGTCATAGTTGAGCTGGTACTGGGACAGATAGTTTTCCGTACCTGGACTTTCCGCTTCTGGAATCAGGTCAATTTTCTGCTCGGCCCGGTCCGTAAAGTTCAGCGCGTCTGTGGCACTATGATATAACGCGTAGCCAAGAACCCAGTCGCGCTCATTCCTCTTGGGTTTCAGCACCCCGGATGCCATGGACGGGAGCACGCTAATATTGGAGCTCACAAGGTCGAATCCCTGACCCAACCCATTCTTGAAGTTCACGTAGTTGAAGCCGAAAGCGTTGGTATTGAAATTGAAACTGGAGTTGGTAGCCTGGGAAAGCGTTGCCGGGTTCATGATCACGGCACTCTGGTCTTCAAAACGGGACAATCCAGCATTGTACAGGAGTGAATTTCTTGCTCCATACTGCATCCATGCATAATGGTTATCCTGGCCACTGGACGAACCAAACGCAAACAAGCTACCAAGCAGGACGAGGTGCTTTTTTAGGGTGAGCCTCATTTCAAGTAAATTTGCCGGAAAGTTAGTGTACATGGTGTTCCCGTACATCACCGGATTTGTGCGATCTTACAAAAAGCAACCAAATTGCCCCGGTTCGGGAGACTGCAATCGGTATAAGTAAAGCGTCGTTCGCTGAACCCCGAACAAATGCGTATTTTCGTTCCCGCTTTATCATGAATAAGTCATACCATCGAATCCTTGTTTCAGCGGCGCTGCCCTATGCAAATGGTCCCGTCCACATCGGGCACCTGGCCGGTTGCTACCTTCCGGCGGATATCTATGTACGATACCAGCGTGCCAGAAAAGCCGACATCAAGTTTGTTTGTGGCAGTGATGAGCACGGAGTGCCCATTACCATTCGCGCACTGCGTGAAGGCGTCAATCCGCAGGATATCGTGGACAGATACCACAGCGTCATCCGGGACAGTTTTGAACGCATGGGCGTATCCTTCGATATCTACGCCCGCACGTCCAGCCCGGTCCATCACCAGACTTCAGCAGATTTTTTCCGGACGCTTTATGACAAGGGGCTGTTTGAAGAGAAAGAAACCGAGCAATATTATGACGAACAAGCCGGGGTTTTCCTGGCAGACCGATACATCACCGGTACATGCCCGGTCTGTGGCAATCCGGGGGCGTATGGCGACCAATGTGAAAAATGCGGGAGCACCCTGTCTCCTGAGCAACTCATTGACCCTCGTTCCACCCTCAGTGACGCAGTTCCCGTCCGCAAAGCCACCAAACACTGGTATTTCCCTTTGCAGCATTATGAGCCCTGGCTCAAAAATTGGATTCTCGAGGAACATGCGGACTGGAAGAATAATGTCATCGGGCAGTGCAAAAGCTGGCTGGACAGCGGTCTTCAAAGTCGCGCCATGACCCGGGACAGCCAGTGGGGGGTTAAAGTGCCGGTGGAAGGCGCAGAGGGCAAGGTCCTTTATGTTTGGTTTGACGCGCCCATCGGTTATATCAGCGCCACCAAGGAACTGACTCCTCAGTGGGCCAACTACTGGTGCCAGGAAGACACTAAGCTGGTGCATTTCATCGGCAAAGACAACATCGTTTTCCATTGCATTATTTTCCCAGCGATGCTCAAAGCCCATGGAGGATTTGTACTGCCGGACAATGTCCCGGCCAATGAATTCCTGAACATCGAAGGGGAAAAGGTCTCCACGAGCCGCAACTGGGCCGTTTGGGTCCATGAATACCTGGAAGATTTCCCCGGCTGTGAGGATGTACTCCGCTATGTGCTGTGCGCGAATGCCCCGGAAACCAAGGACAACGATTTTACCTGGAAAGATTTCCAGGATAGAAACAACAACGAACTGGTAGCCATCTTCGGCAACTTCGTAAACCGCACCTGGGTGCTTATGCATAAACTATGCGGTGGCAAGGTTCCAAGATTGCATGAGGATATTTTGGACTACAAGGACCGGGAGATGCTCGACGGTTTTAACCGGACCACGCAAAAAGTGGAGACCGCCATCGAACAGTATCGGTTCCGCGAAGCTTTGTTTGAAGTGATTGACCTGGCCAGGCAGGGCAATCGGTATATGCAGGAAAAGGAGCCATGGATTCTGGCAAAGTCCCTGCAAACCCAACCTGATCATCAGCGGCTCATTGATAACTGCATGCATGTCTGCCTGCAACTGTGCGCAAACCTGGCGATCCTGGTCAACCCCTTTCTGCCTTTCACGGCAAAAAAGATGATTCATATGATGAAGGTGGTGGAAAAAATGCTGGATTGGGAAAATGCCGGTAAAACCAAACTGCTTTCCATTGGGTACAGCCTGCGCGAGCCCCAACTCCTTTTCCGTAAAATCGAAGATGCTGAAATCGAAGCGCAGATTGGTAAGCTTCGTGCCAACGCAAAAACCGCTGCGGCCCCGTTGACCACGGAAAAGCCCGCGGTTGATCCCGAACATGCAGCGATGAAACCTGAAATCGCTTACGATGACTTCGCAAAACTTGATCTGCGCACCGGCATTATCCGTGCGGCGGAAAAAGTAGAAAAAGCGGACAAGCTGCTCAAACTGACGGTGGACCTTGGCTTCGAGACACGTACCATCGTGTCCGGCATTGCGCAGCATTTTGTCCCGGACGCCATTGTGGGACAGCAGGTAGTGGTGGTCGCTAACCTGGCGCCGCGCAAAATGAGGGGCATCGAAAGCCAGGGAATGATTCTGATGGCCGAAAGCGGAGATGGTAAATTGCATTTTCTGAAGTCCTCCAAGATGATCGATGCGGGCAGCCGAGTTTCCTGAACATCCAATTATCTTGCTGAAATCGGCAGAGTGGAGCCGGACGCTCTGAATGGAGGTCCGTTTTGTGCATTAGGGTATGCAAGATTTAATTGTTAATTTTACGGAGAGGCTTCCAACAGCATGAAAGAAACCTTGCGCAAGAAACCTGTACGCATTTCCTTTTACCTGTTAGGCATCCTGATTATCCTGTTATTTGTGGGAAGGTGGTTTGTCCAGTATCATACCAAAGACCTCATCGAAGAACTCATCGCCCGGGAGTCAAACGGGCGGGTCAACCTGAAACTGGGAAAAATCAGGCTGGCCATCTACCCCCAGGCCCAGATACACCTGCATGATACCAGGGTGGAACTCATGGACAGCGCTTCAAGGCTGCCGGCTTACACCGTTCAGGTTAAATATATCGGGCTCCAGTTGCAGAGTCTGAGCAGTTTCCTTTTTCGGCGGCAATTGCTGGTGGATTATTTTCTCGCGGAAAAACCGGAAGTCAGTATCTATCCCCATGTCAAGCCAAAAAAACGGCAGGTCAACGCCATTGTCCATGTAGAGTTGGGTAATATTTTTATGGCCCTTCAACGCGTTGCGCAGGGTATGCGCGTGCAGAAACTCGGCATCTTTGACGGTAAACTGCACCTCGGGAGTCCCAGGCCTGACGATAAGCCAGTGGATCTTATGGGCATCGACTTCCAGCTGGATGAGTTCGAGATGTCTGCTGCACCCGATGGATCGCACAATCAATCCCTGCAGGTAAAAAAACTGAAGCTGCGTACCGGCCGGCAGGACATCACTTTCCCAAATGGCGATTTCCGGATGAAATACGCTTCGCTGGAAATCAATTCTTCCGACAATTCCGTGAGGATCGACAGCTTTTTCCTTTCCGGCATGAACAGGGACACAGCGTACGGGTCCATCGAAGCCGGATTCAGAAATCTGCGGCTTGTCAACATCGATTTCAGAGCGCTGTATGAGCAGGACCTGCTGAAAGTTGATTCCCTGTATTGCGAGGATCCCGATCTCTTTCTGAACCTGGATATTACCGCGCGAAAAACCAGCCGGCCGAATCTGGAAAAACGCCGGATACGCACCACGCGGGGAATAGTCGAAGTGCCTGCCACCGAGACCCGAACTGTCCGGGACACACGCGTGGAAAAAAGAATTGCAGACCTGCTGGGTAAGCTCGATATCGGTTACCTGGGACTGATGAATGCAGACATCCGGATCAATACCAAGAACGGAACGCGGTACACTCCCTTTGCCACCAGGGGGAATAATTTTGAAGCCGTGGGCATCTCCATAGATGGAGAAAAGGCAACCCCGATAGAAATCGGCAACCTTGTATTCGCTATTAAAAACTATAAGGCTTCCACAGCTGACAGCCTGTACGACTTTTTTTTCGATAGCGTAGCATACCGTACCGGTGTCCTTTCCCTCAAAAACCTTCGCATAGAGCCTTCTCTCAAAAACAGGCAGCCTGATAAAAAGTTCCTCTCCATTCCTGATTTCGAGTTGAGGGACATCTCAATTTCTGAGCTGGTATCCAATAAAAGATTCAAAGCGCGTGAACTCGTGGTGCGAAATTCCCGCACCATCAACTATTTTATCCCGAAAGCGCAAAGCCCCCGTGCCCCGCGGCCCATCTACCAGATCATTGAGGAGATCAGCAAGAGTGTGGACCTCCAACGGGTCCGTCTAGAAAACGCCTACCTGCTGAATCAATCGGTTAGCAACAAGGAACAAAAGATCATTGTCTCCGGGATCAACTCGGATATATCGGCTAATCAACTACTCCACGCCCCAAGCTATGAACTCATGGGTTACTCCATCGGATACCTTCGTTTTAATTCTGCGCAAATCATCAGTGGCCCTTATGATCTGCGCCTGAGCGAAGGAGAAATTCTTGGCAGGGAACAGCGAATCAGTGCTAGGCGGCTTTTGCTGGTGAACCATCACAACAGGACGAGCATAGACCTGGAAGATGCGTTGATCCGAAACTATCACTTCGACAATGAATTCGAACGCGTCAATATAGACAGCATACGCTGGCGTAATGCCAGGGTAACATTCGAACCAGGTCAACCGGCAAAAAAACCAGGTGCCGTTGATACCCCCGGAGAAATCAGTTTGATACTCGGGCATATCCAGGCTGAAAATACCATTTTGCAGTATCTGGCCGGAGACACCATCAACGCAGAGGTGGTCATTGCCTCGATGATGGTTAATGGGCTGGCGAAGGATGACCAGGGAAATTATACATTATCCGATGGTTCCCTGAAAGGCCGGCATGTCCGGTTCTCAGCGCCCGGCCTCCATGCGGCAACGGGCGCATTCACCATCCAGGAATCGCGCCCCTCGCATTTCGAGGATATCAACCTGGAATACCTGAAACCGGGAGATACGATCAAAGCCACCATACCATTGCTGGAATTTGAACCCAGGATTGCAACCATGCTGGAAAAAAAATATCCCGTCCTGCATCGTATCAGCCTGCTCCGTCCGGTCATCTTTGCATCTCTTCAGTCCCATGTTACTGAGTCATCCTCCGGGAAAGGCAAAGGATTGTCCGCAAACATCGGAAACGTAGCAATCCACGAGGCGGATATCAACATGTACCGAAGAAAGGGCAATAAATCGATCCGATTCAGGACAAAAGAACTGAATCTACAGGCGGGCCAGTTGATGAAAGATATCGGCGAGGCACGTTTTTCCGTAGGGCATAGCGCAGTCTCAACCCGAAGGATGGACGTGTCGATCAATGACAGCATCTCACTGATGATGGATGAAGGCAAACTTGATCTCGAACTGAATCATGCCAGGATGGGACGAGGAAAGGACAGCGGTTCATTCAGCGCACTTCTGCAAAACATAGAAGTAAGGCAGCTATCCCTGCTAATGCTATCCAAAAAAGGAAAAGCACCACTCGAACTCAACCGATTCAGCGTGGGTGGAAAAGACCTGAAACTGGATAGCATTGACAAGGGCCATTTGACAAGACAGCTAAAAGCAAACCCTTCTCTCTACGTCAAGGATATCAACCTGCTGAAGACCACTGCAACAGCAGAAATTTCCGGCTTTGGCATTGGATATCGCAACGGTGGCAGGATCGTCTTTGCGGATTCCTTCAGATACCTGCCATTGATCAGCAGGGATTCTTTCAGCAATACACTCCAATGGCAGAAGGTGTTCCTGGACAAAATCGGGACCGGGAGGATTACCATTTATGACTTCGATATCGAGCGGCTTGTCACGGACACCAGCATTCATATCCGTAAAGTTGAAATAAATCATCCCTATGCGTCCATCTATAAAGACAAGCGGGTTCCTTTCAACTTCAGTACCATCAAACCGCTGCCAACGGATATGCTGAAAAGGACTGGGCAACGGGTCCGAATTGATACCATCCTGCTTGAAAATGCCGGATTGAAGTATCAGGAGTTTAATGATAAGACCAAACGAATTGGTTCAGTGCATTTCAGGGATATGAAAGCCCTGATCCGCAACGCCACCACATACAACCACAAACCCCTGGATAGCCTATACCTGCTGACAACCGCGGTCATGGAAGACTCTGTTCGTCTGCGGGTGCACGTGGACCAGTCTTATGCAGATACCCTGTCTGCATTTTACATGAGCGTCCGGGTTGCACCTTTCAACCTCACCGCACTGAACCCGATGCTGGGACCCCTTGCCTCAGCGCAAGTGACGAGCGGCTATCTCGATACCCTGCAAATGCGGGTTATTGCACGGGAATACATCGCACACGGAAAAATGAAGTTGTACTACCGTGATCTTAAAGTCAATATCCTGGACAAAGAAAACCAGCAACGCAAGACCCTCGTTACACGCCTCATGAATTTCGCCGCCAATTTGCTGATAGACAGGAAAAATGCGCAAAAGACAGGGACAGTTTTCAAGGAAAGGATCAGGGAACGCGGCTTTTTGAACTATTGGATCGGCATCACGCTGAATGGTGCCCTGACCAATACCGGCATACGAAAGAACACGAAGGTGGAAAAAAAGTACCGGAAAACGTTGAAAAAAGATCATGTGCCCGAGATTCCGGACGTGGACTTGTAAAAGAATCAAGTCCAGTGATGGATTAGTGCTTAAGGAAATTCATAAATCGGCTATATTTAAAGCACATGCATAAGGGAAGAATAACAGGATTTATCAGAGGCAACAACCGCTCTGCATTGTCACTACGGATCATTTGCTGGTTTTTCGGATCTCTTTTTTCCGTCATGTCCCATGCGCAGACGTCAAATGATAGCCTGTCTCCAGCGGTCAGAAAACCCGCACCGGGAACGGTGAACCCGGCGGTCTGGCTTCACTACGCGGAGAACCAGATTCTTCATGCAGAAAGCAAGATGGATGCAGGTTTGGACACCAATTTCCTGCAAAACGCATTCCCCCGTCTGAACAAGGATTATGAGCTTACCCTCCGCGATTTTGAGGCACACGGGCAACAAATGCGCATCAGAGACATGGAGGATCTGAGATCAAAACTGCTGCAGCAAAAGAAACAATTGGAGACCTGGCGCAGTTCAGTCCGAAAACTGAACGACAGCATTTCCCAGAATTATTTGATCATAGAAGCATTGATCAGGGATTCGATTCACTCCAGCATCCGCAAAGACTCTGTTTTATGGCCAATCTATGAGAAAGACTTCTTAACCACTGATTCCCTGCTGGAGATTACAGATCTTCGCTTCAGTCAATCGCTTGGACGCACCGTGGCTATCGAAAACAGCATCACCCGGGAGATATTCAAAGTCAATGAGTTCATCCTTTTCGTTGAGCAGGAACTGAAACGGCGCAATTCGGCTCTTTTTAAGAGAACCCACATGCCAATCTGGAAGATTCACCAGGACACTTATCCGATGGGTATTGGAACGGTGTTTCTAAAGACGCTGAAGCAAAATCTGGCATCCCTGGAATTTTACGGGAAAAACGCCTATATCCGGGTGATACTCTTCCGGATTTTCCTGCTTTTGATCACCCTGCTGCCGGTGTGGTATTTTAGAAAAAACCGGGAAAGATTCAGTGACGCAGGCAAAACGGGGCCCTTCAAATTCGTGCATAAGTACACCGCCGCCGCCACAAGCAGCTTTGTTCTGGTCATGGCGCCCTTTGTCTTTGTAAACGCGCCTCACATTTTCATCGAAGCCATCCTGGTTACCCTCACCATTATCACATCCACAATTTTCATCAAAGAAAATCCGGGTATCGGCAAGCGAAACATGTACACCCTACTGGCAATCTATGTTTTGCTGAAAGTGATGAATCTAATGGTGGAGGTCACGCTGTTTGGCCGCGTCGCCTGGACCATCAGCATCCTGGGGCTAATCCCCATTTACGCCATTTTCAGGAATGCGGAAAAGTCTTCCATCCGATATTACGGGCTGTTCAAACTGATCATCGTCTTGTCCGCCATGCTTTACCTGGCAGGATGGATATTAAGTTTTACCGGTCATTATCCACTAGGCAGAATTCTGTTGCTGGCCGGGCTTGATCAGCTTTTCCTGGCCATTATCCTGTATGTGGCTATCTATTCCTTCATCGATTTTGTGGGTATACTCGCGGATATGTACAACTCCTCCAACCGGATCACGATGATCAGGGTAGATCTGATCTATCACAAATTACTCAATCTGGTGAGAGGCCTCGCGATTGTATTCTGGTTTTGGACGCTGATTGAAAACATCAACGCCGATGAGTTTATCAGGGAACACTTTTCCAATATTCTGGAGCAGCAGTTCACCATTGGAAAATACCATGTATCCCCCGGAAGCATCCTGATTTTTTTCCTTGTACTATACCTCAGCTTTTACCTGTCCGGCCTGCTCGATGGACTTTTCTACGATGAGAAACGAACTTCCGAAAGCAGCACTAAAACGAGCCTGGGAAGCATTGTACTCATGTTGCGGCTTTTCGTGCTGTCCGCGGGTTTCGTCATCGGCGTGATCGTAGCGGGCATACCCCTTGACAGCGTAGGCCTGTTTTTCGGCGCCCTGGGCGTGGGCATAGGATTCGGCCTGCAGGGGCTGATAGCGAACCTTATTTCGGGAATTATTATTGCGTTTGAAAAACCGGTCTATGTGGGAGACATCATCCAGGTGGAAGGAGAACGCGGCAGGGTGACCGATATAGGGTTGCGCGCCACCAAAGTGGACACCGCGGATGGAGCAGAACACATTATTCCTAACGCCACCCTGATCAATCAAATGATGACCAACTGGACCCTGACGAGTAAGTATTTCAGGATCGAATCGGTCATCGAGGTAGATCTGAACAATGATGCGGGCATGATCATCTCCTTGCTGGAAGAACGGATTAAAGACATACCGGCAATCCTTAAGGTACCACCTCCCATAGCCAGGCTCTCGGAAATATCCTCCGGTTCACTTCATTTCACCATTTCGTGCTGGGTGAGTGATATCATGAGAGCAGGCACTGCAAAAAACGAAGTATTGCAGCAAATACACCGTTCATTTGATGAAGCAAACATTCGCTACCCGAAAAGACATTCAAAGGGAGACAGTGCCGAATAGGAGCGGGAAAAGCATTTTACATAACAGAATTTACTAATAATATCGTAGATCAGCCATTTCGCATAATTCCATCCTGCTGAATATGCAGCGGACGACAATATGAATAACATTGCAGCTAAAATAAACCCACTCATGAGCAAAAAATGGATGATGCCCGCCTTCGGGCTTGCTGTGTTTTCAGCCGGTTGCGGTGGCAACCAGCAAACAAAAGAAACCGTCGTGGTCACGGATACCGTGGTAAAGACGGAGACCGTAGTTGTCCCCGCCGCCATTGACAGCGCCGCGATCGTGGCCTATTATGAAGCCGCACACGCAAAGGCAAAGGGCACGCACCAGGAAAAACACACAGTGCACGCTGAAACAAAAAAGAAAGTGCGTGTTGATTCGCATACCCCCGTTGAACATCATGATGCGCTGACCCTGGAGACCCCTGCGGCAACTACGAGTGCCCCGGCTTCTGCGGATCCCGCAGCCCCAGCCCAACCGGCCGTGATCGTGCTTCATGACACGGAAACATTCTACTACAGGCCGGACGAGAAAGCCAGTTTTCCGGGCGGTGAACAAGCTTTTGATAAGTACATTATCCAAAATATTAAGTATCCATCCGAAGCAGTCAGGCTCGGCGTCACGGGAACTGTGCACGCAATCATGTATCTGGATGAAACCGGCAAGGTCTCCAAAGTTGATTTTGCAGGTAAGGAAATCGGATATGGGCTGGAAGCCGAAACCAGGCGACTGCTGATGAATGCTCCACGTTGGAACCCCGCAAAGCACAATGGCGTTGCCGTGAAGTCAAAATTCGCACTGCCTGTGACGTTTGAGCTGAATGGATAATTGATCCTCGGGCTGCCGTTGCAGCCCTATCTAGCATAAAAAAGGCTGTCTCAAAAAAAATGAGACAGCCTTTTTTATGCAGTGATTATCACTTATTTCTTCCTCCTCAAATGCATGATAAAATTGGGTTCATGTAAATTGAAATAGTGGACGGTGGTATCAGAAACCGCTTCAAGAACCAGCGTGTCATTTAGTAATCGCCCTTTTTCAATCGGGTCACCCGACTCATGGGTAATCACCAGAACATTTCCATTCAACGCCCATCTGACGGGTTTGGAAAGTGAATAATTATTACCAACACCCATGGAATGATCTGACAGAAATTCTATGTAACCTTCAGAGTCCTGCGGAGTAGTATCCGTCGGCTCCGGCAGAATCCATTTTCCCAGGATATTCTGTTCCGTTGGATAATATGGATGCAATCCGCCAGCGGTACTGTCTGTAGGATCCGGGAATTTCTTTGACGCTGTGACAATGGTGTCTGCTTTAGCTGATTTCTCACCGCCTCCGCCGCAAGCCCCCAGAATAAAGGGCAGGGCCAATGTAATAATGGTTGTTATTTTCAATTGCATGTTAGTCGTTTTTCGATTATTAATCCCTTGAAACAATCACTGAACGAATACGGTCGTTCCAGCCAAAGGTGGAAAGGTTAGCCACAGAACTGGTAAATGTCTGGCTCCTTCCCCTGAAATTGAAATCGTCATAAACCGTGACCCGGTAACCAGGTTGAATGGACATAGACGATATATTCCCAGCGATATTTCCGTTTCGAAGGTCATGATACCCGGGATTGAAGATAACATGGTCCCCGCGGTACCAGCTATCCCAATAAACGGCTACGCCGCTATAATTGTTATTCGATTGATTTTGTTGGAAATAATCCGCATTGTTGTTGTAGTTATTACTTCCTCCCGGACCTTCTACCACAATAGACGAGATCTTATCGTTCCACTGGCCATCCAGGCAATATTGGTCGCCCGTAAACGTCCTGCGGTTTCCTTTGAAATCATCATTTTCGAAGGCAATGACCCGGAAACCACGGGGTATACGCATGGATGAGATCCGGTCGTTTCTGACAATCAGGTATCCTGTTTTGTAGCTGCCTGGTTTAAATTCTCCCCGTGAGCCCCTGAAATTACATTCCTCAAACACCTCTACCCGATCCCCGGAACTGCTTCCTCCGGATGGATAATAATTATTGCTATTTGAAGAATTTTCTCCAGGTCCCCTGATGATGATACTGGATACCTGGTCAGTCCAACGTCCATCCATGCAAAAAACATTCGAGTAGTAGGTCTGGGATTGGCCCCTGAAGCCACCGTCCTTGAATACGGTTACGGAATATCCGCTGGGTATGCGGATGGAAGAGATGGCGTCATTGCGGATGCGCATATCCCGGGTATCATAGCTACCCGGGCCGAGACCCGCACTATTTCCCATCAGGCTGCAATCTTCATACAAGATGACCCGGGCCCCGCCGGATCCACCGTAGGACGGATAGACAGGATAGTTTCCCGAATTGTTATTTCCGCCTCCGGAATTCTCATATTCAATCAGAATGGATCGTGCACGGTCGTTCCAGTCGCGCGACAAACAGGCCATGTCCGACTCATACCTCATTTTTGAGCCTGTGCCCGGTTCATTTCCGTCGTACAAAACCAATTTCAACCCGCGGGGAACACGAAATGAAGACAGCCTACCGCCACCAAATCCTACCCGATCGAGGCTGTACCTGCCTGGCGACAGAGTCCGTGAACCTCCCCTGTAATTGCAATCTTCATACAAAGTCACACTTTGACTGTATGCATACGACAAAAACAGCATGGAAACCAACAAAAGGCATGTTTTACGCATAACGCTTGGCTTTCGAATGATTAAAAGTAACCCTCAATTTATCGGATTCGGGAATATAAAATGGCTTATTTACATAAAACGCATTAACTGGGGGACGAATGCCGAATACCTGCCTTTGTACACCTTTTGTTTCCAACTCACTGAAACCCGAACCTTCACGCAGCAGACATGCCCGCATATCCTCGATAGGTTTCCGCCTATGAATTTTACCTGTCGTTAATAGTACCGCCTTTTAAGTGCCAATACTCCCAAACTTACCCGCAAATTGCTTTCAAAAAATGAAGATATAGAATACCTATTAAAGTTTGCTTCTATGTCCTGTTCGCATCCCCGGGATCGTGTTCGTCCACGAGGGAAACTTCAGCTGCTGTCAGAACTATCTTGAATTCCACCCTCCACCTAAACGAGGTGAACATTGACCATGTGTCCGTGACACCTCCAAAGTTTTGCACCACCACCTACCAGTCTGTAATAAATCATCCCTGCGCCTACGCCATTGCGGACTTTGCGCGATACGTAGAACGTTTCGCCGCGGCAGATGACTCGGACAAAGCCCTTCCCGTTCAAAAGAAGATGTAAATCCCTATGTCATCAGTGGTGCCGAAACCCTGGAAAAATTCAGTTTCCATGTGAACGACATATACGAAAGTGAAGATGGCGATGCATTCGCCGAAGGTGAATAAGCCATTTTCTTTCCTGCCGGCACCAACATCCTCGCAGGTAAGATCTATGCCCTCAACCTCTGTCGCGTAGACCTCACCCGCGCGGCAGTGAAAGAACCCACACCACCAGCATTTATACTCGGCAATACCCCCTATGTGGCCGTTGATACGGTCAGCAAAAAAGCGTTCGCCCTGATCAAAGACAACAACAATAACTTCATGAATGCGTTGGGCGTCAAAGACGGAGATGAACTCCTCGAAATGAACGGAACGCCCATTGATGCATCTTCTCCCATGAATGTGCTTATAGCCGGCTATGGCCTGGAAGAAGCTGAAGCAATGGTCATGAAGGTGAAACGCAAGGGAGAAATCATCGAACTGAAGGGAAAGGTCAAATTGAACTATGTGGATGGCACCGGATACAAGTTCACTGACCAAGGCAAAGCACTCATGAAAAATGCCTGGCTGAAAAACTGAAGTTTTGGCAAGCGCCTGCCGTCAGGCAGGCTAACAGTCGCTTCTTCTTCAGGTTCACCCTCCTGGGATTTAGGCGGCTCCTGATCAGACGATCGATCAGTCCATCAGTGCGATCACCGAGCAGGCCAGACCGTTTTTGTATGTCGCGGTGATCATGATGCCGGACATCGCTTCTCCATCACTGAGTTTATATGCAGAAAGATCCTGCACGTCTGGATGATTGAATGCTCCTGACAATGCAGAACGACCCTGCTCCGCGTTTTGAATAAGTTCCGTCAGTAATGGAATTGAACTTTTTGCATCAGAATCTCCAATGGACGAGAGCTCCCTAAGTATATCCGCTTTTACATCCTTACCTCTGCTATAAACGCGTCTAAACCCATCCATCCATGTACGCTCGGTTTGCGGAGTGAGCTTTTTACCCAGAAATTTTTTAAAGTGGTTTAACGCAATGGAATCAAGGACAATCGGCGGGTTCACCGCTTCCCTGAACACCGCACTCCCGAAACCTGAAGCATTTGCCGGTCCAAATACCTGCTCAAGATTTTCCATCTGAACCGAATAAGAAGAATCCATTTGTGTTTCTTTAGATTTAAATGAATGACCAGCGCAACCAATAATAACCTGACAGCACAGCAAAATAAGATAAACGCAACCCCGTGAAACCATCAACATACCCATAATGCAGAAACCAGATGTTGCATTAATTCTTGTGTCTTCGCTAACTTTATGGATAGCCAGTGGATCTTCATACGCAGAATGGCTGGCGTCTGATTATCCTTCCGTAATTTACGAACGATCATGGAAACCCTCATTGTCATGTCACTGAAAAAAACCATCCGATTCATCTTTCGTTTGGTCCTTTTTTTTGTTGGATTCATAGGTCTTTACCTGCTAAGCGCCTGGGTACTGGCCCGGATTTCCCTCAAAGGAGAAACAGTAAACGATCGGGATGTATCCATCTATATCCTGACCAACGGCGTACACACGGACTTTGTCGTTCCCGCGAAAAGTCAATACATCGACTGGACGAAGAAAATTCCATACTCCAATACCATCGCAGAGGACACCACAAAACGATACCTCGCCATGGGATGGGGCGATAAAGGTTTCTATCTCCAAACCCCTACCTGGGCCGATCTGAAAGCATCCGTAGCCTTCAAGGCCGCCACCGGGTTAAGCACTACTGCCATTCATGCCACTTATCATGACACCCTGCACCCCGGTGATTCATGCAGGAAAATCCAAATTACCAGAGGTCAGTACCAAAGGCTCATCAACTATATCGTATCCAGTTTTCAGAAGGACCGGAATGGCGCTTTCATCAACATCAAGACCAATGCAAATTACGGGGATTCAGATGCTTTTTATGAGGCCAACGGCAGCTACAGCATGTTTCACACCTGCAACACCTGGGTGAATACCGGTCTTCGCACCAGCGGATTGAAAAATTGCCTGTGGACACCTTTCGATACGGGCCTCTTTTTGCTGTTCCCCCAAGAACCAGGCAATTAAAAATTCTGGTGCGATGCAAATAATTGCGGACTGTGCATACCTGTAACCCTTACTATGAACCGGGGTGAGAGCTCATGACAGATACCGCCCTGCCCGATGTTTTGCGGTTGATGGATGCGTCCGTGATCACCATGGTGGTACCTTCCACCAGCAGGGGCTGTAACAGCGCAAGGAAATCATCGGGAATCTTAATCCGTGAGAAAGACCCACCGCTATTCCCGTTTGAATATGCCTTGTAATTGACATCAGTCAACTCATGGGCAATCCACTTCAGACCAATCTGGCCTGGAGCTGTTACAGGTGTGACAGAATGAGCCACATAAACCCAGGTCCCCAGGGAATCCCGATCATTTTTAATGGTCACCCTGCTTCTGCCAATTTCCACACCATTCCTCAATACAATCAAACGTTTGTCTTCCCCGCTGATAACCAAACTTACCGGTCCTGCACCGGAAGCCTCGGGTTTCCAGCGGTAGCTCTCGTTTTCGGTCAACTTATCCTGAACCAGTACCTGTCCCTCTTTGGAAACGGGGCTCAAGAACAATGGGTGATTAACGCTCTCCGGGAAACGTGATACATTGGTTACCACAACCGTCATACCCAATGGCGCTTCTCTGAAAAGGAGCTGCGCGTAGACCGAGGGTAAATGGACACATCCATGTGAAGAAGGATAACCCGGCAGCCCCCCGGCATGAAGGGCAACGCCACCGCTGGTAAACCGCTGTGTATATGGCATTGGAGCATTGTTGTATTTGCTGGAATGATGATTCGCGTCTTTGTAGATGGTATGAAAGACGCCTGTAGGTGTTTCGTGTCCTTTTTTCCCCGTGCTGATGGTAGCAACGCCAATCAGTATTCCGTTGCGATAAGTATAGGCCTTCTGGTCACTCAATCCAACAATCACCAACATCGGGCCGGTAGGCGATAATTCCGGGGCCCAGGTAAACTCTCCTTTTTTCAGCGAATCTTTGGGCGTCTCAAAAGGACGCGCCTGCTTTGCCCCCCAAAACTGGGCGGAAATAGCCAGGGGTGAGAGAAAAAACAAACTCCCGAGGAAAACCACAAATAATCTATTGCAACCCATAGTATACCTTATTCAGCCCGCAAAGGTAGTGGAAATCAAGTCCGGTTAGAACATAAGGGAGACCGCAATGTAGCCACAGGAGACACAAACAAACAGGCGCGATCCAGAAAAACATGATACAATAGCATATCTTTTGTCCGAAAAGGCTGGTTTAATATGTGAATCGACAGCCCTTGCCGGTTTAATTTGCTTAATTTTGCTCCGAATGCAAGTTGGGGTTGTTATCAAAAAAATGGGCCGCCGGGCATTAATTTTCGTCGGGTGGCTCATGGCTTCCATGCTCATCATTTCCCTGACGTTGGTGCTGCTGGTTCAAACCTCTTGGGGTAATGACCAGATAAGGAAACTTGCCACGTCCTGGCTCGCGAAAAAATTGCAAACCGAACTGTCTATCGGGAAACTTGAAATCAGGGGTCTCAACGACATTAGCGTCTTTAGACTTAGCCTCAGGGACCAGAAACGGGATACTCTGCTGTACATGGATACCCTGCACGTATCCGTGCGCCTGTCCGGCATCTTTGGCCGGAAAATTTTAATACCGCAAATCCGGATCGCAGGCTTACACAGTGAACTGAAGCGTGAAAAAGGCAGCAGCGAATTCAACTATCAATTCCTGATTGATGCGTTCAGTCCAGGGAAAAAAGACGATGAGAAAGAACCCGGCAAACCCTGGGATCTTCAATTCAGGGATGTTACGCTGGGAAGGACTTTTTTTCTATGGGATGACCAGCATGCAGGCAACTACTGCCGTGTCCAACTGAAAGAGCTTGATTTGCCTCTGGACAAGACAGATCTCTCCGCATCATATTTCAAGGCGGGTAAAATCCTGATCAACGGCCTGGATGCCGAGATGCAAATCAGGGATTCCGAGGCAGAAGCGGAAAAAAGCAACGAGGCGGATACGGGTTCTCCTTCGATGGCGATTGAAGCTGCGGACATCATCCTGAATAACACCGGTATAGGATTTTCAAACCAGGATGCAGGTTTGACCATCAAGAGCGCTGCAAAAACGCTATCCCTGAACGGGGTCAGCTACAACCTCGCAACCGGGCAGGCCGGAGGCGGAACCCTGGTACTTCATGACCATAGCACAACCGTTCAATACCGCCCTGCAGGCAAGGAGAAAGCATCAAAACCGGTACCGGATTCCGGCAAGACGCAAAGTCCGTTCTCACTTTCGCTGGATAGCATCTCCATTGAGCGAAACGCATTGGCGATAGAAAACAACGCGGTGCCCAAACGAAGTTCAGCACAATTTGATGCAGCACACCTTGATCTTCGGGATCTGTTTATTAAAGCCTCCGCCATCCGCTATGACATCAACGGGTACGCGGCGAAGATCAGGCTCTTATCCTTCCGTGACGCCAATGGCTTTGAACTGCGCCGGGCACAGGCCAATGCAAGATACTCCGATACAGCGCTTGCCCTCGAAGGGCTGCTGATTGAGACAAAGAAGAACAGGCTTGAGGGTTCCGTAAACATGACTTATGCATCCATAAGCAAACTTGTTTCAGCACCAAAGCAAACCAGGGTCAATGTGCAGCTGAATGATGGAATCATCAGACTTGACGAAATTTACTACTTCGCACCATCGATGGCAGGCAATCAGCAATTGTCTGCACTTGCAAAAAAGGATATCCGGCTGCAGATGAGATCAAGGGGAACGCTGGACCAGCTTACCCTGGATAATTACAGGGTCCAGGTAGAGGGAAACCTCATCAGGGGCAGTGCCAAAATCGCGCATATCACGGAGCCCCGGAAAGTCCAGGCACAAATTAATCTTGCTGAACTTACCAGTGGTAAAAAAGATCTGAGGTCCCTGTTCCCGTCCGGCGTCATACCGGACTCCGCCTGGAACTATATTCCCGAAAATTTAACGGTAAGGGGTACCCTAAGCGCGTCCCGCCAGAGGATTGAACCCAATCTGAGCCTTCAGACAAGCTTCGGAAACCTGGCCATTAAAGGGTTTGTTAACCAGCCAACGGACAAACAAAATGCCAGGTACAACCTGGGCCTGCAGACCCCGGGATTTGCGCTGGGTCAGATATTGGGCGATACCGCAATGGGCGATTTTGCCGGTTCGATCGCGCTTAGTGGAACCGGTTTAGACCCCGAGACGCTTACCGCAAACGTGAACGCCGTGCTGGAAGAAGCCATGTTCAAAGGACACAAATATGCGGGCATTAAGGTTCATGGAAGCATGAATCATGGGGACATCCTTGCAGACATTGAATCCAGCGCCCCGGAATTAAACCTGGACGCAGATATCGCCTTTCATTACGGAAAAAATATCAGTAACATTGATGTGCGAGCGGATGTTCGTCGGCTTGATCTGCAACAACTGGGTCTGGCGGACTCTGTTTTTGCCTTTCGGGGAAAAGCGGATATCCATTTCCCAACACTTGATTCTTCCAGATTGGAAGGCAACGCTTTAATTTCAAGCCTTTCATTGTCCTTGGGTGAGAAAGAATTCCTGCTCGATACCGTTCGCCTTGATGCGCATGTGTCGATGGACTCACAATACGTGGAACTTTCGTCACCCCTGGCCGATCTGGAACTGAAGGGAAAGTTCAGCCTCAGATCGATCCCGGAAGCAGCAAAAGTCATCCTGGACAATTGGCTGGTCACTGAAGGAGCCCTGCGGGTCTTTCCCGAACCACTGTACGCGGAATTCAAGGCCAATGTTCACATACCGGACAGCCTGGCGGCCATCATTCCGGGATTGAAATCTGTGGAGCCGTTTACTGCATTCGGCGGAATAGATACCCGTAACAACTCGCTGTTGCTGTTGACGGTTTTACCCAAAGTGGAATACAGCGATTATTCAGCGGACAGCGTAATGATTCTGCTGATGCAGGTAGACACCATTGCAAGATACAAACAGAGCCGTTTTGTAGTGCAAGTGAAAAGCCTGAAAGGAAAATCGTTTGGCTTGAACAAGTCAATTATCGGCGGGCAGATCAACAAGGGAGTCATAAATTCAACCTTGGTTTTTTTCGATGCAAAGAATGAAATCCGTTATCGCCTGCCGGTTGTGTTTAACAATGACCCGGTGAGGCCTTATATCAGCATTCCGGACAGCGTCATGCTCAACGGCAAACACTGGGAAGTGAATCGTGATAACAGGATTTATACCTCCCCGGACAGGTTGCAAGGCAGCTCACTGGTATTATCATTTGGAGAAGAATCCATTTCACTGAAAGCGGAAGAACAGCGGCAAAGCGGGCTTCCCCTGGTGCTGGACCTGAAAAATCTTCAACTTGAAACACTTACCTCAATGGTTATCGGGCAGACAAAATTGCTAACCGGAACCGCAAATGGTAATGCCCGTGTTTCCAGTATAAAACCATTTGCTTTCACAACAGACCTCCGCCTTGATAGTCTCCATTTCATTGGATCCGCTTTGGGCAACCTTCATGCAAAAGCCAAGACGGAGGAAGACGGCGATTATATTATCGACCTCGCCCTGAAGGGAGAAGGGAATGATGTTATGGTAGCCGGGCAATTGAATCCAGCAAAGGGAAACATTAACCTCAACACCCGCTTGTCTCCATTAAATCTCCAGCCGTTTGCCCCATTCCTTGCAAACTACCTGGATTCCGTCAGGGGATCCCTCGCAGGAAATCTGACCGTACAGGGAAACATGAAGAAACCCCTGATCAACGGACAACTCGCGCTTGGTGAAAGCTACATGATCCTCAAGATGACCGGAACACCGCTGTTCATTCCCGAAGCCGGCCTTGATTTTTCCGGTCAGGATATCCGTTTCAGGGGGATGAGGCTGCTGGACAGCGCAGGAAGGCCCGCCATCATTTCCGGAACGGGCAAGGCGGAAAACCTCACCAACATCAGTTATGACCTCAGGATCCAGTCGCAAAAATTCCTCCTTTCCGGCAGAAAGCGGTACGAAGAGCAGTTGGTTTCAGGCCCGCTTTATGCAGGAATGCTTCTGAACATCAGGGGAAATCTGGAGCACGCGGATATCACGGGAAATTTAGACATCATAGACAGTTCGCAACTCACTTATGTCTATCATCCGGATATCAACAAAGCAAATGGAGACGGCCTGATCGAATTTTTTGATCCTGTGAAGAAAGACTCGACGGATAGTCTCCTGGTCCTTAAAAACACACCCCGGAAGACCGGCTTCAGGCTCTCCGTAAGCAGCTATATAAAAATTACGCCCACGTCCAGCGTCACCATTGTACTGGATGAACTTTCAGGCGACCAGCTTACGGCAAAAGGTACCGCGAACCTGAATTTCTCCATGGAACCCGGGGGGGAAACGGAAATGACCGGAAGCTACATGGTAGAGTCCGGGAGTTATAACCTGACCATCGGTGGAATCTTAAAGAAAACATTCGAGTTACAAAAAGGAAGTACGATTACATGGTCCGGGGATCTGTTGAAAGCGAAAACGGATCTTACAGCCTTATACAGAGTCAGAACGGACGCAGAAGAACTGCTGCAGGAAGTGGAATCCGTACCTGGTGCTGGAAAGCAGAAATTCGATTTTGAAGTTTACATGATGATCAAGGATGAACTGTTGAAACCTTCCATCAGTTTCAGGCTGGACATGGCGCCAAAAGAACAATCGGCCTTCAACGGTACCGTATACACGCGGATAAGGCAGGTCAACTCCGTTCCATCTGAACTGAACAAACAAGTTATGGGCCTGCTGGCCATCAACAGTTTTATCGCGGATAACCCCTTCAACAGCCTCACCGGGGGTGGCGGAAATATTGAAACACAGGCTTTCAGCACCGCGGGACGATTGCTCACCCAGGAGTTGAACGACTTTCTTGGTTCCGTAATCAAGGATGTGGATATAGATATCGGGTTGGACATCCGGGACGATTATACTTCAGGAGAAGCAAAACGACGTTCAGACCTCAAGGTTGGCTTCACCAAGTCATTTGCAAAAAACCGGCTAAGTATATATGTTGGAAACACTTTTGCCCTGGAGCATCCCAATCAGAATACAAACGCAATGTCAGGCCTTGCTGGAGATGTTTCGATCGAATATTTGCTGACCAGTGATGGGAAATACCGCCTGAAAGGATACCGCATAACCGAGGAGAACCTGACCTTTAACGGCATCGTGGTGGAAACGGGACTGTCCTTTGTGGTCGTTCTGGAGTTCAACAGGTTCAGGAACGCATTTCGCTCCGGTAACAAGAAACGAAAGTTTGCCTCATGAACGGGGAAAAAAGAAATATCCTGCTATGGGCAGCATGGGTACTGGCACTCATCTCCTCCGGCTGTAATCCATATAAACATGTCCCGCAGGGTGACTTCCTGTACAGGGGCGAAAAATGGCAGATCGACAGTTTCCGGATCGACAAGAAAGTGAAAGCGGACCTGGAAAAGACCGTACGGCCAAAACCAAATGCAAGGGTCTTGGGTATCCCTTTCAAGCTGCTTTTATTTAACGCCGTACCGGAACCGAAGAGGAAAAATGGACTTCAATACAAGATGAAGTACCAATGGGGAGAGCCGCCGGTACTCCTGAGCAAAACAAAGCCTGCCCAGATGGATCGAATACTGGAGGACCATTTGTTTGATCATGGATATTTTCATTCAAACGTCTCACACGATACGGATACGAATTCCCGGGAAGCCATCATTCGATATCGCATCGCACCTGGTTCGAGGTATCGGGTTCGTGAAATTTTTTATGCCGGTGACAGCACCGCACCTGGTTCGTTAATGGAAGAATCCAAGGCAAATACGCTGGTACGCAGCGGAGATTTCCTGGATTTGGAAGTTCTTGAAAAAGAACGAGAAAGAATCACTGAGTACCTTAAAATCAGGGGCTACTATTTTTTTCAGCCGGACTATATCCTTTATCGGATAGACAGCCTCCACAGGGGAGTGGCCGATGTATACTATACCATAAAGCAGGAAACACCCTTACGCGCCCTGCAAACCTGGAACATAGGCAAAATCTCCGTGTATGGAAATTACTCCCTTGAAAAAGACTCCCTGATAACCCTTCAGAAGGGAAAGAGAGAAAAACGGTTTACCCTGATAGACAACAGGGAACGGTACAAGCCCATTGTGTATGAAACCGCCCTGTTGATGAAGGAAGGCCAGCGTTACAACAAGAACATCCATATGCTTTCCATTGAACGGATGATGAACCTGAACAGCTTTCGTTTTGTAAAATTTGTCTTTTTGCCGGACACCAATTCAGGCAAAACGCTATTGAATACCAGGGTATATGTAACTCCCCAGAAAAAAAGAACAATCCGGCTGGAGGCATCTGCGAATACAAAAACCGGAAACTTCATTGGGTCCCAGTTAAACCTCAAATGGCGCAACGTAAACCTGCTCAAGGGCGCTGAAATCCTTGATCTTCGCGTTGGTGCGGGTTTTGACCTGCAGGTAGGCGGGAACAATACACAGTCCGCTAACGCATTTACCGTGCAGGCGGATGCGGCCCTGGCCATACCCAGGATAGTTCCTTATTTCCGGGTTGTTACTGGAAAAAATTCCTTTATCCCCAGAACCGTTGTAAACCTTGGTGTGGAATATCTCCAGCGCCCGGACCTCTACACGCAGCGGACACTGCGAACCAGCCTCGAATATATCTGGAAGGTTGGGAAAACAATGGAACATTCCGTTAAACCCATCAGAATTCAAAGCATCGACCCCAGCAATACAACCCCAACATTCGACAGCCTGCTGGCAGAAGACGTGACATTGAGGGCCGCCTTCGAAAAGCAAATTATACTGGGTTCCCAGTACCAGTTCCAGATAAACAACACGGTCTTTGATAAAAAACGATTCACCTACGCGCTCCGTTTCAACCTGGGAAGTTCCGGGAATCTGTTCAGCCTGTTCTCAAATCCAGCCGTGGATACGCCGGGAGCGCAAAAAATCCTGAATATTCCCGTTGCCCAGTTCCTCAAAGCCGAGGCAGACCTTCGCGGCTACCTGAGGGTATCGCCCAATATGGTTTGGGCCAACCGCATGATTGCCGGTGTTGCCTATGCTTATGGGAACAGCAGGGTGGCACCTTATGCAGAGCAGTTTTTTACAGGCGGCAGTATGAGTATCCGGGCCTTCCGAATCAGGACACTTGGTCCAGGAAGTTATCACACGGATGAAAAAGTCTTTAACGCGAACGAATCAGGTGATCTTAAATTCGAACTCAATTCAGAATTGAGATACAGCCTGGGAAAATACATTCGTCTTGCGGGATTTGTGGATGCCGGCAACATCTGGTACCTGAATGAAGCTCCGGACAAACCGGGTAGCGGATTCGACAGGGGTGACTTTCTGAACGAAATGGCTGTCGGTGCCGGAATCGGGCTAAGGCTGGATGTGTCCATCCTGATCCTGAGACTTGATTTATCCACTCCGTTAAGAAAACCCTGGTATCCGGAAGGTCAACGCTGGGTTTTCAACGAATTTGATCCGGGTGACAAATCCTGGAGGAAAGAGAACCTGATCCTCAGCATCGCCATTGGTTATCCATTCTGACACAGCCTAATTTCCGGAAACCAACATATTGTATAGCCGCTCATCCCTTGCATAGATGTCTTTCCTGAAATTCAACTCCCCCTGTGCATCAACAAATGCCGTAAAATATCCTATGTATACGGGAAGGGTTTTCTTTACCGGTACAAATCGTTCCACACCGGCATTCATCGCCGCATCAATATTCTCTGTCGTCCACTCAGACTGGCCCTTCAGAATCCGTATGGCGAGATCCCTTGGCTTACCCACCCTTACACAGCCATGACTGAAGGCCCGGCTATCCTCCTTGAACAGATTCTTGGATGGCGTGTCATGCAGGTAAATATTGTTTGAATTGGGAAATATGAATTTTACCTGGCCAAGCGAATTTCCCGGGCCTGGCTTCTGGCGAACATTCCCCCCATTCCATTCCATGTTATGAGAGGCCAGATAGTTGGGATTACGGGCCATTCCCGGGCGTACCTCCTTATTTATGATACTGGGAGGCACATACCAATAAGGACTGAATACAACGTGCTTGATGTTTCCACTGAAGATCACCGTTTTGGTCATCGTCTTCCCCACAACGACATTACAATCCCACACTTTTTTTCCATCCTCAAAATAATGCAGCTCATACTCGGGAATATTCACCAGGATCATGTCCCCCTTGTCAGGTACCCGAGGCACCCACCTCAATCGCTCCAGGTTGACTAAAATCTGCTCAATCCTTTTCCGGACGGGGACATTCAGTTCTTTGACCATTTCCTTCGTAATCAGACTATCCTGCCTCATTCCCATGCTTTTCTTATATCGGTTTACGCCTGCCGCCATACCCCGGTCGTATACACTCGTTCCAGTTCCGGATGGCAGATATCCCAAAATATTCAATCGCTCCCGAATGGCGGGAATGACCAACGAGGAATCTCCGGGCTTCAGCTGGCGCGAAACGGAAATAGGCGAAAAAGGTCCCGGATACTTTTCCGAGATGTCACGATAGCGGGTGAGCGCATTGCGCAGACCAAAATAGTACTGGTTCATTACCGTATTTGCGATGCTATCGTAGTTGCGTCCTTCCAATGTTTCGATCAGCATACCCGCGTAATCAAGCTTTTTGCGTGGAATATACCATTCAAGGCTCTCCAGCTTTCCATCCAGGCGCTGTCCCCAACGTTTCCGGGCATAGTGGAAATACTGACCGGTCATCATCAATTCAGCGGTTGGATCGGGTTTAATGCCGGAACGGTCATCGGGACCGTCCTCCAGCAGAAAAATGCTGCGCATGGTGTCCTGGTATGGCACATTGTAAGAAATGTAGCGATCCTTTGTTTCCTCCAGGTGCGCCAACAAGACACCTGCCTGCTCAATCAATCCGCCTTGATCGAACCAGGCATAGTTGAACGATCGATTGCGATAAAAAAGCCTGAAATCTTCAGAAAACTCCTTGAAATCGGGGAATTTTTTTAAAAATCTGTCAATTTCGCCACTATCCAGTGACAATCCGGATAGAGGATGGGCTATGCTGCGCATAACAGCGCTTGAATCAACCATTGGAATGGTATCCCGGCTATTGGAAACCAATTTTCCCGCATCCGAGCCGCCACAGGCCGATCCAAAAACCTGGAGGAAGCACATAGAGAGCCACAGATAAGCTGCTTTCACAACCGATAATCTACCTTTCATACAATAACTTGTCGTTTTCAAGTAAAGTAATAGCTAAATTAGGCATCTCTTTTGCCCCACATTTCAATAGCGCATATATTTGCACCGTAGTTATCCGAAAAATACAAAATTTTCTCTCAACTGAAGTTTTCAAAGTATAAAACTCGATAAATGAAAAAGTATCTGATCATTGCTGCCCTGGCGGGCAGCCTTTCAGTTTCGGGACAGAGCAATGCGCCAGATCCGGCCTCCTTGAAAATCGTCAAGGAACACTACACGCCGTCCTTCGGCCTATTAGGAGCAGCGAATTTCTCCAGGTTCAGGATCAAAGACAATGACAACCTGGAATATGACTTCAAATTTGGATGGGGTGCCGGCTTGTACGCCAACTTCCCACTCGGCAGAGCGATTTCATTCGAACCACAGGTGATGTATAATTCCCTGACTTATTTTTCAGATGAAATCACGCTTCTGAACGATTCGAAGGCAGGTTACTTCTCCGTACCCCTCCTGCTGAAATTTCACCTGGGTCGGAATTTTGCCATAACGGCCGGACCACAGTTTGACTTCCTGTTGTCCGTTAATGACGATAACGACAACTGGGACAAGGACCAAGTCAAATCAACCAGCATTGCCGGTAACGTAGGCATCGAAATCGTTCCTCACGCCAGGGTTGTACCGTTTGTACGGTATATTCATGGGTTCACGAACATGGACAACGAAGGCAATCCAAATACGGTTGGGGAGTACTATAATCAATATATTCAGGCGGGCCTGAAATTCAGGCTGGCTGGCGGCAAGCACATTCTGGCCGACGGTGATGGGGACGGCGTCGTGGACAAGGACGATAAATGTCCGGCTCAGCCTGGATTTTCACGTTACCAGGGATGTCCGATCCCGGATACCGATGGAGACGGGATCCATGATGAAGCCGATAAATGTCCAAACCAGGCTGGTCTGGCTAAATACAATGGCTGCCCCATTCCGGATCGCGACAAAGACGGTGTGAATGATGAAGAAGACAAGTGCCCTGATCAGGCTGGCCTGGCTAAATACAATGGTTGCCCCATTCCGGATACTGACAGAGACGGTGTGAATGATGAGGAAGATAAGTGCCCATCAGTGGCTGGCCTGGCTAAATACAATGGTTGCCCGATTCCGGACAGTGACGGTGACGGCATCAACGATGAAGAAGATCGCTGCCCGGATGTAGCGGGTGTGGCTGCCATGATGGGTTGCCCGGCGATCGAGAAATTCGATGCCCATGAGGTCACTTTTGCCACCGGAAAATCTGTACTGACAGCAGCTGGCAAGAAAGAACTGGACCTCGTGGCCAACTACATGAACACCCACCAAGGCGTGAACGTCAAGCTTGATGGGTACACGGACAATACCGGATCTGACAAGGTGAACAATCCGCTTTCAGCCTCAAGGGCAGAATCAGCCAAGAAATACCTGGTCAGCAAGGGTATTGCCGATTCCAGGATTACAACGGAAGGTCATGGTTCCGCAAACCCGGTGGCAGATAACAAAACTGCAGCCGGAAAAGCCAAGAACCGCAGGGTTGAGGCCACCGTTCAATAAAGATATCTACCACGAAAAGGCAAAGAGTCCCATGGGGCTTTTTGCCTTTCCTTTCTCTGGACTTTCCGAAAAAGCACAATCATGAAAAAAATCTTCGCAGTGGTTTGCATCTGCTGGCTGGCAAACGCAAGTCTCCGGGCACAGGTTGTCAGTATCCCGGACAAGTCAGAAAAACATTTTGCCCAAAAGTATGCAGGCGCTGAAAATGCAGACTGGACAAATAATGTAGTCAACTACACCTGTAAATTCAAATACAAGGGACAGGACCTAAGGGCCTACTATCACATGGACGGAACCTGGGATTTCACGGCTACCTATATGGAGGAGTCCAATCTGCCAGCCGCCGTGCGGGAATCTGTTTCTAAAAGCAGGATCGCCGACTGGAATCCGAAATCTGCAGCAAAGATCGAAAGCCACAAAGGTAAACCCACGTACCGGGTGGAAAGAAAAAAAGGAAATGAAGAAGTTTACATTTTTTACGATGCCAAGGGCAAAGAAGTCAAATCGACCATAAAACTTTAGTTTCCTTAGAAAATGAGATTACTTAACCAAAATAAACGCTTATTATGTCATTCAATTTTCTCGATGCGGTAAAAGGGCATTTTACCAACGAACTTATTGGGAAGGCCGCTTCTTATCTCGGTGAAACTGAAAACATGGTTTCGAAAGGACTGGATGCCGTCATTCCCACTGCACTCGCCGGCATCGTCAAAAAAGCGGAAGACGGGGATACCGGCTCCCTGCTCAGTCTTGCCAAAACAGCTTTGGACAGCGGTTTGCTGAACAATATCGCCGGAACCTTCAGTTCTTCGGGAGGTGGCGTTCCTTCCATCGGACCCAGTTTGATCAGCGGATTGTTTGGAGACAAATTTGGCGCAATTGCCAACGCCGTTTCGGGGTTCACAGGCATGAAAGGCGCTTCCACGTCTTCCCTGTTTGGTACCGTGGTACCGCTGGCGCTCGCCTTGATTGGCAAATTCGTTAAAGAAAACAACTCCACCCCGGGGGCCATCGCCTCCCTGCTTGGTGGACAGAAAAACGCCATCTGGTCCGCACTGCCGGCCGGATTCAGCCTGGGAAAGATGTTCGATTCCGAACCCGTGCGCAAGGCAACCGCTAATGTGACTCAGGTGGTGGAAGAAAAGAAAAAGAACAGCTGGCTCCTGCCCTTGCTGCTGCTCCTGGCCGGTGCTGCACTCCTCTGGTATTTCCTCCGTGGATGCGGCGAGACCAAAACGGAAGCCGTTGTACCTGTGGCGGACACCGTCACCAAAACCAATGTCATCGTGGTTACGCGCGAACCGTTGAAGGTAAAACTGCCAAACGGTATCGAACTGGATGCTTACAAGGGTGGAATTGAAGACCTCCTCGTGGCTTTTCTGAATGACCCCAACGCGCAACCCGGAAAAGACAACTGGTTTGATTTCAGCGACCTGAATTTTGAATTCGGCACGGCAAATATCATCCCGGAAAGCCGCAAGGAAGTGGACAACATCGTGCAGATTTTGAAAGCCTACCCCAATGTCAAGGTTAAAGTGGGTGGCTACACGGATAAGGTAGGCGATGATGCAGCCAATAAGAAACTTAGCCAGGAAAGAGCCGATGCCGTTGCCGCCGCGCTGAAAGATGCCGGAGTAGGCGCACAGGTGGAAGGTGCGGAAGGATATGGCGAAGAATTTGCCAAATTCCCTGAATCCGCTCCGGATGAAGACCGATTGAAGGACAGAAGAGTGTCATTGTCTGTTCGTGCGAAATAGAGTATTCACATACTTTTTTCATTCACTGGTAAAAAAGGTCGGATTTTCATCCGGCCTTTTTTATACCTTCAATCTTATTCGCAGACACCAATGACACGGATTCAAAAAATCACCCTATCCTTATTGTTAGCCTACGGTATTTGGGAACTTATAGTCTGGCAAACGTCAAAAAGCGAGCAGGGTGCCATGATCCGGGCAGACCTCCTGGTCATCTACCCCGTGCTTGCGATATTGATCATCATATCTCTGGTTCAATACTTTAAAAATAAATAACAACAATGAGCAAAAGAATACCGATGCTACGCAAATTCGTCCTGTTCACCGCTGTCTCAGTTGTACTGTCTGCCTGTGGCGGCCAACAAACCCAGGAGAAACCACAGCCAGCACCTGCGGAAGCCGCAAGCCAGCCTGTACAGGAAACACCGGTCGTTGCCAACCCTTCCCCTTACACCAAGGAAGTTTCTTATGACAATATCAAGTTCGTAGTGAATTCCCCAGGCAACACCAGTGCGAACAGTTTCACCGTGACGCCATCCGGCCTTTCGGCAAGCAATAACCCCATCACGGAAAATATCCAGGGTCAGGTCATAGATGCTATAGCCAATGATATGGATGGCGATAATTCGCCTGAGGTTGCCGTGATTGTTGAGGAAACTCCCGGTGGAAAACGCAAAGCCTATGTCTACTCGTCTTTTAACAGAAAATCCTTTGGCTCGGTCAATTTCGTAGATGTAACCGATGCGTCCAAACTTTCAGGATACCAGGGCGGAGATGAATATGAGTTCGTGGAGAATACCTTCATCCGGCGCTTCCCCCTTTATGAAGCCGGACAGAAGAGTGGCAAGACCAGGCAATTCCAGTTCAAGATGAAAGCAGGGGAAGCCATGAAGCAATTGACATTGGACAGGGAAACAACATTCTAAGCTTACATCTAAAAATGCCCCCTCGGAAGCTCCCCCCCAGGAGCTTTTTTTTATTTTTTCCCCGGCTGACTGCCAAACAGCCTCCGGGCCATTTTTCCCACCGTCAGCCCCTGCACGATAATCGAAAAAGCCATTACGATGAAGACCATGACCACAAACCCTTCCCGGGGTAATGGTTCCTTCAGTGAAAGCGCCATGGCAATTGACAAACCTCCCCGCAAACCGCCCCAGGTCATCAACCGGATCATTTTCATATTCACGGCCGGTATCCATTTTTTCATGGCCACATATGGCAGCCACAGCGCAAGGAATCTTGCTATGATGGTGATGGGAATCGCCATTAGTCCCCCCCAGATATAAACCGGCCTGAACTCGATCAGGACCAGTTCCAACCCAATCAAAACGAATAACATCGCATTCAGCAATCCGTCTATCAGTACCCAGAACTTATCTACGTACTCCGCCGTTTGCCGGCTCATGGCTTTCGCCTTGGATCGATGCCCCGTTACCAGGCCGCCTGCAACCATGCACAATGGTCCGGATACATGCAGCACAGAAGCCAGTTCGTATCCACCCATGGCCAGTGCCAGCGTTATCATGACCTCCGACTGATAATGATCGATTTTCCGCAACATGTAAAATCCCAGCATGCCCAGGGCCCATCCCAACAAGATTCCTCCACCCGCTTCGCGAACCAGGTGCGTCAATACTTCCAAACCAACGTTTGAAGGAATCCCGTTCTGGACGGTACTAATAATCAGGTAGAACAGGACCACTCCTACGCCGTCATTAAACAGCGATTCTCCCACGATATTGATCTCAACGTCTTCCGGTACCCCGCTTCGCGTGAGGATACTCAATACAGCAATCGGGTCCGTGGGCGAAATGATGGCGCCAAACAGAAGACAGTACAGCCAAGGTACCGGGGTAAAAAAAAGTTCGAAGATGAAGTAGGTCAGAGAGCCAATGACCGCGGTGGAAATCAATACACCCAGGACTGAAAAAACGGTTACAGAGCTGATGTTCTTTTTCAACAACTCGAAATTGGTATGAAACGCACCGGCGAAAAGCAAAAAGCAGAGCATGACGTCAAGCAGTACCTCACTGAAATCGATCTGACCCATGAAGCTTTTCTCCATCGCAACCAATCCAGGGAAAATACTCCCGGCAAGGATAATCACCAATGAGTAAACGAGGGAAATGACCGTCAGCCCGATGGAATCAGGCAATTTCAGGAAGCGGGTATTCCAATAGGAAAATAGCGCCGTAATGACTACCAGCAGGGTTATAATGGCAAAAAGATCCATGGGCAAAAGTACAGCAGGCCTCCTTAAAAACAATACCCCATAAACCCGGCAAGAAACAAGACCCATCAGGGACATCCACCAAAGCATCCGGTTCCGCTGTAGTACAGCCAACGCAGATTTCCCTTTATGTCCCATTTATCCTATCTTCGACATATAGTTGTTTAGCTAACTAAAAGTTCCTGATCAACGATAAACTTTTTCCAATGAAAAGAACGATCAAGAAAGTGGCGGTTTTAGGCAGTGGTGTCATGGGTTCCAGGATTGCCTGCCATTTTGCGGGTATTGGCCTGCAAGTGATCCTGCTGGACATCGTCCCGGGAGAGGCAATGGAAAGCAAAGACAAGCAGGTCAGGAACAAACTCGTGAACGACGCCCTTGCGGCAGCTCTGAAAAGTAATCCTTCCCCGGTGTACAGTAAGGATGCCGTAAAGCGCATCAGCACCGGAAACTTCGAAGATGATATGGGGCTGATCGGGGGCTGCGATTGGATCATTGAAGTGGTAGTGGAAAGGCTGGACATCAAGAAGCTGGTGTTTGACAAAGTTGAGCGGTTCCGCAAGCCGGGCACCCTAATTACCTCCAATACTTCCGGTATCCCCATTCACCTGATGGCAGAAGGGAGATCCGATGATTTCAAAAAGCATTTCTGCGGAACGCACTTCTTCAATCCGCCGCGTTACCTGAGACTCCTGGAGATCATTCCTACACCGCATACAGACCCTGCCATCGTGGATTTCCTGATGGAATATGGTAGCCTCTACCTGGGCAAAACCACGGTGCTATGCAAGGATACACCCGCATTCATCGCCAACCGCATTGGCGTTTTCGGCATCATGGCCATATTTGGTCTGGTTGATAAGATGGGACTGACCATTGATGAAGTGGATGCGCTGACAGGCCCCATCATCGGCCGGCCAAAATCCGCCACCTTCCGCACAGCAGATGTGGTGGGCATTGACACCATGGTAAAAGTTGCCGGTGGCGTGTACGACAACTGCCCGCAGGATGAACTCCGGGATCAGTTTAAAATACCTGTCTGGCTCCAACAAATGGTGGACAAAAATTGGTTGGGCGATAAATCCGGTCAGGGCTTTTTCAAAAAGACAAAGGGCCCTAAAGGGGATTCTGAAATCCTGACCCTGGACCTCAAGACCATGGAATACGGCGCGCGGAAAAAACCAAAGTTTGCTACCGTGGAAGCAGCCAAGCCCATTGATGATCTCAAAACAAGGCTTAAAGCACTTTGCACCGGAATGGACAAAGCGGGCGATTTCTATCGTCATTTTCACTATGGGCTCTTCTCCTATATTTCACACCGGATTCCGGAAATTTCGGACGAACTCTATCGCGTGGACGATGCCATGATGGCCGGCTTTGGCTGGGAGATCGGCGCATTCGAAAGCTGGGATGTGCTGGGGCTTCCCAAAACGGTGGAAGCCATGAAAAAAGCCGGATACACCGTTGCGCCATGGGTGGAAACAATGATTGCCGCCGGCCAAAAGAGTTTCTACAAAGTGGAAAATGCGAAGCGTCTTTGCTATTCACCCGCAAGCGGAACCTATGTGTCCACCACAGCGCCAGGCCAGGACAATGTCTTCATCGTCATGAAAAACTTTGAAGGCAGCACGGTCTGGAAAAATAGTGCATGCAGAACCTACCACCTGGGCGATGACGTGCTGGGCCTGGAATGGTATACGAAAATGGGCAGCATCGGCGGCGAAGTATTGGAAGGCATCCAGAAATCCATCTTCCTCTCTGAGGAAAAATATAAGGGCCTTGTAATTGCCAATGAGGGGTCAAACTTCTCAGCCGGCGCCAACGTGGGCATGATCTTCATGCTGGCCATCGAACAGGAATACGACGAACTGGACATGGCCATCCGCATGTTCCAGAACACCATGATGCGCGCAAGATATTCTTCAGTTCCGGTGGTGGTTGCCCCCCATGCATTAACCCTGGGAGGCGCCTGTGAACTGAGCCTGCATGCAGACAAAGTATGCCCCGCAGCGGAGACCTATATTGGCCTGGTGGAACTGGGTGTTGGACTGATCCCCGGCGGAGGCGGCACCAAGGAATTTGTGCTCCGGGCCGCAGACGAAATGCATGAAGACGAACCGGATACCATCACGCTCAAAAACCGCTTCCTGACCATCGCAACCGCAAAAGTGGCCACATCGGCCCAGGAGGGATACGAAATCGGAATCTTGCGTAAAGGCTTAGACGAAATTGTCTATAACCAGGATCGCAGGATCGGCGAGGCAAAAAAATCCGTGCTGGAAATACAGGGCAGCGGATATGTCACACCCGTACAGAGAAAAGATGTGAAAGTGCTGGGCCGATCCGCCCTTGGCGCGCTGCACGCAGGCATCAACGGCATGTGGCGGGCTGGTTATGCCACGGATCACGACAGCCTGGTGGCGCGTAAACTGGCCTATGTCATGTGCGGCGGAGACCTCAGTGAACCCACCCTGGTCACCGAACAATACCTGCTGGACCTGGAACGGGAAGCTTTCCTCAGCCTCTGTGGCGAGAAAAAAACCCTCGAGCGCATCCAAAGCGTATTGAAAGGCGGTAAACCGATACGGAACTAGCCTCAATGACAAATGCCCGGAACCGGTCCCGGTTGATCAACGGAATTGTAAGCTGAAGGGGCTGGATCATTCCAGCGCCATTCTCATCGCTGCCGCTTTGAGCAGGCATTCTTCGTATTCCTGACTGGGATCACTTTGATGGGTAATGGCGGACCCGGCCGGAAAAGAGAGATACCCGGTTGACTGATTATACAAAATGCTGCGGATGACTACGTTGAAATCAAAATCTCCGGAGGGATCAATGTAACCCAGCGCCCCGGAATACAATCCCCTCCTGCCTGCTTCATAGCGGTCTATCAGTTCCATCACTTTTCGCTTGGGCGCACCAGTCATTGAGCCCATGGGAAAGCTGGCCTTAAGAATTTCCGAAAACCCGATTCCCGGTCTGAGTTCACCGCGAATGGTTGAAATCATCTGGTGTACCTGAGGAAAGGTATAAATACCAAACAACTCATCAGCAACCACACTCCCCTGCCTGCAAATCCTGGACAGGTCGTTGCGGACCAGGTCTACGATCATGACATTCTCAGACCTCTCCTTAGGATCCTTCAGGAGCTTGCTTTTCTGCAATTCATCACCGGCACCTGCAGTCCTCGCGATGGTTCCCTTAATAGGCTGGGAAATCACCAAAGAACCTGTCTTTTTCAGGTATCGTTCCGGGCTGGCACATAGCAGGTATGCATCGCCGTTATGATAATACGCGGAGAATGGATTGGGAGAGGCCACGGCCAGTCGCTGATAGGCCTGCACCGGATCCAACCGGACATTTTCCACAAAGAATTCCTGGCAGAAATTGATTTCGTAACAATCGCCCCTGGAAATATGTTTTTTCAGCGCATGTACGGCATCCAGGTATTGGTTGCGGGAAAGTCTCTGCTGCATGTCTACCGGGGCAGGGCCGGGTTCCGTTCGCCGGGAGGAGGAATCATCAATGGAACTCCAGATATGCAGTGGATCGTCCTTCAGGCTTCCGATCAGGAGCCGGTCACCTTCTTTCTTGCAGACGATTTCCGGAACAAAAAACTGAAGGATCGGGAATCCGATTTTTTCCACATGCCGGGAAGAGAGGTCCTCCAGCGAGTTTTTCAGGTCATAGGAAATATGCCCAAACAGCCAGTCGCCCCCGCCTCTGCTGACAAAATCATCAAGCCCTGTCAAATCCTGCCCTTCCTGCACCGTGAAGACATGGACTGCACCGGCGGCCATCAGCCATTCCACTTCCTGGTGAGGCAGCCTGTATTGATGACTATCCAGGAAAACAAAAATGTTGAACCGGGCGGACCAGTTCAACATTCTATTTTTTAATTCCCCCGTATGCTCAATGGGGAAAGATGCATACTGTCTTGTCATGCAACTCAGAAATCATCGTCATCATCATATCCACCGGAATCGTCAAACAAACCCATATCCTTGAATTCATCGTCGATGGCAAAATCATCTTCCTCTTCCGCGCCTTTCTTGCCGCCGGGGGCCTTCTTGGTCTTGGATTTGGGGACATCGAATTCGTCAAAATCGGGATCCCAGTTTTCTTCCTCGTCCACTTTCTCCCAATCGTCCTCTATGTCTTCTGCATCATCGTCATCGTCTTCATCATCGTCCTTGCGGGATTTTCCTGCTGGTTTTTCAGACCTGGCCACAGGTTTTTCATCCTCGTCAAGTTCATCCTCATCATCCTCTTCTTCCTGTTTTTTGGCTTTAGTGGATGATTTTTTGGCGCCTAGTTTTTCAGAAGGGTCTGCCGTTTTCCCGGAAGCAGGCTTTTTTTCTTTTTCGGATTTGGCCATATTTGATATGGATTAGACTTGTAAATTTTCGGCGAGAATTTTAAACCGCCAAATTTTTTTTACGCGTTCCAATGGCTGAAAATCACGCCAGTGGTGCTTCTATAATCTGATCCCTGCCCGGTCCGTTCGAAATATACCTGACCGGAACACCCAGGAAGCTGTTTACATGGCTAATATAGTCTTTCATTTCCCCGGGAAGGGACTCAAATCGCTTCACTTGTGTTGTTTCCGTCCTCCAGCCTTTAAAACTGGAATAGACGGGTTCAATCGGTGTTTTGAGCATCTGGTAGGGCACCATCGAATGCTCTTTGCCGTTCATGCGGTAAGATGAGCAGGCTTTGAGCTCATCGAAACCGTCCAGTACATCAGCCTTGGTCATGACAATCTGCGTAACCCCATTGATCATGCACGCGTACTGAAGTGCTACCAAGTCAATCCAACCGCAACGGCGGGGTCTTCCGGTGGTTGCGCCAAATTCATTCCCCACTTTTCTCAGCTTCTCTCCGGTCTCATCTTCCAGTTCCGTTGGGAAGGGTCCGCTTCCCACGCGGGTGCAATATGCTTTGGAAACCCCAAATACCTCCCTGATTTTCTGGGGTGCCACGCCCAGGCCTGAACATACACCCGCGGAAATCGTATTGGAAGAGGTGACAAAAGGGAAGGTACCAAAATCGACGTCCAGCATGCTGCCCTGTGCACCTTCGGCCAGAACCCTTCTGCCCTTGCGCATCTGTTCTTGTATAAAATATTCGCCGGGTACGATGTTCAGCTGACGGATCAGTTCCAGGGCTTCGAAAAACTCTTCTTCCCAGGCCGTGATATCTTCCTGGAAACCGAATGAGTCCAGCAGCTTCTGGTGCTTGAGTCGGAGCTTGATGTATTGGGTGGTGAAATTTTTATCCAGGATATCTCCTACACGCAGGCCATTGCGACCAGTCTTATCCATATAGGCGGGTCCGATGCCTTTGAGCGTTGATCCTATCTTACCCGTCCCCTTTGACAATTCGGAAGCCTTATCCAGCGCGCGATGAGTGGGCAGAATGAGGTGGGTGCGTTCCGCAATGAAAAGATTTTTACGGGCGTCCACGCCAAAGGCCGCCACTTTATCGAATTCCTTTTTCAGGATGACGGGATCCAGGACCACGCCGTTTCCAACCAGGTTGATGATGCCTTCATGAAAAATCCCGGAGGGGATCTGGTGAAGGACGATTTTCTCACCGTTTACATAGAGCGTATGCCCTGCGTTGGGTCCTCCCTGAAATCGGGCGATGATCTGGTAATTGGGTGCGAAAAAATCTACAATTTTCCCTTTTCCTTCATCGCCCCATTGCAGGCCGAGTAAAACGTCAATCATGTTGTATTGGTTAAGCTGCGGGGGGCAAAATTAGGGAAACAAGAGGGAAATGCCTTTTTTGTATTTGATCAGGCGGATTCAGGATCAAACCGCTCCACGGCATGAATGCCGGGCAACTGTTTGAGACTGTTCACCAGGTGTTCCAGCTCTTCCTTGTCATGCACATACAGGCGGATATTACCATGAAAAACGCCTTCCTGTGCTTCCACGGTTATGGCGCTGATATTGATGCGCAGTTCTCCGCTGATCAGGTTGGTGATCTTATGAATCACGCCCACATCATCAATTCCCGTAATGCGCAGGCCGGTGAGGAAAGAAATCTCCTTGTTTTTCGCCCATTTGGTCTTCACCACCCGGTGGCCGTAATTGGACATCAGTCGGGCCGCATTTGGACAATTGGTCCTGTGGATGATCAATCCCTTTCCGGTGGAGACGAAACCAAAGACATCGTCCCCGGGGATGGGCTTGCAACAATTGGCGAGGGTATACATGATCTTGTCCCCGCTTTCCCCGAAAATGATGAGTTCCGCGTCTTTTTTGGGGAGGACTTTTGGATAATCCGCTTCCGTCCTGTGCTCGGGTTCCATTTTTACGGGGCGGGGTGCTTCCAGGCGGTCTCCCAACACGTGGAAATCCTTGAGTTCCTTCAGGTCGATGGACTTGATGGCGATGCGGTAGAACAGGTCCAGTTGGGAAGGCAGTTTATAAAAAGCGGTGAGCTCCTCCACGTTGTGGTGGGTCATGGATGTACCCATGGAATCGAGCTTACGCTGAAGCGTATATTTCCCGTCCTCGGCCACCTTCCTTTTTTCTTCTTTCAATGCGTCCTTGATCTTATTCTTGGCCTTGGCGGTGACAACCATATTCAGCCAGTCTTCGGACGGTTTCTGTTTGTTGGATGTGATGATCTCAATCTGGTCCCCGCTCCTGAGCTTATGCCCGATGGGAACCAGCTTGTGGTTGACCTTCGCCCCAATGCATTTGGAGCCGATGGCAGAGTGGATAAAGAAAGCGAAGTCCAGCGCGGTAGAACCCACGGGAAGCATCTTGACATCGCCCTTGGGCGTATACACATAAATTTCCTCGGCCAGGAAGGAGGTTTTGAAATCCTGGAGAAAATCGATCGAACTGATATCCTGATTACCCAACGCCTCCCGGATCTGCCCAAACCACTTGTCAAAGCGGTCTTCTTCCGCACCGCCTTCCTTATACTTCCAGTGGGCTGCCAGTCCTTTTTCCGCAATTTCATTCATCCGCCCCGAGCGAATCTGCACTTCCACCCATTTCCCCTGTGGACCCATCACCGTGGTGTGCAGGGCCTCGTAGCCATTGGATTTGGGATTGCTCAGCCAGTCGCGCAGCCGCTCCGGACTTGGGGTATACATATCCGTTATGAAAGAGTATACCTTCCAGCATTCTTCTTTTTCTTTTTCAAGGGGTGAATCCAGGATGATCCGGATGGCAAAAAGATCGTAGACTTCTTCGAATTCCACCCCCTTCTTCTTCATTTTATTCCAGATGGAGTGGATGCTCTTGGGTCTGCCGTAAATCTCGTACCTGAACTCAGCACGGTCCATCTTCTCCCGGATGGGCTTGATAAACTCATTGATATAACGGGTCCTCTCGCGCTTGGTTTCAGACAGTTTGCGGGCGATTTCCCGGTAAATATCCGGTTCCAGGTACTTCATCGAAAGGTCTTCCAGCTCGGTCTTGACGCTATACAAACCCATCCGGTGGGCAAGGGGTGCGTACACATAGACTGTCTCAGAAGAGACCTTGAGCTGTTTTTCCCTCTTCATGCTGTCCAGGGTCCGCATATTGTGAAGGCGATCCGCCAGTTTGATGAGGATCACCCTCGGGTCATCGGTTAGGGTCAGCAGGATTTTCTTGAAATTTTCCGCCTGCTGGCTGGAATTGGTATCCACCACGTTGGAAATCTTGGTCAGCCCGTCGATGATCCGGGCGATTTCCGGGCCAAATTCCCTTTCCACGTCCTCAAGGGTCACATCCGTGTCCTCTACCGTATCGTGCATCAGGGCGCAGATCGTAGATCGGACGCCCAGTCCAATTTCTTCCACGCAGATCCTGGAAACAGCCAATGGGTGGAAGATATACGGCTCCCCGCTCTTGCGCCGCATGGTTTTGTGGGCGTCTACCGAGATTTCGAAAGCCCTGCGCACCAATTCCTTATCGCCAGGCTTGAGTTTGGGCTTCAACAGCCTCAACAGGGAACGGTACTGACGGACAATCTCCTTCCTTTCCTGCTCTTCTGTCAGGTTATATGCTGGCTGAATCGAAGCTTGCTCCACCATTTCCATGGATTCCAAATTTACTGAAAAAGGGGCTAATAAAGCAGAATGGCTTACCTTTGCGCACCCTGAAAGGATTTGCTCATTCGCTTATTAACTCATGGGCGCATGAAACCAATCAGTTAATCATTTAATGAGCTGATCAGCAAATCCAACCCGCGGGTGTGGTGAAATTGGCAGACACGCCAGACTTAGGATCTGGTGCCGCAAGGCTTGGGGGTTCGAGTCCCTTCACCCGCACACATCATAAACAGAACGCAATACAGTTTAGTTATGCCCACAGTTACACGAGAAAACATCAGCCTGCTGAATGATAAGATCACCGTAACGGTGAACAAAGAAGACTATCTGCCTTCTTTTGAGAAAACCCTGAAGCAGTATGCAAAACAGGCCAATATTCCTGGTTTCCGCAAGGGAATGGTGCCTGCCGGGGTCATCCGCAAAATGCATGGACCTGCGGTATTCACGGAAGAAGTGCTTCGGACCGTGGAAAAAAGCCTGATGGATTATCTCCGCCAGGAACAACTGGACATTTTCGCCCAGCCCCTGCCTGATGATCAAAACGATGCCCGTGGCATCAATATGAACGAACCCGTGGACTACACGTTCAATTTCGAAATCGGCCTCAAGCCGGGCTTTACCGTACCCGACCTGGCTGCTGCCAAGACCACCCTGTACGAAGTGGAAGTCACGGACGCGATGGTGGAAGACGAGGTGAAAAGACTTCAGCAGAAGTTTGGAAAACTCTCGGAGCCAGAAACCGTAACCTCCGAGGACAACGTGCTGAATGTCTTGTTCGAAGCTTCGGATGCCTCCGGAGCGGTGGAAGAAGGCACTCCGGCCAAAGAAAACTCCCTGCTGGTAAAGTATTTCAGCGAAGGACTGCGTAAAGAACTGATGAATGCAAAAAAAGACGATGTGTTCACCATCAAACTGTCTGAGGCATTCGACGAGAAAGAGCGGGAATGGTTGTTGAGCGATCTGGGACTGGACAAAGCGGACCCGGCTTCCTCAGAAAAGCATTTCCGTATGACGATCAAGAAATTGGGACTGGTGGAAAACCGTGAACTGGACGAGGCGTTCTTTAAGGAAGTGTATCCCGCCAAGGAAATAAAAACGGAAACGGACTTCAAACAGGAAATCCGGAACGAAATCAAACAATACTGGGAAAACCAGAGTCGCAACCACCTCCAGCACGAACTCTACCATATCCTTCTGGAACAGACAAAAATGGACTTCCCGGAAGAATTCCTCCGGAAATGGATGATGACGGGAGGAGAGGAGCAGAAAACAGCAGAACAGGTGGACCAGGAATTCCCCACATTCCGCAATCAACTGCGTTGGACCCTGGTGAGCGACAGGATCGTGCAGGACCAGGCCATCTCCGTGGGAAGGGACGAGGTCCTGGCTGAAATGAAAAAACAGGTCATGGGCTACTTTGGTTCCATGAGCCTGGACGGAAACTTCGACTGGCTGGATAGCTATGTAGACCGCATGATGAAGGACGAACAGCAGGTGGAAAGCACCTACCGCCGCATCATCACGGAAAAAATATTCCAGTGGGCAGAATCAACAGTGACGCCGCAAACCAAAAAGATTTCTGTAGAGGATTTTACCAAAATCCTCAAAGAACACGAGCATAAACACTAAAGGAATGCGGATTGCGGATTCCGGATGGCAAGGATCAAATTTGGAGATGGGTAGCAGGGTAAAGGCTACCCATTTTTCATGCAGATAAGCCAAAATGTCCGGTTTTGCCCACTAGCATAGATTTTGAGGCCCTTCCGGCATCCGGAATTCGGAATTCGGAATTGATTAAATTGCCCCATTAACCATAATCACTTCTATGAACCTAGGAAAGGAATTTGAAAAGTTCGCGATAAAAGGGAGAGGCATCTCCAGCAATACCCTGCATGGATATACCAACCATGTGGTCACCAACCTGACCCCGAATATCATCGAGGAAAGGCCCATGAATGTTGCCGTGATGGACGTCTACAGCAGGCTCATGATGGACCGCATCATCTTCCTGGGATATCCCATTTCGGATGAGGTTGCCAATATCATCACGGCACAACTGCTCTTCCTGGACAGCACGGACCGTACCCGGGATATCCAGATGTACATCAACTCCCCTGGCGGTTCCGTATACTCAGGCATGGGCGTCTATGACACGATGCAATACGTCACCCCAGATGTATCCACCATCTGCATCGGCGTTGCCGCTTCCATGGCCGCCGTCCTGATGTGCGCAGGTGCAAAGGGAAAACGCACGGCCCTGAAACATTCCCGCATCATGATGCACCAGCCCAGCGCAGGAGCCGGCGGACAGGCCAGCGACATCGAAATCACCGTGTCCCAGGTCAAAAAACTGAAGCACGAACTGTATGAAGTGGTGGCCCAACACAGCGGACAGCCGGTGGACAAGATTGCAGCCGACTTCGACCGGGATTTCTGGATGACGGCCAACGAAGCCAAAGAATACGGGCTCGTGGACGAAGTGCTGGTGCAGAATCCCAAAAAGAATAAACAATAACCCGTTAACCTTTTTCAATGAGTTTCCGCAATAAACCATTTCGCTTCGACGACGAAGAAGAAGAACCTTCCACCCCGGAAAACCCGATGGAACGTTTTGTCACAGCTGCACAATTCGATAAGAAATTCCTTGAGCAACGCCGCGTTTTTCTGTGGGGTGCCGTGGATGAACGCAGTGCCCGGGATATCACTTCCCGCCTCCTCTACCTGGATGCGCAAGAGCCTGGTAAGGAAATTACCTTTTACATCAATAGCCCCGGTGGAGTAGTCACGCATGGCATGGTCATTTATGACACCATGCAAATGATCCAAAGCCCCGTTTCCACCGTTTGCATGGGCATGGCCGCTTCAATGGGCTCCATCCTGCTGAGCGGTGGCAAAAAGGGACGACGATTCATTTTCCCGCATGGCGAAGTTATGATCCACCAGCCTAGCGGTGGAGGACAGGGTACTTCGGCTGATCTGGAAATCATGGCAGAACAAATACGTAAAATCAAGGAACTGGGCGCCAAAATCCTGGCGGATAACTGCGGGCAGGGATTCGAAAAAGTCATGAAAGACTTCGACCGGGATTACTGGATGAATGCCCGGGAATCCGTGCAATATGGCATCGTGGACGAAATCGTATCGAAATTATAACCCGCTGTTAAGCAGCACATTTACCGGAGCCATTGCCTAAAAGGTGACTGTCCGCAGAAATGCGGCGGGCCCGCCGTTCAGGCAATGGCCTTTTTTTCTGTACATTTGACTGTTTCAATTAACCCCTACAATGGCCAAATCAACGCTCCACTGCTCGTTCTGTGGCAGAAACCGGGACGAAGTCAAGATCCTGATCGCAGGACAGGAAGGTCATATCTGCGAAAATTGCGTGGAACACGCCCGCGAAATCATTGAGCAGGAGCTGAATGTCAGGCAGGACTCGAACTCCAATTTCAAACTTACGGTCAAGAAACCGGTTGAGATCAAGAAATTCCTGGATGAATATGTGATTGGTCAGGACGATGCTAAAAAAGTCATGGCCGTAGCGGTCTATAACCACTACAAACGCCTCCAGCAAAAACAACTGGAGACCGAAGTGGAAATTGAAAAAAGCAATATCATCATGGTGGGAGAAACCGGCACCGGGAAGACCCTGCTGGCCAAAACCATCGCACGCCTCCTCAACGTGCCTTTCGCCATTGTGGACGCCACTGTGTTTACGGAAGCCGGATACGTGGGGGAAGACGTGGAAAGCATCCTGACCAGGCTGCTGCAGATCTGCAACTATGACGTAGCCTCAGCGGAAAAAGGCATCGTATACATCGACGAGATTGATAAGATTGCCCGCAAAGGGGACAATCCTTCCATCACCCGGGATGTCAGCGGTGAAGGCGTGCAACAGGGACTCCTCAAATTGCTGGAAGGTACCGAGGTCCTGGTACCCCCGCAGGGAGGACGAAAACACCCTGAACAAAAACTGATAAAAATCAACACACAGAATATTCTGTTTGTCTGTGGGGGAGCCTTTGACGGAATAGACAAGATCATCGCCCGCAGGGTCAATACCAATGCCATCGGGTTCAATGTAAATAAGGAAGAACAGGAACTGATGAAAAAGAACCTGCTTCAGTATGTCAACGCGCAGGACCTGAAAGCCTTTGGGCTGATTCCCGAACTACTTGGCCGGTTGCCGGTGGTCACTTACCTGAATCCGCTGGACGCCTCTACCCTCCGCGCCATCCTGACAGTGCCGAAAAATTCCCTTATTCGCCAGTATACACGACTCTTTGAACTGGAAGGCATTGAACTGGTGGTGGACGACAATGTCCTTGACTTTATGGTGGAAAAAGCACTGGAATACAAACTGGGTGCCAGGGGACTTCGTTCGATCTGCGAAAGCATCCTCACGGACGCCATGTTTGAACTACCCACTTCCAATGAGAAAAAATTCCACCTTACGCTCGAGTATGCATTGCACAAGTTCGACAAATCCAAGATGAACATGCTCAAAGTGGCATGAACGGAAAAAGCATTGACGGAAACAGATTAGCCAAAGCAATCACTCAAGATGCAGGAACTCGTTCAAAAACTGATGTCACAGGCAGGGTTAACCGAAAATCAGGCCTATGCGGCTATCGGGATCATCAAGGACTTCGCCAAGCAAAAATTCCCGGTTTTCGGAGGGGCAATCGACAAACTGTTTGATAAATACAGTCCGCGCGAATCCGCGGAAGACCCGCTGGATTGACCGGTTGGGTGCCGAGTTGTGCGTTGAGGGCGGTGAGAAAATCCGGAATCCGTAATCAGTAAATGAGCTAATCAGCTAATTAGCTAATCACTTCAGTATCTCCCGCGCAATCACAATCTTCTGGATCTCAGAAGTCCCCTCGCCAATGGTGCACAGTTTACTGTCCCGGTAGAACTTCTCCACCGGAAAATCCTTGGTATAGCCATATCCCCCAAAGACCTGCACGGCGTCGTTGGATACACGGACAGCCAGTTCTGATGCATAGTATTTGGCCATCGCTGCTTCCCGCGTCATGGGTTGTCCGGCCATCTTGAGTCCCGCAGCATGATGGGTCAGCAATTCAGCAGCTTCAATCCCGGTGGCCATGTCCGCCAGTTTGAAGGAAATACCCTGAAACTGGGCGATGGGCTGGCCAAACTGGTGACGTTCTTTGGCATACTGAAGTGCCGCATCATATGCGCCATGCGCGATGCCAAGCGCCAGTGCAGCGATGGAAATCCTTCCGCCATCGAGTACTTTCAGGGACTGCCGGAAACCAGCCCCCACTTCACCCATACGCTGACTGTCCGGTATACGGCACTGGTCAAAAATCATCTCCGCCGTTTCACTGGCCCGCATCCCCAGTTTATTTTCTTTTTTCCCGCCTGTAAATCCAGCCGTGCCTTTCTCTACAATAAACGCCGTGCTGTTGCCACTTGTCCGCGGTTCGCCGGTCCGGCAAATCACCACGGCCACATCGCCGCTTTTTCCATGCGTGATCCAGTTTTTGGTACCATTCAAAATCCAGTGATCGCCGTCCCTGACGGCTGTTGTCTGCATATTCCCCGCATCACTGCCCGTATTGGCTTCCGTCAAACCCCAGGCACCCAGCCACTCGCCGCTTGCCAACTTGGGCAGGTATTTCATCTTTTGAGCTTCATTGCCAAAAGCCAGGATATGACCTGTGCAAAGAGAATTGTGGGCTGCCAGGCTAAGGCCAACGCCTCCGCAGACGCGCGCGATTTCCCTGATAATGGCGATGTATTCATAATAGCCCAGCCCAGCGCCACCATAAGACTCGGGCACCAGGACACCCATCAGCCCAAGCTGTCCCATCTGCTTGAAAAGATCCGCCGGGAAAGCCTGGGTTTCGTCCCATTCCATCAGGTAAGGCTTGATATGCTGCCGCGCGAAATCCCGCGCAGTCCGGGACACTTGTTCAGTTAGCTCCGCATTGGAAAAATTCATAGTGGTCAACATAATGGCCCACAAGATAGCTAAAATACCTCCAAATACTAACAGTTGTTAGTTCATTGAAAGATATGGGGCGATGCGCTTCAACAAGGAACTATCAACCAGGGGAATAGCCAACAGGTCTCCCGGCTGCCTGAAAGGCCCATGCTGTTTACGGTAAGCTACCAGCAGCGCGGAGAGCTTCCTGGAAACATAGGGATGATTCGCCAATTCATCAGCAGTTGCGGTATTGACCAGGACCGGAACAATGGTGGCAGGAGCTTCCGCGCGGAGCCTGGGGGCAATCAACCGGTAAGTGGAATCGGGAAGGCCATACACTTCCCTGACCTGGTCCACGGAAACAAAACCTCCCAGTTTATCCCGAAACCGAAGAATCCTGGATGCCAGCACGGGTCCAATGCCCGGAAGCGATTCCCAGGCCGCAGAATCCGCGAGGTTGATATCGATGGAGACGGATGGAACCCGGGTAAAGGATTCTTTTTTTGGGTATACGATACCGTTACCGTGGTTTTTTGGGTAACGTTGCTCATCTGATGCGATCCGGACAAAGGGAAGGATTTTCTGATAATGTCCGGGGGCCATCCCGTATATGCGCAGCAGATCCTCGGGGCGCCTGAAACGGCCTCCGTTTTGCAGGTAGCGTCCAATGGTGCGGATCATCCGGGCGGGCAAGCCGGTTGCCACCCACTCATCTTCCGAGGCATGGTTTGGATCAAATGCATTTTTCAACAGGACGGGACCAAATCCCTCTTGCATTCCAGACGGGTACCGGCCTCGCCGGGATATATCCTCCGCTAACTTCTGGCGGGAAGCGGATTCCTTAATCTGAACAGACGATGATTCCAGCCTCTGGAATGCGGAATCCAGCGCTCCGCTCTCCTCGGCACTGATGGTTTCCTTCCCTTCTGAAAAAAAGAAAGGCAGGATCCATGTCAGGTTGAGCAAGGCAATCAGGAATATCGCACCATTGCGCTCCTGCCTTGAAAAATAAAAAAACGGCAGGATGTCTTTTTCGTAAATCTCTCGCAAGCGCATGCACGAAAGTATCACCCGCGACCGTGGAAAAAAGGGGCGCGTCCGATAGGTTTTGTGGGAAAATTCTCCTTATCAGACGCTGATTTCCAGTTGCAGGCCGTCATAGGCCAGGTGCATATTGTCCGGCAGTTCCAACTCCACCTCCTGGTGCTGTCCCAACTGGTGGCTGATATGGGTAAAATAAGCCTGCCCTACCTGCAGATCAGCCACCACACGCACGGCTTCGTCCAGGCTGAAATGAGAAATATGTTTCTCTTTTCTCAGCGCGTTGAGCACGAGTACTTCAGATCCCCTGATCAATCGGCGCTGATCCTCCTCAATCCGGTTGGCGTCCGTGATATAGGTAAAATTGCCAAATCGGAATCCGTGGACAGGCATGCGCATATGCCAGACTTCCATTGGCTGAACGGGTATATCGCCCACCATAAATGGATCAGCGTCGATGGTGTGCAGGTTGAGTTCAGGTACGCCCGGGTAACGGGTATCGCTAAACGCATAATAAAAATCCCGGCGCAGGGCTTCCTCCGTAAGCGCCCCCGCGTATAAATCCATCGGTTTGCCGGAAAAAAAGTTGTAGGCGCGGATATCGTCCAGTCCGGCAATATGGTCTTTGTGCGGGTGGGTGAACAGGACGGCGTCCAGTTTCCGGGTATCGGTCCTCAGCATCTGGTACCTGAAATCCGGTGTGGTATCCACCACCAGGCTGGTCTCCCGGGAGGATACCAGGACGCTACTCCTCAACCGTTTATCTCGTGGGTCCTGGCTCTGGCATACGGAGCAGTTGCACCCAATCATGGGAACCCCGCTGCTGGTGCCCGTGCCCAGAAAAGTGACCTTGAGGGATTGCAAGTTGGTTCAGGAATTTTTATTTATCGGAAGCCGGTTCCCCCATCACTTCATCATACAGTTTACGATGCTCCGGACTCAGCGCCTCTGTATTCAACGTTAGAACAGGAAGCAGGTCCACCAGGGTATTGATCCTTCCCTCCGTTTGCAAAAATTTATTGAGGACTACTACTTTCCGGGACTCCAGGATGCAGTACCCGCTTTGGAAAGTACCTCGCTCGTACCTGATCATATAGCCACCCTCCTCAATCATTTTCTCCAGCCTGGCCAGGGTAGGCGCATTCAAGCGTAGTGCCATGGGTAGGTTTTTCACAAATTTACGGAATCGCTTTCCCGGTGCCACCCGCTGACTCCCGAAACTTGTCTACATTAACCAACCGTTTTGTGTATAATATCGTTGATCCTGTTGGGTTTAGTCCTGCAGGCCAGTGCCAGGCACCAATAGGACCCGATGAGTCCGGACGAAAAGAAAAGGGACCAGCGCTTTTTTCCCATTATCAGGAGAGATACCGAAACCCTTCACTTGGCAAAAGGCTAATTTGAAAACGTCACCTGATCCTGGAGACGGATGGTCAGTGAAATCCTGCAGGCCTGAACCGGGCTTCTCCACAAAGGAACTTATATTCGCCCTTTCAAGGATTCGATTCATGCAAAAAGGATTCAGGATATTTTCGATCATACTGGCGATCCTGCTTGCCATTTATTTTTCATGGTCAAAACTTGACCGGAAAGAACCCCCCATCGACGTGCAGTTGCAGATAGACTCAACGTATGTCATCCACAAAGATGCCGGCAAGGGTAATATCGTAGGCATCAACGCCTATATGGTTCCGCAGGATTACGCCAGCGGGGACCATTTTTTTGCAAAGCTCGACGGCTACATGCAGGCCGCAAAGCTGGGAGGCTGGCTGTCCTCGAATACCACGGTGCTCTTTCCGGAATACATCGGTACCTGGCTGATCGTGGAAAAAGAAAAATCCAGCATTTACAAAGCGGCTACGGTGGATGAGGCGCTATCCACCTTTGTGCGCTCCAATTTCTTCCGATATATCCGGGCCTGGTTCCTGGCACCTGATGGAACCGAAGACAGGATCAAACACGCCGTCTTTGCCAGCAAAAGTGAGCGGATGGCACGCATATACCGTGAAGAATTCGGCAAGCTGGCAAAGAAATACGAAGTTACGATTGTGGCGGGTTCCATCCTCCTGCAGGAACCCTCCGTGTCAAAATCGGGTACCATCCGAATCAAAAACGGTCCGCTGTATAACGTGTCCGCCGTGTTCAACCCGGATGGAAGCCTCCAGCAAGAACTCATCCTGAAATCGTTTCCCACCGCGGAGGAGAAACCATTCATCGCACCTTCTCCCATCGACCAATTACCCGTGTTTGAAATTCCTTCCGGAAAGACCTCGGTGATGATCTGCGCGGATAGCTGGTTCCCGGAATCCTACCGGGCCGTAGCAAAAAAACAGGCATCGGTGCTGCTTGTACCCTCTTACACACATCCCAACGACGCGATGAACCAGCCATGGACGGGATACAGCGGTTTTGCGGCCCCATCGGATACGGATACCCTGGACATCGGCAAGATCAGCCTGCGGGAGGCCTGGATGAAGTATACCCTCCCGGGCAGGATCAAGTCCTCCGGAGCGAGCGCAGGTGTGCATGTCACCTTACGTGGCAGGCTCTGGAACCTTGGAACGGACGGGGAATTCATCGTCGTATCAAAAGACACTGTCTACACCGGTAAACCCGCAGATGGAGCGAGCATGGTCTGCCTTTACCTTCAATAACAGGTTATAAGCGTTTTTTACATGACGAGCGGGGATTTCTTATCCTTGCTTGCTCGTAAGCCTGATGACGGGAACAATCATCTCCTCCATCGAAATGCCGCCGTGCTGAAAAGTGTTTCGATAGTAGTTCACGTAATAGTTGTAGTTGTTGGGGTAGCAAAGGAACCCGTCTTCTTTGGCGAAGATAAAAGATGAATTCACGGAAGGAACCGGTAATCCGGCCTGCCGGGGATCACGGAAAGAGAGGACATCGCGGGCTTCATAGTTCAGGTTGCGACCATGTTTGTATCGCAGGTTGGCCGTTGTCTGCTTGTCTCCAATCACCTTATAAGGCGTCTTCACCCGCACGCTGCCGTGATCCGTGGTCAGGATGACGTTGATTTTTTTATCGGCTATCTTTTTCAGGGCCTGGTAAAGCGGTGAATGGACAAACCAGCTGGCCGTCAGGCTCCGGTAGCTCACTTCATCACTGGCCAGCTCCTTGAGTACTTCCATCTCGGTACGGGCATGGCTGAGCATGTCCACAAAATTATAGACCACGATGCTCAGATCATGTTGCAAGAGGTTATGGGCGGACTCCACCAGTTTATGGGCATCCTGGTTGTTGACAATTTTTTGATAAGATGTACGGAGTTCATCACGCCTGAGTCGCTTTAACTGCGCGCGGAAAAACTCTTCCTCATGCAGATTTTTTCCGCCTTCCTCTTCGTCATTTTTCCAATGCTGCGGGAACTGCTTTTCGATGTCAACGGGCATCATCCCGGCAAACATCGCATTTCTGCAATACTGGGTTGCAGTGGGCAGGATGCTGTAGAAAGTTTCTTCCTCCTGCACCCGGAAGGTTTCGGATAAGATGGGTTGGATGGCCTTCCATTGGTCGAACCGCAGATTGTCCACCACCAGCCAGATCAGCGGTGTTCCCTTCTCCACGTGCGGGAGGATTTTAAAGCGGAAAAGCGTGTGGCTCATGATGGGGGCATCCGAAGACTTGGGATCTGCCCAGGAGGCATAGTGTTTCGAAACAAATTTGAAGAACTCCGTATTGGCTTCAGCTTTCTGGCTTTGATGTACCTCCTGCATTTCAGGGCTGTCGCTTTTCTCCATTTCCAGCTCCCAGTAAGTCAGCTTTCTGTAAATTTCCATCCACTCCTGGTGATCCGGATTGTTGTTCAGTGCCATGAACAGGGTGCGAAACTGCTGCTGGTAGACCAGGGTGGTCTTCTCGGCCACCAGTCGCTTATTATCAATGATCTTTTTGAGGCTGAGCAACACCTGGTTTGGATTGACCGGCTTGATCAGGTAGTCCGATATCTGGGATCCGATGGCGTCATCCATCAGGTTTTCCGTCTCATTTTTCGTGATCATCACCACCGGCAGCTGCTGGTTGACTTCCTTGATTTTTGCCAGGGTTTCGATCCCCGTAATTCCGGGCATCGTCTCATCCAGCAGGACCACATCTACCGGGTGCTCCCGCACGAAATCCAGGGCATCGAAGCCATTGCTCCGGGTATGCACTTCGTATCCCTTGTTTTCAAGGAAAAGTTTCTGTGAATGAAGGCTCTCCATCTCATCGTCTACCCAAAGAATTGTTGCAAGTGCCATGATATTGGTTCGTTTTTTATGAAGGGTGCCTTCATCGGATAACGCTAAAGTTAGTTAATACGTACCCGGCTGCCTACCTTTGCCCCGTTCCCATTTGCAATTTTAACAATTCAGGACGATGGCTTTCCGGAAAATCATCAACGACCCCGTCTATGGTTTCATCACCCTGGATGATCCCCTGATTTACAGGATCATCTCACATCCATGGTATCAGCGACTGCGCAGAATCAAGCAGATGGCCCTTAGTTACCTGGTTTATCCAGGTGCGGTCCATTCCAGGCTTCATCATTCTTTGGGCGCTTATCACCTCATGGGGCTGGCATTGTCTGAACTCAGATCCAAAGGCGTTGCCATCAACGCGGAAGAAGAGCAGGCAGCAAAAATTGCCATCCTGCTTCATGATGTTGGGCACGGCCCCTTCTCCCATGCCCTGGAAAAAGTAGTGGTGGAGGGGATGGATCACGAAACCCTTTCCCTGATGATCATGGAAAAGCTCAATGATGAATGTGGCGGACAGCTCAAATTGGCGATTCAGATCTTCCGGAACCTGTATCACAAAAAATTTCTGTACCAGCTGATCAGTGGACAGCTGGATGTGGACCGGATGGACTACCTGTCCAGAGACAGTTTCTTCACCGGCGTGAGTGAAGGCACCATCGGGTACGACCGCATCCTAAAAATGCTGACCGTGCACCAGGGAGAACTGATGGTGGAAGAAAAAGCCATTTATTCCATCGAGGAATTCCTGGTGTCTCGCAGGCTCATGTACTGGCAGGTATATCTGCACAAAACAGTGCTCAGCTCAGAGATGATGCTCGTCAAATTATTCGAAAGAGCCAAGCAACTGGCAGCCGCCGGCACCCCTGAAGTAGTGCTCGATGATACCCTCTCCCTTTTCCTGTTCAACCGGCTCCCGGGGAACATGGCAGATCACCTGGATCTTTTCTGCACACTGGACGACTCAGATGTGATTGCAGCCATCAAGAAATGGAGCCGCCATCCGGACAGCATCCTGTCATTCCTGTGCAGGTCCGTACTGGACAGAAACCTCTTCAAACTGAGGCTGCAATCCGCACCCATTGATGCGTCAGAGTATGACCAGGTCCTGGAAAAAGTCATGGGCCAATGGAAGATCGGGCCGGCAGACGCGGCTTTCCTGGTATTCTGCGGCGAAGCGGAAAACAGCCTTTACAACCCTTATAACGAGAAAATCAACATCCTTTTCCGGGACGGAAAGGTTAGGGATATATCCGAAGTGGACAATGCCCTGATCCACCAAAAACTGTCCGAACCCGTAAAAAAATTTTACATTTGTTCTATCCGATTACCGATTGAAGACCAGGGAAAACCGGCCCCGGAATTTACTTAGATATCAAACTCAAGCTTAAGCAGGCGGGCAAGCCGCCTACTGAACAAAAAACCGATATGCAATTCAGCGCCGCACAAATAGCTTCCCTGATCAATGGCCGGATAGAGGGAGATCCGGGAGCCTCCGTTGACAGTTTCGCCAAAATCGAAGAAGCAGTTGCAGGCCAGCTGGCTTTTCTGGCCAATCCCAAATACGAAGACCATCTCTATACTACCGGCGCCTCCGTCATCATCATAAACGAAAGCCAGGAAATCAGGTCTGCCCTTTCAGCCACCCTGATCAAGGTACCGGATGCATACAGTGCTTTCGCCATGTTGCTCAGGAAATACCAGGAAATGGTCACACAGCAGCTGACGGGCATACAGCAACCAAGCTATATCTCCCCAACGGCCAAGATCGGACAGCACGTTTTTGTGGGTGCATTTGCCTACATTGGAGACCATGTAGTGGTGGCAGATAATGCCAAGATTTTCCCACAGGCCTACCTTGGAAATAATGTCAAAATAGGACAGCACAGCATCATTCACCCTGGAGTGAAGATTTACCACGATTGCATCATCGGTAACAAGGTGATCGTTCATGCAGGGACGGTCATTGGAAGCGATGGATTTGGTTTCGCGCCCCAGAGCAACGGCACCTATAGCAAGGTTCCCCAGATTGGCAATGTAGTGGTGGAAGACAATGTGGAAATCGGGGCCAATGCTTCCATAGACCGCGCCACCATGGGATCTACCATCATCCATTCGGGCGCGAAACTGGATAACCTGATCCAGATTGCACATAACGTAGAAGTGGGCCAGCACACCGTCATCGCTGCCCAAGCAGGGGTCAGCGGCAGTACCAAGATTGGCAACAATGTCATGATTGGCGGACAGGCGGGCATCGTGGGACATATCTCCATCGCAGACGGCTCAAGAATCAATGCGCAATCAGGCGTGAGCAAAACCATCAAACTCCCCAATACTGCGGTCACCGGCTCCCCCGCCTTTGACTACGGAGCCGCCCTGCGTGCACAGGCGCTTTCCCGGAACCTCCCGGACCTCGAGAAAAGAATCCAGGAACTGGAAAGAATCATTTCCCAGTTACTCGAAGAGCGCGTTGGCTGACAACGCATTCTTCGGTTAACCCATGCTGGTAGATAAAAAGACCAGCCTGCATCCAAACCGGAGATAAGCTCCTTCAAAAGCCTTCCGGCAGCGCTCCTGACCCTCAAGCCCGAGCAGGGTTAGCTCCAGCCTTTTTCGCTATCTTTGCGACCTAACCAGACCGGAATGGATTCCAATTTTAATTCAGATGTTCAGCATACACTGCGAAACTCGGCCAGTATCTCTGGCACCGGTTTGCATACGGGTGTGAACGTTGACATGACCCTGCTCCCCGCGAACCCGGGATTTGGCATTCAGTTTAAAAGAATTGACTTGCCGGGACAACCCGTCATCAAGGCGGATTGCGAATTGGTGACGGATACATCGAGGGGCACTACCCTGGAAGACAACGGCGCAAAAGTAAGCACGGTAGAACACATACTGGCCGCCCTGGTGGGCATGGGTGTGGACAACTGCCTGATCGAACTGAACGGCCCGGAAATCCCTATCGTGGATGGCAGCTCGATGCCTTTTGTGGAAATCATCGAGGAAGCAGGCGTAGTGGAACAGGATGCGGCCAAAAACTGGTATACCATCGATACCAACATCACCTACCACAACGAAGAAAAAAGAGTGGAACTGGTGGCGATGCCCGCCGTAGCGTATAAGATCACTACCCTGATCGATTTCAACAGCCCGGTCCTGGGTACCCAGCACGCAGGCCTGAAGAGCATACTTAGGTTTAAGTCGGATATAGCCCCTTGCCGCACCTTCGTTTTTCTCCACGAATTGGAAATGCTCCTGGACCATAACCTGATCAAGGGCGGAGACATCAACAACGCCATCGTGGTGGTGGACAAACCCGTTACGGAAAAAGAAATGTCCAGGCTGGCAAAAGCATTCAACAAGGACAAAATGGAAGTGGTGGGCGAAGGGTATCTGAATAACCTGCAGCTGCGCTTTCCCAATGAACCGGCCCGGCATAAACTATTGGACGTTGTTGGAGACCTGGCCCTGATTGGCTACCCCATCAAGGCCCACATCATTGCCAACAGGCCCGGTCACTACTCCAACGTGGAGTTTGCCAAGATCATCAAGCAATACATCCGGAAAAACAAACACGTGAAGAACGTGCCGGTCTATGATCCCAACCAGCCGCCGGTTTACAATGTCCAGCAGATCGAAAAGAAGCTGCCACACCGCTACCCGTTCCTGCTCGTGGACAAGGTCATCGAACTGACAGACACCTATATCGTAGGCATCAAGAATGTTACTTTCAACGAACCCTTCTTCGTGGGTCACTTTCCCGGCAACCCGGTGATGCCCGGCGTATTGCAAATTGAGGCGCTGGCACAAACCGGAGGTATCCTGGCCATTAACAACCTGCCTCCGGGTGATTATGACACTTATTTCGTCAAGATAGACAACTGCAAGTTCAAATTAAAAGTCATGCCGGGTGATACCATGATCCTGAAAATGGAACTGATGGGACCCATTCGCCGCGGCCTGTGTGAGATGCATGGCACGGTGTATGTAGGAAATAAAATTGCCACTGAAGCGGTTTTGATGGCACAACTGGTAAAACGCGGCTAACCAGCCTAAGCAAAAACTTTAATTCAAACGATGATCCATCCGCACACATACATTCACCCCAATGCTAAACTGGCAACGAATGTCAAGATCGATCCTTTTACCGTCATCCATCAGAACGTTGAGATTGGCGAAGGAACCTGGATTGGCAGCAACGTAACCATCCTGGAAGGTGCCAGGATTGGGCGCAATTGCCGGATTTTCCCGGGTGCCGTGCTGTCCGCTTCCCCGCAGGACCTGAAGTTTGAAGGAGAGGAAACAACGATCGAGATAGGCGATAATACCACCATCCGCGAGTTTGTCACCATTCACCGGGGCACCAAGGACAGATGGACCACCAAGGTGGGCAAGAACTGCCTGATCATGGCTTATACCCATCTGGCGCACGACTGTTTCATCGGGGATAATTGCATCCTCAGCAACAACACGCAGGTAGCAGGTCACGTCACCGTGGGAGATTACGCCATCCTCGCCGGCATGTGCGCTGTGCACCAGTTTGTGAAAATCGGCCAGCATGCTTTCGTAGCTGGCGGCTCACTGGTCAGTAAGGACGTACCTCCTTTCATCAAAGCCGTACGCCAACCCCTCAGTTACGGCGGCGTAAATTCGGTTGGCCTTAAACGTAAAGGCTTCACGGTGGAAAAAATAAACCATATCCTCGATATCTACCGCTATATCTACAGCAAGGGCATGAATACAACACAGGCGATGCAGTATATTGAAGAAGAATTCCCGGCAACAGACGAGCGGGATGAAATCCTCACCTTTATCCGGGAAAGCGGAAGGGGCATCATCAAGCGCTATTCCAAAAACAACCTGGATGAGGATATCGCTGACTAAGGCAGGCAGACGCTTTAACAGGGAATGGATATTCCGGAATGTCAACTACCAATTTGAAAAAGGCAGGTCCTACGCCATCACCGGCTCCAATGGATCCGGCAAGTCAACCCTGCTGCAAGTCATTGCAGGCGTCCTGGCAACCAGCGAAGGAAATGTGGAATACACACACAACGAATCCCAGGTTTCTCCCGAAAATTTTTACCAACAGTTAAGCCTTTGCGCTCCTTACCTGGAATTGATTGAGGAAATGACGGCAATCGAATTCCTGGCTTTTCATAACGACTTCAAACCCTTCCGGCAGGGAATGGATCCGTTTGCCATCCTGGAAGAAACCGGCCTGGGAAAATCTGCTCACAAACAGATCCGGTATTTCAGCAGCGGCATGAAACAGCGTATGAAGCTGGCCCAGGCCATTTTCGTGGATCTTCCCGTGCTCCTGCTGGATGAACCCTGCACCAACCTGGACGAAGCGGGGATCGTTCAATACCAGCGATGGATCAGGCAGTTTGCCGCTGATAAACTGATCATCGTCTCCAGCAACGATCCGCAGGAATACAACTTTTGCACGGCAAGCCTAATCATGTCTGACTGGAAATCCTGAGTGATTACTGAATTTCGCTCCGCTCAATTCGGAATTCCGGAGGTCGGGATTTCGCTTCGCTCAATTCGGAATCCGCAATAAGCGAATGAGCTAATGAGCGAATGAGCTAATCAGCTAATGCTTACCTCTGGCTGGCAATCAACAGGTTCAGGTCCGTATATTTCAGGTTGAAGCGCTGGCTGAGGTGAATATTGGTGAGCGCACCTTTGAAGAGGTAAATTCCTGTCCGGATATTGAACTTATGCCAGACCAGTTTCTCGAGACCGCCTTCATCGCCAATCTCCAGCAACAAAGGCATGAGTACGTTGCTTACGGCCTGGGAGGCTGTCCGGGCAAATCCGGACGGTATATTGGGTACGCAATAATGAATGACCCCGTATTTGTTGACCACAGGTTTCTCATGCGAAGTGATCTCAGAGGTTTCGAAACATCCGCCGCGATCGATGCTCACATCTACCACCACGCTTCCAGGCCGCATCATGGAGACCATTTCCTCCGTGACCACAATGGGCGTCCGGCCGCCGGTTGAAGAGAGTGCACCCACGGCTACGTCGCAGGTCTTGAGCTGTTTGGCCAGGATCTTTGGCTCGATCACCGATGTCCATAGCCTCGCGCCCATATTGTTCTGCAGCCTCTTCAGCTTATAAATATTATTGTCAAAGATTTTTACACTCGCTCCCACCGCCAATGCAGTCCTGGCAGCATACTCGCCCACGATGCCTGCACCGATGATGATCACCTTGGTAGGCGGGATACCGGAAATACCCCCCAACAAGACCCCTTTGCCAGCATTGGCACTGCCCAGGTATTGACCGGCGATCAGCATCACGGCACTGCCTGCAATCTCACTCATGCTCCGGACGATGGGGTTATGACCTGAGTCGTCCTTCAGGTTTTCAAAACTCAGGGCAGTGATCCGCTTCTCCATCATCTTCTCAAGGATATGGGTCTTCATCACCGGAAGGTGGATGGGCGAAATAATCGTCTGCCCTGTTTTCAAATACTCAAGTTCGGGTTCGCTGACGGGAGCCGACTTAATCAACAGATCTGCCTCAAAAACCTCTTTCTTTTCGTATGCGATCTTGGCACCCGCTTCACTGTAATCCTTATCCGAAAAATGAGCCCCATCCCCCGCCCGGGTTTCAACGATTACCCTATGGCCGTTGCTGGCCAGGACCGCCACGGCATCCGGGGTCAGCGCGATCCGGTTCTCCTGGAATGCCGCCTCACGCGGTATGCCGATGTAGAGCGAGGAAGTCTGCGGCTTTACATCCAGGGTTTCTTCCATGGTTTCATAACTGATGGAAGAACTGACGAAAGGTTTACCACTGGACATGAAACTTGGTTAAGAGGTTCAAATTAAGCAATCCGACTGGGAAACTCAAGTTTTACAAGCCTGGTTTCCGGCCCCATAGCTTCGATCCATGCGTGCACGGCATCAACCGGCATGATCTGCGTTGCTTTTTCCGGCCATTCCACAAAACAATAAGACCCGGAATATAGACAGTCTTCCATCCCCGCAGAAAGCGCTTCCTCCTCATCCCGAATCCGGTAAAGGTCCAGGTGGTATACTGGCTCTCCAGATGGGAGGCGGTACTCATTGACCAGGGAAAAAGTGGGGCTATGAACCATTTCCCACACGCCCAACGCCTTGCACAATGCCTGCACCAGCGTGGTCTTCCCAACTCCCATGGGGCCATGCAACGCAAATACCCTGGCCTTGCCTGCGTGCTGCCACCAGCGGCTTGCCAGTTCCGGTAGGTCTTGCAGTCTGTATTCCCAGGGACCAGCCTTTCTCATGATGCAAATATAGTCCCCGCAAATGGAGCAAATAAGGCCGAAGAAACCAACGGGCTGGCAACCTTGCAAGCAGGTTGCAAAACCAGGCTGGTGGCATTCGTACCCAATTGGTAAATTTGCCTTATGGAGACGATCCAATGGAAAGTGGAGGGGATGACCTGCGCAAACTGTGCGTTGACCATCAATAAATACCTGGAGAAACAGGGACAGCAAAATATTCGGGTCAACCCGATCGACGGGGACGTGAGTTTTGAACTGGTGAATGGAACCAGCACCAAAAAAATCAAGGACGGGATCGAAGCACTCGGGTATAACGTGGTTCCGGACAAATCCGATCCATCCCCCCGGAAAAAGAAATTCCTTTCCAATCATCTCAATCGTTTTCTTTTCTGCCTGCCTTTTACCATGGTACTGCTCCTGCATATGGCGCATGCCTGGCTACCGCTTCACTTTCTGATGAACCCCTGGATTCAACTGGCCCTCTGCTTGCCGGTCTACATCGTGGGCATGCAGTTTTTTGGCGTCAGTGCATTTAAAAGCCTGCGCAATGGTGCTCCAAACATGAACGTGCTAATTGCTCTGGGAGCGAGTGCCGCTTTCATATATAGCCTCATCGGTTCCGTGCTTAAGCTGGGCCCTGATTACCTTTTTTATGAAACAGCGGCCACCATCATCACCCTGGTTTTCCTGGGCAATTACCTGGAAGACGCATCCATGGATTCCACGCAAAGGGCATTGAAAGGACTGGTGAAATCCCAGAAGATCATGGCCAATATGATTGCTTTTGACGGAGATCACCAGGAAGTCATCCTTCCCGTGGAGAATACGCAGCTTAAAATCGGAGACCTGATCCTGGTCAATGCAGGTGAACAGGTGCCCATCGACTGTAAAATTCTATGGGGTGATGCGCATGTCAACGAATCCATCCTCACAGGGGAATCCATACCTGTCCACAAACAGCCCAAAGATCCGCTTATTGGAGGCAGCATCCTGGAAAATGGCAGCATCCGGGCCCAGGTCACTGCTACCGGAGATGACACCGTTCTTGCCGGCATCCTGCGCATGGTGAAGCAGGCACAGGGAGAAAAGCCACCCGTGCAATTGCTGGCGGACAGAATCAGCGCGGTCTTTGTCCCCGCTGTTATTGTCATTGCCCTGCTGACCCTGGCAGGAAACTGGATCTACCTGGGACAGTTCACCCCTGCACTCATGCGCAGCATTGCCGTACTCGTCATTGCCTGTCCGTGCGCCATGGGACTGGCAACGCCGGCAGCCATCGCTGTTGGCCTGGGCAGGGCCGCCCGCTCCGGCATACTGTTCCGGAATGCCAGCAGTCTGGAAGGATTCCGGCACATCAATCAAGTGGTATTTGACAAAACGGGCACTTTGACAACGGGAGAGTTCGCCGTCTCCGCCATGCAGGCGGAGGGCATCGAAGAAGAACGGCTCAAACAAATCCTGTATAGCCTTGAAAAGCATTCGAACCATCCCATCGCTCGTTGCCTCACCAAGGCATTCAAAACCAAAGAGGATATCCGCTGGAAATCCGTTGAAGAATTGAAAGGGCTGGGGATGCGGGGAGTGGACAGGGATGGAAACCTTTTCGAAGCCGGCTCCCTGAGCATGTTTGAACCCGGTGCAGCAGACAGCCCCCACCATGTCTATGTCTATAAAAATGGGAAAAAAGCAGGCTGGGTTGACCTGAGTGATGAAATCAGACCGGAGGCAAGAGAAGTGGTGCGCAATCTGAAGAAAAAGGGCATACGGACTTTCATGCTCAGTGGAGATTCCGGTGCACGCTGCACGCTTGTGGCCCGTGAACTGGGCATTGATGAGGTTTACAGCGGTCAGAGCCCGGAGCAGAAAATGGAAAAAATAGCCTCCCTGAACCGGCAAAGTCCTACTGCCATGGTAGGTGACGGCATCAACGATGCGCCTGCTCTCTCCAAAGCAACGATCGGGATTTCCCTGAGCGAAGCCTCCCAGCTGGCCATGCAAAATGCCCAGGTGGTGCTCATGAACCAGGGTTTGAAAAAACTCCCCCTGGCTCTTGGATTGGGTAAGCAAACTTACCGGACCATCCAGCAAAACCTCTTCTGGGCATTTGCTTACAATATCATAGCAATTCCGGTAGCTGCATTCGGCTTCCTGACACCTGCTTTTGGCGCATTGGTGATGGGCTTGAGCGATGTGGTTCTGGCCATCAATTCTGTCCGGCTTTTCGTCAAAAAGGTTGTCTGATTGAACCCACAACAAATCCTGGCAAAGTATTGGGGCTATCCCGGATTCCGGCCAATGCAGGAGGAAATCATTTCGTCCCTGCTGGATGGAAATGACGTGATGGCCATCCTACCCACCGGCGGTGGAAAATCATTGTGTTTCCAGGTTCCAGCCATGGTGCGGGATGGTGTATGCCTGGTCATTACGCCACTGGTTGCGTTGATGCAGGACCAGGTGAGCCAACTGCTTGCAAAGAGAATCCCGGCCGTTTCCCTCCACAGCGGACAGGGTTATGCGGAAGTCAGGAGTGTGCTCAAAGAAACCGTAGCAGGGCGATACAAATTCCTCTACGTGTCTCCGGAAAGACTGGGCATGGGCCAATTCACAGAGGCCCTGCCCCATTTGAGGGTATCGTTCATAGCCATCGACGAGGCGCACTGCATTTCCCAGTGGGGCTATGACTTCAGGCCCTCCTACCTGAGAATTGCCGAGGTCCGTGGCTATTTTCCCCGCATCCCGGTCATCGCCCTGACCGCTTCGGCCACCGTGGATGTGCAGGCGGATATCCTGAAGCAGCTGAAGATCGAAAAAGCCGACATTTTCAAGCAGTCATTTGATCGGCCCAATCTTTCCTATTCCGCCATCAGGGTGGACTCCCGGATCAACAGGCTGCGCGAGATATTGCAAAAAGTGCCCGGTTCTGCCATCATATACTGCAAAACACGGAAACGCACAACCGAAATTGCTGCTGCCCTGGCCAGTGATCATATATCCGCCAGTTTCTATCACGCAGGCCTGTCGCAGGCAGAACGCAGGGAGCGACAGGAACGCTGGATCCGCAACGATATCAGGGTTATGGCCTGTACCAATGCTTTCGGAATGGGCATTGATAAGCCGGATGTGCGGCTCGTGGTGCACCTGGCGCCGCCAGATTGCCTGGAGAACTACTACCAGGAAGCAGGAAGGGCGGGACGGGATGGTCAAAAAGCCTATGCCGTCCTGCTATACCATGGAAAGGACATTGAAGAACTGCGCGCCTATCCGGATCTGAGGTTCCCTTCCATGGCGGTCATCCGGAAAGTATATGAGGCGATGAGCAATTACCTCCAGGTACCGTCCGGACTGGGCCAGGACCAGGATTTCAGCATCGACCTGCAGGACCTGGTCCGGAAGTTCCGGCTTTCCCTTTCCGAAACGCATTATGCCCTGCAGGCGTTGCAACAGGGGGGAATCATCGCTTACCAGGAACAACTTTTTCAACCATCCACCCTGCAGGTCAGGGGAAGCCGCGCCGACCTCGAAATCATAGCAGAAACGGAGCCGCTGCTGGACGCCCTGCTCAAACATCTGCTTCGCAGCTACGAAGGAATCCTGGATCTACCTTCGGCAATCTCTGAAAAAAACATCGCGTGGCATCTTAAGTCAAGCGTGGAGGAGGTCCGGCAATCCCTGTCCAGGCTCCACCAAATGGGCCTGGTTGGATATCGTCCGGCCAAAGAAAGTCCACAGGTGAGATACCTGCAGAACAGGGTGGCTACGGCAGACTTGTACATAGACGCGAAAGCCTATATGGCACGAAAAGCCATTTACAAAAACAGGGTGGATGCCATGATCCGCTACATGTTGCCGGGCATCGAATGCCGTGCGGCATCCATTGGAAATTACTTTGGCGGCCAAACTGCTGCAAGCTGCGGAATCTGCGACGAATGCATCAAACGCAGGAAAAAAAACGCCACCGAAGAAGCATTCAGGATCCTTGAACAAAATGCAGTAAGCGCACTTTCCGGGGGTCCCCTCTATGCAAATGAGCTCCTGGCAAAACTTGAACCGGTTCAAAAAGAAAAATTTGTGGAGATGTTGAAATACTGGGAATCTGAGCAGAAAATACAAACGGGAAGGGATGGACGAATTTCATTGAAGTAATAAAGGGAAGGGCCAAAATAAAAAAAGGGCCAGGATAGAAATCCAGCCCGTTTTTAAAATCCAATATCCTATGAAAAACCGGAGCGAAGATAAGATCATTTCCCGGAATTCAAATACCATTTTTGTAGTATTTTCCCGTAAACGGCATTTTTGCTACTTAAGAGCCTGAATATGAGCAAATAAAATATTCGAGTCTGCCGCTGAGAATACGCTCACCCAAATAATCCCTTCTTTTTTCTCCTTGTCTGACCGATGCCCAATGCGCCCAGTAAACTCCGCGTAATGATGTTTGCAGCCGTTCTACTGGCTTGTTTTACTGCCGGACTGTCAAAAATGGAATCGTCTTTGGGAGAGGCTTTCCCACCGTTTGTTCTTGCCTTTATTTCCTTTTCCGCCTCCTGTATTTTGGTTGCTTCCGCAAGTTTGGCAGTCAGCATTTCATAGGCACTTTCTTGATCAATTTCTTTTTCATATTTACGGGCAAGGGTGGATTTTCTCAGGATCTCTGATATTTCGGTTTCAGTCAGGATATCCATGCGCGAAGAGGGTGGCACCAGCATCGTATGGACGAGGGGACTGGGAATGCCTTTTTCATTCAGAAGGGTAACCAGCGCTTCGCCGATGCCCAGTTGGGTAATGCACTCATCTACCTTGTAAAAGCTGGTCTCCGGGTAATTTTCCGCAGCCTGTTTGATCGTCTTCCGGTCTGCGGCTGTAAATGCGCGCAGTGCATGCTGCACTTTGAGTCCGAGCTGGCTCAGAACGGGGGCGGGGATTTCCTGCGGATTCTGGGTGCAAAAGAAAATACCCACTCCTTTGGACCGGATCAGTTTGATCACGGTATTGATATTCTGTAACAATGCTTCGGTGGCTTCTTCGAATACCAGATGGGCCTCATCAATGATAAATACCAGTTTGGGTTTCTCCAGATCACCTTCCTCCGGCAGTTCAGCATACAGCTCAGCTAAAAGCCCCAGCATAAATGTGGAAAATAGTTTAGGCCGGCTCTGCATGTCTGTCACACGCAGGATATTGATCATTCCCCGGCCATCCTCGCTGATTCTCATCAGATCGTTCACGTCAAAAGACGGTTCTCCAAAGAAACGATCCGCACCCTGTTGTTGCAGCTGTATCACTTTGCGCAAGATGGTGCCGGTGGAAGCAGTAGAGACTTTGCCGTAAGAAGCTTCCAGTTCCTTCTTGCCTTCATTGGATACGTACTGCAATACTTTGATAAAATCCTTGAGGTCAAGAAGCGCCATTTGATGATCGTCACAATATTTGAAAATCATGGAAACCAGCCCCTCCTGGGTGTCGTTGAGTCCCAGAATTTTAGCCAGCAGGACTGGCCCGAACTCGCTTACGGTGCTGCGCAAACGGACACCTGCTTCTTCGCTCAGGCTCATGAACTCAACAGGAAAGCCCTGAGGTTGGTAAGCGCCAGCGCCTATTTTTGCCAACCGTTCACGGACGCGGTCGTCTTCCTCACCCGCTTCCGCGATTCCGCTCAGGTCTCCCTTTATATCCATCAAAAGCACCGGAACGCTCGCATTGCTCAATGCTTCGGCAAGAACCTGAAGCGTCTTGGTCTTTCCTGTGCCTGTGGCGCCCGCAATCAGGCCATGCCTGTTCAGGGTCCGCAGGGGTATGCGCACGGCTGCCTCAGCGCATACTTCGCCCTCAAGCATCCCAGCGCCCAACAGAAAGCTTTCTCCTTTGAACCGGTAGGCATCCCGGACAGTCTGTATAAATGCCTGTTTGTCTCCCATGAACTCGTTTCTTTAGGTTGTATGTTCAAATCACCCCTGGCGAAATTAATCGGGTAAAGCCATATTCAGCCCCACGTCTTTAACAAAATATTAGTCGCGGCAGTTTTTGTCCCTGAAAGGGAATATATTTATTTGTTTAAAATAAATTACCATGAGCGCTGAAAACACCAAGGCAAAAATCCTGCTTTGCGAGGATGATCCAAACCTTGGGATGGTCCTGAAAAACTACCTTGAGCTAAATGACTATGAAGTCACCCTGGAAAGGGATGGCCGACTTGGACTTGCCGCTTTCCAGCGAGAGAAATTTGATCTTTGCCTGCTGGACGTCATGATGCCTCACGTGGACGGATTTGCGCTTGCAGAAGATATCCGTGATATCAACCCGGATGTACCGCTTTTCTTTCTTTCAGCAAAGACCATGAAGGAAGACATCATCCAGGGATACAAGCTGGGTGCGGACGACTACATCACGAAGCCATTCGACAGTGAAGTGCTCTTGCTGAAGATCAAGGCCATCCTAAAAAGAAATGAAGAGGTCAACAAGGAAAATGCCAATATTGAATTTGACCTGGGGCAGTATCATTTCAATCCAAAACTCAGGGAACTCTCGATCCAGGGCAAAACCCAGACCCTTTCCCCCAAGGAAAATGAGTTGCTTAAAATGCTCAGTGAGTACAAAAACGATCTGCTGCCCAGGGAAATCGCCCTCAAGAAAATATGGGGTAGTGACACTTATTTCAATGGGCGTAGTATGGATGTCTATATTGCAAAATTGAGGAAATACCTGAAAGAAGATTCCAATATTGAGATCGTGAACATACACGGAAATGGCTTCCGTCTGGTAGTTCCTGCCTGAGCCATTTCAATTGTCATAAAAGATCCCGTTTTGCACGGGATTTTTTATGCTCCCGGGGGCACTGTCAGGTTTGCAATGGGTATGTCAAACTGTACCACAGTGCCCCCATCCTGGCGGATTTCCATTTTACCCTTTAATTTTTTCACCCGCTTCTGCATATTGACCAGTCCATTGGCCCCGTTGCGCACACGCCCGGGATTAAACCCCCTTCCATCGTCCCGGATCACCATACACAGAGCATCTCCGATCCTGAATTCAATCCAGACATGTTTTGCATGGGCGTGTTTGACGATATTATTCAGGGTTTCCTTGATCAACAGGAAAACATCTCTTCGGTTACTGCCTGCAACCGGAATACCAGGAATATGCTCCGGAATCCTGACTATGGCGTCAATACCAAAATCATCCAGGTAAGAAACGGCAAACTCACGCGTATAAGAAACCAGGCTCTGGAGGTTGTCATGGTTGAGGTTCAGGGCCCAGACGATCTCATTCATTTTCTGCACCAGTTCATTCGAGGAAGCAGAAATCTTTCCTATGTAGACCTTGTTTTTTTCATCTTGGGAACTTTCCTTGACCATTTCACTCATCAGACGGATTGCGGTCAATCCCCCACCGATGTCATCGTGCAATTCAGAAGAAATCCTGGACCTCTCCTGCTCCACTGCCTTCTCCCGCTCGAAGGCCGCCCGTTGAGAACGTAATCTGAATCGGATATAAGCTCGGATTGACAGGAAAACCGCCAGCAGCGAGGCCAGCACCACAGCCAGCCTGAATGGAATGGTCCTCCAATAAGGGGGTGTCACCACGTATTTCATAGTCCACTCCGGTGATTTTTCTTCTCCCTGCGATCTGTAAATCTGCACCCTAAGGGTATATTCTCCCGGCTCTGTCCCAACCAATGGAACCAGGGCACCTCGCTCACCCGCTTTCCAGCCGGTATCGGTCTCACTGAACCGATAACGAACCAGCAGGTCACCATTCCCATTAAAGACCATCGAACTGAATTCAAGGTAAGCACCTTCCCCAAACCGGGTTATCATCTCCTTTTTCGTGTTGATCCCGGAAACAGTGGAATCTCCCAGGTAAACACCATTCAGACGGATACGGGAAAGATAAATCCGGGGGGCGATATTGGACTTTCGGATATCAGCGCCATGGAATGAGATCAGTCCATTCATTGTTCCCATGAAAATCTCTCCCTCCTTACTGGTATAGCGGGAGAGCATATTGAACTCATCTGCAGGCAATCCATCATCCAGGCGAAAATTCTCAAATGTCAGAGAGGTCATTTTGAAACGGGCAAGGCCTTTTGCAGTTCCCATCCAGAGAACCGAATCGTGTTCACAGACCATGGTGTAAATCCCGTCATTGCAGAGGCCTTCCCGGGTAGTAAAAAAGCGGACGCTCCCGGTTTGCTTATCCACACGGTTGAGACCCCCGCCGAATGTGGCCAGCCAATAGTATTGTCCATCATCATGCATATCATACACATACCGTGTATTCAGCCCTGGTGCCCCAACAGAATCTCTTTCCCTGAAATGCGTGAATCGCCCTGCCGCCGTTTGAAAAACAGACATCCCTTTGTTGTGTCCGATCATGATGTCACCCTTCCGGTCAAATTCCATCTGATTGATGACATCGCTGGGAAGGCTGTTGATATCTGATGGATCGTGCTTGAAAAACTTCAGGGCACCGGTTGCCTGACTCCAGTGCAATAACCCTTCTTCCGCGAGGGCAAACCAATAATCCTTGCCGCGGCGCAAGTACTTACGGAAGCTTTTTTCCTGAAAAAGGGCATGCCCCTTTAATTCCGCAGGCCTTGCGAGCACATAGCCCTGCCCCTTTTTCCGGATTTCAAAAATACCGCGGTCCGTACTAACCCACCACCGGCCTGCCGCCTCCTTTGACAGGCTACGGAAGCGGATACTGCCGGGCATATACCAGGATGGGTATTGAACTGAAATATATTTGTTGGAGACGCGGTTGTAGACCACCATACCCCCGGAACTGGCCATCATAAGATCATTGTCCACCTCTTCAATGCCATAAAGTGTTGACCCGCGCAGAACGTCTGAAATATTGCTCAGGCCAGGATAGATATTAAATTTCTGGGATCCGTGATGAAAATACTGGAGACCGTTTTCCCCGCCCAGCCAGATGCCATCCCTGCTATCTATGAATAATTCGAACATCCGGTTGCTCAACAGGCCCCGGGCAGAAGAAAAATTTTCTCGCACGTGATCAATGAATCCGGTCGAGGGGAAGTAAATAAACAATCCATTAAATTCAGTTGCCAGCCAGAGATTGCCGTTATTATCCAGCGCTATGTCTACAAATGATTCTCTTTGTGGGAAAAAAACGGCCCTGGACAACCTTTTTCCTCCTGCTTCGCCTGCCTGGATTTCAAAAAGTCCTTCGCCACCTGCCACCCAGGCGCCACCATCTTTGCGGGGCAAAACATCCCGGACAGCGCCTGCCTCTTCAAAGCGCACCAATTGTCTTTGGACTTTAAAGTCCTGCGTGAGGAGCCAGAGTCCGTCATTGCGTGTACAAACCCATATTCCTCCATCGTTATCTTTTTCCAACCCAATAATATCAGCGAACTTTCCGGAGTTTCCCAGGCTGGGAATGTTCGTGTATATATTGCGCCCGGGATCATAAACGGACAGGCCACTATCCGTTCCAAGAACGATCCTGTTTTTCGAATCCACCAGGATCGCCTCCGCTTTATCGCTGGGGAGCGCACCCGGTCCAACCAATTTAAAGTTTCGGAATTTGGCCGTCCGGGTATCATAGGAACAGAATCCCGTATTAAAAAGGGACATCCAAAGCAACCCATCGGCATCTTCATCGATATCTGAAATTTCATTGTCGCCTATGCCCAACGTATCATCCACATGATGATAATAGGATCTGAATTCCCGGCCGTCATAGCGGGTAAGCCCGAAGTGCGTGCCTATCCAGAGAAAACCCCGACTGTCCTCAAAAATCGCATCCACCTCACTCTGGGCGATGCCGGTATGACTGAGAAAATTCCGGAATGTGAGGTTGTAATACTGCCCCCGGACCGGCATGGAAAACATCACCATGGCGAGCAAATAAATGGCAGTCGCTTTTCGCTGAATCACCCGCCCTGTATAAGAGAATCCGTTCATCCTGGCTTTTTTCTCCTTCCCTTCTTCCATTAACTGAACAATAGGTTCTCTCCTCCCGGAAGATTTGGGGTTCGTCCCAGGTGTTCATAGGCCCGGATCGTTACTTCCCTTCCACGTGGCGTTCTCTTCAGGAACCCTTCCTGGATGAGAAATGGCTCATAAACTTCTTCAATGGTCCCCGCTTCCTCCCCAACGGCTGTTGCGATGGTTGTAATGCCCACCGGTCCGCCTTTAAACTTGTCGATGATGGCCAACAAGATGCGGTTATCCATCTCATCCAGCCCATGATCGTCCACATTCAGGGCATGCAGCGCATGCACCGTGATCTTGGTATCAATGGTTCCATCGCCCAATACCTGGGCAAAATCACGCACCCGGCGCAACAATGCATTTGCAATCCTGGGCGTGGCCCTGCTCCTCCTGGCAATCTCATGCGCGGCATCTGCATGGATCCGCACACCCAGTATCTGAGCGGAACGCGTGATGATTTTCTGCAGCGTTTCTGCCGGGTAGTACTCCAGCCTGGAACGGATGGCAAACCGGGAAAGCAGAGGACCCGTTAATAAACCGCTGCGCGTGGTGGCTCCGATCAGGGTAAACGGGTTGAGGTTAATCTGAATGCTCCTGGCACTGGGTCCTGAATCGATCATAATGTCGATCCTGAAATCCTCCATCGCGGAATAGAGATATTCTTCCACCACCGTACTCAGCCGGTGTATCTCATCAATAAATAAGACATCATTGGGCTGGAGACTGGTGAGTAAACCTGCAAGATCCGCAGGCTTCTCGATCACTGGCCCGGAAGTCTCCCGGATCTGTACCCCCATCTCATGTGCAACAATCCTGGAAAGGGTGGTTTTGCCCAGCCCGGGAGGACCGTGAAAGAGAATATGATCCAGGGCCTCTCCCCGCATACTGGCGGCCTGTATAAAAATGCGCAGGTTGTCCAGAATCGCGGGTTGCCCGGCAAATTCGCCCATCCTGGCTGGCCGAATGGTATTCTCGAATTCGGTTTCGTTTCCGATGGCGGGTTTTTCAGGATTGAGGTGGGGATTTACCATACCGTAAAAGTAAATTTATTTACAGGGCGAAAAAAACCCCTCCGGAATCCGAAGGGGTTTTCCAGTTGAAAAAAAGTTGATTACCTGGCCCTGACGCTCACAGAAATCCGCCGATCCACTTTTCTGGCCTCGTCCGATGCCTCTGCCGGTACGGTTGCAAACTCAGATCCATAACCCTCCCCTTTTTCAAGTTGCGCTGCATTTGCCCCGGCGGCTTTGATGGCTTCCGTAACGGCATCGGCCCTCTCCTGGCTCAGCTTCTTATTGGCGGCAACATCCCCGGTTTTATCCGTATACCCGCCGATTTTAATCTTCACTTTTGGATAAGCCTTGAGAATCGCTGCGATATTGTTGACCTGGGCCTGGCTCTCCGCGGTGATTTTGGCACTGCCCATTTCGAAGTTCAGGTTGTCAAAGTCGAACCAGACATCTTTGCCAATTTTGCAGTTGGCATCATTGAGGCAGGCTACAAGTTTGTCCTCGATGCCTCCCTTGTAAGCGGAAAGGGTCATTCCACCCGGAAGGGTTACATTCAAACTCTCCCGGACAAACTCGGCCACTTTAGTGGCGGCGGTATCCACGGCGGCTTCCACTTTATTCACGGCAGTATCCACGGCAGCCGTTACCGTCTCTGCAGTCTTATCATTGCATCCGCGCATGAAATACCAGAGTGCCAGCGCACCCAGTGCCAGCAAAAGCAGCGGCAGCAACCATTTAGGCATTCCGGAAGATGGCTCTTCCCGGATGGGTTCACGCATTGCTGAAGCTTCCCGCACCGCACGCTGTGGCTCGTCGAACACACTCGAAAGGTTAATCCCTGTTGGGATCGCACTCGAAACTGTATCCTTGTGTCCGTTCAACCAGGACAGGAGTCCACTGCCCGAAAGTCCATTGCTGAAGGCATGCTTACCCACCATGCTGAGTACAATGGGTGCAAGTGCGCTGAGCAAGGAACTCCCGGTGGAAGGTTTGACGCCGGCGAAAGAAGAAATCAGGTTCCCGAGTATGCTTCCTTTATGGCCAAACAAACCGGAAATCAGGGAGGAGCCCAGGTTCATGATGGTGCTGTTGTGGGTACCAAATAACCCGGCAAGATCATCCAGGATGCCGCTTCCAGCGGCTTGTTTTGCCATGTCCAGGATGCTTGCGCCATTGTCTGAGCTTGCTTTGCTGATAATCCCCTGGATAAGGGCAGGCGTGGCAGCACCCAGTGCTTTGGAAATTCCGGATTCGCTCTCACCCAAGAAACGAGCAGCCTGTCCAACCAGGTCAGGCGTTAACAATCCCTTTACAGAGTCAAGTAAGTTCATTGACATAAGATTCAGTTTATGGTTGATGAAAAAAAACAGATCAGGGGGACGGCGATTTGGCAGGCAGTAGGAATTGGAGGCAGGAATAAAAAAAGGGGTACCGAACGATCGTTGTGAAGCTATGGAATTTTATCCAAGCGATAAAAAATCAGGATGAATTATTTGACGCACCCTGGGCTAAAATAAGCGGGATGATCCCATGGTGGGATGATCCATGTTGCGCGTATGTTAAAACACCGGCGTGATTTCAATATAACCCTACCTTCCCCGTTCCATTAGTAAAGTTTTCCGATGCCGAACAGGAACTCCGCCCGAAAATCTGTCATGCTGGTCGTTTTTGCCTCCTTCTTTTACGGTGCATCAATAGGGCAACCCCTGACCGGCTCCTGGAAAGGCAGGGTCTCCGGCACCCAGGGCCTGGTTAAGCGTCAATGGCAACTGGAATTGAAGATAGTCAGGGTAGGAGATAGCATCAAAGGACAGGCAACCTATTCCCAGGGAAATGACATCAGAACGGTATCCGTCAACGGCTATGCCAGCCCCGCAAACGGGACCATTACCTGGTGGGACGAAAACGGAGGGAAAACCAACCAGCCACTGCTATCCTACGAAGTTGATTTCAACTGCCCCGGTGAAGGAATTATGAAATTAGAAGGCACGGCTACTGACCAGGCAAACCAGTCACGTCAATGGAAAGTCATGCTGGACAAAAAGGAAGACGCGGATATCGATGAAGCATGGGCCACGATTACTCCTCCCGCTAAAAACGAACCCCTGCCTACGGCCCGGCCAATGTCGTCATCCTCAGTGCCGGTTACGTCCGTTGAGGAAATGTTTGTCAAACGAACGCGCACCCTTGTTTCAGAAATTCCCTTGCTGGGAGACAGCCTGGTCATTCACTTCTACGACCACGCAGAAATAGACGGAGATTCCATCAGTCTGTTCATGAATCATCACCTGATCCATAAACATGTGCTGCTGAAAGTTTCCCCCTTCACGCTGAGGTTGGCTATCAAAGACATGGCCGACGTAAACGAACTGACGATGGTTGCTGAAAACCTGGGGACCATCCCACCCAATACCTCGCTCATGATTGCATGGGTGGATGGGGTCAGGCACGAAGCGAGGCTGGAAAGCACAGAGCAGACCAGCGCCATGATAAGGTTTATAAAACCTGCCGGGGTAAAGCGTCTGCCCGAAGTACAGACGCCGCATCGGCAATGATCCCAAGCAATTTCCGCTCCTGGTTTTTCAGGCTTTCCATTCTTTCTTCCAGCAAATCCGCAAAGGCCCTGAAATAGGATATAACGTCCGCGCGCAGATTGCGCTGAAGCCAGCGGAAACCTCCGGGCAGTTTGTCCAGCACCTCGCGGTTGTCCAGATACTCTATGTCATGAATGTCCGTAGCGTTCAACCCTGCTTCCATGAGGGCACCCACCAGCTGATCAGCAGGCAGGTTCGTTACACCACAATACTCCTCTGCAAGTTCCGTCCACTCTCCTATGCCGGTATGTGCTTTGCGAAGAATCTCCTTGCCACTTTGATGGGAAATGACCTGCAGCAGGTTGCCGCAATTGCAGCATCCGTGATTTCCCCAGGCATAGTCGGCTCCCCGTTCAAGTCTATCAGCTGTTTCGCGGAGCGCCTGTATCAGGCGAAAACTTGGTACTGCCATCCGGTTTCGTTTTTTTCTCTAACAATCGAAGCTAAACGTGGTTCAGCAGAGCCTGCTCACGGGTTGAAGAAGCATCGTCCTTTTACCAATATCTGGTTAAACAAACTAAACCACCACATTGATCATCTTATGCTTCACATATATGATCTTCCTGGGCGTTTTGCCATCAAGCCATTTCTTCACCACCTCATGTGCCAATACCATACCCTCCACGTCCTGCTGGGTGGCATCCAGCGCGAGTTCCATTTCCGCCCTGGTTTTTCCGTTGATGGCAATGGGATAAAGCTTGCTGGTCTCAGCGAGATACTGGTGCTCGATGGCAGGATATGCCTGGTCCAATACGGATCCTTCATGCCCGGTCAGGCTCCAGAGTTCTTCGCAAATATGAGGTGCGTAAGAAGAAAGTGCCACGATCAATTTCTCTAATACGGCCAGCTTATGACATTTTAAATCAGATAGTTCATTGACCCCAATCATAAACTGACTGACGGCTGTGTTAAACGAAAAACGATCCGTGTCCTCTTCCACCTTTTTCAGGGTTCGATATAGCGCTTTCCATTCTTCAGGGGTGCCTGGCTGCATGTTGTAGACGGTCCCTTTCTCTTCATGGAAAAACAATCGCCACAGCTTTTTCAAAAACCGGTGCACGCCCTCAATGCCCTTGGTATCCCATGGCTTGTCCTGTTCAACAGGGCCAAGGAACATCTCATACATCCGGAAGGTATCCGCTCCATAGCGGTCCACCACATCATCCGGATTCACAACGTTGAAATATCGCTTGCTCATTTTCTCCAGTCTCGTTCCACAACGGTAGACGCCGTCCTCCAGGATAAATTGGGCTTCCGCAAAATCCGGCTTCCACCGCCGGAAGGCTTCCGTATCCAGTTCAAGACCATTGACCAGGCTAACATCCACATGCAATTCGTCTGTCTCATACCGGCCTTTCAAACCAGCGGATACAAACTCATTGCTGCCCCTGACCCGGTACGCAAGCCGGGAATCACCTCCGATCTTTCCCTGGTTAACCAGCTTCCTGTAAGGTTCTTCAAATCCAATATAACCCAGGTCATAAAGCACTTTAGTCCAGAGCCTGCTGTACAGCAGGTGTCCCACGGCGTGTTCGGTGCCCCCTACATAAACATCCACCTGGTTCCAGTAGTCGCTCGCAGACCTGCTGCAAAATTCGGTTTCATTACCCGGATCCATATACCGTAAAAAATACCAGCTGCTGCCCGCATAACCGGGCATGGTATTGACTTCCCGCGTTCCTCCGTCCAACTGCTTCCAGTCTTTCAGGTTTCCCAAGGGGCCCTCTCCATCAGGTCCCGGCCTCAGATCCTTCATTTCCGGTAAAGTCACGGGCAGAGACTCCACCGGCATGGGCTGGGCGACGCCGTCCTTCCACACAATCGGGAAGGGTTCGCCCCAATAGCGTTGGCGACTAAAAGCCGCATCCCGCATTTTATAGTTCACTTGCCTGGTTCCAATGCCCTGCTTCTCGAGCAATTCCGCGACTTTGCCGATGGCATCCCGCATCACCATCCCATTCAAAAATCCACTGTTCTCCAACACCGCATCCTTGGTGGGGTTGGCTTCCAAACCACCATAGTGGGAACCGATGATGTTGGTGATGGGTATGTTAAAATGACGGGCAAACCGGTGATCCCGCTCATCCCCGCAGGGCACCGCCATGATGGCTCCGGTGCCATAACCCGCCAGTACATACTCGCTGATCCAGACCGGTATGGGCCTGCCATCGAAAGGCTGCAGGCAATATGACCCGGTGAATGCCCCGGTGATCTTTTTTTCGGCCATGCGTTCCCGTTCGCTGCGACTATTCACATAATCCAGGTATGCAGAAACTTCCTCCCGCATGGAATCCGTGGTGAGCAATTGAACCATGTCATGTTCCGGCGCAATGACCATGAAGTCTACGCCAAAGATGGTATCCGGCCTTGTAGTATAGACCCGGATCTTCTCAGATGGTCTGCCCTGTATGGCAAAATCGATCTCGGCACCATAACTTTTTCCAATCCAGTTGGCCTGCATATCCTTCATGCTCTCACTGAAGTCTACCTGGTTCAGCCCGTCCAGCAACCGATCCGCGTATTCCGTAATCCTCAGGTACCACTGCCGCAGTTTCTTCCGCACCACCGGAAATCCGCCGCGTTCACTGACCCCATTGACCACTTCATCATTCGCCAAAACCGTACCCAGGGCTTCACACCAGTTCACTTCTCCATAACCACAATAAGCCAGGCGATACTGCATCAGGATCTCTTCCTTTTCCAGTTCTGAAAACCGCTTCCAGGTTTCCGCATCAAAGCGGACATTCCGATCCCCAGGACAGGGGTGGGCGGTGTTGCCCTCCAATTCAAATATTCCGGTCAATGTAACAATCCGCTCGGCCTTCCGTTTCAACCGGTTGTACCAGCTGTCGAACAACTGCAGAAATATCCATTGCGTCCATTTATAATAAGCAGGATCACTGGTCCGGACCTCACGGCTCCAGTCGTAACAAAACCCAATCCGGTCCAGCTGTTTTCGGAAATTCCGGATATTCTGCTCGGTGGAAGTTGCCGGAGGAATGCCATGGTCGATGGCATACTGTTCCGCAGGCAGACCAAAAGAATCATAGCCCATGGGATGAAGCACATTAAAGCCTTTTAGGCGCTTGTACCTGCTATAGACATCACTCGCGATATATCCCAGCGGATGCCCTACATGAAGGCCTGCGCCACTCGGGTAGGGAAACATGTCCAACACATACATTTTCGGTTTCCCTGAATCGTTACGTACACGGTAGGTTCCTGCTTCGATCCATTGCTCCTGCCATTTTCTCTCGATGTCCCTGAATTGATATTCCATGAGATAATGATGCGTTTGTGTAAGGGTGCCCCGACCTAAAGATATTTTTAAGACTTTTTTGCCTGCTCTAAGGAGGGCAAAAGTACGTAAACGGCTCAAATGCCTTATTTTTGACCATTCCGCAATGCCCTTGAAAGCCATCCCAAACCTAATCCGATCAATATGACAGAAGTCAGCAAGACCTCCATGAAAAGGAGCAAACCCTCTTATTTCATGGCCATCCTGGGCGTGGCACTTGTCCTTTTTATCCTGGGTATGCTGGGCTGGATCACCATCAACGCCAGCAAACTGGAGAACTACTTCAAAGGCAACGTTCAGATTCACGCCTTCATCCGGGAAGGCAGTCAGCCCAAAGAAATCGATTCCCTGAAAAATTTCATCGAATCCCTCCCATATGCCCGGAAAGTGGAGTATGTGACCAAGGATATGGCAAAAGCCAACTTCATCGCAGATGGCAATGAAGACTGGAGCAAGGTGCTGGACTACAATCCCCTGCCTGCGAGCATCGATTTTTACCTGGATCCAAAATTCGTCAACAAGGACAGTCTGGGCCAGATTGTTACCACCATTCAGCAGCATTTCATTGTCAGTGAACTGAAATACCCGGATGCCGTGGTCAGCAACCTGAACAACGTTGTCCGCAAGATTGAGATTGGACTGCTCGTGCTATCTGCCGTTCTTTCCCTGATAGCCATTATCCTGATCGACAATACCATCAAACTGGCCATGTTTTCCAACCGTTTCCTGATCAAGACCATGCAAATGGTAGGCGCCACGCGGTGGTTTATTTCGAAGCCGTTCGACAAAAAAGCGATCCTCAATGGTCTTTTCAGTGCCCTGTTGGCCATCACAGCCATTGCCCTCATCATTTACTCCGTAGAAACCTGGTGGCTTCCGGAAATTAAGGCGCTGAGGGACAATGGTCTCCTCTTTATCCTTTTCCTGGCCCTGATTGCCATAGGGATCGGGATTACCTATATCAGTACGCACCGAAGCGTGACCAAGTACCTGAAAATGAAGCTGGACGATCTCTACTGAGCAGATGGCGGGAATGGGCAATTTTACCTTAAGTTTGCCCCAGAATAAAAGGCATGGAAAAAAATAACAATACCCTCTTCGGACGGGGAAATTATCTCTGGATGGCAATTGGCGGCGTGGTCATACTGCTGGGTATTCTATTGATGGCTGGCGGTAAGAGCAATGACCCTGCCGTCTTCACGGACGCCGAGATCTACAGCATGCGCCGCATAACCCTGGCTCCGATTCTTATTGTAGGTGGCCTCCTGATCGAAGTCTACGCCATCATGAAAAAAGTATGAGTGTAGCGGAAGCCATCATCCTGGCAATCATAGAGGGCATCACTGAATTTTTACCGGTCTCTTCTACGGGTCATATGGCCATTGCGTCCGCGTTTATGGGCATCAACAAAGAGCCGTTTACCAAACTTTTTGAAATTGTTATCCAGTTTGGGGGCATCCTTTCCGTTGTTGTACTCTATTGGAAGAAATTTTTCAACTTCAAAAGCTTCTCCTTTTACATCAAACTGCTTGTGGCGATTATCCCCGCATTGGTCATTGGCTTTTTCCTGAAAAAGCATATTGAAAGCGTCCTCGAGAAACCCATGATCATCGCCACCGTGCTGGTTTTAGGCGGAGTCATCCTTTTGTTCGTGGACCGCTGGTTTAAAAAACCCGAGGTGCTTGAAGAATCTCAGATCACCAACAAACACGCTTTTTCCATCGGCCTCTACCAGGTGTTGGCCATCGTCTTCCCGGGTCTCAGCAGAAGCGCCGCCACCATTATCGGTGGCATGCAGCAAAAGTTGAGTCGCCCCCTGGCCGCCGAATTTTCATTTTACCTGGCCGTTCCCACCATGATGGCCGCAACGGTCAAGAGTCTCTATGACGTGTACAAAGAAACACCCGAAGTGTTGAATACGAATAACCTTAACATCCTGGTGCTGGGAAGCCTCGTGGCCTTCCTTGTGGCTATCCTGGCCATCCGTTTTTTCATCGGATATCTCCAAAAAAACGGGTTCAGAATTTTTGGATGGTATCGCATCGTGGCAGGATTGCTGCTGATGATCCTGATTCTGGCGGGATATGTAGACTTGTAGTCCGAATTTCCATACCTTGACCTAAATAAACCCTCCCCATGCAGAAAGGATCCAGAAAACTGGAAAATGCCTGGGCCATGTACGACTGGGCCAACAGCGCCTACAACCTGGTCATCACTTCCACCATCTTTCCCGCTTATTACGGAGGCATCACCGCCAGCAAAATCCCGGGTCAGCCCGCCTATGTGGATTTTTTTGGGTGGAGGGTGATCAATACCGCACTCCAGGACTTCGCACTTGGCGTGGTATTTATCCTGGTAGCCTTCAGCTCCCCCATCCTCTCTTCCATTGCTGATTATAAAAGAAATAAGAAAGTCTGGCTGAGATGGCTGAGCCTGCTCGGTGCCGGATGCTGCAGCCTCCTGTTCTTTTTCACGCCGGACCGGCTTGAATATGGCATCATCGTCTTTGCCCTCGCAGCCCTGGGTTTCTGGTCCAGCCTCGTATTCTATAATTCCTACCTGCCGGATATCGTAGCTCCTGAGGAAAGGGACCGGGTCAGCGCAAAGGGATTTGCGATGGGCTATGTGGGCAGCGTGCTGCTGCAGATCCTTTGTTTTGCCATCATTCTGAAACCGGAATTATTTGGTCTGGACGGGAGCGATAAAACACTGGGACCCAGGATATCTTTTCTGCTGGTTGGGATCTGGTGGTTCGGTTTCGCCCAGATTACCCTGCGTGCAATGCCGCTGGAGAGCAGGCAGGCCCGCAAGGCCCGGAAAAACGTGCTCACCAACGGATTCCAGGAACTGAAAAAAGTTTGGGACCAGGTCAACCTAATGCCAACACTTAAGCGATTCCTGCTGGCTTTCTTCCTCTACAGCCTGGGCGTCCAAACCGTGATGCTGGTGGCCGCAGGCTTCGCGAAAAAAGAGATCTTTCCGGATCCGAAGGATGAACCCAAACTGCTCATCACCATCATCATCATTCAACTGATTGCCATCCCGGGGGCCATGCTGATGAGCCGGTTGTCCAGGAGCCTGGGAAATATCACCGTCCTGATTATCGCAATCACCATCTGGATTGGCATCACCCTTGCCGGATATAAGGTGGAAACACAATACCAACTGTACGCACTGGCTGCCGTTATTGGACTCGTGATGGGCGGGGTACAGTCGATGAGCCGAAGCACTTATGCCAAACTCATTCCGCAAACCCAGGACACCACCTCCTATTTCAGCTTCTACGATGTGACAGAAAAAGTTGCCCTTTTCATAGGCCTATTTGTCTTTGGAGGCGTGGAACAGATCACCGGTAATATGCGAAATTCAATCCTTGTCCTGATGGTATTCTTTATCTTGGGCCTGCTGGCGCTCCTCTATACCAAATCAGCACATGACATCAGGAAGTATGCGATTACAAAGCGTTAATACCGGCTATTTCAAATTGGACGGAGGAGCCATGTTTGGCGTGGTCCCCAAAGTCATCTGGAACAAGTTGAATCCGGCCGATGAAAACAACCTTTGCAGTTGGGCGCTGCGGTCCCTGTTGATAGAGGATGGGAACCGACTTATCCTCGTGGACAACGGAATGGGCGATAAACAGGACGAAAAATTCTTCGGGCACTACCATATGCATGGTCACGATTCCCTGGAAGGCTCACTGAGAAAAGCAGGCGTGGGATTTGACGATATTACGGATGTCATTCTCACACATCTCCATTTCGACCACTGCGGCGGGTCCATCCGCCGGGAAGGAGAGGCACTGGTGCCAGCTTTCCGCAATGCCACCTACTGGAGCAATGAACGGCACTGGAACTGGGCTACAAAACCCAACGACCGTGAAAAAGCTTCCTTTCTGAAGGAAAATATCCTCCCCATTCAGCAAAGTGGTCAGCTGCAAATGATCCCCATTCCCGCTGAAGGAACCGCCCCTTTCTCGGAACATGTTTCCATCCGCTTCGTCCATGGGCATACGGATGCCCAGATGCTTCCACAGATCAGCTATCAAGACAAAACGATGGTTTTCATGGCAGACCTCCTTCCATCGGTTTACCATATACCCGTCCCTTATGTCATGGCCTATGATATGTTCCCCCTGACCAGCCTGCACGAAAAAAAGTCGTTTGTGGAAGAAGCCTGTGCAGGTAAATATATCCTTTTTTTCCAGCACGACCCCGTGAATGAGTGTTGCACGCTCAAACAAACGGACCGCGGGATCCGCCAGGATCAATGCTTCAACCTGGATAGCTGGTAAAAACCCGGACACCCCACCTAAAGAGCGATGAATAAATTTGGATGCAGGTACGATGGAAGGCGTCTCTATCGGACGGAGATAAGCGATTTCATCGGGTGCCGCAGGTTCTTATAAGAAGTCATGTCCACTTTCACACTGCCCACTGTAATGGGGCTTTCTATCCGCAGCGGTACATGATTGGCATCATCACTCACCCAGACCGTCATCTTCTCCCCGCCTTCAAAAATGGTTCCCTTGATCAATAAGGGCTTAAACTTGATGGAATTGAATTTTCCATACTTGGTTTTTATGGTCTCCTTTCCAATGTAACGGATATAAATGCTGAAAACCTCATCATCAATGAATAGGTAAAATGGAATCTTATCCCCGGGCTTATACTGGGCAAAATCGATATTCCGGGCATAATAAATGGAGCTGAGCACATCCTGTACGCAGGGCGGTACACTAAACGTTCCTTTTTCAGAAATGGCCTTGTTCTTCTCGTGATCGAAGTTCACGTTTTCATACTTCTTATACCCGCCTTCATCTACATTCCGGATAAACCGGTACGGGCGCAAACTCTGGGTATCAATATAACTCTCATACCGGTCGCGGACCTTGAATATCCAGTCGTACCGGGTATTTGAATTTCCAAGCCCTACGATGTGATAAACGTCCTTACCGTTCAGTCTTGCCTTGCTGACATTGAAACTTGCATTGCCCGCGTCAAAAGGAATGCCAATCACGGAATAATAAACGTGGAAATTGATGGTCTCACCGCTTGTGAACGTCGTATTGACGATGCCGCAAAAATCCGCATCAGCGCTGGTCCTGAAACCCAGGAGAAAGAATATTGAAGCGATGAGGATTCTTTTCATGCTTGAATGGCGCCTTCAGAGGATAGGTATTTAACCAACATAAAGATACAAATTTGGCCAGACCAGCGCAAACTCAGGGCTCACGGAAAATCCTTATCCCGAGAATGAATAAACTCCCAATGATTGCAGGCAAAACAAGGTTTATCAGCCATATGCCCGTGGCAGAAGCCAGGATGCCAACGGTATTACCACTGTAAGGGCTAAAAAGCATCACACTGTATTCCCACCGAAGCCCCAACTCAAGCAAAGCCACCGTTGGAAGGGTTGCCAGCAGCAGAAAAAGAACCGATACCGTCCACAGGCCTGTCCACCAACCCGTCTGCACATCCATCAATTGAAGCATTAAGTTATACTGAATCAGGAAAACAAGGAAACGCACGCCTGACAAAACAAGTACTCTTAACAATACTTTAAAATCCATATCCTCGAGCACGGAAATATAAGGCAACAATTTCCTTATCCCGGGAACCAGGCCAATCCCCTTCAACAGCCAGGTCATCCTGAAATAGAGGAGAAAACCAGTGCACGCAAAAAAAACCACGACCGACCTAAAAACGGTTATCCATATCCGCAAGTTTGAATTGCTGCCTTCCGCCAGAAGCCTCTCTGATATCAAGAACAAACCTGCAGATCCCATGGTCAGCGTAATCAGCAACTGGGAAAAACTGGCTGCAATGGTCAGGGAAACGGCCCTGCCTCTTTTTCCTTCGGGTAGGAAAAGAATTCTCCCACCGTATTCCCCGATACGGTTGGGGGTGTTGAGGGAGAAAGAGACACCGCTGAGAATGGCCCGAAATGCCTGCCTGTATGTGATGGAATGAAGGCTCCTTAGGCTGAGTTGCCATTTCCTTGCTTCAATGCCCCAGTTAACGGGCATCAGCAGGATGACCAGCCCCAGGACCCATTTCCCCTGGCCTGTGACGGCTGCCTGGATTTTCTGCAAATGCCCGATCAGGTTTGGCTGTTGCATCAACTGGTGATACGCAGACCAGCTGAGCCATATGAAAAGGCAGGGGCCCAAAAACCAGTTGAGGAATATTTTAATACTTTTGTTCAAACTGCGCGCGTAAAATTAATCCCTCATTGGCGAATCGCTCCAAAATTATTCTTGGCATTGATCCTGGCACCGTGGTCATGGGTTATGGGCTTCTCAGGATCTCAGGCCAGGAACTGTCCGTGATCCGGATGGATGCAGTGCGTTTGAATGGGAAAAAGGACATGTTTGAAAGACTTTCCATGATTCATGACATCATGAACGAACTGATCCGTGCATTCCATCCGCAGGAGCTGGCCATCGAAGCACCCTTCTTTGGGAAAAACGTCCAGAGCATGCTGAAACTGGGCAGGGCACAGGGCATCGCCATCGCCGTTGCCATGCAACATGGGATGCCGGTGACGGAATACTCGCCCAAAAAGGTCAAACAGGCTATTACCGGAAATGGCAATGCGGCAAAAGAGCAGGTTTGGGAAATGCTGCAACGCTGGATTTCCATGAAGGAACCGATCCGTACCTTGGACACTTCAGATGCGCTTGCCGTTGCACTCTGTCATCATTTTCATCAACAGGGCCCCTCCCCCGTGGCCGTGCACGGCAGCAGGAAAAAAGGCTGGTCAGACTTCATTCGTGAAAACCCGGACAGGCTGGCCGGATAGTCTATTTCATTCACGCAGAAACCGGGGGAAAAGGGTTTGTCTATTTCATATTCCGCATATACCCGAGGAAAATAATTGCCGGTAAAATCCAGAAAAGAGAAGCGGGATGGAAAGCACCGGACCAGGCATCCGTTGCAAATTTCCCCACGAGCACTCCCAGAAAGAGCCAGATCCCCCACCGTTCCATGGAAAGCACGCCGGAGACAGCGGCAATCATGACAACGATCAAAAATGCCTGGATGGCGGAATAGAAGCGTCCATAGGGTGCCATCGCTCCAGTGAAACTGTAAATCAGTTGAGCAATCCCCGCTATAAAAAGGCTGTAACTCGCGGCCGTGACCGGCCATGGGCGTGGATTGGCTGATTTTTTTTCCATGACCATCAAAGGAGTTTTGACAGGATCATTCTTCGTGCTTCTTCAAGCTCTGTCGCTGCAGGACTTAGCTTGGGGCGTGTGAAGTTCAGGTCATCCGCAGAATCGATGGGCACGATGTGAAGGTGGGCATGCGGCACTTCCAGTCCAATCACGGCCAACCCACAACGCTTGCATGGAAATGCCTGTTCGACGGCTTTTGCAATGGGTTGCGCGAACAGCAGCATGGCACTCAGTTCCGCGTCCGTCAGGTTGAAAATGTAGTCGGTTTCCCGCTTGGGTACCACCAGGGTATGTCCCATGCGCAGGGGGGCGATATCGAGGAAAGCAAAGAAAGCATCGTTTTCAGCAATCTTGTAAGAAGGGATTTCTCCACTGATGATTCGGCTAAACAAACCTGGCATTTCAGTTGGCTTTCCTCAAAGATAAAGGGAAGACATTGTATTGTCTTGCCTCTGTCCGATTACCGGTACCATCAGATCGTAATTTTGTCGATGCGAAATTCAATCCGGCCGTTGGGCGCCTGTATGGTAGCGGTCTCACCTTCTTTTTTACCCAGCAGCCCCTTCCCGATAGGCGAAGTGACGGATATCTTGCCCGCCTTCAGGTCCGCTTCCTTTTCTGACACAATCTGGTAGGTCATGGATTTTTTAGTAGCCATGTTGGTGATGGTCACCTTCGTCAGAATAGATACTTTTGAAATATCGATGCTATCCGTTTCGATGATCCGGGCCATGGCCAGTTCACTTTCAAATTTTGAAATCCGGGCTTCCAACAGGCCCTGAGCCTCCTTGGCTGCATCGTATTCTGCATTCTCCTTGAGATCCCCTTTCTCCCGGGCTTCCGCAATTGCCCGGGATGCCGCCGGACGGTCAACTGTCTTCATCCGCTGAAGTTCTGCTCTCATCAGGTCCAGGGTTTCCCTGGTCACATAGATAATATCGCTCATATTGTCCTCCGGTGTTTTACCCTGGGGTTCAAGCCAAAAAAAGAGCAACGCCCCAGGATCACTGAAGCGTTGCGATATACAAAAGTAAAAAAAATCCGGTAAAAAACGGCTTAAAAGCCGTATCGTGCAAAAGCTGTCCGCGTGGTAATCTTACCCTCCTTATTAAAAATCCAGTTTTCCTGATAGCGGGTGCTGTCCATTTTGCCATTTTTGCGGACTCCCGATTCTTTAAACCATAGAGAAACCATGTCAATGCCTTTGGCTTCGCTGTGCAGGCAAACATAACTGACAAACTCTTCATCGAATTCTTTAAACTGGCCCCTGAAATCACGGACACGCCTGAAAAATCCACGGGGATCGCCCGCATATACCCTTTCATCGAAACCGATGGATGTAATGGAATCCGCGAAATAGGGCAGAACAACGGAGTCGGCAAAATCAGCCGACTGCAAATGGCGATACAGCTCCAGGACCATGACCGTTTTCCGGGGATCTCCAATGGTCCAGTCATTGGCCAGTTTGGCCTCGTACGGATATACAACGTTCGCAGCCGCCTTTGGCTCCTCAACCGGAGCAGGAGCTGGTTCCACTGTTTTGTTTTGTCCACAGGAAACGAAAAAAGCACTGGTAAAAATCAAATAAGCAAGTTTTTTCATATGTCTTGGGTTTGAATACACATTGAAATTAATGCATCCCGCTGTCATTTATCGCTAAAACCAATGGGTTATTGTGGATTTGGGGGACATTCCATCATATTTCAAGTTTTTGAATCAATATCCTTGCCATTGCCTCAAATGCTTCATGGCTGTAACCGGCGATATGCGGGGTCACCAATACCCTTTTATCAGCCAGCAACCGACTGATCTGGTCCCTCTCCAGATCTGTATAGGTCTCCAGTTTTTCGTTTTCCAGCACATCCAGTGCAACCCCGGAAATTTTCCCGGAACCGAGGGCCCGGAGCAAGGCGGCGGTATCGTGCACTTTTCCCCGGCTTGTATTGATGAACCATGGTTTTTTCTCCAATTGCCTGAAAAATGAATCGTTGGCAAAATGCCGGGTTTCTTCGGTCAGGGGCAGGTGCAGACTGATGACGTCCGCATACCGGGCGATTTGTTCCACAGAAGCTTCCCGTATATACCCGGACGCATAACCGAATTTGTATTTATCCGCAGCAAACACGGTTACTTCAAACGGGGCCAGGAGTCGGGCAAACTGGCTTCCGGTATTCCCGTACCCGATGATGCCTACCGTCTTTCCCCTGAGTTCCCTGCCCCGGTTGTCTTCCCGGTTCCATTTCCCGTGGCGGACTTCATCAGCCGCTGAATGGATCTTATGCATCAGGGAAAGCAACATGCCCAAAGCCTGCTCTGCCACTGCATTCCGGTTCCCCTCCGGGCTGCTTTCACAACGGATTCCCCTGGACTCCGCGTAACCAGTGTCAATGAGCTCCATCCCACTCCCCAATCGCCCAATCCATTGCAATCGGGTTGCTCTTTCCAGCAGGGAGCGGTCGATCTTCAGCCGGGTTGTGACAATCAGTCCGGTGCAGAAGGAAATCTTTTCTCCCAGTTCTTCATAACTGACCTGCGGACTGTCTTCCACCTCATATCCCTTCGAAACCAGGAGTTCCTTCAATACCGGGTGGGTTTTTGCCGTAAGGATTGCGCGTGGCTTCATGTCATCAGGGATATTAAGTGGACGAAATCCTGCACGGAAAGTTGCTCAGCCCGGCGGGTAAAGATAGGCTGCTCCAGCACTTCCTTTGAGAAATAAGCTTTCAGCGGGTTCCTCAGCTGTTTGCGGCGCTGGTTGAAAGCCGCTTTCACCAGGATGCGGAATTTTCGATCGTCCTGGATGTCAAATGGATTACCCGCTTCGTACAGTCTGATTACTCCGCTCATCACCTTGGGGGGTGGATTAAATGCTTCCGGTTCCACGTCAAACAAATAGGTGACCTGAAAATACGCCTGTATCAAGACACTCAGGATACCGTAGTCCTTCGAACCGGGGCCTGCCACCACTCTCTGGGCCACTTCTTTCTGGAACATGCCCACTAGACCCGAAACCTGCTCCTTCCAATCCAGGACCCGAAACAAAATCTGCGAGGAAATATTATACGGAAAGTTACCCACGAGCATGAATTTGCTTTGGAAGGGCACGGGCATATCCAGGATGCTGCCTTCAACCAGTCTTCCCTTTAGATCGGGGTAGGTTTTCTCCAGCCACACAATTTTCTCATGGTCCAGTTCTACGGCCCTGAAATCAACACCCGGCAGATCTTTCAAATAAGCAGTGATGGCACCCCCTCCCGGTCCCACTTCCAGCAACTGCTGAAAAGGCTGCTCCCGGATGGCCTCCACAATGCGAAGGGAAACGGCATTGTCTTTCAGAAAATGCTGGCCGAGGGATTTCTTAAGGGTGTACATGAGCGTCAAAAGTACCAAAAACATCGCCCTTTCCCCGTACCTTTAACGGCTCAAACCATCAGCACCCATGAACCCAACGCAGAACAAGCCCATCATAGGCATAACCTTAGGGGACATCAACGGCATCGGACCCGAATTGATCATCAAGACCCTCGCCGATGCGCGGATTACGGAATTCTGCACCCCCGTCATCTTTGGCTCCAATAAAATCATCAACTTCTACAGGAAAACACTGGAAGAGAACAACCTTAATATCATCAATATCCGGGAATGGCATAAACTCAGTCCACGCCAGGTAAACCTGTTTCATTGCTGGGAAGAGGATGTGAGCGTTACTCCAGGTCAATTGAACGAGACAGGCGGAAAATACGCGGTCTTATCGCTTACCAATGCGGCCCAAGCCCTCCGGGAAAACAAAATTCACGGGCTGGTCACAGCGCCCTTTCATAAAAAGAATGTTCAGCATGCGGACTTCCCCTACACCGGGCATACTCCTTACCTGAAAGCTTTGTTCGAAGCGCGGGATGTACTCATGCTGATGGTGGCGGACAATATGCGCGTAGGACTGTTGACGGAACACGTGCCGCTTGCAGAGGTGTCAAAACTGGTCACGAAAGAAAATATTCATTCGAAACTGCGGATACTGAAAGAGTCCCTGAAAAAAGATTTTGGGATCGACAAGCCCCGGATTGCCGTGTTGGGCCTGAACCCTCATGCCGGAGATGACGGCCTGGTGGGTCAGGAAGATGAGACCATTATCAGGCCGGCCATCGTTGAGGCCCGGAAAAACGATCTGCTGGTCTATGGACCGCATAGCGCCGATGCGTTCTTCGCGCGTGGTAACCATGAAAGGTTTGACGCCGTTTTGGCAATGTATCACGATCAGGGATTGATTCCGTTTAAGTCGCTCGCCCGCGGTGAAGGTGTCAACTTTACAGCCGGTCTTTCCGGTATCAGGACCTCTCCGGACCACGGGACCGCCATGGATATTGCGGGAAAGGGAAAGGCGGACGAATCTTCGTTCCGGGAAGCAATTTTTACCTGCATTGACATCTACAACCAGCGCATGGGCTACGCTGAGGCCCGCAGAAACCCCATGCGCAAAGTGGCGGCCCAGGTGGTGGCTAATGCAGTGGATGAAAAAATTGAAGACGAATAATTGTCCGGATTTATAAGAATACGGCTATAGCTGTAGCTGGAATACCCCTTACTTAAACACAGACTCACCAAGTCCCGTATTGATTTGGTAAGCGGCATAGGTGATTTCTACCCGCCCTTTCTTGTTTTTCAAGTCCTTCTGCTTCGCGGCTTCCCCCGCATCGTATTCGAAAGTCACGCCCTTGGGAAGTTTATAGTCGCGCGTGTCAAAACTTACTACCACCCTATCCGGCAAGCCATAAGAGCCATATTTGCCATAGACCAATTCCATTTCATAGGTGCCGTTTTCCCGGGTTGTGGTGACCGCCTTCGTGATGAGCAAAGCCTTTTCATCGATATACAAGGTACTCAGAATGACATCGGTACCCTCCTGCAGTGGGAGCATCTTAATGATTTTCACTTTCCTACCGGCTACCACTGACTCCCCTGCCGGCACTGCGGCAAACTGACCGGTGGCCATCAGCGCATTCAGGTTCACGCTGATCCCTCCCTTGGGCAGCAAAGACACACCGCCATCGCGGATGATTTTGAAACGGTCCGGGCTTCGATAAAGCACCTGCACCCGGGAGACCGGTATCTTGAGGAAAACGACGTCCGTCTTCAGGATGCCAGCTGCCTTGTAGTCCTGCACCTGGTCCATTTTGGCCTTGACTTTCCGGAGGAGGGCATCCGCTTCCTGGGCATGCAAAGGAATCATGCTGCCAAGGACTAAAGCCATGAAAATCAATTGAAGGTTGCGCATGTACAAAGGAACAGGCCGTATTTCATCGCGGCCCCTGCAAACCATAACAAAGATCAAACAGGGAGGTTGTATAGAGCGTCACAAATAAATCCTATAAAAACCTGTCCGTCTCCCGGTATGCCCGGATCAAAGCGATTTCCCCGTCTCTACCGGGCCGGGCATTCCCATGCTCCATGCCCAGGAGACCTCGGTAACCTCTTTGATGAATCTGACGGAAAATATTCCGGTAGTTGATTTCGCCAGTGGTGGGCTCATTCCTTCCAGGGTTATCTCCAATCTGGAAATACCCGATCTCATCCCAGCTTTTTTCAATGTTGCGGATGATATCCCCTTCATTGCGCTGCATATGATAAATGTCAAATAGAATTTTGCAGGCAGGACTGCTCACCGCCTTACAGATCATATAGGTCTGATCTGAATAACGAAGGAAAAGATCCGGATTATCGCTGAGCGGTTCCAATACCATGACCAGGCCATGCGGAGCCAGGATATCGGCGCCCCGCCTGAGCGCGTCAATGACATGAGAGGTTTGGTAGGAAAGCGACTGTGAGCGATCATAGTTACCCGGAACAACGGTCATCCATTTGGCGCCGCAACGCTTGGCCACTTCAACCGCTTCTTTACAATCTTTGATCATTCGTTCCTTAAACTCCGGTTTGCCACTCGCCAGCGAGGTCTTCCAATGCCAGTTTTCCGAAGTCACCACAAAAACACCCATTTTCATGCCCAAGGACTCCAGGGTCATTCCAATTTTTTCCTGCTCCTCCCTGGGCCTTGCCATCATCCCGTTGTCTTCAATCGCCCTGAATCCCTTCTCATAACCAAACCTGATCTGTTCAATAAAATCCTTTCCCGCATGTTGCGCAAACATCCCATCATGAAAAGCGTAGTTAAGGTTAAAAGGTTCATCCGGCAAATGCATGGTGTCCTCAGCGGCGTAACTGAGCGATGGCCCCGCAAGCATTCCGGCACTCAGAATCCCGCTTCCCTTAATAAATTTTCTGCGCTCCATATAAATTGATTGATGGTCCGGACTAAATATAGAAAAAAAACGTCCACCCCGTCCATTCAGCCCTTTCGTTCTTACATTTATGTACTTTATGCATCCATTTATAGCATCCATGATGAGGGTACTGCAGATCCTCCCCATCGCATTCTGCTTTCTCCAGGCCAATGGACAGTTGGATTTTATCCACTACCAATTCAACGTCCCCGGCTCGTCTTATAAAATGAGCTTGCGCGCCCTCAATGGCGGGACTTTTCAAATGGGCAGCCCGCAGACCGGGTCAAAAGTGACCCTGTCCGATTTCTGGATCGGTACGTATGAGGTCACGCACGATCAGTTCAGCGTTTTCTTCAAAGACGAAACCCTGACTCAGGGTTCAAAAGTGGACGCCATTACCAGGCCTACGGCTCAGTACATTGACCTGAGCTGGGGCATGGGTAAAGACGGGGGCTTTCCGGTCAACAGCATGAGCGTGGACGGAGCCCTCATGTTCTGCAGGTGGCTCTATGAAAAAACGGGGATATTCTACAGACTGCCCACTGAAGCGGAATGGGAATATGCCTGCCGGGCCGGGAGTCAATCAATTTATCCTTTTGGAAATGATCTTAGCCAACTTGCGGAACATGCCTGGTATAACCAGAACAGCCAGGAAAAATACCAAAAAATCGGAACCCTGAAACCCAACGCATGGGGCATCCATGACATGCTCGGGAATGTTGCGGAATGGACGCTGGATCAGTATGATGAGGACTATTTTAAAACCATCGGGCCGGAAGCAAAGGATCCGGTGGTACTCCCTAAATCCCGCTACCCGCGTAGCTTTCGGGGAGGATCTTTTCAGGATCCGGCGGAATTACTCTTACCGGGTTACCGCCGAGGTTCAGATATCACCCTCAACCAACGGGACCCACAGGTACCCAAAAGCCGGTGGTGGCTGACAGATGGGGCATTTATCGGCTTCAGAATTCTTCGTCCTCGTCAGCAGCCAACCAAGGAGGAAGCGGAAAAATTCTATACATTGTACCTGGGCAAATAGCCTCTCTAAAACGATTCATATGAACGATGCTTCCGTAAAAACCGGCCAAAATCGCCGGGACTTTGTCAAGCAGAGCAGCATCCTGGCCGGTGGCCTGGCAGCTTCTCCTTTCCTCTCCGGTGTAAACTATTTTTCAGGCGCCAATGATACCATCAAAGTTGCCCTGATTGGCTGTGGTGGCCGGGGTACAGGCGCTGCCATGCAGGCCTTGCTAACCAAACAGAATGTAAAACTGGTGGCGATGGCCGATGCCTTCCGCGACCGGATTGATGATTGTTACAAGGCGCTGAATGCGGATGACCTGAGCGACTGGTCTGGCGTTAAGGGAAATATCAAGGCCCGGATCGATGTGCCCGAAGAAAGAAAATTCACCGGCTTTGATGCGTACAAAAAAGCAATTCCCCTTGCGGATGTAATCATCCTGACCACGCCTCCCGGATTCAGGCCGCTTCATTTTGAGGAAGCAGTGCGGCTGAATAAACATGTGTTTATGGAAAAACCGGTGGCCACGGATCCGGCCGGTGTAAAAAAAGTGTTGTTGGCTGCAGAAGAGGCGAAAAAGAAGAAACTCAACGTGGTGGTGGGACTGCAAAGACATTACCAGAACTCTTACCGGGAACTTTTCAAGCGTAAAGACCAGATTGGGGACATCGTTTCCGCACAGGCCTGGTGGAATAACGACGGTGTTTGGGTCAATCCACGCAAACCAGGCCAGACTGAAATGGAATATCAAATGCGAAACTGGTACTATTTCGTCTGGTTATGCGGGGACCATATTGTAGAGCAGCATATCCACAATATTGATGTCATCAACTGGTTCAAGGGAGGATATCCCGTCAGTGCCCAGGGAATGGGGGGCAGGCAGGTCCGAAACGGTAAAGACCACGGAGAAATATTTGACCATCATTATGTGGAATTTCAATACGCAGACGGTTCCATCCTGAACAGCCAGTGCCGGCATATCAAACAAACCATGGCCAAAGTGGATGAACTGATTGTGGGCACAAAAGGAAGGATATACTGCGGACAGGCTAAAATGACTGACCTGAAAGGTAATTCGACCTTTCAGTTTGATCGAAAAACCGAGAACAATCCTTACCAGACGGAACACGACGAACTCTTTGAAGCCATTGCCAAAGGAGAATACAAATTCGCGGACACGGAAAACGGAGCCAAATCAACCATGACGGCCATCCTGGGCCGTATGGCCACCTATTCCGGGCAGGTCCTTGAATTTGACAAAATACTGACCAATGGACTAAGCCTGCAGCCCGCTTCGTTCGATTTCTCGGCATCCCCACCCGTACTGCCAAATGCGGATGGATTCTACCCGGTAGCCGTTCCCGGCGTGACCAGGTACTAGAAAAGCAGGCGTATCCCACTGAACCGGGCTTCACGTGAAACGAAGCCCGGTTTTTTTAATCAAGAGAGAATGTCTTTCCGCTTGAATAGAAATACAGTTATCCAGAGAAACCCCGCGATATGAAGCACCAGGATACCAGCCGAGCGTAAAACGGCAGGCAGGTTCTCGATGGACCCAACGATCTGCTCGTTGGCCTGATTCACACTTACGTCGAAAAAACCTTTCCATCCCAGCATGTGTGAAGTGAAGAGCAGCGGCTTTACAGCATTGAATATGGGGAGGTTCAGTGTGTTGAGGATAGTGAAGAGGATCACAATACTCATCGTGGCCATGATGGGCCCGATGGAATTCTCCGCAAACAGGCTTAATAAAAACGATAAAGCAGCCACGGTAATCATTGCCAATGCCGCAAAGCCAAACGCAGCCGCATATCGCCACAATACATCCTCCCTAAGAATCTGCGTTACCACTTCACTCTTCATGATCAACATATCATCCACACCAAAGATGAGCATGGATATGAACAATGCCCAAATGGCCATCCAGATGAGCAGCGCAATGGTATATACACAGGTTGCGATGAATTTTCCAATGATCAGGCTGGACCTGCTCACCGGTCTCGACGCAAGCAGCCGAAGCGTACCCAGGTTGGCCTCTCCTGAAATCATGTCCCCGGCTACCAAAGCAATCAACAGGGGAACATGCACCAGCAGCGTCTGAAGGATGATATAGGCCAGCAGGTAGCCATTTAATATCTTGCCCTCAACCTCAAAACTGTCCGTAAGGGCCTGCATACCAAACTGGATATAAGACTCTCCGTCCACAAAAAACCCCAGCTGGATCAAACCCACAATCGCAGCAACTGCCGCAAATGCGATGAAGGTCCTCGGCTTACGGAAGATCTTGAACAATTCAATTTGAACGATCTTCCACATAGGTTGGTCGGTTGGTTAAAGAAAGAAAATAAGCTTCCAGGCTGTTCACCGGCTTCATGGATAGCAAGCCCGCCCCTTTTTCAGTCAGCAAGGCGGCAATGGCGGGAATGTCCTGTCTTCCCACGTCCAGCAAGAGGCGACCAGCTGCCGTGGGTTTCTGACTCCCGGCCCAGGCAGATGACGCCATAATCTCAGATGCAAGGCCGGCATTGACCGTCTCAATTTCCAACAACACTTTCTCCGGGTCGATCAGTTTTCTGACTTCACCTTCAACTATTTTCCGGCCCCTGTCAATGATCAGCATCCGATTGGCGATCAATTCCACTTCGCTGAGGAGGTGGGAGGAAACGAGAAAGGTTTTTCCCTCTTCCCGGTTCAAACGCAGGATCAGGTTACGTATCTCCACGATTCCCTGTGGGTCAAGCCCATTGGTTGGCTCATCCAGTATGACCAGGCTTGGATTGCGGACCAGTGCAACGGCAATGCCCAAGCGCTGTTTCATGCCCTGTGAATAAGTCTTAACGAGATCTCCGGATCTGGAGGTCAGCCCCACCTGCTCCAACACAATGTGAAGCTGACGCGCGGAAGAGACCCCGCCACCGAGCCGGGCAAATATTTTCAGGTTAGCCAATCCACTCAGAAATGGGTATAAATCCGGACTTTCAATGATTGCACCAGTCTGTTCCAGGATCTCGGTCCGGTTTGCTGCCAGGCTCTTTCCAAAAACCCGGATATCACCCGCCGTTGGCCTGATCAGGGTCAGCAGCATGCGGATAGTGGTCGACTTCCCGGCGCCGTTCTGTCCCAAAAATCCAAAGATATCTCCCTGATTTACAGTAAAAGACAAGTCCTGCACCGCTTTCAGCGCACCAAAATGCTTCGATAAATGCCTGACTTCTATGACCGGGTTCATATTTAAAGGAAGATAAGAAAGCCTTTATAACATTATTCAATCGCAAGGGTTTTGTAAATCAGCAACTTAGTTTGCTGGTAAAAATATTCCCGTGAAAAGGCTTGCAAAAAGGCAGATCGCACATTAGTTTTGAAGCACAATCCGGCCCCCTACCTGGGTCATCCTCGTTCAACCACCTTCGATCCATCTCCTCCAAACCTGCATTGTAAAGCTTATACCCGATACCAAATCCAGGTTCCCTAAAAAGCTACCGCTTATTCTCATTTCATTCCAACTTCGCGTGAAAGCCGCGATATCCTTTGCTGACCGCGTTGAAGACTCATCATACCTCAAACCACAAAAGATGAAAACGCAGTTGAAATCAGGTCATATCCTGGTACCTGTAACGTTTTCAGTGATTGCCCTTTCTACCTGCAAGGTCAATACGCAATGTGTGGCACCTCCCCTCACACCTGAAAATACTGCGGCCGATTGTGGCTTGAAGGGCCAAATTGAAGTTGCCGAATCATATCCCTTTGTTAAAAATACTGAAGGCGCCTTTACTAACGTGGATGCCTTGGTTGGAACCGGTGCGATGATGAAGGCGGATTCTACTGCCCTTTCCTTGAGAAAGCAGACACAGGGTATTCCGAAGCGGACGCTTTTTGGCTGACAGGAGCAGCAGCACACGGAAAATGATCAGACAATAAACGATACTTTTTTAGAGGTTGTGAATCTTACGGGGCCTCTTTTCCAGGAAGCCCCTTTTTTTAGCTTTTTGAAAGAATCCCGCAACCCGTCAAATAAGAAATTAAGCGGCATGAGCTGGTATTTGTGCCCGCTTCAACATATCCAATTCCTTCGAAGCTTTCCATATCAATGTTCAATTCCACTGATGGCCACGACCCAGCTGTCCTTTTTATTTACCTTTAAAATCATGGAATTATGGAAACTTCTTTTTTCTCAAATGCAGGACGACTTTGCAGATTGGCCATCATTACAGTCATTCTGTTGACCAGCATCAACGCTAAACTGCTGAAGACCCCTCTTGAACCATTTACCATCCGCAGTGTGGCCGAGGTTGAAAACAGCAATCAACTGTCTCTTTTCCGCGGTGAATCCAACCGCCAAAAGAAAGTAGTGCTTCGCTGGGCAATGTCATCGAACGAACAATTCACTTACACGGTTGAGAAAAGCAGGGACGGACAGCACTTTGCGCCTGTTCAGACCAGGGACATCGAAAAAGACGCCCACGGCCAATTCAGCTGGGTGGACCAGTTCCCCAAAGCCACGAATTGCTACCGTCTGCGCATCACGGACGCTTCAGGCAAAGAAAGTTACTCCAAGACACTGGTGGTTGAGACCTTCAAGACCGGCGACGTGGAATTGGTAGGCGCAACACCCCAGGTGAGCATGAATGACATCCAGGTGGATGTGCAATTGAAAGAGCAATCTTATGTGATCATCCACATCACAAACGACAAAGGAGAAATTGTCCTTCAGAAAAAAGAAAAGGGCAAGGCCGGCATCAATCAATATATGATTGACGGCAGCAGGAACCTGCAGGCAGGCGATTATTTCCTGAAAGTAGTTGTCAATGGAACAGACCGCATGCTGGTCCACCTGATCAAGTCATAGGCTTGCAGTTCATCGCATCACCGGGCGCAAGGGGGATCTCCTTGCGCCTATTTTTTGGGAGAGAGATAATCACGGAGGTTCCGGGAATAGATGTCAAATGCCTCACGCCCCTGTTGCGTAATCCGGCAGACGGTCTGAGGGTAGTTTTCCCTGAACTGCTTGATGACCTCCAGATAGCCGGCATCCCGCAGCTTCTGAATCTGCACACTGAGGTTTCCCGCGGTAGCGCCGGTCTTTTCCCTCAACACCGTAAACTCCGCTTCATGCTGCGCGATCAGGAAAGACATGACTGCCAGGCGGAGCTGGGCGTGCAAAATGGGGTCCAGGTCTTTAAAGCTGCTCATTGACCTCTGTGGGTTTATTTAAATTGCGTCAGGAAATAATTCGCCTGGCTCCTGCCCCATTGCGGGTCAATGGCTGTGGCCGGCCTGAATGCATCAAACTTAAGCAGGCATTCCTCAAACAGTTTTTTTGCTTCCGCTTTGTTTCCGCCAAACTGCTCGGGAGTAAAAAACCGATCCTGGCCCTCCAGGAGATAAATGCGTGGATTGGAAGGATCCAGTTTTTTTGCCATTTCCAAAGCCTCAACCGCCTTTGGTCCAAGTGTTTGAAAGCGGTTCATCGGATCCGCGGACATCCTTAGCGTGGCAATCATTTTACGGATGCACCAGGTTTCCGAATCTTCCCCATGAATTGCCACCGCTTTAGCCAGCAGCTCCTCCGCCTTGTCCGCCTCAGGATCACTTTTATCCGCAAATCCGCCCATCCGCCCATTTCCAAGCATATAGCCTGACATCACCCTGCAAAGAGATGCATAATAATACGGATGCCACTGTTTTTTCTCGGCCTCTGCGATGCGTTCAAATCCATTTGCCAGTTGTTGCCAACCTTCAAAGGAATTTGTCTGCTCCATCATCGCCACCTTCTCCCTCATGGCTGAAATATATTTATCCGATTGCGCCTGAATTCCTGCACACAGGATCATTAGAAACGTCGTCATCCAGATTCGATTATTCATAACCGGCAGTTTAATTCATTTATAGATTGTTATTAATCACATCCTCCGTCCTGTCTACCCCGAAACTGAGGAATGCGCCCAGGAAAACGAACATCCGGGAAGGTGGAACAATCGCCTCCTTCCGGTATCCATTATAGGAATACTCATATCCAAACACCTGCTGAAAATTAAACACGTTGCTCACGGACAAGACGTATACCGCAAACATTTTAGGGTTTTTCTTTCCGATGGAAGGCAGGTAATTCAGTGCGAAACTGATATTGTGATAGTCGATCGTCTCCCCACGGTCCACAAACTCATTCTTTCCGCTCTGCGCATTGTAGAGGATAAAATAGTAGGGCCTCCCGCTTGCATAGTTATAGGACCCGTTGACATTCATCTTCCACCCTGTGACAAATTTTTTAAGCACCAGGGATGCGGTATGACGGGCTGCGAAGCTGGGTTGAATGGCGGAGGGAAAATTCAGAAAATCCCGCTCAGTGTCCAGGTATGAATAAGAAATCCAATAATCGAGGTTTCGGATCGTCTTCTTATCTCTCCAGAATAATTCAAATCCCCTGGCATCGCCAAATCCCTCGGTACTTGTGGCAATTTCCTGTGCACCATTCAGGGAAGTCTTGATCAGGTCATCATATTTTTTATAAAAAACCTCTGTTCGAAAAGTCTGCAGGCTGGTGACGCGCTGATATTGTACGATGTAATGGCTGGCTTTCGAAAAACGAAGCGGAACCGGCACTGGAAAATACCGGGGCTCCGGGTTCTGGTAGAATACGCCATAGGCCAGGGAGGCCTGACCAGCCTTACCCGTTTTGTAGGCCAGGGAAATCCTGGGAGCGATGTTGTCCCGGTCCAGTAAATCCGAATGCTCATACCGACCACCAATCTTTGCAGCCAGCGCATTGGTGATGTATACGTCGGTTTCTGCAAACACAGACTTCAATCGCTCCCTGACCGCCACGGGGAAAACCTGGCCATTCCAGAAGCTGAAATCAGACTGGTCTTCACTATAGTTATATTCCCCACCAAACCGGAGGGTATTCAATCCGCGGATTCTTTTTTCCAGGACCAGTTTACCATTGACATAAATTCCCTTTCGGTCGAGTCCGTAATTCCTGAACTCCAGTCCACCCAGTAGGACCTCCTGTTTTTCCTGGTTGAAAATGCCGCTTGAAATCTCATCATGGTTATTGGAATAGGAGGCACCTGCATTGATCCTCCACCCTTTGCCCAGGTTTTCGCGCCAGGAAAGGTTATGATACATATTGGTATTCTTTAGCGTAAACCCGCTCAGGTATCCCAGGGTATCGATACTCGGTGTAAAAAAAGCAAGTTTGTTGTTACTGAACGTACCATAGTATTTAAGTATACCCGTCTTTGACGTCATAATCCTGATATTAGCGTCCGCGTTGTGGTATACGGGCACCTGTGTATACTCCTGCCGCTGCGGAATCAGCGCAAAAGCAAGGCTGAGGTCTGAATATCCATAGTTGAATCCGAAGGAAGACTTCTTGTTCCGGGACAAGTGCTGGTAACCCCCGCTCAGGCTTAAAAGGGTCACCCCGAGGTTGGCAGAACTTTGCTCGGGAATATCGATCGACTCCAAAATGAGGGCTGAGCTAAGCGCTTGGCCATACAAAGCGGAATATCCGCCGGTACTGAATACGGTCCCCTTGAATATGAAGGGAGAGAACCTTCCCCGCTGTGCAATATTCGGCACGCTGCTATAGAAAAAATTATTCACCAGGGTGCCGTCGATGAATGTTTTTGATTCCTGCGCCGTGCCACCGCGCACAAACAGTCCTTCACTTTCACCTACCTGTTGTGCCCCGGGAAGGGATTTAAGTGCCCCCGTTACATCACCGTTCCCGCTTGCGGTTGTGACAATGTCAATCGGGGTCAGCACGGTGCCCTTTTTCTTATCGCTTGCTTCAAAAGTACCCGCAGAAATCACCACTGCTTTCAGTTCACTCACTTCCTCTTTGAGGGTGATGTCCAAAGTTATCTGCAGGTCCCGGATCTCCATCTGCTGTTCAAATTTCCGGTACCCAATCACACTGACTTGCAGGACCCGGTTGCCTTTCTCGGATGTGATAAATTGAAACCTGCCCGTTGAGTCCGTAGTTGCTCCGTCATAACTGTCCCTGATCCCAACGCTAGCCCCCGCGATGGGCCTCATTCTAGGATCCCGCACCTGCCCTTCAACACTCACCTGGGCACGAAGGACGCAGGTGAACAATATCATTGCGAGAGCCAAAACCCACTTCGTCATCGATCGATTTTCAACAAATTTAAACTAGTTTACAATATAAACTGAAATATCTTTGTTTCAGCGGAAAAGATCGGAAAATGTTAATACCGGTAGGTGCGGATGGTTACGGACTGCTCCCAGGACCCTGCATTGTTCACCGCGGCCGTGGAGGAGGCTGGTGCCTTGAGAATGGATAAACTGGGAAAGGACGCCGAAGCCAGGTCACTGACTACAAAACCCGGAGGTATGCCTGCAGGCCGGGGCTGGCTGTAAACCAGGGTTTGTCCGTAGCGGATCCTTCCCTGGAAAAAATAGGTCTGTTGCTCTTCTTCTTTATCTGTAGCAGAAAGGAGGAATTGACCATGGTTGTCAAAAGCCACGCCGGTCACGATGGTGGAGTCCAGTCCGGCTTCAAATCCCATTCCGCTGATTGCCGCAATATATTCAACAGGGACTTTTTTCAGCTGTGTTCCATGCAGCACCTTGCTGGAATTTATCCGGAGGATATGGGCTCCCTTATAATTGTGTAAAACCGTATCGATCTCTGTTCCAAAAATATACAGGTTACCATCTGCCGAAAATGCCATGTCACCGCTGTAAGTCATCGTATTGGGATCGAATTCCGCCGACTCCAGCGGGCCAATGATTTCCGGCTCGCCCCTCCCGTTCCGGAACCGAAGGAGAAGCGCCTTACCGGTGGACGATTGCCCGCCGCGCAAGGAAGTTAAAATCGCGTATACATGTCCGTCAGGGCCCATGGCCATCTTCGCAAGAAAAGCATGGAGCAGCCTTGCATCGTCTACCCGGGAAGACCGATGACCTCCGGTCTTGCCCTGGATCCACAAACCTGATTCAACCCGGTACTTTTCAGCCAGGTAAAATTGTTGGTTGTTTCTGCCTACGGCCAGTGCGGCACATCCCTGCCAGTTCCCGTTTTGAATCTGTGTAGTGGGGATAGATTGATATATAGTAAAAGAAGCATCATTCCGGACATTGGCCGGCTTTACGTAAGGTTGAATGAAGGTCTGATTTTTTAAGGAATGATTGTACAGGGCAAAGATGACGCCTGCAGGCCTGTCCAACTGGGCAGTGGCCGGGGCCGCGCATGCGCAGACCAACAGCAGGACTAATGAATAGCCGGAGTGGGTTCTCATGGATAGGATATTGGATATAGAAAACAGCGGGATGCATGATGGATGACATCCCGCCGGTTCTTTAGTGCCTTATGACCAGCTTCTCCCGGTAATTTTGTCCACCGGAATAGATATGTACCACATATACGCCATCCGGCAGGGATCCCACTTCACTGATGTCAATAACATTATTCCCTTTTGCCAATCTTGTTTTGAAAGAATACACCACTCTTCCCGTACGATCAACCAGCTTGACATCGGCGTCCGTGGCATAATCAGACAGGAAGGTCAACCGGACGGTTTTTGACGCAGGATTTGGTGAGAGCTTCATCCCGGTCAGTCCGCTCGATGCGCGGTTTACCACTACCACCCGGCTTTGGGTCTGACGTCCGTGTCCCGTGCGAATGATCGAACGGTAGTAGTACACACTGCTGCCATCAGCCAGGTCACGGTCAGAATACTGGACCGAGATCCGGCGGGCCTGTTCCGGTATGCTCGAGTGAATCCCGGCAAAATCCCTCCCGTTGGAAGATCTCTGGAATTCCACGGACAGGATGGGCTCGTCTGAAGAAAATTCAAGCTCCAGCAGATTGTGATCGCTGCGCGCGCTTCCCCGCAGGCTGACATCGTACACAGGCAATACCACGCAATTTGCTGCATTGATGGTCACCTGCGCGCATGATGTGCTATTACAATCTCCAACCGCGCGTACAAAATAAGTGGTGGTGTCAGCAGGTTGCAGTACGATGCTGCTTCCGGTACCCACCTGGGTTCCGCCACAAGCATCCGCATACCATATCCAGATTGCATTCGTCCCCAAGGATCCGCCATCAACAGTCAATGTCACCGGATCATTGGCGCAGGTGTTGGTGGCAGAAGCCAGCACGCCTGTTGGTGCAACCGAAGACGCTTTCAGGGTAAGTAAAAAGCTATTGGAGACATAACGGCAGTTGGCGCTGGTGATATTACCCGCAGAAGCCACGATCACGCGGTAATAGACTGCGTCTGCCGCTGTCATGCTGGGAATGGTATATGTACCTGATGTTGCACCGGCAATATCGGTAAAAGTAATGTTATCGCTACTGCGCTGCCACTGATATTCAACAGTGCCGGAAATGATGGATGGATCACTAAGCGATGCGGACATTGTGGTAGAACCTCCCTCGCAACCATCCGTGGGTGCGCCCGCATTGACCGTAGGTGTTGGATCGCAAAGACCGAAACGAATATCATCAATGGCCAGGTCATTGCCGCAACCACCTTCGCCCTGGTTGACCACCTCCAGGAAAACAGAACTGTAACCTGTTGGCAGGACAAAGCGCATTCCATACTCCTGCCACCCCGTATTGGTGATGGCTCCGGAAGTCAGTTGAGTAAGCACAAGTCCGGTGACGGCATCGCGCACGCGGAAGAGCAGGCTGGGCTGCTTATATCCCCCGATGGCATTGCAAAATGTTACTTGCGCACTATTGCTGATATTAGAAGCCCATACAATGAAAGAATATTTCAGGTTTGAACAGAGGTTGTTGACCTGTGCCCGGTATATCACATTGGTCTGCACATCCGCATTGACCACCATCATCCTTCCGCTTGGATTACCGGTATGATCGGACATGCTCTGCCAGTATGTCGGATTTCCAAAAATGGGGTTATCGGTGATCGCGTATGTTTCCTCTGTGAGCGGAGAAACAACTGAAGGTGTGTAAAGGCTTGTTCCACCTCCGGGGATGATTGTGCTCAATCCAACGCCCGAGCCAAAATCCTCGGTATGCAATGCAGTAGTGATGACGGGACATGGAGGATATTCACCTGCAATGGTGATGACAAAAGGTGTAGGTTGATTTTCGCCAGGATCATCGGCAATTTCATTCAAGTTCAGATCAGGGTTCTGGCCGTTGGTGGAACTGTCCCGGATTTCGAGGGAAGAAAAACCGGTGCCGGTTGCAACCGCGGAATTGTTATAGACCTGGCCTTGGATGATATTGTTGACCCTCGCCGTAACGCGTATCCGAACGTTATTGTTTGCAACGGGAAAATTTGGAAGGGTCTGGCCTGCCTGGAGCAGGCTTGCATCTGTCAGACCATTATACCCCGGATTCAGAACAAGTCCGGCTGGGTTGTCGATCATGGCTGCCGATGCGCTTACAATATTGGAAGCTCCATTGATAAACTGCAGGGAGTCAATTACCTGTACGTTGGATATGGGGAAATTCCCGAGGTTTCGGACTCGAATATCATACACCACATCGTATTGCCCGGGTGTACCGGTTGGCGTAACGGAAACCAGTTCCTTTGCGGTTCCGATGCTCGATGTCACGCTGGTATTGTCGTATGAAGAAAAAGTGCCTGAGTAAGTAATCGGAGTGCGATCGCCCGTCAGCATGTCAATCTCGCTGTATCCGCAGGCCCAACCGCCAGCTGTCTTGATAAAAGATCCGAGGAAATCTCCACCGGCATAGGCCAGACCTATCAGGTTCTGGTTTGCCTGGGGAAGCGGAATGGTGTCTATGTAAGTAGCGTTCAAACCAAAACCGAAATTCTGGTAGTTGATGGTGAAAAGTTTGTTATTGTAGGCAAAAAACATGGAGCCGGCTGGCGTAATGAGGTAGTCGCCCTGTGCCTGGTATATTTTCACGCCAGGAGGCAAGACAATGTCTTCCGGTCCGGTCTGGACACCAGTGGTAAAATCGATGCGGGTCATCCTAAGATTGTAGGTCCCGTCTGGCTGGGCAATCAGGTTAACCATCCAGCCGAAGCCATCCCTGTCAAAGGCCACCGTCAGGTATGCACTGGGAAAAACATGTGACGGTGCCAAAGAGCCGGTAGGACAGGTGCCCGGTGCCCAGTTCCACACATAGGTATCATACTGACCTGTACCGGAATTCAACACACGCCGGAAGTAGTAGATCCTGTTATCCCTAGGATTATAATCCACAACTGCGCGCGTCACGGAAAAAGTGGGCGACAGGCTGGGCGCACAGGTACTTGAATTGCTCAGTACGTTCGTATTGGGATTGTATTGGAAATACTGCATGCGCGAACTGCCGCTGCCGCAGCCTGTCAGGCCAATTCCCACAATAAAGGAACGACTTGCAGGCGTCGTCTGTGCACTGACTGTAGTTATTCCGGACAGCACCAACAGAACGGTCAACAATAGATTTTTCATGGCGGGATATTCAGGGTTATATGGATATCAAATCAATGTCTTATTATGATTCGTTCTACGTATTTGCCTCCCTTCCTTCCATTCAGTTCCAACCAATAAACACCACTGGGAATGAGGGAAACATCCAGTTGAATCTGGAATTCATCTGCGGTCAGAACAGATGGGAACAGCTTTTGTCCTGCCGTATTAACCAATACGGCGTACGCATCTTTCAGGGCAGGACCGGGATTGAAAATCTGCAGTTTTGACGATGCCGGATTCGGCCCTACTTTGATCCTTCCCTGGCCAGGAACAACCACCATAACTATCTGACTGTATCGTACAGATCCGTCTTCATCCACCAATTTGAGTCGGTAGTAATTGTTCCCAGGCACCAACTCTGTATCAATGTATTCATACTCCTTCTGGCCCAGATGAGAACCTATGTTTGCAATGCTGCTGAAGTTCTGTCCGTCAATACTTTTCTGCAACTCAAAATGGGAAAATCCACCCAATTCATCCACCTGCCAGTTCAACAGTATATTGTTCTCTTTGCGTTGTCCTGTAAAAGCCAGCAACCTAATGGGCAAAACGGTAATGGAGGCAGCATTTACCACCGGATCATAAGTGTATGCCTCATGAAAGGGATCAACCTCAATGCTGGTGACCGGAAAGGAGGTCACGAAACTGATGTCGTTGCCAGGCAGCGCGGGATCATCCGCGATATACACCATCGTATCTCTGGCCAAGGTTGTGTTTCTGAGTCTTACCGGCAGGACGGTATTGTAGTAGGAGACGATTGATCCGGCCGACTTAGCCTGCGAATAGTTTATCACCGTAACATAGGGTGCCGCAGAAGTCCTCGATCCCCAGTTGACGGTATAGATTCCCCAGCCCGATTGATAGATGAAGTCGTCAAAAAAGCTGGTCAGATCCTGACCGGAGACCGCTTCAAAATGCCTCCTGACGTCTTCGGTTGCCGCATAACCGTGATTCAAAAGTGGATCGGATAAGTAATTCCTGAGCGCCAGGAAAAAATTGGCATCCCCTACCATCCGGCGAAGCATATGAATAACAATGGCGGCCTTATTGTACACCATCGCAGAATTGAAAATCTTACCTGTATGGTCAGCTTCTACTACCACCTCCGTGTCATATCGGTAAACTGTACCCGTTGTACTCTTGACACCAGCTCCATTCTTGTAAGAATTCCTGGTGGATACCACGTTTGCAGGGTTAAACTGTTCAGCGTAAAGTATTTCTGAATATCGTGCGAATCCTTCATTGACCCAGATATGACCCCAGGTGGCACAGGTTACCATGTCACCCCACCATTGATGAGCCAGTTCATGGGCTAACAGACTCCTGTTGGACAATGAACCCGTTCCAATGAAACTAACCGTTTGATTCTCCATGCCCCCGCCAAAAGTGTAGGCAACATGACCATACTTTTCATTCTTAAAAGGATATTCTCCAAATAAAGTGCTGAAATGCTCCATCACGGGCTTCATATGGTCCAATGCGGAGCGGACGGTTGCGGTATTGGTGCTGGGTGTCAGGTAATTGGCGATGGGTACATTGGTTCCGCCAATGACGGCAGCGGGAGAATTGTATACCGTGTACGGATATACTGCAATGGCAATCAGATAGTGGGCAACCGGGTAGGTGGTCTTCCACCACCAGGTTTTGTTGCCGCCTACGATTGGTGGAGCGGTCGTTTTCAGGATGCCGTTGGCAGCCACCAGGTTGGCAGAAGGTGCCGTTACAATGATGTCAACAGAATCAATTTTATCACCCAACACATGTTTGCAGGGCCACCACTGCCGGGCAAAATAACCGGAAGAGTGTGTACTTAAATTGGCAGTGGCATCCATGGTGGTATTTCGCTTATACCCCCTGCTGTTTGTACTCTGCGGTGGATTGCCATTATAAAAGATGGTCACGGAATCGAGTGTTCCCACAGCGGGTATCGCAACGGGGAGATTAATCACCACGGTATCCACAATATGATCAATGCGGGTAGTGGAGGTATAGGTGGTGCCGTGATAAACGAGTGAAGTCACGTTCATCCCAACATTGTACAGATCGTATTTGATAGTCTGCACATTGGCAACCTTGGTAGTGAAATAGTGCGTCACTGAACCGCTGATATAGGCCGGACTGGTGGCTGGATTCATCGTCAGGTTAAACCGGACGTATTTCTCATCAATATTACTTCCATTATCGTTGGCCAGCATGGCTTCCTCCTGCAGAAACCCATACTTACCAGCCTCAATATCAATGGCATCAACTTGTTTCTGCGCCATCGCAGACAGGTTGCAAACCAATAAAAACAAGGATACAGACCATTTAATCATGGAATTGGAATTGGGTTTTCTGGGATTGGATCCGGTTGTAACTATCCTCTATAACGAAAAGCCGCAGCCTGATAGTATCGCGTACGGCAATAACTACCTCAAAACCGGAAATAATCATGCCCAATGCGCGGAAATACGAGGTACTGCATCGTAGTAATACGAAACAAACCGGCCTGAGCCGGTTTGTTTTTGCGTAGGGAGTAGGGATACTATTTTTTCAGGAACCGGTAGAATCGCTTCCCTTCTGAACCATTATCAAATTCGACCGTGTATAAGCCAGCTGGAATTCCGGCCAGGTCAATGATTGTCTGTACCTGGTTTTGCGCCGTCCGGATAGATTTCAGAGCCTGTCCCGATGCTCCCACCACGCGCAACGTTGAGCCCGTTACAGCCGGACTATGCTGAACAAAGACCCTGTCTGTTGCAGGGTTGGGGAACAACTTAATCCCGGAAGGCAGGTCCGCGTTGACGCCTACAATCTGACTATAACTGAACGTGCCATCCAGGTCAACTGTTTTTAGCCGATACAAGGATTTCCCCTCAAGCGGCAGTTTGTCTGCAAAGGAATAAGACCTGCTGCCGGTGGCATTCACAAACCCGATTTTTTCAAACCGGGTACCTGTGGCACTTCTTTCCACTTCATACCCTTTGACGTTATTTTCCGTTCCAACCTGCCAGTTGAGGTTAACCACTCCGTTAGATAATGCGGCACCAAAACGTTCGAGATCAACGGGCAGGGAACCATTGGCTACAAACATGATCCGGTCGAATTCAGGATCTCCTGAATTACCATTACCGGGGTCTTTGGTACTGGTGGTTTGTACAGCCAGGTAGCCGGTACCGGTGATAGGAATCTCCCCTCCAAATTCAGCACCCGTCCAGATGGGACCTCCGAATGCGCCGAAAGGGCTTGTTGTTGCGGGCTCACCCCAACCATCCGTGCTTTCTGCGCCCAGATCGAAATTGGTATACATGGCCCACTCATTCGCGGCATTGCGGGTAATCCGGATTACGAAGCCGTAATCAGACACCCCAGCAAGCAGAAATAATTCCGCGATCGTATAGTCTGCTACCCCGTCTACCACCCGTTCCAATCTGGCGATGGTGATAAAGTCGGGATCGATCGGGTCCGGCATCAATGCAAGCCTGTATCCATCCACCTCAGGGTCCAATACATCAGCCCGGTTTGCAAATAACCAGAAAAATTGCTGATTATCGAGGTCTACCGGCCGCTGCCTGCCCAACCATAAACCCCAGGCCTGGAAGGTTCCCCAACTTGAATTGGGCGTGGACAAGAAAGATGAACCGCTGGCATTGGGTAGAAGCCGAAGCGTATTGCTTCCGAGTGCATCCGGTCCGCCAATGCCGTCTGGCACCACGGCCCACCGTGCATCGCTATTCCCTGTCCAGACGGGACCGGACGTAAAATTTCCGTCTGCAAAAGTCTCATCAATGACCTGTGCCTCAGCGATCAATCCATTCAAAAGCATTACGGCCAGTAGAATTCTCTTCATGTAAATATTGAATTGTAGATGAACACAGCTACGCATGGCTGTGAAGCCGGCGTTTTTTTACACAGGAAATTGGCCGATAAAGGATGGATAAAACTATTGAAAACTAGCCTGTTGGGACACGCAGTGGGGGTTTGTTTTTTTGCACACTGTGTGGGTAAACTCACAGGTGGGATTCAAATATCCACAATAGCCTTCAGGAGCTATTGGCGCGGTTCCGGATGAAATCCCCGCAAAGCTTCCGTGGTAAAAAAACCGCCTCCTTCCGGAGGCGGTTTTTATCAAGGCAGTTTGTCAAAACCTATTTGTATGTGGTCATCAGGCCTTTTGCCAGATCAACCATTCTCTTGAGCCCTTCTTCAGGCAGGTTACCTTTCTTGAACTCAGCCAGTACTTCCGGAAGTTTATTTTCCATCTCCAAAAGGAAATGTTCTTCAAATTCCCTCACCTGGCGGACTGGAACGGAACTGATCAGACCCTGGGTACCCAGGTAGATGATCGCTACCTGCTTTTCCACGGGGTAAGGCTGGAACTGTCCCTGCTTCAGGACTTCCACGTTGCGCGCGCCCTTGTCCAACACGGCTTTGGTTGCGGCGTCCAGATCTCCGCCGAATTTGGAGAACGCCTCCATCTCGCGATAGAGGGCTTGGTCCAGCTTCAGGGTTCCGGCTACTTTTTTCATGGACTTGATCTGAGCGTTACCACCAACGCGACTCACGGAGATACCCACGTTGATGGCGGGGCGGATACCGGCGTTGAACAGGTTTGACTCCAGGAAGATCTGTCCGTCTGTAATGGAAATTACGTTGGTTGGGATATATGCGGATACGTCACCTGCCTGTGTTTCAATGATGGGAAGCGCCGTCAGGGAACCACCACCTTTTGCCAGGTGTTTGATGGACTCCGGCAGATCGTTCATCTTGCGGGCAACATCATCCTTGCTGATGACTTTGGCGGCGCGCTCAAGAAGACGGCTATGCAGATAGAATACGTCTCCAGGATAGGCTTCTCGTCCCGGAGGGCGACGCAGCAACAAAGAAACCTCACGATAGGCAACAGCCTGCTTGGAAAGATCATCATAAATGATCAATGCCGGCCTTCCGGTATCCCGGAAAAACTCTCCAATCGCCGCGCCGGAGAATGGCGCGTAGAACTGAAGGGGCGCGGGATCAGATGCGGAAGCAGCCACGATCGTGGTGTATTCCATCGCCCCATTGTCTTCCAGCGTTTTCATCACACCGGCAATGGTGGATGCCTTCTGGCCAATCGCTACATAGATGCAATAAACGGGTTTACCCGCTTTGAAAAACTCTCTCTGGTTGATGATGGTATCCACGGCAATGGCGGTCTTACCCGTCTGACGGTCTCCAATGATCAATTCACGCTGACCGCGACCAATCGGGATCATGGCATCAATGGCCTTGATACCCGTTTGAAGGGGTTCCTTTACCGGCTCACGATATATCACACCCGGGGCTTTACGCTCCAGGGGCATCTCATACAATTGACCCGCGATAGGACCCTTACCATCAATGGGTTCTCCCAAGGTGTTGATCACCCGGCCAACCAGTCCTTCTCCCACTTTGATGGAAGCAATGCGACCGGTCCTGCGAACCTTGGATCCCTCTTTGACTTCCCCGCTTTCTCCCATCAATACCACACCTACATTATCTTCTTCCAGATTCAACGCGATGGCGCGCACCCCGTTTTCAAATTCAACCAGTTCACCTGCCTGAACATTCTTGATGCCGTAAATACGGGCAATGCCATCACCCACCTGCAGAACGGTTCCAACTTCTTCCAGTTCGGCCGAGGTATTGAAATTCTGCAACTGCTGGCGAAGTATCGCAGATATCTCATCCGGTTTAATGTCGATCATATAAAGGACTGTTTAATAATTTGAAAAATGATTTACCTGATTTTCTGCACGTACATGTTTTCCACGAACTGCCGTTTGATCACCTCCAGATCGTGCCGGATACTGGCATCGTAAAGATCATCATCAATCTGCAGGATGAAACCACCCACGATATCCTTGTCCACTTCAGTTTCCATCTGCAGCGTAAAATCCTTGTATTGCTCATTTGCCTGGACGCCTCGCTTCAAATCTTCTATCAGGGCATCGGAAACTTCAACGGCAGTGGTGAGTTTTACAATCTTGACTTTCCTGTACGCCCTGTATTGCTCTTCAAAATCCTGGCGGATTTCAGCCAGGGAAGTCACCCGGCCTTTCTGGAAAACCAGGTCGAAGAATTTTTTCGTCAATTCACTGATGCGCCCTCCAAAAACGGCCTGGAAAACAGCCACTTTCTTTTCTCCACTGATCACCGGGGACATCAGCACTCTCCTGAATTCCTCGTGGTCGATTGCGGAAATCATCTCAATATCCTTATTCACCGTCTCCAGCTGATTGGTCTCCAATGCCAGGGTGAACAGGGCTTTCGCGTATCGGTTGGCTACTTTATATTGGCGCATGTTTCAGGTCTGGTTCTGGTCAATTAACTTCTGGCGGTGCGGTAAGACTGCAGGTCGTCCGCCAACTTGCGGATATAGATTTCCTGGTCGGGCTTGCTCGAAAGTTCCTTGCGGATTACTTTCTCGGATACCTCAATCACCATGTTTCCAATCTGGTTCTTGACATCCGTAATGGCAGCCATCTTCTGATTTTCCAGGGCCTGGTTGGCATCCGCGAAAATTTTGTTCGCCTCCAGCTTGGCCTGCTCCTTTGCTTCGTTGATAATTTTATCCTTGGTTTCTTTGGCTTCTTTCAGCATCTGGGCCCGCTCTTCGCGTGCCTGCACCAGCAGTGCCTCATTTTCACTTTTCATTTGCGCCATCTCCGCCTTTACTTTCTCCGCGGTAGACAATGACTCCGCAATGGTCTTTTCCCTTTCTCCCAGCGAACTGAGGATCGGGCCCCAGGCAAATTTGCGGAGCAGGAAGAACACCACCAGGAATGCCAGCAGGGTCCAGAAAAGAAGGCCAAACGAGGGAGTTAATAAATCCATAATGTCTTTTTTATCTGTAGTGGTAATAAAACTGATGAAACTGCATCCTCGGCCCTGTGCTCCGGATGCAGTTTGTTTTTTTCCGGCAATGATTAAAGAACCATGGCCAGGAAGCCCACGATGATTCCGAACAGCGCGGCACCCTCAATCAGGGCGGCGGTCAGGATCATGTTGGCACGAATGTCATTCACGGCTTCCGGCTGACGGGCAATGGCTTCAACAGCACCCTTACCAATCTGACCGATGCCGATGCCGGCACCGATGGCTGCAAGACCGGCACCAATGGCGCCACCTGCATTAGCCCAGGCAGTCGTACTCAAAATAACAGACAGTAAATCCATAAATCTGTGTTTTTATGATGATGATTAAATCCCGCTTTAATGATGCCCTGCTCCTTCCTCTGCGTGATGTTCGCCTTCAAAAGCCATTCCCGTAAAGACCGCGGTGAGCATCGTGAAAATATAAGCCTGCAGGAAGGCTACCAGCACTTCAATAAAATAGATGAAGATGGTAAATGCCACTGCTACTGGTGACGCGCCCCAACCAACGCCCCGGTTCAGTGAACCGAAAATGAATATCAGGGAGATCAGGCAAATGATGATGATGTGCCCGGCAATCATGTTTGCAAAAAGACGTATGATCAGCGCAATGGGCTTGATGAACACACCCAGGAATTCCACTGGCACCAGGATGAATTTGATGCCCGCGGGTACACCGGGAGGATTGAAAATATGACCCCAGAAATGCCTGTTGCTGCTGAACAGGATGATCAGGAATGCAATGACACCCAGCACCAGCGTAAACGCAATATTACCCGTGACGTTCGCAGACCCGGGAACGAGTCCAAATATGTTATTGATCAGGATAAAGAAAAAGATCGTCAGCAACAGCGGCATGTATTTTTCATACTTATGGCCGAGATTGGGTTTGGCAATTTCATCCCGGACAAAGGTGATGATGGGCTCAATCAGGTTCTGCATGCCCCTGGGAGCCGTCTTCACGCCCTGTCCCTTTTTGTATTTGTTGGCAATGGAAATCATGATCCAGCAAAGGAGGGCCAGCGCGAGGATCATTTGTACCACATTGCGGGTAAGGGAAAAATCATAGACCTTGGCTTCCGCCTTGGGCATGCCGTTTTCATCCACTGCGTAAATCTTATGGGCCCTGTACATCGCCTGTCCGCCAGCCGTCTTCATCGTATCCAGCCCATGTTCCGTCATAAAATGACGGTCCAGCTGTCGATACCCATTGTGCACCGTATGTCCGTGATGAAATTTTGAAGACATGAAAGCGGAAAAGCCCTTTCCCGGTTCATACAACATGACCGGCAATGAAATTCCTACAGGCTTGCGGGTTCCGTCTGCCTGTGTGATATCGAAAAAATGGTATTCGTGCGCATCCAGGATATGGTCGAAAATGACCTCATTGGCGTCAAATCCTTCTTTCTTGCCATGTCCACCCGCCGTTTCATGGGTGGCAGGCTTGTGCGCTCCGTGATCCCCCTCATGCTGGGCGGAAATCAGATTAGAAAAAAGAAGCATACATACGCTGAAACCCGCAACCAGTAAAGATTTTGATCGTCCAAAAGCCATAGCCTCGCTGAAATTTGCCGCAAAGATAGGGAAAACAGTCTTTAGTCGGCAGTCGTTGGTCTTTAGTCATTCTATATTATCGCATCAGGAGACTGATCCGGACCAGAAGCCCGGACCTGAAAAGGCCAACGGAAAAGGACAGGTGGCCATCGACTACCGGCCTGCGACCGTTTTTTCAAATTGCATCCGGTAGAGCCCGGCATAGTGTCCACCCTTGGACAGGAGTTCTTCATGGGTGCCCATTTCCCGGATTTCCCCCTTGTCCAGGACCAGGATTTTGGACGCCTTCCGGATGGTAGAAAGCCGGTGGGCGATGACGATGGAAGTCCTGCCGGAAATCAGGGTGTCTATTGCGTGCTGGATCAGTTGTTCAGAAGCCGTATCCACGCTGGATGTGGCTTCGTCCAGTATTAGCAGTCGGGGATTGTACAACAGTGCCCGGATGAAAGAGAGCAGCTGGCGTTGTCCCAGGGAGAGGGTGGCGCCTCTTTCCATGACATTATAATGATAGCCGCCGGGTAGCTGCTGAATAAACTCATCGATGCCAATCATCCGGGCCGCCTGAACAACCTGTTCTTCTGTGATCTCCTGGTTCCGCAGGGTGACATTCTCCAGTATGGAGCCGGAAAACAGGAAGACATCCTGCAAAACCACGCCGATCTGCGCCCGCAGTGATTCTACGGTGTAGTCTTCAATGGGGATACCGTCGAGCCGAATCGCCCCCTCCTGGACGGGATACAAACGATTGATCAGGCTAATGATGGAAGTTTTTCCGCTGCCCGTATGTCCCACAATCGCGATGGTCTCGCCCGGGTTAACCTGGAAACTGACCTTCTTCAGTACGGGCTGGCCCTCCGTATACGAAAAGCTCACCTGGTCGAACTCCAGGGAAGCACCCGAATGACCGGGCCCTGAAATGCTTCGTAAGGTTTGACCCGCCCCGGAGTTGATGGTGACATCTTCGTTGTCCATCACCCTGAACACGCGCTCGCTTGCCACCATGCCCATTTGGAGCACATTGAATTTGTCCGCGATGACCCTTAGCGGGCGAAACAGCAGGTTTAACATAAGGATGAAGGAAACGATGTGACCGGAAACGGTTGCGGCCTGCTCGGCAGTCATATGAAGCGACTGCCGGGCGGCGAACCAAACGAGCAGGCCCATGGATACGGCCAGCACGATCTCCACCAATGGAAAGAATACAGAGTATGCGAAAATGGCATTGATATTGGCGTTGCGGTGATCCCTGTTGATCCGGGTGAATTTCCGGTACTCCCTGTCTTCCGCCGTAAAAGCCTGGATAACCTGTATGCCGGTAATATGTTCCTGTACAAAAGCATTCAGGGCTGCTACCGCATTGCGCACGCGGATGAACGACTTATTGACGCTTTCCTTAAAATAGTAGGTGGCGATGATCATCAACGGAAACGGAATCAGGCAGATCAGCGTCAATTGCCAGTTCGTCCAGAACATAGCCGTCAGCACTGCAATGATGGACAGCAAATCCGCAATGATGGGGATCAGGCCTTCGGAAAAAACATCGTTGATCGACTCAATATCGTTGATGGTGCGGGTGGTGAGCGTGCCGATGGGCGTCTTGTCAAACTGACGCAGGTTAAGACTCAATATCTTCCGGTACACTTCCACGCGCAGATCCCGGACAACGGTTTGTCCAAGCCAGGCTGTGAGAAAACTGAAATAAAAACGCAGGGCCGTCTCCACAATCAAAAAGAGAACCTGGAGGGCGCTCACTTGCAACAGCAGGGTGATAACCATGGACCTGGGCCCCTCGCTGCGGATGACGTCATGGATCGTATAGTTGATGAGCAGTGGCCGGATGGGGGCCATCACGGCAAGAATTACCGCAAGCAACACGGATACCAAAAATCTTCGCTTATACGGTTTTGCATAACCGAAAATCCGGCGAAGCAGGCCAAATTCGAAAATCTTCCTTATCGAAGGCTGGTCAGACAAATCAGGTTGATTATTGTGTATTTGCAGTCGGACTGTCCATGGCTTTCTGGTATGCCTTTATAAACAAAGCGCCCAGGTTCTTATGCGGTGGAATATAATTTTCGAATCGCTCCCTGGCTTCTCCGCCGGGAAACTGAGCGGCAAGTCCCTTCCACATGCTGACCCAGTTGATGCTTCGTCCCGTGCGCAGATCATCATTGATGGATCGGAGGATGGGCTCATTCACGGTGCGTGTGCCTACTTCCTTAGACGAAATAATGTGGGCGTCCGGGCATCTGGTCAGCACGTCGTCCAGGTTATGGTAGCCTCCGCAGGATCCGAGGATCACAATCTTGGCGGTAGCAGGCAACTGCCTGAGGGTGTACTTGACATGATAACTATGACCCCGGTGTATGACAATCGTTGGCTTCAACCCCCTGTTTGCCAGGTGTGCAATCAGGTTTTCCTGCGCATGGGCATCTGGATCGTCCCCTTTGGTATTGTCCAGCGGAAGATTGGCAAAAATAAACACTGGCTTTCCCCGGGCTGACCTGATCTCCACCCATTCCTTGTTGCGCAGGATTCTCCAGTCGGGCTTTCCGTTGTAAAGCCCCATGAAATTTCCGTAAGAGTCCCTGCCGTCCTTATCCCCATAAAAAAATACCAGTTGCACCACCCTACCGCTGTCGTCAGAGAGTTTTCCATAGTCCATGGAATAGACCGGTGGAATGCCCAGTTTCCCGGAAAGGTCCACACTGCTGTCCAGTGCAGAAGCAAAGATTGTCTGGAGGATATCATAGATGACAAAACTCCTTCTATCCTGACGTTGCTGGCTGGACGCCCTGCTTTGGGCAATTTCCCGGTCAATCAGCCTTTTCACGGAAAGCGTATTGATGCTTCCATAAGAGTCCGCCACATCCACAGCTTCTTCCAGTCCTTCGGTCTTCTCCAGTCCCCGGGCAAAAGCAATCATCAGTCGCTGTGCGCTGCTGTCCGGCATAGTACCCAGAAAATGATCCAGCTTGTTATAACCAGCAGCCATCTTGATGAATTTCTTGAATCGGTCGAATCGCACACTGATCAGCAGGCTGTCTCCCGCCTGCCCGGCGGTTCTTTCCATCATCCGCGCATAGACGCCTTTGTAACTGGATGTATAGATAATTTCTTCCCCGAAAACAATCAGGTAATACAACTCCTCTTTATTCAGGGGCTCCAGAATCCGGAACCGAACCGCGTCCGGTTCATCATGCAATGCGTTGATCTGGTTAATGAAGACTTCCTCTGCTTTTCTTTGCAGCATCCGGGGAAGTTCCTGGTAGACAAGGGGGGTATCCAGCACGCGCATGCGGTCCGCATGGCGGATCTGGGTGCTGACCATCAGCCGGTAGTATTTCAGACTATCCTGCATCAGTTCGTTCAACTGGGAAACAGTGAGCTCGCCACGCATGACTTCGTCCAGGAAAGGAAAATAGAGGCGACCGCTCTTACTTGATGCCATTTGGGTGATTCCGCGCACCAGCGGGTCCTCGCTCCGGCGGATCAACTGTCCCACATAGGTCCGGGACGCGGCGGCAAAATCATAAAACTGACCTGGATTACGGTGAGCGTTAGCCGAAATCAGGCTGTCCGCATAAGGCACATCCGGATAGTTACCCAGCTGGGCAAGGACCTGCTCTGGATAAAGAGCGCAGAACTTTCTGAACACGATGTTGCGGGCCTCCCTGAAGCCGGGGTTCTCAAAAAAAACGCTGTTGGAGGACAAGACCAGCACTTTTCCGATTTCATAGGGATATTTCTCAGCCATCGGGGCGATGTTCTGTTTTTCAATGTCCGCCTGCATCATTTCCAGGAAAGCCGGGAAAAGCAAGGTACCCTTGTCGCCGGAAAGGGACCTTCGCTGCCACCCATCGTAATAACCCTTCAGCAGGTTTTCAAGTCCTGAGAGATATTTCACTTTTAGCCGGTGATCAAGCATCTGGCTCTGCTCAAGGCTGTCCTGGACCAAGTCCGCCTGGCGCGTGAGCATGTCCGTCAGCAGGAGATTGATATCCGGGTCCGGAACAGCCTGGATGATGCCGTCCTCCCTGCCATCGGCCAGCAGAAGTGTTTTTTGGATCTGGTCGATATCCTCGTGGATCTTGACACGGCGAATATCCACTTTTTTGCGTGTGGTATCCTGCATGGCAGATCCTACCTTGCCCAACTGACAGAAAAAAAACAGCAGGAGTAGCTTTTGAATCATGGAAACTGGAACAGGTATCTGTAAAATTACGCCAATCCCACCAACCCTTGCATGCCGAATTTGCATACCTTGACAGTCCATAACGCAAATCCCGGTTAACAATTTCATAATCGGGCGATTTTGGTGCAGGTAGGCACCTAGGTTAGATTTGCGTAAATTTTTTGTTAAAATGGATTCCAGGGGCAAGAAAATCCTGATCGCCGATGACGAGCCGGATATCCTCGAAATCATCAGTTATAACCTGAAGATTGAGGGTTATGAAGTGGCAACGGCAAAAGATGGGGAGGAAGCCATTCAGAAAGCCAAAAGCTACAAGCCGGACCTGATCATACTGGATGTGATGATGCCCCACAAAAATGGCATGGAGGTTTGCAAATACCTGAGATCACAACCCGCCTACCACGAAACCCTGATCATCTTCCTCACTGCACTCAATGATGAGCTTTCTCACGTGCGGGGATTGGAATATGGGGCAGATGACTATCTCAGCAAGCCGGTTTCCCCCAAAGTACTGGTCACCAAAGTCAATTCGCTTTTCCGCAGGTACAGCAAAGCAGATGAGAACCAGGTCCTGGAGTTGGGCGACTTGAAAATCGACCCGGAACAGTTCATGGTCCAGTACAAAGGCAGCAATATCAACCTGGCCAAGAAAGAATTTGAGTTACTCTACCTGCTGGCCTCCAGACCGGGAAGGGTATTTCTGCGCAACGAGATCCTGAACCAGATCTGGGGCGCCGATGTCATTGTGGGAGACCGCACCATCGACGTGCATATACGGAAGATCAGGCAAAAGTTGGGCATTGACTGCATTACGACGGTCAAAGGAGTTGGCTACAAGTTCGAACTCTAGTCCGCCCCTGGGGTTAGGGGGTACACCCTGTTTCCATTAAACCCACCACATAGACCATACTGCCGGTCCAGGAGTGAAATCCCTAACTTTGCGCAATGTTTGATGCGAAAAATATCAATCCGCGACAAATTTCGCTGGTCAACGCGTTTACCATCGCCCTGGTTGGAGGACTGGCTAACCTTGTTTTCATTCGAATTTGGTGGGCATTCATCGTCACATTCGCGGTGCTCTTCGCGATCGCCTTCTTCCTGACCCACTTTTTCATCCAGCAGTTTATCTACCGGAAAATCAAACTCATTTACAAGTTTATCTACCAAACCAAAGCAACCAAACGGGAAGAATTCTACTACAAGAACATCCTTCCCCAGAAAAGCATCGATGAGGTCAGTGAGGATGTGGAAAAATGGGCAGCGCAGCGAAAGGAAGAGATTGAGGTGCTGAAACAAAATGAAGCCTACCGGAAAGAATTCCTGCAAAACCTGTCGCACGAATTCAAAACACCGGTTTTCGCCATCCAGGGCTACGTGGACACCCTGTTACACGGTGCGCTGGAAAACCAGGAAGTGAACCGCAAATTCCTGCATAGTGCGTCCAAGAATGTAGACAGACTCGTCAACCTGATTGACGATCTGGATGAGATTTCCAAACTGGAGAGCGGTGAACAGAAACTAAACCTGTCAGTTTTTATCATACAGGACCTCACCCGGGAAGTCTTTGAATCCCTTTCCTTTAAGGCACTCGAAAAAGATATTCGCTGCACCATAAAAAAGGGCTGCGAATCTCCTGTCAATGTGTATGCCGATAAAGAAAAAATCAGGCAGGTGCTGATCAATCTTGTGGACAATGCCATTAAATACGGGCGTTCAGGCGGTCTGGTGGAAGCGAGTATCTACAATACGGATGGGAAAAATATCCTCATCGAAATCAGTGACGATGGACTTGGCATCGGTGAAGAACACCTGCCCCGGATTTTTGAACGGTTCTACCGAACCGATTACGGGCGCAGCAGGAATATCGGTGGCACCGGCCTTGGACTTGCCATCTGCAAACATATCATCGAAGCACACGGACACAGTATTCACGTGCGCAGCAAAACGGATGTAGGCAGTACTTTCGGCTTCACACTAGCCGCTAAAAAAGAAGCTTGAAAAGGGATCATCCAGGATTAACCCCTGGTTAACCCTTTGGTTATATGAAATTGGTTGCTTTGCGCAAGCATTCATATGCAGTTGTTTTTAGTTAGGCAAATCAATCGTTTGAAATCATTCCCCGGTCTCTACCGGGGAATCTTTTTTTAAGGCAGTTCCCCATCGGTGTACAACCCTGAATGAAGCGGCAGGATAAGAAATCAGGGATTTTTTTACATCGTCCTTCCCAAAAAAAAACACCACCCCAGGAATGGGGCGGTGGTCATTGATACTACTCTTTGCTTAAGGAACTATGAACGATCTTGATCTATTATTGTCCATTGGTGAAAAACCTTGTCCAACCGGTCAACCAGTTCGTAGTCCCGAAGGCGCCACGGTATGTTCCCTGTGTGAAGAAGGCATCCAGGTCTCCGTTGTAAACAGCACCCGTCAGGGCGGGTGATCCGGCCTTGGGCAGGAAATTAGGCGCTGTCAGGCTGAAAGGGTTTTCCAGGTTGATGTCATTGGCGGACGCATAGGTAATGCAACCATTCGCTTCAGCCTTGGTCTTCATTTCGGCACCGGTAATAGTGGTGGCGCTGCTTGCACGATAAGGGTCAACCACAGCATGTACCAGGTTTTGCGCAAATACAGACAGATCAGTTTTGTAGTCCGTACCGGTATTGTCCTGTTCAATGGAGAATCCACCTTTCTGGTATCCCATCAGGATCGAGTTGCGCACAACAAAACGCGTGTTACGACGGAACCTGTTGGCGTAGTTATGGTTCGCTGCAGTTCCGGTTGCACCGTTCGGGCCTACCCAGGTGAAGTTAGAGATCACCGCACGCGTATAGGGCGTTGCCGTTGTAGGAGGGTTATCATTGTCTGACTCAATGCCGTTACCTGCATCACCGGCATCCACGAAAGCCGGATCACGAAGTGCAACGCCGTACTGCAATTTTCCAGTGTAACCAAAGTCGAAGTCGAAATCATCGTCGGCTGTATAGGCTGCCACTAGGTACTTGGCATTCACTTTACCGCCAAAGAACTCATAGGCATCATCATTGGCATAAGAAGTCTGGATGTATTCAATGGTGGTTCCGCTGCCTACACCGCCAAGGGTGAGGGAGTTGATCTCGGAATTGGCAAATGCGGCAATACCTGCGTACTCGATCCGGACATATCTCATAACACCAGAGTTATCCGCGTCATCCGTACCACCATAAGGTCGATCGATTCCTCCTTCGATGATTGGCGTGGAAGAACGATTGGTACGGGCCCTGCCCAGGATAACCACTCCACCCCAGTCTCCGGGAGCACGCTGTCCTGAAGGTTTTCCGGATGTGAACACAATGGGCTGCGTGGCCGTACCTTCCGCGATGATTTTGGCACCCCGTTCAACGATGAGTGCTCCTTTTTCCGTGATATCACTCACAATACGGGTTCCTGGCTGGATGGTCAGGGTCAGGCCGTTCGTGACATAGACATACCCTTTCAGGATCCAGGTCCGATCGCTGGTCAGCGTATCACTGGCGATTAGTGAACCCCTCAGTACCGTATCAACAACGGGTTGAGGAGGCGGTGGCACTACCACATCATCATCGTCATTACATGCAAACACAGCGGCAATCAACGCCATTGCGGATAAAAATTTCAGATGCTTCATAATTAGACTTATTGAGTTTGAAATTGATGAAAAAAACCAGAGAGAATTTTAAGAATATGTTATCAAAGACTTACTTAATTATGAATGTTTACCTAGAAAGCGTAAGAGAACGACAGGCTGATATTGGTACCATACCTGAATGTATTCCACACATTGTCTTCTGAATCCTTGAATGCACGCTTGGTAAAATCCTTGGTGTTCTGATAGAAAATCGCCCGCTGATTCAGGATATCGCCCACATTCAGCTTGATCTCCCCACGATCCTTCCAAAGGCGCTTGGCCACCTGGAAGTCAATGACCGTCCTTCCATTTTCATAGATATCCGGATAGCCCTGGAAACCTACAAGAGATATCCGATGTCCAATCCGGTTGATGAGTCCCGTCACGGAGAAGCCGGACTTGTCGTCCGTATACTGCAGTCCACCGTTGATAACGTAAGGCGACTGTCCCTGCATGGGCCTGTCCTCTTCAAAAATGCTGATATCTGCCCCTTCAAAGTCAACAGATGACTTGATATAGGCGAAGTTGCCGAAGATGGTGAAGTTTTGCAGGAAACTGCTTTCAAAGAAGGACAACTTTTTTCTGAATTCCAGCTCCGCTCCGTAGCTAAGCGCGGACTTTGGATTTGCGTATGTAATGATCAGGTTGGTGGCAACGGCTCCACTGGGAATGACGGCCTCAATAGGCTTGTCAAAATGCTTGGCAAACAAAGAGACTGAAAATATCTCCCCGGCAGAAGGATAGGTCTCGAATCGCAGGTCAATATTTGTATTCTGGCTCCGCTCGAGTTCCGCATTACCCTTGATGATGGCATTGCGGGAGAAGTCATAAAACTGGAAATTAGCCACTTCCCTGAAATCAGGCCTTGATACCGATCTCCAACCCGCAAAACGAAGATTAGACTTTTTTGAAAGATTATACGTCAGGTTGAACGAAGGCATGAAGTCAAAGTAGCTCCGTTTTATGACGATATTGGGATTTGAAAAATCGGCTGTTGTAACCGTGTAATCGAAATTTTCAACCCTCAGACCCCAAACCAGCCTTACTTTTGCTCCAAGCCGGTTATCCATCATGGCGTAACCTGCAATGGTGTTCGACTCGCCCTCATAGCGGTCAGAATTGTTGGTAATCTCATCCAGCACCAGGCTCTCCCTGCTCATGTATGACGGATCGAAAACGAACTCTGGCTGAATGGACAGGTAGGCCGGATTGAAAGTACTGGGTTGGGCGGGTTTGTACCGAAAAGCCCTTGCTTCATAATCCCTCGTCTTGTGCAGGTAAGAAGCCCCTGCTTTAAAGGTATTTTTCTCTCCGTTTTTCCACAAAAAAGGAATCGTGTAATTAACATTACCTCCATAGGCAAAGTCGTTCAGTTCAGAAAAGAATCGGTAAGAATCCCTCAAAATAACCTGGAAAGGCACATCCTTGTTTCCAAGGTCGTTCAGGTTTTTCGCGTAGGGCGAAATGCGGTAGTCAGGCTGCTCACCCCCGGTATAAGCAAAGTTCAGGTTCCAGTTAAATTTATCCCTGCGCTTCCCAATGGTATGCTCACCTTCCAGTTGCGAAGAAAAAAGCGTCTTAATATTGGTTTCGTTGGAACTTGCCCGGACATATTGAATATTGTCATTATTGGTACCTTCCCGATTGATGTCCGTGACTTCCATCAAACGATTAAAAAGGTTTTTGAAGGAATATTTACTACCTCCTTTTTTATAAGCGAAATTGGCCATGGCACCCAGGGTAGTGCTAAACCGATACAAAGTGTCCTTATAATCATATAGTCTGACACTCGAGTACTCGGTAGGCACGGAGTATTCCACACGTTCAGAGTACTGTATGTTCTGGCTGTTCCGGTAAGTAGCGGAAATGATCGCCCCCAGAACACCACCATCTTTGAAATCCTTCTTGTTGGACCAGGCTATCTGGTAATTCTGTCCAGGCCAGGCTTTCCCGGAATAACGATCTCCGAATATATTGTTCAGTCGCTGGCTTTGCTGGATCAACTGATCCACGTCTGCGATCGCCCGAAGGTTGGGCAATGCATCTGGTAAACGGCGCTTACCGGATTCAAAACCCAGGTAATCATATTTGCCAAGGTAACCCACCCTGAAATCCTTTCCGGTTGAAATGGTATTGTAACTTACCCCTGCAGAAACGCTCAGCTGGTTCTTATTGGGCACGTCCTGTGTGTTCACCTGGACAACGCCACCGGAAAAATCGCCGGGGAGATCCGGCGAAGCCGTTTTGAAAATCTGGATATTATCCACCAGGTTGGATGGAATGATGTCAAAGGCAAACACTTTCCGGTCTGCCTCGGTGCTGGGCAGGACGGCATTGTTCAGGGTAGCCACATTATAGCGGTCTGCAAGTCCGCGTACAATGACATATTTGTTCTCCTGGATGGTGGCCCCGGAAACCCTTTTCAGTACTTCGCTGGTATTTTTGTCCGGGGAACGTTTGATAGATTCGGCAGAGATGCCATCCGAAATATTGGGAAGGTTCTTCTGACGAACCAGCAGGGCATTGACGGTTTCCATTCTGCGGGGCGTAGCCTTGATGACTATCTCGCTCATTTCCTTTGCCTTCTCTTCAAGGAGTACTTCCAGGGTGGCCACATCATCTGATTTCACCTCCACTTCAGAAACCGCTTTTTTCTGGAAGCCAAGAGACTCAAACTCTAGCACATAAGAGCCCGCAGGAACATTGTTGAAAAGAAATTTACCCTCAATATCAGATGTGGCCTTGCGGTCTGTTCCCTGGATAATGATGGTGGCTCCGGAAACATTATCGCCTCGTTTGGCTGAGGTCAGCCGTCCGGCAATTCTGCCGGATTGTGCAAACAAGCCCGAGACTGTCATGCACATCAGAACGGTGAAAAATCCTTTTAGCTTAGTAGTAGTATTCACAGCAATGTAATTTGCCGCAAAAGTATCCCTGTGGATTGATCAATATGTTAAGCCATCGTTACCTCAATGTTACCTGTATATGACTTCAGTATTATCGGAACATGACGTCAATGTTAAGTGTGGATAAGAAGGCCTCAGAAACGGAACTGAATCCTGGCCGTATGGAAATTATCTGAAACATCGCGTTTATAGCCCATAAGAGCAATGGATTCATTCCAGATGCGGTCATACCAGAGCGTGAACTTGACATTATCTGACATATAAAAAAGGTAAACCACTCCCAAGGTAGTATAACGGATATCGGCGGCATTCAGGTTGCTGCCTGCCGCGCCGATGTCTTGACCTGACACGCGGGTATTAGGATCATACAAATCGAGTTTCAATCCAACCTGGTGCTTCCGGTTTACGATATTCCGGAAAAATACCAGGAAGCCGGCATCAAAGGGGCGAATATCATTTGGTGCATAGCTTCCTCCCGGGCGGGGCTGGGGTTCTCCCTGTGTTTCTGACCTATTTTCAAGGCCGGTCTGGGTACCTTTCCAATATTCCAGCCTGATTTCCGTGGCTCCCCAGCCATGCATTAATTTCCTCTGGCCGTTGCATCCAATATACCGGCGGGGGAGTTTATCCCCGGATTGGGTGGTGACCGAATCAGGGATGTAATTACATAAAACCGCTTTCTCCTGCAAGCGAAATGCCTGGCCAGCATACTGTCGGAATCGGCCAGATAGCAGGCTGATACCGCCTCCCAGTTGCATATTGGGGTTCAGGGGAACAGGCCTGATCATCAGTTGCCCAATGAAATCTCTATAGCTGTCGAAGTCCTGAAGGCTGGTCAACCCTGTTCCATTAAAAAAAACCGGCATCCAACTCAGGTATTTCAACCAGTTGTCCCTTTTTCCGGGTTCGAGGCTGAGCACCACCCTGAGATCCTTTACTGTTCTCTTGCAAAGCCAAAAGGGTATCTTGTGTTAAGGAATTATTATCTGTTCCCGAGCGGGAGGGCAGGTGGCTTATAAAACTAATTTTGCACAAATTTTTCTTTATGGCGGCTAACTCTTTTCTCAGCATATTTCTCCCGAAGGACCGGGTTTTTTACGGGTTGTTTGAAAACGTGTGCGACCGGGTTCTGGAAATGTCCAAAATGCTGAAAAAACTCGTTAACGAGCCTGATTTTGGCACCCGTTCGTCCATCATCGCAAAAATTGAAGACCTGGAGCATGAGAATGATGAATTAACCCACAATATTTTTACGGAGTTGGGAAGGAATTTCATCACGCCTTTCGACCGTGAGGACATCCACTACCTGGCCAGTTCCCTCGATGACATTGCGGACTATATCTATGCCTGCGCCAAGAAAATCAATTTCTACCGGGTGGATCCCATGGACGAGGGACTTCACCGCTTCGCGGATTTGATTGAACAAAGCTGTACCCAGATTAAAAACGCAGTCTACGAATTGAGGAATATGAAGAATCTCCGTTTGATTACGGAGGCGATGGTGCGTATCAACAGCATCGAAAACCAGGCAGACGATCTGTTTGACATGAGCATTGAGCGTCTTTTCAATGAAGAACCGGATGCAAAAGAAGTGATTAAATTCAGGGAGATCTATCAGGTTATGGAAAATGCCACGGATAAATGTGAAGATGCGGCCAACGTGATTGAGTCCATCATCATCAAGTACGCTTAACCAGATCCTCCCGTTCACATGACATTCCTGATTGTTATCATCGCGCTCGCGCTCATTTTCGACTATATCAACGGATTCCATGACGCAGCGAATTCCATCGCCACGATCGTTTCCACGAAAGTTCTGACCCCCTTTCAGGCAGTAGTCTGGGCGGCGATTTTTAATTTCGCCGCATTTTTTATTTTCAAAGACCATGGAGTAGCCAACACCATTGCAAAAACCGTCAAGGAAGATGTAGTGACCGGGCAGACGGGTATGATCATCGTTTTTTCCGGGCTGGTGGCTGCAATCATCTGGAACCTGTTCACCTGGTGGTTTGGCATCCCCTCTTCCTCCTCGCATACCCTGATTGGCGGATTCGCCGGCGCCGGAATCGCCCATGCCGGCTTTGATGCCATCAATTCTGAACCCATCCTCAAAACGGTGCTGTTTATCGTAATAGCACCTTTTATCGGGATGATCATGGCCTTCATCATTTCGCTTTGGTTCATTCATTCTTTCCGCAAAGGCATCGTTCCGAAATTGCTGGCCGCAGCCGTACTGACGGGTGTGGGTATTTTTCTATGGAGGAATCTCGAGTTTGATGCCAAAGTTTTGTCAGAGAGTACCCACTATAAGTCATATGCCAGCCAGGTTATTTTCTACTCCAAGAACTTCAAGTGGATTCTGCTCGCTTCAATTTTGTCCATCCTGGCCATCTTCACCCTTTATCTCAATGGGCTGAACGCCAACCGGGCCAACCATTGGTTTAAGAGACTACAGCTGGTTTCTTCCGCCGCGTTCAGCATCGGTCATGGGGGCAACGATGCGCAGAAAGTCATGGGAATCATCACTGCTGCACTGATTGCCAGCGGGAAGATCCAGGATTTCGACCAGATGCCGGTATGGGTGCCGCTCGCCTGTTATTCTGCTATTGCACTGGGTACCATGAGCGGCGGTTGGAAGATCATCAAAACCATGGGTACACGCATCACAAAGGTCACTCCTTTTGAAGGGGTGGCCGCAGAAACAGCGGGCGCCATCACCCTTTTTGTCACAGAAGCCCTGAAGATCCCGGTCAGCACCACCCATACCATCACAGGATCCATTATCGGCGTAGGCGCCACCAAGCGGCTCTCAGCCGTGCGCTGGGGTGTCACCATCAACCTGCTCTGGGCATGGATACTGACCATCCCTGTCAGCGCAGTCATGGCAATGGTGATCTATCACCTGGTAAAACTCTTTTTCTGATATGTCTCTTAAATCCCTCACAGCTTTACTCATTTTTGCCGGATGCTGGCTCGCCTGCAGCAATGCAACTCAGAAGACTGAGCAGCAGCAGGCAAGACCGATAAGCACAGACTCGATGGAGAATGTCCCTGCTGCCAGGGACACCGTAACCCAACTTACGGTAGAAGAAGCGGAAACCCTGTTGAGCAAACACTACTCCGCGCTGAACAGGGAAGCGCAGTACCTGCTGTATCGTTACCTTTTGGTGAAGATTGACTCGATAGCTGTGCCAAATGGAGACACAGTCCGCATCTTTGCCACCGTCAATGGCAGGAAATGGTTAACGCCCAACGGGGACACCACCACGCAGTCTTTCCGGGAATCCATAATGCTCGGAGCATACCGCAAAGACAATGGGTGGCAGTCCAGATAGGGAAAAGACTCTAAGACAATTCCTGCATCTTTGTATCCCCAGATTTGAATGTCATCACATATGAAAGGAATTATTCTCGCCGGAGGGTCCGGAACCAGGCTTTATCCCATTACCTACGCCATCAGCAAGCAGATCATGCCGGTATACGACAAGCCAATGGTCTACTATCCGCTGTCTACCCTGATGCTGGCCGGCATCCGGGATATCCTGATTATATCCACGCCGCATGATCTGCCCCAGTTCCAGAAACTTTTTGGTGATGGATCCCACCTGGGGTTGAATATGCGTTATGCGGAACAGGCGGAACCGAACGGGCTTGCACAGGCTTTCGTCATCGGCGCTGATTTTATCGGTGATGACGCCGTGGCCCTGGTGCTGGGAGATAATATTTTCTATGGCACCGGACTGGGCGCCATGCTGGAGAAAAACAACAACCCGGAGGGCGGCATCGTATATGCATATCAGGTGAGCGACCCTGAAAGATATGGCGTGGTGGAATTCGACGAAAATATGAATGCCATTTCCATTGAAGAAAAACCCGTCCAACCCAAAAGCAGGTATGCGGTACCAGGGCTCTATTTCTATGATAACGAGGTGGTGGAAATTGCCCGTAACCTGAAGCCATCTCCAAGGGGGGAGTACGAAATCACGGATGTCAATAAAGAGTACCTGTTGCGGGGCAGACTGAAAGTTTCGATCCTGGAGCGGGGAACTGCCTGGCTGGACACCGGAACCTTTGATTCCCTGATGCAGGCTTCGCAGTTTATCCAGGTCATTGAACAGAGACAGGGTTTTAAAATCGCATGTATTGAGGAAATCGCATGGCGTAAGGGTTTCATTAACAAAATACAACTGCTCAAACTAGCCGAGCCCATGATGAAAAGCGGGTATGGAACATATCTGGTGAACTTAGTAAATTGAGCCATGAAAAAGATTCTTGTAACCGGTGGATGCGGCTATATTGGCTCGCATACAGTGCTGGACCTGGTTGGATATGGGTACGAAGTCATTTCCGTGGACAACAATGCAAGGTCCAATACAAGACTGCTGCAGGGCGTCGAGAAAATTACCGGAAAGAAAATCAAGAACTACAAGGTGGACCTCTGCGATTTTGACGATACCCATGCCATTTTTGCGGAGAATGATGATATTGCCGCCGTCATTCATTTTGCAGCTTATAAAGCCGTTGGCGAATCCGTAGAACGCCCGCTCCTTTATTACCACAATAACCTGACCTCACTCATCAACCTCTTGCGTTGTATAGAGGAATACAGCACCCCACATTTTGTCTTCTCTTCTTCCTGCACGGTGTATGGTAACCCGGACAGCATCCCGGTTACCGAAGAGACCCCTCAGAAGCCTGCTGAATCTCCATATGGATCCACCAAACAAATGGGCGAAACAATCATCCAGGAATTCTCAAGAACCAGTAAGACCAAATGCATCCTGCTTCGGTATTTTAACCCGGCCGGCGCCCATCCCTCGGGCATGATGGGAGAATTGCCCATCGATCGTCCACAAAACCTTACCCCGGTTATTACGCAAACGGCCGTGGGCAAAATTCCTCTACTGACCGTCCATGGCAACGATTATCCCACCCGGGATGGATCATGCCTTCGTGATTTTATCCATGTTTGTGATCTGGCCCATGCGCATACCCTGGCCGTGCAGTACCTGATGGATAAAAAACCCACGGCTCCTTGTGAAATATTCAATCTCGGCACCGGCGAAGGCATTACCGTCCTGGAAGCGATCCGCGCTTTTGAAGAAGTCAACCAGGTGAAACTGAACTATTTGATTGGACCAAGAAGGGCCGGCGATGTAGTGGCCATTTATGCCAACAAGGAAAAAGCGGAAAAGCTCCTGGGGTGGAAACCCAAATTCACCTTGAAAGATATCATGTCCACCGCCTGGAAATGGGAAAAACAGCTGCAGGAAGACGAGACATTTTTCAGCAAACAGAACAGTCGCCTCAACTAACCACCCCTCCCTTTTTCTGTTGAAAATTTTTGCCCGGCCGTGGCGTGTAGTCCGGTTATATTGACCTTACTTTGCGGCTTCAAAGAACCAACATGCTGAGTAAGATCGAAGTCACCGGCCAGAAAGACACCAGAAGTGGATTTGGAGACGCGATGACGGAACTGGGGAAAAGCCATCCCAATGTGGTGGCCCTGACAGCCGACCTCGCCGGCTCTCTTAAGCTGAACCAGTTTATCAAGAACCATCCGGACCGGTTCATCCAGTGTGGCATCGCAGAAGCGAATATGATGGGCATTGCCGCCGGACTGACCATCGGCGGCAAAATTCCATTTACCTCCACTTTTGCCAATTTCTCTACCGGAAGGGTCTATGACCAGATCCGGCAATCCATTGCCTACTCCGGAAAAAACGTGAAGATCTGCGCCTCCCATGCCGGCGTTACCCTGGGAGAAGACGGGGCCACCCACCAGATCCTGGAAGACATCGGACTGATGAAAATGCTCCCGGGCATGACAGTGATCGTGCCGTGCGACTATAACCAGACCAAAGCAGCCACCAAGGCCATTGCAGATTACGAGGGACCGGTTTACCTGAGGTTCGGCAGGCCGGTTTGGCCCATTTTCACCCCTGAAAACGAACCCTTCGTGATTGGCAAGGCGAAGATCCTGAATGAGGGGTCGGCCGTGAGCATTTTTGCCTGTGGCCATATGGTTTGGAAAGCCATCGAAGCAGGCAGGATCCTGGAATCAGAGGGTATCTCAGCCGATATCATCAATATCCATACCATCAAACCCCTGGATGAGGAAGCGGTGCTGAGCTCCATCCGAAAGACCGGAGCGGCTGTAACGGCAGAAGAACATAATATCCTGGGCGGACTGGGGGAAAGCATTGCGAGGACATCGGCGGCCGGCCACCCTGTTCCCATCGAAATGGTGGGCACTCGGGACACTTTCGGGGAGAGTGGCAAACCGGCTGAACTGCTTAAAAAGTACGGACTGGAAGCAGAAAACATCGCCGCCGCCGCCAGGAAGGCGATCGGTCGAAAATAATCCCGGATTAAACCCGTTTTTAAAAAACCAGTCAAACGACTGGTTTTTCTTTTTTTTGCAAAGCCACCGAAACCACATGTCTGCACAGCTCACGGACCATGAATTGCTGCAACTTTTCCGTTTACCGGAAGAGCGGGAGAAAGCATATACCAACCTGATCCGTAAATACCAGGAAAAGCTCTACTGGCATATCCGCAGAATGGTCATCCACCATGAAGACGCCAACGACGTGTTGCAGAATGTGTTTATCAAAGTCTGGCGCGGCCTGGATCAATTCCGGGAAGATGCGCAATTGTTCACCTGGATGTACCGGATTGCCACCAATGAAAGCCTCACCTACCTCGAACAACAGAAGAAAAGAGCCACTACCTCCATGGAGTTGATTCCCGGCGGACTGGAGGACCGGGTAGAGCGTGAAAAAGGGTTCGATGCGCAGAAACTGGAGTGGAAACTGCAACTAGCGATTCAGCAACTCCCTGAAAAACAGAAAATTGTGTTTAATTTACGATACTACGATGAGCTTCCATACGAGCAGATGAGCGAAATCCTTGAAACCTCGGTGGGTGCGCTCAAAGCCAGCTATCACCACGCGGTAAAGAAGATCGAAGATTTTATTCTGAACCATTAAACCCGGGACTGCGGGACGCGTCCAAAGGTTGTGAAGAACAGAAACCCACATATTCAGGAAGAGTTGAAAAAAATCAGCCAAGCCGTTGCTAACCTGCCGGTTAACATACCCTTTGACCTGCCTGAATCTTATTTTGATGCGTTTCCGGCCCGCATGATGGCAAAAATCAGGGAGGAGATGACCGCTTCAGAAGAACTGGAGCAGTTGTCTCCCCTGCTGGCCGGGCTGAAAAAAAAGACAATATTTGAAGTGCCGGAAGGGTATTTTGACAGCCTGGAACTCAAAAGGCTCGAAAAAGAAGCGATTGTCCTGCCGATGTACGAGAAAAGCATGGATCAAAAACCTGCCTCTCAAATAGAGCAGTACTCCGGCAAACTGGTGAACCTGAACCGCTGGACAGCGGGGCTGAAATGGGTGGCTGCGGCCGTTTTCACGGGACTTTTGCTGGGAACGTTTTACCTGACCACCCGGACTGTTGAGCCATCATTGGAGGAGTTCGCTCCCATCGCCGGCACAGAAATGACTCAAAAAGTAGACTCTCTGCCCTTTAGCGAGGAAGCACTTGCCGGTTTCCTGGACGGAACCGAGCCTTTACCTGAGGAGAATTTTACCCTTTTGGAAAATTTACAGGGCGAAAGCCTTGTCAATGCAGATTTCTCAGACCTGAAATTCCGGGAAATCCTGCAGGAAATTCCGGATGCTGAACTGGAGGCTTTTGTGACTGAGGTCCCGGAGTCCACAAATATGAATTGATCATCACCCTATAAACCGAACACATTATGAAACTATTTAATCTAATTATTTGCTTGCTCCTGGCTGGTTTAATGGGGGCAAACGCCCAGGATGAACCCACGCGGACAAATCCTGAACAGGCAAAAAAAATTCAAGCCATGGAGGTGGCATATATTACAAAAGAATTAAATTTAACACCGGAGGAAGCCCAGAAATTCTGGCCGATATTCAACCAGTATCGGGAACAGGTCCGCGCCGTTGCCACCAATCGAAATAATACAGACCAGTTGGAAAAGCAACAACAGGTGCTGGATCTCAGAAAGAAATACCGGTCTGAATTTTCAAGGGTACTCGCCGCAGATCGCGCCAACCGGGTGTTTACGGCTGAGGACCAGTTCAGACAAATGGTACGGCGGGAATTCCAGAAAAGACAGCAGGAACGCAGACAAATAAATCCTGGTAAAAGAGGTTTGTGATATGCTTTTTTGAATTAATTTTAACACGGTGTTTTTCATAGGTTAGCAACGGCTGGCTCTTTCTAGGGCTAGCCTTTTTTATTTTCTGTGTTAGATTTCCAGAACATTACCGTAAGAATCAATTAACGCCGAATTGTACGTTGAATTTGTTGGTTGTTTGGGATTCAATAGAGTTTTGTTTAATGAATCTCGGCATATTTCGTCCCAGCTTCCACAATTGGCGATTTGACATCATGGTAGAATAAAAAAATCCACCCTTCTTTTTCCCCCTGCGCCCACCATGCCTGCCTCATTTCCATGGCCTTCTTCCCATCATAATCATACTTCGCCACAAAGCGGTTTTTCATCTGGTGATACTGCGGTGCTTCATCCCCGCCGAAGAACACGGTTTTATTGTTTTCCCTGATCCAATAGACCTGGTGGAAGGGACTGTGTCCTCCGCTGGGAGCGTACTCAATGTAGCCATCCAGCAGACCGGGGCCGTCCAGTAAAACGAGGCGGTCAGTTTTCCTGAGAATCTCCAGTTCCTTGGGAATGAAGGAAGGAAATCCCGTTTCAAAGGCAAACGCGAGTTCTTTTTGCTGCACGTAATAAATCGCATTGGGAAAACTCAGCTGGTATAAGTGGATCATCGGCTGCTCCACACCAATGCCGCCCGCATGATCCTTGTGCAAATGTGTGAGCAGTACCTTGGTCACATCCATCGGGTTGACGCCCGCCCTCACAAGGTTGTGGTGTATTTGAAGGGATCCATCCGGCTCCGCAAACCCAAGACCGGTATCTAATAGAAGGATATCCTTTTCCGTGATCACCGCAAAGGGCTGGACTTCAACCAGGAGGCTTCCGCGACCTCGGTCTCCGATGTTATCCTCCCCTTTTGTAAATGGGACGAACTGTTTGCTCTGATCAATGGTAAACGTTCCTTCTGATAGCGGAATGATCTGCATAATATAGATATATGGTGCTGGCAGAAAAAGACCGGTTAACGAAGCACCATCTGCCTGTCCGCATCCAGGCGGATGAGGATGAAAAGCAGGACGGTGAATGTAATCAGGGCGGTTCCGCCATAGCTCATGAACGGAAGCGGAATGCCAATCACTGGCACCAGGCCCACCGTCATGCCAATATTGATCATGATGTGGAAAAAGATCACCGATGCCACTCCGTAAGCATAACAGCGACTAAAGGTACTTCGTTGTCTTTCCGCTATAAAAATGATGCGGAAGAGCATGAAAAGGTATAGTAGGAGCAGCACCGTACTTCCCAGGAATCCAAACCCTTCTCCCACGGTGCAGAAAATGAAGTCGGTTCGCTGCTCAGGCACAAAATCATAACGCGTTTGGGTGCCCTTCAACAATCCTTTGCCCATAAAGCCGCCGGAACCAATGGCTATTTTACTTTGCTTGACATTGTAAGAACTTGCTTTTTTCTTGTCCTCCATTTTCTTAATGTCTTCGGCCGTCATCGTGTTGGGATCTATCGGGAAATCCCTTCCCACTGTGGCATAGATGCGCTGCACCTGGTAAGGCTTCAGTACATTATTGAAGAAAAAAGGAACAGCAAAACGCTGAATGCCTACGCAGATAAACCAGATTCCGATGATAAAAAAAAACACTTCCCGGTTCCGTTTAATGGTTCTGCGCATCAGGTAAATGGCCAGTATGGCGATGACCGTCAGGGCAATGGCCAGCACATTCGGCTCAATCAGGAGCGTGGCGATGACCAGCACGGCCAGGGAAAACCCAATGATCAAAACCGCGGAAGGAAGTCCTTCCCGGTACATCACGAGGAAAAATGAAAAATACACCAGGGCAAGCCCGGTTTCGCTTTGAAGAATGGTGATGATCGCCGGCGCCAGGACAATGGCTGCGGCAATCATTTGGGATCGGAGCCTGGAAAAGTCCGTGTCTATCCGCGACAGGTATTTTGCCAGGGCCAGGTTGACAAAAATCTTGCAGAGCTCTGCCGGCTGCAGTTGGAAACTCCCAAAACGGATGATGGATTTGGTACCCTTCACCTCCGTGTGGAAAGGAAAGACCAGCAACAAAAGCAGGATACCAAAAAAGTAAAAGAGGTTGGCGGTGGCGGTAAAAAATTTACTGTCCGTCAGCAACACAAATGTTCCCAGCACAAGACTGATCAGAAAAAAAAGCGTCTGCTTGCTATAGTCTGTCTTAAGGCCTATAAACCCCTGGACAACTGCTTCATTTCGATGGGTAGCCGCAAAGATGCTCATGATCCCGATGCAGACCAGGATGAAGTAAAGCCAGACCAGGATCCAGTCTATGCCCTTCGATATTTCAGGATTCTGTTCCCTCATCTTTTCTGATTGTGGCTACTGCTTTGATGGAGTCCGGCTTTGAAGGCCTGGGGGCTGATGGCAAGGAGTCTTTTTCCCGGACAGGACTATTGTTTATGACAGGCTGCGTTTTATCCTTGCGTATGTTGACATCAATCTCCGGTTTTTCAGGAGCGGAGGGGATGGTGTTGTGCAATACGGAACTATCACCCATTTCCAGCGCCAGCCTCACCCGCCTGATGGAATCCAGCCGCATCCGCTTCTGCTTCACAATGGGCAGGATGATTTCTTTAGATGAAATTCTCTCCACTTCCTTAAGGCGTTCAGTCCTCAAAGTGTCATTGAGGAATTTCTCCATCACGAGCGCTGCAATAGGACCTGCCCAGGTGGCGCCAAAACCCGCATTCTCCACGATCACCGCTACCGCAATTTTTGGATCTTCCCTTGGTGCGAAACAGACGATCCACGAGTGGTCTTCGAGTTTCTCTCTTTTCCCGTTGATAAACCCATAGTTTTCTGCCGTGCCGGTTTTACCCGCCACAGCAATACCGGGGATTTGCAGCACGCGGGCCGTACCTCGGTCCACCACATCCTGCATGCCCAGTTGCACCTGGTCATATACTTCCGCAGAAATCCTGGTCACTTCATGCCGGGTTTTAAAGGGCCTGAGAATCGTATCGCCTGCACCCTGTCCGTCAATTTTGTCCACGAAATGAGGCGTATAATAGTACCCTTTGTTGGCGATGATGCACATGAGGTTGGCCATCTGCAGCGGCGTGGCCGTCATTTCACCCTGGCCAATGCCCAGGAACACATTGGTACACGAATTCCAGGACCGGTTGTACATGCGGTTGTAGAGGGATGTGTCCGCAATCAGTCCTTTGTCCTCACTGGGAAGGTCGATTCCGAGGCGCACGCCCATGCCGAAAGAATTGGCATACTCTTTCCATTTCAGGTAACCGTCTACGGTAGTCTTGTAGGCCGGGTTGTCTACAGCCAGCCTGTAAATATGACTGAAATAGGAGTTGCAGGAATTGGCCATGGCCAGCCGTAGATTGGCTGCGTGGCCTCCGCCAGCATGGGTGCATTTGATGGGTCTGCGGCATCCGTAGTAGGCACCTCCACAACCAAGGCCATAGTCCGGAGTAATCACGCCTTCATCCAGTGCAATCATCGCACCCATGGGTTTGATGGTAGACCCTGGCGGATATTGTCCTTTAATGGCCCGGTTGTAAAGAGGCTTGGCCGTATCTGTCAGTAAGTATGAAAAATTTCGTCTGCGCTGAGAGCCTGTCAGCAGATTGGGATCATAGCTGGGGCCGCTTGCCATGGCAATGATACCACCGGTTTTAGGCTCGATGGCCACCACCGCGCCAAGTTTATTGGACATGAGTTGCTCGGCCAGCAATTGCACATCCATATCCAGGTAGGTGCGGAGGTTACGGCCCGCTTCCGCAGCGGTATCATATCGCCCATTGTCAAAGGGCCCCACGATCCGGTTCTTGTTGTCCTTAATCTGGTAGCTAACGCCGCGGGTGCCCATGAGGATGGGTTCATAGTATCGCTCCAAACCATTAAGGCCCATATAGTCACCCATCTGGTAGAAATAATTGGTTTTCTTGAGGATGGCGGAATCCACTTCGCCGATATAGCCCAGCAAGTGCGCAGCGGCCTTGTAAGGGTAGGAACGGATGGGGCGATCCTGCAGGTAAAAGCCGGGCTCAAAACGGTAGATGTTTTCCTGGAGACGCACAAACTTATCCATGGGAAGGGAAGCTTCGAAGACGGATGGGCGGTAGCGTCCGTTTTTTATGATGGCTCCCACCAGTCGCTCCTTGAATTCATCCAGGTTGATGCCAAGAATCTGGCAGATGCCTGCGGTGTCAATCCCTTTCAACTGGGTGGGCAGGATCATCAGGTCATGGGTAAGGGTATTTTCCAGGATGGCCTTCCCTTTGCGGTCGAAAATAATCCCTCGGTCCGGGTAAATGGCTTTCCTGTCTACGGCATTGTCCAGGGCCTGGATCTGGTATTGGGGCGACAAGACCTGAAGGATAAAAAGCCTGACTATCAACACCACGAAGGTCACCAATATGATCAACCGGATGACTGTCTGCCTTGATTGTGTAAAAAGGGCCATGTGTTGCGAAACTCGGTCAAAGGTATGACGCTAAACGTAGAACCCCTATGCCATATTGGTTCGGTATCTCGATTTCCGGACAAAGAGCAGTTCCGTTACGCCAATGAGTAAAAGACTGATGCCGGTGGTGGCCAGGACCTTTCCCAGGAAATAAAGAAAACCCCCAAATTCCATCCATTCCAGAAAAACGAGATACCCATGGTGCAGGAAAGTGAGCACCAGGACGTAGATCGAATATTGCATCCAGCCCATACTGGTAGCGGACGGCTCCGCATAACTGATTTCCATTTTTTCCTTTGGCATCATAAGACTTATGAGGAAATGGCGGAGGTAAGCAATCAGGGTGCAAGCGGCGGCATGCAGACCTGGCGTCTTCGTAAACATGTCCAGCGTCAATCCAAAAAGGAAACCAATCAGGGTCATAGCAAGCCGGGGCGTACGAAAGGGAAGCCACAGGATAAAGAGGAAATAAAGGTAGGGGGCAACAAAGCGATGCAATGGCGGTATCCTGTTCAGGATGAAGACCTGGACGGCCAAGAAGAGCGCGAAACGGATGATATTTTTCAGCAGGTCACTCATGGCGTCTTGCGAAGTGATTTTTGCAGTGCATCCATTTCCTCCTGTTGCAGGTTTTTCACTACAAAAGCATGTTGGAGGGAATAGAAATTCGTGGCGGTTCTGACTTTCAGGTTATAGGTGCTGGTGACCTGGTCTTCGGCCACGGCTTCCACGTACCCAATGATATGTCCTGGCGGATACCGGTCTGAAAACTGGCTGGTCACCACCGTATCCCCCTTGTTGGCAGGAACGGTCTTGGGGATTTTGGTCAACAGCACATACCTGGGGTCCCTGCCGTCCCAGGTTACTTCGCCAAACCCGCTGCCTTTCTTCAACACCGCTACAATCTTGCTCTGCCGATGCAGCATGCTCATCACCAGGCTCATATTCGCGCTCACGTTCACAACGGTGCCCACCACGCCATCCGGACCAACCACGGCCATATTATTGGTTACGCCCTGGTTGGAACCCCTGTGAAGCATCAGGTAATTTTGCTGGCTGTTGACCGCATTGCTGATCACTTTGGCTGGCAGGTACAGGAATTTTCGAAATTGTTCAAGGGTGTCAATACGGACTGTATCCCGCACAAAATCGATGCTGGAATCCGGCCAGGAAAAATCCTGCTTGAGTTGGTTGAGAAGTCGCGCATTTTGCGCCCGAAGGGATTCATTTTCCTGTTTGAGGGTGAAATACGTCTCCACGCTGGAGTAACGCTTATTGATTCGCCCGGAAAACTCGTTTGAGAAGGAGCCGAAAACCGATTCATGAAACTTGTTGAACCGAAAAAACATGGTGAGGGCTACCACCTGAATGACGATGAAGAAAATCAGGTTGAAATAGCGCTGGATGAACAGGAAAACGTTACGCATGGGTTCTTACCCTGAATTTATCGCATGACAAACGGGTAACGCTGATAGTTCTGTAAAGCGATGCCTGTACCGCGGACCACGCTTTTCAGGGGATCTTCGGCGATGTGCACGGGTAATTTGATTTTTTGGCTGAGCCGCTTGTCCAGGCCTTTCAGGAGGGCACCACCACCAGTGAGGTAAAGTCCACGGCGGTAGATATCCGAAGCCAGTTCCGGAGGAGTTGTTTCCAGGGCCTTCAGGATGGCTTCTTCGATCTTAAAAATCGACTTGTCCAGGGCTTCGGCAATTTCCTGGTAGCTGACCATGATCTGCTTTGGAATACCGGTGACAAGATCCCGGCCGTTGACGGGCATATCATCCGGCGGCACTTCCAGGTCCTTGGTGGCCGCGCCGATCTGTATTTTGATCTGCTCCGCCGTACGCTCCCCGATGAGGAGGGAATGATAGCGGCGAAGCGCTTCCATGATGTCTGCGGTAAACTCGTCTCCGGCAATGCGAATCGACTGGTCACACACGATCCCCGCCAGGGCGATCACGGTGATTCCGGTGGTTCCTCCCCCAATGTCAATAATCATATTCCCCACCGGCTCCTCCACGTCGATGCCAATGCCCAGTGCGGCAGCCATGGGTTCATGCAGGAGATAGACCTCCTTGGCACCGGCCTGCTCCGCAGAGTCCCTGACAGCCCTTTTTTCCACTTCCGTAATACTCGAAGGAATGCAAATCATCATCCTCCAACTGGGTGGAAACAGGGGTTTCTTGGGATAGATCATCTTGATCATCTCCCTGATCATAAGCTCCGCCGCGTTGAAGTCTGCGATGACGCCGTCTTTCAGGGGGCGGACGGTGCGTATGCTTTCGTGGGTTTTCTCGTGCATCATCAGGGCTTTTTTGCCCACTGCCAGCACGTTTTTGGGATTGTTGCGGTCAAGGGCAACAATCGAAGGTTCGTTGACTACAATCTCGTCGTTGTGAATGATAAGGGTGTTGGCGGTTCCCAGGTCGATGGCAATGTTCTGGGTAAACCAGTTAAATAGTCCCATGTTGTTCTCCGATATTGGTATTTAAGCGTAGTGGCAGCAAAATTGAAGGAAATAATCGGAATAAACAACGGTAAAATGTTGGGTTTATTGGGTTTAGGGGTGCTGAGTTGCACGCAGCGGGTCAAATGAGCTCAAGGGTTGAATCCGGACTCCCCCGATCTGACAAGGCAGCGTTTATCAAACATCCATCATCCACCGCCCATTATCCGCCATCTACCATCCACCATCACTCATAATCCTCAACCCAAAACTCACTTCCCCTCAAACTCATAGCCGATATCCCGGCGGTAATACATTCCCTCAAATTCAATGAATTCGATGATCTTCAAGCTTCGCTTAACCGCTTCCGTTAGAGAGTCGCCGTAGGCGGTGACGGCCATGACGCGACCGCCATTGGTCAACACCTGTCCCTCCTTCACCTTCGTGCCGGCGTGAAATACAAGCACATCCTCTTCATTGAGGATGTCCAGGCCCTGGATTTCATGCCCTTTGTCGTATTGGCCCGGATAACCACCGCTCACCAGCATTACTGTGGCGGTGCTCCGGGGATCGATGTCAATTGATTGGTCCCTGATCCGGCCTTCGGCCACGGCTTTCAGCAGTTCCACCAAATCAGTCCTGACCCTCGGCAGGACCACTTCCGTCTCGGGATCTCCGAGCCGGCAATTGTATTCAATGACAAAGGGCTCTCCCTGCAGGCTGATCAGGCCTATAAAAATAAAGCCCTTATAGTCCAGCCCTTCTTCCGCAATCCCCCTGACCGTTGGCTCTATAATCCGGGTCCGTACTTTTTCCATAAAAGCCTGATCCGCAAAGGGTACGGGGCTTACTGCCCCCATGCCCCCCGTGTTCAGGCCAGTATCTCCCTCCCCGATTCGTTTGTAATCCTTGGCTTCCGGCAGAACAAGAAAGTCTTTGCCATCCGTGAGCACAAAAACACTCAGTTCCACTCCTGTCAGGAACTCCTCCACCACCACGGTATGCCCTGCTTCGCCAAATTTGGATTCCTGGATCATGAGCTCAAATTCTGCCATGGCTTCCACGTGATTCTGGGCAATAATTACGCCCTTGCCCGCTGCCAGCCCGTCCGCTTTCAGGACAATCGGGGTTGCATGCCCCTTCAGGTACTCGACGCCCTCCGAATAATTCTGACCGTTGAATTCCCGGTAAGCAGCCGTCGGAATCCCGTGCCGGGTCATAAAAGCCTTCGCAAAGGCTTTGCTGCCTTCCAACTGTGCGGCTTTGGCGGAAGGCCCAATCACGGGTATATGCTGAAGCGATGGCTCCAGCCTGAAATAGTCATAAATACCCCTCACCAGGGGCTCTTCCGGGCCCACCACGACCATGTCGATATGGTGCTCCACGCAAAAAGCGCCAATCGCCGGGAATTCCACCGGATCAAGATCCAGGTTTACACCACAGGTTTCGGTTCCCGCATTACCGGGAGCGATGAACAGCCGCTCACAAAGGGGGCTCTGGCTGATCCTCCAGGCCAATGCATGCTCCCTGCCCCCAGACCCCAACAAAAGGATATCCATACAAAAAAAAATTATGCGTGCTTAGGGAATGTAACAGTTGGTATTGTTCAGGCTTGCAACGGGGCGAAGATACAATGCCCAATAGTGAATTCATATTGTATTTGTGATCAGTGGCAGAACCAGCGCTTGGAAATAAATCCTTATTTTGGTCGCTATTACCCAACCAAAGCCTAACACAATCCATCCTGCATGAATCAGACGAATACACAAGGACACCCGAAAGGACTATATATTCTGTTTGCCACAGAAATGTGGGAACGGTTTAATTATTATGGTATGCGGGCCATCCTTGTCCTCTTCATGACCAAGGCGTTGTTATTCGACAAGGTCTTTGCTTCAAACCTGTATGGCAGTTATACCGGCCTGGTCTACCTCACCCCACTCATCGGCGGTTATGTGGCCGATCGATATTGGGGTAACAAACGATCCATCCTGCTGGGTGGCCTGGTGATGGCAATCGGGGAATTGCTGCTTTTTTTCTGCGGCTCCCTGTATCAATCCAATCAATCCCTATCCTCCCTGTTTTTCTTTTCCGGCCTGGGCTTCATGATTGCGGGCAATGGATTCTTCAAGCCCAATATCTCTTCAATGGTAGGGCAGCTTTATCCCAAGAACGACCGCAGGATTGATCCGGCTTATACCATTTTCTATATGGGGATCAATGTGGGTGGCGCCCTTGGCCCCATCGTATGCGGTATCCTGGGCGATACGGGCAACCCGGCGGACTTTAGGTGGGCCTTCCTGGCCGCAGGCATCGGCATGCTCATCAGCGTAGCCGTCCAGAAGATCTACCAGGACCGATACCTGGTGGACCCCAACGGCAAACCCCTGGGAGATACCCCAACCGATGCGCCCAAAAAGGTCACCAACCCGCTGTACATTACCCTCGGACTGGCCGTACTGGCCGCCATCATGATCGGTCTCCTCTATATTGATGCCACGGTGTTCAGCTTTCTCACCTACCTGCTCATCGGCAGCCTGTTGCTGATTGCAGCCCTGATCTTTTCTGATAAATCGCTCACTACCCTGGAAAAGAAAAAGATCGTGGTCATCTTTACGGTTTCCTTTTTTGTGGTCTTCTTCTGGAGCGCTTTTGAACAGGCGGGTGCCTCTCTGACTTTTTTCGCAGACGAACAGACAGACCGCAGCCTCGGCTGGTCGATTCCGGTCTGGATTTTTTATGCCATCCTCGGTTTCCTTCTTTATTATGTGTACCGGTTCGTCAATTCCGCAAGACGAAACCTGGGGCAGGATGAAAATGCACTGCGCAACGGCATCTATCTCCTGCTGACCTTACTCGCAGGCGGCATCCTCTATGCCATCATAAAACTGGCATTGAATGGAGAATCCCGGATCAACATTGCCGAAGTTCCCGCAAGTACATTTCAATCGCTCAACTCCATTTACGTGGTCAGCTTTGCCCCGGCCTTCGCCTGGCTTTGGTTGAAACTGGGCAAATATGAACCCAACTCGCCGGCGAAGATGGCCCTCGGCCTCCTGCTTCTGGCCCTCGGCTATCTGTGGATTGCCTATGGAGTCAGGGATGTACAGCCCGGTGTGAAAGTCAGCATGATCTGGCTGCTCGTGATGTACATGCTGCATACCTGGGGCGAACTATGCCTCTCGCCCATCGGACTGTCCCTGGTAAATAAACTGGCTCCCCTGAAATTTGCTTCGCTGCTGATGGCGGTATGGTTCCTGGCCAACGCAGCTGCCAACAAACTGGCCGGAGTGCTCAGCGCACTTTACCCGGACGGGAAAACAACGCATTTCCTGGGCTACCAGATGAATAATATGTACGATTTCTTCATGCTCTTTGTGGGCATGTCCGGGGTGGCAGCCTTCCTGCTCTTCCTGCTCTCCAGGTCGCTGGGGCGACTGATGACAGAGAAATCCTGACAAATGATTCAAGACCGGCCTGTCCGGTCTTTTTTTTACCTTTCCCTCAACCAAAGCAACTGCCATGTCTGAGAAAAAATTCCAACCCTTTATATCGCCGGAAACGAATATGAAGGAATTCACCGTGAAAGCCGTGCTGGTGGGTTCCGCATTCGGCATCATCTTCGGCGCATCCACCGTTTACCTTGCCCTGAAAGCCGGACTAACCGTCTCCGCTTCGATTCCCATTGCAGTGATGGCCATCGCGCTGAGCAAGCTGTTCCTTCGCACCACCATCCTCGAAAATAACATCATTCAAACCACCGGCTCTGCAGGGGAAAGTATTGCCGCAGGCGTGGTATTTACGCTGCCTGGATTTCTGTTCCTGAGTGAAAAATCCAGTGGCGCTTATTTCAACTACCTCACCATCCTGACCCTCGCCATCTTTGGCGGCATCCTGGGAACGCTCATGATGATCCCGCTGCGGCGCGCGCTAATTGTCAAGGAGCATGGTACGCTGCCCTATCCGGAAGGAACCGCCTGCGCGTCTGTCCTTAAAGCCGGGGAGAAAGGAGGCAGCTTCGCACGCACGGCATTCTGGGGCCTCGGGCTGGCCATGGTGTATGCATTCCTTCAAAAAATCCTGCACCTGATCGCAGAGACACCGGCATTCATGACCCGGCAAACCAACAAATATTTCCCGTCTGCAAAAGTGAGTGGAGAAATCACTCCTGAATATTTGGGCGTGGGGTATATCATCGGCCCCAAAATCGCCGGCATCCTGGTTGCCGGTTCCGTACTTACGTGGTTTGTTTTTAATCCCCTGCTGGCCTCCCTGGTGCCGTCCGATGTCATCGCAGCCCAACTCATCAAACTGGGCTATCTGAAGGACCTGGCCTCGGCCGGTGGCCCCGGCGGATGGGATCCGGCAACCCATACATTTGCCGACTATTCCGTAGCCATCTACCGGGCATACGTGCGCCAGATTGGCGCCGGTGCAGTGGCTGCCGGTGGTTTTATCACCCTGTTCAAAACCATCCCCACCATCATCTCTTCGTTCAAGGGATCCGTGGGTTCCCTGAAAGGGGGCCAGCAGGCAGCTTCAGAACAACAGGTATCCCGCACAGAAAGAGACCTTTCCATCAAGATCGTGGGCTTTGGTTCGCTGGCCCTGATCCTGCTGATGACCATCCTGCCCCAGGTTCCGGGGGATTCCGTTTTTTCCAAACTGCTGCTGGGCATCCTGGTGGTTATCTTCGGCGCATTTTTTGTCACCGTTTCGTCCAGGATCGTTGGCTTGATCGGCTCTTCCAACAACCCCATTTCAGGTATGACCATCGCCACCCTCATGGGTACCTGCCTGGTATTCATTGCCGTGGGATGGACCGGGAAACTCTATGAACCTATGGCCCTGGTGGTGGGCGGCATGATCTGCATCGCAGCGGCCAACGCCGGCGCCACTTCACAGGACCTTAAAACCGGCTATATTGTAGGTGCAACGCCCAAATACCAGCAGATGGCCCTCTTCATCGGCGCCATCGTTTCTTCCCTGGCCATCGGATTCACCGTGAAAATCCTCGACACCCCTACCCGGGAAATGCTTGCCCAGGGCATCGAACATGCCATTGGTACGGACAAATATTCCGCACCCCAAGCCACCCTGATGGCAACGCTCATCAAGGGAATTCTTTCCTTTAACCTGGATTGGCAATTTGTGATCGTGGGCGTGGCCATTGCACTGGTTATGGAACTCTGCGGCATCAAAGCCCTCAGCTTTGCCATCGGCATCTACCTTCCCCTGTCCACCACCCTGCCCATTTTTATTGGGGGTGCCATTCGGGGACTGGTAGACAAGCAATTTGCCAAAAAGAAATCCCATGAACTGGAAGAAGAGGAAGACCTGCGCAAGGGCAATCTCTTTGCCACCGGGCTGGTGGCTGGCGGCGCGCTGGCTGGTGTGATCGTGGCTTTCTTATCGGCCAATAATTCCATCAACCAACTCCTGTCCGGCATCAGCCTGGAACATGGACTCGTTGAATCACTAGGGCAAAACGGTTATTTCCTACTCGGCACCATACTCTTTGCCCTGATGGCGTTCATGTTGTATAAAGTAGCCACCGGAAAGCCGCCGGACCAAGCCCAGTGACAAACTGAAGGAAGGCTGCAGTCTATCTTTAGGGTCAAATGAAATTCAGGTAGGCCGATTGCTTGCCCAGAATTTTCTTGTCATCCACCTCGAGCCATTTATGCAGAATGGTGGCATACACATCCCGGAAATCCACCTGGTGTTTCAGGTCGCCGTCCTGCAGATCCGTGAGATTGGGCAATTCATTCAAGAGCCCCTTTTGCCCGAGGGCGCCGCCCATGAAAAACATGTTATTGGCCGTTCCATGGTCCGTTCCGCCGCTGGCATTCTGCGCGACCCTCCTGCCAAATTCAGAGAAGGTAAACATCAGCACATCATCAAAGCGGTTGTGTTGTTTCAGGTCCTCTGTAAATGCTTTGACTGCATCATTGAGCTCTGTAAACAATCGCTTCTGCGTTCCTTCCTGGTTGAAATGGGTATCAAAACTACCCAGTGACACATAATAAACCCTGGTGGTAATATCACTGAAAATGAGGCTGGCAATGGTTTTCAGGTTTTGCCCAAGACCGGTGGATGGATAGTTGGCGCTGCTGGGCCTTAATCTGCTTTGCGCAAAAATATAATCAGCCGAAGACATGGTCTCCGCAAGGGTTTTGTACAGGTAATCAACGGGTTTCTCCCCACTGTGGCTTGCGCTCTGCTGGTTAATGTCTTTGAAGAATTTCTCCTGGCTGCTCCCGTGCAGTCTCCGGGGATCCCGGAACGCCAATCCTTTCATCCGTTCTCCCTTTAATGCCAGGCTGAGTACGTCGTCAATCTCCATGGCATGCACGGGTCGGTCTCCCGGTTTGCACTGCGCATCCAGGTATCGGCCAAGCCAGCCGGTATTGACATAGGCCCTGCTATCACTGGCGCTATGCCAGATATCCATGCTCCGGAAATGACTTCTATCGGGGTTCGGGTAGCCTACACCGTTAAGTATGGCAAGATTTCCCTGATCGTACAATTCCCTGAATGCGCCCAGAGAAGGATGAAGACCAGCCTCATCGCCCAGCGCTAATGCGGCTTCCTTCCTGATCCCCAGCCTGGGACGCTTGCTGTAGTAAACATCATTGCGAACGGGCACCACCGTATTGAGTCCGTCATTGCCTCCGGAAAGCTGAATCACCACCACCACCTTCTGGTTCACCGGCAAAGTCCCGGGTTGTTCAAATGCCTTCAGGAACCTGGGCACCAGCATGGAACCGGTGGCCAGGGAGCCGGCCTGCAGAAATGTCCTTCTTTTAATGAGCATGTGTATTCTGTTTTAAATAGGTTGATCATGGCAATGCCAACGCCAAACCCTTCCGCGATTCCTCAGCTCACCTGGTATTCAGGCAAGCTCATCAATCCAATGGTCAGGGACCGGATATAGTTTTCCCTCGAATCTTTTTCCGTATACGCATGGATTGTGTCCAGGTTAACCTGGCCCACCGTAAGCAATGAGGATGCAATGGCCGCCGGAAGGTTCGTTTTATCAACGCCCGCAAACTGGCTGACATAGGCCATCCAGTTGATATCCACGTTCATAATACCTTTGGCTGTTGCCTTTGAATGCTTGACCAACGGCTTCTGTGATGACTCCATGCGCTCTCCCATCGCCACATCATCATCATCCTTGGGTTTTGCATTGAAATGATCATCGTCGTGCAGCACCCTGGGCAAGCGGAGCCGGTACATCAGGGATGAACTGTCTATCCAGTTCTCTCCGCCTGGCCACCCGGCCACGTTTGGCGGGTAAAAAAGCACCTGCCCCAGGAGGCGCTGATAAAGCAACTGAACCTCTTCCTGTTCAAATTCCATGGGTAGGATGCGCTGGATGCCCACCATCAATTCAATCGGAGATTTGATTTTCGCACCCAGGTTATTATCCTCGTAGAACCAATCGCTGGTGAAAATATCTTCCAGCAGCACGGAAATGTCATACTTGTTTTTGTAGAACCGCTCTGCCAGCCATTGCACTTTGGCTGCATCGGCTTTCTCGTTCACGAAGAAACGGTAGATCTTGGCTGCCAGGTAACGGGCCGTCTGCCTTTCTTCCAGCAGGATGTTCAGCACATCGTCCCCATTCAGGTTCCCCGTTCTGCCCAGTACCGTTTTCACACCTTCATCATGCAGGTTCTTCCGGAAAACGAACTCACCCTGCAGGTTGAACCCCCACCCGGTAAAGGCGCGTGCTGCCTCCTTGATATCCTGTTCCGTATAGTTGCCGCGTCCCATGGTAAAAAGTTCCATGACCTCCCGGGCAAAATTTTCATTGGGCTGCTGTTTCCTGTTTTGTTGGTTATTCAAAAAGGAAAGCATGGAAGCACTTTTGGACACTTCCCGCAACAGTTCACCAAAATTTCCCAGGGCATTCCTTCGGATAATGTCCAGGAGGTGTTGCTGAAAATAGATGTTGATTTCCCGGCAGGCAAAATGCCCATGCCAGAAGAAAGCCATTTTCTCCCTCAGCTGGGCTGGGCTATTCACCATCTCGCGGATCCACCGCAGGTTCAGGCTCTTAAGGTCCTGTTGCGATTGTTTCCTGATCTGGGCCCTTTGCTCCTTGCTGAGCTGCTCCATTTTGCCCACATCCTGGATACCCTTCACCAGGCCATCCAGCATATTGCTGGACACTTTGAAATATTCCGGCTGGGCGGAAGACGCTTTGCGCAGGTTACGGTACGTTATCCTGGGTGATTGGATACCGAGTTTGCGAATATCCTCAGCAGAGGGACCAAAGCCTGCCCTGCTGAGCAAAAGAAGATTGGCGGAAGCATGGTTCATGGACATCTGTTCAGTAATCAATGGGACGATCTGGTCCCCACAAAGTTTAACGATCGATTGCATAAAATATGTTAAACAAATACCGGCGTTTCGTCCTTAGCCGTTAAATTTAGTAGGATGCACACGCGTTGGTTAAAATACCTGACTCCCCTGTCGCTTTATGCGGGTTCCTACTATGCATTTTTATTCAGGGGCTGGACCATTTTCTGGCCGCTGCTGCTTGCATGGGTATTGGTTCCCCTGATTGAACTGCTTTTTAAGCCGGATCCCGTCAATCTGGACCTGGCCGAAGAAGAACTGATGAGAAATGATCCCATCTATGATTTCTGTCTCTACCTGATGGTGCCCGCCCAGTACATCGCCCTATGGTTGTTTTTTGGGTCGATGCAGCAACAGGGTTTGGAGTACTGGGAAATAGCAGGCCGGGTGTGGGTGATGGGACTGCTTTGCGGAACCTTTGGCATCAATGTGGCCCATGAACTGGGACACCGTAAATCCCGCTTTGAGCAGACCCTTGCTAAAATGCTTTTGCTGACATCCCAATACATGCATTTCTTTATTGAGCATAACAAGGGTCATCACAAACGGGTGTCCACACCCGAAGATCCCAGCAGCGCCAGGATGGGTGAACCTGTGTACCTGTTTTACATAAGGACCGTGGTCTTATCCTGGTTTTCCGCCTGGAAAATTGCGGGCAGGGATCTGCGGAAAAAGGGATTGCCAGCTTTACATTGGAAAAATGAAATGCTTCAGTTTCAACTGATCCAGTTGGTTTTCGTTGGTACGGTTTATTTTTTTTACGGCTGGAAAGTGCTGCTTTTCTACCTTGCGGCCGCTGCCATTGGATTCCTGCTGCTGGAAACAGTCAATTATATAGAGCATTATGGGCTGGAAAGAAAGAAGACCAGCCGGGGCAGTTATGAACGGCCGCTGCCCCAGCATAGCTGGAACAGCAATCACATGCTGGGCAGGATCCTGCTTTTTGAACTATCCAGGCATAGTGATCATCATTACCAGGCCAGCCGAAAATACCAGATCCTCAGGCATCACGAAGACGCGCCCCAAATGCCCACCGGCTATCCGGGCATGATGCTTTTGTCTTTGTTGCCGCCAGCATGGTTCCTGGTGATGAATCCCAGGGTCCGGCGGATTCGCCGGCAAATGGAAGGGGCTTCTTTATCATAAACATCCGGGCAATAAAAAAGCAGTTCGTCAGTTATAGTCCTGAACCCAATCCTACGCCTATCGCTGAGATCTACGCTGAATCTTTATCCCGTGAAAAAACGACTCCTCTCAGCGTGTCTTTGCATCCTCATCTCATTCATTTCCAATGCGCAAAGCGGTTTCAGACCGTATGCCGGTGCCGGCTATGGCATGGAAAACCGGATTGGCTTCCGGGGCGTCGTTCTCCAGGCTGGCGGTGAAATTCCCTTTGGCCAGCATTTTACCGGCATTGCAGGTGCCGACTTTTTTTACAGTAAGCAGGTGCCCAAATGGGGGAAAGAAGAAAATAAGGATGCCTATTTCCGTCAGTTCACCTCCTCGCTGCGTATTCAATACAGTACCGGGCAGGAAGCCGGAACCGGATTGCTGATCCATGCGGGCATGGGTATCAGGACCGGGAAGACCTACCATTTTCAATCCGGTGAATACCACAACGGATCCTATACCAATCACCGCTTTATCACCGAGAAATTTGCAGGCAAGGGATTCTTGCTGGGGCTCGGATACGGGTTTCATCTGAACGAAAAACTAATCGGTAAAGTTGAGTTTACCAACCAGGCATTTCTCATGCTGAACGACCAGTATACACTCAGTTTTCGAATTGCATTCTGACAAAAGCATTGTAGGCATTAACAAATGAACTCGCTGCCAAAATAGGGCTGAAGTACCGCCGGGATGCGGATTCCGCCGGGTTCCTGGAAATTTTCCAGGATGGCCGCCATAATCCTGGGCAGGGCCAGGGAACTGCCGTTCAAGGAATGGACCAACTGCATTTTTCCATCATGGTCCTTGAAACGGATCTTCATACGGTTGGTCTGAAAGGCTTCAAAATTAGATACCGAACTGACTTCCAGCCATTTTTCCTGGGCGGCACTATACACTTCAAAATCGTATGTGAGCGCAGACGCGAAACTCATATCGCCGCCGCATAGCCGAAGGATGCGGTAGGGTAATCCAAGAGACTGAACCAGCCCCTCCACATGAGACACCATCACATCCAGTACCTCGTAGCTCCCGGATGGATGAACCAATTCCACGATCTCCACTTTCTCAAACTGATGCACCCGGTTAAGTCCGCGCACATCTTTTCCAAAACTGCCTGCCTCTCTTCTGAAGCATGGAGAATGAGCCGTCATCCGGATCGGAAGATCCGTTTCCTTGAGGATCTCGTCCCGGTAAATATTGGTCACCGGCACTTCCGCCGTAGGGATCATGTAGAAATTATCCGCCGGCATATGATACATCTGGCCTTCTTTATCGGGCAATTGCCCGGTCCCATAGGCCGTGGCTTCATTTACCATAAAGGGTGGGATGTATTCCGTGTAACCGGCCCGGGTGTTATAATCGAGAAAATACTGAACCAGGGCCCGCTGCATCCTGGCGCCTTTTCCTTTAAACAGCGGGAAGCCGCTGCCGGTTATCTTGACACCGGTCTCGAAGTCCACCAGGTCATAATCACGGATGAGGTCCCAATGTGGCTTCGCTCCGGCATAAAGAGCAGGCTTGGAACCTCCTTCCCGGACCATGATATTATCCTCGGGCGTCTTTCCGGCAGGGACGAGATCTGCCGGCAGGTTGGGAATTCTCACCAGGGCTTCCTGAAGCCCTTGCTCCACCAGTTGTAACTCTTTTTCATTTTTTTCAATGGTCTCTTTCAAGGCGGCTACTTCCTGCTTTCGGGCCTCAGCTTCTTCTTTTTTCCCCTGTCCCATCAGGGCGCCAATTTCTTTGGAAGCGGCATTCCTGCGGGCAAGCAACTGGTCCGTAGCCACCTGCAGGGCTTTTCGGCGGTCATCCAGTGAAATGACCTGGTCAACCAGGGAAACATCCTGGAAGTTTTTCAGCGCCAATCGCTCCAAAACCCATTCCTTTTTTTGCCTGATCAATCCAACCTGCAGCATGTAAAAATTTTCGCAAAGATAATCGGTGGATCGTTATCATTATTTTTGCCCGATGCATATAGAAGACGATTTACAGGCCAGGTGGTGGAAATTGGAAGAACGCATGATGCAGCGTTTTGGCAAAAAACCGGACCTGGAAGCCATTCTCTTCCTGATTGGCATGCAGGAACTAGGCGCACTGAGGGAAAAATACACCAAGGAACAAAAACAGGACCTGATGCATGTGGCGGTCTGTACCCTGCTTTCCACCAGTGGTTTTTATGAGATGGAAACGGTGGATGAAGACGGCTGGCCCCATTTCAGGCAATTGAAGGAAGTGCCGTCCATGCCCCTGCCGGAACAGGAAAACTTCATCAAAGACCATATCCTGCTTTATTTCCAAAACCAGGGCTTCCTGGACTGAAAAGTGAAAATGAAAATCAATCCCAACCTGTCCTTGAAACATCAGGTCCTGCTTATCCTGAGCCTGCTGACGTATGCCATGGTGAATGGACAGTCTGAGGTAAGGCTAAAAAAAAGGGATCTGAAGCGCGATTTGGAACTCTGGACATCTGAAGGCATTATCCGCCTGCGGCTTTCCAATGAAACACCCCTTCACCGGGATAACTTCATCAAACTTGCCAAAACGGGGTACTATAACGATATTCTTTTTCACCGCGTGATTCGCCAATTCATGATCCAGGCCGGTGATTCACGCACGAAATCAGACAGCATACTGGCACGCGATACCCTGCGGTTTAAAAATTATACGATCCCTGCTGAATTCCGGCCGGAACTTTTTCATAGAAGGGGTGCTCTGGCCGCAGCCCGGATGGGGGACGATGTCAATCCGAAGAAAGCCAGCAGCGGATACCAGTTTTATATCGTTCAGGGAAGGGTGTTCACAGAAACCAGCCTGGACTCCGTGGAAGCCTACCGGCTGAACGGACGCAAACTGCCGCCATCCCACAGGGAAATATATAAAACGATCGGCGGGGCACCGCACCTTGACCAGAACTATACGGTCTTTGGAGAAGTCATTGAAGGAATGGAGGTGGTAGACCGGATCGCTGCCGTTCAAACGACCGGCAGGGCGGGAGGCGACAAACCCTTGCAACAAATCCGGATCCGGCAGGTCAAACTGGTGAAAAGGAAAAAAACGGATCGTGCCGATTAAATTTTCATGAGCCCGTCTGAATACAGCGGAAATCATTAAACTTGCACACAGCAAAAAAACAACGCATGCAATTTCCCGCAGATTTGAAATTCACAAAAGACCACGAATGGGTAAGAATAGAAGGCGATACCGCAACCATCGGAATCACCGATTTTGCACAAAGTGAATTAGGAGACATCGTGTACGTGGACATCGGAACCATTGGAGAAGAATTGGCTGCGGAATCCGTATTTGGCACCGTGGAGGCTGTTAAAACGGTGAGCGACCTCTACCTTCCCCTCAGTGGGAAGATTTCTGAAAAAAACCCGCTGCTGGACGGTCAGCCGGAACTGGTTAATTCAGATCCTTACGGGGAAGGCTGGATGGTTCGGGTGACGATTTCGGATCCGGCGGAGGTAAGTCGATTGATGGATGCCGGAGCCTATCAGCAATTGGTGGGTGCATGAACACCTGGTTTTATCGCATTACCCGCAATAAATGGCTGGCCGTTATTTGGTCAGCCATCATTTTTTTCCTGATGGTCATGCCCAAAAGCAGGGTTCCAACACAGGGCCTTTTTGGTATCCCCCACCTGGACAAAATTGTCCATATGGTGCTCTTTGGAGGATTTGTATGGATCTGGCATCAAAGTTTCCCCCAAAAACCCCAGCTAAGGAGCATCCTGATCTATTTTACCCTGGCAGCCTGCTACGGGATCTTCATGGAATGGGTTCAAGTGAGGTTTACAGACCGTGTTTTCGACGTATGGGATATCGTAGCGGATATTTTGGGAGCGGGCATCATGGCTGCACTGATCGCCAGGGAAAGAAAAAGCCCCTATGGAAATAGGGGCCGTAACCAAAACTAACTGCTTATGAGAAAAGTTGACTGTACTTTATTGTTACCTATTGGATGCCAAAACCCATGCCAAGGTTTAAACTGGGTTTGTTAAACATATATTAAACAACCCTGACTTCTGACGACCAACCCCCCTCTTGTTGTTTCCCACCTTTCAAACCTGTCTCCGTACACTTATATAGAACGATTTAGAAGCCTTTTCGTTGTATCCACTCTCCTAAGAATTTGCTAAATGGCGGCCAATAGTTGGGCGATTTCTGCGTTAAGCGGGTAGTGTGATTCATTCAAATCCGATTACATGAAAAAACCTTTCTACCTCCTTTTCTTCATGGCAATGCCCTTTTTCAGCCATAGCCAGGTCAAGATAGGCGTACAGGGCGGCTTCGCTTTTGCGCGCACAGCAATGGCAGGTTACGCATTCCAGGATCTCCAGACCAGTTTCAAACTTGGGCCGATGGCCGGCATAATGGTAGGGCTGAACCTGGGAGAAAGCAACTTAAGCCTGATGCAGGAATTCAACTATGTCTTTAAAGGAGCGAAAATCCGCGCAACGGATCTGTCCACCAGTGCACCAGTTTCCGTTACCGGAAATCATACTACCCAATATCTGGAAATGCCCCTTAATCTTCTTTATTACCTAGACGCCGGAAATGGGCATTTCTTTTTTGGCGCAGGGCCCTATGCAGCACTGGGCATGGGCGGCAGCAATAAGTACACCTACTCCATTGAAGACGCCGCTGAAGCGGAAGATTCAGAGGTGAAATTTGGCAAAGGTATGGACCAGCTGAGGAAATGGGATTTCGGTTTGCAGGGGCTGGTAGGGTACAAGTTGGGATACGGCTCCTACATCAAGGCATATTATGCACACGGGCTCTCTGACCTGTCCAATTCCGGCGCCTTCACCTACCATAACCGATACTTCGGACTTAGCTTTGGATATTTTTTTGGATCCGGCAAATAGTCTTGCCCGATCTACTTCATCAACTGGCCGATCATGTCCATGATACCACCGCCCGCGTTATAGTTGGATGCCGCGGCTCCGGAAACGGAAGCCATGATGTCCTGAAGATCCACATCTCCATCACCGTCTTTATCGCCCCCCGTTCCGCCGGTCAGCCGTCCAGCCAGTTCGTTGAAATTCACTCCTGCAAGCTTTCCGCCGGTGAGCGACTGGAGCACGGAGTTAACATCCACACTGCTGTCATTGGGATCGCTGACCTGCTGGGTAAATCGACTCAGTACGTCAGGAATCAATTGATTACCCAACTGCGAGGCTGCAGCAGGATTGAGATGATACTGACTGGTCAGTTTGCCCGTGAACGACTGGATGATATTCTGCACCAGCGGGTTGGATATCAGGCCAGCCAATCCGCTGCCCTGGGCCTGTTGGCCTCCGCCAGTCAGCATGCCGATAATCTGAGTCAAACCCCCACCGGCCAATGCACCTCGCAATCCTTCTACGATGGAACGGCCGGCTTCCCCAATCACCTGGTGGTTTAACTCATTGGGAACGGCAGGATTTTCAACTACCTGTTGTTGTCCCTGGCTGATCAAAGTCTTTAGCAATTGTTCGAGCATAATGGAATTTTGCTTAAATGTAAAGCAAACCCCCTGAAATCATGCGAAAGGAAAACTGCTCACGAAAAAATAACAGGGGTGCATTTGCAGACTCAATCCTGTTGCGCCAGTTTGCCCGCATTTTCTGCGAACTGCAGGGCATTGATCAATTCCTGGATGTTACCATTGATGACTTCCTGCAGGTTATACAGGGTCAACCCGATACGGTGGTCCGTTACCCTTCCCTGTGGAAAATTGTAGGTGCGAATCTTTGCCGAGCGGTCGCCACTGCTGATCAGGCTTTTTCTGTGCCGGGAAATTTCATCTTCCTGTTTGCGGACCTGCTCCTCATATAATTTGGTCCGTAGCATCTGCATGGCTTTCTCGCGGTTGCCTAACTGGGTTCGTTCCGTTTGACAAATGATCACTGTACCCGTGGGGAGGTGAGTCAGCATCACCTTGGTCTCCACCTTGTTTACGTTCTGACCGCCTGCGCCGCCGCTGCGCGCAGTTTCCATTTTGACATCACTTTCTTTCACTTCCACATCCACTTCATCTGCCTCCGGCATCACGGCTACGGTGGCCGCACTGGTATGTACTCTGCCCGAAGCTTCTGTGTCTGGCACACGTTGCACCCGGTGTACTCCGCTCTCAAACTTCAGGGTGCCATAGACATCATCGCCCACCACCTCCAACTGCGCTTCCTTATATCCCCCGGCACTGCCTTCATTTTCAGAAAGAAGGCTGGTTTTCCAACCCCTTCTCTCACAATACCGCATGTACATCCGAAGCAGGTCTCCGGCAAAAAGTGAAGCTTCGTCTCCCCCGGTGCCTGCCCTGATTTCGATGATGGCATTCCGTTCGTCCTGGGGATCTTTTGGAACCAGGAGGTTGCGGATTTCTTTCTCCATCTCTTCCTTTTTCTCATCCAGTTCAAAAGTCTCCGCTTTTGCCAACTCTCTCAGTTCATCATCGTCTCCATTCAGGGCTTCCCGGTTGAAGGAGATGTCCGCCAGGAGTGTCTTGTATCGCTCGTAAGCCAGCACAATCTTCTCCAGGCTCCGGTATTCCTTGCTGATCTGTGTAAATTTCCGGTTATTGCCCACCACCTCCGGGTTGGTCAGTGAAACGCCCAAATCTTCAAATCTTGCTTTAATCGCTTCCAGTTTATCCAGCATAGTATTCCCGTTATTGCACCCCGGTTGGGGTCCAGCTTGTACCTTCGAGGCGCGAAATTAATTCATGCTTGATGAAATTCAGGAAATTTAAGGCAGACCGCATCTTTACCGGGATGGGATGGGCCCCGCAGGGCCAGGTTCTGGTTACCAATTCCACCGGCGAGGTGCTGGGCTTCGAGGATGAATCTGTTGCGGGTGACCACATCGAGTACGTGCCCGGGATATTGATGCCCGGTATGATCAACGCGCATTGTCACCTCGAACTCAGCCACCTTCGGGGACTTGTACCCGCTGGAACCGGACTGCCTGCATTCCTCCAACAGGTAGTGACCAAAAGGGGAACGGTAGAAACCGATGTTCAGGCAGCCATCCGCGAAGCGGACCAGGAAATGTTCCGAAACGGCATCGTGGCAGTTGGAGATATCAGCAATACACTGGATTCCTTTGTAACAAAAAGCCAAAGCAGCATTCGATGGACCAATTTCATTGAGGTCCTGAGTTTCCGGGACCAGACAGCGGCTGAGCGCATCCAACACTATCAGGAGATCCGGGACCGGTTCCGGGAACTGCCCGAAGAACCCTATTTCAACGAGCCCATTCAACGGTCCAGCCTAGTGCCTCATGCCCCCTACAGCATCAGCCCGCTCAGTTTTCAACTGATCAACGAAGCCAGCTCCGGCGAAATCATTTCCATGCACAACCAGGAAACGCAGGCAGAAGATGAACTGTACCAGACCGGAAGCGGCGATTTCCTGGCACTATTCAAGCTTTTTGGAAACACGGAAGCACCCAACCCGGTAACCGGCAAAAGCAGCCTGTCTTCCGTCCTTCCCTATTTCAACCGGGGTCAGTCGCTCCTGCTCATCCACAATACCTGCACTAAAAAAGAAGACGTTCGGGAAGCCCGGAAACTGGCCTCGGAAGTAGGGTTAGAAATCAGCTACTGTCTATGCCCCAACGCCAACTTATATATTGAAAGCCGGTTGCCTCCGGCTGAAATGCTGCTGGATGAAGGAGCAAGGATTGTCCTGGGGACCGACTCCCTGAGCAGCAACTACCAGCTAAGTATAGCCGAAGAAATCCGTGCCATCCGAAACGGATTTCCACAAATTCCCCTGGAAAAGGTTCTGCAATGGGCCACGCTCAACGGTGCCATCGCCTTGAAAAGGGACGATGTCCTGGGCAGTTTTGAAACCGGTAAATACCCGGGCCTCGTGGTTCTGGATGCGCAGTACCGCGCAAGCAGGCTCCTTTGATGGACCAAAGGCCCGGAACGAAGCGTGCAAGATTTCTAGTCCATCAGGGCCTGCAACACGGGCAGGCTGCGCATCTCTCCAAATTCAGCGCTGTGCAGTTGATAGTATAGCAGGATGGACTCCAGTATTTTCCTGCGCTGGTCACGGTTCAATGGAATCTCAGCCAGTGAATCCGGATGCAAGGCTTTCAGAAAAAGGCTGAGTGGCACGCTCACTTCCGGGCCCGCCCATTCCCTATGACCAGGCGCTTCATAGTGAAATTCTCCTTCGCGCAGGTCCAGGATATCCTGCGTTTCTTCCCGGCTGTCCTGCATGCGGAAGCCGAAGAAATGACTCAGGTGAATTGCATAGTAGATGGGATAGTTGGCGGTAACCACCGGGCCGGCCATATCCAGGTGCTTCAACGCATCCTCCGTAAAATGAAAGAGAGGTGGATTGGGTTCCGGTTGACGGAGGCATTTCTGCAGTAATTCCACCATGAACATGGCCACGGCATTCTTACGGACATCATCGTAGAGGTTACGGTAGATATGCAACCAGTTGCATTCCCGGATCCGGTGAAGGGCCTGCTGTCCGTTGTGGTAAACCACCATGTCCAGCAAAGTGCCAGGTTGATAAAGACCAGCCCGGGTACCACCTTTGGCGGCCGTCTTGCGCACGCCGCTTACCATATAACCCTGCAGTCCAAACAACTCCGTAAAAACCGTCACCACCAGGCTGGTTTCCCCGTATTTAACGGAACGCATTACCAAACCCCGGGTCTTATGAATCATGTTCGGTTATTCTTACACGTTATGTCAGCGGATGAAAAAAATCTTGGCGGCTATTTTTGGCCGGTTTGTTTCATCAGAAATCAGGACCAGGTAAGCCCCGCTGCTGACGCGCTCTCCCTTAAAGTTGCGTCCATCCCAAACGGCCTGCCCACCCAGGGAGCGGGTGCGATAGACCAATCGGCCATCCGCCTCCGTGATGCTGATCCATGCTTCGTCCGGAACACCCCGGATGGCAATGGTGCCCGAATAAGCAGGGGGAACCGGGTTGGGAAAAACCAACACACCTGAAAGGTTTGCAGTTGCCTCCGTGGCCGTGCCCCGGAAGGAACAGATGCCATTGAACGTGGAGATGAATACTTCGCCCGTAGCAGGATCCACTGAAATCCGGTTGACCAGGTTGCTCAGCAAAGGGCTGTTCTTTTCCGTGAAGCGCTGGATGATTTCCTGGCCGTCCTGACTGACCAGCCAAACCCCGTTTTTGGTGCCCACCCACTTGCGGTTGGCTCCATCCACCGCGATGCTCCGCACTTCTTCGTCCCGGAAAAGAAAGCCCGCGAAATTGTCCTGCTGGACAATGGGCAGGACCGCTTCACATGCATTGCTGGTAAAAATATCTGACAGGCACTGAACCACCGCAATGCCCCGGGTGGTTCCAATCCAGATAAACCCATCCCGGTCTTTGGCAAGGGATAATACATCGGCCGAAGGCAGGTTGCCGTTACCCCTGCCCTGGCGGAAAAAACGCCAGCGATCATCTGAAGCCAGCTCTGGCGTGCCGCCATCGTCCAGGCAAAACACACCATTGCCCTTTGGACTCTGGATCCATTTGTAATTCTGATCGTCCACCAGGATCTGTGCCAGGGCATTCTCCGTATGCAGGAAAGGAATGCTCAAACGATGCCAGCTTCCGTCCTGTTTTCTCAGCACCAGGTTCTGGGGTGCGCCGTAATTGGCGATCCAGAGATCTCCCTTGAGGTCATAGGCCAGACCGGCCACGCGATAGGATCCCGGATCCCCAATGGCCGGTTGAAGACCCGTTCCCTGTTTGTACACCGCGAGCGGCTTGCCATCTTCCGTCTCAAGCAGTCCCCCTCCAAAGGATCCGGCCATCAGATGGCCATTGGCGGGGTTCTCCGCTACCGTGATGAAATCAAACAGGCTGTCTAAAATCGGGTATACGTATAAATTGGTCCCGCTCCAGCTATCCTGGCTGAACCGGTGAATCCCGTTGGGGTTGAATTGGTAGTTCCATGATTCGTTGACGGAGCCGGCCGTCGCCCATAACCCGGTTTTGGTGAACACCATTTCCCCGCTGGCCGTGCTGATGGGCGAATTGGGGAAAACCCTTTGCTCCTGGTTTCCCTGCACCTCCAGCAGACCATTGTTCTGGCAGGCCACCCAATACTGGCTGCCCAACTGAACCGTTTGCCTGGGCAGGCTGATGGAAGGCGTGGAAAGGACGCGCACCACGGAAGCATCGGGTGACAGCACGGTAACCCTGCCTTTGACGCCGTCCGATTCCCCCACGAGGATCGATTCCGGGCCGCTGTCTGCACAAACAATGGGGGTAGGCGATTGATAACGAAAAATCCACTGACCAGATGATTCAACCTGGATGGTATCTTTTTTCCGGACATAAAGCCTGCCCTTGATTAACCCAACATCATCTACCGGGCCTGGAATAAGTCCATTTCCGGAGATGGTCTGCCAAACCCGGAAATCAGCAAGGTTGGTTCCCCTGGCCGGAGCCTTTTTCAAACCCTCTGCGGTTGCAGCATAGAAAAAATCTGCATCGGCTGCCATCGCCTGCACACGGATATCGGCCCCATTAGACGAAGGACGCCAGGTATCATCCACTTCAAACCTCACCGGGTCAAGGACAATAATGCCGAGGCCGGTGGAGAGGTAGACCCGGTTTTCCCTCCAGAGGGCATGAAATATCCGCTTGTCTCCCGGCACAGTGGTTTGCAGGATATCCGGAAGATTGCGGACCTGGTCCCCTTCCACGAAATCGATGTTTCCATTTTCGTACCAGACCATCACGGCAGCACCCTGGGGGTCCCGGACCATGCCCCCCACCCGAACTTCAGAGAGACCATTGATTTTGGTTTTACGGGTGAAAATGCGCGTTCCCTCCTCAAAAGTAAAAAAACCGAAGGGTGTGGCGCAGGTCAGTTCGTCCCCGGACAGGTCCAGGGCAAGCGCATTATTGAAGGGAAGGTGCTCCCTCCATTGGCCTATGGGCGGAGGACCCTGGGCCTTTGTCAGAACCGGTAATACAAAAAATGCAAACAAACGGAGGCAGGGGTTCCGCATGGCGTAAAATTAGGCAAAAGAAGTGGCCCCTATGGTCAGGCAGCTTCGTTTTCATGCCAACGAAATTGCTTTCCTTTGCACCTGATTTCAACATTGGATACTATGTGGAAAAAAATTGGCGAAGCAGTCCTTCGATTCAGACTGCCCCTGCTGCTTGCGCTTTTTGTTGTCACAGTGGTCATGGGCTACTATGCCAGCCAGGTCAAAATGAGTTATGACCTGGCCAATGCCATCCCTACGGACAATCCCAAATACAAGGAGTACCAACAGTTCAAATCCACCTTTGGAGAAGATGGAAACCTGCTGGCCATCGGCATCCGGACGGACAGTTTGTTCACGCTGGTACAGTTTGAGGCATACCGGGATTTGCACCAGCGGATGCGGGCAGAGCCCGGCGTGGAGGATGTGCTGAGTGTCATCTCAGCCGTCAACCTGGTTAAAAACGACAGCACGGAAAAGTTAGATGCGAAGCCGGCCTTTCCGGAACACCCGGGAACTCAGAGGGAACTGGATAGCAGTAAAACACTGTTTGAAAGCCTCCCTTTCTACCGGGGACTCCTGTACAATCCTGAAACGAAGGCCTACCTGATGGGGGTCAGGCTGGGAAGGGATGTGATCAATTCCAAGCGCCGGGATACCGTGGTCAGGAATATTCAGCTGTTGGCCGAAGAATATGGACGTAAAAGCGGTCAGGAACTGCATTTCAGCGGCCTGCCATTCATCCGGAACAATATGATGACGCGGGTAGGGAATGAAATGAAATGGTTTTTGTTCGGGTCGATTGCATTCTCCGCCGTGATTCTTTTTCTCTTTTTCAGATCCTTCAGCACCACAGCCCTTTCCCTGGCGGTGGTCATCATCGGCGTCATCTGGAGCATGGGGACCATCCAGCTCTTCGGCTTCAAGATCACCATCCTGAATGCTTTGATCCCGCCCCTGGTGGTGGTGATTGGTGTGCCCAACTGCATTTATTTCCTCAATAAATATCATACATCTTACATCAACCGTAAAGATAAACACGCATCCCTGGTGGATATGGTCAGCAAAATGGGCATCGTAACCCTGTTCTGCAACATCGCCGCGGCCATTGGCTTTGCCGTTTTCGCGCTGACCAAGAGCACCATCCTGAAAGAATTTGGCATCGTTTCCGGTATCAATATCATGGCCCTTTTCTTTATCTCTTTGATCCTGATCCCCGGCGTTCTGAGCTACCTGCCCGTTCCAAAGCAAAGGCATACCCGCTACCTGCAAAACAAATGGCTGACGGGCATTCTTCAGAAAATTGAGGAATGGGTATTCAATCACCCAAAAATCATTTATACGCTCACGTTAGCCGTGATCCTGTTTTCGGTATCGGGGATCGTTCGCCTCAAGTCAGAGGGCTTTATCGTGGACGACCTCCCCAAAACGGACCGGGTTTACCAGGATCTGAAGTTTTTTGAGAAAAACTTCAAAGGTATCATGCCCCTGGAAATACTGGTGGATACCCGCAAAAAGAATGGCCTGACCGGCATGCGGTCGCTTGCCGTCTTTGAGAAAGTGGATTCCTTCAGCGCCTATGTGTCTTCCCAGCCGGAAATGGCCCGGCCCCTCTCGCTTGCCGAGGCACTCAAATTTGCAAAGCAGGGATTTTATGAGGGCGATTCCTCCAACTACGCCATGCCCAATTCTTTTGACGGGGCATTTGTTGCGGATTACCTGCGTGCGAGAAAAGACAGCTCGGGTAATAGGAGCGCTGAGGGACTGCAGAAACTCATGACTGCCTTCATAGACAGTAGCAGGCAGACCACCCGGATCAGCGTCAACATGGCGGATATCGGCAGCCGCCGCCTTCCGCAGGTATTGGATACCCTGCGCAAAGAAGCAAACCGGATCTTCGATACCTCCCGGTATGACGTAAAATTCACGGGGACCAGCGTGACCTTCCTGGAGGGCATGAGTTTTATCATCCATGGCCTCACGGAAAGCATCCTGTGGGCCTTCCTGTTGATTTCAGTCTGCATGCTGTACCTCTTCCGGTCCTTCCGGATCCTGGTTTGCTCGCTGATCCCGAATATCATCCCGCTGATGTTGACAGCTGGGGTGATGGGCTGGGCAGGCATTCCTCTGAAACCGTCCACGGTACTGGTTTTCAGCGTGGCACTGGGAATCGCCATTGACGTTACCATCCGCTTTCTGATCAATTACAAACAGGAACTCCCCAATCACCATCATGATGCCCGTAAAACCGTCATTCACACCATCCGTCAAACGGGTATCAGCATCATTTATACTTCGATGGTGTTGATTGCCGGATTTATTATTTTCGTATTCAGCGCATTTGGCGGAACGCAGGCACTGGGATGGCTAACTTCCCTAACCCTTCTGTCCGCAACCGTCACCAACCTCATTCTGCTTCCTGTCCTGCTGGTCAGCACGGAGAAGAAGAAAAGACCGGCGCATGTTCAAACGAAACAGTCATGAACAGGAACACATTACTTTCCCTGATCCTGGCAATATGCCTGATCCCTGATTTCGCACAGGCACAGCAACCTGCCAGCTTGGGCTATTTCATCACAGATCTTAAAGGGGAACCACTTACAAACAAGAATTCAAGGATCACGGAAGGAAGTCCATTTTTTTCAGAAGAATGGTTGAAAGGAAAGGTCTTGACAAACGATGGGAAATCTTTTGAGAACCTTTCGCTCAGGGTAAACCTGCTGGAGAATCAGGTGCATTTTTTGAGCGACCAACAGGCGGAAATGACCATGAAAGAAGACCTTCGGTATGTCTATCTGACCGACGTGACCAAAGGATACAACTACTTTTTTGCGCGCTTGGGAAGTTCCTGCGCGCAATCGCCTAAATCTTGGTTCCAGGTTTTGGACACAGGCAACGTCTGGTTGTTAAAACTGGACAGCAGGTCTGTAACGGAAATAAAATCCTACGGAAGCGCTGGTGCTGAAGAAAAAATTGCCATCTCCGTCCGCTATTACCTGCTGCGCGGCTCTGATTGCCAGGTAGTCAAGTCCGTCCAGGAAGCTTATACATTCCTGGCAAATCTTAAACCCGGCTTCGCGGAGAAGCCGGCAGGAAAGTCGTCTCCCCGCAAACTGGAAGAAGACCTGAAAACCCTTGTGGGCAGTTATAATCAGCGGTAATAATATCCCGGTAAGTTTTAATGACAAGGTCCATATTTGGGATGTAGCCTCTATATTTGCCTTCCTGCAACACCCAACCGTATCCAGCACCTTTTTAAATAATTTCCAACAAACCAAAGCTTTTATATCATGAAAGTGGCTTTAAGCAGGTTTCGTTTACTCTTTATTTGATTTCAACGGCATTCATTGAAAAGTGAATTTGCGGAAAAGTCACTGTACGGTAAAAAAGCCGGAATCTCTGCCATTTCAAAGGCTTTTAGGTGCAACAAATGGCCTATTTTACTTGTCTTACACTGCTCCGTTTATGAAGGGATTTTTATTTATTCACTGCTTATAAACCAAAACTTAGAAAAATGAGAAAACTTGTACTGCTCTTGTGTGGCTTCCTGCTCGTGGTTGGGCAGCTGGCAGCACAGACAAGGACAATCTCGGGCAAGGTGACGGATGCCAACGGCAACCCGGTTCCCAATGCCTCAGTGACCGTTAAGGGGACCAGGGCGGGCACCACCACCAATGCAAACGGGGTGTTCAGCCTGGCGCTCCCTCCCAATGCCGAGGCTTTGGTCATTTCAGGGATAGGCATGGCGAGCCAGGAAATTAAGCTGGGATCTTCCAACAGCTATGACGTAAGCCTCCAACAGCAATCCCGTGGACTGGAAGAAGTGGTGGTGACCGGATATCAGACCCGCCGGAAGAAAGATGAAGCGGGCGCCATTTCAACCGTATCCGGAAAGACCATCGAAAACCTTCCCAACCCCTCGCTGGATAAAGCCCTTCAGGGTCGCGCCGCCGGTGTACTTGTCCAGTCAAACAACGGTATCCCGGGAGGTAATATCAACGTTCGGATCCGTGGTACAGGTTCATTCCTGGCCGGTAACCAGCCCCTTTGGGTTGTAGACGGCGTTCAGTTGAACACGCGTTCAGATGCGAATTTCACGCAGTCCAACCCTCTGGCTTTCCTGAATCCAAACGATATTGAATCAATTGACATCCTGAAAGATGCTGCCTCTGCCGCCATCTACGGAGCTCAGGCTTCCAACGGTGTGGTCATCGTAACCACGCGCAAAGGCCGGGCAGGTAAGACCCGATTCAACTTCAATGCGTACTGGGGACAGGCCAAACCGATTCAGAAAATCGAGGTGTTTAATTCCCAGCAGATGTATCAACTCCGCCTGGAAGCGGTTGCCAATAACAATAACCTGCCCGTCAACGATCTTTCCCAAAAAAAGACTGTATTGACGGAATTCCGGGTTCCGGGCGCGAGTGCGTTCACCGAGAAGCAGGCGGATTCCGCGGCTGCTGCACTGCCAACGTACGACTGGCAGGATGAGGCTTTCCAAACAGCTTCCATTCAGAACTATGAATTGAGTGCATCAGGTGGTAACGACCGGACCACCTTCCGGGTTTCAGGTTCGTACAGCTTCCAGGAAGCGATTGTGACCAAGTCCGACTTCAAGCGCGGTACCCTGAAATTCGACCTGAGCAATAAGGCAACGGATAAAATCACCATCAATACCTCCCTGAACCTGAGTACCTTCAATCAGCAGGTTCCCTTTTCAGTGGACGGAAGCTTCTTGGGCAGCCCGGCTTTCTCTTCTGCTTTGATTTATCCCTTCAACCGAATTTATAATGCTGACGGAACCTATGCAGGCATGCCCCCGGCTAACCTCGCTGGTATCCTGAACCAGAACGTGATTGGCGTTAATGATTTCAACGAAGGTTTCAGCAGAACCAACCAGTTGATTGGAAACGTTAGCCTCGACTGGAAACTCACCCCCTGGCTGACTTATCGCCCCTTCTTCGGCCTGGACTATCGCCTGCTGCAGGGCAAGCGCTATACAGACCCACGCACGCCGGACGGATTTGCCAACAAAGGCCTGGGACAGGTGGAGAGCGAATGGAATACCAACTTCCTCACCACCCATACTTTGAACTGGCTATTCAACATCAATCAAAAACATAAGATCGATGGATTTGTAGGCTACGAATACCGCGCGGAAAACCAGGAAAGCATCTTTACTTCCGGACAGGGTTTCCCCACCTTCCAATTCAGGACGCTGAACTCAGCAGCTACGCCCAACACCTCCCAGGAGTTTTTCACCGGGTATAGAAGGCAGAGCGTATTTGCCAATGTAAACTATAATTATGATGGCCGGTATATCCTGAGTGGTATCCTGCGTTACGACGGTTCCTCCCGTTTTGGTGAGGACAACCAGTATGGCTGGTTCCCCTCCATTCGCGCGGCCTGGAACCTGGACAATGAAGCCTTCATGGCGGATAACTATTGGATCAATACCCTGCGTGCCCGGGCATCCTGGGGTGTAACGGGTAACGACCAGATTGGCAACTTTGATGCCCTTGGTCTTTACGGCGCTGCAGCTCCCTATGCGGGCAATGCCGGTATCACCTTTACCCAACTGTCCAATCCTGCGCTGAGCTGGGAACGAAACCAGACTGTGAACTTCGGCCTCGACTTTGGTTTCTTCAAAAACAGGCTCTTTGGTTCCGTGGAAGTATATGATAAACTGACCAAAGACCTTCTTCTCTCCCAACCTGTACAGTGGACCAGTGGATTCGCATCCATCACCCGCAACCTGGGACAGATTCAGAATCGTGGTATCGAGTTGACATTTGGGTTCATGCCAATTAAATCCTCCGCTCCTGATGGATTCGACTGGACCAGTTCCTTCGTATTTACCTATAACGACAACCGGGTGAAGAGCCTTTACGTGGATCCAAGCACAGGCGTAGACCTGCAGGAACTTCCGGGTGATCCTTCCACCCGCGTGGGACGGCCCCTAAACTCCGTATTCACGCAGGAATATGCAGGTGTCAATCCCGCTACCGGGCGGCCAATGTGGTATGATATCAACAAGAACATCACCTATCAACCGCAGCTGGCAGATCGCGTATATATCGGAGACCAGCAGCCGGACTACTTCGGAGGCTTGACGAACACGTTCACCTATCGTGGTTTCACCCTGGACATCTTCTTCAACTATGAATACGGACGCTGGGCTCAGGACGGCCAGATCAACTTCATGCTGGAGAATATCGGTCGCTTCAATGGTGTACTGGATGTATATAACAATCGCTGGACCACCCCTGGACAGATTACGTCTTTCCCAAGGATGCGTTCCGCAGGCGCTGAACCCAAGGGTTCACCCGCCGGAACCGGCAGCCGGACCTGGTTCAAAGCAGACTACATCCGACTGAAGAATGTTACCCTTTCCTACGATATCAACCCGGACATCACGCGTAAGCTGAAACTCAATTCTGCGCGGTTCTATGTAACGGGAACAAACCTGTGGACATATTCCGACTGGTATAGCTATGACATCGAATTCTTTGGGACTTTCAACAATACCGTCCAAGGCACCGGTATCATTCCGCAAAGCCGCAATATCATCTTTGGTATCCAACTCGGATTCTAATGCATAAACTGAATGAGATTATGAAAAGTATCATCTATAAACTATCCCTCGTAGCCATGATCGCTGGATCCGTGGTTGGATGCAAGGATGCCCTTGACATCGACCCACGCCAGTCCATTGACGCAAACGACGCGCTGACATCGAAGGACGGTATTGCCGCTGCGGTGGTATCCGTTTACTCCCGTTACAAAGGTGTAAGGTTATATGGAAGAGATTATATTGCACTTCCGGAAGCGCTCGCAGACAATGGCTATGCTACCAATAAGTCGGGCCGATTGTTGAACGAGGCCAACAACGTATTTCGTGCACATTTCTCGGAATTGTCCTGGCAGACTGCCTATGCGGGCATCAACCAAGCCAACCTGATCATCGAAACCGTTCCCGGCATTGAAGCACCCGGGATCACTCCTGCCGATAAAAATACCTGGCTTGGTGAAATGTATTTCCTGCGCGCTTTGTATCACCTTAACCTCGTATTGCCCTATGCGTACATTCCCGGTGCCATCGTTGGCGCTCAGGAGCGCGGAGGCGTTCCGCTGATGCTCACCAGTACAAGCACGTCCGCGGGTGCAGTGGAGCTGAAACCTTCCCGTGCACCGATTAATGACGTCTATGCGGCGATTGTGACAGACCTTGAAGCAGCCAATGCACGATTGACTTTCCCAGGCGCAGGCGTAAACTTTGCCAACAAAGCTGCCGCACAGGCCCTGCTTGCCAGGGTGAACCTGTACCGGAAAGACTTCGCAGCGGCAAAGCGCTGGGCTGACTCCTGCATCACTCTGGCAGGCGGAAGGATGACCACTGCAGCTACTTACGTCAACAACTGGCGCGCTGCCACCCACAGTGAAACATTGTTCCAGTTCACCCTGGCTACCAATGCCGAGAATAACGGTGTCAATGAGTCGCTTCAGACAAGCTTCACCACTTTGACCGCGCCTGGTCTGACAACTGTAACAGGTGGTTTTGGAGATCTGGTCCCAACGATCTCATTGCTGGACAGGTTGGGCATCACCCTGGTGGGTGGCAACGTGTCTTCCAATTTCACCGGAAATAATGCAGCCATCGCTTCCCGTACAGCCGATGTGCGTAACCTGCTGTACGAAGTAGGTACGCTGGGCCGGGGTAAGTCCTATGTGGAATGCACCAAATTCCTGGGCAAAAATGGATTCCCCAACCTGGATAATCTTCCCGTGGTGCGGATCGCAGAAGTGTACCTCACCCGCGCCGAGGCGCTTTCCACACCAGGCTCGTCCGTCTTCAACGAAACGGCTGCACTGTCGGATCTGAATGTGATTGCAATCAACCGCGGTTTGCCAGCCTTCACGGGATTGACCGGCAGCGCGCTTTATGAAGAGGTGCTCAATCAACGCAGGCTTGAACTGGCATTTGAAGGCCACCGGTTTTGGGACCTTAAAAGACTTGGCAGAGACATCGTAAAATCGCCGCACTACAGCACGGTTGCTTTCTCGGATATCAGGATTCTGGCCCCTCTTCCTACCCGTGAACTGGACGGCAATAAGAACCTGGTTCAAAACGCTGGCTACTAAAATGACGAACATGAAAAAAATACAAATCATATTGGGCCTGCTTGTCTTCGTTATGGCAAGCAGCTGCATTAAAAACGAACAAGCCGTTTTCGATGACCAAACGGTGGTTGAATGGGATGCTGCATCCTGGAATGCCAACGCCGCCGGTCTGACCTATCCCATCCTGACCCGCGTTCCGGGATATGGAAGAGCTGCAACATCTTCAGACCCGCTGTTGTCAAGAACCCTGCCCGGAATCAAAAAGTTCCGTGTAAACCTCGTGGGTGGTCAAAGGCCTACTGCAACCCGTGTGTATTACACGGTTTATCAGGGTACCACCGCTCAAGAGGATGTACATTATAAAAAGCTCTCTGGCGAAGTGACCATTCCGGCCAACAGCAGTTTTGGCGAAATGGAAATCGAAATTCTGGATCCGGGAGCAAGCACACCGGCCACACGGGATTTGAATCTTCTGCTGACCGGTGGAGAACAGGGCGTTACATCCAGCGTGAACTACCGGATCCTGGCGCTCAGGATAGCACAGTAATCCAAACAATACCAATCTAAAAAACCCTGGCTCGATGGCCAGGGTTTTTTGTTTCAGGTAACATCCCGTTTATTTGAGAAACTATTTAAGCAACTCGCTCAGTTTTCTGGAAAGGCCCGGTCCCCGCAGATTGCTTGCAATGATCTTCCCTTCCGGATCCAGCAATACATTGAAAGGAATGCCTTCGATATTATAAAGTGGAACCACTTCGGAGCTCCAGTATTTCAGATCACTGGCATGTGACCAGGTGAGCCCATCGGCCTTGATCGCCCTCAACCAGGCATCCTTGTCCTTATCCAGTGAAACCCCAAATACCGTGAAGTTTTTTGCCTTGAAATTATTATACGCAGCCACCACATTGGGATTCTCCTGCCTGCAGGGTCCGCACCAACTGGCCCAGAAATCAACCAGCACATATTTTCCGCGGAATGAACTCAGGCTGACCATTTTTCCATCCGGGCCGGGAAGACTGAATTCCGGTGCCGACTTTCCCATTCCGCTTTTGGCCTCCTGCTGATTGATATAGTTAAAGAAGTCTGTTGTGACTCTTGTGACTTCCGGTTTATCTGCGAACCTCTTGGCGAGGTTCAGCATCACAGGCTTCAATTTATCCGGGCTGAACTGGTTTTTTCCCAGCCCCAAAGCATACATGGCAAGCGGTGCGCTCTTGGCCGTATCCGCGTAGCCGATCAGGAAATTCTCCGTCTTTGCCACTTCCGCCTCAAAGGCGGCTTCCCGCTCTTTCACCAGGCTGTCCGGAGCGTTTTCAGAACGAACCACCAGCAGTTGTTGCCTGTATTTGTCGATTTCAGTAAGCCGCTCATTAAAGGTTTTTACCAGGGCGCGCATCGATTGGCTCGCGGGCGAACTGGTCTGGTATGCTCCAAAATCATTCCAACTGGCCTGAAAATCGATCGTGGGCTGGTCGCTGATCAACAACACGAAAACCTGGTCTCGCTCAAAACGTAGCCGGTATATGTTTTCCTTCTTCTCCCCAACCGCACGAAGGCTGAAATTCGCCTGCCCCGCTTCCAGAATGGCCGTGTCCATTGTACGGGGTGCCACACCATCCAGTTCCACCAGGTCCAGGTATACGCTTTGCTTCACGGGATTGTTTGCAATCGTTCCGCTGACTACCAGTGCAGCGTCACCTTCGCTTTTACAGGCCAGCATCGTTGTGAGGATGAACATCCATCCCAGGATTTTCTTCTGCATGTTCGTTATTGTTTTTTTTGTAAAACTTCCTTGAGTAATTCACTAACCAGGTGCGGATCTGCCTTACCCCTGGAAAGCCTCTTTACCTCACCCATGAAGAGACCAATCAAGCCCTTCTTCCCCTTCTGATATTCGAGTACTTTTTCCGGCATCCGTGCCAAGGCTTCCTCCACCCACTTGTGTATCTCTTCATCACCAGCATCCTGTAAAAGATCCAGTGAGGTGGCGATTACCAGCGGATCTTCCATAGGTTGCTCCATCATGCGCGGAAGCAGCCTGGAAGCGGCGGCAGAAAAGCTGATCCTTCCGTCCAACACGAGTCCCGTCAAGGCTTTCCAGGAATTCGGGCCAATGGCTGCCGTTGACCATCCCCGGCCGCTTTCGTGCAGTTTTGACATCAGGGATCCGGTCAGGAAATTGGCCAGGGTCCGGGCTTCAGCGCCGGTTGAAAGGCTGGCCTCGAAGTAGTGGGCCAGGTCTTTATCAGAAACCAGCTTGGCGGCCTCATTTTCGTGTAGGCCATACCGTGATATCCAATCCGCTTTCAACGTTTCCGGAAGTGTCGGCAGCGAGCTGCGGATCTCTTCCACGCGCTCACGGGTAAATTGAAAGGGAGTCAGGTCAGGATCCGGGAAATAGCGGTAGTCGTCTGCGTCTTCCTTGACGCGGATGGTGAAAGTCCGGTCATGATCCGCGTCGAAACTGCGGGTCTCCTGCTGGATCGTCTGACCCGTTTCATGCAATTCAATCAATCTTGCCAGTTCCACTTCAATGGCTTTGCGCACATTGCGGATCGAGTTCAGGTTCTTGACCTCCACACGGGTACCCAGCTTTTGATCTCCTTTCAGTCTGACGGAGATATTGGCATCACATCGAAGGCTGCCTTCTTCCATGTTGCCATCGCACACGCCAATCCAGCGGACCAGTTTGCGAATTTCTGTGAGAAAGACAAAGGCTTCTTCGGCGGAGCGGATATCTGGTTCTGAAACAATTTCCACCAGGGGTGTGCCGGCCCGGTTAAAGTCCAGGCAGGTTTTTTCCGGGTCCTGGTCGTGCAGGCTCTTGCCCGCGTCTTCTTCCAGGTGAATCCGGATCAGCCTGATTTTTTTGGGTCGATGGTCTGCCTGGATCTCCACATACCCTCCCTGGCAAATGGGCGTGGTGTGCTGTGAAATCTGGTAGCCCTTTGGAAGGTCCGGATAGAAATAGTTTTTCCTTGCGAAGTAATTGTGCAGCTGGATCTCCGAATGGCAAACCAGTCCAAGCCTGATGGCATGTTCCACCGCGGCTTTATTCATCATGGGAAGCGTGCCCGGGTGGCCCAGTGTAATGGGGCTGATCTGTGTATTGGGTTCTGCTCCAAAGGCCGTCTCATCCCCGCAAAAAAGTTTGGTTGCCGTTCTCAGCTGCGCATGCACTTCCAGTCCAATCACTGCCTCATATCCTGGGTGGGTCACCTCCATCATAAATTTGCCATCCTTTGGGGATGGCAAATTTACCATTTCAGGGCCATAAATAGCCGGAAATCAAAGCTTGGCCTGCTTGATGTCCCTGGGCATCTTCACTTCCACATTCAGGGGCTTCCCGTCACGCATGACCGTAATGGGCAAAGAGGCTTTTTCCCGGCCCACCCGCAAGCCTTCAATTGCATGATCCGTATGATCGATTTTCTTTCCGTCGATATAGGCCAGTACATCATCTTTTTTCAGTCCTGCCTTATCTGCGGGAGAACCGGGTTCCACTTCCGTAATCTTCACCCCACCAGCTTCCATATCTGTCACGCGCATGCCAAGCTTGGGCCTGAGGCTGCGGTTCATATCCCGGTCAAATTCAAACCGGAAGGCTTCGGGGTCATTGTACCTTCTTTCCAGGTCCCTGTGCTGATATTCCAATTCAAGTTGGGCACGCTCCATGGAACGGTGACCTCTTTCCATCTCCCGTTCCAGCTTTTTCATATCCTCCCGGTGCAATTCAATCCTGGGCGCCATTCTCCTCATGTTTTCCATCGCCTCTTCGTCTATTTCAGGCATGGAAAACTCAAATACACGGGCAGTCGCGGAGCTGGTAGCTCCCAGCTTAACCTTGACCGTCTTCTTATTCTTGTCACGGATATACCCGATCTCCACTTCTTCCCCCGGTTTCCTGGACCTGATTTGTTCCAGCAAGTCATCTGGGCCTGCCACTTTTTTCCCTCCTACGGACGTAATTACATCCCCTGCTTTAAGGCCTGCTTTTTCCGCAGCCGAACCCTTCGTCACTTCTTCGATTCTGGCCCCTGACTCCGTTTTTTCAGTGGACACACCAAGCTGAGCCCTTGGCTCCCTTGAAGCACCCTCCTCCCAGTCTTCATTCAGGTTGAAATCCCAGGTCATGGGACCCATGGCCCGCGGCATTCTATAATGACCTCCGCGCGGGTTGACATATACCCTGGGGGCGCTCATCTCCACCTCCCTTAGTCTACGGACCACCACATCGTCCCCACCGTATTCAGAGATAGGCTTACCGTTGATGGTAACCTTGTCTCCTTCCACCACGATGGTCATTTTCTCCTTGCCGTCGTCTTTCTGGCGAATGATGATTTCTTTCTTTTCCTGCTTTTCTCGCGCCGGCGCCTTAGGCGACTCCTGCGCATTGGATTCCCCTGAAAAAAGCGCTACCCCAATCATGAGGGAAACCGCCAATACTGATGCATGTGTCATGGTGAATATTTTTTAGTACGAAAGTCTTAGTAGATCAAATGTAGGGGAATTTTCCAAATACGAAAAGTTTCGGAATTGTTAAAACGCGTGGATCCGGGGAGGGTGACCCAAGGCGGGTCACGTGCAGCAAATTCAGGGAAGGTGACCCAAGGCGGGTCACCTGCAGTGGAAAAATTCGGAATTCGGAATCCTCAAATCAGCGCCTTCACCCGGGAAATGACTTCCTGCAGATTGGAGGCATCCTGTCCTCCTGCAGTGGCCAGGTTTTTCTGACCGCCGCCACCGCCCCTGATCAGCGGCGCTACGGTTTCCTTGATGATCCTGCCGGCGTCAAGCTGGCGGGCCTGGACTACGGTATCGCTGATGCCGATGGCCACATAAGGTTTGCCTCCAATATTGGCCGCAAGTACGGCCACATAGTCGTGAAGATTATTCTTCAGGTCAAAACAAATTCTTTTCAGCCCGTCTGCGTTGCTTACCTTGACTACATCACCCACGAAGGTCACGCCGTTGATGATTTCATCTTTTGTCAGGAGCTCATTCCGAATACCCACCAACATACGGGCTTCCAGGTGTTCAACATGTTTTTCAAGTTCCGCCTTTTCCGCAACAAGCTTTTCCACGGCCTTCAGCGGATCTGCCGCTTTCAGCAGGCTGCCCACCTCGCGCAGCTTTTCCACCTGTCCGGAAAGAAAACGAAAGGCCGCGGGGCCCGTCAGCGCTTCGATCCGTCGCACGCCTGCGGCAACGGCAGACTCGGACTTAATGGCCATGATTCCGATCATACCTGTATGCATGACATGCGTGCCGCCGCACAATTCCATGGAATAGGCTGGATCAATAACGACCACGCGTACCCGATCTCCATACTTCTCGCCAAAAAGCGCCATCGCCCCCATGGCCATGGCTTCTTCCTTATCCATCTCCGTGATCACGACGGGCAGGTTCTCCCTGATTTTTCCGTTCACCATCCATTCAACCTCGCGCAACTGCTCATCGCTTACTTTTTCAAAATGGGAGAAATCAAACCGCAGGTGCTCCGGACTCACCAGCGAGCCCTTCTGGACCACGTGCTTGCCCAGGACCTTCCTTAACGCAGCGTGCAAAAGATGCGTTGCGGTATGGTTATACATGGTGTTCAACCGCTCTTCCGTATTGATATATGCATCCACGGGCCGGGAAATGTCTGATGGCAAAGACCCGGTAAAATGCACAATCAGGTCGTTCTCTTTTCGGGTATTCGTTACCGGTATGACTTCGCCGGCAAAGCTGAGGGTTCCGGTATCGCCTGCCTGCCCGCCGCTTTCCGCGTAGAACGGCGTGGTGGCCAGCACCAGCTGGTACTGTTCTTTCCCCTTCCCGCTGACCTTCCGGTACCTGGACACCCAGGTCTTGGCATGGTTCTGCTGGTATCCCACGAACCCTTCCCCTGCGTCTTCGTTTACCGTAATCCAGTCACCGGTATCGAGTGTGGTTGCCGCCCTGCTGCGGTCTTTCTGTGCCTGCATTTCCGCCGTAAAACCTTCCTCGTCCACCGCCAGGTTATGTTCCCGCGCAATGAGCCTGGTCAGGTCAATGGGGAACCCATAGGTATCATAGAGTTCAAAAGCAGCACTGCCGTTGATCCGGCCTTCTCTTGACGTGGATTTCAGGTCGTCCATTTTCTTCAGGCCTTTGCCGAGGGTTCTGAGGAAAGATTCCTCTTCCTCATGCACCACTTTGCACACGAAGTCGATCTGCTGCTGCAATTCAGGAAAGACATGGCTGAATTGTCCGGCCAGGGCCGGCATCAGCTTATAAAGCAGGGGCTCCTTGTAGTCCAGGTAAGAATAATAATATCGCACGGCACGGCGCAGGATCCTGCGGACGACGTAACCTGCCCCCGTATTGGAAGGCAGCTGCCCGTCTGCGATGGTAAATCCAATCGCCCTGATATGATCTGCAATGACCCGAAACGCCACATCGGGTTTTCCGTCTCCTCCGGTATACGTCTTGCCTGTCAAAACCGCCGTCAGTGAAATCGTGCCCGTAAACAAGTCTGTATCGTAATTCGAATGTTTCCCCTGCAACACTCGCACCAATCGCTCCAGACCCATGCCCGTATCCACGTGCTTGTTGACCAGCGGTTCGAGGCTTCCGTCTTTCAGCCTGTTATATTGGATGAATACATTGTTCCAGATCTCAATCACCTGCGGATGGTCTCGGTTGACGAGCAGGTGACCGGGAACGGCTTTTCGCTCCTCTTCCGGGCGGCAATCCACATGGATTTCAGAGCAGGGGCCGCAGGGACCGGTATCGCCCATCTCCCAAAAATTGTCTTTTTTATTGCCGAAGACGATCTGCTGTTCCGGAAGGATCTTCTTCCAGGTGGCCAGGGCAACCTGCGATGCAGGCAGGCCTTCCCGGGCATCTCCCTCAAAGACGGTGGCATAGAGCCGGTCCCTGGGAATCCCATAGACTTCCGACAGGAGTTCCCAGCTCCACTGGATGGCTTCTTCTTTGAAATAATCGCCAAAACTCCAGTTGCCCAGCATTTCGAACATCGTATGGTGGTAGGTGTCCACCCCCACTTCTTCAAGGTCATTGTGTTTTCCGCTGACCCGGAGACACTTTTGGGTATCCGCCACGCGTTTGTGGGGAGCAGGCTTATTCCCTAAAAAATAGTCCTTGAACTGGTTCATCCCCGCATTGGTGAACAACAGTGTGGGATCGTTCTTGATTACGATGGGCGCGGAAGGCAGAATGACATGGCCTTTGGATGCAAAGAAATCAAAGAATTTCTGGCGGATTTCTGCTGAAGTCATGGGCATAAATGCGGAATTGGGTCAATTTTTGGGGCAAACGGTTATATTTGCCTGCATACCCCTGAAGGGCACACAAAAGTACATCATTTCGTCAAGCCTGGCCGGGCGGAAGACCGCCCAGCACCGGATCGTATGAAGAAAGTAAAGTACTACTACAATACCAATACCCTCCGGTATGAAAAACTGGTTGTCCCGCTCCGGGTCAAGCTCCTTCGTATCCTGGGATTCCTGGCCACCGCCATTGTGACCGGGCTGATTATTGTAGCCTTCGCCTTCCGATTCCTGGACTCTCCAAAAGAAAAAATCCTCAGGCTTCAATATGAACGCTCGCAGCAGGACCTGGGCGCCATCAACGGACGGGTGCGGGATATGGAGAACCGTCTGAAACAACTGGAAAAAAGAGACAACGAAGTCTACCGCACCATTTTCGAGGCCAACCCCGTCCCGGACAGCGCCCGGGCCAAACAATTGGAAATGGAACAGGAAATCAGGCTGGTTTCCTCGATGGACGAAAACGAGCTGGCCTATTCCGTATCCCAAACCCTGCAAAACATCAATGCCCGCATGCGGTTCCAGGAAAAATCCTACCTGGAAATCGAAGACATGATCAAAGACAAGGAAAAACTCCTGGCAGGTACGCCTGCCATCCAGCCCGTAAGCAATAAAGACCTCAACAGGGTGGCATCGGGCTATGGTTACCGGATCGACCCTGTTTACAAAACCGTCAAGTTCCACGCGGGACTGGACTTTTCCGCCCCCCAGGGCACACCCATCTATGCCACTGCCGATGGCAGGGTCCGGCTTGCGGGGAACAGCGGCAACGGCTATGGGAACCATGTGATCATCAACCATGGCTTTGGCTATGAAACCCTTTACGGGCATATGGTCCGGGTGAAAGTCCGCAATGGCCAGACGGTCAAGAGAGGGGAAGTCATAGGATGGGTGGGCAGCACCGGAAAAAGCACGGGACCGCACCTGCACTATGAGGTGCACAAGGGAAGCCGCACCCTGGACCCGATTTACTTCTTCTATAACGACCTGACTCCGGAGCAATACCAGCAAATCCTGAAACTGGCAGCTTCCAGTAACCAGTCGTTCGACTAACCTCCGACCGCAGATTCCACGTACTGTTGATAAAATTCTAGCCTGATCTTTGTTGTATCCTTCTAAATTCGAGTCATGTTAGCACAGCTGGATCTTTTTGCTTCTTTGGAATCACAGGCGCCGGAGGAAAAAATCAAAAGCAGACGCCTCGCGCCGCCCGCTATCATTGAAGTGGAAGATCCTTCGCCAAAAGCGGAAAAAAAGATCAGCGTGCTTCGGCCGGTGGAAGAACGACACCAGGCCGTCACCATCGGCGGCGAGAAAAAACCTGAAAACCGGGAATCCATCTCTTCGGTGGTCATCGTGCCCGATCAGAAAATGGAAGAAGCCGCGGTGGAGGAGAAAACGGAAGCGCAGGAACCCCTTAAAAAAAGTACCCGCGGCAGGAAATCCATAAAAGAAATGGACCTGGAATCTGCCCGTATTGAAATTCCGGCAGATGACCAGCTTTATAGCAAACAATATTATGCCATCGGGGAAGTGGCCGCCATGTTTCATGTCAATGCATCCCTGCTTCGCTATTGGGAGTCTGAATTTGATCTGCTGAAGCCGCGCAAGAATAAAAAAGGAGATCGTTTTTTTCGCCCAGATGATATCAAGCACCTTAAAATGATTCATCATCTGCTAAGAGAGAAAAAATATACTATCGAGGGTGCAAGGGCCTATTTGAAAAAATCCGGAAAAAGAAATGAGCAATTTGAGGCGATTGAAAGCCTTCGGAATATTCGCACATTCCTGCTGGAACTTCGGGCAGGACTCTGACCGGATAACAGGATCCTTTTTATCGTGGCGCGACGGTGCAAACAGGCAAAGGCCCGACAGCACTGGCACTTGCTGTTATAAATAAAATCCGGCCCGCAGCGCCAGCCTCCGGTAATCCCGGTTCTCCACCACGCCATTTTGCTGCAGGGACGCCTGCTGGTATCGATATCCAAAACTTACCAGGAATCCTTTTTCACTGATCAGGTTGATCTTGAAGCCAATGCCGATGGCGGCGGAAAGTCCTCCTTCATAGGTGATGCGCTCATTGCGGGTGGCGTTGAACCCGTAGCCAAAATCAGCAAAATAAAATGGAATGAAATCACCGGATCGGATGATATCTCCGCGGACGCTGCCAAAAAGGGGAATGATGGTTTCCGTGGCGAATAAGTCGGCTCCAATCCCCACCCCCGTGAAAAGCCTGCGCGAGAAGCGATAACCGTTCACCATCTGAAAAGAGAAAGCCGCGGTGGTGACATTATCCGGCGTGGTGCGGGTGGTGGCCAGTGCGCCGATCTCCGTGAAATGTCCAAATCTCCTGGGCAAAGGGGAAGTGGACTGCGGGTTAGCCGACTGACAAAATCCGTGAACAGACATGAAACAAAGCACCAGAAAAAAAATGTGTTTCCTCAGCATACGCTTCAATCAAATGGTTCCGGAATACGGATGAAAGACACTCCTTCCTTCAGGCATCGGCCCAGGACTTGAATGCGGATACCCTTTCCCTGCTTACCACGGCTTCGTCCGAATGGCTGCCCGCGAGCAGGGAAATCTTGAGCCGGCTGTTATGATATGATTTTATTTCACGGATGGCATGTATGCTGCAGATCACGCTTCGGTTGAGACGGAAAAAATCCCGCGGATCGAGGTCTTCCTGCAGTTTTTCCAGTGTGGTATCCAGTGGAAAACGCATGCCTTCACGCGTCAGTAAAAATACCGTTTTCCCCTCGGAAACGAAATAAGCCGCCTGGCAACTTTCCACGAAAAACATCCTGCTTCCTGTTTTTACCAGGAAACGATTCCGGTATTGTTTCTCCGGCTTTCGGATGGATTGGATGACTTCCCGGATCTGGCTCGTGATGCTATGGTAACCCGTGAGGCTGCGGTATTTTTTGACGGCCCTTTCCAGCGCTTCAGCCGTCACCGGCTTCAACAGGTAGTCAATGCTGAATAACCGGAAAGCTTCGAGCGCATATTGGTCATAGGCTGTGGTAAATATCACAGGGCAATGCACTTCCACCTGGGAAAAAATGCTGAAGCTGATGCCATCCGCGAGTTCAATGTCCAGCAGCACAAGGTCAGGTTGCGGACTGGCTTTGAACCAGTCTACGGACTCTTCCACGCTATCCAAAACGGCTAAAACCCGGATGTCCGCATCCATTTCCCGGAGGAGCATCTCCAATCTCGAGGCCGCCAGTGGCTCATCTTCGATAATCAGTACTTGCATGTTGATGGATCTGTTGAATCCATAACAGGCCTGAAGAAAAACTGTTTAAACAGAATGGGAATAAATTAGAGGGAGGGAAACCCTGAATACGGCGCTGTCCTGGTAAACCTGCAGGATCCTCCCCGTACTGAGTTTCAGGCGCTGACGGATATTGGACAGGCCTACCTGGGTGGAAGGTTCTTTGTCCTGCCGGGGCTGAATGTTGTTTTCCACCACCAACGCACCTTCCGTATCCGTATAGATTCTTACCTCCAACGGTTTCCTGGATGATACCACATTGTGTTTGATGGCATTCTCCACCAGCATCTGCAGGGCAATGGGGATGACCTGGTGCATTAATTTGTCAGGCGCGATGTCGAGATTCACCTGCAATCCGTCCCCAAAGCGCTTTTCGAGCAGGTATAGATAAGGACGGATGAATTCCAGCTCCTCCTTGAGCGGTATCAGGTTGGAATCCTGGTTCCTTAGAAGGGTCCTGTATACCGTAGAAAACTTTTCGATGAAGATATTGGCTTCTTCATTTTTGTGCATGATCAGCGAAGAAAGCACATTCAGGTTGTTGAACAGAAAATGAGGGTTAACCTGGTTACGCACTGCCTGCAGGCTCGCCTGAGTGTTTACCGCACGGAGTTCTTCGGCTTCCAGCTCTTTTTGCCGGTAGCCTTTCAGCAGATAGAAGATGGCGTGCAGGCATTGCAGAAACAGGTTTATCCGGAACGCAAAAAGGATGATGAGTTTACCCGCAATTTGCCATTCCTGTACCGTGTGTTGTGGCCTCAGCCATTTGGACAGCAGGAACGCGGAAACGCCTGCAACTGCCGCCACCAGCTGGCTGGCTAAAAAAATACCCAGCAGCGGATGGGATTTGCTGCCTCTTTTCAGCAGCTGACTGGAAACAATTTTTTCGAGGACCCGGTTTCCTTCCCATACCAACAAGCATATATACACGAAAACGGAAAGGATGATCCATGGGTTTTCCGAGATACCATAATAGCGGAAGGTTTCTGAAAACACCGTATTCAGGTAGGAATAGCTGGCAAGGACCACGATGAACAGGTATCGAAGGGAGTGGTTGAACATAGAAAAGAAAAGGACCGGCCTGTATGCCGGCCCTTTAACTCAGGTCATATGCTAGTGTGATTGAAATCGAACATATGGCTTAAGGAAGCAACACGCGGTCTATCACATGCACCACGCCATTGGTGGCGGTGATATTGGCAGCAGTAATGTTCGAAGAGACTGCCGTACTGGAGGCAATCTTTACCCTCGCGGGCGCCGTATTGATCAGCAGGTTGCCGCCCTGAAGCGTGGGCACATTTGTGTTGTTGATCAGGTCAGAGGCAAATACGTTGGTGGTGAGTACGTGATATTTTACAACGGTCTCAACGGTTGCCTGGGGCAGGGCGTTGATATCCGTAATGCCCGCTGCGCGAAATGCCGCGTTCGTGGGTGCAAAAACCGTGAACTTGCCGGGACCCGAGATGGCGGACAGAAGACCTGCCTTTGTTACTGCCTGGACCAGGAAGCTAAAGCTGGTATCGCCTGCAGCGATCTGAGCAATGGTGCGGGTAGGAGGAATCAATACATTGTTCATGACATGGACCACCCCATTGGCAGCCTGCACATTGGCCTGCTTCACACCGATTCCGTTGAAAAATACGCCATTGGCATTATTGGAAGCATAGAGTTGGGTGCCCAGCAGGGTGGTAATAGCATCGGACGCAGGCACATCTGAAGCGGTTACAAAACCCGGATGTACATGGTATTTCAGGATGCTGTCCACCCTTGAAACGGGCAGGGAAGCGATGACGGCCTCGGTGATACCTGCAGCATTGAATGCAGCATTATCGGGCGCAAAAACAGTGATTGGGTTGCTCGTAGCCAGTGCATCAGCCAAATTTGCTTTCAAAACGGCTGCTTCCAGGATGGAGAAATTCGGATCACTCACCACGAGATCCGTTACGGTTGGGTTTGTCTGGTTATCAGGTTCATCATCGTTACAGCTAACGGTGATCAGGGCCAGCGCGGTGATCGCCAAGAGCGACACACGAAAAATGGATGCCTTTTTCATACAATTGATTTTCGGATACTAACATCTGCCGAGGCATTCTGTTCAACTTTTTCCCGCTTATTTTGCCCAATTGTTGAAAAACACCGCTGAATCTACAAAAAAACAGTCCTGAATTGTTACTGCATCCTGGCTGCTTGTCGGCTGGTATCGGTTACAATCGGCGACTTTTTACCATACGTCCTTTCCCTGAGCTTGAGCTCATACCCTCCAGGGCCATCTTTGGACTTCATGACAATCACAAAAAAGTTATCATAATCGTTGTCCGCAATCTCCCTTATTCCTGGCCGAAGATTCAATTCAGTCAGCATCCGAAGCACGGTATTGCTATGCCCCACCACCAGGGAGTTTTTCTCGGCATCCAGCACCCGGTACAAGAACTTGGGAAGGGTATCATTGGAATAGGCCTGGATGGGAACTCCTGTCAGCAAACTAAGCGGCTCCGCGGTCTGCCTGGTTCTCCGGGTTTCCGTTGAGTAAATCGCTTCGATATTCTTTTTTCGAAGCAGGTGGCCAAGGTTCTGTGCCCGGTTCCTTCCCTCCTCGGTAAGGTCCGGGTCAGCGGAGGGCATCGTCCCTTTTTCGGCATGCCGGACAATGTAGATTTTAGTGGAACGGCAATCCGTTAATGTGAGTAACAGGAAGCCTAGGAACAGCAGGGCGAAGCATTTCATACATACCGGTTTACAAATACAAAAATCGTCTTTTCATCCCGTATTGCGGTTGATTTTCCCATGTCTGCCGCGTGATTTTCAAAGTCGAATGACTTGCAATCAGCCTCATTCAGCGATTAGTTTCGACGGATGAAATTCCCGTTGCGGACCTGGTGGGAGCAATCTCCGCTTTCCCGGATGCTGCTTTCGTTTTCCCTTGGTCTGGCTTGTGCGAACCTGTATCCGTACCTGACAACTTACTGGCTGCCAGGGTTTATGGGTTGCGGACTCGCATGCATCCCAATTTTCTTCCTGCCCGCCAGATGGAAACACCGGCTTCGCTTTGCAACCGGTGCCTTACTCTTTCTTCTTTTTCTGTCTGCCGGGGGACTACATATGGCGCTCAAATCAAATACGCCACACAATCCGGCAACAAATCCCGGTATCAAAACCCCATGGGTATTGACCGTGATCTCTGCACCGGTCTATACGCGGTCCGGCATTCGATTCGAAGCCAGGATTGCCCAAAGAAGCCAGGGGTCAGCGTTGCAGTTCCTGAAGGGTCACTGCATAGTCTATCTGAGGGATAGTTTGATGAAACCCTATATGCCTGGCTCCCGGTGGGTGATTCGGACAGGTCCTGTTCCGATCCTCAAAAGCAGTAACCCCGGGGCGCCTGATTATCGTGGCTATCTGCAGACCCGCGGCATCCTATACCAGGTTTTTCTTCAACCTTCGGAACTCGTCATGGCAGGTAACAGCCCCTGCACAGACCTCGCTGGGAACCTTGAGAAACAGAAAGCAGAACTGCTGGCAATTCTCCAACACCATCTCCGGGATCCCCAGGTACTGGGGTTGGCCGAAGCCATCCTGCTGGGGTCAAAAATGCATTTGGATCCCGCCATCACCAGTGCTTTTTCAAAAACGGGCGTGATGCATGTGATTGCGATATCGGGCATGCACCTCAGCCTGATTTTCACGCTGCTGATGGCGATGTTCCGGTTTGTGCCGGCAGGCAGATACCGTCTGCTGGTTTCACTGCTCATTGCCCTTCCCGCCATCTGGTGGTTCAGCCTGCTGACAGGGGGTTCTGCCTCCGCGATCCGCAGCGCCATCATGTGCACCCTGCCGGTTACCGGCCTTGCCTTTTCCAGGAGAATCCTGAACCTGAACAACCTCTCTGCTTCCGCCTTGCTGATGCTCTTTTATGAGCCCCACTGGATCAGGGATCCAGGTTTTCAATTGAGTTTTGCCGCACTGCTCGGCATCCTGGTCTGGCAATCCGGGATCCATGGTTGGCTGAGGTTCAGCAACCCGGCGCTGAAAGCCTGCTGGAATCTCGTCTCTGTGACGCTCGCTGCTCAGATTTTCACCACACCGCTGGTGCTTTTTTATTTTCACCAGTTTCCCCTGCTCTTCCTTTTTGCCAATATCTGCGCCGTTCCGCTTTCATCCCTGGCCCTCGTAACCGAAATTTTGCTCTGCTTTTGTGCATTTTCAGAAACCCTCTCGGCCCCCCTTGCTTTCCTCGTCGATGGACTCCTGCGCATGCTGTTACATTCCGTGGATGGATTCAGCCAGATTCCCGGTTCCGTGATCAAGCCCGTGTATCTGGATTTGTCCAACGTGCTTTGCATCACGCTGAATGTACTGTTGCTGAAATCCTGGCTTGTATCCAGGAAACCTCGTCGTTTACTGGTTTTTCTGGCCAGCATTCTTGTCAGCACGATAAGCGTTTTTCACTCGGGCTGGATGTCCCATTCCCAGCATTGGGTTGCCATTCTGCAACAGCGTAATGCGAGCATCCTCGCCCATGTCCGGGGACGCAGCGCGAGGGTTTACCTGGCTGATCTTCAGTCAAACGACCTGCACAACCCTGCCCTTCCTGTAGCGCAACTGATACAATTCTTCCGGATCCGGGATCATAAGCTGGTCCCGCTACAGGCTGATCAGCTGAGCATCATAAAAACCGGAACCGTTGAAATCATGATGGCCCGTAGTCCTTATCCCCCATCGCTTCCTCATCCACACCATCCTTTTCGCATCCTGGTTTTATGCCAAGGAGCGGGATCCAACTTGCAGGACTGGCTAAAGGTAATAGGGTGTAAACAGGTGGTGGTAGACGGCTCTCATCCCTTGTGGAAAATTCAGGGGTGGGAGAAAGAGGCTGAAAAACTACCTTTGCCGCTCCATTTGACCCCGCGGGACGGGGCTTTTCTCCTGGACTGCAACAACCCCAACCGATATGCAAAAAAAAATTGAGGCTGCACTGATATCTGTTTTTTACAAAGATGGCCTCGAACCCATCGTGAAACTCCTTCACCAGCAGGGGGTCACCATTTATTCCACCGGCGGTACCCAGGCCTTTATCGAGCAATTGGACATCCCCTGTGTACCGGTGGAAGAAGTCACTTCCTATCCTTCCATCCTGGGAGGGCGCGTGAAGACCCTGCATCCGAAGATTTTCGGCGGCATTCTGGGTCGCCGTTCACTCGATCAGGACCGCAGGGAAATGCAGGAATACGAGATTCCGGAAATCGACCTGGTCATTGTGGACCTCTACCCGTTTGAGGAAACCGTGGCCAGCACAAGCGATGAAAAAGCGATCATCGAAAAAGTGGACATCGGGGGACCTTCCATGATCCGGGCCGCGGCGAAGAATTTCCAGGAACTGCTGGTGGTTGCATCCAGGGAAGATTATGGCCGGCTCCATGATATGCTTGCCGCGCAGCAGGGACAGACCTCGCTTGAACAAAGAAAATCCTTCGCTGCCCGTGCTTTTGCCATCGTTGCGCACTATGATGTGGTCATCGCCCAATATTTCAACCCGGACTCCTCCGCTCAATTCCTTCAATCCTTCCAGCGGCCGGTGGTGATGCGCTATGGCGAGAATCCGCATCAGCAGGCCGTCTATTTTGGAGCCCTCGAAAACCTGTTCACCCAGAAAAACGGTAAAGAGCTCTCTTACAACAACCTCGTGGATGTGGACGCCGCACTGCAACTGATCCGTGAATTCACGGCACAACCGGCGCCATTTGATACCGTCTTCGCCATCATCAAACACACGAATGTGTGTGGCATCGCCGCAAGGTCTACCGTCAAAGAAGCCTGGGAAGCTGCCCTGGCGGGCGATCCTGAGAGCGCTTTTGGCGGCGTCCTGGTCTGCAACAGGGAAATCGATCCCCAAACGGCGGAAGCCATCCAGGAAATCTTTTTTGAAGTGCTGATTGCCCCATCCTTTGATCCCTCAGCCCTGGAGATCCTCAGCGCCAAAAAGAACCGGATCCTCCTTCAGCAAAAAGAACAGGTTCTGCCCAGGATGCAGTTCAAATCACTGCTCAACGGTGTCTTACAGCAAAGTATAGACGAAGGCAATATCGAGAAATGGGAGGAAGCCGGCGGACGTCAGAGTACCGGGGCGGAAAAACAGGAACTGATCTTTGCAAACCTGGTCTGCAAGCATTTAAAATCAAACGCCATTGCCCTGGTCAAAAACCACGCGTTGATTGGAAAAGGCTGCGGACAGACTTCGCGGATCGACGCCCTGCGTCAGTCGCTCGAAAAAGCCCGCCAATTCGGCGCCAGCACCGAAGGTGCCGTTATGGCCAGTGATGCCTTTTTCCCTTTTGATGATTGCGTACGGATGGGTCACGAAGCGGGCATCCAGGCCTTTATCCAGCCCGGGGGGTCTATCCGGGATAAGGACTCAGTGGCATACTGCCAGGCAAATCAACTGGTCCTGGTCATGACCGGACGCAGGCATTTCAGGCACTAGCAGCGTACGAATCGCAGTGCAGACCAGGTCCAAAGCAAATCATTGACATGAAAGGGACAAGATTCATAAACTTCTTCGAAGACCTGTTCAACACGGCAAGGATGTCCCTGCAGCCCCTGCATCCCTCGAGGCATTCTGAAAAATCCCGTGCCTTGTTTGCAGTAGGCCTGGTCAGTTTTTTCTGGGGAACCACCTGGCTCGCCTCAAAAAGGGGTGTGGAACATATGCCTGCCCTGCAGCTGGCGGGAATCCGGCAGCTGCTGGGGGGTGGCATCTACATCGTTTTTTTCGCGCTGCGCGGACATAAATGGCCCAGCCTCAAACAACTCATCCGGTTCACATGGATGAGCGTGCTCATGTTCGTGGTGAGCAATGGATTCAGCACCTGGAGCGTGCAGTATATCCCCAGTGGCTTGGGCGCTGTCATTGGCGCCATTTCGCCCATTTGGATCGCACTCTTCAGCCTCGTGCTTTTCAGGGATACACGGATCAACTGGACAACCGCCCTGGGCCTGGTCCTCGGCTTCGGCGGTATCCTGATCATCTTTTACGATTACCTGGATGCCCTCCTGAATTCCCAATTTTCCCTGGGCATTATCCTGGGCCTGATTGCCACCATGACCTGGGCGCTGGGCACCCTCTTCACCGTCAGACATGCCAAAGACCTGGACCCGTATTACAGCATCGGTTGGCAGATGTTCCTGAGCGGCATCATCCTCACGTTGACGGCCAGGGTCAGCGGACAGCATATCCCCATCCGGGAAATCCCTTCCACGGCCTGGTATTCCATCGCCTATCTCGTGATCGTTGGATCCATCATCACGTTTGCAGCCTTCATCTATGCCTTGAAAAGACTGCCTGCGGCACAAGCTTCCATATATGCCTATATCAATCCCATTGTAGCAGTGGTGATAGGCGCCCTGCTGAACCACGAGAAACTCAATTTCTGGATTGCAGGAGGTACCCTGATAACCCTGCTTGGCGTGTACCTTGTCAATACGGGATTCAGGAAAAAAGCGGATGGGTAAGGACCGGGCTCAGAGATCCCAGTAGACCACTTCCTGCAGAAAGAGGCTGTACATATCCCGCCAGCTCTTGCATGCGGCGTTTTCACTGAGCATGCTGTTGTGAAAGATCGTGTACATGGAACCGCCGGTTGTCTTGACGGCGTCATGGAATTTCTTCAATTGAAGATAAGCCTCAGAAGCCGTTTTTCTTTCCGCATACCTGGCCGTTGCATCCATGAAACAGAATGGGTGGACCCGAAGGGATGTGGAGGTCTCCTGCTCAAGATCGTACCAATTAAAAGGTGAAGCGATGGAAGCACGAAAGCCGTTTGCTGCTCCATAGCCCATCGAGTATTCATCCCGCATCCCCAGCGCCAGCAGCTCCTGGCAGGTCTGCGGCATACGCATCCGGATATAGTGCTGCCTGCTGTTGGTCAAGTCCCTTCCAATGATGGTTTCCATATACTTCTTTTCGTCAGCCAGCAGCTGCCTGTCCTCCCCGCCCTGCCAGGAAGGATGCAATCCAGTCTGGTAGCCCGCGGCATGGTATTTCACCAGGCTCCGGAACCTTGGATCCTCCCGGTCCGTGTTTTTGTCCGCATTGCCGGGCTTTTTCGCCAGCAGGAAAAAATAAATGGGACGCAGCTGGAAACGGAGATGAAGCGCATCCAGCCACTCGTATACATCATACGGGTCCCGCCGATAACCGGCAAGCACCGAAATTCGGTTTCGCATTTCCTCAATTTTTCCGCTCAGCAGATCCCGGATCCATCCGCCCAGGCTCCTGATTAAGGGTCTGCCGAGGTAGGCAAAAGCGATGTCTATATCGTAGGTGGGGATGAATCGAAAAACGGGTTCGGGAATAAACACGCCCGGGTTCTTCGCCCGAAGTATGGACCGGAACCATCGCATCCACTCATTAATGAGTGGCCTTTCCAGGAATCCATGCCTGAATGCGATTGATCCGTGGAAATCGTAGCGCCCGAATGCGTCCGGTTGACCGGGAAGATATTCCTCATAGCGGGTGGCCAGAAAGAAGGCAGCGCCCAATACATCGAACCCCATCTCACCGCCTTCGGTGGGAAACATTACTGGCAAGGACTCCGTTTCCCCAACAGTTGGCTCAATAGCCCTCACTCCACGCTCACTAAGCAGTCCCTCCGGCACCACATGGATTTCATTTTCGGTTATTCTATACCGTGAGTAGTTGACACGGGGACCAGTGTATTGCAGAAATTGTTGCCTGTCCGGTGTTGTTTCATAATCCATCCTGCATACATCCCGGAAAAGCAGCCCGCAGGCGTAGGCAAAGCGGCAGCCTTGCTCTTCCGAGTAAATCAATAAGCTTCTACCGGATGGATGCGTCACCGGCATGTCCGTGTGTTCAGGATTTGCCATGCATTTCCTTCCACTGCTGGTTGAACGTTTTGCGGGCGAATGAGATGCCGGAGCGGTGTGCCGACCATGACTTGAACATCCGGTTGACCACCCAGTTTTTGATCTGTCCGCTTCCTGTATTCATCAGGCCACGGTGAAGTGAAGCCTGCTTCCAGGCTTTCCATGCCAGCTTTTCTGCCAGGGTGGTTGCCCCTTCTTCCACTGCAACCGCCCTGTTATCCAGCAACAGCTCATGGAGGTTTATTTTCACCGCGCAGACTTCGGTGCAGTTGCCGCACAGGGATGAGGCGTAGCTGAGGTGTTTCCATTCTGCCATTCCGGATAAATGCGGCGTGATGACACTGCCGATTGGACCGCTGTAAGTGGTGCCATAACTGTGCCCACCGATATTTTTATAGACCGGGCAGGCATTGAGGCATGCTCCGCAACGAATGCAGTAAAGGCTTTCCCGTGAGCGTGGATTGGCCAGGATATTGGTCCTTCCATTATCCAGGAGAATCACGATCATTTCTTCCGGACCATCTGTTTCGCCGGCTTGCCTGGGCCCGCTGACTATCGTATTGTAGACGGTAATCTGCTGCCCTGTGCCAAATGTGGCCAGTAAAGGCCAGAACAGCGCAAGGTCTTGAATGGAGGGAATCACTTTCTCAATGCCCACCACCACGATATGGGTTTTGGGCCACGCGCAACTGAGGCGCGCGTTCCCCTCGTTTTCCGTCAGGGCAATACTGCCGCTGTCCGCCAGCAGAAAATTTGCGCCGGTCACGCCCACTTCCGCGGCCGTGTATTTCGCTCGCAGCTGGTCCCTGGCTACCAGGGTAAGGGCCTCGGGCCCGAGACCCGGGACCGTATTGAGTTTCTCCGTGAACAATTTCGCCACATCTTCCTTGCTTTTGTGCATTGCCGGCGTGACAATATGATAAGGGGGTTCCCCGTCCAGTTGCTGGATATACTCGCCCAGGTCTGTCTCCACGGACTCGATTCCGGCCTCCTGCAGAAAATGATTGAGGTGTATTTCCTCCGTGGCCATGCTTTTGCTTTTGACCAGGGTTTTACAGTTTTTATCCCTGCAAATCTGCAGGATGGCTTGCTGGGCATCTTCGCTCGTTTCTGCCCAAATCACCCGTCCTCCCCGTTTGTTGAACCTGGATTCAAAAGACTCCAGCATCTGGTCCATCTGTTCAATGGATTTCCATTTGGCATTTTTGGCCATTTTCCGCGCTGCTTCCAGGTCCCTGAACTGCTTTTTCCCCTGGGGGACCACGGAATTATACTTACCAATATTGAAATTGATCTTCCGGCGATGTTCGAGATCCGCGGCCCTGACCGTGCTTTTCGCCATAAATGTTGCGGACTGCTCAGACATGGAAATACCGTTTATTTATTGATTGATCTGACCGGATCGCTGTTGATGATAGGCCTCCAGGCCTTCATAAAATCCTATCCCGTATTTCCTGACTATGGCATCTTTCAGGAACCGGAAAACCGGAACTTTCAATTTTTCACCCAAGGCACAACCCGGCGCGCATAAGGTTTCCCGCGGTTCATAGTTCATCATCTCATACCCGTTGTATTTGCTTTTTTTGACCTTAATGGGATAGAGGTGGCAGGAGATGGGCTTCTTCCATCGGGTGGCTTGCTGAAGATAGGCGCTTTCAAAAATGCATTTGATGATGCCTTTCTCATCGCGGATACCAAAAGCGCAAATACCGCCGTCCACCGTTGGCGTTACCCAGCCAAATTCCTTGTCGTAACGGTACAATCCCACACGTTCGATTTCAGCAAGTCCTTCAGCGGTAAGGTTTGGCTTCACCACATCAAATGCTTCCCGGATGAAATCCAGCTCCTCGTCCATCAGGGGAGCGCCAGCATCTCCATCTTCGCAGCAACCGCCTTTGCATTTTGTGAGATCGCAGACGAACTGCGCTTCAATAACGTCTTCGCTGATGAGTACATGATCGATGGCAATCACTCCGATGGTATTTGAACAAAAATAATCAATCCAAACCGGAAAGGGCTGAATTGTGGAACCCAGGTCAGCGTATATAAACTAGTTTTTCCAGCGAAAGGTCCTGATCAGATGACGCATATCTTCTTCCAGGAATTCATTAACCACGGCAAGGGAATCCGCATTGGGCGCCGTATCGAAATAAAGGGCACCACGCAAAAAATGCCGGTTGGTGTCAGTGAGGTAGAACTGCCGGGCAGTAGCTGCATTGCCCTCTACCTTGAAATATACGCCTCCCGCTCCCAACGGCGTCTGGAAGACGGAATCCTGGATCCCGCTGGCCTTGACCGTGTGTTTGTAGGTCATCCGGTAAGCTTCCTCCCGCATCCCTTCAAAGGTATTGCGGACGATGGAATCCCGGTATCCTGTGGCGGTTTTGACTTTATAAACGGAATTCCCTCCCACGGTTTTATAGCTCAGGTAAATCCTGCCATTGAATTGCGGGAAATCCAGGTTGATCCAGTACGGGTTATCCGCATTGCTGTCGAACAAGGAACTGTCTTTCATCACCCTGCTATAGACAGGGTACTCAAATCGGTACGGATATCCCGGCTCGTCAAAGACCTGGTAAGAACGCGCCGGAAATTCAATCAGGTAGTACGCTCGCTCCCGGGGCGTGAACGGGCTGTTGCATGCGAAAAGGATCACAAGACCAAAAAGAAAACGGGAAAAGCGCATCGGAAGTAAATTCATAAAAGTGGAACTAGGATGGCTGTATGATGACCTGTACCCTGATGATGCGATTTTTATCCAGTTCCATGACCTTCAGTTTGAAATCGCCCACGGCAATTTCCTGTCCAACCGCGGGGATTTCGCCTGCAAGTTCCAACAGCAGCCCCGCCATGGTTTCACTATCGCCCCTGACCCCGTCAAAAGTATCCACGGGAAGGGTCATAATCCGGCAGGCATCGTTTATCATGGTGCGGCCCTCAAACTCATAGTTATACTCATCGATCCGTGCGTTCCCGGACTCTTCATCGTCAAATTCATCTCGAATATCTCCAATGACCTCCTCCAGGATATCCTCCAGGGTTACGATGCCTTCCGTGCCACCGAACTCGTCCACCACCACGGCAAAGTGTACCCGCTTTTGCTGAAACTCCTGCAAGAGGTCTTCAATCAACCTGTTTTCATGCACAAAATAGGGCTGACGCACCAGGGTATGCCAGTTGAAATCAGAAGCCTCTTCCAGGTGCGGAATGATGTCCTTGGTATGGATGATCCCTGTGATCTGATCCAGGTTCCCCTGGTAGACGGGCAACCTTGAATAGTGCAACTCTTCAACGCTCCGGATCAGGTCCGGGAATGAGGTACCCGCTTCCACACCATGCACATCCAGCCTGGACTTCATGACCTGCCTGACCGTAATATGTCCAAATTTGATGATTCCTTTGAGCATATTCTTCTCTTCTTCCGTTGCATCCTGGGGCGTGGTAAGGTCGATGGCCTGGTCCAGTTGTTCCAGGCTGTAGGCATTGGTCTTGCCGCCACCCAGGGTTTTTTCAATCCGCTCCCCGAATCCAGCGGCCCAGATACTGATGGGTCTGAACAGCCAATGAACCCCGGTGACGATCGAAGAAGCATAGTATGCAAAGCGGAGATTGTTCTGCGCGGCCCAGACTTTTGGCAATGTTTCAGAAAATAGGATGAGCAGGGAACTGACAAGCACCACTTTGACGAAAAGAGAGAAAAAGAAATTCGACTGTGTATCCATCCAGGTATTGACCAGGAAATTACAGGTGATGATGATGGCGAGGTTGATCATCGTATTCGCAATCAGGAGGGACGCAAGCGTGATCCGCGGTTCCTCCAGCAGTTTCAGGATCCTGCGGGCAGCAGGAAGCTGCTTGGTCTTTAACAGGTTAATGTCTTTGAATGAAAGAGAAAACAGGGCCACTTCCGCGCCGGAAACCATGAAGGAGAGCAGGATGAGGGCCAGCAGGACAAAGACCACAATGGTCATGACCGCCTGTGGCTGAATCGCCAAATAGACAGACCCGGGCAGAACTTGAAAGAATCCGGTTATCAGGTCCTGGTTCAAAGGATGGTATTTGGTTTAAAAAGGAAGCCCGTCCTGGCCAACAGAAAGGCAGGTCCGATGGCCTGCCTGGTATCCGGGGGACAAAAATAATAAAATCTCACCGGGATCAATAGGGCATATCCGGGGAAACATCCCCCAGTCCGTCCAGATCATCGGGTCCGCCTGCATCGAAGCCTGGCCCGCTGCCCCCTCCGGGACCCGCCCCTTCCGCCCTTTTATCCAGCATGATCAGGTTATCGCCTACCACCTCGGTGGCAAATTTCCGATGGCCTTCCTTATCGTCCCAGTTCCTAGTCCGCAATCGTCCTTCCACATAGATCAGTGAACCCTTGTGCAGGTACTTCTGTGCCAGTTCAGCCAGTCCGCGCCAGAGCACAACGGTGTGCCATTCCGTCTGGCTGATCAGTTTTCCTGTTCGGTCCTTGTATGTTTCAGTAGTAGCGAGGGGAAACTTGGCAACTGCAATATTCCCTTCTAAAAACTGGACATCGGGGTCCTTGCCGAGGTTACCAATCAGCATAACCCTGTTTACGCCGCGCATACTAAAAAAATTTCGTTCGGGTCTTTGGTTCGTCTATCCTTATAAATATACCTCATTTTTATGAAGACGGTATGTGAAATCAGGCATATACGGATGCTTCCCGGAAATAATCCGCTACGGTCTTCGGAAATGCCATTCGGGAAAGCTGATCCAGGGCATACCAGGCGTATCCCGAGGGAACCCTTCCCCCTTTCTTCAACGGACCAACAGGGCTAAACGAAATATGGATCTCCTGATGCGTCAATAACTGTTTTCGATAGATCGGCTTGCCAGGTTTTTGCAGGACAAAGGCTGAAAGCCATGGCTCCTCTTTTATCTTCTCATTCAATTGCGCCGCTGTCAGGGGTCGTTCAGATTCAACGAGGAAGGGCTCATACAAATGTCTCCAGACATCCTTCTCGGGTCTCTGTCTGAGCATAACCTGTTTGCCTGAGTAGATCACCAGGTAATGAAACCATCTGCGCCTGCGGGCCGGACGCGGGCTCTTAAATGGAATATCGGATACCCGTTCCTGTTGAAAAGCCAGGCAAATGGATTGCATAGGGCAAAGGCTGCAGCGTGGCTGCTGGGGACTGCAAACCGTAGCACCAAAGTCCATCATGGCCTGGTTATATAACCCCGGCTCCGCTCGGTCCAGGCACTGGTCCGCCAGGTCCTGGATATGTTTCTTTACGGCTCCGCTGGTTACAGGATCCGCGATCCCAAAAACGCGGGCAAGCACCCTGGTAACATTCCCATCCACCACTGCATGGGGAAGATTAAAGGCAAAAGAGGCAATGGCCGCCGCTGTGTAAGGCCCCACCCCTTTTAGGCCAAGTATTTCCGGATAGCTGTCCGGAAACTGTCCACCAAGAGTCTGGTGAATTTGCCGGGCGGTGTGGATCAGGTTTCTGCAGCGACTGTAATACCCTAACCCTTCCCAGCATTTGAAAACCTCCTGTTCCGGAGCCAAGGCCAGGTCAGCAATGGATGGGTAACGATGAACAAAGCGCTCGTAATAAGCCCAACCCTGCTCCACCCTGGTCTGCTGGAGGATGACTTCGCTGAGCCAGATCCGGTAAGGATCTTTTTCCCCCTTCCAGGGCATTTGCCGCTGATTTTCAAGCCGATTCCAATCCATCAAAAATTGTCTGAATCTCAATTGCATTTGTTTTCAGCGTATTATCCATTGTTTAGGACCAGAATTCCCGTGTAGCATACAATTTTTATAAAAAAAGTCCGTTCATTATACACCAGTGGCGTGTATAATTGATTGATTTATCTAATTTTATCGCCACTTCGGAACCTTGGTTCCGAACCCCCTTCCGGGGAGGGGAAAAAAACAAATCACCATATCCCATTTTTTGAAAAAATCGCCCAAAATGAGAAAAGCCGACCTCATCAACAACATTGCTGAAAAAACCGGAATCCCTAAAGTAGACGTACTGGTTGCCCTGGAAACCATGTTCAAGGAAGTCAAAGAGTCCCTTGCACAGGGAGAAAACATCTATATCCGAGGATTCGGAAGTTTTATTACCAAGAAACGCGCCGCAAAAATAGGCCGTAATATTAAAAAGAATACCGCCGTTCATATTCCTGCCCACTTTATCCCTGCATTCAAACCTGCCAAAGAATTTGTCCAGGAAGTTAAAAAACTTCAAATTGACGCCCGGATTAACGAAGATGGAGCCGAAGAAATGGCCGAAGCACGTTAACTTTGCGGCAAATGTCTAGAATTTGAACAGGCAACAATGGATTGTTGCAGGCAGTGGTATACTATTACTTTTCTCCCTGTACTTTTTCGGAAGGACAAAGCCCCATGCCAAAGGAACCGCTTTGGCCGAAGCCCCCGTACAGGATCATGCGGATCATGCGGAGGCCATGGGCATCGAAGACATTCTTCGCCAGGCCAAACAGAGACTGAGTCCCGCACAGGCAACCCGGGTCACCGCACTCGAAAACAGCCTGAGCCGGGGCGATCTGGTTACCCGGAAAATCAACCTCTACGGCCAATTGGCCGCCTACTGGAAGGACAGCGCAAAGGTCTATGAACCCTACATCTGGTACCTGGGCGAAAAGGCTAAATTGGAAAATTCTGAAAAAAACCTCAACTTTGCCGCCCATTCTTACCTGGAAGAACTCCGTGGCGTTTCTGATCCTGCCTTGAAAAGATGGATGGCCATACAGGCTAAAGACCTTTTCACCCGTTCCCTGGAACTGAATCCGGCCAATGACTCCGCGAAAGTGGGGTTGGGAAGTACCTATTTCTTTGGTGCGGGTGGAGAAGTGTCTCCCATGGAAGGAATCATGTCCATCCGTGAGGTGGCCTCCAAAGACAGCACCAACTTGTTCGCACAGTTTATGCTTGGATATGGGGGAATGATCTCAGGCCAACTGGACAAAGCGGCCCAGCGTTTTGAAACGGTGCTCCGCAGGGACCCTGAGAATACGGAAGCGGTCTTTCTGCTGGCGGAGACCTACGAAAGACTGGGAGACAAAGAGAAAGCACTCCAGTGGTACGAAACCGGCCGGTCCAGGGTCTCCAACCCGGAAATGTTGAAAGCACTGGAAGACAAGATGAACTCATTGAAATAATTGATAACGAACTAAAACAACGCATTATGCCTTGCGGTAAAAAAAGAAAGCGTCATAAAATTGCCACCCACAAACGTAAAAAACGGCTGAGGAAGAACCGTCATAAGAAACGGAGCAAGTAATGCTGAAAGGCCCGGTTTGATGGCCTTACAGTTTGATCTCAAGATAGCCTGCCATCCCCACGTACATGCATGCACGCCTGTATATCCGGTTTGGTCAATTGTGTTGCGGATGTATTAAAGTGCCAGACGCTTGAATAAAGAACTTATTATAAATGCTGCTCCGCAGGGCGTGGAAATCGCCTTGTTGGAAGACAAAAAGCTGGTGGAACTGCACAATGAAAAAGCAGATGCCAGTTTTGCCGTGGGTGATCTTTACCTCGGTAAGGTAAAGAAGCTCATTCCCGGGCTCAATGCGGCATTCGTGGATGTGGGTTTCGAGAAAGACGCGTTCCTGCATTATACTGACCTGAGCCCCTACGCGAGGTCCCTGCTCAAATTCACGCAACTGGCCATGCAGGAAAAAAGCGCGGAGGGATTCGATTTCTCCCGCTTTGAAACAGAACCTGAAATCATTAAGACGGGGAAGATCACAGAGGTGCTTGGGCAAAAACCCAATATCCTGGTGCAAATCCTCAAGGAGCCCATTGCCGCCAAGGGCCCAAGGCTCAGTTGTGAAATCTCCCTGCCTGGCCGTTTTGTGGTGCTGACGCCATTTAACGACGTCATTGCCGTATCCCGTAAAATCCATTCTTCCGAAGAGCGCAGAAGACTCCAGAAAATTGTGGAAGCCATTAAGCCAAAAAATTTCGGGGTGATCGTCCGAACGGCCGCCGAGGGTAAAAACACGGCAGAACTTCACGAGGACCTGAGCAATCTCTTTACCAGCTGGAAATCCCTGCAGCACAACCTCAAAGGTGCCGCGGCCCCTTCGAAGATACTCAGCGAACAAACCAAGACGACCAGCATTCTCCGGGACCTGCTCAACGAGGACTTTAACCGCATTGTGATCAACGACAAGAGTCTTTACAACGATACCCGAACCTATATCCAGAAGATTGCCCCCAATAAGGCGGACATCGTTTCCTATTACCACAACGGTTCACCCATCTTCGACCAGTTCGGGGTCACCAAACAGGTCAAAGCCGCCTTTGGCAAGACGGTAAACCTCCCCAGTGGGGCCTACCTGATCATCGAGCATACGGAAGCCCTGCATGTGATTGACGTCAACAGTGGTTATAAGAGCGTCAGCAATAACCAGGAAGAAAATGCACTTCAGACCAACCTGGAAGGCGCAGAAGAAATTGCACGCCAACTCCGGTTGCGCGATATCGGAGGTATCATCGTGGTGGATTTCATTGACATGAAATTGCCCGAAAACAAGAAAAGGCTGCATGAAGCAATGGAAAGCTTTATGCGCATCGACCGTGCCAAGCATGCCGTGCTGGCTATTTCCAAATTTGGCCTTATGCAGATTACCCGGCAGCGCATGAAGCCGGAAATGAATATAAACACCCAGGAAGTTTGCCCATCCTGCCAGGGAACAGGTAAGATTTCTTCCGCCCTGATCCTGGAGGATGAGATTGAAAAGAACCTCTCCTATCTCTCCATGCAGAAACACAAAGGGCTGAAGGTTTCCGTGCATCCGATTCTTTACGCCTATCTCACCAAGGGACTTTTTAATATTCGCCGGAAATGGAGCTGGAAATTCAAACAGCCCATCAAGGTACAGTCGAACAACAACTACCACCTCACTGAATTTCATTTCTTCGACGCACAGGACGAAGAAATACGCCTGTAGTGATTGGCTCATTAGCTGATTAACCCACTGATTTTTCAGACGCTTCATTCGCGTCTAATGGTAATTTCCGTGAGAATATTACCCATACCCCACATCCAAAGTCCTTTCCCCAATAACTGAAAAATCAGGGAATGTCCGTTCAAACTGGCAAAACTCAATTGGTGTCACGATAAAAGCCCTCTATTCAATGAGCTAGTGAGCTAATGAGCCAATAAAAAAAGCCCCGCATCTGCGGAGCTTTTTCTATCGATACTCGTCTGCTTACTTCTTCATCCGGAGAACGTAGGTTCCATAATTGGTTCCGTTTCCGGCCACGTGTTGAAGTGAAAGGTCTATGAATCCAGTACAGGCGAAGAAAAATCCAGTCCCCTGTGCGGTGAAATTCTCAAATCCTGTCCCATAGCTTCCGTAAGTTTGCTTGGCAACGGTTGCCGAACCTGTGCCCGGAACTACGGTAATAACCACCGGATTTATACCTGGAGGAATGGCGTATGGGAACATATAGGTTACAGTTGCGGAGTTAGACGTAGCCGTTACCGTAGCCGTTTCACCTACAGCACCATCCCATGAATCCGTCGTGATGGTGTAAGTACCCGCCGCCGTAGCCGGTACAAAAGGACAAACCACGGTAGCCTGCCAGGTCAGAGCCATATTGTAGTTGGGGTTACCTGCCACTTCGCCATTGATATTACCAAAGTCAAAGCGCCCGCCGTCCGTGGTGATGCATGAATTATACAGTGTGTAAATATCGCCAGGAGCCAGCGCAGCACCCATTGCAGCCTGAATCTCAGAACCAGTCACTTCGATGCTATACACACCGTCAGCAGGACGATCAACTTCCTTAACCTGCTTCCACTTGGTCCGGTCAGAGGTCCGGGTTCCTTTAGATACATACACGATAACCTTATCCTGTTCGGTTCCATATTCAGACACCTTAATGGTAGCCTTGGTACCTGACAGGTTCGTAGCATCGATAATTCCGTCATTTTTCTCCACCAGTTTCACGTAGGTTCCCACGCCCAGGGAATTAACATCCTGTACTACCTCTCCCTTGGAACAGGAAGTAGCGTAGGCGATGGCAGCCAGCAGGCTAATGGATGTGATGATTCTTCTCATGTTCATATTTTTTATTTAATGAATCCCGCAGGATTTGTGTCCCAAAACACCTGACTGGCAACACTCGCTTTTTGCACTGCATTCTGGTTCAGGTTAACATAAGAGGCTGGATAGAGGGCAGACCTGGAATAAGAACCTGGGTTCGGATCCTTGGTCAATTGCACATTCGCAGGCTTCCCGGTCCTACGATGACTATTATATACTTCATGACCATTGCCCCAAGCCGCGATGTACCACTCTTTCATGATAATGTCCAGCCGCTGGTCATTGGTGGTGGCTGCATCATAGGCCGCAAGCACCTTCGCCACGTAAGCATCGATGCGGGCTGCATCAGGTACCAGAGATGGGTCAGGAGCTGGCGCACCAATCGCCGAAGGGAATCCAACCACTTTTGCAATGCTCTTCCGGATACCACTCTCCAACAGCGTGCGGGGCGATCCCGTAGCGCCGATAGTGAGTGCGGCTTCCGCATTCAGGAAATCAGTAAAAGCCCGTTGCCAAATCGGATGCACACCCGCGCCCTGGCCGCCGCGGTTCAGTGAAACACGGGTGCCCTGATTGGCGTCAAATTCACCACCTGCCGGATATATGCCTACGGTTGTACGGAGGTTACCATCCGGAGGAATTCCGGTGCCATCACCATGATCCCGTCCCCAATATCCTGAAACCAGCAGGCAATAAGGCATCGGCGACAGGTTATAGGGCGCCGAGGGACCCGCTGGATAGTGAGAAGGGGGTGCGGAAAAGGCGCAGGACGCAGTGTTTACGTCAACAGACGCATACGTGGTTGTCTGGCGATAGAAATAATATCTCGTCCTGGGATCATTGTTTGAACCCGAGCCTTTTTCCTGAACCAGGGTCCACATCATGTAGGTTGACATATAGTCTCCCGCATTGCCAGTAGCCTGGTAGTTGGCATTGTAGCGGGGGTGACGACTGTTCGGGTTCGCTTGTTTTGTGGAGAACTTGAAGTCCAGGTCATAGCTGGCATCCGTAAAAGAACGGGTTACTTCAGGATCCGCCAACAGGGCGTTGATCTTGGACGCTGCGGAATTGTCTACCAAGCGTGTGGTATTGTACGCACGCAGCTTCAACAGCTTGGCCGCAGTTACCCAACGACCGGCACCCGTCGCATTTGATGCGCCAAAGAAAAGGTCATTGCTTCCGGGATAAGCGTTCACCGGAGTAGTTTTGAAAGCCACGATGGCTTCATCCAGCAATGCAATTGCCTTTGCATACACATCTGAACCTTTCTCAACGCCCGGATTTGTATTTTCAGTCCCCAGGTTGGCTTCCGTGTATGGAATGTCTCCAAACTTATCTACCATGGTCATCATGGTGTACGCTTTGAGGGTCTTGGCGATGCCCACATCGACCCAGTTTTTCTCTGCCGTTGCAATGGGCAGCAGGGCATTGACATGCTTGAAGACGCCCGTGTAGGCGCTGCTCCAGATGCCGTTAAACCCTTCGGGACGACTTGCATTGAGATATGTAAACTGGCCCATATTATACATCCGGCTGTACTGACCACCGGAATTGGATGCGGTACTGAATACATCCGCAAAACTTAACTGGACCTGCGTCAAGTACAACCTCGCACTTGCTAATTCAGGCGCAGGCGAATTAGGGTTGACCAGCAGTTCATCCAATTTCTTGGTACAGGAACCGAGGCTTGCAACCGCAATAGCCAGGATCATTATTTTTTTCATACTCATGTTACACTCAGTTTTAAGAATTAGAAAGTAACCCTTACACTCACACCGTAACGCTTGGAGGTTGGACCGGTCAGGTATTCCAGACCACGGTTATTTCCCACACCAAGGCTGGAAGTTTCCGGATCCAGGTTGACATACTTAGGCGTGTTCGGTGCATTGTACCAAAGGTTCTGACCAGAGAATGTTATGCTCAGGGCACCAAATGGAGACCTGCTCAGAACAGAAGCCGGCACGGAATAGGAAAGGGAAGCCTCCCTCAGACGAATAACAGAGGCATCATAAACAATGACATCTGTTGCAAAGAAACCACTCAGGTTGGTAAAATAAGCCTGGGAGGCGGAAGTCATCACGTCATTGGTAGATCCATCAAGCTTTACGCCGGGCAGGATCAGCATGTTCTGGCGATCAAAGTCGGTGTCTTTGGAAAGACCGCGGCCAATCACGGAACCTGCAGAGTAAGAGATGATGTCACCTCCGTGCGTGTAATCCCACTGCATGCGGAAACTAAGGCCCTTGTAGCTCAACGTACTGATAGCTGTCAATTTGTAATCCGGATTGGGATCACCAAGGATGCCAATCTGGGTGGAAGGAATATAGTTGCCGGAATTGTCTACGATATAGGCGCCGGTTTCCTTGCCAGCGGGGTTAACCGCGGTCGTACCCGAGTCGCGGATGAAGTAAATCCCCTGGATGATGCCCAACGGTTTGCCATCGATCGCAAATGTTCCTTCATCAGAGAAACCACCAGTTACGATTTGCTTGATGTCAGAAGGCAGCGACACATTGTTTCTGTTCTGAAAGTAGTTTACATCTACCTGCCAGTTCCAGTTGCGGGTCCTGACCACGTTCACGCCAGCCTGGATTTCGATGCCGTAGTTCCGAACGGAACCGGCGTTGATGGAGGTGACGGAGAAACCGGTAGACGGATCCAGTTCGCGGTCCAGTATCTGGTCTTTGGAATCCCGGTTATAGTAGGTGAAATCGAAGTTGAAGCGATTGTCAAACAAACGACCTTCAATACCCACTTCGTATTCTTGCAGCAATTCCGGTTTCAGGTTCGGGTTGGCCAGCCTGTTCGAAATGCTGTTGGAATTCAGGATGGTACCTGCCCGATCAACAAAGGTGTTGGTATTGATGTTCAACACCGGGCGAGTTGCATAGGGGAAACCGAAGTTGGCAGAAGTAGAGTAACCAGCGCGCAGTTTCAGGAAGTTGATCATGCGACTGTTCCGCAGGCCTTCAAATGCCGCCGTAGGCAGGAAGGATACGCTGGCGGAAGGATAGAACAATGAACGGTTCTCTTTTTCCAGGTTGGAAGTCCAGCTATTCCGTCCGCCAAGGGTAACATAAAGAAACTCCTTGAAGGCCAGGTTAGCCTGGGCAAATACACCCAATGAAAGGAACTGAGATTTGAAATCGAGCCTTGATCCGTCCTCAGAAAGGTTGTCGTGGATGATGAAGTTGTCATGATCGAAGAGACCATAAACAAGCTGCTGCGTAGAACGTTGACCGTTCTGCTCATAAATACGCTCCTGGGAGTTTACACCCGCAGTTAGGTTCAAACGCCAGCTGCGGCTCAACTCGGCATTATAATCCGTGATGATACTATGATCCCAAATGGTATTGTAACCATTCACCGTCCTATGCAGACCCAGTACAAAGTCTGATCCACCGTCTACGCCACCCCTGTTCTGATTGTAATAGTTCAGGTCAGAATACTGGTCATAACCTACCCGGTACATGATATTCCAGTTCTTCATGATATCGTACTTCAACTGGAAATTGCCAAAGATGCGGTTGATCTTTTGCCCCGTGAACGAGTTGTTGACGGTCCACAAGGGGTGTTGAATATCGTTGGATGGACGATAGTAAATGGAGCCCTTGGTCAGTGGGTTTTGATATTCCAAGTCGTAAAAATCCACCGCTCGAGGGGTATATATCAGGTCACCGAATACAGAAGAAGCGGTGGCACCAGAACCAAAGGATGTACCTGTGGGCGGACTCTTGAAGTCCGTGATGGCATAGTTAAAGGTACCGGAGAAAGTGAACTTATTCGAAAGTTTCACCGAACCACCCAGGCCAAAGGTGTTTTTGATGAGACGGTTCCCAGGGGTAAAACCTTCATCATCCATATACGTATAATTCGCATTAAAAGATCCATTGGTACCAATGCCGGTTGATAAGCCTACAGTCGTGGTGCGGATTAAACCGGTACGAAAAAAGCGCTCAACAGAGTTTGCCGGCTTATAGGCATAGCGCTTGCCCTGATACTGCGGAAAGGCAGCGGCAAGTGCAGCGGTATTATATGGGTGGTTTACGGAATCATAGGGCCCGGGAGCAGGCTTAAACTGTGCACCCCAGTTGGAGAAGAAGGCAAAGCCAAGGCTCTGCTCAAAACCACCGCCATAACTGCTTTGGTATTCAGGCAGGTTTGCTACTTTATTCACAAAGAATGACTGAGTCAAAGAGATCTCCATCTTCTTATTGGTCCTGCGGTTGGATCCATTCTTGGTGGTAATCATCACCACACCATTTCGACCCAGTTCACCATACAGCGTAGTAGCGCTCAAGCCCTTCAGCACGTTCACACTTTCGATGCTGTTTGGATCAAGGTCCAAAAAGCGACTGGAAGTGGTATTGCCATACTGGAAATTGGCTTGGCTGTTGGTAGAAGCATCAAAAGGAACACCGTCCACCACAAATAGGGGAGTGGAAGTACCGGAAATGGTATTCACACCGCGGATGATGATATTGGTGCCGGAACCGGAAATACCGCTGGAGTTCAGGATGTCTACACCAGGCGCCTTGCCCTGGAGCAAACGAACCACGTCCGCTTCCGGACGAAGCTCCAGTTGCTTCTTGTCTACAGAAGCCACCGCGTATCCAAGGGCTTTCTTTTCCCGGCGGATACCCTGAGCAGTCACAACAACCTCCTGCATCGCGCCAGGAGTTTGTTTCATGGACAGCGAACCCAGGTTCGGGTTATTGGCCCGGATGTTGACACGATCATATCCTACATAGGATATTTCCAGCATCGAGCTGGCGTCTTTGACCGGAAGCGAAAAAGTTCCGTCGGCCGCCGTCATGGTGCCTTCCTGAGTGCCCGCGATTTTCACGGAAACACCAGACAAAGGCGTACCATCGGGGTCCGTAATTCTCCCCTTAACCACTGTTTGCGCAAGTACCGATGTAATTGCGAAAAGCAAACAGCACACAAAAAGTGTTAGTTTTCTCATGCAGTTGGTTTTTGATGTTTGTCTTAAATGTCCAAAAAGCGAATTTAACAAAGAATTTAAATCAGACAAGCGGTTTTTACGAAATGCTGCTTTTTGAACCGCTTATATCGAAAAAAAGCCGCTCTGCTTATACAGAACGGCTATAAAATCATCCAATACGGTTATGAATGGACCTGATTCGGGGACTGTTTCAGACTGCCATCAGAATCCTACCCCCAATTTCAGTTTCGCTCCCGGTTACCCAATAACATGAATATGTACTGCACGAGTGTCACCAGGGAGGCCAGGGCAGCCACTACATAGGTCATCGCGGCCCAGTGAAGGGCGTCTTTGGCCTGGGGGAACTCCCTCTCATTGGCTACCCGGGTGTGTCCCAGCCAGGCCAGGGCCCGTTGGGAAGCGTCAAATTCCACCGGCAGGGTCACCAGGGAAAACAGGGTAGTCAGGGCAAAAAGGCCAATGCCCAACAGGAGCAGGGCAGGGAACACCTTGATCATCAGGATGCCCGCAAGCAAAACCCACTGGACCAGTCCGGAACTGACCTGAACGGCCGGTACGAGCCGGCTCCGCATGGTCAGCCAGGGATAGGCTTTGGCGTGCTGCACCGCATGGCCGCATTCGTGGGCCGCCACTGCCGCAGCGGCGATTGTCTTATTATTATATACGTCGGAGCTCAGGTTGACAGTCCGGGTCAGCGGATTGTAGTGATCAGACAGGACTCCGTCCACGGAAACCACCTGGACATCCTGAATCCCATGCTCCCTGAGCATCTGCTCTGCCACTTCCCTGCCCGTCAGACCGGAAGAAAGGGGCTGCTGGCTATAGGCACTAAATTTCGACCGCAGTCGGTAAGACACCCACATACTAATTCCCACAAAGAATAGAGAAACCAACCAAATCGAATTCATCTGTTGCTGTGTTTAAGTGAAATAAACCTGCGGTAATACATCAAAATGCCTACCAAACCCTCCTTAACTGACAACCTGTTAGCACCTGTAGAAAAGACGCCTTTTTGTCAGCTAAATGAAGGTTACAGGAGCATCAAATGACCCTCATTCCCCATTACATATTATATTAGTATATACTGTTTATATTATTGATAAACATCAATTTAAGAAGGCATTGGCAACAAGTAGGCGGGTGTTTCAAAAGGATCTTGCAAGGCCGCAAAAGTTATTAACAACCGGAAAAAATTATTTTGTTATGTGGTTTCAATTTGTAATTTAGTGCAAGAATTTAATGGGTTAGTAAGTAACAAGGGCCAGCGAAAGTTGGCCCTTTTACTTTTCCGTTTTTTGCGTGTTTTCTTCACCTGTTGTTCCGCTCATTTACCATCCCGCTTCCTTCTTTCAAACTTACCTTTAACCCATGAATAAAATCAGAAAAGCATTTTTCTGCACGCAATGTGGTTATGAGACCGCGAAGTGGACAGGTAAATGTCCTTCCTGCCAGGCATGGAATAGTTTCACGGAAGAAATCATTCATAAGCCGGACGCAAAACTCAAACATCCCTGGAGAACAGAAGAGCCGGATCACCGGATCTCCAAAAGCATCATGCTGGGGGAAGTGGAAACCTCCGCGGAAAAAAGAATGATCACACCGGACCCCGAATTAAACCGCGTACTCGGTGGTGGCATTGTACCAGGCAGCCTGGTACTCGCTGCTGGAGAACCGGGTATTGGAAAATCAACCCTTTTTCTGCAGGCGGCCCTGATGATGACAACGGTCCGCACCCTCTACGTGAGCGGAGAAGAAAGCGAACAACAGATCAAGATGCGCGCGGACAGGCTGAACCGGAAGCACACTGATTTTTTCCTGCTCACGGAAACATCCACGCAGCAGATATTCCAGGAAATTGAAAAACGCGAACCGCACCTGGTGGTCATAGACTCCATTCAAACGCTGCAATCTCCCCTCCTGGATTCCTCGCCGGGAAGTGTTTCCCAAATCAAAGAATGCACGGCTGAATTTCAGCGCTTCGCCAAAGATACCGGCACGCCTGTTTTCCTCATCGGACATATCACTAAAGACGGCAGCATTGCGGGTCCGAAACTGCTGGAACACATGGTGGACACGGTTTTGCAGTTTGAAGGAGATCAGCATTATGCGTACCGGATACTGCGCACCACCAAGAACCGTTTTGGCTCCACCTCAGAACTTGGCATCTATGAAATGACGGGCGATGGTATGACGCCCGTGGAAAATCCTTCGGATATCCTGATCCACAGCAAAGAGGAACCATTGAGCGGCATCGCCATCGGCGCCGGCATGGAAGGACTCCGTCCGATGCTCATGGAAGTGCAGGCGCTTGTGACACCTTCCGTATATGGCAATCCGCAAAGAACCGCAAGCGGTTTTGATTTGCGCAGACTGCAACTCCTGCTTGCCGTGCTGGAAAAAAGAGGCGGCTTTCCATTTGGCAGCAGGGATGTGTTTGCCAACATCGCCGGGGGTCTTAAAATTGAAGATCCTTCCATCGATCTGGCCATGGTCTGCGCACTGCTGAGTTCCATGGAAGACTTGCCTGTATCTCAGAAATCCTGCTTTGCCGGAGAAGTGGGACTGAGTGGTGAAATCAGGCCGGTGAACCGCATTGATCAGCGCATCGCGGAAGCCGCCAAGCTCGGTTTCGAAAAAATCTATATCAGCAAATACAACCGGCACCCGGATCTAAAAAATCAGTTACCCATCACCGTTATACAGGTTTCCCAGGTGGAAGAAGTTTACCGCAACCTGTTCTCATAGGCGTTTCACACCCCAGGGGTTCATCCTTGCCACTCATTTCAATGATCCATTCCAAATTCCGTTCACTAAAAACCGCAGGGGCTTCCCTGCTCTGGGACCTGGCTTCCCTTTTTTACCCTGACCACTGCACGGGCTGCGGAAGAATCCTGCACAACAGCCCCCTGCCCTTCTGCCAGGCCTGCATCCTGGCCCTTCCCAGGACCGGTTTCGAGCGGGAGCCCGAAAACGCCGTTGAAAAGCTATTCCGGGGCCGGGTCCCGGTTGCATCCGCCTGCAGCATCTACTATTTCACGCGGGACGCACCCCTGCAATGGATGATCCACCACCTGAAATATCACCAACGGCCTGAAGTGGGCGTCGCCCTGGGAAAATTGGCTGGTCAAGCGCTTTTAACCAGCGGCCGCTTCGGGGATGTTGATGCCCTCCTGCCCCTGCCCCTTTTCCTGAAGCGGGAAAAGGAAAGGGGTTATAACCAAGCGGAAAAAATCTGTCGCGGCCTTGGCGAAGTGCTTGGCATTCCCACCCTGCCCCATGCCCTCCAAAGGGTACGGAAAACCGATTCCCAAACCCGGAAGAACAGGATGGAACGATGGAATAACGTTCAAGGGTCTTTCCAGGTGAAGGCCCAGGCCATGGAGGGACTCAACCATGTTCTGCTCGTGGATGACGTCATCACCACCGGAGCCACCCTGGATGCCTGCTGCCAGGCTATCCTGGACCAATGCAAGGTCCAAGTGAGCATTTGTTCCCTTGCCTATGCACATTTATGATCCATTTGTTCGTTTCAGTTGGGAATGGCCGATATGGCATAAATTTGAGTCCCCACATGAAGCGTCTCCTTATCCTTCTGGCCTCCTGTTACGGATTGTTTATCCACCTGGGCTGTTCCAAGGAATCCCTTACGGAGGATCCAGGCGCAAGGCTCAGCCTCTCCGTGGATACGCTCCGCTTTGACACCGTATTCACCACGGCGGGTTCCATTACGCAGGGACTTAAAATATTCAACCGGAACAACCGCGGCATCCGCATCAACCAGGTTCAGCTGGCCGGAGCAAACGCTTCTTTCTTTGCATTGAATGCGGACGGGATATCCGCACAACAAATCAACGGACTTGAAATTGCGGCCGGTGACAGCCTTTACCTCTTTGCCACCGTCACCATCCAACCCAATGCTCAGCAACTTCCCTTTCTTGTCCGGGATAGCATCAGCATACAATATAACAACAACGAACTCTGGATTCAACTGGAAGCCTATGGTCAGAATGCGCATTTCATCCGCGATGGCGTACTGAAGCAAAACACCCGCTTCACCGCAGATCTGCCCTATGTGATCCTGGGTGGTCTTCGGGTAGACACCGCCGTTACCCTTACCATCGACCCGGGATCCAGAATATACCTACATGCAGACGCTCCCCTGATCGTGGACGGAAGTCTGGAGGTCAACGGCACACGCACAGACAGCGTGGTTTTCCGGGGAGACAGGCTGGACGCAGAGTACAGGGATCTCCCGGCCAGCTGGCCCGGCATCTATTTCAGAAGTACATCGGTAAACAACAAACTGAAGTACGCGCGCGTGCTCAATGCATACCAGGCCATCGTGGTGGACCAGCCTGCATCCAATGTCAACCCGAAGCTGATCCTGGAAGAGTGCATCATCGATAATGTTTATGATAACGGTATCACCGCCATCAACAGCAGCGTCCAGGCTACCAACTGCCAGATCAGTAATTGCGGACTGAACATCCTCCTGGCCAACGGCGGGAACTATGCATTCACCCACTGCACGGTGGCCAGCTACTCCAGCCTCTTTCTGGTACACAAAAAACCGGTTCTGCTGGTCAGCAATTGGGATAGCACCCAACAGGGTATCCTAAGCTATCCGCTCCAGGCCGTCTTTACCAACAATATTTTCTGGGGAGACAACGGGACAGTGGAAAACGAAGTGGTGGTCAGCCAGCGCGGAAACACAACCTTCCAGGTGGCGTTCCGAAACAACCTCTACAAAGCGGTCAGAGATCCGGTTTCCACCGTCTTTACCAATAACATCAAAAACCAGGACCCGCTGTTCGACAGCATCCAGGTATCTGCACGTTTTTTTGATTTCCGCCTCAACAAGAACCCATCGCCCGCCATCAATAAGGGACTTAACACGGGATTGGCCACAGACCTGGAAGGAAAACCAAGGGATGCAGAGCCGGATCTTGGTAGTTTCGAAAAAGACTGATTCAGATATCCACTACCCGATACAGGGTATAGGGACAGCGCTCAACTTTTGTACCTTTATCCTGTTACTGTAAATAACCGAAATGCATCAGCTATGTTGAAAATCATCCTCGCCGCCTCCGTGTTTATTTTTGCAACTTCAATTTATGACTTCAAAGTGCCATCCCTGGACGGCGGCACCATAGATTTCTCCAAGTATAAGGGCAAGAAGATCCTGGTGGTCAATACCGCCTCGGAATGTGGATATACTCCCCAGTATGCAGACCTGCAGAAACTCTATGATGAGCATAAATCAACCTTGGTCATTGTAGGATTTCCAGCCAATAATTTTGGCGGACAGGAGCCTGGAAGCAACGCGGAAATCAAGGAATTCTGCAAAAAGAACTATGGCGTCAGCTTCCCCATGGCGGGCAAAGTGTCTGTCAAGGGCGATGATATCCATCCCCTGTTCAAATGGCTGACCTCCAAAGATGAAAACGGGGTCATGGACGCTGAAATCAAATGGAATTTTACCAAATTTCTGCTGGATGAAAAAGGAAAACTCGTTGCCGTATTTCCCAGTAAAGTCAACCCTACCAGCGAAGAGATCACCAAACACCTCCACTAATCCCGCTTTTGCGGATTCGTACGGGCTAACTTATTTACTTTCGCAGGGATGAATTTCTCTTCCCTGGTTGGCCAGCAGGCCGTTGCCGGTTCCCTGAAACAAATGGTCCGCAAAGGACGGCTGAGTCATGCCTCGCTTTTCCTGGGCCGGGAAGGCTTCGGCGCATTGCCCCTGGCCCTTGCCTTTGCACAGTACCTGGTCTGTGAAAAAGTGAGCATCGGCCAGGATGCTCCGGCAGAAGCCTGCGGACTCTGTCCGGCCTGCGTCAAGTCAAGCCAGTACATTCATCCGGATATTCATTTTTCGTACCCCGTCATCCCCAGGAAACCAGGGGATAAACCCATCAGCTCAGACTATCTGGCGGAATGGAGGGAATTTATTTCCCTGCATCCTTATGGCAATATCTACGACTGGCTGCAATTTATAGGGGCGGAAAACAAACAGGGAAATATCACCGCCAACGAATGTGCGGACATTCTGCGCAAACTCAGCCTCAAGAGCTTTGAGTCGGGCTACAAGATCCTGCTCATGTGGCTGCCGGAATACCTGGGCAATGAAGGCAACAAACTCCTTAAACTGATCGAAGAGCCACCGGACCAGACTATTTTTCTGCTGGTGGCCGAGGATGAATCCAAAATTCTTCCCACCATCCTGTCCAGGACCCAACTGATCCGTGTACCCCCCATCGAAAAAGCAGCGATGGAAAGGGCCCTGGTGGAAAGAGCGGGTCTGGATGCTCCCAAAGCCGCCCAGTTGGCCGCTGTCTCTGAAGGTAATTACCGGGAAGCGCAACAGATCCTGCAGCATGCCGAAGAAGACTGGCTGGAACTGCTGCGCGAATGGCTGAATGCCATCCTGCAAAAGGGACCTGTCTTCCAGGTCAAATGGGTGGACGAAATCTCCAAACTGGGCAGGGAAAAACAAAAACAGTTTCTTCGCTATGTCAACCACCTGCTGGAAGAAAGCCTGAGGCTGGGTATCCTGGGCGAGGATCGGATCCACCTGGCACCCAATGAAGCGGATTTCTGCAAAAAGTTGAATAAGATCGCCGAACCCGGTCAGCAGGAGGCCATGATCCGGGAAATAGACCAGGCCGCCTATTTCATAGAACGCAACGCCAATCCAAAATTGCTCTTCATGGCCCTCTCCATCAAATTATACCATATCATTAAGGACAATTCCATAATTTTGTTGTATTGAGGAGTGTGTAGTGCGGAACCCGTGTGTGTAAGAGAGACCAGCGGCGGAATCCTGAACAGACCTTATCCTTTACATCATATGGCGGCGTGGGCCGCCGATGCGGATCTTACCCGGGCGGAGAGCGTGTAAACGCCAAATGCCCGAATCCAGGCAAACAGGACTGCCCTGATTCCCTCCTCCCAACGATTGCGCCCGCGCGCATGATTAAACCATCAATCAATGGGATGTACGTCCTGTGGTACCGATAATGGAAAGCCCAACGGCTGCAAAAGCAATGGCGGTTGCAGCAGCGGCGGGTGCAACCGGCTGAATGTGCATGACTGGCTGGCGAATCTTCCTTTCAGCGATCCGGAAGGATCCTGCCGCATCATTGAAGTCAGCTTCAACCAGGGAAGCCGGAAAGAATTTTTCCGCAACAATACCCTCCAGACATTTTTCAAGGGAGATCTCATCACCGTGGAGGGCGTCAGCGGCTTTGACGTGGGCATGGTAAACCTGACCGGTGAACTGGTGCGCCTGCAGCTTAAAAAAAGAAGGGTGCAGGAAGACTCGGCGGAAATTAAAAAGGTGTTGCGTAAGTCGAACGACCTGGACATCCAGAAATGGAAGGAAAGCAAAGCCAGGGAGAAGGAAGCCCTGATTCGCTCCAGGGCCATCGCCCGACAACTTAACCTGAATATGAAACTCTGCGAAGTGGATATTCAGGCGGATGGACGGAAAGCTACTTTTTTCTATATCGCGGACGACCGGGTGGACTTCCGCGAACTCATCAAGGTCTACGCCGGCGAATTCCGGGTGAAGGTGGAAATGAAACAGATCGGCGCGCGGCAGGAATCCGCTAAAGTGGGCGGCATCGGAAGTTGTGGCCGGGAACTGTGCTGCAGCAGCTGGCTCTCGGATTTCAAAAGCGTTACCACGAACATCGCCCGATATCAAAACTTGTCCATCAACCAGACTAAACTCAGCGGCCAGTGCGGCAGGTTGAAATGCTGCCTGAACTACGAACTGGATACCTACCTGGACGCCCTGCAGCATTTCCCCACCCACGCAGATATGCTGGAAACCGAAAAAGGCAATGCCATCCTGGTCAAAAAAGATATTTTCAAAAACCTGATGTGGTATGTCCTCCCGGACAGCAATCGGCAATACCCCCTGGACATAGAAACCGTGCGCACCATCAAAGCCATGAACCTGAAAGGCATCAAGGCCACGGCGGTTGAGTTTGTGGAAAGCGTACAGGTCACGAAAGCCAAAGAACCGGAAACCCAGTTTGTGGAATTGGTTGGTCAGATCAGCCTGCGAAGCCTGGAAAAAAATGCTCAGAAAAAAAGGCAAAAAGACCAGCGCTCCCGGGACTCAGGAAGCAGCAGCGGCAGACCGCAGGGACGTGCGGAAGGAAACAGGGGCGATCAGAGACCGACCAGAGGGGAGGGTGGCGGCAGAAATGAGGGCCGGCTGCAGGGCCGTGATCCGCAGAGAGGTCAAAACCCGCCCAGGCAGGACAGAACCCGCGGCGATCAGAAACAGGGGGAACAACGCAGGGGAGATCAAAGAACCGGAAATCAAAGACAAGGCGACCAAAAATCAGGGAATCAACGACGCAGTGGTGGTGAAGGAGGCGGCAATAATGAAGGGCGGCAACAGGCGCCCAGGCAGGATCAACCACGAAATCAGAACCGCGGAGGACAGAGACCCCGGCCGGAAAGACCGGGCGGAGGGTCTGAGGGCAATCCCAACCCCTCCAACCCAGGCTCCCAGGCACCCGCACCGGAATAGCCCGAATCCTGACCCAATGGTCAGGTTCTGCCAGCTGATACAGCATTTGAAAACAGCTCTGGTCATATCCATACTCGTATTGCTCTGGGGAATCATCGCACCGGGCTGCATGTCATTTCAGCTCAGCGATGAATCCGCGCGCAAACAGTTTCTGCGCAAAGGACTGGAACTTACCACAGCTTCAATCCAGGTGAATGGCAGAGCGATCCACTATGCGATGGTTGGATTGGACAGCATGCCCACCCTCATTTTTATCCACGGCTCACCCGGATCATGGAACAGTTTGAGCAATTACCTGAAAGACCCTGCCCTCCTCTTCCACTACCGCATGGTCAGTGTGGACAGGCCGGGATTCGGGTTCAGCAATTTCGGGGAGGCTTTACCACTGGCAGAACAATCGCTTGTGCTCCTGCCTCTGTTGCAACATATCCGAAACGGCAAACCCGTTTACCTCGTGGGACATTCCCTGGGCGGACCCCTGGTGGTGAAAATGGCGTCAGATGCGCCCAGCGAAGTAGCGGGGATCATGCTCCTGGCGGGCAGCGTGGATCCCTCCCTGGAGCCGGCCGAAAACTGGCGCCGTCTCGCGGGAAAATTTCCGTTCAGGCTCCTGCTACCAGGCGCTTTCAGACCCAGCAACGAGGAACTGCTTTATTTCAAAAAGGATGTGGTCAGCCTGACAAAGGATTTTCCAAAAGTCACCTGCGATGTATACTTGCTGCATGGCGATAAAGACAGCTGGGTGCCGGTGGGCAATGTGGACTATGCCAGGAAAAAGCTGACTAATGCCAGATCCGTGCAAACCCATATCTTTCAAGGTGGCAACCACTTCATCCCCTTTTCCAAACAGAAAGAAATTGTGCCCTGGCTGATCCGGATGGGTGCGGCCACGCAAGCGGCCGGACCCGGGGACTAGGATATGGTAGGATAAAGGCTGCCGGATCAGGGGATGAGTACATGTGCCGGGGCAAATCTATTTCAGCAAACTTCTGTAGATCTGTTCATGGATATTGCTGCGCACATTCATCCGCAGCAATTTTGCACTGCCGTCCGGATGCACCCGGTTGGAAAGAAAAACATAGACCAATCCATCCCTTGGATCGGCCCAGGCACAGGTACCCGTAAAGCCCGTATGGCCAAAGGTAAAGGAGGACGCACTCAGGGTGGGATAGGGTTCCTTGCGACTGGCATTATCTTTCTCCGGCTTGTCGAATCCCAACCCCCGCCTGCTGGACCCGCTGCCATATGCGGTAAAGAGGTCCACCGTAGCCTCGCTGAAAAAGCGGACTCCATTCATGACACCCTTATTCATGAGCATCTGCATGATCACCGCAATGTCATAGGCGTTGCTGAAGAGCCCGGCATGGCCAGCCACTCCGCCAAACATCGCCGCGCCCGGATCATGGACATAACCGTGGATCAACTGCTGCCGGAACTGTTTCTCCTTTTCCGTGGGTGCGATGCGGCGCGCTTCAAATCGCTGCAGGGGATTAAAACCCGCACTCACCAGCCCCATTGGCCTGTAGAAAGTCTTTGCTGCATATTCATCCAGCGAAACCCCGCTGATGGCTTCCACAACCTTTCCCAGGAAAATAAAGTCATTATCGCTATAGACGTATGTCCCAGGCTTCTCCAACGGGCTCTGCAGGATCCGCTGATAAAGGGTATCCCGCCAGGCATTGCGCAAATACATACTTTCTGCAACGGGTACCCGAAAATCGTTCTCCAGCACCGAGCTATAGTATCCTTTTCGGGGAATACCCGTAATGGTATCAATGGTTTCCCGGTAAAAAGGAATCCAGGCTTTCAATCCCGCCTCGTGCAGGAGCACATCACGGATTTTCAGGTTGGCTTTATTACTCCCCCTCGTCCAGGGCAGGTAGTCGCCAAGGGTATGGTCCAGTCCAAGCTTTCCCTCGTCGTAGAGTTTCATCACGGAGATTGTGGTGGCGCAGATCTTCGTAACCGAAGCCATGTCAAAAATGGTCTCCCTGCTGACCGGCTGAAGGCTGTCGTACTGCGTATACCCAAAAGCCCTGTGGTAAACGATTCGCCCGTTGCGGGCCACCAATACCACGGATCCCGGCGCCGCCTGCTGCCGCACGGCATCCTCAGCAATCGAATCCACTTTCTCCAGTATTTCCGTGGACATGCCCACAGAGGCTGGTTCCACATAGGGAAGCAGGGAAAGGCCAATCCCGATGCCCACCGGCAGGGAAGCATCCACCGTCACAGGCAGGGCGCCGCGAGGGATATCTTTTCCTTCCAGGATATCCGCAGCTACATCCTGCGTTATCCCACTGTCTTCATACCCAAGCACCAGGTTTGCCACATCCGGGAAATACTTAGCGGCATAGGGATTTCCAAACACAAACAGCGAAGCGGGACGTAATCGGGCAATCTCATTCATCATCCGGATGGCGCCCTCGCCCATGCCAAAGCGATTGGCCGGAAAACGGTTGAGCGCGTGCACGGAAAGGACCACGGTCCGGTAATGACGGGTCACCCTTTCAAGCACAGATTGGCATTGCTGGGAATCCGCCTGGTGGTCGATATAGAATACGTCCGCATTGTACAGAAGCCTCATCCGCCGCGCAAACAGGTTGTCCCTTCGGAGACCCATCGCCACCAGAGCAACCCGGTTCCTGGCGGAGGCGGGCAGCGGCAAAATATCCGGTTGCTTCAACCTGCCAAGCGTGATGGCCTGCTCGGCCACCGCCCTGTGCAAGGCAGGAGATTCCCTGTTTAAATCTTCGATTATCCCTGTCAGTGATACCGGCTGAACATTGGCCAGGCCAAACTGGTACTTCGCCATCAGGACCCTGCGCACATGTCCATCGATGTCCTTCGTTTTCAGTTTCCGCTTCCGGATGGCCTCCCTGATTTTCCGGATGACCATCGGTACATCCCCCGGCAGGCATAGCATGTCATTGCCGGCAATCAGGGATTCCACTGCTGCTTTCCCGTCCGGAAAATATTTGGCAACGCCCTTCATCTCCAGCGCATCCGTAAACGTGAGGCCCTGGAAACCCAGTTCATTGCGGAGGAGTCCGTTTACATTTGCCGCAGAAATGGATGTGGCGCGATGCTCCCCCGGGTCGATGCTGGGCACATAGAGATGCGCCACCATCGCGCTGGCAACCCCTTCCCTGAACAGTTCCCGGAAGGGATAGAGTTCCAGGGAATCCAGCTGGGCCCGCGACTTGTTAATCAGGGGCAGGTCCAGGTGGGAATCCACATTCACGTCTCCATGCCCCGGAAAATGTTTGGCACAGGCCATGACCCCTTCGTCCTGCATTCCCTTCATATATTGAATGCCCAGCAGGGCCACCTGGGTCTTGCGTTCTCCAAAAGAACGGTCATTGATGACGGGATTATCCGGATTGTTATTGACATCCACCACCGGTGCATAGTTCACCTGGATGCCCATGCGCTTGCATTGACGCGCCACCCACTGTCCGTACCGATACATGAGGCCCGGATCCCGCATCGCACCCAACATCATCTGCCGGGGCAGTCCGGCCACACTGTCCACCCGCATCCCTACCCCATTCTCCGCATCGATGGATATCAGCACCGGGGTGCGCGCAATGGCCTGGTAATGATTGACAAGGGATGCCTGCCTCACTGGCCCTCCCTGGAAAAGGCAGATCCCACCCACATTGTATTTGGACACTGCCTCCTCTACCAACTGCTCAAAAAATGTGATGGTTCGAGTCCTGCTGTCGATACTGGACAAACGGACCACGATCAGTTGCGCGATTTTCTGATCCAGGCTCAGGGATTGAAAAACGCTATCCACCCATGCCTGGGCCGGGAGCCGACTGCCTCGCTGTGAAAAGGCGGAAATACAGGCGAAAATCAACAGGGCTGGGACGAGGGCAACGCGCTTCATACAGATAATTCGTTGTATTTTTACCGGCTCTCTAAAATAAGAAGAATTGTCTCACCTGATCCATCTGCTTCCAGATCATATTGCAAACCAGATTGCTGCCGGCGAAGTCATTCAAAGGCCTGCCAGCGCCGTCAAGGAATTGCTGGAAAACGCCGTAGACGCAGGCGCAGACGAAATCAGGCTTTTTGTGGTGGACGCGGGAAAATCCCTGATACAGGTGATCGACAACGGCAGGGGAATGAGCGATACGGACGCGCGCATGTGCTTCGAAAGACATGCCACTTCCAAAATCAACGCAATCGAGGATCTGTTCAGCATCCGCACCATGGGTTTCCGGGGAGAAGCCCTGGCGTCCATCGCGGCCGTTGCCCAGGTGGAGATGAGAACACGCAGGCCCGAGGATGCCCTGGGCACCTGCATCGAACTGGAACATAGCCAGGTCAAAAAACAGGAACCCTGCGCCTGCGCCACGGGTACCAGTTTCTCCATGAAGAACCTCTTCTTCAACGTACCTGCCCGGAGAAATTTCCTGCGCAGCAATGCCTCCGAAATGCGGCATATCGTGGACGAATTCATCCACGTGGCCCTTGGATTCCCGGAACTGCTCTTTTCCCTGACCAGCAACGGACAACAGGTTTTCCACCTGGAAAAAGGAAACCTGAAACAACGCATCATCCAGGTCATGGGAAGCGGTTATGCGTCCAAGTTAGTGCCGGTGGTGGAAAACACGGATTACCTGAATATCCAAGGTTTTACCGGAAAACCGGACGCAGCCAAGAAAACCCGCGGAGACCAGTACCTTTTTGTCAACAACCGGTATATCCGAAGCGCTTACCTCAACCATGCGGTCATGAATGCATACCAGGACCTGATGCCGGAGGGCAGCTTTCCCATGTACACACTCTTCATAGACCTGGACCCGTCTCAACTGGACATCAATGTGCATCCTACCAAACAGGAAATCAAGTTCGAGGACGATAAGATCGTCTACGCTTTTGTCAACGCGGCTGTCAAACACGCCCTTGCACAGTACAGCGTAGCGCCTACGCTGGATTTTGAATTGGACCCCGGCATCCAGCAACTGGACGCCGTGAGCAAACCCTTCACGGACCAGCAGAGAAATGAAGCATCGGGCAGTTCCTTGTTCCAGGTCTTCACGCAGAAACACCAGGCACACCGGGTGGACAGCAACCCTTCCTTTCCTGACTGGAAGCAAGCCGGTGGTAAAAGCAGCTTCCCGGAAAGACCCACAGCCAGGGCAGTGGACGCGAGCCATGGTTTCTACCAGGAAAAAGCTTCCGGGGATCTCCCCGGCCTGCTTGGTCAGGCTTCGCAGAACCATCCCCTTCACCTGGGGGAGCATCCCGTGCTTCTGCAGGTAAAGAAAACTTTTATCTGTTTTTCCACGGAGGACGGCATGGTCCTCGTGAACCAGCAACTGGCCCACGAACGAATTTTATATGAAAGCATGCAGGAGGCAATGGCCGGTACCCCCCTGGCAATGCAAAGAAGTCTCTTTCCAGCCGTCCTTCACCTGACGCCTTCTGATGCGGCCCTGATGGAGGAACTGATGCCCCTGCTCAAACCGCTTGGCTATCTCGTGGAACCCTTTGGCAAAGACAGTTTTGTGGTCCAGGGAACCCCATCAGGCATGGGACAGGGCAATGAGATGCACGACATGGAAATGCTGCTCGAGTCTTACAAACATTTCAACCCGGATCTCAAATGCCCAGCCCAGGAAAAGCTGGTTCGAAGCCTGGCGGTTAAACAAAGCATCAAAGAAGGGACGCCATTGGCAGATCGGGAAATGCAGTATCTGATCCGGGACCTTGCCGCCTGTAAACAACCCAACCTGTCCATCAGCGGCCAGCCGGTCTATGTACTGATGAGAAAGGAATATTTGGAGCGGCTTTTCAGAAATAGTTAGACAATTAACGAATTAACTGATTAATGCATTTGCTCATTAAATTGCACAACCCAAACTGAGCCAATGAGCCAATGAGCCAATGAGCCAATGAGCCAATGAGCCAATGAGCCAATGAGCCAATGAGCCAATGAGCCAATGAGCCAATGAGCCAATGAGCTAATAATTCCCAATCACCTCCCTCAGCACATCCTCCATCCTGGTACGGATATCCCGCGCGGATTGCCGGTGATTGTTGACGAGCAGGGAAAAAATCAGCCAGCGACCGCTCTTGGCTTGCACATATCCACTCAGGGCTACCACGCCACTGAGGGTGCCGGTCTTGGCAAATACCCTACCCGGCTGGTCTTTCATGAAATTCGAGAGGGTTCCCTGCCCGGAACCGGGGAAGATTCCCCTGATCCGGTCCATGCCAAATTCACGTTGCATCCGGTCCAGGACAAAAACAAAATCGGCCGGGGTAAAGAGGTTGTAACGGCTCAGGCCACTCCCATCCGCCCACCTGGGCGCGTGCGGCATGCCACCCAAATCCGTTGATAGAATCCGGGCAACAGATTCCTGGTCAGACATCGCACCCGTCAGGGCGAAGCCTGCCATCAACAGGGTCTGCTCCGCAAAAAAATTATCGCTTCGATGCATCATCGGCCGCAGCAGGGAATCCACCGGCTGGGTAAAAACGGCCTCGGCAGCCCGCGCGCGCATGAATTTCCGGGCGGCAGAGCTGTCCATCAGTCGAAGCTCACGGTGAAGGGTATCCGAAATCAGGCTTACTGCAGTCTCCAGCCCTTTGGTCAGAAAAGGAACATCCACCGCAGCTTCCTTCTCCCTGCCCGTGGTGATGATAAACCTGTTTTCCTCCCTGGCCCGGTTTACGTCAAAACTGCCATCCATGGAGGGAGGCGTAAAATCCACCGGGAAACTCACTTCCGGTTCGCTGGAAAAAAAGACATCCAGGGTGTCTCCCGGGAATGCCGGTTTTTCTTTGACACTGGTCTGCTGGTGCCAGCGGATCACGTTGCCGTACACCGGCAGGGGACTGCGTTCCGCCATATAATAGGCGCTGAAATCATCCCAGCTCCAGCCGGAACCCAGCGCGGAGGATTTCCATCCCAGGTCTGCGATGTAGATCGGTTTGGAAACCGATCTCAGGAAGTCGGCTACCGGTTGATTGGGATAGTCCGGGTGCAGAAAACTGGGATCACCCGTTGGAATCAGCAGGATTGCCGTATCCAGATCGATCCATTCCAATCCCTTCAAACTGGAACCAAGGTATTTCATGCCTGCATAACATGAGATAATCTTTGTATTGCTTGCAGGGACAAAGTATTTATCCCACTGGTACCGGTGCAGATAGGTGGCGGTGGCCGGGTCGTAAAGCGCAAATCCTACATGAGCCTGCCGAAGCGTGGAATCTGTCAATATCCTGTTCAACCGAAGAGATAACGGTGATGGTACATCTGACTTCCCGTTCTGCGCAGTTGCCATCCTTGCGGGGTCCTCCTTTCCGTTTCCGGTTTTCAGGGCTTCCTGTTCTGCCTTTTTAGCAGACGTTTCCCGATTGCCCGATGCTGCGGGCGTTTTACAGGCCATCGAAAGGCTGAGGGCGATAAAAACTGCAAAGGCATAAGTCCGCGATGAAAAAGCGAGGTACATGGAAGGAATTTCGGATAAAAATACCTAATTCTACACTGGACTTATATTTCAAGCGATGCCAAAACGGGTTCAACTCAGGCATTTTAACCGATTGCTCATTCCGCTGATGCTGTTGCTCCTCCTGCTGACCTTCGGCATTTCGGGCTACATGCTGATTGAGCAGTATAATTTCATTGAAGCCGTTTATATGACTGTCATCACCATTGGTTCTGTTGGGTACGAGGAGGTTCATCCATTATCCAGGTCCGGCATGATTTTCACTACCCTGCTCATCATCCTGAACCTGGCGGTCTTTACCATTTTCATCACTATGATCACCCGCTATTTCGCAGACGGCGAATTCCAGCGGCAATACAAATTCATCACCATGCAAGACAGGATTGAAAAACTCCACAACCACGTCATCATCTGCGGGCTGGGGCGTAATGGCCAGGAGGCGGCCCAGGTACTGACTACCAACCAGATTCCCTTTGTGATACTGGAGGAAAATGAGATAGAACCCAACCTGCCTTTCGAACTCAGGTATTTTCTCATCGGAGATGCCCGCAATGACGAAATGTTGCAGCAGGCCGGCATCGATCGTGCCCGGGCCCTGGTCACCACCCTGCCCAATGACGCAGATAATCTTTATGTGGTGCTCACCGCACGCCAGCAGAACCCGAAGCTCAGGATTATCAGTCGCGCCTCCCAACTCTCCAGCGTCAACAAACTGAAGATTGCGGGAGCCACTAACGTCATCATGCCGGACAAAATAGGCGGAGCACACATGGCTACCCTGGTCATGCATCCTGATATTCACGAATTGATTTCCCTGATGACCACCCGGAACAACGCCGCTTTTAAAATTGAAGAGCTGCCTGTCAAACAAAACCAGATACTGGGAAGAATTAACCTTTGGCAGGATACCGGCTGCACCGTGCTGGGTATAAAAAGCGGAAAGGACTATCTGCTCAACCCCGGGACTGAACACGAGTTGCGTGCGGGACAGAGCGTCATCGTGATGGGCAGTGAAGAGCAGATCAACCGCGTGAGGGAGATTATTTAGCGCTGCAAATGTTTCGGACGGAAGCCTGCTTCAATTAGCTCATTAGCTAATTAGCTCATTGGCTGATGAATGAGTGAATGAGCTAATCCGCTAATTCCTCTCCTGCGCCCTCAACCAGCGTTCCGGAATCTCATTGCTGCTGGCCTGGATATAATCATGGTAGGAGCAGGCTATGAATTGCCTGCTGGGCAGTTGCATCCACCAGCGCCCGGTTCGCTTGCTTTGAATAAAAACGGTATCCACTTCGGCGAACGCGGTGCGGAATTCAAAAAAATTCTCCCGGTCGTGCAGCAGTGCTTCAGTCAATCCCTTATGCCTTCCATCAATGAAATACCAGATCATCTGGGCAATCTGCTTGGCACTGAGTTGCTGGAGATCACTCTCGTAGGAATACCCATAGAATCCGATAGAACTCAACTCAGGGCTCATGCCGGCATAGCGGGTCAGGGTACAAGCTTCCTCACCCGTGAGACCGTTGGGAGACGTATAATTGGAAAGAGCTGAAGCGTATTGCAGGGCCGCGATGTCCAGGCTGACCATCTGAGAATTCCGGATTACGGGTTCCATTTCTTCCATATGTTCCCGCACGTGGCCAACCCGGAAGCAATCGAACCTGAGTTTGTCCATCGTTTCCAGCATATTCGGGTGAACAAGGTAACTCTGAAAAGCCAGATGGTTGTAATGACGGATGAAATTGGGTTCGCCGGTAAGCATCTCCATCAGGAAATTCATGCTTTTTTGCTGCATATCCGTAGCCAGGTTGATGAGGGCATCGATGCCCGTCACCTCAATGATCCGGTTGAGGCTTTTATAGGCTTCGTACTGCGCAAGGGTAAGGTCGTGCGACCCCCCCAGGATCAGGACGGTCTTGCCCGCATCCACCAGCTCCGCCACCACCGTCCGCAACGCAGCATAAGTGTCCTGCAGGCTGGCACCCTGCTTCACATTACCCACATCCGCCAACCTCACATCCTGATGCCAGTAGTAAAGCGAGAAAAGCTGATGCCGGATGGCGTCAGGCCCGGAATGATCATAGGTTCCCGCAGCATGGCCCCTGGCTTCTCCACAGCCCACAATCACAAGGTCCGCTTCCTGCAGGTCAGGGAAATCTTCCGCATAAAGGCGGATGGCGTTGCCTACCTGTCCTTCCAGGTACCCTTCATCATGTGAAATGAGGGACAGGTCCAGCGGATCCAGGAAATCTGTGAGTTGAAAAAGATTTTCCATCTGGAGAGATTTCCGGCAAACCTAAAGCAATCCCCTGAAACGGAATCCCCAAAAAAACCACAAAACGAAGGCTTCGCTTTTCCAGCGCCGGGGCTGATTTGCTATCTTCGCCCCATGGACCAGATCCTGCAGCAAATCAAGACATATACGGATGAAATCCTGGCATTCAGGGACCAGGACCCGGATTCCCTCGAAGCCTTCCGCATCCGATTCCTCGGCACACGCGGAATCGTAAAAAACCTTATGGGTGAAATGAAACGGGTTCCCGCTGAACAGCGCAAGGAGTTTGGACAGGTCCTCAACCAGTTCAAGCAAATTGCCCAGGATAAATACGAAGCCCTGAAATCATCGATTACGGAAAACGGACAGATGGCGGTGAACCCGGGCGACTGGACCCTGCCTGCCGATCCCGTCCCCCTTGGCAGCAGGCACCCTGTCACGTTAATGCGTAACCGAATTGTAGGCATCTTCCGGCGCCTGGGCTTTGCCGTGGCGGAGGGGCCGGAGATTGAGGACGACTGGCACAATTTCACCGCCCTTAACCTGGCGGAAAACCACCCGGCCAGGGATATGCAGGATACATTTTACCTGCAACAGAACCCGGACTGGCTGTTGCGCACGCACACGTCCAATGTGCAGATCCGGGAAATGGAAAAAGGAAAACTTCCCATCCGGATCATCTGCCCGGGAAGGGTCTACCGCAATGAAACCGTCAGCGCACGCTCGCACTGCTTCTTTCACCAGGTGGAAGGGCTCTATATAGACCAGGACGTCTCATTCGCAGACCTGAAGCAAACCCTGTATTTTTTTGTGAGGGAAATGTTTGGCGATGATGTGCGTATCCGCTTCAGGCCCAGCTATTTTCCTTTCACGGAACCTTCCGCGGAAATGGACATCAGCTGCCTTCTTTGCAAAGGCGAAGGCTGCGCCGTGTGCAAACGCACGGGCTGGCTCGAAATCCTGGGTTGCGGCATGGTCCATCCTAATGTGCTGGAGAACTGCGGCATCGATTCCACCAAGTACAACGGCTTCGCATTCGGTATGGGCATTGAAAGACCTGCGCTCCTGAAATACGGCATCAAAGACATCCGCCTCTTCAGCGAAAACGACGTGCGATTCCTGGAACAATTCAGAAGCGCCTTATGATCTCCACCGTGGTGATTTGCGGAGCAGGCACCATGGGTTCCGGAATTGCGGAAACATGTGCGCGCGGAGGATTTCATACCCTGCTCTACGACCTGGATCCTGTAAAAGTGGAAAGAGCACTGCAACAGGTCCACCTGAACCTGGACAACCTGGCGTCTAAGGGGAAGTTGACTGAGGCGGAAGCCTCGGCCTGCATGGACCGGCTGCATGGGGTTTCGGATCTATACGATTGCATCGGAGACCTGGTTATAGAAGCCATCATTGAGCAAGAGGAAGCAAAATGGGCGCTGTTTAATCAACTGGCGGAAATCAACCACAGTGATACCATCTTCGCCACAAACACTTCTTCTTTGTCGGTTTCCCGCATTGCTTCAAGGGTGATGCACCCGGAAAGAGTCTGCGGCCTGCATTTTTTCAACCCTGCTCCGCTGATGAAACTGGTGGAAGTGGTGCAGGCTGCACAGACCCGCGCGGACATCATTCCGCGCCTGACTGAATTCTGCAGGCAGTTGGGAAAAGCTCCCGTAGTCTGCAAGGACGCCCCCGGATTCATCGTCAACCGGGTTGCCAGGCACTATTACCTGGAGCCGTTGAGGCTGGTGGAGCAGGGCCATGCCACCATGGAACAAATCGACCGCCTGATGGAAGCAGCTGGTTTCAGGATGGGTCCCTTCAAACTGATGGACCTCATAGGTAACGATATCAATTATGCAGTCACCGAATCCCTGTACGAATCATGTGGTCAACCAGAAAGGCTTCGGCCCTCTGCCATCCAGGCCGCCAAAGTGAGCAGCGGAAAACTGGGCAGGAAAACCGGAGAAGGATTTTATACCTATTGACCAGAAACATGGTAGCCGCTGTCCAATTATCATGCAACCAAACACTTCAACCCTCATCCACCATCCACCATCAAACATTCAATATCCATCGTCGATCATCAACAATTCCCGCAACCCGAAACCCACAACTCATCACTCAATACCCATAACCCAACTAACCCATGATCCTTCCCAAATGCTTTGTGACCGGCGGTTCAGGACTCCTGGGCAGTTACCTGATCAGGCAATTGCTGGCCAAAGGATATGCGGTGCGCGCACTGTACCGCAAGACAAAACCAGCCCTGCTCTCTCCTGAAGAACTGGACCGGGTGGAGTGGGTGGAGGGCGATATCCTGGACGTGGTACTCCTGCGTGAACAACTTCAGGACATCGGAGATCTCTATCACTGTGCCGGCATGGTGTCTTTCAATCCTGCCAGGCGAGAGGCGATGCGCGCCATCAATGTGGACGGTACGGCTAACCTGGTCAACGCCGCACTCGACGCGGGCATCCGCAAAATGGTTCATGTCAGTTCCGTATCCGCCCTGGGCAGAAAAAGAGACCATGCCACCATCGCCGAAGACGTGAAATGGGATGACGAGGCCAACCTTAGCGCGTATGGCAAAACAAAATATGAAGCGGAACTGGAAGTGTGGCGGGGGATCAGCGAGGGCCTGAGCGCCGTCATCGTCAACCCCACCATCATTCTGGGCTGGGGCAACTGGCACCAGGGCTCCTCCGCGATGTTCCGCAACGCCTTTGACGAATTTCCATGGTATACGGATGGAAGCAGCGGGTTTGTGGACGCCCGCGACGTGGCGGAGATCATGGTTTCCCTGATGGAGAGTAACCTGGAGGCGGAGCGATTCATCCTGTCCGCAGAAAACAAACCCTACCGCGAAGTATTTGCAGCCATGGCCCGCGGCTTTCACAAGAAAGAAGCAGGCCGCCGCGCCAGTCCATGGATGGGACAACTCGTCTGGAGGATCGAAAAACTGAAGTCGATGCTCAGCGGCAAAGACCCGCTTCTGACCAAAGAAACCGCAGAGACGGCACAGATGCATGTATACTATAACACGGAAAAAATCCACAAAGCCCTTCCCGGTATCCGGTTCCGCCCTCTGGATGAAAGCATTGCGGATTTCTGCGCGCAATATTTAGTTAAAAAACCCTAGACACCGCAATATTGCGGCACGGTGTTGGTTATAAGAATTAGCTCATTAGCTGATTAACTCATTTGCTCATTGTACGAATTAGCATCCTTTTTTCCGGAGGGTGTCCCTTCGGGCAGAGCCCCGGGGTCACCCTCCGGGAATTCGGAATCCAATGATTCAGGTATTATGAATAAACTCATTCCCTTTTTCCTATTGAGCGTTCTGTGGTGCAGTGTCTCCGCACAAAACTATACCGTATCCGGCAGGGTAACGGATAAATCCACCGGCCTGCCCCTCACCGGCGCTTCGGTGGTCTGTCAAAGCACCACCATCGGAACCACCACCAACGCAGAAGGACAGTTCACCCTCCAATTGCCCCAGGGCGGCTACGCCCTGGCCGTGTCCTTCAGCGGCTACGAGACCTGGAGTATCCGCATCAATGCACAAACTGAAAACATCCGAAATCTGGAAGCAACGCTGAAACTGCGCGACCGTTCCATGGACGAGGTATCCATTACCGTTAGTAACGAAGTCAGGGACGGCTGGGCCAAATACGGTGGCTTCCTCCAGGAACAATTCCTGGGTATGGGCCCCAACAGTGGCAAATGCAGGATCGAAAACCCGGAATCCCTGCGCTTCTTTTTCAGCAAGAAAAAAAACCGGCTGAAGGTCACCACCCGGGAAGACCTTCGGATCCGGAATGAAGCCCTTGGCTATACCATCCGCTACCAACTGGATTCTTTCGTGCACGAATATGCCAATGGCGCCACCCTGTTCACCGGTTTTCCTTTTTTTGAAGACATACAGGGGAGCGCGGTACAGGAATCGGAATGGAATGCCAACCGCGAAAAAGCATATTATGGATCGCTCCTGCATTTTATGCGCTGCTATTACGACAGCACCCTGGGCGATAACGGCTATAAAATTGAACGCATCGGAAAAGGAGACAAACCCATCGCCGTGAAAGACCCCTACGATGCGTCGATATACGAAGCAGGGGAAGACCGGGAAACTGACCTGAAACTGCCGGGCAGGCTGCGGGTGGTCTACAGCCTGGAAAAGCCGGATCCCGGATACCTGTCGGTCAATAAACTATCACTGCAGACTACAATCCAGGTGTCCATCCTGGAACTACCTGATATCGTGTCCATCGAAGAGAACGGATACTATTATGATCAGCGGGAAATCCTGACCCTGGGTTATTGGAGCTGGGAGAAAGTGGCGGACCTTCTGCCATATGACTACGAACCGGAATGAGTTCATTAGCTCATTAGCTGATTAGCTCATTAACTCATTAACATGCACCTGTTTTTTTATCGGGAAACTCAAAGTTCTAAAATGAGCTAATCAGCTAATGAGCTAAT
>Ga0114939_10000006_pt1 | contig 215031 bp, 203 predicted proteins | sample AshMeaCrysSpring_FD_87196 | JGI IMG/M metagenome (GOLD analysis project Ga0114939, IMG submission 87196) | Groundwater microbial communities from Big Spring, Nevada to study Microbial Dark Matter (Phase II) - Ash Meadows Crystal Spring | ecosystem: Environmental > Aquatic > Deep subsurface >...
CCGTCGCCGTCGACGAGGTCGAGCCGCCAGTGGTGGCGCTCGTTGGTGCGGTCCCACGGGACCTCGAGCTTGAGGGCGATGGCCATCGAGACCGCGCCCGGGCCGGCGATCGACCAGCCGCCACCGAGGACGTAGAGCTTGCCGTCCACCGCCTGGGCGGCATCGGCCAGGAGCATCGTCACGCGCACGGGCCCACCCTGCCACGCCGACCGGAGCGCCGACGCCGGCGCCCGGTACCGTCGCCGCGGTGAGCGAGGTGACGGGGCTGCGCTGCTCCACCTGGGCGCGCCAGCAGCAGGTCGACCCGGTGGGCACCGCCGGCTCGTACGACGGGTTCCTCGTCGTCGACTGGCCGCTGCCGTGGCCCCGAGACGCCGGTGACGTGCCCGACCTGGCCCCCGTGGTGGCGGCGCTGCGGACCACCGGGGTACGGCTGCAGCTGACGATCCCGACGGACGAGCGGCGCCGCGTCTCGCTGCACCGGGCCGTGGGCTCGCCCCGGTTCCGGGGCTACGGCACGGCCACCGTCGAAGTGGGTGCCGGCGACGTGGTCGGCGCCGCCATCGAGCTGCTCGGATCCCCGGGGCCGGTGGAGCCGGGCGACCGGCGGGAGGTGCTCGTGTGCACCCACGGCAAGCGCGACGCGTGCTGCGGCAGCATCGGCACGTCGTTCGCTGCAGAGCTGGCGGCCGACGTTCGCCTGGCCGCCGTGGGCGTGACCGTCCGGCGCACCAGCCACCTCGGCGGCCACCGCTTCGCACCGACAGCACTCGTGCTCCCCGAGGGCTCGGTGTGGGCCTACCTCGACGCCGACACACTCGTCGGCGTGCTGGCCCGCACGCTCGACCCCGCCCAGGCGGTCGCCCACTTCCGCGGCTGCAGCGGGCTCGGGCCGGCCCGTTTGCAGGCTCTCGACGCCTCGGTGCTGCGCGAGGTGGGGTGGGACCTCCTCGACCGGGCCCGCTCGGGCACCGTCGACGGCGACTGGGCCATGCTCGAGGTGGACGGCCACGGGCGCTGGGAGGCCGAGGTGCGCGAGGGCCGCCGCCTGCCCGTCCCCGACTGCGGCCGCCTGCCCGACGAGGGCGCCAAGGCCGAGCCCGAGCTGCGCGTCGGCCCGCTGACCCACTCCACCTGACCGACCAGCCCGCTCGGTCAGGTGGCGCTGAGGCGATCGCCCTGTGCCGGGGTGAGGTCGAGACGGATGTCCGGGCCGCGACTCACCACGAACCGGTCGCCATCGGGCCCGCCGGTGAGGCGGTCGGCGCCGTTGGCGCCGTCGAGCGTGTCGGCGCCGGCACCGGCCGACAGCACATCGTCGCCGTTCCCGCCGCACAGGAGGTCGGGGCCGTTGAGGCCGGTGAACGTGTCGTCGCCCTGCAGGCCGAGCAGCACGCTGGCCCGCGTCGGGTCGCCGACCAGCACGTCGTCTCCCGTCGTCCCGACCACCACGACGATCTCGACGCGGCCGACGGCGCCGGCGCTGTCGCGAGCCGTCACGGTGACCACCCCGCTCGCCGGCGCCGACCCGACGACGGCGCTCACGGTGAGCGTGCGCCGTCTGCCGGCGGCGGAGAGCTCAGCCGTGAGGCCGCCGGTCGTCACCACCTCGGTCACGACCGGGTCGGCATCGTCGATCTCCAGCGTGAGCGTGGCCCCGGCCGTGTTGAGGGCTGCGCACACGCCGAGGTCACCGAGCACCGTGATCTCCGGAGGGTCGTTCAGCTCGAGGCCGACGATGACCGGGTCGTGGTCCGACGTCCGGAACTGGTCGGGGGCGTAGAGGGATCCGACCTGACCGAGCGACTTGAACTCGGTGTTGTAGTCGAGCACCGAGGGCTCGTCGGCGTTGATGTGCCACTCGGCCGCACCGACGACCTGGCTGGCCAGTGAGTCGCTGGCGAGGGCGTGGTCCAGGTAGCCCCACTGGCCGTCGAACACGTAGGAGTACGCGCTCGGCCCGCCGAAGCGCTCGATCAGGTTCACGTAGCCGGCCGCTTCGAACGCCCGTACCGGGTCTTCCTTGGCGTAGGCGTTCAGGTCGCCGATGATCAGCAGATCGGGGTCGACCTTGCCCTCCTCCACCAGCCGAGCCAGCACGCGTGCCACCGCCTGGGCCGCCTCGGTGCGCGTGCGGTTGCAATCGCCCTGGCCATCACCGACATTCGGGTCGCCGGCGCAGCTCGAACCCTTCGACTTCAGGTGGTGGACGGCGACGGTGAACCGCTCGCCGGTCGCCTTCTCCTCGAAGGTCTGCACGAGAACCGGCCGGTTGAGGTCGTCGCGGAAGCTGGCGTCGTCGGTGCTATCGATCACCTCGGTGAGCCCGACCGGGGTGACCTTGGCCAGCCGGTAGACGAGGCCGACCTTGATGGCGTCGCTGCCGACGACGGTCGGACCGACTGCCGCGTACGTGCCGGGGCCCAGGGCGTTCAGCCCGGGGACGATCCCGTTGGTGGCGTCCTGCAACGGGTCGGCGCCGGTCGTGTTCTCGAGCTCGACCAGCCCGAGCACGTCGGCGTCGAGATCGTTCAGGGCGGCGAGGAGCTTGGTCTTCTGGCGCGCCAGCTCGGCGGCCGAGTCGGCACCGCGACACTCCACGTTCTTCCCCGGTCCACACTTGTTGTCGTTCGGGTTGCCGCTCGTGAAGTCGAGGGAGACAAAGTAGTTCAACACGTTGAACGCGCTCACCTTCACCGACCCGCCCACCTCGGGCCGCGTCGCCGGACGAGTGTTCGCCGGAGCGAACGACGCCGACCCGCCGAGCGCTCCGATCGGGCGCACCCGGTAGGCGTTGCCGCTCGCCGAGTTGCCCGCCCACGTGTAGGTCAGGACACCGGCGAGATCGGTGACCGTGTCGCCGCCGCGGAGCGTGTTCGAGGCGCTCAGCGTCGCGCCCCCACGAGCAAGCTTGATCGGGTCGGGGTTCTGCAGCTGCAGGTCGTCGTCGACGATGATGCGGTTCAGGTTGTTGGCCTGCTGCTGAGCCAGGGCTGACGCGCCTGGGGCGGCGATGCTCGTGGGCTGGGGCAACCGACCGCCCGACGAAACGACGACCTGGCCGAACCGGCCGAGCTGGAAGTGCTCGGTGACGCTCAGCTGCTGGGGGAACCGCACCAGCATCCCCTCAAAGGGTTCGAGCGCGTCGGGCGACGCCAGCGGAAGGCTCACGGGGGTGGGCGCGACCACGCCACGCGAGCCGCACATCTCGATGGCCGAGCCGGCGTTGAGCTGAGTCTGGTCCTGGAACTCGGCCACCGTCCCCGTCACCTGCACCACGTCGCCCAGGGCGACCTCGTTGTCGTTCGACTGGAACACGAAGATGCCGTCCGACGTCAGTGGGTCTCCGTCGCCGGCGTCCTGCAGGTAGAAGCCCCGCAGGTGGCTGCTGGTGGGGCCGCTGCCCGGGTACTCGTAGTCGCCCACCACCGTGCCCTGCACGGTGACGGTCGACCCGACCAGCGGGGACGACAGCCCATTGCCCTGCACGGTGCCGATGGGCGCGTCCGCGGCCGCGCACACCACCCCGTCAGAGCGCAGCGACAGGTTCTGGATCCGCAGGTCGGCAGTCGGCGGCGTCTCGGGCTGGCGGTAGGGAGACTGCGTGCCGAGCGGGTGACGGTCCGCCAGGTACTCGGCCAGCGCGTCCTGCTCGCTGGCGTCGTCGACGAAGGTCGCCGCCCCGGTCCGCTGCCCGGCGACGACGAGGTCGCGCCGGCTCCCCGGCACCGTCACCTCAACGAACGGATAGGAATCACCGCCGCCGGCGAGGAAGCCGAGCGTGACCACGCGGATCGGCCGACCAGGGTCGCCCTGCACCACGCCGTCCTTCACGATCGTGTCTCGAACCAGTCCGGCATCGTCGACGACGACGAGGTTGCGCACCCGGGAGTTCGCCGGCTGCGAGGGGTCGAAGCTGAACCGGATGCCACCGACCTGCGGGAACTGACCCGGCGTCGACGTCGGCGACCAGGCAGCCACGCCGTGCTCGACGAGCCGGACCAGGCCGCTGGCGGGCACGGTCACCAGGGAGAGCGCATTGTTGAACCGAAGCGAGTTCTCGATGTCGAGCCGGCTGACCTCGCCCTCCTGCTTGCCCGAGAGCGGGTTGGCCTGAGGCGGCAGGAACGTCGTGGTGCCGGTGACCGGGTCGTTCACGACCTCACCGATCTCGGCCCGGATGCCGCCACCGTTCTTGATCGAGACCGCCACCGAAGACTCGAACGTCCGCCCGACGAGCAGGTTGGCGTCGGCCGTGAGGTTGCCGAAGTTGGTCTCTTCGGTGCGCACCTTGGCCCGGCGACCATCGAGGAAGACGTCGGTCTCGCCGAACCGGCTGGAATCCTTCACCGTGACCACGGCCGTCACCGCGTCGACGAGGGTGTCGACCAGGTTGCCCTTCGTACCGAAAGCGAACGGATCGTCAGGGCCCCAGAGCTGGCCGACGTTCGACGCGGTCGCCGCGATGGGTCCGTTGCGGGTGAGGTCGAGATCGGCCACCTCGTCGATCGGATCGCCCATGGCGTCGACCAGAATGCCGTCGGCGTCGAAATCGACCACCAGCCGGCCCACGTAGCTGTACTCGCCATCGGTGCTGACGATCACGGCGGGCTCGCTCGACGCGGTCGTGGCCACCACCGGGTAGCTGGCCACGGCGGTGTCGCCGGGGTTGAGGGCAGTCGGATCGTTGGCCAGGATCGTGTCGGAGCCGCCCGCGACCACGATGTCGACACCGCGGAGCAGGCCGACCAGCGCCTGCTCGAGGGCCAGCTGCTGAAGGTGGCTCACCAGCACCACCTTGTCGGCGACCTTGGTCAGCCGGTCGATCTGCGGCTGCAAGATGGTGGCGAGCGCCGGCATGTCCTCGGACTTGGGACCGACCACCGTCGTCCCGTTCGGCGACGAGATCGACTCGAGCAACTGGGTGGTCGCGCCGATGACCCCGATCGTCTCTCCCCCGGCCTCCAGGAGCGTGGAGGGCGCGATCTTGTCGGCGCCGGACGAGCCGGACCCGGGAGGTGTCTGAGCGAACGTGTTGAGCTGGACCGGGACCGACGGGGCGACGATCGGGCTCACGGCGACGTCGACGGCGAAGTCGAGGTTGGCGCTCAGGTACGGGAACTGCACACCGGGGAACGCAGCGCTGTAGCCCAGGAGATCGCGAACCGTCTGGCTTCCCAGATCCCACTCGTGGTTGCCGATCGCCGACGCGTCGAACCCGAGGACGTTCATGATGGTCACGTCGACCCGTCCCGGGCCCTCGCGCAGCGCCGTCACGCTCGCAGAGCTCGTGGCGGGGAACAGCGTCTGGTACACCGACTGGATCGGGCTCCTCAGAGAGGGGTCGCCCGAGGCGCTGAAGAACGGACCAGGGATGTAGTTGTCCCCGGCCGAGAGCAGGATCGAGCCGTCGACGGACGGATCGTCTTCGAGCTTGTCGATGATGGCGGCGAAGTTGGCGGCCCGGCCGAGGGCCTCGACACCACCTTCCAAGTCAGACGCGTGCAACAGCTGCAGGCGGAAGGTGTCGGCCGGTTCGGCGGCCGCCGGCGGACCGAGGGGCCCGAAGGCCAAACCGCTGGCGGCCAAGGCCGCCACCGTTACCACGGAGAGGTTGCGGAACGTCCTCGTCGAGCGCATGGAGATCCTCCCGAGATGCGTCTCTTGCCGCGACGGCGGCTCGATACCCATCCCACCTGAGCCGAATTGCACCGGCCCACGCCAACGGCAGGTGCAGGATTTGCCGAGTCGTCGCCAGCCGTTCACCCGGGCGTCAGCGAGCGGCCTCCTCGGGGCCCTCAGGCGACGGTGACACGGGCGACCGTGGTGAAGGAGCAGACGTACAGGTCGCGGGCGAAGCCGGGGGCGGGGAACAGCACGGACTGGACGGGACTGCCGGTGTCGCAGCGGCCCCGCTCCTCGCCGGTTGCCACGTCGACCACGACGACCTGGTCGGCACCGCGAGCCGCGTCGTGGTCGCCCAGGACGAGCTCGCCGGTGTCGGCGAACAGCAGCGGGTGGGCGGCGTGGTCGAGGTCACGACGCCACCGCGGTGCCGTGACGCCACCGTCGTCGAACGAGAAGGCGGCCACCACGCCGTTGCCCGAGTCGTAGCCGACCACCACGCCGCGGGCCTCGTCGACGGCCGGCGGGTTGGCGATGAGCCCGCCCGGCAACCCGCACACCTCGGTGAGCGAAACCGCGCCGTCGTCCAGCCCGACCCGCACCAGGTGCAGCGGCGCCGTGGACGTCCCCTGACCCCGGAACGTGCCGGCGTAGCGCTCGCTGCCGGCGCCGTCGTCGAGGAACCAGGCGGCGCCTCCGGCGATCACGCAGTCCCACCCGTGGGTCTGGCCCTCCATCGTGCGGTACCGGACCTGGAGCTCGGGCACGAGGCCCGTGCCGTCCCACCGCAGACGGAACAGGTGCTCGGTGCCCACCACGTACACATCGTCGCCGTCGGCGCTGAGGCGGGCCACCGACCCCTCGGGGAGCTCGTGGCGAGCGAGCACGCGCAAGTCGAGCGGGTCGAGCACCAGCAGCTCCGACGGCTCGCCGTCGGCGGGAAGGCCGGGCCGGGCCCCGGCGAAGTCCTTCGTCACCAGCTGGCCGCCCGACAGCGTGACGAACGAGTTGTACGGCTTGCACCGGGGCAGCTCGACAGCAGCCTCCACCGCGAGGTCGGCCGCGAGCCGGTGGGCATGGTTGCCGAACACCACCTGGAGCGACCCGTCGGCGTGGGCGGCCACGCCTCCCGGCCAGGTGGGACCACCGGGGAGGTCGGCCGAGCGGGCCAGCGGCTCGAGGGTGACCGGCTCGATGCGCTCCACCCATGCCACGGCGTCGTCGCCGCCGGTGTGGCACAGGAGGAACACCTCCCCCGGTTCCCGCAGCACCACCATCGTCGACGCGATCGCCGTGCGCGACGTGGCCACCAGCTGCTCCCCCGGCCGCAAGCCGAGGCCTCCACCCGTGCGCGGCACCTGGCGCCGCTGCGGCCCGCCGTCCTCGGCCGGCCACGGGCTCGGCCACAGCGCCGCCATCAGACGGGGGCCACCACGCGAGGCAGCGGCGACCGCATCGGCGGCTGGTGGTCCCACAGGTCGGCCAGCAGGTCGCTGCGCAGGGAGGCCAGCGACGGGTCGTCCCAGCGGTTCTCCCGCTGCAGCGGGTCGTGGGTGAGGTCGTAGAGCTCGCCCTCGGTGCCGTCGTGGCTGTGACCGGGCTGGTAGGTGGTGCACACCCACCCGTCGCAGGTGATCGTGCGCAGGTGGACCCCGACGCCGAACAGGTGGCTGTCCCACTCCGTGAGCACCCGCTCGAAGTGTCGTGCGCACGCGTCGGCGTCGTCGACGGGCAACGGCTTGCCCTCCATCCACCCCGGGACCGGGAGCCCTGCGATAGCGCAGAACGTGGGGGCCAGGTCGACCAGGCCCACCGGGGCCGACACCGTCGACGGCGACACCCCGGCCGATGAAGCCGGCCGCCACACCAGCGGCAGCCGCATGAGGGCGTCGACGTGGTAGGGGCCCTTGAACAGCAGGCCGAAGTCACCCTGCAGCTCGCCGTGGTCGGTGGTGAAGACCACGTCGACGTCGTCGCCCCACCCCCGAGCCTCGACGGCCTGCAGCACCCGGCCCAGCGCCTCGTCGATGAGCTCGCACTCCACCGCGTTGCGGGCGTTCACCTCGCGGACCTGGTCGGCGGTGAGCGTGGCCGGCACCCAGCGCAAGGGCGCCTCGTAGTTCGACACGAGCCGCCCGTCGTACCAGGCCCGCCAGTGGCGGGGCTTGGCCTCGAGGATCCGCTCCCGCTCCGCCGCGTCCTCGGGGTAGCCGGCCGGCAGCGGCACGTCGCGCCAGTCGACGCGGCCGAGCTCCGACGCCGGCGGGTCCCACGGGTGGTGGGGATCGGGGAAGCTCATCCAGCAGAACCAGTCGTCGTCGGGGCCCAGCGAGTCGAGCCAGGCGATCGTGCGGTCGGCCACCCAGTCGGTGTGGTACCACTCCCGCGGGATCGGGTTGTCGTGCACCTGCGGGGCTCCCGTGGCACCGCCGCCCTCGGCGTTCACCTCCAGCTCGCCGTCGAGCACCCGGTAGAACATCCCGACCGCCTCCGGGTGCTCGGCCGCCAGCCACCGGGCGTAGTGCAGCAGGCCCTGAGCGCCATGGGTGGCCGACTCGAAGTGCTCGAAGCCGCGGTGCAGACCCGTGAGGCCCGTCGCAGCGAAGCGGTTCTCCGGGTACTTCGCGAACGGGTCGAGGAACGGCTCGAAGTGCGGCTTGCCGATGATGGCCGTGCGGTAGCCGGCGTCGTGCAGCACCTCGGCCACCGACGGGGCGTCGGGCGCCAGCGGCACGCCGTTCATCCACACGCCGTGGGTGCTCGGGTGCTGGCCGGTGATGATCGTCGAGCGCGACGGCATGCACACCACCGACTGGGGATGGGCCCGCTCGTACCGGTGGCCGGCGGCGGCCAGCGCGTCGACGACCGGGGTGCGGGCGACGGTGCCGCCGTTGCAGCCGAGCGTGTCGTAGCGCTGCTGGTCGGTGGTGACGAAGAGGATCTTGCGGCCCATCAGCGTCGCCCAGCGGGTGCAGGGGTCATGGGGTGGCTCCTTCCATCTGGCGCTTCAGCTCGTCGAGCGCGCCGGCGGTTCCGCCGGCGATCGTGAGCGCCATGGTGCGGGGATCGGCCTCGGTCGAGTACACGACGAGGCAGGTGTCGTCGCCGAGGTCGATCACGTCGATCGTCCCCCGGTGGTGACGGAACAGCGGGGCGGTGATGCGGTACTGGAAGCGCCGCAGCACCGGGTCGTTCACGAGGATCTCCTCGGGCAGCGGCAGGCCCGACCCGAGCGTGATGATCCGGGTCGTGCCGTCGACGGCGCACGCCGTGATGCCGGGGAACCACTCGTGCAGCCGGGCCGGGTCGCCGGCCAGCGCCCACACCTCGGCCGCCGGCCGATGGATGCGGACCTCGTGGCGAAGGGAGCCGAGCGTCACGTCGACTCGATGAACGCGACGATCACCTCGGCCAGCTCCAGGCCCTTGTCCTCCTGGAGGAAGTGGCCGGCCTGCTCGATCGTCACGTGGGGTTGGCCCGCCGTGCCGGGCACCTGGCCGAGGAACGCCCGCTCGCCGCCCTTCGTCACCGGGTCGCTGTCGCTGAACGTACAGAGGAAGGGCCGGTCGAACCGCCGCAGCACGTCCCAGGCTGCCTGGTTGTCGGCCTCGGCCGGATCGTCGGCGCTCGTGGGCACGAGCGACGGGAAGATGCGGGCGCCGGCCTTGTAGGTGTCGTCGGGGAACGGCGCGTCGTACGCCGCCATCACCTCGTCGGTCAGAGCGGTGAAGCAGCCGCCGCTCACGATGCGCCCGATCGGGAAGACCGGCGACTCACGCGAGAACCGCTGCCAGCTCAGGAACGCCTCGTTGGGCGTGCGGCCGCCGACCGGCAGGCCGCCGTTGCCGATGACCACCCGGGCGAAGCGCTCGGGCGCCAGCCCGACCAGGCGCAGGCCGACGAGACTGCCCCAGTCCTGCCCGAAGAACGTGACGTCGCGCAGGTCGAGCTGGTCGAACAGCGCCTGGCGCATCCAGTCGACGTGGCGGGCGAACGTGTGGTCGGTCTGCTCGGTCGGCTTGTCGGACCGGCCGAACCCCACGAGGTCGGGGGCGACGCAGCGGTGCCCGGCGGCGACGAGGACCGGGATCATCTTGCGGTAGAGGTAGCTCCACGAGGGCTCGCCGTGCAGCAGCAGCACGGGCGCGGCGTCGGCCGGTCCCTCGTCGAGGTAGTGCACGCGCAAGCGACCGCCCTCGCCGTCGTCGACTTCGAGGTAGCGCGGCGCGAACGGGTAGTCGGGCAGCCCGTCGAAGCGGTCGTCGGGCGTGCGCAGGGCCTTCATCGGTCCTCCTTCGAGAACAGCAGGGTGAGCGTTTCGGTGAGCGCGGCAGCAGCACGGGCCCGGCTGAGCCGCTGGTCGTGCCGGAGCAGCTGGTAGGCCTCGAACGAGCACAGGACGTCGACGGCGGCCAGCACCGGTGAGGCCCGCTCGCCCAGCTCGGCGAGCTCGGGGGCCAGGACGCGCTCGAGCTGGCGGCGCAGGAGACGCCGCGCTTCGCGCAGCTCGGCCGCGATGACCGGGTGGAAGGGTTCGTTGAGGCGCGAGACGATGCCGACGGCACCGATGGCATCGAACAAGGCGACCCGCTGGGCCACGAGGCGCTCGATGCGCACCGCCAAGGGCTCGCCTGCGTCGACCCACAGCCCAGCCATCGGCTCCACGCGCTCGTGCTGGCGGGCGATGGCGGCGCGGTGCAGGTCGTCGACGTCGTCGAAGTAGCGGAACACCGAACGAGGTGACAGCCCGGCCCGCTCGGCGATCTCGTCGGTGGTCGGGTGCAGGTTGCCGTCGAGGTACAGCGCGAGCAGCGCATCGACGACGGCGTCGCGGTTCCCCTGCCGGCGCGCCCGGCGCCCGTCCTCCACCGCTCCGACACCACCGACGGCCATCGCCGGAACGTAACAGTTGACAGTCTTTGTGACAAGACCTACGTTGCGGCCCGGGCATGCCGGAGGGGGGCCACGTGACGAGTGAACCGGAGTTCGGGGGCCGGATCGGCCGGACGCACCTCGACTCGGTGCCGTGGTGGCCCGACCCGCCGGCCGGGCTCGGCGGCCCCAACGTGGTGATGATCGTCCTCGACGACACGGGCTTCGCGCACTTCGGGTGCTACGGATCCACGCTTCGCACGCCGCACATCGACGCATTGGCCGCCAACGGCCTGCAGTACACGGGCTTCCACACCACCGCGCTCTGCTCCCCCACGAGGGCCTGCCTGCTGAGCGGCCGCAACCACCACGCGGTCGGCATGCGGGCGGTGTCGAACTGGAACACCGGCTTCCCCCACATGCGGGGTGGCATCTCGCCGAACGCGGCCACGGTGGCCGAGCTGCTGCGGTCCCACGGCTACGCCACCTACGCGGCCGGCAAGTGGCACCTCGCTCCGATGGAGGAGACGTCGGCGGCCGGGCCGCACCACAACTGGCCGCTCCAGAAGGGCTTCGACCGCTTCTACGGCTTCCTGCAGGGCGAGACCGACCAGTTCTCGCCCGAGCTCACCCACGACAACCACCACATCGACCCGCCGCGGCGGCCGGAGGACGGCTACCACGTCAGCGAGGATCTCGTCGACGTGTCCACGGGGTGGATCCGCGACCTCGTGTCCGTCCGACCGGATCGCCCGTTCTTCCTCTACCTCGCCTTCGGCGCCATGCACGCGCCGCACCAGGCGCCCGCCGCCTACCTCGAGCGGTGGCGAGGAGCGTTCGACGAGGGCTACGACGTGCTGCGCGAGCGGTGGTTCGCCCGCCAGCTGGAGCTCGCCGTGATCCCCGAAGGCACGACGCTGGCCCCGCGCAACCCCGGCGTTCCGGCCTGGGACGAGCTGACGCCCAACCAGCAGCGGTTCGCGTGCCGGCTCCAGGAGGCCTTCGCGGCCATGCTCGAGCACACCGACGACCAGATCGGCCGGCTGGTCGCCTTCCTCGAGGAGCGCGCGCTGCTCGAGAACACCGTCGTGATGGTCCTGTCCGACAACGGCGCCAGCCGCGAGGGTGGCCCCTACGGCGTGATGGACGAGTTCAGCTTCTTCAACGGCCTGTGGGAAGACATCGACCACCTCGTCGAGCACCGCCTCGACGACATCGGCGGCCCCCACTCCCACTCCAACTACCCGTGGGGCTGGGCCCAGGCCGGCAACTCGCCGCTGCGGTGGTACAAGCAGAACACCTACGGAGGCGGCGTCCGTGACCCGCTCGTGGTCCACTGGCCGGCAGGCATCCGGGCCAAGGGCGAGATGCGCCGGCAGTTCTGCCACGCCGTCGACCTCGCCGCCACGGTCCTCGACCTCACGGGTGCGCCGCTGCCCGACCATGTGCACGGCCACGCGCAGCTGCCGATGCACGGCCGATCGATCGCTCCCACGTTCGACGACGCCACGGCCCCGCCGCCGCGCTCGGTGCAGTACTTCGAGCAGATGGGACACCGCGGGATCTGGGTCGACGGGTGGAAGGCGACCACCTACCACGAGGCCGGGCGCTCCTACGACAACGAGCCGTGGGGCCTCTACCACCTCGACGCCGACTTCTCCGAGTGCCACGACGTCGGTGCCGAGCACCCCGAGAAGCTCCGCCAGCTCGTCGAGCAATGGTGGGCCGAGGCCGGCGCCATGGGTGTCCTCCCCCTCGACGACCGCACCATCGAGCTGTTCGGCGGAGCGCCTCGCCCGGCCACACCGCACGCGCGCGCGAAGTACGAGTACCTGTGGCCCATCTCGCACGTGCCGTCCGACCCGTCGCCCCCGCTGGGCGCCCGGCCTTGGACCGTGACCGCCGACGTCGTGGTCGGCGACGGCGTCGAGGGTGTGATCTACGCCCGTGGCAGCCACAACGTCGGCCACTCGTTCTTCGTGAAGGACGACCACCTACACTTCGACTACAACGCGCTCGGCACCCACTACCGCGCCAGCGCGCCGGTCGACCTCGCTCCCGGGCGACACGTGCTCACGGCCCGGTTCGAGCGCGACGGCCAGCAGGGCGCGGTCACGATCGGCGCCGACGGCGCCGACCTGGCCAGCGTCACCGTTCCCCGGCTCGTGCGCATGCTCGGGTCGACGGGGCTCGACATCGGGCGCGACGCGCTGTCGGAGGTCGTCGACGACTACGACGGGCCGTTCCCGTTCACCGGCCGCATCGACAAGGTCACGTTCACCATCCACAGCAGGCGGAGCCCGGCCGACGTGGCCGCCACCGCCCGCACCGAGCTCGCCCGGGAGTGACCATGTCCGACGCCCTCATCCTCGACTCGCTCCAGCGCCGCATGCGGGCGATGCACTCGCTCTACCACGACGCGCTCGACACCATGACGCTCGAGCACGTGAACCACTTCGAGCGTGAAGGCGTGCTGCCCATCGCCTTCAGTCTGTTCCACATCGTGAACATGATCGACGTGTCGTTCATGGTGATGACGGGCACGCCGCCGATCTGGGACGACACGTGGGCGGCGCGGGTGAACCCGACCATCGCCGACCACGGCAAGCACCGCACCGTCGACGAGATGGTGCACCAGCGCATCGGCGACCTCGACGCGTTCCGTGCGTACCTCGAGGCGGTGTTCTCGCGCACCGAGGCCTGGCTCGACGAGCTCGACCCGGCCGAGCTCACCAGGGTCGTGATCACGAGGCCGTTCCCACCCCAGATCGCCAGCACCTACAGCGCCCGCGTGGCCGGGCCCGAGGGCATCATGCTCCTCGACTCGGTCGAGTGCTGGATCTACCAGCACGGCCTGCGCCACATGGGTGAGATCGAGCTGGCCCGCGGCCTCGTCGGGCTGGGCGGCATGACGTCATGACGTCGCGCCAGCGCGCGACCGCCCCCGCCACCAACCGGTGACCCACCGCTGCAGCACGATCGCGACCGCGACATAGACACCGCCCAGCACGACGTCGACCACGTAGTGCTCGGCGCCGTAGACGAGGACGAAACCCATGGCCACGGGGTAGGCCACGAGCGCGGCCCGGGCGACGGGGTGGCCGGCCCGGGGCCACAGCGTCACGGCGACGAGCAGCGCAAACGCGGTGTGGAGCGAGGGGATGGCGGCCACCGGGTTCACCCAGCCGCGCCCGACCTCGAGCCACGTGCCGGCCGTCTTCAACGAGACCCGCTCCCAGCCGCGGCCGACGGGACGGACCAGGTCGTCGGTGAGCCCCCACTCGGAGGCGAGCCACGGCGGTGCGGTGGGGATCAGGGCGAACGTCACCACCGCGGCGACGGAGAGGATCGCGAAGCGGGACGTGTAGACGACCCATGCCGCCCGGTCCCGCACCCACAGGACGCCCGCCAGCACGAACGGGGTCACGAAGTGCGACAGGTAGACGAGCGTCACGCCGATCTCCCACCACCGCACCGGGGTGCGCGTCCCACGGGGCAGCAAGAGTTCCTGCAGCCACACACTCGGGACCTCACCGAGGAACAGGGCCCTCTCCACCGCCAGCACCGACCGGCTCTGGATGGGCATGCCGAGCGTGTCGGCCACACCTCGGCTGTACGAGTAGGCCACGAGCAACGCCACGAACGGCGACCAGTCGGCGACCAGGCGGACCACCTGGCGCCGAGGGCGACCGACGCACGAGATGGCCAGCGCGGCGAGGATCCACGCCAGCAGGCGCCAGCGGTCGACCGGCAGCCCGCCGAGCAGGGTCTGGCGGACGAGCAGCACGCTGTATGCGGCAACGAGCGCTCGGCGGGCCACCACCGCCCACGGCACGTCCACCGGCTGCGACGGCGCGACCGCCGGCGAGCCGTCGCCGGCCCGCATCACCACTTCGACACCAGCGTCGCCTGGAGCCCCACCGTGACGACTGCCTGCACCGCCAGCCACGCCCGCGGACGTCGCAGCGCCACCACAGCCGGCACCAGCCACGGGAAGAACAGCAGCCAGATCCGCTCGACCTCGGCCCTCGAGTACTGGGACAAGTCGGCGAGAACCAGCGCGGTGAGCGCACCTCCGACGAGGAGCCAAACCGCTCGTGCCCGCAGCGACGCCACGCCGACGACCACGGCCGGACCGACCGCGATCATCGCCGCCGCCAGGTTGGCGTACCAGAAGTAGGAGCCGGGGCGGAACTGGGCGGTCCCCCACCAGTAGAGGGTCTGGGTGGCCCGCAGGCCGTCGAACCACCAGAAGCCGCCGGCGGCGAATGCGAGGGTGACCACCGCCGCCGCAGCCGAAGCCGCCGCGGCGACCTCGGCCCGGGCCCGGCGGCTCACCCCCGGCAGCAGCAGCACCACAGCGACCACGAGCACCAGGAACATGGCGGTGCCGTACGTGAGGAACAGCGCGCCCGCCAGTGCTGTCCCCGCCACCGCGGCGAGGATCCGGCGAGCAGCCGTGGTGGTGGCCTGCAGGGCGGCGACAGCGGCAACGAGCCCCCACGCCGTGACGGCGGTGAACACGGCGTCCGCCGAGGTGCCCATCCAGACGAGATAGGGCACGACGACGGCGAAGGGGGCGACGGCTCGAGCGGCTGGCTCCGACACGACTCGGCGAACGCCGACCACGACGGCGACCGCCGTGGCGCCGGCACCGAGGAACGACAGGGCGCCGGCTACCCACGGCGCCCCGAGCCCGATGCCGTCGAGCGCCTGCAGCGCGAGCACGAACCCCGGCGGGTGACCCTTCACGTGGACGCTGTAGTCGAGAAGGAAGTCGACACCCCACTCGCGCAGCACCTCGGAGGCCGCCGGCAACGTGGCCAGGTTGGCCCAGTACTCGGTGGGGTGGACGACCGGTGCCAGCACCGCAGCACCACCGTCGGAGGCGGCGAGGGCCAGCGCGAGGCCGCTCGCACCGGTCGCCACGACCACGAGCAGCCTTCGAAAGGCCAGCCGAGCCGCCAGCCCGGGCAACCAGACGACGGCGCCACCGGCGAGGACGGCGACCGGGAGGAGTCGCCACGACAACCGCAGCCGCCATTCGCCCACGAGCGGTGCCGCGCCGAGCTTCACCCGGGGGTCGGCCTGGACGTCCCAACCGCGAACCACGGCGACGGCCACCGTGAGGGAGGCGACCATCACCACGGCGAGCGTGAGCCACTGCGAGCGTCTCGGCCGATGCGTCGCCGACGTCGGCCTCTCGAGCGCAGCAACCGGCATGGCGGCGCCTCGCTCAGGCGGCCGTCGTCGGTTCGGTGACGACCGGTTCGGCTCGGGGTCGGATTCGCCGGCCGGTGAGCAGGAGGCCGAGTGCGAGCATGCCCCAGAAGGCGAGGTTCGGGCCGGTCGCGCCGAGGAACCCACCGGTCCAGTCACCCTGCTGGTACCGCCAGAGCACGGGTACGAGCACGGCGAGCACCGCGAACCCACCCGCGGCGCCCAGCACCAGCAGCTGCCGGCCGAACCGGACACCGCCCAGCGCGACGAGCCCGAGCGCCAGGGTGACCGCCGCCGAGAACGGGTTGAACCAGAGCAGCTTCAGCTCACCGTCGGCCCAGCCGACCATGGCGCCCTGATGGCCGAACACGTCGACGGACCGCGCCACCCAGAGCCCGACGGCCCCCGTCACGGCGGCGACGGCACCGAGGACGGTCGCGGCGCGAGCCGACGACGCCGGGCCCCGCCGCAGGACGCCGTCGAGACCGAAGAAGCGACCGGCGGCTGACGCGAACACGGCGAGGTGCAGCGCCGCCATGAGGTAGTACGACCACGGCCACTCGTACTGCTTGTCGTAGTAGAGCACCGACAAGAAGATCGGGACCGTGAGGAGGGCGCCGGCTACGGCCGCCCAGCGGGTCTTGAAGCCGAGGATCAACAGCGCGGCGACGGCGGCCTCGGAGAGCAGCGTGAACCACCCGAACAGCACGTACTGCTCGACCACGACGTGCTCGACGAACCACGACCAGGGGTCGAACACGGGGTTGCGGATGGCCGAGTCGATGTACTTGTAGAGGCCGTTGCCGAGGTCACGACCGAAGTCGGGTGGCCGCTTCCACTCGAGGTTCGCCAGCCAGAGCAGGCCCGCCGCGATCCGGACCGCCGCGAGGATCCCACGGTCGAGGCGGGTCGTGGCCGGCTCGGAGGCGACGACGGCGTCGGCAGGATCCATCGTCGGGAGCGTACGGCCGGGACCGGGCACCGTCGGCGGAGCACCCCGAGGGTTTCGGGAAACGTTAGGAATCTGCGACGGCGGTGCGGAGGGGGTCGGTCGCGAAGCGCCGCATGCCCTCCTCGAAGCCGACCGCCGCAACGAACCCGAGCGCCGCGCGGGCGCGCTCGACGTCGGCGAAGACGTGCCGCACGTCGCCGAGCCGGTAGGCCCCGGTCACCACCGGCCAGCGCTCGTCGCCGGGTTCGGCGCCGAACGCGGCCGCGAGCGCGGTCGCCATCTCGCCCACGGTCCTCGATTCGGCCGACCCGACGTTGCAGGTGAGCAGGCCCGAGCCTGGACGCTGCACGGCCGCCAGGTTGGCCCGCGCCACGTCGTCGACGTGCACGAAGTTGCGGCGCTGGGCGCCGTCCTCGGTGACCCGGGGCGCCTGTCCCGCCTCCAGTGCCGAGCGGAAGACCGACGCCACACCGGCGTAGGGCGTGCGCTGCGGCATCCGGGGCCCGTAGACGTTGTGGTACCGCAGCACGGTGGCCGTGAGCGGGTGCTCCCGTACGAACGCGGCGAGCAGGTGCTCTTGGTGGAGCTTGGTGGCGGCGTACACGTTGCGCGGGTCGAGAGGGGCGTACTCGGGCACCGCTTCCGCGGCGAGCGGCGCCCCACAGGTCGGGCACGGGGGCTCGAACCGACCCGCCTCGAGGTCGGATACGAGTCGCGGGGCCGGCCTGACCGTTCCGTGAACGCCACAGCGGTAGCGCCCCTCGCCGTAGACGACCATGCTCGACGCCAGCACGACCGGACCGGTGAAGCGGCGATCGTGCAGCGCGCGCAGGCCGACCGCGAAGCCCACGTCGTTGCTCGTCACGTAGGCGTCGACGTCGCCGAAGTCGACGCCGAGGCCGACCTTCCCCGCCTGGTGGCAGACGGCGCCGACCCCGTCGAGGGCGTCGTCCCACGCCGAGCGGTCGCGCACGTCGCCCAGCACCAGGCGGGCCCGCTCGTCGAGGTAGTCCGGATGCTCGGCGTGGGCGCCCGGGTCGAGCGAGTCGAGGATCGTCACCTCGTGACCGGCGGCGAGCAGGGCATCGACGACGTGGGACCCGATGAAGCCGGCGCCACCCGTCACGAGCACGTGATCCACGGCGACGATGCTCGCAGAACGAATCGAAACTCTCGCGAAACGTCGGCGCCGGCCTGGCCGCGACAGCCGACCGCCCCACTACGTTCGCCTCATGTCCGTCGTGGCGCCGATCCCTGCCGACCAGGCACCGCTGCTCGCCCGTCCCTTCTACGCCGGGGGCGACCCCGGTCCTATCGCCGCCACGCTGGCGCACGTGCCCGAGCTGATGGAGGTGACGTTGCCCTTCGTCTCCACCGCGCTCAGCCCGTCGGCCGTCGACGCCCGTACCAAGGAGATCGTGATCGTCCGGACGTCGGCCATCCTCGGCTGCCGCTACTGCGTCGACACGCACACGCCGGTGGCCATCGACGCCGGTCTGACCGTCGACGAGGTGCGCTCGTTGCGCATGGAGCCCGGACCCGGTGTCGACGAGGTGTTCGGGAGCGAGCGCGAGCGGGCGCTCGTCGCCTGGACCGACGAGGTCGCCGGCGGACGGGGCCGGGTGCAGGCCGATCTCACCCGTGCCCTGCGCACCCACGTGAGCGACCACGAGCTCGTCGAGCTCACGGTGCTCGTCGGCGCCACCATGCTGCTGAACCGCTACGCCACCGCGCTCGAGCTGCCGGTGAGCGCCGGCACGCTGGCGCGGCTGGCTGCCGCAGGATTCGAGACCGGATCGTGACGAGCGTCGCCGACGCCGTTCGCGACGGTGTCATCGGGGAGCGGCTGTGGTTCTACGCGAACTACCACTGCAACCTGGTCTGCACCTACTGCCTCACCGAGTCCGGCCCGTCGGTGGCACGGCGAGGGCTCGACCCCGGCTGGATGCTGGCACGGGCGCACGAGGCCAAGGAGCTCGGGTTCGGCGCCCTCGGCATCACGGGCGGTGAGCCCTTCATGGTCGCCACGATGCCCGAGACAGCCGCCGCGCTCGGCGCCGTGCTGCCCACGGTCGTCCTCTCGAACGCCACGCTGTTCGCCGGCTCCCGGCTCGAGCGCGTCGCGGAGCACCTCGCCGGGGCCGACGTCCACGTGCAGGTGTCGCTCGACGCGCCCAACGCTCGCGACAACGACACCCAGCGGGGTGACGGGAACTGGACCTCGGTGACGGAGGCGGTGCCCCGCCTCGTCGAGCGAGGGGTGAAGGTGCGCATCGCCACGACGACGGAGGGGCTCGAGCCCGGCGACCTCGACCGCCTGTGCTCACTGCATCGCTCCTGGGGCATCCCCGACACCGACCACGTCGTGCGACCCGTCGTCGCGCGGGGTCGGGCTGCGCTGGCCGGGATGGGTGTCGAGGCCGGGCCCGACGACCTGGCGGCCGAGCTGTGCCTCACCGCCGACGGCGCGTTCTGGAGTGCCTTCGGTCCCACCGTGCGAGGGGGCCGCGTCGACACCGACCTGCTGGTCACCCGCACGACCACCCCCCTGCAGGTGCCGGCGGCCGCCATGGTGCGTCTGGCCGCCGGACGCCCCGCCGGCACCGACGCCGTCCTCGGGATCCGGTGAGCATGATCACGGTGACCCGGTCGGGTCACGACGAGCACCAGCGCCGGCCAGCCCGCTCGCGGGGGCGATGAGCGATGCCCGACGTGGTCCTACCGGCGCTGAACGAGGCGGCCGCGCTGCCCGCCGTGCTGCGGGGCCTGCCACCGTCGTACCGGGCGGTGGTCGTCGACAACGGTTCCACCGACGGCACGGCTGACGTTGCTGCTGCGCACGGCGCGGTGGTGGTCCACGAGGAGCGCCGCGGCTTCGGCGCCGCCTGCTGGGCCGGCCTGCAGGCGAGCCAGGACGACGTCGTCTGCTTCATGGACGCCGACGGCAGCTTCGTGGGCGACGACCTCGTGCGGGTGGCGGCACCCGTGATCGCCGGCCGGGCCGACCTCGTCCTCGGGGCCCGTCGCCCCGCTCCGGGCGCCTGGCCGCTGCACGCCAGGGTCGCCAACCGGGTGCTGGCCGCCGAGCTGCGCCGGCGCACGCGGTTGCCGCTGCGCGACCTCGGCCCGATGCGGGCAGCCCGACGGGCCCCGCTCCTGGCGCTCGGGCTGCGGGACCGCCGCTCGGGCTGGCCGCTCGAGATGGTGCTGCGCGCCCACGCCGCCGGCTGGTCGATCGACGAGGTGGAGGTGGCCTACCAGCCCCGCATCGGTCGCTCGAAGGTGACCGGCACCGTACGGGGCACCGCTCGCGCCGTGGCCGACATGTCGCGCGCGCTCAGCCGGTCCGGTGGCCCGCAGTGATCGAGCCGGGAACCCTCGTGGTCATCGCCAAGACCCCGGCACCCCACCGCTCGAAGACCCGCCTCACCCCGCCGCTCACGCCCGAGCAGGCGAGCGAGGTGGCTTGGGCATGCCTCCTCGACACCCTCGACGTCGTGGCCCGCACCGACGCGGCGCAGCGAGTCGTGTTGCTCGACGGCGAACCCGGACCCTGGGTTCCGGGCGGGTTCGCTGTCGTGGCGCAGCAGGGCGGGGGACTCGGCGAACGTCTGGCTCACGGGTTCGACAGCGTGGGGCGGCCAGCGGTCGTCATCGCCATGGACACGCCGCAGGTGACGCCGGAGCAGCTCCAGGGCGCGTGGGCCGCCCTCGGCCGAGCCGACGTCGTGCTCGGACCGGCCACCGACGGCGGCTACTGGCTCGTCGGCTTGCGCAGCGGCGTCGACGCCACCGCCGTGTTCGCCGGCGTGCCGATGAGCACGCCGCACACGATGGCCGCCCAGCGAGAGCGGTGCCGCCAGCTCGGGCTCGACGTCGTCGAGCTCGACGTGCTGCGCGACGTGGACACGGCGGACGACGTCGTCGCCGTGGCGTCACTGGTGCGCGACAGCCGCCTGGCGGCCGTCGCCGCTCGACATCTGGCGCAGGCGCGTCACTGACCTCGGCGCCGGCGCGCGACGTCAGCCCTCCTCGCCGTGCGGGTGGCCGTGGTGCAGGTCGGGCACGTGCTCGTGGTCGTGCTCGACCACCTGGTGCTCGTGGCGGTGGCTGTGCCGCCCCGGCTCGCCGCCGTGGGCGTGGTGCTCGTCGTGGACGTGGTCGTGGTCGTGGAGCACGGCCGCGTGCAGGTGGACGTGCCCGTGGCCCGACCGGAGGCTGAGCGCGACACCCGCCGCCGCCAACACGAGCGCCACGACCTGTGCCCCGACCACCGGCTCGGCCAGCACGACCCACGCGATTGCCACGCCGATGAACGGCGACGTCGCGAAGACCGCCTGCGCCCGCGACGCGCCGAGGTGACGGGCACCCTGCACCCACAGCGTGATCGACAGGCCGTAGCCGGCCGCGCCGATGGCGAGCGCGGTCACGACGTCGAGGGTCGTCGTGCCGGCGCCGATCCCACCGACCGTCAGCCCGATCACGAGGTTGGCGGCGCCGGCCACGACGCCCTTCACCAGCACGACGTGCTCGGGCCGGATCTGCTCGATGCGAGCGGTCACCACGTTGTCGAGGCCCCAGCACGCGCAGGCCGCCAGCACGAGGAGCGCGCCGGTGTCGACGGTGGCACCGGGTTGCCACGTGAGCACGACTCCGCCGAGGGTGATGAGGGCGACGCCGGCGCCGAGCCAGCGACCGATGTGCTCACGCACGAGCAGGGCGGCCAGGAGCACCGTTGCGACGAGCTCGCCGTTGAGCAGGATCGAGGCGGTCGCCGCCGAGGTGCTGGCCAGGCCGGCCATGAGGAGCACCGGGCCCGCCATCCCCCCGGCCACCACGGCGACGGTCACCGGTCGCCACTCGCGTGCGAGGGCGGTCCTGTCCGGCCGGTGCACGGCCGTCGCCGGGAGCACGGCGACGGCAGCACCGAGGTAGAGCAGGCCGGCGAGCGTGAACGCAGGCACGGTGCCGGCCAGCTCGGAGGCCGCCGGGGCGGTGGCACCGAACAGCGCCGCCGCCGCCAAGCACCGCAGCACGCCCACCCGGTTCACCGCGCCATTGTGACCCCACCAAGGGCGTCCCCTACCGCGACGCCCGCAGCTGACGTCGTGCCGTTCGCGCCGGCGTCACCCGTCGATCACACCGCTCATGCCTCGCGGTGGTCCGGCGCCTCGACGGTCAGCTCGAGGCCGGCGAGGTCGCCGGCAGCGCGCCACTCCTCGAGGAGACGGTTGAAGGCGTTCACGCCGGGGGCGAAGGCGCCGAGGAACGAGTTGCCGCCCCGGGGCATGCCCTCGTTGTTGTAGTAGCCCGGCGTGCACGACTCGAGGAAGCCGACGCCTCCCACGCGGAACGACTGGATCAGTGCGACCCATGCCTCCTGGCCCTCCACGGTGGGCTCCACCGTCCGGGCCCCCCGAGCGATCGCTTCGGCGACGACGTAGGCGATGTGGCGAGCCTGGTCGTCGAACATCGACGTCATGTTCACGCTGAACGCGTTCTGCGACACCCCGATCGAGAACCAGTTGGGGAAGCCGTTTGTGGTGAAGCCGTGGAGCGTCTTCATGCCGTCGGCCCAGTGGTCGCTGAGGTGGACGCCGTCTCGCCCCACCACGTCGACGCCGGTGCGCCGCCGCACGTCCGCCGAGGTCTCGAACCCGGACGCGAAGACGATCAGGTCGACCTCGTACTCCTGGTCGTTGGCCACCACCCCGCGCTCGGTGATCCGCTCGACGCCCTGCGACTCGCTCACGTCGACCAGCGTGACGTTGTCGCGGTTGAAGCACTCGAGGTACTCGTCGTTGAAGGTGGGGCGCTTGCACATCACGCGGTAGTACGGCTTGAGCAGCTCGGCGGTGGCCCGGTCGGACACCGTGTCGTCGACCCGGCGGCGGATCTCCTCCATCTTGCGGAAGTCGGACAGCTCCACCAGACGGTCCCGCTCCTGCTTCGTACGGGGCCTGGCTTCGCCCTTGGGTGACGAGATCGCCCGGAAGATGTCGGTCCAGCCGTCGTCGACGAGATCGACCTCCACCGGTTGGCCCATCGACACGGCGTTGAAGTTCTCCCGCCGCTCGCGCTGCCAGCCCGGCTGCAGCGACGACCACCACGCAGGGTCGGTCGGGCGGTTTCGGCGCCAGTCGACCGACGAAGGCGTGCGCTGGAAGACGTAGACGCGCCGGGCGTCGCGGGCGAGACGGGGAACGCACTGGATGGCTGACGCGCCGGTGCCGATGACCGCCACCGCCTTGTCGGCGAGGCCGGTCATGCCGCCGGTCGTGTCGCCGCCGGTGTAGCGGTAGTCCCAACGGCTGGTGTGGAACGAGTGGCCGGCGAAGGTCTCCATGCCGGGGATGCCGGGCAGCTTGGGTCGGGTCATCGGGCCGAGCGCCGTCACCACGAAGCGGGCGCGAACGTCGTCACCTCGGTCGGTGCGCAGGTGCCAGCGACCGATCGAGTCGTCCCACACCATCGAGCGCACACGGGTCGAGAAGTGCGTGCGCTCGTACAGCCCGTAGTGGCGCCCGATCCGCTGGGAGTGCTCGAAGATCTCGGCGGCGTAGGCGTACTTCTCCTTCGGCATGTAGCCGAGCTCCTCGAGCAGCGGCAGGTAGCAGTAGGCGTCGGTGTCGCACTGCGCACCCGGATAGCGGTTCCAGTACCACGTGCCCCCGAAGTCGGATCCGGCCTCGACCATCCGGAACGAGGTCACGCCCCGCTCGCTGAGGCGGGCTGCGGCCAGCAGGCCGCTGAACCCGCCACCAACGACGGCCACCTCGACGTCCTCGTCGACGGGATCCCGTGGCGCGTCGACGACGGCGAAGGGGTCGTCGTCGACGAACCGGGCGAGCTCGCCGTTGGCCTCGCGGTACTGGTCGATGCCGTCGGCCCGCAGCCGCTTGTCGCGCTCGCGCCGGTACCGCTCGCGCAGTGCGTCCGGATCGAACTCGAGTCGTTCCTTCTCGTCGGTCATCGCACCCCCAGAACCACCACCGGCCGTCGCCAGCCGCTACCGCAGGTCTAGTGGGTGAACCGGCCGGCCCACACGCTCAGCGCCGTCGTGCCGCCCCGCCCCGAGTCCGGGGATGGACGCGTAGAGTCGTCGCATGTCGACTGTTGCGGAGGCCGAGCTCATCGATCTCGACCGCGCCGAGGCCGAGGCGATGCTGGCTGGCGACATCGGCCGTCTGGGCGCGCTCTGGTCCGACGACTTCATCGTCAACAACCCGTTCAACATGGTCGTCGAGCGGTCGCAGGTCCTGGCAGGCGTGGAGGCCCGGCGGATCGCCTACAGCGCGTTCGAGCGGACCGTCGAGGCCACCCGCGTCAGCGCCGACGTGGCGGTCACGATGGGCCGAGAGACGGTGTCACCCGTCGGCGACGGGGCCGTCGCGCGGCGGTACACCCACGTGTGGCGCCGCGTCGACGGCGCGTGGCGGCTCGCCGCCCGTCACGCGTCGATCGTGACCGGCTGACCGGCTGCCGCCAGCGTTGCCCCTCGGCCCAGGATCGGGTCACGGCGCCATCAACGACCGAGCGAGCAGGTCCGTGGCCACGTAGGTGACGCGGTCACGCGTCCAGGGCTGACCCGACTCAGGGTCGTAGTCGCGAGGCAACGACACGCCAGCGGGGACCGCGCCGTTCAGCCCTGCCGCCACCGTCGTCATCTGGCACCGCACCGCATGGTCGGCGAAGCACACCAGGCCGGCCACCCCCGGTTCGACGCCAGCCTCGGCAGCGAGCCGCAAGCCCTTGTCCACCACACCTGCGGTGCTGAGGTAGGTGACCGAGCCGTCGGCTGCGACGTCGGGCCCGACCGAGACGACGTCGTCGACGCCGAGCTCCTCGAGCAGCTGGGCGACCTCTTGCTGGGCGACCACCGGCACCGGGTGCTCCGCCACGAAGTCGGCGGCGGCTCGGGCCAGCGCCTCGTTCACCGGTCCGGGGATCAACGCCTCCATCGGCGGCACTCCACCGTCGGGCGGCGGGGCGACGCCGGGAGCGAACCGGTAGCCGAACGCGAAGACCCACAGCGACTCGACGTCGTCGTCGGGCATCGTCTCGGGGGTGAACGACAGCACCGGATGAGTGAGCAGGGCGGCCCCGGCGATCGCGTTCAGCCGGGCGAGCACGTCGTCGCCGACGCTCGCGCTCACCGCAGCGGCGAGATCCTCGGCGCCGAGCTCGTCGGCAAGGCGTGCCTCCAGCGCGGCCCGGGCCGGCAAGGGATCCACGGCGCTGACCGTCACGAACCCGACGCTCAGCGCGTCGACATCACCACTGGGCTGTGGGATTGCGCTGCTGCAGTCCTGCGGGCCGGTGGCGACGCCGACGTCAGCGACGACGGGCTGTGCCGGCACCACCGCGGTGCCGCGGATCGAGCTGCCGGCGCCACAGGTGGGCACGTTGATGTTGACCACGGCTTCCACCACGCCATCATCGTTGGCGAGCAGCCGGTCGAGGTTCTCTTCGAGGTACGCGACCACGGCGTCGGCCCCCGCCTCGAAGTCGGGAGCCACCCCCTCGGTACCCGAGAAGCCCTGGCTCACGGCGATCGCCGGAATACCACGCATCGCTGCCGCTCGAGCTGCGCCGACGGTTCCCGACAGATCGAGGAACGGGCCGAGGTTCTGGCCCTCGTTGATCCCCGAGATCACGAGGTCTGGCCGAACCTCGAGTCCTCCTCGGTCGACGGCCCAGATGACGGTGTCGGCGGGGAACGCGTCGACCGCCTTGGCAGGCACACCCGATGCCGTCGCTGCGTCCGACACGGCGTAGGTGCCTTCGGTGGTGCTCCCGCCGGATCCGCTGCGCTGCCCCGCAGGAGCCACCACCGAGACGACCAGGCCGTCAACGTCGCGCAGCGCCTCGACGAGTGCGTCGATGCCGGGGGCACCGACACCGTCGTCGTTGGTGACCAACACCTGGACCGGCTCCGGCTCGGCCGGTGTCGCCGTCGTCACCGGTACGGAGGTGGTGCTGACCGCCGTGGTGGGCGGGGTCGTCGAAGACGACGTTGCCGGTGGCGAGGTCGTGACCGCGGCCTCACTGCCGTCTTGCGCACAGGCAGCGAGAGCGACTGCTGCGATCGCGAGGATCGAAAGGCCTCGGCGCGGTGTGCCGACTTCGGCCGGACGACGGGGCATGCACCCAGATGTAGCGGGCCGACTCCAACAGCGATCGACTTCCGCGTGTCCGGTGGGTGGACAGGAGGTGAACAACGCCCGTCACTGCAACCACCTGCCCGACAGCCGCTATTAGTCACCGCATGACTAATGTGCACCCATGCGGAGCGCTCGCCGACTGCTCGTCACCGGTCTGGTGGCCTTCGGTCTCGTGGCAGCCGGGTGCGCCGACGACGACCGGCCCTCCTCGACTGCCTCCGCCGCGCCGGAGCCGGCGGTCGACGGTGACGTGACGGTGTTCGCGGCTTCGTCGTTGACCGATGCGTTCACCGAGCTGGGCGAGGCCTTCCGGGCGGCCAACCCCGAGGCAGGCGTGAGGTTCAACTTCGCGGCGTCCTCGGAGCTGGTGACCCAGATCAGCGAGGGTGCCCCAGCCGACGTGTTCGCGTCCGCCGACCTGACCACCATGACCAAGTTCACGGACGCCGGCAACGATGCTTCGGAGCCAGTGGTGTTCACCACGAACCGGGCCGAGATCATCGTCGGACCGGGCAACCCGAAGGGCATCGCCGGCATCGCCGACCTGGCGAACGACGATCTCGTCGTGATCTCGTGCGCACCGGCGGTGCCTTGCGGCCAGTATGCGCGGCAAGTCCTCGACAACGCTGGCGTGACAGTGGCGTTCAAGTCACTGGAGGAGAACGCGCGGGCGGTGGTGTCGAAGGTGACGCTGGGCGAGGCCGACGCCGGGATCGTGTACGTCACCGACGTGATCGGCGCCGGTGACGCGGCCGAGGGCGTGGAGATCCCTGCCGACATCAACGTCGTGGCCGAGTATCCGATCGCCGTCACAAGGGGAGCTGAGGATCCGCAGGCCGCGCAGGCGTTCATCGATTTCGTGGACTCGGCTGATGGCCGGGCGATCCTCGAGTCGTACGGGTTCGTCTCGCCGTGACCGCCCGGCGTCGTAGGAGCCAACGCAACCCGATGCCGGCCCCGGCGCTGCTCCTCGCTGCGATCGCGGTCGCCTTCTTCGCGCTGCCGTTGATCGGGTTGCTGTGGCGAGCGCCCTGGTCGAGTGCCTGGACCTATCTGACCTCCGACACAGCCACGACCGCGCTCCGGTTGTCACTGGTGTGCTCGCTGTGGGCGACGGCGCTCTCGGTCGTGTTCGGCGTCCCGCTGGCGTGGCTGCTCGCTCGCTCCGGCGTTCCGGGGCGAGGTGTGATCCGCGCCCTGTGCACGCTGTCGATGGTGCTGCCCCCGGTGGTCGGCGGTGTGGCGCTGTTCTTCGCACTCGGGCGCCGGGGGCTGATCGGCCAGTACCTCGACCGCTGGTTCGATGTCACGCTGCCGTTCACCACGACCGCGGTCGTGATCGCCCAGACGTTCGTTGCGATGCCGTTCCTCGTGATCACCGTCGAAGCAGCGCTGCGCCAGCTCGACACCCGCCACGAGGACGCGTCACGCACGCTCGGCGCGTCGCGCTGGTACACGTTCCGGCGCGTCACGCTCCCGGCAATCCGTCCTGCACTCGTCGCCGGCGCCGTGCTCTCGTGGGCGCGGGCGCTCGGCGAGTTCGGTGCCACGATCACCTTCGCCGGCAACTTCCCCGGCACGACCCAGACGATGCCGCTGGCGGTGTACCTGTCGCTCGAAAGCAACCCGGAGGAAGCGATCGTGCTCGCCATCGTGCTCATCGTCGTGTCGTTCGCCGTGCTCGTCGGGCTGCGTGACCGCTGGTTCGGTCAGCCGGGCCGCCTCCGGCCCGTCGCCGCATGACCCTCGACGCGTCGATCACGCTGCAGCTCGGCGCGCTCGACCTCGACGTCGAGCTCACGGTTGCGCCGGGCGAGTTGCTCGCCCTTCTCGGCCCGAACGGCGCCGGCAAGAGCACCGTCCTGCGAGCGCTCGCCGGGCTCGTCGCACTCGACGGCGGCCACATCGTGACCGACGGCATCGTCGTCGACGACCCATCGGCCGACGTGTTCGTCGAACCCGAAGATCGACCGATCGGCATGGTGTTCCAGGACTACCTGCTGTTCGAGCACATGAGCGTTCTCGAGAACGTCGCCTACGGCCTGCGAGCCCGCGGCACACCCAGGCGCGAAGCCCGCGCCCGAGCCGCCGAATGGCTCACCCGCGTCGGCCTCGGCAGCTACTCCAGCCAACGACCGCGGGCCCTGTCCGGTGGCCAGGCCCAGCGCGCTGCGCTCGCCCGCGCGCTCGCCGCATCTCCTCGACTGCTGCTCCTCGACGAGCCGCTGGCCGCTCTCGACGTCGGTACCCGTGCCACGGTCCGGCGCGACCTGCGCCGCCACCTCGACACCTTCGACGGCATGCGCGTGCTGGTCACCCACGACCCTGTCGACGCCTACGCGCTCGCTGACCGAGTGGCGATCATCGAGGCCGGCCGCATCGTCCAAGCAGGCACGCTCGCCGAGGTCACCGCCCACCCCCGCTCCAGGTACGTCTCCGATCTCGTCGGCGTCAACCTGATCACCGGCACCGTCCACGACGGCATTCTCACCACCCCGGACGGCGCCATCGTGGTCGTCGCCGATGCCGAACCCGGTCCGACGTATGCCGTCATCCGCCCCCACTCCGTCACCCTCACCCGCACCCCGCCGACCGGCACCAGCGCCCGCAACTCCTGGCCCGGCACCATCACCGACATCGACCGACTCGGCGACCGGGCCCGCATCGGCATCCACGCCGCCATCCCGCTCACCGCCGAGATCACCGTGGCCGCGCTCCATGACCTCGACCTTCGACCGGGCGACGACATCCACGCCACCGTGAAGGCGACCGACATCGAGATCGCTCCCGCGTGAGCCAGCTCGCCCCGCGCCCCGACGAGCCTCCGCCACGGAAGGCCACGATGACGCCATGACGAGGGCCGATGCCGACGATCTCCTCCTCGGCGAGTGGGCCTGCCTCGGCATCCTCCACAAGGCGCCCTCCCACGGCTTCGCCGTCGCCGCCCGCCTCAAGCCCGACACCGACATCGGCCGCATCTGGTCGCTCTCACGGGCCCTCACCTATCGATCACTCGAGCAGCTCGCGATCCGCGAGCTCATCCGACCCATCGGCGAGGAGCCCGGCATCGCGGGAGGCAACCGCACCATCCTGACCGCCACCCGACGTGGACGCGCCCAGCTCCGCCGCTGGCTCCACACTCCGGTCGAGCACCTTCGCGACCTGCGCAGCGAGCTCCTCCTCAAGATCGTCCTCGCCGCCGACAACGACATCGACATCACCGACACCATCGACGCCCAGCGAGCGCGCATCACGGAATTCCTCGCCACCCTCGACGAGGGCACCTCCACCGACATCGTCCACCTCTGGCGGCAGGAGTCGGCCGCCGCCGCACTGCGCTTCCTCGAGCGAGTCCCCCGCATGAGCGCGTCGGTGACGTGAACCCCAACGAGCAGCGGCGAGGCCGGGGTCTTCCGTGGCCTCAGCTCTCCAGGTCGACGTCGCCGGGTGTCGGGGTGCGGTCGTGGCGCGGGTGGGTCTCGTACATCCGAACGATCACGACGATGCCGGATGCGGCGGTGAGCCCGGCGACGACCCCGATGGCCACGGGGATGTCGAACGCGTCGGCCAGCACCCCGGCGAGGAGGGCACCGACGGCGAAGCCACCGTCACGCCACAGCCGGTAGATGCCGACGGAGCGGGCCCGCCAGCTCGGGTGGGCGACGTCGCCGATCGCGGCGAGCAGCGTCGGGTACACCATCGCGGTGCCGATGCCGATCAGCACCGCCGCAACGGTCCAGACGACGAAGCCCTCCGTGGCGGCGAACAGCCCGAGCGCCGCGGCCTGGACGAGCATCCCGCCGGCGATGAGCGGCTTGCGACCGATGCGATCCGACAGACCTCCGGTGACGAGCTGCCCGAGCCCCCACACCAGGGGGTAGAGCGCGGCGAGGATCCCGATGCGGCCGACCGAGAGGCCGGCGTCGGCGAAGTAGATCGGGAGGAGTCCCCAGGCGAGGCCGTCGTTGAGGTTGTTGACGAGACCGGCCTGCGACGCCGAGGAGAGCGCCTTCTCGCGAAACGAGGTGAGCCGGAAGATCTCCCCGGTGGTGAGCCCGCCGTGGAGATGGTCGGCGGTGGCGGTGTGGGAGGAGGCCTCGTGGAGGGCGTGGCCGTGCGTCTCGCGCACGAACAGCGTCGAGATGCCCAGACCCAGGGCGGCGTAAGCGAGGCCGAGGTAGAAGGGCTCCGGGCGCAGCCCGTGCTGCTCGGCGATGTAGCCGGTCGCAAGGGCGGTGAGGGCGACGGCCACGTAGCCGGCGGCCTCGTTGAACCCCATCGCCAACCCGCGCTTGGCCGGGCCGACGAGGTCGATCTTCATGACGATCGTCGTCGACCAGGTGAGGCTCTGGTTCACCCCGAGCAGCACGTTGGCGAAGATGACCCACCCCCAGGTCGGCGCCCAGATCAACAGCAGCGGGACGGGGAGGCCGATCAGCCATCCGGCGACGAGCACCGGCTTGCGACCGAAGCGGTCGGACAGCGTGCCGGCGAAGAAGTTGGTGGCGGCCTTCACGACGCCGAAGGCTGCGATGAAGGTGAGCGTGGCGGTGAACGCGGTGAGTCCGAACTCGTCCTCGGCCAGCAAGGGCAGCACCGTGCGCTCCTGGCCGATCATCCCGCCGACGAGGGCGTTCACACCGACCAGCAGCAGGAACTGGGCGGCGTTCTCCCGCAGCCCCAACCGGATCGGCGCCGGCGAGCGAGGCGACGTGGTGTTGCCGGTCACGCCGCAGCGATGATCCGTGCTCGCTCCTCGATCGCCGGGCGGAGCATCGGATGCACCGCGCTCCGGGTAGCGAGGTCGACGCGCCGACCGAACGGTCGATACCGCGCGCCCAGGGACGTCTGCGCCCCGATCTCCCATGCGGCAACGCTCATGTCCACATCCTCGCGTGCACATCTCCGGGCGTGGACGGCCCGCACGGGACGTCCACGCGTCGCGTCTCGATCCTGCCCGGATCGTCGTCTGCGGCCGGCCTGTTCGAGATGGCCAACATCGCCGCCACCCTGCTCATCCTGCGCGCCAGCGAGCTGCTCCGAACCGTGGAGCGCACGCGGACTACGCATCCCCCGCCCGCAACGCCTTGCTGGCCGACGTCGTCCACCCATCCGCTCACGGCTGCATGCACGACGACACGAGCGGTCTGCGCAAGTCAATCGGGGTAGACCCAGCCGACCTCGTCGTTGCGGACACCTAGCGAGGCATGGGTGCACGAACTTCCAGACGCCGTCCTCCTGCTCGAAGACGGCGCTCCACCGTGGCGGGATGCAACGGCCGTCGGGCAACGTGACCACGAGATGCGTGGTGGCCCACCCGACGCTCCCTGCGCTGAACGCCTCGGTGTCCGCCGGCCGGAAGGTCGCCTGCCCTCCGCCACCATCGATCTCACCGACAAGGAACTGGCGGACGGCTGCACCCGCGACAGACCTCTTGTCTGGGGCGCAGCGCTTCTGGTCACCACGGCGTCCAGAGCGCAGGCACGGGCACGGCCCACAGACGGTCGCCCAGGGGGACCACCGCGGACCCGAGGTGGAGCACCACGCCGACGATGAACATGTCGCCGAGTCGGTCCCGGAGGAGTGCAAGGTGACGGGCGTGCTCGGCCCGCGGTGTCATCGTCGCCTTGACCTCGACACCGGCGACTGCGCCTGTCGTGCGTTGCTCGACGATGACGTCGACCTCGGGCCCGTTACGGTCGCGGAAGTGCAGGATGTCGACCGCACGGTCGTGCCAGCTCGCCTGTTTGCACAGTTCGGTGACGACGAAGCTCTCCAGCAGGAACCCGAACTCGCGATCGCGCTCGAGCGCCCCGAGTTCGCGTTCGCCGAGACCGAGCAGCGACGTGGCGAGACCGGTGTCGACGAGGTGGATCTTGGAGGCGCGCTTCGCCCGAGTCGTTGCATTCGTCGCCCATGCCGGTTGCAGGTGCACGAGATACAAGGCTTCGAGCAACGCAAGGTACCGCGTCGCCGTGATCCGGCTGATCCCGACGTCGCGAGCAACATCGGTCATCACGAGCTCACGACCACTGCGGGCCGCAAGGACCCGCAGGAAGCGTCGGAGTTCCGGCCCGGGCGTCCGTTCGACGAGCGATCGGACGGCTTCCCGGTCGATCGTCTCGTTGGCGTACGACTCGAACCAGCGCGAACGTGACCGCGACGTCAGCGATTCGGTGACGACTTCCGGATAGCCCCCGAGGACGACCGCAGCCAGGACGTCATCGCGGACCGGCGACGCCCAGCGCCTCGGCGGCGGCCACGACTCGGGCATCGCGAGGCGGTCCAGGAATCCCTCGCGCTCACCACGCTGCTCGCCCTGCGAGAGTGGCCACAGCACCGACCGACCGATGCGCCCGGCAAGCGTCTCGAGGCTGCGACCGACCGACATCGAACCAGCGGAGCCGGTCAGGAGGAACTGCCCGCGCCGGCGGTCTCCGTCCGCAGCAGCCTTCACGGCGAGCAGGAGTCCCTCACCTGCCCGTTGGAACTCGTCGATCCGAGCAGGCCGATCGAGCGACGCGACGAAACCCGCAGCGTCGTCACGTGCACGCAGCAGCAGCGCCTCGTCGTCGAGCGTGACACTGCTCCCCCCGGGTGCCGGCAACAGGTCACGGATCAGCGTTGTCTTGCCGGTCTGGCGTGCGCCGCCCAGGTGCACCACCCGAAACGTCTCCAGCATTTCGAGGACCACCGACCCGATCCGACGTTGCAGCACGACCATGAACCTATACGTTCCGCTACGACGATGCTATGCACTTCGCTGCCATGAATGTTCGCGGATCGCTGGCGGCCACCGGCGATTCGAGCGTGGCGATCGACTGGATCCGTCATCAATCAGAGATCAACGCCCGGAATGCGTCGGCCACCAGCTCGACGATGGGTCGTCCACGGACTGCGACGTCGAGCCGATGGTCTGATTCGCGTTCTACCTGCTCAGAGCATGTGCCCGGGGTGGGGTTCGAACCCACACGGAGTCTCCTCCAGGGGGTCTTACGACCGCTCCCGACCGTCCATCCGGTGTTCCCCCGTCCGTCGAGTCACCCTTGATCTGGACCTTCCGGCCGTCCCGTCCGTCGAGTGCGCCCCGTGGTGCGCCGTATCTCCCCGTTCTGTGCACATCGTGTGCACACGAGATCACCAGCGATCCCCGAAGCCAGGAGTCGAGCATCGAGCGCGAGACGCCATCACCGCACCCCGTGCGACGCCCCGATTTGAGCGTCTGCTGCGAGCATGGCGGCGTCGGCGCGCACCGGTATGCGCATCAGCGGGCGTGCAACAGCACCTCGGCGGCGATCCGCTCCCCGTGGGTGTCCTGCAGGAAGTGGCCGGCGTCGTCGAACTCGGCCCAGGTGGCGTGGGGGATCAGCGAGCGCCAGCGACGGCCCCACTCGCCGGTGAACACGTCGTCCGCCAGACCCCACACGAAGTGCACCGGCAGGCGCGTGGCGCAGATCGCGGCGAAGTGCTGCACCTGCGCATCGCCGTTGCCGCGTGCGTGGTCGTGCGCCGGGATGCTCAACGGGAACTGCCGGGGCCCGGTGACGCCCGCCTCACCGAGGCCGGCGAACGGCGCGTCGTAGGCGCAGCGCACCGCGTCGGCCTCGGGCGACAAGGTGGCCGAGCCGCCGGTGAGTAGTGGGAACAGTGCGTCCTGCGGCGTGGCCCGCTGGGTGGCCACCGCCATCAGCGAGCCCCAGCCGAAGCGTTCGGGCACATGGTCGCGGAACAGCCCGCCCGGCAGGTTCTGCTCGATCCAGCGGCGGATGCCCGGTGTGTACTCGTAGCCGTCGTGGTGCAGCCAGGTGTTCATGATGACCAGGCGTTCGAAGCGGTCGGGCATGGTGGCCACCTGCGCCAGCCCAGTAGGGCCGCCCCAGTCCTGCACGAATATCATCATCTGTCGCAGGTCGAGCGTCTCGATGAGGCGAGTCAGGTTCGTCGTGTGGCGGGCGATGCCGTACCACGCCTGGTCGGTGGGTTTGTCGCTGCGGCCGAAGCCGAGATGGTCGGGCGCGATGCAGCGGTAGCCGGCGGCCACCAGCGGCGGGATGATGCTGCGGTACAGGTAGCTCCACGTCGGCATGCCGTGCACCAGCAACGCCACCGGCCCCTCGGCCGGGCCTTCGTCGAGGTAGTGCATGCGCAGCCCGTCGATGTCCAGGTAGTGAGGGGCGAACGGGTAGTCCGCCAGCTCGGCGAAGTTGGCATCGGGCGTGCGCAGGAACGGGACCGTGGGGTCGGTCATGACGACGTCCTTCCGGGTCGCAGGTGACGAAGGCGAGCCGCCTCAGCCATTGCCTGAGGTACCGCGGGCGAGGATCCGCTGCGCGGCCTGGTCGGCGGCCTTGGGACCGGCGAGCTGGCGGAACAGCAGCAGGCCGTCGATCGTGGCGATCGCCGCCGCAGCCTCGTCGCGACGGCGCGCTCGGGTGCCGTTGGTCAGCCCGGCGGCCCACTCCACCCACGCCCCCACGAGCTGCGGCACCAGCGAGCGGTAGGGCTCACGGCCGGCGGCGGCCAGCCCGCCCGCTTCGAAGAACAGGGCAAAGACGGGGTCGTGCTCAGGGCGGGCCAGAACCGGCCAGGCGGCGCTCAGCATGTCGAGGTGGTTCGCCGCCGGCCTGGCGAACGCCGGCGCGAGTGCCGCCTGCAACTGCGCGCCCAGGCCGAGCAGCACCTCGCCGATCAGGTCGTCCTTGCTCGGGAAGTAGTAGACGACCACGCGGTCACTCACTCCGAGGCGCTTGGCCAATCGCCCGAACGTGAGCTGGCTCAGCCCCTCGTCGAATGCTGCGGCGAGTGCGCCCGCGAGGATGTCGTCTCTCGTGTGCCGATAGCCCATCAGGACTTGATCGTAGTGGTCACTGCGATTATGGTTTCGCAGTGACCACTACACATGTTGGAGAGCACGGAATGGGCGACCTGGCGAGCACACCAGAGGCGACGGTGGAGGCCTTCCTCCACGCCTTCGAGCAGATGGACTTCGACCGAGCCCTCACCCACCTCGCTGCCGACGTGGAGTACACGAACGTGCCGATCGGCACCGTGCGCGGGCACGGGGGCGTGCAGCAAGTGCTGGAGCCGTTCTTCGCTCCGATCCATGAGAACGAGTTCGTGGTCCTGCGACAGGCCGCCGTGGGACCGGTGGTGTTCGCCGAACGACTCGACCGGCACCGCCTCGACCACGGCTGGCGAGAGCTGCCCGTGAACAGCGTGTTCGAGGTGCACGACGGGTTGATCACCGTGTGGCGCGACTACTTCGACCTGGCCACCGCGGCGAAGATCCACGCGGTGGACGCCCGATGAGCCTCACCGCGGCCGAAGCCGCCGACCTGTCCCGCCGACCGCCGGCGCGCTTCCTCGACGTCGGCTCGGGCGAGGTGGCGTACCGCACGGTGGGCACCGGTCCCGACGTGCTGTTCGTGCACGGCTGGCCCGTCAGCAGCGCCACCTTCCGCTGCATCCTCCCCCACCTCGCCGACCACGTCACCTGCCATCTCGTCGACCTCCCCGGCGCAGGCAGCAGCCGCTACACCACCGCAACGCCCCTCACCATCGCCAACCACATCCACAGCGTGCGGCGCGTCATCGACCTGCTCGACCTCACCGACGTCGCGGTCGTGGGTCACGACAGCGGCGGCATGATCGCCCGCCACGCCGTGGCAGGCGACGAGCGGCTGCGTGCCCTCGCGCTCATCGACACCGAGCAGTCCACCGGCGTCAGTTGGAGGTTCAAGTCGTTCCTCGCCGGGCGCAAGGTGCCAGGCTTCGGCGCGGCCCTCGGGTTCCTCGCCGGCAAGCCACGCCTGCGCCGCACCCGACTCGTACTCGGCGACGCGTTCGTCGACCGGTCGCTGCTCGACGGCGAGTTCGACGAGTTCTTCCTGCAGCCGCTGCACGGTTCCGCCGAGCACCGAGCGGCCACGATGCAGTTGCTGCGGAGCTTCGACTACCGGTTCGTGCGCGAGCTCGGCGAACTGCACCGGAGGATCACGGCGCCAGTGCTCTTGGTCTGGGGGGAGAACGACCGCTTCTTCCCGGTGCAGTGGGCGCGGGAGATGCTGGCCGACTTCACCGACGCCCGCCTCGAGGTGATCCCCGGCGCCGGCCTCTTCGCCCACGAGGAGCGCCCCGCCGAGGTGGCCGCAGCCCTGCTGCCGTTCCTGACCGCGAGCCGCTGATGCTGTGACCACAGTGGTTGGTGGGTGCGTCCGCCACTTGGAGGTCGGGGCCTCTTTTCTTTGGGGGATCGCCAAACCTGTGCGTGTGCGTCGTCTCAACGACGCGGAGGGGCGTCAACTGCGGCAGATCGTGCGGCGTGGCGGTCAACCGACTGCTGACGATGCGGGGTCGCGATGGGCCTGCTTGCGGACCTCGGCGCGTACCGTGTCGTCGTGGAGGTCACGCTGCTCTCCTTCGACGACTGCCCGAACTGGCGGAGGGCTGCCGACCTGATCGAACGACTCGCCCGCGAGCACCAGGACGTGACGGTCTCCTATCGGATCGTGAACACCGACTCCGATGCTCAGCAGCTGGGCTTCGTCGGCTCGCCCACGATCCTGATCGACGGCGTCGACCCGTGGGCAACGAGCGACGCACCGGTCGGGCTGTCGTGTCGCATCTTCGCAACGCCTGACGGCCCGAAGGGCTCGCCCACGTGGGAACAGCTCACAGCAGCCGTGCAACGGCCTGGGCCGGACGTAGGAGCCACATGACCGACGACGCAGCGGTTGACACCGCGGCCGACCATGCGTGGCTGACCCCGGGGGTCCGTGGCATCGGCACGGCCAGCTTGCTCGCCGACGTCGGCCACGAGATCCCGACCGCACTGCTACCGAGCTTGCTGACCTCCACGATCGGTGCGCCGGCATCGGCGCTCGGCCTGATCGAAGGCGTCTCCGATGGTCTCGCCGGGGTCGCTCGTCTCGGCGGCGGCGCGCTCGCGGATGATCCGCACCGCCGCCGCGCCGTAGCGGTCGGCGGCTACACCACGACAGCGGTGCTCGCCGCAGGCACGGGATTCGCAACGACGGCGTGGCAGGTCGGGCTGCTGCGCGCCGGGGCATGGACCGCCCGCGGCCTGCGTGTCCCGGCCCGCAATGCACTCCTCGCCGATGTCGTCCACCCCTCCGCCTACGGGCGTGCGTACGGGTTCGAACGGGCGATGGACAACCTCGGTGCGATCGTCGGCCCGATCCTCGCTATCGGCTTGGTCGCCACGATCGGCACCCGGTGGGCGATCGCCGTCTCCGTCATCCCCGGCATCGCGGCCGCGCTCGCCATCGTCTACGCGATCCGCCACACCCGCACCGTGCAGGACCGCGAACGCATCCCGATCCGGCTCCGGATCCGACCGGTACTCGCACTACCCGGGCTGCGGCGCCTGTTCGCCGGGATCGGCCTGTTCGAGCTCGCCAACATCGCTGCCACCCTGCTGATCCTGCGTGCCACCGAACTTCTCGAACCCCGCCACGGAAACGACACCGCCGCCCAACTCGCCCTCGCCCTCTACGTCGCCTACAACGTTGCCGCCACCGTGACCAGCCTCGCCGCAGGCCACCTCACCGACCGACGCACACCGGCGCTCGTCCTCGCCCTCGGTGCCGCTGCGTTCGCCGCTGCGTACCTCGGACTCACCATCGACACCGACAGCTGGCTCGCCCTGCTCCCCTGGTTCGTGGCTGCCGGGATCGGCATCGGCGCCGTCGAAACCGCCCAACACGCCGCCGTCGCCTCGGCCACCCCTGACCAGCTGCGCGGCTCCGCATTCGGGCTGCTCGCCGGCACACAAAGTCTCGGCAACCTCGTCGCCTCCACCATCGCCGGCATCATCTGGACCGCCGCCAGCCCCACCTGGGCGTTCACCGTGATCGGGCTCACCATGCTCGCCGCGACCGGCTTGCTCGCCACCAGCCGACCCTCGCGGTGAGGCGCGGGCTCCCGCTTCGATTGCGTCGAGGAACCACGGCGTAACTTCAGTGTTACGCTCTTGGCGTGGCTTCGACGACTCATACTGGAGCAGATCGCTACTTCGCACGCCGCGCCTCGGAGCCCGGCTACGCGGAGCCGTACGACGAGGCTCGGCGGCGGGTCGACGCGATCGACCGGCTGGTGCGGGCGCTGGACGACCGGCGCGAGGAGCTCGGCTTGTCGAAGGCCGAGCTGGCACGCCGGGCGGAGCTGGCGCCGGAGGCGGTGCGGCGGCTGTTCAGCGTTGAAAGCCCGAACCCGACGATCGGCACCTTGACCGCACTCGCGGACGCACTCGGGTTGGAGCTCGTTCCACAGCGCCGCAAGCCCCGCTGAGGTGTTGCGTGCGTCAGCTTGCTGCTCGCACGACGGCGTGACCGTCGCGGACGAGCTTGGCGATCGAGCGGTTCTCGCTCAGGCTGTCACCGACTCCGACGACGAGCTCCTTGCCAACGGCTGCGGCGAGGCGCTCGAGAGTGTCCAAGGACGGCCTGGCGCCTCCCCCTTCGATGCGGGCGATCGCAGACTGGGTCGTACCCATCCGGCGCGCCAACTCTGCTTGCGTCAGACCTGCCTCGGTCCGCAGACGGAACACCAACTCTCGAAATGGAGAGATCCGCGCCTCATCCTCTGCCGCGGCCCGCACCAGGTCAGAGTCAGGTCGGTCGATCGCAGTCCACTTGGTTCGGGTGCTCATCGCTCGTCTCCTGTCATTCCGTGCGTTCATGCATCGCGCCATCGCACGCCAGGCGCGTTCAACCTCGCGTCGCTCGTTGTGCCTCGTCTTCGTGAACACCGTCAGCAACACGATCACGCGTCCGGGTGCGATCGAGTACGTGATGCGAGTCGGCCTCGAGCCGAGGAAGAAGCGCAACTCGCGGAACTTGCCGTCGAGCTGCTTCGTGTGCGGCTCGTCGAGTAGCGGCCCACTCCCAGCGAGACGGTCCACGTGGAGTCCGACACGAGCCTGCTCCTCCTCCGTCAGCGAACCGAACCACTCGACGACCTCGGGCTCGAGTTCGATCTCACCCCAGGACATAGCACAAACGCTATATCGACCGAAGCCGGATCGCAATGCGCAGTGGTCCGAGAATCTCTGTGACGCGAGGCGGCCTGCCGAGGCATGAACATGTACGGGGCGCCACGTCGACGGCCTCGACGACACTTGTGGACATCTCGTGCACAGCAACCCGCGGTCGGAGCCAGCCACCAGCCGGCCGAGACCACATACCACCAGCTCACGCTCGGTGCCCGGGACGGGATTCGAACCCGTACATACGTTCGTATAGGGGGGTTTAAGCCCCCTGCGTCTACCAGTTCCGCCACCCGGGCCCAGCACCCACGGTACGCCTCAGGCGGCTCGGGCCGGCGGCGTGTCCTCCACCGCTCGCCACAGCTCCCGCCGCACCGCCTCGGCTTCCACGGCCCGCAGGCCGTTGGCGACCACGACGCCCTCGATCATGTCGGCCAGCACCGCCGGCCACGGCCGCCCGCGCACCCGAACAGCGACCGTGACGTGACCACCCCGGCGCCGCACGGCCCGGTCGAACCGGGCGTCACGCGGCGGGCTGCGGAACCCCGGCGCCACCAGCCCCCGGCTGCTGGCGGCCCGCGACAGGGCCCGGGCGGCCTGGGTGAACTGCAGCATCGATGCGGTCTCCATCACCGCCCATCCTGGCGACGGGGTGCGCGCCGGTTCCCCACCACGGCTCCATTCCCCACCCGGCGTCCGCCCGGCGGGCTGAGCCCACGACGCGTCGCCCGAGACCGGGGTATGCCGAAGGCGCGCACCCCTTCCCTACCGTGGCGGTCATGGCCTACAACCCGGCTCAGCAGCGTGTGATCGATCTCCTGGGGAAGCGCCCTGATCCGGCGCCGATGCCAGAGGACCTGGCCGACAGCCTGCTGGCCTTCCTCACCGACGAGCTGGCCGAGGTGGCCGAGCGCATCCCCGACGGCCGTCAGGTGGTGGCCAGCAAGCACGGCCTCGGCACGGTCCACGGCTGCGAGGCGCACCACGTCGCACTCGAGGGGACCTTCGCCTGGTCGGTGCCGGTGGCGCGGGGATCGGTGGTCCACAAGGCCATCGAGCTCACGGTGGCCTGGCGGGGCGAACCCCACCCGCTCACGCTCGTCGAGGAGGCCCTCGAGCGCCTCGCCGACGGCGACGCCGACCTGTCGCGGTTCCTGGCCGGCCTGGCCGAAGCCGACCGGGCCCAGCTGCTGAGCGAGGCCAACGCGCTGGTGGCCGGCTTCCTCGAAGGCTTCCCGCCGCTCAAGCGCGAGTGGCGGCCGGTGTGCGAGAGCCGCTCACGCGTCGAGCTGTTCGACGCCAAGATCCTGCTGGCCGGCAGAGTCGATCTCACGCTCGGCGGCCCGACGCGCGAGGCCGACGGTCGAGCCCGCTCCGACAAGGTCATCATCGATCTGAAGACGGGTGCTCCCGCCACCGTTCACCGCGACGACCTGCGGTTCTACGCGCTCGTGGAAACGCTCAAGCTCGGCGTGGCTCCCCGCCTCCTCGCCACCTACTACCTCGACTCGGCGCGTCCCCAGCCCGAGGAGGTGACTGCCGAGCTGCTGTGGGCGGCCGCCCGCCGCACGGCCGACGGCGTGCGCAAGATGGTGGCCCTCACGTTCGACGGTGCCGAGCCGGCGGTCCGTCCCGGCCCGGCCTGTCGCTGGTGCCCCCTCCAGACCACCTGCCCGGAAGGGAGGGTCCACCTCGAACAAGACGCCTACGGGTGAGCCTCACGGGATCGGCGTGAGCGGTGTGGCGCCCACCGGTGGTGCCGCCGGAGCCGGTGGCTGCGGTGTGCCCGGCCAGCCGTTTGCCTTGGCCCTGGCCTTGATCGCCTCCACGAGCGCCTCGTAGTCGAGCTTGCCGACGGCGTAGGCACGCGCCTCGCCGCCCTGCTCGAACCACTCCTGCGTGCCGCGCGAGACGTCCTCCACCGCCTTGGTCATCACCTTCTCGCTCTGGCGCTTGAGGTCACCCTTCGGGTTGATGTAGGTGCCGGCGAGGTCGCCGCTCTCGCTCTTCACCAGCTCCATCGCCTTGGCCTTGTCGTCTTGCGCGTGGAAGCGCTCATGGCGGGCCGACAGCGCCTCGCACCAGTAGCGCGTGCGCCGCGGCCACCCGTTGCTGTTCGGGGTGAGGTCTTCCACGACCTGCACCCAGTTGCCGGCGTGGATCTCGGGGCTCTCCGCGCTGACGATGTCGGTGAGGCCGTGGCTGTTGGTGTTCCATTGCGACGTCATGAGCACGACGCCGAACAGGTCGACCGTGCCGTCGTCACGCTCGGTGTACTCCGAGCGGCCGACCGAGAACGAGGTCACGCACTTGCCGGCGCCCTTCACCTCCGACTGGGGCAGCGACTGGGTGATCTCGGAGTGGAAGGTCAGGGTCGGGTCGAGCTTGTCGTCGCGGGTGAGGCCCTTGCCGACCTCGGCGCGCTCCTCGCTCCCCTCCACGTCGAGGTGCAGGCGCACCGGCACCCGGTGGTGACCGACGCCGTCGTCGCCTCGGGGGCACCGGTCGAGAGTGGAGACGTCGATCGGGCCGAACGAGCCCGACTCGAGGTCGTCGTCCCCCGATGTCTCCTCGTCGTCGTCGAGGTCGTCGAGGATCTCCTCGAGCTTCTTTTCGATCTCGCTGACGAGGCCGCTGATGCCGCTCGCGATGTCCTGCAGCACCTCTTCGAGCGCGCTCCAGACGGCCGAGGCACCCTCTGCGAGGTCGGAGACCACCTCCTTGACGTCGTCCCAGAGGTCCTGGCCGGCCTCGACCACGTGCTCGGTCTGCTCCTCGACCCAGTCGGCCACGTCGGCGGCGGTGTCACCACCCCAACAGCGCCCATCGCTCCTCCGACCGCAGACTAGGTCGCCATCAGTGCGACGGGAACGCCCTCGCTGCGCAGGCGGCTGATGAACCGGCCCGGCTGGACGGCCGGCTTCGGCAGGCTCATGCGGGCCTCGCCCAGCAGATCGAACGCACCAGCGAGGTCGGCCACCACCACGGCCAGGCCCCAGAACCTTGCCGGGCCGCCGTCGGGGCGGGGATCGACAGGGCCGACGACTTCGAGGATGACCTCGCCCATGCGGAAGAACCCCTGGCGCACGGCGCCGGCCGGCGACTCGCCGTCCCGCACCCGCTTGAGCGGCAGGCCGAGCGTTCGCTCGACGGCGGCGCACGTGCGGTCGAGGTCGGGGGTGGTCACCACCAGGTGGTCGAGGCGCACGGCCGAGATGGCATGGTCGGCCGGACCCCAGCTCGGGAACGGGTCGCCGTGGCGGGTGGGAAGCCCGTCGACGTCGTCGACCGACTCGTCGGGCGCGCCCGCCAACGTCCACGACGTGATGCCCGCCCCGGCCGCCGGCTCGAACAGCAGTCGTACCGACCCGACCGTGCAGTGGCCGTCGGCGTGGACGAAGAAGCCGGCGTCACGCCACCGGCTCGGGTCGTCGCCGAGCGTGATCGAGGCGATGGTGGTCACGGGGCGACGGTACCGCCGGGTGCGGTCCCGCCCCGACCGAGGGGGACTCCATGCGAGGGAAGCGGATCGGTGCCGTGCTGCTGGCCGGCGCGCTGGCGGCTAGGGCTGCGGGCCGCCGAGCTGGCGGGTGAAGAAGGCCAGCACGTCGGCGGCCTCGTGGGCCTGCTTCTGGAGCGGCTTGCCGACGCCGTGGCCGGCCCGGTGCTCGTGGCGCAGCAGCACCGGGCGATCGGCCTGGCAGCTGCTGGCGTGTTGCAGCAGTGCCGCCATCTTGCGGGCGTGCAGCGGGTGGACGCGGGTGTCGCCCTCGGCCGCGGTGAGGAGCACGGCCGGGTAGCAGGTGCCGTCGATCACGTGGTGGTAGGGCGAGTAGGCGTGCAGCCAGGCGAACTCCTCAGCCACCTCGGGGTCGCCGTACTCGTCGGTCCACAATCGGGCGATGAGGAACTGCGGGAAGCGGACCATGTCGAGCAGCGGCACCGCGCAGTGCACAGCGGCCGCCAGGTCGGGGCGCTGGGTGAGCGCGGCCCCCACGAGCAGGCCGCCGTTCGATCCGCCCCGCAGCGCCAGGCGTACGGGCGACGTTCGGCCGGTGTCGACGAGGTGCTCGGCGGCCGCGTGGAAGTCGTCGAACACCCGCTGCTTGTGGTCCCGGCGCCCGGCGTGGTGCCACGCCTCGCCCTCCTCGTAGCCGCCGCGCAGACCGGCCATCGCGAAGAGCCCGCCCGCCTCGCACCAGGCGGCGACGAGCGGCGACCATGCCGGCGACGACGCGATCGCAAAGCCGCCGTAGCCGGTGAGGATCGCCGGTGTGTCCGGCCCGGGCGTCACGTCGGCCCGGCGGACGGTGAACAGCCCGATGCCGGTGCCGTCGAGCGATTCGTAGCGCTCGTGGGCCACGACGAACGACGCCGGGTCGAACGGCAAGGTGCCTTTGCCCCACGGCTCCAACCCGCCCGGTGTCCAGCGGAACAGTGACGGCGGCCTCGTGAAGCCCTCGAGCACCACGAAGGCCTCCGCGCGGTCAGGGCTGGCGTCGAGGCCCGAGACCGACCCGAGCTCGGGTAGGGGGACCTCGCCGACGAGGCCGCCATCGAGGCGGTGGCGGTGGAGGCGGCTGACGGCCGAGCGGCTCGAGCGCCGGAGGAGCGTGTCACCGGCCAGATGGACGCTCTCGAGCACGTCGTCGCCCTCGGGCACGAGCGTGGTCCATACCGACGGGTCGTCGAGCGGTGCCGCCACCACACGCCCGCGAGGGGCATCGACGGTCGTCGTCCCGACGAGACGGTCGCCGTGCACCTCGAACGCCGACTGCGCCTCGACGCCGGCGACCACGGTCTGCCAGGTCTGGCCGTCGGACAGGTGGACGTCGATGCGGCCCCACCCGACCATCACGTGCACGAGGATCCAGCGCCCGTCCCTCGACACGCTGACGGAGGGCCACGACTCCGGGGTCGGGAGGTCGGCCCACACGAGCGGGTCGTCGCGCCACGACCGGCCGAGGCGGTGCTCCCACACCGTGCGGTGGTACTCGTCGCCTTCGGGATAGCGGGTGTAGAGGAAGCGCTCGCCGTCGGGGAACCAGCCGATGCTGGCGGCCCTGGTGTCGGGGATCTCGTCGGGCAGCACCTCGCCCGAGTCGACGTCGAGCACGCGCAGCACGCTGCGCTCGTCGCCTCCCTGGCTCACGCCAAAGACGACCAGCCGCCCGTCGTTCGAGGGCTCGAACCAGTCGATGGCGGCGGCGGCGTCGTCGGCGAGCGCGGCCGGGTCGAGGAGGGTGCGGGGCAGGACCGAGGCGTCGACGGCCGAGCGCACCACGAGCGACAGCTGAGGAGCACCGTCGCGTCGTTCGAGTGTGAACAGCCGGTCGCCGGCGAGCACGGGCGCCGTGACGATCGGCGCGCCCAGGAGCGCGACGAGGCGCTCGTACCACCGGTCCCGTTCGGGCACGGTGCCGAGCGCCTCGTCGGTGCGTTCGTTCTGGGCGGCGACCCAGGCCACGACCTCGGGGTCGTCGCCGTCCTCCAGCCAGCGGTACGGGTCGGGGACCTCCACGCCGTGGAGGACGTCGACCACCGGATCCCGCCGGGCGGGCGGTACCGGGAGCACGGGCTGGTTCAGCCGCGACCCATGTTGGGGCGCTTGCCGTGGTTCGCCTTGCTGCGGCGCAGGCGGGCCTTGCGCTTCTTGGTCTTCTTCGACATAAGGATCACAGGCTACGGGGCCGGGACGTGGCCCGGCCAGCCGGTCATCCGAGGAGCTTCGCCTTGGCGGCGGAGAACTCCTCGTCGGAGAGCAGACCCTGTGCCTTCATGTCGGCGAGCTGCTTGAGCTGCGCCATGGTGTCGTTGCCGGCGGGCGCTGCCGCAGCGGGCGGCGGGGGCGGCGGGGGCGCAGCCTGTGCCTCGGCCAGCTTGGCCGCGACGGCGGCGTCGATGGCGGCCTGCTGCGCGGCGGCAGCCTTCTCGGCCTCGATGGCGTCGAGCTGGGCCTGCATCTCGGCCATCTGCTGCTGCTGGGCCAGGTCGGCCTGCTGCTGGGCGGCCATCGCCTGCTGCTGCGCCGCCGCCTGCTGCTGCTGGGCGGCAGCGGCCTGGCGCTGCTTGCCAGACACGGCCCCGCTCACGGCGGTGGCGGTGCCGGCGATCACCGCAGTGCGGGCCATGGTGCCCACCAATCCGGGTCGTCCACGTCGCATGTCGTTCTCCTCAGCTTTCCTGGTACTCGTAGGCCGCGATGACGTCGGCGGCCGGGATCCTCTCGAAGGCCACCACCTGGCCGCCCGCATTGCGGAACGCCTCGACGGCCCGGCGGGCCCAGACGTTCTCCCACACCAGGACGGCGGCGGAGGTGTCGGGCTCGAGCGCGTCGGCGATCGCCTGCAGGTCGTCCTCGCTCATCAGCTCGGCCCGGTCGGCGTCGAGCCCCGAGAAGTCGGCTGCCACCCCGGTGTCGGCGACCTCGGCCCACACCACGCTCCCGTCGCCGTCCTTCAGCACGAAGGCGGCATCGATGATGCGGACCGTGCCACTGTCCACGAGGTCCCGGATGGCCGGGATGATCTCGCCCTTGAAGTTGTTCCCCTCGAACGCGATGACCGCGAGGTCAACGGGCCCGAAGGCGGTGGGGTCGTCTGTCGACATGAGCCTCCTGTCGGTCGTGTGCGTCGGGATTCTCGCTCACGGCGCGAGGCCGTGCGACCAGACCGCCGGATCAGTGGCTGGCGGCCCACGCCACGAGGTCGTCGGCACCCATCGTGTTGACGATCCGATCGACGGGCACGCCCCGCTCGGCGGCCCGGTCGCACCCGAGGGGCTGCCACTCGAGCTGGCCGGTGGCGTGGGCGTCGGTGTCGACGGAGAACCGGCAGCCGTAGTCGATGGCCAGGTCGACGAGCGGCCGGGGCGGGTCGAGGCGCTCAGGGCGGCAGTTGATCTCGACGGCCGTGTCGAACCTGGCGCACGCCGCGAACACATAGTCGGCGTCGAACTCGCTCGGCGGCCGCTTGCCGATGAGACGTCCGGTGCAGTGGCCGAGGACGTCGACGTGCGGGTTGGCGACCGCGAGCAGCATCCGCTGGGTCATCGTGTCGCGGTCGGCCCGCAGCTTCGAGTGGACGCTGGCCACCACGAGGTCGAGCCGGGCCAGCAGGTCGTCGTCGAGGTCGAGGGTGCCGTCCTCGTTGATGTCGACCTCCATGCCGGTGAGGATCCGAAACGGCGCCAGCCGCTCGTTCAGCCCAGCGATCTCGACCAGCTGGTGCTCGAGACGCTGGCGATCGAGGCCGTGCGCCACCGTGAGGCGCGGCGAGTGGTCGGTGAGGACCACGTACTCGTGACCCAGACCAATCGCCGTGCGGGCCATGGCTTCGATGCTCGCTCCGCCGTCGCTCCAGCGGGAGTGCAGGTGGCAGTCGCCCCGGAGGCGCTCGCGGATGGCGGCTCCCTCGGGCGTGATCGGCACGGCGGTCTCGGCCTCGAGCTGGACGAGGTAGGACGGAACGTCGCCCGCCAGCGCCTCGGCGACGACCCGGGCGCTCACGTCGCCGATGCCGTCGAGGTCGGTGAGCGTGCCCTCGGCCGCCCGGGTGGCCAGCTCGTCGGGCGGCAACGCCTCCACCACCCTCAGGGCTCGCACGAACGCCTTCGTCTTGAAGCCGCCCACGTGGGCGCGGTCGAGGCAGTGGACGATCCGCTGCAGCGCCTCGACCGGGGTCACCGGCCCAGGCTACGAGCCACCGTCCCCGCCGGCCGCCTCTCTCGTCTCGGACGGTCCTGGTGGTGAGGCGGTGGGATGACCCGGTGGCACGTAGCGTCGAGCGGCGATGATCCGCGAGGCGACGCCCGACGACGTTCCCGACATCCTGCGGCTGATCCGCGAGCTGGCCGTCTACGAGCGGGCACCCGACGCCGTTGAGGCCACCGAGGACTTGCTGCACAGAGCGCTGTTCGCCGAGCAGCCGAAGGTGTTCTGCCACCTCGCCTGCGGCGACGACACCGGCGCCGCCGTCGGCCTGGCGCTGTGGTTCGTGAACTTCTCCACCTGGCTCGGCTGCCACGGCATCTGGCTCGAGGACCTCTTCGTGGAGCCCGAGCACCGGGGCAAGGGCTACGGGCTCGACCTGCTGCGCACCCTGGCCCGGATCTGTGTGGAACGGGGCTACGGCCGCCTCGAGTGGTGGGTGCTCGACTGGAACGAGCCGGCTCTTCGCTTCTACCGCTCGCTGGGCGCCGAGCCGATGGACGAGTGGACCGTCCAGCGCCTCACCGGCCCCGCCCTCACCGCCCTCGCCGCCCCCTGACCCCGGTTCCTGGGGGACGGGTGGCGGCCGTAGCCTGGGACCTCCCATGGAACGCTTCGGCCTGGTCGGCCTCCCCAACGCGGGCAAGAGCAGCCTCTACAACGCCCTCACCGGCGGCGGTGCCCTTGCGGCGCCCTACGCCTTCGCCACCAAGGACCCGAACGTCGGCGTGGCCAAGGTGTCCGACCACCGGCTCGACGCGCTGGCCGAGATGTCGAAGAGCCGCAACGTCGTCCACGCCGCCGTGCAGGTGGTCGACATCGGCGGCCTCGTCGAGGGGGCCAGCAAGGGCGAGGGCCTGGGCAACAAGTTCCTCGGGGGCATCCGCGAGGTCGACGCCATCGTGTTCGTGCTGCGGGCCTTCGTCGACGACGACGTGCCCGGGCCGTCCGACCCGCTCGAGCACCTGCGCATCGTCGAGCTCGAGCTGGCGCTGGCCGACCTCGAGACGGTCGAGGCACAGCTGGCCAAGAAGCTGAAGGCCGCTCGGGCCGACCGGGCCCTGGCCGACGAGGTGGCCGCCCTCGACGCCGCCCACACCGCGCTGGCCGAGGGCACGCCGCTCTACCGGGCCGGTCTGCCGCCGGCGCAGCGTGAGCTGCTGCGGCCCTACTTCCTGCTCACCAACAAGCGCGTGCTCGCGGTCGTGAACGTGGGCGAGGACGAGCTCGACCGCATCCCCGAGCACGTCGAGCGGGTGCAGGCCGAGCTGCGCAGCGCCGGCGACGAGATCGAGGTGCTCGGCCTGAGCGTGCAGCTCGAGGCCGAGGCGGCCATGCTCGACGAGGCCGACCGGGTGGAGATGCTCGACGCGCTCGGCCTCGGCGAGGGTGCCCTCCCCCGCATGGTGAAGACCGCCTACCACCTGCTCGGGCTGCGCACGTTCCTCACCACCGGCGACCAGGAAAGCCGGGCGTGGACGTTTCGCGCCGGCGCGAAGGCACCCGAGTGCGCCGGGCGCATCCACACTGACCTGCAGCGCGGCTTCATCCGAGCCGAGGTCATCCACTGGGACGAGCTGCTCGAGATCGGCTCGTGGAACAAGGCCAAGGAGCTCGGCAAGCTGCGGATCGAAGGAAAGGACTACGAGGTCGTCGACGGCGACGTGCTCGAGATCCGCTTCAACGTGTGACCCCGTCCGGCCCGACGAGGTGCGACCAGGGCCACGCGATGACGCCACCCGTGACGCGCCTCGAGGTCACCTAGTTCGGGCCCCCGTTGGTGGCATCCGCCTACAGTTCCCGTCCTGGTAGCGGTCGGTGAGCAGGCGGTCGAGCATGAGCACTTCACCAGCAGGCGGGCCCACGAGGCGACTGGCCTATCGGCGGCCGGCGGTGGTCGTCGTGTTCGTCGTCTTGTTCGCCGTCGTCGCGGCCGGGCTGTCCACGATGGGGTCGCCGGCCGGCGCCTATCCCGGCGAGCCCGACACTCCCATCGACAATCCCGACCTGCCCCGTGCCTGCGGCATCGACATCCACGTGATCCTCGACGAGTCGGGGTCGGTGAAGAACTTCAAGGCCGACGTGCAGCGGGCGTTTCGTTCCTTCACTGCAGCCCTGAAGAACACCGGCTCGCGCCTGGCCGTGTCTGAGTTCTCCACCGTGGCCCGCCTCCCGCTGAGCGGCGCCGCCCAACGGAGCTACACCGTCGTGACCGACCAGACGATCAACGACACGTTCGAGCCGTACATCGCGACCAGGTACACGCCCGACGGCGCCACCAACTGGGAGGACGGCCTGCGGGTGGCCCGCCACTTCCTCACCCGCCCGAGCACGACACAACCCCACCTGGTGGTGTTCATCACCGACGGCAACCCGAACCGGATCATCCGTCAGGACCGCGTCACCCGCCAGGAGTACGAGACCAAGATCCCGCTCGACAGCGGCGAGGTAACGGACGCCAAGGAGGACCCGGCCGCCGACCGGGCCGTCCCCAATGCCAACGCCGTGAAGACCGAGGGCTCGCACATCCTCGCCATCGCCGTCGGCGACGGGCTCAGCGGGCAGAGCGCGCTCAACCGCCTCATCAAGATCGCGGGGCCCGACGTCTTCGACGGCTCGGGCACCTTCGACATCTCCACCACCGACGTCTACAAGGAGCGGGACTTCTCCAAGCTGGAACAGGCGCTCCGCGAGGCGGCCTTCCAGCTGTGTGCGCCGTCGGTGACCGTGCGCAAGCTGCTCGACCTCACCCCCGACACCGACGAGAAAGACGCCGTTCCTGGGGCCGACTTCGCCCTCACGGCCAAGGTGAGCCCACCACCCAAGGCCTGGGTGCTCCCCGCCGGCGCCACCGGCGACACCGCGACCACGACCACCGACGCGAACGGCTTCGCCAACTTCCAGTGGGACACCACGGCACCGTCGACGTCGACGGCCACGATCACCGAGGTCGACCCGTCGAGCGTCATCCCCGACCTCGTCTACGCCCCGGAGCTGACGGCCTGCACGTTCCGCACCCCGGACTCCCCGAACGACGCCCCGCTGCCCACCTCCCCGGTGAGCCTCGGCTTCACGGTGGCGATCCCACCCGACGCCATCGTCACCTGCACCATCTACAACCGGGTCCCGCCCGACCCGAGCATCACGCTCGACAAACGCACGAACGGCGAAGACGCCGACTCGCCCACCGGCCCAACCATCGCGATCGATGCCCCCGTCGAGTGGACCTACGAGCTCACCAACACCGGCAACGTCACGCTCCGCAACGTCGCCGTCTCCGACGACCAAGGGGTCACCGTCACCTGCCCCTCCACGGCCCTCGCCCCCGGCGACTCCGCGACCTGTACCGCCACCGGCAAGGCCACCGCCGGCCAGTACGCCAACGTCGGGACGGTCACTGCGATCGACCCTCTCGGGAAGACCCTCACGGCGAGCGACCCGTCCCACTACCTCGGCGTGGTGCCCGGCATCGAGATCGAGAAGGCGACGAACGGCAGGGACGCCGACGCCGCACCGGGCGTGTACGTCGCCCCCACCAGCACGGTCACCTGGACCTACGTCGTCACCAACGTCGGCGCCAGCACCATCACCGACATCGTGGTGACCGACGACAAGGAGGGCCTCGTCACCTGTCCGTCGAGCAGCCTCACCGCCGGGGCGTCGATGACGTGCACCCCGAAGACCGGCACGGCCACCTCTGGCCAGTACCGCAACGTGGCCACCGTCAGCGGCACCGCTGCGGGCACCACCGTCGTCGACGCCGACCCGTCGCACTACTTCGGCGTCGTGTCGGACGTGACGATCGTCAAGGAGACCAACGGGGAGGACGCCAACACGCCGACCGGGCCGGCCATCCCGGTCGGTGACGACGTGCTGTGGACCTACCGGGTGACGAACACCGGCAACGCCCCTCTGATCGTGCTCGTGGACGACGACAAGCAAGGCCGGGTCACCTGCCCGAGGCCGTTCCTCCTCCCCGGCGACGACGTCGTCTGCTTCGCCACCGGCAAGGCCACTGCGGGCCAGTACGCCAACGTCGGGACGGTCACCGCGGTCGACCCCCTCTTCAGACTCCTCGAGGAGAGCGACCCGTCCCACTACTTCGGTGTCCAGCCTGCGCTCGACGTGGAGAAGAAGACCAACGGTGACGACGCCGACCAGCAGCCGGGGCCGTTCGTGCCCGTTGGGTCCACCGTCACGTGGACCTATGAGGTGACGAACACCGGCAACGCCACACTCACCAGCCTCATCCTGCTCGACATCCCCGCCGGTGGTGTGACGTGCCCCAAGAACACGCTGGCCCCGGGCGAGACGATCACGTGCACCAAGACCGGCACGGCCATCGAGGGTCAGTACGTCAACGTCGTCCGGGCCGGGGCCTTCGATCCGCTCGGCGAGATCGTGCGTGACGACGACCCGTCGCACTACTTCGGCGCTACGCCGGGCATCAGCATCGAGAAGTCGACCAACGGCGACGACGCCGACGAGGCGCCCGGCCCCTTCGTCCCCGAGGGCCAGCCGGTGGACTGGACCTACGAGGTGGCCAACACCGGCAACTCGACGGTCACGAACGTCACCGTCACCGACGACAAGACGGTCCCGGTCACCTGCCCGAAGACGACGCTGGGGCCGCTCGAGCAGATGACGTGCACCGGCAGCGGCACCGCGGCGCGCCTGCAGTACGAGAACGTCGGCACGGTCGCCGCCTCCACCGCCCTCGGCGGCACCCTCACGGCCAGCGACCCATCGCACTACTTCGGCTTCGTCACGGCGATCGACCTGCAGAAGCTCACGAACGGTGAAGACGCCGACGACCCGACAGGCCCGAAGGTGCCGGTGGGCAGCGAGGTCCGCTGGAGCTACGTCGTCACCAACACCGGCGACATCCCCATCACCTCCTTCACGATCGTCGACTCCGACCCCTCGGTAGGCATCACCTGCCCACGCATCGGTCTGATCCCCCCGGGCGGCAACGTGACCTGCTTCGCCAGGGGCACCGCTGTGGCCGGCCAGTACGCCAACACGGCCACCGTCGACGCGCTCGACGCCCTCGAGAACACCCTCACCGCCACCGACCCGTCGCACTACTTCGGTGACGTGCCGCCGATCACCGACCGCCCCGCCATCGACATCGAGAAGGCCACGAACGGCGAGGACGCCGACACCCCCACCGGGCCGCTGGTTCCCGTCGGCAGCACCGTGACGTGGACCTACCGGGTGACGAACACCGGCAACGTCGCTTTGTCGGGCCTCGTCGTCACCGACGACCGGCTGGGCACCATCACCTGCCCCACCACCACCCTCACCCCGGGCGCCGCCACCACCTGCACCGCCACCGGCGCCGCCCTGCCCGGCCAGTACGCCAACGTCGGTACCGCCCGGGCGGTCGACCCCTCGGGGTTCACCGTCGCCGACACCGACCCGTCGCACTACCGAGGTGTGACGGCCGCGATCGACATCGAGAAGGCCACGAACGGCGAGGACGCCGACACCGCGACCGGGCCGCTGCTGCTCATCGGCAGCCGGGTGACCTGGACCTACGTGGTGAGGAACACGGGCGCCGTGACGCTCACGAACCTCCTCGTCACCGACGACCGGCTCGGCACCATCACCTGCCCCACCACCACCCTCACCCCCAGCGCCGCCACCACCTGCACCGCCACCGGCACCGCCCTGCCCGGCCAGTACGCCAACGTCGGCACCGCCACCGCCGTCGTCGCCGACGGGGGTCCGGCTGCCCTCGCCACAGCGACCGCCGTCAGCGTCACCGACAGCGACCCGTCGCACTACCTGGGCGTGGCCACCCTGCCCGAGACCGGTGCCGACCCGTGGGGCGCCGTCCGGTCGGCACTGCTGCTGCTCGCCGTCGGCGTCGGGCTCGTCCTCATCGGCCGGCGGTCGAGCCGGCCCGGAGCTCCGGCGAAGCGGCGCAGGCCAGAACTGCGCCGGGGGGAGACGAAGCCAAGAGCCTGATCTCCCTGTCTTGGCGCTGAACACCAAGGACGAAAGATCTCGACCTCGCCGGTGTGTGCCGGCTTGCCCGCAAGCGGCTCACGCCGTGGGGCAAGCCGGCAGATCAGACCGCCCGAACGTTCTGGGCCTCTTCGCCCTTGCGGCCGGGGACGACGTCGAACTCGACCTTCTGGCCTTCCTGGAGGGACTTGTAGCCCGAGCCCTGGATGTTCGAGTAGTGGACGAAGACATCGTCGCCCGACTCGCGGGAGATGAAGCCATAGCCCTTTTCGGCATTGAAGAACTTCACGGTACCTGTGGTCAACTGACTCTCTGTTCTCTGAAACGGACACGTCATAGCGACGTTGTCCGACCGGTCACCTTACCGGGGACGAGCCCTCGCGCCGCACGGCGCTCAGCAGATCCTCGGGAGCTGCTCGCCGAGCGGGCGGTCGACCACCCGGGTGGCACCGAGCGCGGTCCGGACCACCACCGTGCCGGGATGCGCGGCGGTGACGTGACCCACGGCCACGGCCCCGGCGCCCTCGGGCACGGCCCGCATGGCGTCGAGGACGGCGTCGGCGTGCACGGGTGGCACCATCGCCACGAGCTTGCCCTCGTTGGCAACGTGGAGCGGGTCGAGGCCGAGGAAGCCGCAGGCCGCGCGCACCTCCTCGGGCACGGGCAGCGCACGCTCGTCGAGGCGCACCCCGACGCCAGCCGTCGCCGAGATCTCGGCCAGCGACGCCGCCAGCCCGCCCCGGGTGGGGTCGCGCAGGACGTGCACATCGGGGCAGGCGGCCAGCATCGCGGCGACGAGGCCGTTCAGGGCGGCGGTGTCGGAGCGGAGGTCGGTGCCGAACTCGAGCCCCTCGCGCACGCTCAGCACGGCGATGCCGTGGAGCCCGATCGGCCCGCTCACGATCACCACGTCGCCGGGCGTCGCCCGCTCGGGCCGCACGTCGACCCCGGCCGGCACCACGCCGACACCGGCCGTGTTCACATAGAGGCCGTCGCCGTGGCCCTGCTCGACCACCTTGGTGTCACCGGTGACGAGCTGGACGCCAGCCCGAAGCGCTGCGGTGCCCATGGCGGCGGCCACTCGCCCGAGCACCTCGAGCTCGAGGCCCTCCTCGAGCACGAAGCCGGTCGACAACGCGAGTGGCTGCGCGCCGCGCATGGCGAGGTCGTTGACGGTGCCGTTCACGGCCAGCTCGCCGATGTTGCCGCCCGGGAAGAACAGCGGCCGCACCACGTACGTGTCGGTGGTGAAGGCCAGTCGCACGCCACCCACGTCGAGCACGGCGGCGTCGGTCGGCGTGGCGGCTCGCGCTGCCTCGCCGAACGCCGGCAGGAACAGGTGCTCGACGAGGTCGGACGACAGGGTGCCGCCGCCGCCGTGGCCAAGCACGATGCGGTCGTGTGTGCGCAGCGGCAGCGGGCACGACCAGCCCTCGACGTCGATCTGCCGATCAGCCACGCCGCACCGGGGCGTCGAGCCGGCGGTACTGGAAGTAGGCGGCGCAGGCGCCCTCGCTCGACACCATCGTCGCCCCGAGCGGTGTGCGGGGCGTGCACTCCGTGCCGAAGCAGGCGCACTCGTCGGGCTTGATGAGGCCTTGGAGCACCTCGCCGGCCCGACACCGCTCCGGCTCGGTGACGGTCAGGTGGCCCACGTCGAAGCGGGTGGCGGCGTCGAAGTCGGCGAACGCCGGCGAGAGGCGCCATCCGCTCCCCGCGATGAGCCCGATCCCCCGCCACTGGCGGTCGCACACCTCGAACACCTCGTTCAGCATCCGCTGCGCCGCCCCGTTGCCCTCGGGCCGCACGGCGCGCGGGTAGGCGTTGTCGACCTCGGCCCGGCCCTCCTCCAGCTGCCGGACGCAACGGCGGATGCCGTCGAGCACGTCGAGCGGCTCGAAGCCGGTGACGACGATCGGCACTCGGAACCGCTCGGCCAGCGGCTCGTACTGCCAGGTGCCCATCACCGCGCACACGTGGCCGGCGGCCAGGAACCCTTGCACTCGACACGACGGCGACGTCATCAGCGCCTCGATCGCCGGCGGCACCAGCACGTGGCTCACCAGCATCGAGAAGTTCCGCAGCCCGCGGGCACGGGCCTGGTGCACGGCCATGGCGTTGGCCGGCGCGGTGGTCTCGAAGCCGACACCGAAGAACACCACCTCGCGGCCGGGGTGGTCGGCTGCCAGCTCGACGGCGTCGAGTGGCGAGTAGACGACCCGGACGTCGCCGCCGCGCGCCTTCACCGTGAAGAGGTCGAGCTTGCTGCCAGGCACCCGGAGCATGTCGCCGAACGAGCAGAAGATCACCTCCGGGCGGGCGGCGATCTCGAGGGCACGGTCGATCATCTCGAGGGGCGTGACGCACACGGGGCAGCCGGGCCCGTGGATGAGCTCGATCCCCTCGGGCAGCAGCTGGTCGATGCCGTGGCGGATGATCGAGTGGGTCTGGCCGCCACAGACCTCCATGACCGCCCACGGCCTCGTCGTGGCCGCCTCGATGTCGGCGAGCAGCCGCCGGGCGAGCACAGGGTCCTGGAACTCGTCGAGGTACTTCACGTGGTGGCCTCACCCAGCTCGTCGAGCAGCCCGAGCTCCTCGAACAGCCGCAGCGTCTCCTGGGCCGAGGCCTCGTCGAGGCGGGTGATGGCGAAGCCGGCGTGCACGATCGTGTAGTCGCCCTCCACCACCTCGGGCACGTAGGCGAGGCACACGGTCTTGCGCACCCCGCCGAAGTCGACGGTGGCCATGCGAGTGCCGTGCTCGTCGCGCACGTCGAGCACCTTGCCGGGAACTCCGAGGCACATGGTCATCCCCTCCGGCGTCCGGCGACGACCGCCTGGCCGAGTGACAGCCCACCGTCGTTCGGGGGTACGAGGCGGTGGGTCAGGACCTCGAACCCCTCCTGCTCCAGCGCCGCCCGGGTGAGGCGGGTGAGGAGCGCATTCTGGAACACACCGCCGCTCAATGCGACGCGGCGTTCGGCGAGCCGAGCCCGGAGCCGAGCCGCCGAGGCGGCAACCGCGACGGCGACCGAGTCGTGGAAGGCGCGCGCCAGGCCCGCTCGATCGTCGCCGTGGCTGATCCCGACGACGAGCGCCTGCAGCAGCGGCTCGGGGTCGAGCACGCCGTCGTCACGCATCTCGAAGCGCAGCGGCGACGCAGGGGTGGCGGCCGACTCGGCGAGGATCTCGAGCTCGACGGCCGCTTGGGCTTCGTAGGCGATGCGGTGACGGACGCCGAGCATCGACGCGACCGCGTCGAAGAGCCGCCCCATGCTGGTCGTCGGCACGCATCCGACGTCACGTGCCACCTGCCGGCGCACGACGGCCAGCTCGGTGGCATCGCAGGCGGCGACGGCCGGCAGCGACGGCCCGGCGTCGATGCCGAGCGCGGCCAGGTAGGCCACCGCGATCCGGCACGGGTTGCGCACGGCCTCGTCGCCGCCGGGGAGCGGCAGCGGGCGCAGGTGCCCGACCCGCTCGAAGCCGTCGTAGTCGGCCAGGAGCACCTCCCCGCCCCAGATCTGCGCCTGCCCGGCGGTGTCGGTGCCGAAACCGGTGCCGTCGAACGCGAAGCCGAGCACCGGCGTGGTGCCGTCGAGCCCGTGCTCGGCCATCAGCGACGCAAGGTGGGCGTGATGGTGCTGGACGCCGCAGACGGCACCCGGCCGCGCCAGGGCCCAGCTCCGGGTGAGATAGCCCGGGTGCCGATCGGCCGCCACCACCTCGGGCGTCACCGCGCACAGCCGGGCCAAGCCGTCGGCAGTGCGCTCGAACGCGGCCAGCGTCTCGAGGTTCTCCATGTCGCCGAGGTGCTGGCTGACCCAGGCGAGGCGGCCGGCCGCCACGCACAACGTGTTCTTCAGCTCCCCGCCGGCCGCCAGCACCGGTACCACGTCAACCGGCAGCGCCACCGGCAGCGGGGCATACCCGCGGGAGCGCCGCACGGGCTGCACCACCCCGTCGATCACCCGCACCACCGAGTCGTCGCACGGCACGTGGATCGGACGGTCGTGGACGACGAAGGCGTCGGCGAGGTCGGCCAGCCGCACGCGTGCTTCGGCGTCGTCGAAGCAGATCGGCTCGTCGGACCGGTTGCCGGACGTGAGCACGATCGCCGTTGGTGCTGCGACGCCGGCCCCGGGCACCGGCCGCAGGAGCAGGTGGTGCAGCGGCGTGTACGGGAGCATGAGGCCGACGAGCGGGTTGCCGGGAGCCACCTCCTCGCTGAGCGCAGCGCCGGCGCGCCGGCGTACGAGCACGATGGGCGCCGCCGGCGACGTGAGCGCAGCGACCTCCTGCTCGTCGATGTTCGCCAGCGTGCGGGCCACGGCGAGGTCGAGCACCATCACGGCGAACGGCTTCTCGCCGCGCTGCTTGCGGGACCGAAGGAGGGCCACCGCCGCATCGGACGTCGCGTCGCAGGCGAGGTGGTAGCCGCCGACGCCCTTCACGGCCACCACTGCACCGTCGGCCAGGAGCCGATGGGTGCGGGCCAGCACCGCGTCGGTACCGGAGACCACCTCGCCACCGACGGCCATCGACACCTGGGGCCCGCACGCCGGGCAGGCCAGCGGCTGGGCGTGGTAGCGGCGGTCGGCGGGATCGTCGTACTCGGCCCGGCACTCGTCGCACATCGTGAACGAGGCCATCGTGGTGCTCGGGCGGTCGTAGGGGAGGTCTCGGATGATCGTGTAGCGCGGCCCGCAGCTCGTGCAGTTGGCGAACGGGTAGCGGTAGCGGCGGTCGGCCGGGGCGAGCACCTCGGCAAGGCAGGCGGCGCACACGGCGACGTCGGGCGGCACCGGCGAGCGCACGCCGCCGGTGCGGGCCGACTCGACGATGCGGAAGGCGGACTCGCCGGTGGCCGCCACTGGCTCGGCCCGCACCGAGGTGACGAGGGCCAGCGCCGGCGCGTCGTCGGCCAGCCGGCGCTCGAAGGCGACGACGGCGTCGGGTGGCCCCTCCACCTCCACGAACACGCCGCCCGAGTCGTTGCCCACGAACCCGGCCAGCCCGAGCTCAGTAGCCAACCGGTGCACGAACGGCCGGAAGCCGACGCCCTGCACCACACCGGTGACGACCACCCGGTGCCGAGCCAGCTTCGTGGCATCGGTGGTCACGACGTCACGTCCGTGAGCTCCACCGCAAGCAGGTGCTCGACCAGCCGGTCGATGGCGGCGTCGACCACTGGCGTCAGCGGCGCGCCCATCTCGAAGGAGGCGGCCTCGACGAGGTAGACCACCACTTCGGTCGGGTACTCGTCCTTCAGCAGCCAGCGGGCGAAGGCCAACGCGTGATCCCATCGGAACCGGTGGAGGTTCAGCCCCTCGATCGGCGGCAGCTGCTCCACGTCGTCGCCCCTCACCCGGAAGATGGTCCCTGCCTCACCGCCGGTGGTGGCGGCGTCGACCAGAACGACCCGGCCGGCGCCGCGCATCCGGAAGGCGACGTCCACCCCGCTCGTACCACCGTCGGCGACCTCCGCCCCTACCGGCAGATCGCGGTCGAGCAGCCGGCGCACGACCACCGGGCCGACCGCGTCGTCACCGCGGAGGAGGTTGCCGCAGCCGATGATCAGTGTCGTGCCCACGTGTCGTCCGATGCGGGTGGCAGCAACGCCACCACGCGAGGTCGAGCGTACCCAGGGCGTCGACTCCACCGACGAGATGACGGGCCCACCCCGTGAGCGACCCCTCCCGCGAGAACGCCGAGCGTCCTCCGATGCGGCACGGCCGACCGTGAGCAGCCAGCATTCCCCGCCATGCTGAGAGACCACACCCTCACCAAGATCGACGGCACCGAGACTACGCTCGCCGAGTTCGATGGCTCCGTGCTCCTGATCGTCAACGTCGCCTCGAAGTGCGGGCTCACCCCGCAGTACACCGCGCTCGAGGCGCTCCACACCCAGATGCGCGACCGCGGGTTCTCGGTCCTCGGCTTCCCGGCCAACAACTTCGGAGCCCAGGAGCCGGGGACGAACGAGGAGATCGTCGAGTTCTGCACCACGAACTTCGGCGTCGACTTCCCGATGTTCTCGAAGATCAGCGTCGTCGGCGACGACAAGCACCCGCTCTACGACGAGCTCACCACCGTTGCGCCGCGGGCCGAAGGCGACCCGGACGGGTTCCGCGAGACGCTCAAGGGCTACAACATGAACCCCAACGACGACCCCGAGATCCTCTGGAACTTCGAGAAGTTCCTCGTCGGCAAGGACGGCCAGGTCGTCAAGCGCTTCGCCCCCACCGTCACCCCCGACGACCCCATGGTGATCGAGGCGATCGAGGCCGAGCTGGCCAAGTGACCGACCAGCCCCGCCTTCTCCCGCACGGAGAAGGCGGGGCTACGGTGCCCGCTCCATGACACCGGAACAGCTCGTCGCCGTCGCCAGCCCGAAGATCAACGCGCTGGGGAGCGCCTTCTACTTCGACGTCGACACGCTCGAGCGGGGCAAGGCCGCCGGGCTCGACGGGTTCCGCATGTACTTCCTCGGGCGTGGCGGCGTGCTCGGCGACGTCGAGCCGGCCGTGGTCACGAGCGCCTTCGGCTGGTTCGCACCCGAGCTGGTCACGAAGATCTGGACGTCGGCCAAGGCGCTGATGGGACCGCGCGAGGGGGCCCAGCTCTACCAGGAGTGCGCCGCGGCCCTCGGGCGGAAGAAGCTGGCTGGCGTCGAGGGGATCGCCACGTTCTGCGCCCTCGCCGAGAGGGTGGTCTCCGCGGCCGACCCGGCCGGGCTCACGCTGTTCGCGGGTTGGGCGGCCGAGCCGCGCGCCGACGACGCGCCCGCACGGGCGATGCAGCTCCTCGCCGTGCTGCGTGAGCTGCGGGGAAGCGCCCACCTCGTCGCCGTGCTGGCCACCGGCGTGTCGCCGCAGCTGGCGCACTATGCGAAGCGTCCCGACATGTACCAGGCGTTCGGTTATGCCGAGGCTCCCGAGGTGACCGACGACGACCGCGCCAAGCTGGCCGACGCGGAGGCGCTCACCGACCAGCTCGTGCTCCCGGCGTGGCGCTCGCTCACCCACGACGAGGCCGAGACGTTCGCGGGCCTGCTCGACCGCATCGAAGCGGCGCTGGCCTGATCACCGGCGTGCTGGTCGTGCCAGGCTGTCGAGCCGTGGCATGGCTGGTGTGCGACGACAAGGTGCTGGCCTCGGCCGAGGTGGCCGGCACGCGGGCCGAGCGGCGGCGCGGCCTGCGGGGGCGACCGTCGTTCGAGGGCGCGCTCGTGCTCGACAAGGTGCAGTGGATCCACACGTTCGGCATGCAGTTCGACCTCGACGTCGCCTACCTCGACGCCGACGGCACCGTGCTGAAGGCCGTGCGCATGCGCCGCCACCATCTCGGGATGCCGGTGCCGAGAGCCCGCAGAGTGGTGGAGGCGCAGGCGGGCGCCTTCGGCCGCTGGGGCCTCCACGTGGGCGACGTCGTCGACGTGCGCGACTGAGGTGGCCGGCCGTCTGGTGCTCGTGGCCACACCGATCGGCAACCTCGGCGACCTGGCACCGCGGGCCGTCGAGGCGCTTCGCGACGCCGACGCCATCGCCTGCGAGGACACCCGACGCACCGGCCTCCTGCTCCAGCGGTCCGGCGTGTCCCGTCCCCGGCTGCTGCGGGCCGACGAGCACGAGGAGCGGGCCGCGGCCACCGAGGTCGTGCGGCTCCTCGGCGAAGGCCTCACCGTGGCCGTCGTCACCGATGCCGGCACGCCCGGCGTCAGCGATCCCGGCGCACTGCTCGTGCGGGCCGCCCTCGACGCCGGCCACGACGTCGCCTGCGTGCCCGGACCGACCGCTGCCGTCACCGCCCTCGTCGTGAGCGGGCTGGCCACCGACCGGTGGGTGATGGAGGGTTTCGTGCCCCGCACCGGCGCCGGGCGGGCCACCCGCATCGCCGAGATCGCGGCCGAGCGCCGGACCGTGGTGCTCTACGAAGCGCCCCACCGGCTCCAGCGGACGCTGGCCGACCTGGCGTCGGCCTGCGGCGCCGACCGCCGCGTCTGCATCGCCCGCGAGCTCACCAAGCTCCACGAGGAGCTCTGGCGGGGCACGCTCGGCGAGGCGGCTTCCCGCACCACGGCACCGCGCGGGGAGTACGTGCTCGTGGTGGAGGGCGCCCCGGCGCCGCCGCCGCCGGACGCCGCCGCCGTCGACGACGCACTGCGGGCGGCCCTGGCCGAGGGCCTGTCGACGCGCGACGCCGCGGCCAGGGTGGCGGCCACCCTCGGGATCCCCCGCAACCCCGTCTACGAGCGCGCCCTCGAGCTCTGAGCGCGCCTGCTGCGCTAAGCAGGGCCCATGGCCGTCCCGACGTTCCTGCACCCCTTCGCCCGTCCCTCGAAGGACGATTTCCTCCCGATCGTGCGGGGGGAGGGGGCGCTCGTGTTCGACGCCGACGGGCGGGAGTACGTCGACGCCATGGCCTCGCTGTGGTACGTGGCGGCCGGGCACGGGCGGGCCGAGATCGCCGACGCCGCGGCCCACCAGATGCGCACGCTCGCGTCGTACAGCTGCTTCGACCCGTTCACCACGCCGGTGGCCGACGAGCTGTGCGAGCGGGTGGCCGCGTCGGCGACGCCGGTCGACGACCCGCGTGTGTTCCTCACGTCGTCGGGCAGCGAGGCCGTCGACTCGGCCATCAAGATCGCTCGCATCGCGCAGATCCAGGCCGGCCACCCCGAGCGCACCAAGGTGATCAGCCGCTCGTTCGCCTACCACGGCGTCACCTACGGCGGGCTTTCGGCCCAGGGCCTCCCGGCCAACCAGGCCGGCTTCGGACCACTGCTCGAGGGGTTCGTCAACCTCCCGAACCACGACCTCGAGGCGGTGGCCCGCACGCTGGCCGAAGCCGGCGGCACGGTCGCCGCGGTGATCACCGAGCCGGTGCAGGGTGCCGGCGGCGTGCGGCCGCCCGCCGAGGGCTACCTCGAAGGGCTCCGACGCCTGTGCGACCAGCACGGCGCCTATCTCATCGTCGACGAGGTGATCTGCGCGTTCGGCCGGCTCGGCCACTGGTTCGGCAGCGAGCGCTACGGCATCCGCCCCGACCTGATGACGTTCGCCAAGGGCGTCACGTCCGGCTACGTACCGCTCGGGGGGGTGGTCGTGGGTCGAGCGGTCCGCGACGCGCTCGAGGCCGACCCGACGTTCTGGCTCCGCCACGGCCACACCTACAGCGGCCACGCCGCCGCGTGCGCCGCCGGCCTGGCCAACCTGCGCATCCTCGACGACGAGGGGCTGCTCGAGCGGGCCCACCACGTCGGGCGACGCCTGGCCGACGGGCTGCGGAGCCTGCTGGACGACGGCCTCGTCGCCGAGGTTCGCGGCGACGTCGCCGTGTGGGCGGTCGCCCTCCACCCCGGCACCGACCCCATGGCGGTGCGGGACGAGGTGCTGCGGCGAGGGGTCATCACGCGGGCCGTCGGCGCCGACACGCTCACGTTCTGCCCGCCGCTCGTCACGACCGACGATCAGGTCGACCGCATCGTCGACGCCGTCGCCGCCGCCCTCCCCCGCTGACCCCACCCAGAACGCGCGGAGGTGGGGGGCTGGGCACCGGTAGGTTGCCGTCATCGAGCTCGAGGACGTCTACGACGAGGCCACGCTCGCCCGCATCGAGCGCAAGGCGGCCCGTTCCCGCTCGGACGCCGACGTGGGACGGGCCCGTCGCGGTCTGGCCACGGCGGTCGTAGCTGGCGCCATGCTGGGTGTCGCCGAGGCGTTCGACCCGCCGCATCGCAACGAGGTCGAAGAGGTCGACCCGTGGAGCGGTGGGGGTGCACCCGACCAGCGCGTGCTGTTCCACTGGCACCCTCACCCGCCGCTGTCGGTCGCGGAGGTGCGCTGGTGACCGACACGCCGCTCTACTCCACGTCGGCCGGGGCAGCCGCGTTCTTCGACCTCGATCGCACCCTCATCAGCGGCGCGTCCGCGTTCACGTTCGGCATCGCAGCCTGGCGGGCCGGGCTGGTGCCCACGGGCGAGTTCACCCGTGACGCCGCCGGAGCCGTGGCCTTCAAGCTGTTCGGGGCGTCCGACCAGAAGGCCGAGCAGGCCAAGCAACGGCTCCTCACGGCGGTGACCGGGGTGCGCCAAGCCGACCTGGTCGCCCTCAACGCGGCGATCATCCCGAAGCTGATGGACGAGGTGCGCCCCGAGGCGCGTGACCTGCTCGACCTCCATCGCAACGCCGGCCGCGACACCTACATCGTGAGCGCGTCGCCGCAGGAGATGGTCGAGCCGCTGGCCACCAGCCTGGGCATGACCGGTGGCATCGGGACCGTGGGCGAGGTGGCCGACGGCGTCTACACCGGCGAGCTGGCCCGGCCGTTCTGCTACGGGCCCGGCAAGGTCGACGCCATCCGCGAGCTGGCCGAGTGGGAGGGGTACGACCTCGCCCTCTGCTACGCCTACTCCGACTCCGCCAGCGACCTCCCGATGCTCGAGGCCGTGGGCCACCCGGTGGTGGTGAACCCCGACGCCGCGCTCGAGCGGATCGCGCACCAGCGGGGTTGGCCGGTCGTGATCTTCCGCCGCCGGACGCGCATGGTGGTGCGCCGGGTGACCACCAGCCTGGGCGCGACCGCCCTCGCCGCCGGTGCGCTCGCGAGCGGCGTCGCGCTCGGCCGCCAGTACGAGCGAACCCACCGCGTCGCCCGCTGACCGCCGGGATTTCGCCGGGGCGCCGGCGGAGCCCACGGTTAGCCTCGCCGCCCGTGGGCCACTACTTCCTCACGACGCCGATCTACTACGTGAACGACGCGCCCCACATCGGGCACGCCTACACCACGGTGATCGGCGACGCCATGGCCCGCTGGCGCCGGCTCCTCGGCGACGACGTCCTCTACCTCACCGGGACCGACGAGCACGGTCTCAAGGTCGCCCAGGTCGCCGAGGCCAACGGCGTCACGCCGCGCGAGTGGGCCGACCGCACCGTGGTCCGGTTCCAGGACACGTGGCGGCTGCTCGACATCAGCAACGACGACTTCATCCGCACGACCGAGCCGCGCCACTACACCGCCGTCGAGAAGCTCTTGCAGGCGTGCTACGACGCCGGCGACATCGAGCTCGGCACCTACAGCGGGTGGTACTCGGTCAGCGACGAGGAGTACATCACCGAGGCCGAGGTCGACGACTACCGCGCCCGCGGCCGCACCGTCGTCGAGATGGAGGAGCAGAACTACTTCTTCCGCCTGTCGCGCTTCGAGCAACGTCTCCTCGACTGGTACGACGCCCATCCGGACGCCATCAAGCCCGTCCAGCGGCGCAACGAGGTGCTGGGCTTCATCCGAGGCGGCCTCAACGACTTCTCGTGCAGCCGCACGTCGCTCACGTGGGGCATCCCGCTCCCCTGGGACCCCCAGCACGTCACCTACGTCTGGTTCGACGCGCTCACGAACTACCTCACCGCCGCCGGCTACGGCACCGACGACGCATCGTTCCGGCAGTGGTGGCCGGCCCGGCACCTCATCGGCAAGGACATCATCCGCTTCCACTGCGTGTACTGGCCGGCCATGCTCCTGTCGGCGGGGGTGGAGCCGCCCGCCGACTGGTACGTCCACGGCTGGCTGCTCGTGGGCGGCGAGAAGATGAGCAAGACCCGGCTCAACCAGATCGCGCCGGCCGACCTCGTGGCCGACTTCGGCGTCGACGGATTCCGCTACCACTTCCTGGCCGACATCACGTTCGGGCCCGACGCCGACTTCTCCTACGAGCAGATGGTCGCCCGCTACAACGCCGACCTGGCCAACAACCTCGGGAACCTGCTCGCCCGGGTCGCCACGGTGGTGGGCAAGCAGTGCGGCGGTGTGGGCCCCGCCCCGAACGCCGACAGCCCGCTGGCCGACGTGGCTGCCGACGCGCTCGCCGCCTCGCTGGCGGCGTGGGACCAGTGCCAGCCCAGCGAGGCGCTGGCTGCCACGTGGCGGCTGGTACGGGCCACCAACGCGCACCTCGAAGCCCACGAGCCGTGGCGGGCGGAGCCGGGACCGGCCGTCGACGCCGTCATGGGCGACGCGCTCGAGGCCCTGCGCATCGTGAGCATCCTCGCCAGCCCTGCGGTCCCCCACGCCGCGCAGGAGATCCGCCGACGCATCGGCCTGGCCGGCGCCGTCGGCGACGAGCGCCTGCCGGGCACCGCGGCCTGGGGCGGCTACCCCGGCGGCCTTCCGGTGGAGAAGGGCACCCCCCTGTTCCCGCGCCACGCATGACCGCCGCCCCCGACTCGGCGCTGCACTGGACCGACTCCCACTGCCACCTCGACGACGAGCGCCTCGCCGCCGACGTCGTCGAGGTGGCCCGGGCGGCGGGCGTCACCCGCCTCGTCACCGTGGGCGTCGACGCCGACCGCAGCCGGGCCTGCATCGAGGTGGCCGCCCGCCACGACGAGGTGTGGGCCACCGTCGGCCTCCACCCCCACGACGCCGTGCAGGGCGTCGAGTCGGTCGTGCCGCTCCTCGACGCGCCCAAGGTGGTGGCCGTCGGCGAGTGCGGGCTCGACTACTACTACGACCACTCGCCCCGCGACGTGCAGCGCGATGCCTTTGCGGCCCAGGTGGCGCTGGCCCACGAGCGAGGGCTGGCCCTCGTGATCCACACCCGCGACGCGTGGGACGACACCTTCGACGTCCTGGCCGCTGAGGGGACGCCGGCTCGGACGGTGTTCCACTGCTTCACCGGCGGCCTGCAGGAGGCCCGCCGGTGCCTCGACCTCGGCGCCCACCTGTCGTTCAGCGGCATCGTCACGTTCCCGTCGGCCGGCGCGCTGCGAGACGCCGCGCTGCTGTGCCCGGCCGACCGCCTCCTCGTCGAGACCGACAGCCCCTACCTGGCACCCGTCCCCCACCGCGGCCGCCCGAACCAGCCGGCGTTCGTGGCCGTCGTGGGCCGGTTCCTCGCCGAGCTGCGCGGGGTACCGGCCGAGGAGCTGGCGGCTGACACGAATCTGAACGCCGCCATTGCGTTCGCGTTACCGCCCCCCATAGGGTGACCAACCGGCAGCGGGCGGCCCGCCCCCGTTCGCGTCGCCATGGTGTTGCCAACCCGAGGGGTCTGCCCTGCGCGTCGAACGTACCGATCGGTTCCGCATCCTGGCGGTCTCGGCCCTCACGGCCGCGGCCTTGCCGATGCTGCTCGCCGAGAACGGCAACGACGCCGAGTCCCGGCCGCCCGCGGTGGCCGCGGTCGGCCTCCCCGGCCTGGCATCGGGCGCCCCGGCCACCAGCGGACCGACGTCCACCGCCGCCGCCGCCTTCCTCGGCGACGCGACCACCACGCCGCCCCCGATCGTGATCGACATCGCCGTTCCGGCGCCGAAGCCGGACACCAGCACCCAGGGCAAGGCGGGCTTCAAGCGCTGGGCGCCGGGCACCGTCGGTGTCCTCAACCCGTGCGCCACCGAGCTGGTCCCGGCGGGGCAGACCGTCACCGTGACCAACCTCGACAACGGCCGCAGCGCCGAGTGCTTCGTCGTGGGCAGCAACGGTGTCCCCCGGGGCACCGACATCGTCATCCAGACAGAGGTCTTCGAGTCGCTCGGCGACGTGGTGCAAGCACCCGTGCCGGTCGAGCTCCGCTGGTGACGCTCTCGCGCTCGCAGGCCGCCGACCTCCTCGCCCGCCACGGCCTCGCCCCGAGCCGCGCCCTCGGCCAGAACTTCGTCGTCGACCCCAACACCGTGCGCCGCATCGCCCGGCTGGCCGGCGTCGGGCCTGACGACCGGGTGGTCGAGATCGGCGCCGGGCTCGGCTCGCTGACGCGAGCGCTCGTGGAGACCGGCGCCGCAGTCATCGCGGTCGAGGTCGATCGCGGTCTCGTGCCGGTGCTGCGCGACGAGGTGGAGCCGCTCGGCGTCCGGGTGGTGGAGGGCGACGCCCTCGCGCTCGACTGGCCCGCGCTCCTCGGCGACGGGCCCTGGGTGCTCGTGGCCAACCTGCCCTACAACATCGCCACGCCCCTCGTGTGCGAGCTCCTCGAACACGTGCCCGCCATCACCCGCATGCTGGCGATGGTGCAGCGCGAGGTGGGCGAGCGCCTTGCCGCCACGCCTCGCACCCCGGCCTACGGCGCGGTCAGCGTGCGCGTCGCGTACTGGGCCACGGCCCGCATCGTGGGCCGGGTGCCGGCCACCGTGTTCCTGCCCCGACCCAAGGTCGAGTCCGCGCTCGTCGAGGTGGAGCGGCGGGCCGTGCCGGCCGTCGACCCGGCCGAGGCCGGCTACGACGAGATCGACGCGCTGGTGCGTGCCGGTTTCGGCCAGCGCCGCAAGATGCTGCGCAACTCGCTCGGCGCGATGGCCGCCCCGGAACGGCTCGGCCCGGCGCTGGCCGCCGCCGGGGTGCCCGGCACGGCCCGGGCCGAGGAGCTCGACGTGCAGGCATGGGGCCGCCTGGCCGCCGCGCTCCGGGGGGCTGCATGAGGGCGCTGGCCAAGCTCACCGTGTCGCTGCGGGTGGTCGGGGTGCGAGCCGACGGCTACCACCTCCTCGACGCCGAGATGGTGACCCTCGACCTGCACGACACCCTCACGTTCGCCGACGGCGACGGCCTCACCGTCGACGGTCCGTTCGCGAGCGGGGTGCCCACCGACGACACCAACCTGGTGCGCGCTGCGCTGCGAGTGCTCGGACGCGCCGCGCAGGTGCACGTGCACAAGGCCATTCCCCACGGCGGCGGGCTCGGTGGCGGCTCGGCCGACGCCGCGGCCGTACTGCGGTGGGCCGGCGCCCACGACCTCACCCTGGCCGCCCGGCTCGGCGCCGACGTGCCGTTCTGCCTCGTGGGTGGGCGCGCCCGCGTCACCGGCATCGGCGAGGTCGTCGAAGCGCTGCCGTTCGTCGAGCGCACTTACACGCTGTGTACACCGCCGTTCGCCGTCTCCACACCGGCGGTGTTCCGAGCCTGGGACGCCCTCGGTGGCCCGGCGGCCGGCGGCCCGAACGACCTCGAACCGGCCGCGCTCGCGGTGGAGCCTCGGCTGGCGGCGTGGCGCGACCGGCTCGGGGAGGCGACCGGGACGGCGCCGGTGCTGGCCGGTAGCGGTGCGACGTGGTTCGTCGAGGGCGACCACGGCGCCGTGGCCGAGGCACTCGCACCGGCACACGTGGTCGTGACGCGCACCGACCGCCCGTAGCTGGCCAGGGGCGGTCGGCAGCAGCGGCGCGGTGGCGCCAGGACTACTTGTTGCGGCGCTGGAAGCGCGTGCGCTTCAGCATCTTCTTGTGCTTCTTCTTGCGCATGCGCTTGCGGCGCTTCTTGATCAGCGAACCCATAGGGCATCTGACCCTAGCGGTCGCCTCGGTGGCTGCGGAAGGCCGTCAGGCCGCGAGCGCCCGCACCGCCGGAAGGAACAGGTCGCGCAGACCCGAGCCGCTCGACGGCGTGCGGCCGGCCACCATCGCCGACCAGATCGTGCCGTCGGGTTCCACCCACACGCACGTGCGGCTCGCCTCGAGCGTGCCGGTGTGACCCCACGAACCGTCGCCGTTGAGCCGGGCACCCTGGCCGTAGACGCCCTTGGTAACGGGCAGCGACGACAAGAACGCGGCCCGCTCGGCCGCCGAGAACGAGGCGACGACCTCGACCACCTCGCTCGGGTTGGCCACCCACTGGCCGGCTGCGCCGAGCGGCTCGAGGTAGCGGCGTCCTGGCGTGACCGGGTGGACGACGTCGTCCCGGGGGTTCACACCGGTCTTGGCTAGGTGCGGCCCGAACACCCCGGCCGGTGTGAGCACGAGGTCGTAGACCGCTCGGTCGAAGGACTTCCCGGTGACGACCTCGAGGTAGAGGCCGAGCGCGCAGTAGTTCACGTTGCTGTAGCGGTAGCGAGTGCCGGGAGCCTTGGCCGGCGGCGTGGCCATCACCGCGTCGAGCGCGGCCTTGCACGTGCGAGCGGGCCACCGGCCGAAGAACACCCAGTCGTTGGTGTTCGTGCCCGACGTGTGGGTGAGCAGGTGGCGCACCGTGACGCCCTCCCAGCCGGAGGAGGCCCTCACGCCCAAGGCCCGCAGCGCCGGCAGCACCGGGCCGTCGAGCTGCACCACGCCTTGCGCGGCCAGGCGGTGGACGGCAGCCGCAGTCAGCAGTTTCGAGATGCTGGCCAGCTGGTAGCGGCTCGACGGCTCGGCCTTGCCCCACGACTGGTTGACGACGTAGCGCCCGTTGCGCCAGACGGCCAGCGACACCGCTCGAGCGCCCCTGGCCAGCAGCCTGCCGGCGACCGCGTCGACCGTCGGCGGGGCGGTGGTGGTGACGGGCGCGGGCGGCACCGTGGTGGCGGCACCCGCCGGCAGGGCTGCCCCCAGCGCCGTGACGAGCGACAGGGCGGCGACGGCGACCGCGAGGCGACCGGTCCGGACGGCGTCGTGGTGGGAGGTTCGGCGCATGGGTCTCCTCGGTCGGCCGCCCGCCGGAGCCCGAGCCTAGGCGTCGAGCAGCGCGCGAGAGGGGCAGCCGGCTACCGGACGACCCGGAAGCCCCGCTCGCCCTCGGGTGGCTCCTCGTCGACGGCGACGGCGGTCACCTCGGCCCGGGGCGGACCGAGGCGGCACCACGCCACGGCCTGGGCCACGGCATCGACCGGTCCTTCGAACACCGCCTCGACCGACCCGTCTTCTCGGTTGCGGACCCAGCCGGCCAGTCCCAGCTGCTCGGCCTGACGACGGGTGCTCTCGCGGAACCAGACGCCCTGCACCCGGCCCTGCACGCGCACGCGGGCCCGAGCCGTCACGACGGGTTCAGGCGCCGTGGGCGTGGTCGCACAGCTGCACCTCGCCAGGCTTCACCTGGCCGGCGCCGACGCCTTCGAGGGCGGCGAACGGCCCGCAGGCGTGCGGCGTGATCCACACGTGGATCATCGGCACCGGGGCCAGCTTGCGCAGCGGCGGCCGGCACGATCCGCCCACTGCGGTGACGCCAGCGACCCGGGGCGCGAGGGGGTCGTCGGTGAAGCACAGGTCGTCGTGGATGTGCCACTGCGTCAGCGGGCCGCCGATGTCCGGCACCGTGTCGAGCGTCTGGCCCTCGGGGAGCATGAACATCGCCGACACGAGCTTCTTCGGCTGCCCCGGCCGCACCTCGTAGACGAGCGATTCCGGCTGGTCGGGATCGAGGACGACGTCGTCGTTGATCAGCGACCAGTTGATGTAGTGCTCGTGACCGGTGAGCCCGTCGCCGATCGAGCGGTAGCCGGCGGCCTCGGCCACCGCCGGGTCGGCGAACTTCGGCAGGCGCAGCAACGTGACGGCGATCAGGTTCTCGGCCCGAGCCTGCTGCTCGGGGGTCACACCGGGCACCCCGCCGAGGTCGATCGGCTGCGTCGGATCGTAAGGTTTCGGCGCCACGACAGCCGGCCCCGCCGCCGGCGCGGCCTCGACGACCGCCAGGGCGTCGTCGTGCGCCGACCCGTCGGCGTGGGTCGAGCCGTCGGCGTGGTGGTCGTCGGTGCCGGTCGCCACGGCGCCCGGCGTGGTCGCCGCCACGTCGTGGTCGTGGCTGCCGGCGTGGCTGTGGCCGCCGGCCGACAGCATCCCGGGCAGCGTGAGTGCCGCCACCAGCAGGCCCCACGTCGCGCTCACCGAAGACGGGGGGCCGTCACGGCGGCCCGTGGCCAGCACGGCCAGTGCGGCCACGAGCGACAGCGCAGCGAGGGCGGCCGCCAGCGCGTCGGCGGTCTGCACCGACTCCGCAGCCTCCATGCCGTCGACGGGGAGACCGGCCGTCTTGGCCACCACCCAGCCGCCGAGCAGCACGCTCTGCAGCAGCACCCCGGCGGCGGCCAGCCAGCGCGACGACCGCACGAGGGCCACCGCTCCCCAGCCGAGCTGCAGTGCCGCCACCGCCACGAAGACCCGAGCCGCTTGTGGGTGCTCGTTGTGGGCGCCGATGGCGGTCGCGTGCACGGCCCCGGCGCCGAGCGAGGCCATGCCGGCCACGGCCAGCGCGCCCAGGCCGGTCCGGACGCGGCTCGGCGCGGCAACGGCGCTCGGATCGACGACGGCCATGCAGGAACCCCCAGGGCAAGAGCTGCTGGGAATCGTAGAGGTGGCACGGCCCACGGCGCTGGCGGGGGAGGACTCGAACCTCCAACAACCGGAACCAAAATCCGGTGTTCTGCCACTTGAACTACCCGCCACGGGTACGGGCACCAGTCTCGCAGGGTTGCCGCCGGAAGCGTCGGTGACCGCGTACAGGGGGTCGCTCCTTGGTACAACGGACCCATGACGCCGCCCCCGCGCTCGGCCGGGCACCGCTCCCCCGGGTCCATCTCGGCGATCGTGCTCGCGGCGGGCGAGGGCACCCGCATGCGCTCCGACCGCCCCAAGCCCCTCCACCTGGTGTGCGGCCGCCCGATGGTGATGCACGTGCTGCACGCCCTCGACGGCCTCGACGTCCACCGCACGGTGGTGGTCGTCGGCCACGGCGCCGAGCGGGTGACGAAGAAGGTGCAGGAGCAGAGCCCAGCGTCGCTGCACGTCACGTTCGTCGAGCAGCGAGTGCAGCGGGGCACCGGCGACGCCGTCATCGTCGGCCTGACGGCCTTCCCCGACGACGACGTCGACGACACCTCCACCGTGCTCGTGCTCCCCGGCGACACGCCGCTGCTGCGGGCCGAGACGATCGCCGGCCTCGTCCACGCCCACGAGTCGGGGGGCCACGCCGCCACCGTGCTGGCCGCCCGCATGGCCGACCCGACCGGCTACGGCCGCGTCGTGCGGGGCAAGGAGGGCAAGGTGCTGCGGATCGTCGAGCACCGCGACGCCACCGACGACGAGCGCGACATCGACGAGGTGAACACCTCCATCTACTGCTTCCGCCGTGACCTTCTGGGGCCGGCGCTGCGCCGCCTGCACCCCGACAACAGCCAGGGCGAGTACTACCTCACCGACGTGATCGACGTGCTGGCCTCCACCGGCCACCGGGTGGGCGCCCACGTCCTCGAGGACCCCGCCGAGGTGCAGGGGGTGAACGACCGGGCCCAGCTGGCCGACGCCGAGGCCGAGCTGCGCCGGCGCACGAACCGGCGCTGGATGCTGGCCGGCGTCACGATGCTCGACCCCGCCCAGACGTTCATCGACGTCACCGTCGACCTCGGCCGCGACGTGACGCTCTACCCCGGCACGATCCTCCAGGGCCGCACCGTGATCGGCGACGGCTGCGACATCGGCCCCGACGCCCGCCTCGTCGACTCGGTGGTGGGTCCGGGGGCCGTCGTCGAGAACTGCGTCGCCCACCAGGCCGAGATCGGCGAGGGCGCGCACGTGGGGCCGTATGCCGTCCTGCCTGCGGGGACGCAGCTGGGGGCGTTCGAGCGGACGGGCCCCTTCTACACTGGTTCCACGCCGTAGCGACGCCGGCGAACCGGGAGGGCCGCAGATTGGAACGGGTCACCAAGAAGCGCCTCGCGCTCTACAGCGGGCGGACGCACCAAGCGCTGGCACAGGAGATCGCCGACTGCCTCGACGTGGAGCTCGGCGACCCCAACCTCGTCGACTTCGCCAACGGCGAGATCCGCCCCCGCTTCACCGAGAGCGTGCGCGGTGCCGACGTCTTCGTCATCCAGACCCACGCCGGCGCCGACGGTCGCAGCATCAACGACTCGATCATGGAGCAGCTGATCATGATCGACGCCGCCAACCGCGCCTCGGCCAAGCGCATCACCGCGGTGTGCCCCTTCTACGGCTACGCCCGCCAGGACCGCAAGGCCGAGGGGCGTGAGCCGATCACCGCCCGCCTCGTCGCCAACATGCTGAAGGGCGCCGGCGCCAAGCGGATGATCTCGATCGACCTGCACTCGGGCCAGATCCAGGGCTTCTTCGACGGGCCGGTCGACCACCTCACGGCGATGCCGGTGCTCGAGGCCTACCTGCGCGAGCACGCCGAGCCCGGCATCGTGATCGTGTCGCCCGACGCCGGCCGGGTGAAGGTCGCCGAGCGCTTCGCGCAGCACCTCGGCGACCTCGACGCCGACATCGCGTTCATCAACAAGCGCCGCCCGAAGGGGATCGACAACGTGGCGATCGCCCGTGAGGTGATCGGCGAGGTCGAGGGGCGCCACTGCGTCATCACCGACGACATGATCGACACCGCCGGCACCATCGTGGCCGCCTCCGAGATCCTGCTCGAGCGCGGCGCCACCGAGGTGTGGGCCATGGCCACCCACGGCGTGCTGTCCGGCCCGGCCATCGACCGGCTGAAGAACGCCCCGATCAGCCGGGTCGTCATCACCAACACCCTGCCGCTGCCGTCGGAGAAGGCGATCGACAAGATCGAGGTGCTCTCGATCGCACCGATCATCGCCGCCGCCCTCGACGCCGTGTTCGAGGACGCGTCGGTGTCGGAGATCTTCGGGGGCGAGAACCAGGCCTGACCCGCTCGCCGCGCGCGTCCGCTCCGGGGTGTGGGGCGGCGGACCGCAGGGCGGACCCGCTCGCCTTCGGCGAGACGACGGTCCGCCCCGTCGGTTCCCGCCCCACACCCCTGCGCTCTCGCCCCCCTGCTCGGGACCAGCACTGCGGGGAGGGATTGAGAAGCGCCGCATCGCTCGCCGCGGCGTTCCTCAGCTGCGCGCGGCCTAGCGGAACGTGCGGCGGGGCCGGTAGCCTCACTCGTCGCCCTGCAGCGCCTCCGGAGGAATTCGCCATGTCCCAGATCAGCCTCGTCGCCGAGACCGGCCGCGCCATCGGCAGTGGTGCCGCCAAGCGCCTGCGGGCCGCCGGCAAGATCCCGGGCACGGTGTACGGCCACGGCATGACGCCCGTGTCGATCGCCGTCGACCACCGCGAGCTGCGCCACGCACTCAGCGGGCCGGCCGGGGTCAACGCCGTCGTCCAGCTCGACATCGACGGCAAGAAGCAGCCGACGGTCGTCAAGGAGCTCCAGCGCGACCCGGTGCGCCGCTCGGTCCGACACATCGACTTCATCGTCGTGCGCATGGACGAGGCGATCACCGTCGACGTGCCGATCGTGCTCGAGGGCGAGGCCAAGGCCCTGCTGGCCGAGGGCGGCATCCTCGAGCACGCGCTGCAGGCCCTGCCGGTGAACACCACCCCGGCCAACATCCCCACCGAGATCGTGATCGACGTCACCGACCTCGCCCCCGGCGACGTGGTGCGGGTCGAAGACCTCGCGCTGCCGGCCGGCTGCACCACCGACCTCGACCCCGACACGCTCGTCGTCGTGGGCGCCAGCACCCGGGCGGCCGTCTCTGCGGCCGAGGGTGAAGGTGAGGGCGAGGCCGCTGCGGCCGAGGGCGAGGGCAGCGCCGAGTCGGCGGAGTAACCCGTCGTGCCCCTGTTCGGCGGGGGCGAGCGGCGCGGCACGCCGGCCGACCTCCTCGTGATCGGCCTCGGCAACCCCGGGTCGGAGTTCGAGCGGTCGCGCCACAACGTCGGCGCCGAGGTGGTGGCCGAGCTGGCCCGCCGGGGTGGCACCGGCCTGCGGCGGTCGAAGGAGCGAGCGCTCACCGCCGAGGTCACCTTGGCCGGCAAGCGGCTGGCGCTCGCCTTCCCCCAGACCTACATGAACCTCTCGGGCGAGTCGGCCCGCCTGCTCGTGAAGCGGTACGGGATCGCCGACCCCGGTCAGGTCGTGGTCGTCCACGACGAGCTCGACCTGGCCCCCGGCACCCTCAAGGTGAAGGTCGGCGGCGGGCTCGCCGGTCACAACGGGCTGCGCTCGCTCAAGGAGCACCTGCACACCGACGCGTTCGTGCGGGTGCGCATCGGCGTCGGCAAGCCGGCGTCGAAGGAGCGGGGGGCCGACCACGTCCTGCGCCGCATCCCCAAGGCCGAGCGGGAGCTGCTCGACGTGTGCGTGCAGGAGGCCGCCGACGCCGTCGAGCTCGTCGCCACCGACGGCCCCGCGGCCGCCATGAACCGCTACAACACCCGGTGACGGCACCCGCCGCGCCGAGAGGCGCCACCAGCCCGCCCCGGCAACCGTGGTGGCCGATGATCCAGCCGCCCACCTGCCACCACAGTGAGAATCCGCCTTGCGAACCGTGGTGGCCGATGATCGAGCCGCACACCTCGCACCACAGTCGCGTGGGCGGCAGGGGGAGGGTCGGTAGCGTCGGAGGCCGCCCATGAGCACCCTGGCTGCCCTCCCTCCGCTGCTGCGCGCCGATCCGGCGCTGGCCGTCGTGCTCGGACGGCGGGCCGGGGTGCTTGCGGTGCCGGAGTCGGGGCGGGCCGTGGCGCTGGCCGCCCTCGCCCAGCGCTCCGACCGGCGGCCCTTCGTGGTCGTGATGCCGACCGGCACGGCGGCCGGGCGGCTCTACGACGACCTCCAACAGCTGCTCCCTCCCGACGACGTCGCCCTGTTCCCGGCCTGGGAGACGCTGCCGTTCGAGCGGGTCAGCCCGAGCGTGGAGACGATGGGCCGGCGCCTCGAGGTGCTGTGGCGCCTGGGTGACCCGCGGCGGTCGCCGAAGGTCGTGGTGGCCGGCGTGAGGGCGGTGCTACAGCGGCTCGGTCCGCACGTCGAAGACGTCGAGCCGGTCGTGGTGCGGGCCGGCGAGCAGGTCGACGCTGACGCGCTGCTGGCCCGCCTCGTGGCGATGGGCTACCGCCGCGAAGAGCTCGTCGAGCACCGGGGCGAGGTCGCCCGCCGGGGCTCGATCGTCGACGTCTTCCCGTCCACCGCCGACGCCCCCCTGCGCATCGACCTCTGGGGCGACGAGGTCGACCGCCTCAGCGCGTTCAGCGTGAGCGACCAGCGCTCGACGTCGGAGCTGGCCGAGGCGTGCGTCTTCCCGGCCCGGGAGGTGCTGTCGACCGACGAGGTCCGGGCCCGGGCCGAGCAGCTCGTCGGCGACGAGCCGTGGGGGCGCGAGCAGTGGGAGCGCCTCGCACAGGGCCTCGTGTTCGACGGCATGGAGAGCTGGCTGCCCTGGCTCACACCCGACGAGCACCTCCTCACCGACCTGCTCGACGAGCGCGCCCAGGTGGTGCTGGTCGAGCCGAGGCGTCTGCGCGACCGGGCCGCCGACGTGCTCGCCGAGGAGGCCGACCTCGCCCGCACGCTGGCGGTCACCTGGGGTGCGGGTGCCGACCGCGAGCTCCCCCACCTGCACCTCGACCCCGACCGCCTCGGCGGCACCACTGCGGCAGCCGCCCTGTCGGTGCTGAACGCGCCCGAGTCGCCCGACACGCCGTCGCTCGACGTCGTGCCGTGGGCCCCGGTGGCCGGCCAGGGCGACGCCTTGGTCCAACGCCTGCAGAGCCTCCTGGCTGACGGCTACCGGGTGGTGGTGGCAGCCGACGGCACGGGCAGCGCCGCCCGCCTGGCCTCGGTGCTGCTCGACCAGGGCATCGACCTCCCGGTGCTCGAGGGGCCGGCCACCGACCGCAACGGCATCGTGGTGGCGCCGCTGCACCAAGGGGCGGTGTTTCCGTCGGCCAAGCTGGCCGTCCTCGCCGAGGGAGACCTCACCGGACGCCGGCGGGCCCACCGCCAGCCGCGGGTCCGCCGCCGCGAGGCGGCCGGGTTCTTCGAGGACCTCAAGCCGGGTGACTACGTGGTGCACTACCACCACGGTGTCGGCCGCTACGGCGGCATGGTGAAGCGGGCGATCGGCGGCGTCGAGCGCGACTATCTCCTCCTCGAGTACAAGGGCGGCGACAGGCTCTACGTGCCGTCCGACCAGATCGATGCCGTGCGGCACTATGTGGGCGGCGAGACGCCCACGCTGCACCGCCTGGGCGGCACCGACTTCGCCAAGGCCAAGAGCCGCGTGCGCTCGGCCGTGCGGGAGATCGCCCAGGAGCTCGTGGTCCTCTACCAGAAGCGGGTGAACGCCACCGGCCACGCCTTCTCGCCCGACACCCCATGGCAGCGCGAGCTCGAGGACGCCTTCCCCTACGTCGAGACGCCCGACCAGCTCACGGCGATCACCGAGGTGAAGGCCGACATGGAGACCGAGGCACCGATGGACCGCCTGGTGTGCGGCGACGTCGGCTTCGGCAAGACCGAGGTCGCCATCCGGGCCGCCTTCAAGGCCATCCAGGACGGCAAGCAGGTGGCGGTACTCGTGCCCACCACCCTGCTCGCGCAGCAGCACTTCAACACGTTCAGCGATCGCTTCGCCGGCTACCCGATCCGGGTCGAGGTGCTGAGCCGCTTCCTCACGCCGGTGCAGGCGAAGCGGGTGGTCGACGGCGTGCGCAGCGGCGAGGTCGACTGCGTGGTCGGCACCCACCGCCTCCTGTCGGAGAACGTCGCGTTCAAGGACCTCGGCCTGCTGATCGTCGACGAGGAGCAACGCTTCGGCGTGCAGCACAAGGAGGCCATGAAGAAGCTGCGGGCCGACGTCGACGTGCTCACCATGAGCGCCACACCCATCCCCCGCACCCTCGAGATGAGCCTCACCGGCATCCGCGACCTCACGATCATCAACACGCCGCCGGCCGACCGCCAGCCGATCCTCACCTACGTCGGCGAGTACGAGGAGCGGGCGGTGGCCGAGGCGATCCGCCGCGAGCTGCTGCGCGAGGGCCAGGTCTTCTACGTGCACAACCGCGTGATCGACATCGAGGAGAAGGCCGAGCAGCTCCGCCAGCTCGTGCCCGAGGCCCGGGTCGCCGTCGCCCACGGGCAGATGGACGAGGGCACGCTCGAGCAGGTGGTCTACGACTTCTGGCAGGGCGAGTACGACGTGCTCGTCTGCACCACGATCATCGAGAGCGGCATCGACATGCCCACGGTGAACACGCTCGTGGTCGACCGGGCCGACCGCCTCGGCCTCGGCCAGCTGCACCAGCTGCGCGGCCGGGTCGGCCGCAGCGGGCAGCGGGCCTACGCCTACTTGTTCCATCCCCGTGACCAGGCCCTCACCGAGGAGGCCTACGAGCGCCTCCGGACCATCGGCGAGGCCACCGAGCTCGGCAGCGGCTTCAAGATCGCCATGCGCGATCTCGAGATCCGCGGGGCCGGCAACCTCCTGGGCGAGAACCAGAGCGGCCACATCGCCGCCGTCGGCTACGACCTCTACTGCCAGATGGTCACCGAGGCCGTCGCCGAGATGAAAGGCGAGGAGCTGCGCCAGCCCGCCGAGGTGAAGCTCGACGTGCCGGTCGACGCCTACCTCCCGACGGACTACGTGGCCAAGGAGGAGCTGCGCCTCGAGGCCTACCGCCGGCTGGCCGACGTCACCACCGAGGCGGCCGTGGCCGACATCCGCGCCGAGTGGGAGGACCGCTACGGGCCGGTGCCCGAGCCGGCCGAGCGCCTCCTCATGGTCGGGCTCCTGCGGGCCGAGTGCCACCGCACGGGCGTGCGCGACCTGTCGATCACCGGGACGCAGGCCCGCCTGGCCCCGATCACGCTGAAGGCCAGCGAGACGATCCGGCTCAAGCGGCTCTCGCGCGACGCGATCTACAAGGAGGACCAGGCCCAGCTCGTGCTGCCGCTCAAGCGGGGCGTCGAGCCGGCCGGGCAGCTCGTCGCCTTCCTCCGCGAGCTACGCCCCGAGCCGGCCGCCTGAGCGCTAGGGCAGGAGCACCTGCGCGCCGAGGAGCGCCAGCCGCTGGCCGCTGGCCGACAGCACGGCCTTGGCCGCCCCCGACACCGCTCCACCGTGCTCGAGCAGGTGGCGGGCGACGAGGGCCGACACCACCGGCGCCGCGAACGACGTACCGCTCCAGACCGCCGCGCCCCGGAGGTCGTCGGGGTCGGGACTGCCGGTGGCGACGCCGTTCCACCCCTCGAAGAAGGTGCTGACGAGGTCGGTGCCCGGCGCAGCGGCGTCGACCCAGGGGCCGAAGTTCGTGTAGGCCGCCGGCGCGCCGGGGCCGTCGAGCGCGGCGACGGCCACCACCTCCGGGAAGGCGGCCGGGTAGAGCGGCCGGCACGTGGCGTCGTTGCCGGCCGCCGCCACCACCAGGCAGCCCTTGCGGTTGACCAGGCGCCGCACGGCCCGCGCCAGCGTGTCCATCCGGTCGTCGTACCCGTAGCCCCCGAACGACAGGTTCACCACGTCGACGGGCCACGGCACGTCGGCGAGCAGGTCGAGCCGCTTGGCGATCGTGAGCTCGTCGCCGTCGCCCATGGTGCTGAGCACGCGGTGGACCACCACGGCGGCGCCCGGCGCGAGCCATCGCAGCAGGCCGGCGATGAACGTGCCGTGGCCGGCGACAGGATCGAGGTACCCGTCCCCACTCTCGTCGGGGAGGTCGGTGCCGAGCACACCGATGCCGGCGAGGGACGCCGGCCGGAAGCGCTTGGCCGCCAGCCCGGTGTCGAGCACCACCACGGACGGCACCCTGCCGGTGGCGGCAGGCGCCGGTACCGCCGAGGGGGCGGCGTCGGTGGGAACGGCCGTCGACGGGCGCTCGCCGGAGGCCTGGTAGCCCTTCGACCACACCGGCTTCGACCACACCGGGCTGGCCACCACGGCGCTGGTCGGGCCGTCCACCGGGTCGCCGTCGGGGACCGAGCCCGACGGGTGCGGCGGGCAGCAGCCGCAGCCACAGGTCGCCACGCTCTCGAGCTCCGGCTTCGACCACACAGGCTTGGACCACACGGGCTTCGACCAGACCGGCCGGCCGCTGACCACCCCGCCGGGCTGGGCGAACAGGACGTGGTTGGGCTGGGCGGCCAGGCCACGCCGCCGCAGCGCGTCCAGCGCGTCGAGGAGGTCGCCGGGCACGGCGAACACCGCCGGCAACCGATCGACGACGCCCTCCTCCACGAGATCGAGGCCAAGATCGTCGGCGCGGGAGGCGTCCACGACGTCGGCCGCTCGCTCGGCGGCCACGAGGAGCCGGCCGGGCTGCACGGCTGCGCCGTCGGCGTACGTCACGCGTTCGGTCCACACACCGTGCGGCCACACGATCGACGCGTCGACGTCGTCGTCGGGGACCTGGTCCGGCCATGCGTCGCTCACGAGACCTCCCCCGGGTGGAGCCGACCCGACGAGCGTACGCCGGGTGCAGCGGCCGCGGCGTCGACGAGGACGCCACGGGCGAGGGCGACCGCATCGGACAGGGACAGCGCGACACCTTCGGCAGCCGCCGCGTCCCATTGCGACTCACCGAGCCGGGCGCGCCCGTCGGTGCGCAGCTGCTCGGCCACCACGAGGTCGGCGTCGTACAGCACGAGCCCGGCCGCCTCGAGCAGGCGGGCGGCCCGGCCGTCGAGGCGGGCCGCGGCGGGCCAGTCACCCGCGATGACGGCAAGGCGGGCGGCCACCAGCATCGAGTAGGCGACCATCTCCTCCCACCCGAGCGCAACGGCATCGTCGAGGCACGCCAGCTGGTGCTGGGCGGCCGCCTGCGTCTCCCCCAGGCGCATCGCGGCCTCGGCCGCGCTGGCCCGCACGCCCGTCGCGTCGACGTCGTTGCCGGCCTGCTGCTCGAGCGCCAGCTGGTGCTGGAACGCCGCGTAGCTGGCGGCGGGGTCGTCGACCATCACTGCGATGCCGAGGAGGTTCCACAGCCGGGCCTCGTCGTCGATCTGCGTGGCCACGGCCAGGCCCTCGCGAGCCACTTCCACCGCACCGGCAGCGTCGCCTTGGCGCAGCAGCACCAGGCCCCGGACCTTGTCGGCCTTGAGGTCGCGAGGCACACCGAGCGCCTCGCTCAGCGCCGCCGCTTCGGACAGCAGCGCCACGCAGCGGGCCAGGTCGCCCCGGCGCTCGTGGACCTGGGCCGTCAGCACGAGCAGCTCCGCCCGCGCCGGGGTCGGCGCGCGGAGCTCGGCCAGCAAGCGAGCGAGCTCGGCCGTGCCGCCGCCCGAGCCCAGGTGGTTGTGGTGGCGGGCGATCACCACCGCGAGCTGCTGGGCGAGCACCTCGTCGTCGCCGGCCACCACCGCGAGGACCGACCGGAGGTTGTCGAGCTCGGTGGCCAGCCGGTCGGCGGCTGCGTGGTGGATGCGGCGTCCGGATCCGAGCCGCTCGAGGTACCAGGCCGCCAGGGCGGCCGCCGCCGGCACCACCTCGCCCTCGTCGTGCAGGCGGTCGAGGGCGAACGACCGGACGGTCTCGAGGAGCCGGTACCGGGTGGCGTTGGCCGTGAGGTCGACGTGGACGAGCGACTTGTCGGCCAACGCCCAGATCAGGCGCGGGGCGTCGGGCCCCACCGCGGCCGTCGCGACGGCGAGGTCGAACCCAGCCGGCAGGAGTGCCAGCCGGTGGAGCGCCCGGCGCTCGTCGTCCTCCAGGAGCTCCTCACCCCAGGTGAGCAGCGCCTCGAGGCTGCGGTGCCGTTCGGGGACGGCCCGCACCGGCGTGCGCAGCGGCGTCTCCATGAGGCCGCGGAGGATCTCCTCGGGCCGCTGCACCCGCAGGCGGGCGGCGGCCATCTCGAGGGCAAGGGGCAGGCCGTCGAGCCGCTGGCACAGCGCCACGATGTCAGCGAGGGCGTCCGGGGCGACGAGGCCCGCTCGCTCCAGCAGCAGCGCCACCGCAGGGGCGGCGGCGATCGCGTCGGTCGGCGCGTCGGGCGACGGCACCGCGAGCGGAGCCAGCCGCACGATCACCTCGCCCGGCACCCCGAGCGGTTCCCGGCTCGTCGCAACCACGGCCACCCCGGGTGCGCTGACGGCGATCGCCGACGCCACGGCCGCGGCGGCGCCGACGAGGTGCTCGCAGTTGTCGAGCACGACGACGGCCGACCGAGGGCGCACGTGGTCGAGCACTCGCTCGAGCGAGGGGACTGCCGCCGCCGGGGCTCCCAGCGCGTCGGCCACCGCCCCGGCGACGAGGTCGGGCTCGGCCAGCGGGGCCAGGTCGACCATCCACACCCCGTCGGGCCACTCCAGCGCCACGGCGAGACCGAGCTCGATGGCCAGACGGGTCTTGCCGACCCCGCCCGGTCCGACCAGCGTCACGACGGCCCCACCGCGCAGCGCTGCCCGGGCCTGCGCCACCTCGCCGGCCCGCCCGACGAACGACGTCGCCGGCCGGACGAGGTTGTGGCCGTCGGCCGGGACCGCCCGCAGTGCGCCGGCCGCGCCGTGGAGGCCATCCACCCGAACCTCGTGCAGCCCCACCGGGGCGTCGAAGTCGCGCAGCCGGTAGTGGCCGAGCAGCACGATCTCGGCCCCGGCGACCGTATCGACCGCGGCCAACACGTCGTCGGACACGAGGATCTGGCCGCCGTGGGCGGCAGCCATCACACGCGCGGCCTGGTGGACAGCGAGCGCGACGTAGTCGCCGCCGCGGGGTGAGGCGAGGCCGCAGTGGACGCCCACCCGCACCTTCACCTCGCCGCCCGACGGCCAGGCCTGCGCGGCCAGCGCCCGCTGGGCGTCGGCACAGGCCCTCACGGCGCAGATCGGGTCGGCGAAGGCGAGCAGCATCCCGTCGCCCTGGGTGCTGACGACGTGCCCGGCGTGGGCGGCAACAGCCGTTCCCACCAGCGCACGATGGCGCAGCAGCACCTCCTCGTACCGCGCGCCGAGCTGGCGGAGCAGTCGGGTCGACCCCTCGATGTCGGTGAACACGAAGGTGACGATCCCGCTCGGCAGCCGGTCGGCCAGCACCTCGCGATCATCTCAGGGCTGGCCGGTGCGGCGGCGACGCCGGGCCGCGAGGTTCCTGAGGAGCCTGCTTCAGTACGGTGGCCCGCCGTGAACCTGCGCCTCCCCCTCGTGTCGGCTGCGCTCGCCGGCCTCCTCCTCACGGCCTGCGGTGACGGCACCGGCACGGCGTCGGCCAACGCAGCCACCGTGAACGCCGACAGCATCAGCGATCGCAGCTTCACCCAGAAGCTGCGCGACTACGAGGACAACGAGCTGTTCCTCCAGAGCCAGCAGGCGGGGGCGGGCCTCCAGGGGCCGGCGCCCGGAACCGTCAGCAACGAGTTCGCCCGCGACACCCTGCGCCTCGACATCTTGTTCCTGCTGGCCGCCCAGGAGAACGAGCGGCGCGGGATCGACACCACCGGCCTCGACCCCGACGAGGTGCTCCAGCAGACGATCGGGCGGTTCAGCCCCACCGGCGACGCCGCGGTATTCGAGGCCTTCCCCGAGTCGTTCCAGGAAGAGGCGCTCGATCAGACCGCCGACGCCATCGTGCTGCAGGAGACGCTCCTCGGGATCACCGAGGCGCAGCTGCAGGCCGCCTACGACGCCGACCCCGACCAGTTCACCAGCGTGTGCGCCAGCCACATCCTCGTCGAGACGGAGGCGGAGGCGCAGGCCGTGCTCGACCGGCTCGAGTCGGGCGAGGACTTCGCCACCGTGGCCGAGGAGGTCTCGATCGACACCGGCAGCGCCGTCAACGGGGGCTCGCTGAACCCCGACGGCACCTGCGTTCCCGCCAGCACGTACGTGCCCGAGTTCGCCGAGGCGGCGACCACCGCCACACCAGGCGAGCCGGTGGGGCCGGTGCAGACGCAGTTCGGCTACCACGTGATCCTCGTCGAGAAGGTGGAGCCGTTGCCGTTCGAGCAGGCCCGCCCGGCGATCGAGCAGTCGCTCGTCCAGGCGAACCAGCAGACCTTCCAGGACTGGCTGCGGTCGGCGCTCGGCAGCGACATCTGGGTCAACCCCCGCTACGGCACCTGGGACGGCGAGGGCGGCCTGATCCTGCCGCCGGGCCTCGACTCCACGAACGCCCCCACCACCGTCGTCGGCGGATCGGCCACCACCGAGCCGGTCGACGGCGCCGCCACCACCGTCGCCGGCGGCTGACCGTGGGTCGGGTGGTCGTCGTCGGCCTCGGTCCGGCCGGACCCGACCTGCTGAGCGTCGCCGCGCTCGACACACTCGCTCGCATCCCGCACCGCTACCTGCGCACCGCTCGGCACCCGGCGGCGGCTGCGGTAGCCGACGCCACCTCGTTCGACGACGTGTACGAGTCCGCGCCCACACTCGGCGAGGTCTACCCCCGCATCGTCGACGCCTTGGTGGCGGCGGCCGGCGAGCACGGCGAGGTCGTCTACGCCGTACCCGGGTCGCCGCTGGTGGCCGAGCGGACGGTCGCGTTGCTGCGCCAGCGACCGGAGGTCGACGTCGTCGTGCTCCCGGCGCTGTCGTACCTCGACCTCGCCTGGGCCGCGCTCGGCATCGACCCGCTCGCCGCCGGCGTGCGCCTCGTCGACGGTCGCCGCTTCGCCACCGAGGCGGCCGGCGAGCGCGGCCCGCTGCTGGTGGCGCAGTGCGACACCCCTGCGGTGCTGTCGGACATCAAGCTGGCCGTCGACGAGCCGCCGGCCACCCCGGTCACCGTGCTGCAGCGCCTCGGCCTGGCCGGCGAGGCCGTCTTCGACGTGGCGTGGGGCGATCTCGACCGCTCGTTCGAGCCCGACCACCTCACGACGCTGTGGGTGCCAGCCCTGGCAGCTCCGGTCGGACAGGAGCTCGTGCGCTTCCACGAGCTCGTGAGGACGCTGCGCGAGCAGTGCCCGTGGGACCGCGAGCAGACCCACCGCACGCTGACCAAGCACCTGCTGGAGGAGGCCTACGAGGTGCTCGAGGCCATCGAGGCGCACGACCCCGACGACGCCGAGCGCGGCGCCCACCTCGAAGAGGAGCTCGGCGACCTGTTGTTCCAGGTCGAGTTCCACGCCGTGATCGCCGAGCAGGACGGCCGCTTCACGATGGCCGACGTCGCCCGGGGCATCCACGACAAGCTCGTGCGCCGCCACCCGCACGTGTTCGGCACCGTCGATGCCGCCACCTCCGAGCAGGTGCTGGCCACCTGGGAGCAGATCAAGCGCGACGAGAAGGGCCGCACGTCGATCATGGAGGGCATCGCCGGGAACCTGCCGTCGCTGGCCTACGCCACCAAGGTGCAGAAGAAGGCAGCCGGTGTCGGCTTCGACTGGGACTCCGTGCACGGTGCTCTCCCCAAGGTCACCGAGGAGCTCGGTGAGCTGGTCGACGTGCTCCACGACCCGGCCCGCGCCCACGAGGAGCTCGGAGACCTCCTGTTCGCCGTGTGCAACGTCGCCCGCCACACCGGCATCGACCCTGAGGCCGCGCTGCGGGCCGCCACCGCCAAGTTCCGCGACCGCTTCACGGGCATCGAGCGGCTGGCCGCCGACCGAGGCCTCGACCTCGCCGCCCTCGACCTCGCCGCGCTCGACGCGCTGTGGGACGAGGTGAAGGCGGGCGGCTGACACCAACCGGCCATCTCCCGTCCATCGGTCGTGCACCGAAGGGAGCTGGCACCTTCGGTACCGTGGGGCCGGTCCCCTGTGCGAGGTGGAGGTGCCGTCATGAGCGAGATCGAGCTGGTCGTCGGGCGCGAGGTGATCGACTCCCGTGGCAACCCCACCGTCGAGGTCGAGGTGCTCCTCGAGTCGGGGGCCCAAGGCCGAGCCATCGTGCCGTCGGGTGCGAGCACCGGCGAGCACGAGGCCATGGAGCTGCGCGACGGCGGTGACCGCTATGGGGGCAAGGGCGTCCAGATGGCGGTGTCGAACGTCAACGGCGAGATCGCCGAGGCGCTGCAGGGGATGGAAGCGCTCGAGCAGCGCCTCGTCGACGCCGAGCTGCTCTCGCTCGACGGCACCGACAACAAGGGCCGCCTCGGCGCCAACGCCATCTTGGGCACCTCGCTGGCGGTGGCCAAGGCCGCGGCGGCCGAGCTCGAGCTGCCGCTGTACCGCTACGTCGGCGGCACCAACGCCCACGTGCTGCCGCTCCCGATGATGAACGTGCTCAACGGCGGCGTGCACGCCGACAACACCGTCGACTTCCAGGAGTTCATGATCATGCCGGTCGGTGCGGCCTCGTTCAGCGAGGCGCTGCGCTGGGGCGTCGAGACCTACCACGTGCTGAAGGGCGTGCTGAAGGCCCGCGGCCTGTCCACGGGAGTCGGCGACGAGGGCGGCTTCGCTCCCGACCTCGCCAGCAACGAAGACGCCATCAAGGTGCTCCTCGAGGCCGTCGAGAAGGCCGGCTACACGCCGGGCACCGACATCGCGATCGCGATGGACCCGGCGGTGTCGGAGCTCTACCGCGACGGGCAGTACCACCTCGAGGGCGAGGGCCGTGTGCTGTCGTCGGCCGAGCTCGTCGACTACTGGGTCGACATCGTGTCGCGCTACCCCATCGTGTCGCTCGAGGACGGCCTGGCCGAGGACGACTGGGACGGCTGGGCGGCGCTCACGGCCAAGATCGGCGACCGGGTGCAGCTCGTGGGCGACGACTTGTTCGTCACGAACGTGACCCGGCTGCAGCAAGGCATCGAGGGCAAGGTCGCCAACAGCGTGCTCGTGAAGGTCAACCAGATCGGTTCGCTCACCGAGACGCTCGACACCGTCGCCCTGGCCACCCGCAACGCGTACACGAGCGTCATGTCGCACCGCTCGGGCGAGACCGAGGACGTGACGATCGCCGACCTCGCCGTGGCCACGAACTGCGGCCAGATCAAGACCGGCGCGCCGGCTCGCAGCGACCGCGTCGCCAAGTTCAACCAGCTGCTGCGCATCGAGGACGACCTCGGCGAGGCAGCGGCGTTCCGAGGTGGCGCCGCGCTGGCGGGTCGCCGAGTCTGATGTCGACCGCGGCCCTGGAGATCCGGCCGCCCCGGCGGCGGTGGCCGATCGTGGTCTGGACCGTTGTGGTCCTCGCCGTGGTCGGCGGCCTGCTGCTGCTCCTGTGGTTCCCCACGCGCGCCTGGCTCGACCAGCGGGCCGACGTCAGCCAAACCGAAGAGCGCCTCGCCGTGCTCCGGGCCGCCAACGACGACCTGCAGGGCCAGGTCACCGCGCTCCAGACGCCGGAGGAGATCGAGCGGGTCGCCCGCGAGCAGTACCACCTCGTGCGCCCGGGTGAGCAGGTCTACTCCGTGCTGCCGGCCGGCCTGCCCGACCAGCTCCCGGCGGGGTGGCCGTTCGATCTCGTGAGCCGGATGCTGGTCGTGCGGGCGGCGCCGTTGCCCCCGCCGCCGACCTCGGCCACCGCCACCACCATCCCGGGCGCCAGCGTGGTCACCGCTCCGTCGGGCAGCACGGTCACGGTGGCGGCGGCGGCGACGGCGCCGACGTCGGCGGCGGCGACGGCCGACGTTTCACCCGCAGCCCCCTGAGGGCCGTCTCCGGGGCTTCGGGCCGACCGGCGCGTGCCGTAGTGTCCGCCAGCGTTCGACCACTGGACACACAGGGGGATCCGTGACCGGCAGCATCCTGGGCAACCGCGTCCTGCGCAAGGAGGACCCGAAGTTCCTCACCGTCGGCGGCACCTACGTCTACGACGTCGACGACCCGCTGCTCGAGGGCGCGCTGCACGTCACCTACGTCCGATCGAGCGTGGCCCACGCCCGGATCGTCTCGATCGACACCGACGAGGCCAAGCAGGCGCCCGGCGTCGTGGCCGTGCTGACGGCGGCCGACCTCGGCCTCGCGCCGCAGCCGACGTTCCCCATGATCCCCACCCACACCCGTACCGCGCTGGCCAGCGGGAAGGTCCGCTACGTGGGTGAGCCGATCGCCGTGGTCGTCACCGAGGAGGCCCACCAGGGCGAGGACGCCGCCGAGCTGGTGGTCGTCGACTACGACCCGCTGCCGGCGGTGATCGACCTCGAGGCCTCCCTGGCCGGCGAGACGCTCCTCTACGAAGAGCTCGGCACGAACGTCTGCTTCGACACCGCGATGGTCGGGGTGCCCCAGGACGTCGAGGGCCTGTTCGACGGTTGCGACGTCGTCGTGAGCAAGACGGTGATGAACCAGCGCGTAGCCGCCTGCCCGCTCGAGGTGCGCAGTGCCGCGGCGGCGTGGTCGGCCGACGGGCGCCTCCACCACTGGGCCAGCACGCAGTCACCCCAGACCGTGCGCGACATCCTCCAGATGGTCTACGGCGAGGCCAGCAAGCCCCGCGTCGTGAGCCCCGACGTCGGCGGCGGGTTCGGCGCCAAGATCGGCGCCTACACCGAGGAGATCATGCTGGGCGGCCTCGCCCTCGCCCTCGGCCGGCCCTTGCGCTGGACCGAGACGCGCAGCGAGAACATGGTGGCGCTCGGCCAGGGGCGGGCCCAGCTGCAGCGCATCACCATCGGCGGCAGCCGCGACGGCAAGGTCCAGGCCTACCGCCTGACGCTGGTCCAAGACGCCGGCGCCTACCCGGCGGTGGGTGCGATCCTCGCCTGGTTCATGACGCGCCAGATGGCCACCGGCGTCTACGACATCGAGAAGGTGGAGTGCAGCGCGAAGAGCGTCGTCACGAACACCACGCCCGTCGTCGCCTACCGGGGTGCCGGCCGCCCCGAGGCCACCGCCGCCATCGAGCGGGCCATGGACCTGTTCGCGGCCGAGATCGGGATGGACCCGGTGGAGGTGCGCCGCAAGAACCTGCTGCCGAAGTTCGACACCACCCACGTCACGCCGATGGGCGCCTCGTACGACTGCGGCGACTACGAGCGGGCGCTCGACCTCGTCCTCGAGCGGGCCGGCTACGCCGAGCTGCGGGCCGATCAGGCCCGGCGGCGGGCGGCCGGCGACGCAGTGCAGCTCGGCATCGGTGTCAGCACCTACGTGGAGATCACCGGCGGCGCGCCGCCGCAGCACGAGGTGGCCCGCGTCATCATCCACGACGACGGCACCGCCGAGGTGCACACCGGCACCTCGCCCCACGGCCAGGGGCACGTCACGGCGTGGGCGATGCTCACCGCCGAGCAGACCGGCATCGACATCGACAAGATCATCGTGCGCCACGGCGACACCGACCTCATCCCCGTCGGCGGCGGCACCATGGGCAGCCGCTCGCTGCAGCAGGGCGGCGTGGCCGTCCACGAGACCGCCGAGCAGGTCGTCGAGAAGGCCCGCCAGCTGGCGGCCAAGCTCCTCGAGGCCGACGCGGCCGACGTGGTGCTCGACAAGGCAGCCAGCGCCTTCCACGTGGCTGGCACGCCGGCTGTCGCCAAGTCGTGGGGCGAGCTGGCGGCCGCGGCTCGCGCCGAGGGCGACCCGCTCGACATCGAGCACACGTTCACCGCCCCCGGGGCCACGTTCCCCTTCGGCGCCCACGTGGCCGTGGTCGAGGTCGACACCGAGACCGGACAGGTGCGCCTGGTCCGCCACGTCGCCTGCGACGACGCCGGGCGGGTGCTGAACCCCATGCTCCTCGAGGGCCAGATCCACGGCGGCATCGCGCAGGGCGCCGCCCAGGCCCTGCTCGAGGAGGTGCGCTACGACGACGACGGCAACCCCGTCACCTCGAACCTGGCCGACTACGCCTTCCCGTCGGCGGCCGAGCTGCCGAGCTTCGAGGTGGTGCACATGGAGACGCCCTCGCCGCTGAACCCGCTGGGCGCCAAGGGCATCGGCGAGAGCGGCACGATCGGCTCGACGCCGGCCGTGCAGAGCGCCGTCGTCGACGCCCTCGCCCACCTCGGCGTGCGCCACATCGAGATGCCGGCCACGCCCGAGAAGGTGTGGCGGGCGATCGCTGACGCCACCGCCTGACAGCGCCCCAGCCTTGCCGGCAGCCGCGGGGTTAGGGTCGCACCTCGTGACCCCATCAGCCCCCGTGGTCGCCGAAGGGCTCGTGAAGCACTTCGGCGACGTGCGAGCCGTCGACGGCGTCGACCTGCGTGTCGACGACGGCGAGATCTTCGGCTTCCTCGGCCCGAACGGCGCCGGCAAGAGCACCACCGTGCGCGTCCTCACCACGCTCCTCAAGCCGACCGGGGGGCGGGCCTGGGTGGCCGGCCACGACGTCGACAAGGACCCGGGCAAGGTGCGCCGGTCCATCGGTGTCGCCCTGCAAGACGCCGCCATCGACCCCCTCATGACCGGCAACGAGCTGCTGGCCCTGCAGGCCGTGCTGTACGGCATCTCCAAGCGCCACGCCAACGACCGGGCCGTCGAGCTGCTCGAGCGCGTGGGGCTCACGGGCGCCGCCGACCGGCGGGTGGGCACCTACTCCGGCGGCATGCGGCGACGCCTCGACCTCGCCCTTTCGCTCGTGCACGAGCCGACCGTGCTGTTCCTCGACGAGCCCACCACCGGGCTCGACCCCATGAGCCGCGTCGCGCTCTGGGAGGAGGTCCGCCGTCTCAACACCGAGCACGGCACCACCGTGCTGCTCACCACCCAGTACCTCGAGGAGGCCGACCAGCTGGCCGGGCGCATCGCCATCATCGACCACGGTCGCATCGTGCGAGAGGGCGAGCCGAGGGCCCTGAAGGCACAGGTGGGTACGCCCACGCTGCTCGTCACCATCGACCGCGCCCAGCACCTCGAAGCCGACGAGGTGCTGTGCCGCTTCGGGGAGCGCCGCAGCACGGCCGAAGGCACGCTCGGCGTTGGCCTGCGCGACGGCGCGTCCGCCATGGCCGACGTCATCCGGGCCCTCGACGAGGCGGGCGTGCGAGTCCACCACCTGGAGCTCAACGAGCCGAGCCTCGACGACGTGTTCGCCGAGGCGACCGGCTACCGGCTCGAGGGTGCCGGCGACACGAAGGCCCCCGAGGCCACCGTGGCCCCCGCGGCCGGTCGCCGCCGGGCACGCCGATGAGCACGGTCGCCGCGCTGCGCCCGAGCGGCGCCCGCCAGACGGCCGCGCTCGTCGGGCGATCGGTGAAGGCCCTCGCCCGTGAGGCGCACCTCCTCGCACCCTCGCTCATCTTCCCGCTGTTCTTCGCCGCGCTGTCGGCGGGCTCGTTCAACCAGGCGACCCGGCTCCCCGGGTTCCCCGAGGTCGACTCGTTCCTCGACTTCCTCCTGGCCGGCAGCATCTTCCAGGGCGTGCTCTTCGGCTCCATCCAGGGGGCCACCGGCCTGGCCGCCGACATCGAAGGCGGCTTCTTCGAGCGGCTCGTCGCCTCGCCGGTCTCGCGGCCCGCCATCGTGCTCGGCCGTCTGGGCGGCGCCTTCGTGCTCGGTGCGGTGCAGGCCTTGCTGTTCGTGGTGGTGTTCTCGGTCTTCGGCGTCACCGTGAAGGCCGGCCCGGCCGGCTACGTGCTGCTCGTGCTGGCCGGCGGCTTGGTGGCCGTCGCCTTCGGGGGCGTCCTCGCCGCCATCGCCGTGACCACCGGATCCCAGGAAGCCGTCCAGAGCCTGTTCCCACTGGTGTTCATCTCGCTGTTCCTGTCGTCGGCGTTCTTCCCGAGAGAGACCATGAGCGGCTGGTACGGGACGGTCGCCGACTGGAACCCGGTCAGTCACATCGTCGAGGGCATGCGGACCCTCGTGATCGACGACCTGACGGCCTCGGCGGTCTGGTGGTCGGTCGGCGTGCCCTCGCTCGCCAGCGTCGCCACCGTCTCGCTCGCCCTGTGGGCCCTGCGCCGCCGGATGGCCCGCCGGTGATCGCCCACCCCGACACCCTCGCGCCGGGCGGGTCGGTCGGCGCCGTCTCGGCCGCGCTGTCGAGGCGCGCCCTCGTGGCCATCACCCGCGTGCCGTCGGCGTTCGTGCCATCGGTCGTGTTCCCGGTGTTCGTCACGATCGCGTTCAGCGGCGCGTTCGGCGCCATCACGAACCTGCCATTCTTCCCGACCGACGATGCGCTGTCGTGGTTCGCACCCCTGGCCGCCATCCAAGGCGCCGGCTTCGCCGGGCTGTTCTCGGCCTTCGGTGTGATCCGCGACTTCGAGGACGGCTTCATGGACCGGCTCCTGCTGGCGCCGACGCCCCGCAAAGCCCTCCTGGCCGGTCCGCTGCTGACGGCGGCCCTGCGGTCGGTCGTGCCGGTGTTCGCTGCGCTGCTGGTCGGCGTGATCGGTGGCATGGCCGTCCCGGGAGGCTTCCTCGGGATCGTGAGCCTCTTCGTGGCCGCGCTCGGCGTGGCCGTGCTCGCCGCGTGCTGGTCGCTCGGGCTCGCCTTCCGCATCCGCTCGATGCGGGCCGCGCCGCTCATGCAGGTGGGCCTGTTCTTCGCCATCTTCTTGTCGTCGTCGCAGATGCCGATCGAAGGCCTGGCCGGCTGGCTCGAGACGGTTGCCCGCATCAACCCGTTCACCTACATCCTCGACATGGGCCGCCAGGGCTTCGTCGGCGAGGTCGCCCTCGACACGACGCTGAAGGGGCTCGGCGCGATCGCCGCCACCGGCCCGGTGCTGGGGCTGTTCGCCTGGCGGGGCCTGGCCAAGCTGGATGACTGACGCAGAGGTGTCCGGGCGGCGGCGCAGGTGGCGTGCGCCGCCGCACCGGACGTGAGGGGCACGCCGACGCGCGCCACGACCTAGGGCTGCGGCGCCCTGTCGGCCTTGCCCTCGCGGTCGCCCGCGTCGGGCTTCGTCGGCGGGCCGGCACCGTCAGGGCGCCCGTCGCTCGACGGTGGGCCGCTGCTCGGCGGTGTGGCCGTGGTCCCCGGGGTGTCGGCCGGCTTGCCCGGCGTGTCGGCCGGCTCGCCCGTCGAGCCGTCCGGACCACCCGTCGTCCCTGGCGTGCCCTCCGGCTTGCCCGTCGAGCCGTCCGGACCACCCGTCGCGGCCGGCGTGTCGGCCGGCTTGCCCGTGGAGCCGCCGGGACCACCTGGCGACACCGGCACCGTCGTGAGCACGTCCGCGCAGTACTCGTCCACCCCGCCCTGGCCGGCGGCTCGCTCGAGGCGGTCGAACGCCGTTCCCCGCTTCGGCTTCCCGTCCTGCGCCCAGGCGGCACACAGCGCCGGGCGGGCCTGCTCCGGGGGCACGTCGGGGCCGGGCAGCGCCGGGTCGTCGGCCGGCGGCGGCGGCTCGCCGTCGGGCACGTCCAGCCCGACGCGCTCGGCGGCGCTCGACACGGCGCTCTGCACCGGCGCCGGCAGGTTCCCGGTGGCGGCGGCGGCCGTCGCCCCGACCAGCACGACACCACCGACGATCGCCAGCCGCACCAGGGCCCGGCGGCCCCGGGGCCGAGCCTCCCGAAGCGGTACGACGGCACCCACCGTGGGGACGGCGGCTGCGATGGCCGCTGCGGTGCGCAGCTCCTCGGCCGTGGCCGGGCCTCGCGCCGCCCGCACGAGGCGAGCGACCTCGGCCAGCTCGGCCGGCACGTCGCCTGGCGCGACCGTGCCGTCGAGCAGCCGGTCGAAGGAGGCGTCGTCGCGAGGGGAGGGAGTCATGACCGTGGGAGGGATCGCCCGGGACACCCCGCCTGTTACACCGCCGACTGGGGCCGGGTGGTGACGGCAGCCAGCTTCTGGAGGGCGCGGTGCTGGAGCACCCGGACCGCACCCTCCGACTTCCCCGTGATCCGGGCCACGTCGGCCACGGCGAGGTCGGCCACGACGCGCAGGAGCACCACCTCGGCCTGGTCGGGGGGCAAGGGCGCCACGAGCCGCCGGATGGCCTCCTGCGCGGTCAGCTCCTCGATGGCGTCGACGGCCGTGTCCTGCGGTGACACCCCGTCGAGCTGGTCACCCGGGACGGGGTCGGTGCGGCGTCGGCCCTGCTTGCGCCGGTGATCGGCCACCCTGCGGTGGGCGATCGTGAACACCCACGAGCGAAAGGCCGCCTCGTCGCCCTCGAACGTGCCCAGCTTCGCCGTGATGCCGAGCCACACCTCCGAAGCGAGGTCCTCGGCCACCCGGGGCTCGCGAGCCCGCAGGTAGCGCAGCACCAGCGGCTGGGTGTCGCGGAACAGCGCCGAGAGCGCACGCGGGTTCCCGGCTCGCGCCGCCCCCAGCAAGGTCTCGAAGTCGCTCGCCACGCCCGATCGGCCACCTTCGTGCGCGGCCGTCCCGACCCGCACCGCGCTGGACGCTACCCCGAGGGTCGCCTGCCCGACCGTCGTCGTGACCCGGCCACGGGGGGCGGCGATCTGGTGCATGATGTCGGGCGTCCATCTGGGGAACCGACATGGGGGTCGTCCTTTGCGGATCAGCGTCACCGTCAACGGCACCGTGCACGAGAGCGAGGTGGAGCCGAGGCTCCTGCTCGTGCACTACGTGCGCGAACACCTGGGCCTCACCGGCACCAACATCGGCTGCGACACCTCGAGCTGCGGCGCCTGCACGCTGCACGTCGACGGGGAGAGCGTGAAGTCGTGCACCCTGCTCGCCGTCCAGGCCGACGGCTCGAACATCACCACCATCGAGGGCCTGGCCCAGGGCGGCGAGCTGCACCCGATGCAGGAGGCCTTCCGCCAGCACCATGGCCTGCAGTGCGGCTTCTGCACGCCCGGCATGGTGATGGCCGCCATCGGCTTGCTGAACGAGAACCCGAACCCGACCGAGGACGACGTGCGCATCGGCCTCGAGGGCAACCTGTGCCGCTGCACCGGCTACCACAACATCGTCAAGGCGGTCCTCGCCTGCGCCGAGGAGGGAGCCACGGTATGACCACCGTCGAAGCGGCGCCCACCCGCGTCCTGGGCACCCGCATGCTGCGCCGGGAGGACCCTGCGCTGCTCACCGGGGAGGCGAAGTACACCGACGACCTCGTCATCCCGGGTGCGCTGCACCTCGCCGTGCTGCGCTCGCCCTATGCCCACGCGCGCATCGTCTCGGTCGACGTCTCGGGCGCGCTGGGCCAGCCCGGGGTGGTGGCCGCCTACTCCGGCGCCGACCTGCGTGACCTGTGGGCCGCGCCGATGCCGTGCGCCTGGCCGGTCACCGACGACATGAAGAACCCCGCCCACTTCCCGGTCGCCATCGACAAGGCCACCTACGCCGGTGATGCCGTGGCCGTGGTGCTGGCGTCGTCACGCGATGCGGCCCTCGACGCCCTCCAGGCGATCGACGTCGATTACGAAGCGCTCCCGGCCGTCACCGACCTCGAGGACGCCCTGAGCGACCGGGTCGTGATCCACGACGAGATCGGCACGAACAAGAGCTACACCTGGGACCTCAAGCTCGGCGAGGACGCCGTGGAGGCGGCCATGCAGAGCGCCGCCTACGTGGTGAAGGAGCGCTACATCCAGCAGCGCCTCGTCCCGATGGCGATGGAGCCCCGCGCGGTGGCGGCCGTGCCGCAGCCTTTCGGCGGCGACATGACCCTGTACTCGGCGACCCAGATCCCCCACATCCTCAAGGTGATGGTGGCGCTGACGCTCGGCATCCCCGAGCACCAGATGCGCGTGGTGGCACCGGCAGTAGGTGGCGGCTTCGGCTCGAAGCTCAACGTCTACGCCGAGGAGCTGCTGTGCGTGGCGCTGGCCCGCAAGCACGGCCTGCCGGTGCGCTGGGTCGAGACCCGCACCGAGAACGCCCAGGCCACCATCCAGGGCCGCGGTCAGATCCAAGACATCGAGCTGGCCGCCGACGAGAACGGCAAGCTGCTGGCCGTCCGGGTGCGGCTGCTCGCCGACATGGGCGCCTATCTCCAGCTCGTCACCCCCGGCATCCCGCTGCTGGGTGCGTTCCTGTACGCCGGCGTCTACGACCTGCCGGTCGCCTACGACTTCAGCTGCACGTCCGTGTTCACCACGATGACGCCGACGGACGCGTACCGAGGCGCCGGTCGCCCCGAGGCCACCTACGCGATCGAGCGGGCGATGGACGCACTCGCGACGAAGATGGGCATCGACCCCTACGAGCTGCGCAAGCGGAACTACATCGCCAAGGAGCAGTTCCCCTACACCGCGATGACCGGGCTCGTCTACGACTCGGGTGACCACCTCGCGGCGGCCGAGAAGGCGACCGCCATCGCCGGCTACGAGGCCCTCCGGGCTGAGCAGGCCAGGCGCCGGGCGGCGGGGTCGACGAAGCACCTCGGCATCGGCATCTCGTCGTACTTCGAGATGTGCGGCCTGGCTCCCTCGCGGGTGCTGGCGTCGCTGAACTACGGCGCCGGCGGCTGGGAGGCAGCCACTGTGCGAGTGCTGCCGACCAACAAGGTGCAGGTCGTCACCGGCGCCTCGCCCCACGGCCAGGGCCACGAGACGTCGTGGTCGATGATCGTGGCCGAGAAGCTCGGCGTGGCGCCCGAAGACGTCGACGTGCTCCACAGCGACACCGCCATCAGCCCCCTCGGCCTCGACACCTACGGCTCGCGGTCGCTGGCGGTCGGTGGCATCGCCATCGACAAGGCGCTCGACAAGGTGCTCGACAAGGCCCGGGCCATCGCTGCCCACCAGCTCGAGTGCGCGGAGGAAGACCTCGAGTTCGAGGTGGGGACCTTCCGGGTGAAGGGCTCCCCCGACAAGGAGCTGCCGCTGGCGGCGATCGCCTTCGCCGCCTTCACGGCCCACAACCTGCCCGACGGCATGGAGCCCAACCTCGAGGCCCACACCACCTACGACCCACCCAACTTCTCCTGGCCGTTCGGCACGCACGTCTGCGTGGTCGAAGTCGACGAGGAGACCGGCGCGGTCGACGTGCTCCAGTACGTCGCCGTCGACGACTGCGGCAACCAGGTGAACCCGCTCATCGTGGAGGGCCAGGTGCACGGCGGCGTCATCCAGGGCCTGGCCCAGGCGCTGTTCGAGGAGGCGGTCTACGACACCGACGGCAACCTGCGCACGTCGACGATGGCCGAGTACCTCGTGCCGGCCGCCTCCGACGTGCCCCCGGTCACGACCGACAGCACGATCACGCCGTCGCCGACGAACCCGCTCGGCGTCAAGGGCATCGGCGAGGCCGGCACCATCGGGTCGGCCCCCGCCGTCATCAACGCCATCGTGGATGCGCTCTCGCACCTCGGTGTCACCGACATCCTCATGCCTGCGTCGCCGCAGCGGGTGTGGGAGACCATCAGCGCGGCGAAGGGGGCGTGACGTGATCCCGGCTGCGTTCGACTACCAGCGGGCCTCCTCGGCCGACGAGGCGATCGCCCTGATCGCCGAGGCCGGCGACGAGGCCAAGTTCCTGGCCGGGGGCCACAGCCTCCTGCCGCTCATGAAGCTGCGTCTGGCGTCGCCGACGGTGCTCGTCGACGTCGGCCGGCTGACCGACCTGTCGTACATCCGTGACGGCGGCGACCACGTCGCCATCGGCGCCCTCACCCGCCACCACGACATCGAGCACTCGCCGCTGCTCCACGAGCAGGTGCCACTCCTGGCCCACGCCGCGTCGCACGTCGGCGACCCGCAGGTGCGCCACCGCGGCACGATCGGCGGCTCGATCGCCCACGCCGACCCGGCTTCCGACCTCCCGGCCACCGTGCTGGCCCTCGGCGGCTCGATGGTGGCCCGCTCGTCACGCGGTGAGCGGGTGATCGAGGCGTCGGCGTTCTTCCAGGGCTTCCTCGAGTCGTCGCTCGAGCCCGACGAGCTGCTCACCGAGATCCGCGTGCCGAAGCTGGCCGGGGCAGGGTGGGGCTTCCAGAAGTTCAACCGGCGGGCCCAGGACTGGGCCATCGTCGGCGTAGCAGCGTGGAAACACAACGGCAACGCCGGCGTCGCGCTCGTGAACATGGGCTCCACGCCGGTGTACGCCCGGAGCGTGGTCGACGCCCTTGCGTCGGGCGCGTCGGCCGCCGAAGCCGCCGAGGTGGCGGCGGCCGAGGCCGAGCCCCAGGCCGACCTCAACGCCAGCCCCGAGTACCGCGTGCACCTCGCCAAGGTGCTGGTGCGCCGCGCCCTCAACGCCGCCGGCGTCGCCTGAGCCACCGTTCCACCGACCGTGGCCCCGGGGCGCCGGCCCCGGGGCCACGTCGCGCCAGGAGACCGTTCCCCACGCGGCGGTAGCCTCGGCGCACCCAGGAGGCATGGTTCCCCGATGGACGACCTGCACGGACCACGGCACGAGGCCTATCTCGACGCCATCGCCGACGCCGAGCCGTACCCCTACTGGTACGACGACGTCGACGAGCCCGAGTCGAACCGCACGCTCGTGCGCACCGAGAGCTGCGACCTGTGCGTCGTCGGCGGCGGCTACACCGGCCTGTGGACCGCCATCCTCGCCAAGGAGCGCGACCCGTCGAAGGACGTCGTCGTGGTGGAGGGCGACACCGTCGGCTGGGGCGCCAGCGGCCGCAACGGCGGGTTCATGGAGGCGAGCCTCACTCACGGCGTGGCCAACGGTCAGCTCCACTTCGAGGGCGAGCTGGCCGCACTCGAGCAGCTCGGCCTCGACAACCTCGACGCCATCGAGCAGTTCATCCGCAAGCACGACATCGACTGCGACTTCGAGCGCACCGGCGTCATCGACGTCGCCACCAACCCGCACTACGTGCAGGAGCTCGTCGACGACCACAAGCAGCTGCGGGCGCTCGGACAAGACGTCGTGCTGCTCGACCGCGATGCCATGCAGGCCGAGGTCCACTCGCCCACCTACCAGGGCGGCCTCTGGCGCAAGGGCCGTGCCGCGCTCGTCGACCCGGCCCGCCTGGCCTGGGGCCTGAAGGCCGTCGCCGAGTCGCTCGGGGTGCGCATCTACGAGCACACCAAGGCGACCGACCTCGAGCGCGACGGTGTGGGCGTGATGGTCACCACACCGCTCGGGCGGGTGCGGGCCGGCCGGGTGGCCCTCGGCACCAACGCCTTCCCCCCGCTGCTGCGGGCCATGAAGCGCTACATCGTGCCCGTCTACGACTACGTGCTGTGCACCGAGCCGCTCACCCCGGCGCAGCTCGACCTCGTCGGTTGGCGCAACCGCCAGGGGCTGTCCGACACCAACAACCAGTTCCACTACTACCGGCTCACCGAGGACAACCGGATCATCTGGGGCGGCTACGACGCCGTCTACTACTTCAACTCCAAGGTCGACCCGGCACTCGAGAACCGGTTCGAGACCTTCGCCATGCTGGCCCGCCACTTCTTCGAGGCGTTCCCCCAGCTCCTCGGCGAGGTGCAGTTCAGCCACGTGTGGGGTGGCGCCATCGACACCTGCACCCGGTTCTGCGTGTTCTGGGGCACCGCGATGCGGGGCCGGGTCGCCTACGCCGCCGGCTACACCGGGCTCGGGGTGGCCTCCACCCGCTTCGGCGCCGAGGTGATGCTCGACCTTCTGGAGGGGCGCCGCACCGAGCGCACCGAGCTCGAGTTCGTCCGCTCGAAGCCCGTCCCGTGGCCGCCCGAGCCGCTGCGGTGGGCCGGCATCCAGGCCACCCGCTGGAGCCTCGACCGGGAGGACCGCACGGGCCGGCGCAACCTCTGGCTGAAGGGCCTCGACCGGCTCGGCCTCGGCTTCGACTCCTGAGCAGCCCAATCAGCCGAAGTGGCGGGTGCCCGCGCCGCCCACCTGCTCCAAGATCGCAACCGAGCACACGTGTACCGTGAGCAGCGGTCGACCACCCAGGAGGGCAGATGACAGCAAGTGCACGTCGCCACCGGCGACGCGTCTCGATGATCTCGTTGCACGCGGCCTTGGCCGGAGCCCTGCTCCTGTCGGCCTGCAGCGACGACGACGACGATGCGGTTCCGGAGACGACCACCTCCGCGCCCCCCACCACTGCGGCGGCCGAGACGACGACAACCACGGTGGCCGCCGCGCCGGGCTTCGTGTTCGGCTACTTGGCGCCCGGCGCCGGACTCACCGACGAGCTGGCCGTCGCCCAGCAGACGGCGCTCGAGCTGGCGGTGACAGAGATCAACGATGCGGGCGGCGTGCTCGGCGCTCCGGTCGCCTCGGTGCAGGTGAACCAGGCGCCCGGCGTGGAGCTGGCCGACTCGGTGGCCGAGCTGTTCGACCAGGGGGCGAGCGTGCTCCTCGGCCCGGTCAGCTCGTCCGATGCTTCTGCGCTGCGGCCGCTGCTCGAGGAGCAGAACCGAATCGCGTGCACTGCGTCGGCGGCCGCCCCGGGCATCACCGCCTCCCAGGACCCGGTCCGGCTCTTCCGCACCATCGTGCCCGACGACGTGAACGTGGCCTACGTGACCGAGCAGATCGTGGCCGCCCGCGACGCGCTCGACCCGCCCCTCGACCGGCCCTTCCGGGTCACCATCGTGGCCCGTGACGACGACTACGGGCTGCGGCTCGGCGGCGGCCTCTCGGCCGCCCTCACCGGTAACGGCGTCGAGGTCCAGGTCGTGAACTACAACGCTCGCCGCGTCATCTTCGACCAGGAGGCGGCCACCGTTCCGGGCACCAACCCCGACCTGACGATCCTCGTGTCGCTCGAGGAGGCCCCGCGACTGCTCGACTCGCTCGTCCCGGCCGGCATCCCGGCCGACAAGCTGGGCGGGCTCGACGGCACCTTCACGCCGCGCCTCGCCGAGCAGACCTTCCCGACCGACCCGGCACAGCTCGACGGCTTCCTCATGCTCGGCGCCACCGGCGACCGCGCCTTCACCGACGAGCTGCTCACCTCGGAGAACCAGGCCCAGATCGTCTACGGGGCCCAGATGCGTGACTGCGCCATCGTGCTGGCCCTGGCGGCCGTGGCCGCCGAGACCGTCGCCGTCGACGGCATCCTCGGGCAGGTCAAGGCCGTCAGCGAAGGCGGGCGCAAGTGCACCACCTACGCCGACTGCGTGCGCCTGCTCGAGGCCGACGAGGACATCGACTTCGACGGTGCCAGCGGTGGCATCGCCTTCGACGACAACGGCGACGCCTCCACCACCCGCTTCACCACCGGCAGCTTCGAGGGCGGCAACTACGTGGAGCGCAACGCCACCGACGTCGACCTCGAGGAGTACCGCCAGAACCAGGCCTTCCAGCAGGCACTCCAGGTGGTGCGCCTCCAGCAGCTGCTGACGGCCCTCGGCTTCTACAGCGGGCCGCTCGACGGCATCTACGACCAGGAGGTCGCCGACGCCGTCAAGCTGCTGCAGACCTCCCTCGGCCTCGAGCCGACCGGTGTCTACGACGCCGCCACCGACGAGGCGGTGCGGGCTGCCTACGGCAGCGCCACCGACGCCTTCAGCGCCGCCGTCGCCGAGATGCAGCTGATCCTGACCGACCTCGGGTTCTACGAGGGGCCGATCGACGGCCGCTACAGCCAGGCCACCATCGACGCCATCAAGGCATGGCAGGTGTCGATCGGGGCCGAGCCGACGGGCATCGTCGACGTGACCACGCTGAAGGCCGTCTACGCCCAGGGACAGGCCTCGGCGACCACCACCACGGCCCCGCCGGCCACCACGGCGCCGCCGGCCACCACGGCGCCGCCGGCCACCACGGCGCCCACGCCACCCGATCCCGCGCTGCCGACGATGATCGAGCTGCTGGCGGCCGACCCCGACTTCTCGTCGCTGGTCGAGCTGCTGACGGCGGCCGGCTTCGACGAGGACTTCGAGCAGCTCCAGACGTACACGCTGTTCGCACCGACGAACGACGCGCTCGGCGAGGTCCCGCAGGAGACGCTCGACCAGATCGCAGCGGATCCGTCGCTGCTCACCAACGTGCTCTCGTACCACCTGGTGCAGCCGCCGCTGGAGGCCGCCCAGCTGCCCACCGGTCAGCTGATCTCGGTGCTCGGCGCTCCCCTCGACATCGTGGCTGGCACGCCGGTCACGGTGAACGGGATTCCCGTGGTGAAGCCCGACCTGAAGGCCAGCAACGGCATCGTCCACGGCATCTCGGGAGTGCTGCAGCCACCCGAGGCCTGATCACGGGCCGGCCGCCCGGCCGACCCGGACGCACGGCGGTCACGGCCCGCAACGCACCGGCGTTGCGGGCCGTGTCGCGTGTGCGCTCCGATCAGAGGTAGCGCTGGCGCTGCAGCCAACGGAACGCCAGCACACCGAACGTGGGCGGGATGTAGAACGTGACCATGCGGTAGGAGATGGCGGCGGCCAGGGCGGTGGCCTCGTCGACGCCCAGCGCCACATAGCCCGCGGTGAGGGCGGCCTCGGTCACCCCGATGCCGCCGGGCACCGGCATGAGCCCGGCGAACAGCGCCACCATCACGTTCACGAGGACCACGTCGGCGTACCCGACGTCTTGGCCGAACGACCGCAGCACGGTGTAGCTGCACAGCGCGAAGAGGAGCTCGACGGTGAGGTTGGCCCCGTAGAGGGTCACCAGCCGCCGTGGCGAGCGCAGCAGGGGCCCCAGCAGGTCCCACACCTTCCGGGCGGCGCTCACGACGGCATTGCGCAGCTTGGGGACGATCGCGACGACGGCCACTCCGGCGGCGACGATCGCCAGCACCACCCACAGCAGGCCGGCGTCGACCGACAGCGAGAGCGTGTCGTCGAGATCGAGCGAGAGCGTGCCCAGGCCGAGGAGGGGGATCGTGATCAGCAGCGTGATCTGGGCCACGAACCCGGCGAACCCGTCGAGCGCCCCGAGGGCAGTGGCCTGGGTGGGCTCCACCCCGCTGCGCTGGAAGAAGCGGATGTTGACCGCCACCCGCGCCGCCGTGGACGGCATGGCGAGGTTCACGAAGGTGATGGCGAACTGCAGCGCCGTGAGCCGGCCGAGCGGAACCCGCAGCGGCGACGCCGCCGACAGCGCCACGGCGTTGGCGAACCGGGGCGTCTGGCCGATCACGAACGCCAGGAGCAGGATCGGCAGGCTGGCGGTCTGGAGCGCTTCGACGATGTTGTCGATGCCGATGTCGGCCAGGCCCGACACCAGCGCCGTGCCGGCCACGAACAGCAGGACGGCCATGAGGACGCGCCCCCACGTGAGACGACGCAGCCGTTGGAGATCGTGCTGCTCGCCGCCGCCAGTTGCGACGACGGCGGCGCGGACGGCGTCGACGTCGATGCCGAGCGCGTCGGCCTGGCGCCGCAGCGCCACGGTGAGGGCCGCCGGCTGCACGTACGACGACAGCACGGCCAGGCCCTCAACCCCCAGCGCGCTGTGGGCCGCGGCCACCGCCCGCTCGGTGCCGACGGCGACGGCGGTGGTGACGAGGAGCTGGGCTTGGTCGACGGCCCGGCTCGACTCCGACGAGTCGACCTCGGCACCAGCGAGGTCGGCCAGGTAGACGGCGTCGCCGGCGACGAGAAGGCGCCGTGGTTCGATGCGCTGGTGGACGAGCCCGGCCCGGTGCAGCGCGGTGAGCGCAGCCCACGCCGACGCCAGCACCGCCTCGCCGACCGGAGCCCCCTCGTCGAGCGACCGGCCCGGTCGTTCGGTCGCCAGCAGGGCGTCGCCGCGCGCGTCGCCACCGGCGGCCGTCACCGGCGCCACGGGAGCCCCGCCACGCTCGGCCAGCAAGGTGACGAAGGCCTCGTGCTCTACCTGCTGGAGCCTTGTCAGCGCCAGGGTGGGGCCGCCGTCGCGGTACCAGAGGAAGCGCCATGCCGACACCAGCAGCTGGGCGTCCCAGGCGTCACGGCCGTACAGCTTCACGTCGAGCTGGCTGCCGTCGGTTCGGTGGGCCGAGACCCACACGACACCCCGGCGGGACTGCACGCTCGTCGGCTCGGCGTCGACGCCGATGGCGCGGAGCGCCTCGCCGACGTCGGCGAGCGACGGCACACCGCCCGGCGAGCCGAACAGCAGCCGGATGCCGGCCGCCACGGCCCACCCGAGGGCCACTGCGCCGACCACCTCGCTCGGCCTCGAGAACCCGAGCGTGAGCCAGCCGAGCGCCGCCAGCGCCACCAGCCACCGACCCGGGTGCCGGAGCCCGCGTGAGAGGTGCGGCGAGGCGATGCCCAGCACGGCGGCCGCACCGACCAGCGCCAGTGCCGGGAAGTCGACGGGGGGGTCGTCGTGCAGCAGCTGGCCGAGGACGTCAGGCCACGCGTCGGCCGCGGCGTAACCGACGAGCAGGCTGGCCGCCAGGGTCGCTGCGAGGCCCAGCACCAGGTCGCGCAGGATCCGCCAGCGGCCTCGGACGACGACGAAGGCCACGACCACCAGGGCCCAGACCACCGCGAGGTCGCCGGCGATGATCCACAGCGGGCGCAGGAACGCCGGGAGCGACTCGAGGAGACCGACCACGGCCGCCTCGAAGTCGGTGGGCGGCTGGCCGGCCCGGAAGGCGGCCACCACGAGCACGGCCCCAGAGGCGGCGAGGATCAGCACGTCGGTGGGGCGGCGGGTGCGCGCCCCGCTTCCCTTGGGGGCGGCGAACAGCCGTGGTGCGCCGCGCACTGGTCGCCACGGGGTGCGTGCCACGTGCCGTGTTCGTGTCGAACCGTCGACCGTCGTCATGGTCCCCTCCCTACCCGAGCGGGCCGGCCACGACGAGGATGCCCGATCCAGAGGTGATGGCCAGGATCCTGGCACCGTAGGTACCTCACGCGGCGTTACGGTCGCCGTCCCATGGACGACGTGCGCTACGGCGTGATCGGCACCGGGATGATGGGGGTCGAGCACATCGCCAACCTCCTGGCCCTTCCCGGCGCCCGCGTCACCGCCATCGCCGACCCCCACGAGCCGTCACGGGCCCAGGCGCTCGCCACCCTCGGCGCCGAGGCTGCCGGCGTGGCCAGCTTCGAGCACCACCACGACCTGCTGGCCAGCGGCGCCTGCGACGCCGTGGTGGTGGCGACGCCGAACCACACCCACGTCGACGTGCTCCTCGACGTGCTGCAGACCGACCTCCCGGTGCTCACCGAGAAGCCGCTGTGCACCACCGTGTCGGACTGCCGCCGCGTGATCGACGTGGCCGCTGGGCGTCACGCGCTGGTGTGGGTGGGACTCGAGTACCGGTACATGCCACCCGTGGCCCGGCTCGTGCAGGAGGTGCACGCAGGCACGATCGGGCGCCTGCACATGATCGCCGTGCGCGAGCACCGGTTCCCGTTCCTTGTGAAGGTGGGCGACTGGAACCGCTTCAACCGCAACACGGGCGGCACGCTGGTGGAGAAGTGCTGCCACTTCTTCGACCTGATCCACCACGTGTCCGGCCAGCGGGCCGTGCGGGTGCTGGCCAGCGGCGGGCAGGACGTCAACCACCTCGACGAGGTCTACGCCGGCGAGCGGCCCGACATCCTCGACAACGCCTACGTGATCGTCGAGCTCGACGGTGGAGCCCGGGGGCTGCTCGACCTGTGCATGTTCGCCGAGGCCACCCGGAACCAGGAGGAGCTGGTGGCGGTGGGCGACCGGGGCAAGGTGGAGGCCCTCGTTCCCGACGGCGTCGTGCGCATCGGCCGCCGGGGGACCCACTGGATCGGTGGCGTCGAGGAGCACCGCGTCGCCGACGACCGCGTCGCCTACGAGGGCTTCCACCACGGGTCGAGCTACCTCGAGCACTTCGACTTCCTGGCCGCCGTGCGCGACGACCTGCCACCCAAGGTGAGCCTCGAGGACGGGCTGCTGGCCGTCGCCGTCGGCGTGGCCGCCCACCGCAGCATCGACGAGGGGCGCCCCGTCACCCTCGCCGAGGTCCTCGGCGATTCTGACTCCCAAAGTGGTCGTCCTGGCAGCCACTTCGGGAGTCAGAACTTGGGGGCGGGGGGCGAGGGTGGGGTGGTGGGGTCGTAACCTGCGGCGCTGATGGGTACTCCCGCCTCGGTCGCCGACGTCACCGCAGCGCTATCCGACCACGGCTACCTCGCCGACGACGGACTGGCCACCGTGATCTTCCTCGCCATCCGCCTGCGTCGCCCGCTGCTGCTCGAGGGCGAGGCCGGGGTGGGCAAGACCGAGGTCGCCAAGGTGCTGTCGCGCTGGACGGGCGGCGAGCTGATCCGCCTCCAGTGCTACGAGGGCATCGACGCCAGCCAGGCCGTGTACGAGTGGGACTACAGCCGCCAGCTCCTCCACCTGCGCGCCGCCGAGGCCGCCGGCACCGCCCGCGAGCACGCCGAGCAGCTCGAGAACGAGCTCTACTCCGACAAGTTCCTCGTGAAGCGGCCCCTGCTGCGGGCCATCGCCCACGCTGACGGACCGGTGCCCGTGCTGCTGATCGACGAGATCGACCGGGCCGACGACGAGTTCGAGGCGTTCCTGCTCGAGGTCCTCTCCGACTACCAGGTGACCGTGCCCGAGCTGCGCACCTTCAGCGCCGCCGTGCCACCGCTGGTGGTGATCACCTCGAACCGCACCCGTGACGTGCACGATGCCCTCAAGCGCCGCTGCCTCTACCACTGGGTCGAGCACCCCGACTTCGAGCGCGAGGTGGCCATCGTGAAGCTGCGGGCCCCCGAGGTGGCCGACAGCCTCGCTCGTGAGGTGGCCGCGGCGGTGGCGGCGCTGCGCGACCTCGGTCTCTACAAGCCGCCGGGCGTCGCCGAGACGATCGACTGGGCGGTGTCGCTCGGCGTGCTCGGCCAGGAGCACCTCACCGAGGCCACCGTGCAGGCCACCCTCGGCACCGTGCTCAAGTACCGCGAAGACCAGGAGCGGGTGCGCCAGCACGGCCTCACCGACATGATCAAGCAGGCCTACGCCAAGGGACGGGCGGGCTGACGTGGCCACGGTGACCGACGCCACCCGCGTCGCGGTCGCCTTCGCCCGGCTGCTGCGGGGGGCCGGCCTCACGGTGCCCATCGGCAGCGTGCTCACGTTCACCGACGCGCTCGGCGAGGTGGGCATCACCGACCGGGTCGCCGTCTACTGGGCCGGACGGGCCACGCTCGTGCGCCGGCCCGAAGACCTCCCGGTGTTCGACCGCGCCTTCGCCGTGTTCTGGGACCGCCGCACCGGCGCCGGCTTCGCCACCGAAGAGCCCGAACCGCTCCACCTCACGCTGCTCGTCGACAGCGACGACGACGGTGGCGAGGGTGGCGACGACGCCGGCGAGCCGGCCGCCGAGCCCAGCCTCACCTTGCGGTTCAGCGGCGTCGAGGTCCTGCGTGACAAGGACTTCGCCCGCTACACCACCGACGAGCTCCACGAAGCCCAGCGCCTGATGAGCGACCTCCGCCTGGCCGGGAGCCTGCGCCGGTGCCGCCGGCTCGTCCCGTCGAAGCGGCTGCGTGGCCGGCCCGACCTGCGTCGGACCGTGCGCCAGGCGCTGCGGGCGGGCGGCGAGCCCGTCCGCCGACTGCACCTCGAGCAGGGCGAGCGGCCCCGCCGCCTCGTACTGCTGCTCGACATCAGCGGCTCGATGGAGCCCTATGCCCGCGCGCTGCTGCGGTTCGTGCACGCCGCGGTGGCCGGCCGCCAGAAGGTGGAGGCGTTCGCCCTCGGCACCCGCCTCACCCGCATGACGCGCGAGCTGTCGAGCCGCGACCCGGACGTGGCGCTGCGCCAGGCCGCCGGACGGGTGCACGACTGGAACGGCGGTACCCGCCTGGGCGAGGGCCTGCGGCACTTCAACGACGAGTGGGGCGTGCGCGGCATGGCCCGAGGCGCCGTCGTCGTGATCCTGTCCGACGGCTGGGACCGCGGCGATCCCGTGGAGCTGGCCCGCCAGATGCAGCGCCTCCAGCGGGTCACCCACCGGCTCGTGTGGGTGAACCCGCTGAAGGTCACGCCCGGCTACGCACCGCTCGCGCGCGGGATGGCGGCCGCCCTGCCCTACGTCGACGACTTCGTGGAGGGTCACTCGCTCGGCGCCCTCCACGAGCTGGCCGAGGTGATCAGCCGATGAGCCCGGGAGGTCCGGTCACATGAGGGAGATCCTGTCCGACATCGACCGCTGGCGGGCCGCCGGCCAGCGGGTGGCCGTGGCCCGGGTGGTCGACATCGAGGGCTCCGGCCCCCGTGACCCCGGCGCCGCCATGGCAGTGAACGAGGCCGGCGAGGTGGCCGGCAGCGTGAGCGGCGGCTGCGTGGAGGGTGCCGTCGTCACGGAGGCGCTGGCCATCCTCGCCGGCCAGTCCGCGCCGCGCATCGTGACCTTCGGCTACAGCGACGACGAGGCGTTCGCCGTCGGCCTCACGTGCGGCGGCACCATCCACCTGTTCATCGAGCCCCTCGACTGGTGAGCGCCGTGTCCGTCTACGAGACCCTGCGCGAGTGCCTGCTCGGCGAGCTGCCGATGTCGCTCGTCACCGTGGTGCAGGGTCCCCACGTCGGCGCCAAGCTGCTCCTGCGGCCGGGCCTCGCGCCGCTCGGCTCGCTCGGGAACGAGGAGCTCGACCGCGTCGTGGCCCGCGATGCACTCGCCGAGCTGGAGGCGGGAGCCACCGGCGTGCGCCACTACGGCACCGCCGGCCAGGTGAACCCCGAAGAGGGCGAGGGCATCGAGATCGTCACCCTGTTCGTCGAGAGCTTCGCGCCGCCGCCGCAGATGGTGATCTTCGGCGCCGTCGACTTCACTGCCGCCCTCGCCAAGGTGGCCAAGGTGCTCGGTTACCGCGTCACGGTGTGCGACGCCCGCGAGGTGTTCGCCACCCGCAAGCGCTTCCCCATGGCCGACGACCTCATCGTCGACTGGCCCCAGCGCGTGTTCGACCGGATCGGCAAGGGACTCGGCCGGCGTGACGCGGTGTGCATCCTCACCCACGACCCCAAGTTCGACGTGCCGGCGGTGGAGGGGGCGCTGGCCACGAGCGTCGGCTACATCGGGGTGATGGGCAGCCGCACGACCCACGCCAAGCGCCTGGAGCGACTGGCCGAGGTGGGCGTCACCGACGCGGCCGACCTCGAACGCCTCATGTCGCCGATCGGTCTCGACATCGGCGCTCGCTCGCCCGAGGAGACGGCGGTGTCGATCTGTGCCGAGATCATCGCCCGCCGCACCGGGCGGGCCGCCCCGAGCCTGCGCGACTCGAGCGGGCCCATCCACCGCTGATCGAGGTCAGCCGAGCGGGGAGCCGATCTTGCGGATGCGCGAGGCGTCACGCACCTCGACGCGCCGGCCGGTCTGGGGAGCGTGGACGACGGCGTCGCCGGCGCCCAGGTACAGCATGATGTGGCCCGGGTACCACACGAGGTCGCCGGGCTCGGCCGACTCCTTCGACACGAGGTCGGTCTCTCGGATCTGACCGCTCGACTGGTGGGGCAGCGCCACGCCGGCGGCGCCCCAGGCGTACATGATCAGGCCGGAGCAGTCCATGCCGCGGCCCGGCGACGAGGCGTTGCGACGGTAGGGCACGCCCACCTGCGTGAGCGCGGTGAACGTGGCGACCAGCCGCTCGTTCGACGTGTCACGCCACACGGCGTCGAGCTCCTCGGCCGGCACCGACGAGCGGTCGGCCACGAGGGCGGCCAGCTGCTTGCGGGCCAGGACCCAGGTGTCGACGGCGACCGTGAGCTCGGCGTCGGCGCCGACGAAGCTCCACTGCGAGCTGCCGAGGCTGGCCAGCGAGCGGGCGTAGAGGGCGTCGAGGGCGCTCTGGGCCGCCGCCGCGACCGAGGGTGCTTCCTGTGCTGCGGCAGGCGACGCCATGGCCGGGACGGCCACGGCGGCGGTCGGGATGCTGCACGCGACGGCGAGCGCGAGGGCGCGCAGAGGTCGGGACACGGGATCACCTCCGGGAAGTGGAGGGTCACCGTAACGCGTTCGCAATCGAAATCCCGGTCACCCCTGCGCGCCTGGAGCGCGCACCAGGGCGCGACGCGTCGATGAGCGGTGGGGCGGGCGTCAGCTCAGGTCGGGCGCGCCCACCCGCGAGACCCGGCGGGGGACCGAGATCTCGACGGGTCGCCCGGGGAAGGGCGAGTGCACGTACGCCGCGCCGATGCCGAGGGCCAGGCCGACGTGGCCGGGGTACCACAGCACGTCGCCCGGCTGCACGGCCGCGAGGCTCGTGCGGGCCAGCGCCGCGATCTGAGAGCCGCTGGAGCGGGCCAGCCGCTCCCCGGCCACCGACCACGCGTACGTGGTGAGACCGGAGCAGTCGAAGCCGACGCCGGGCGCCGAGGCGTTGCGGCGGTAGGGCACGCCCACCTGCCCGAGCGCGGCGTAGAGCGCCACCAGCCGGGGCGGTGCGGCGGCGGCCCAGACGGCGTCGAGGTCGGCGGCGTCGAGCTTGGCCCGAGGTGCCACGACGGCTGCCAGGGCCGCACGGGTGGCCGCGACCTGGCCGGCGTCGAGCCCGGCCTGCCCGTCGAACAGCGCCTGGAGGGCGGTGACGGCGGCGACGGCGACCGGGTCGGACGAACCCGGGACGAGCGCGGTGGCCCGCAGCGACGCTGACGCGCTCGGCGACGCGGCGGCCGGGCCAGCCACGAGCCCAGCGAGCCCGATCGACACGGCGACGACGAGCCCGACGAAGCGGCGCTGCCTGGCCATCCGGTTGCCCTGTGCCATCTGCCCTCCCGTGTTCGACGGTGTGCCGCCCGACACGTTGCGGTGACGTTACATCAGGCCGACACCTCCGTCACCAACCCGACGGCGTGGCACGACGATGGCCGCCGCAGCATCGATGCACGCACCATGCTCGTCACATGGTCGTGTGGATCCTCGTGTCACTCGTGGGCCTGGTCGTCGTCGCCGTGTCGACGGCGGGAGCCAAGCACCACCGGCTCCATCCCGCCGAGGTGGCCGTGTTCCATGCCGTCAACGGACTCCCGGGCTGGCTCTACGTCGTGCTGTGGCTCCCGATGCAGCTCGGCAACCTCGTGGTCGGCACCCTGGCCGGGGTCGGCGTGGGTGTGGTGGAGGGGAGCATCGGGGTCGCCGTCGGCTCGCTGGCCGCCGCCGGGCTCAAGCTCGTGAGCGAGCGGCTCATCCGCCACCGCATGGCCGACTGGCTGCCCGTACGACAGCGGCCGGGCACCAGCCAGGCCGGTGCCGTCCTGCGAGGCGCGGACGTGCCCCGCTCCGGGCCGAGCTTCCCCTCGGGCCACGTGATCTTGGCCTTCGGCGTCGCCTGCGTCGTGGCCACCGTGCTGGCGTGGCCCGGCGTGGCGATCGTCTTCGTGCTGGCCGCCGCCGTGGGGATCGGCCGTGTCTTCGTCGGCGCCCACAACCCGCTCGACGTGAGCTGCGGCCTCGGGGCCGGCCTGGTGGCCGGTGGCACCGTCGCCGCTGTACTGGTGGGAGCTTGACCCCGTGACCGAGATCGTGGCACACCGAGGGCGACGTTCTCGGGCGACCTGCTCGCCGGCCTGAGCGCCGTGCGTGGGTCTGGTAGTGGGAGGCTTCGCCGGTGACCACCGCCGCCGTCGTGCTCGCTGCCGGCGCCGGCACGCGCTTCGCGGGGCAGAGCCACAAGCTGCTGGCACTCGTGCGGGGCAGGCCGGTGGTGGCCTGGGCCGTGGCCCACGCGCTGGCCGCCGGGCTCGACGAGACGCTGGTGGTGGCGGGGGCCGTCGAGGTGGCGCTGCCGGCCGGGGTCACGGTGCTGGTGAACGACCGCTGGGCCGAGGGCCAGGCGACCTCGCTCGCGCTCGCCCTCGACCACGCCGCCGCACGAGGCCACGACGCCGTGGTGGTGGGCCTCGGCGACCAACCGTTCGTGGTACCGGACGCCTGGCGAGCGGTGGCCGGGTGCACCGACCGGCCGATCTGCGTGGCCACCTACGACGGCCGGCGAGCCAACCCGGTGCGCCTGGCCGAGGCGGTGTGGCCCCTGGTCGAGCGCACCGGCGACGCCGGCGCCCGCACGCTCATCCGGAGGCGCCCCGACCTCGTCTGCGAAGTAGCGTGCCCCGGGCATCCAGCCGACATCGACACCGTGGAGGACCTGCGGCGATGGAACTCGTGAATGACTTCACCGTCAACGTCCCCGTCGACGAGGCGTGGCACACCCTCACCGACGTCGAGCGGATCGCGCCCTGTCTGCCCGGCGCGCAGCTCGAGGAGATCGAGGGCGACGTGTATCGCGGCAAGGTGAAGGTGAAGGTCGGCCCGATCCTGGCCCAGTTCAAGGGCCAGGCCACCTTCATCGAAAAAGACGACGTCGGCCACAAGGCCGTGCTGAAGGCCGAGGGCCGCGAGACGGGCGGGAAGGGCAACGCGTCGGCGCTCATCACGGCGCTCCTGCACCCCGAGAGCGACACGAGCACGAAGGTCACCGTCACCACCGACCTCACGATCACCGGCAAGGTGGCCCAGTTCGGGCGGGGTGCGTTGGCCGACGTGAGCAGCAAGCTGCTAGGCCAGTTCGTCGAGAACCTCGAGGGCACGGTCCTCGGCAAGGAGCCCGAGCAGGGCATCGCCACCCCGGAGAACGCCGCCCACCACGTGATCCCCGACCACGCCGGCGACCACGAGGCGGCCCCGGCCGTCGAGGCGCCGAAGGTGCGCAAGATCGACGCCCCCGAGGCGACGCCCGTGAACCTCATCGACGCCGCCGGTGCCCCGCTCCTCAAGCGGCTGCTACCGGTCGTCGGCGGCATCGTGCTGCTGGCCGTGGTCGTGCGGCTGCTGCGCCGGCGGCGCGGCTGAGCGGCGGGAGGGCCGACACCATCGCGCCGCCGACTGACGACGTTGCTGCCGTCACCGCCCTGCTCGGCCGGGCGCCGCAGGGCGACTTCGAGGTCGTCGTACGAGGTGCCGACGGCGGCCCGGTCGTGCTCTGCAACGCCCCCCTGCTCCACGACGGCACGCCGATGCCGACTCGCTACTGGCTCGTCGGACCGATCGCGGCCGCAGTCGCGCGACTCGAAGCAGCCGGCGGCGTCCGCAGGGCCGAGGCCGAGGTCGACCCGCGAGCGCTGGCGGCCGCTCACGACCGCTACGCCGCCGAGCGCGACGCCGCCATGCCGCCCGACCACACCGGTCCCCGGCCGTCGGGCGGCGTGGGCGGCACGCGCACCGGCGTGAAGTGCCTCCACGCCCACTACGCCTACCTGCTGGCCGGCGGCGACGACCCCGTCGGGCGGTGGGTGGCCGACCACCTGGCGGAGGCGGCATGAGCACCGTCGGTGTCGTCGACATCGGCACGAACTCCGTGCGCCTGCTCGTCACCGACGGCGAGCGCGACCTCGAACGCACGGTGGTGATCACGCGCCTCGGCGCCGGCGTCGGCCGTAGTGGCGTGCTGGCGCCCGACGCCATCGAGCGCACGACCGAAGAGCTGCGCCGCCTGCGCGGCCTGCTCGACCGCCACGGCGCCACGCTCGTGCGCGCCATCGCCACGTCGGCCGCACGCGACGCCACCAACCGCGACGACTTCCTGGCGAGCGCCGAGGCCGCCATCGGCATCGCTCCCGTCGTCCTCGGCGGCGACGACGAGGGCCGCTTCGCCTTCGCCGGCGCCACCTCCTGGCTCGACGCTCGCGAGGGGCCGTTCCTCGTGGTCGACATCGGCGGCGGCTCGACGGAGCTCGTGGTGGGTCAGCGCCACGTCGTCGGGGTCCGCAGCATCGACGTGGGGGCCGTGCGCCTCACGGAGGCCTACCTCCACGGCGATCCGCCCCGGCCCGAAGAGCTCACCAACGCCATCGGCCTCGTGAGCGACCACCTCGACGACGTGCGGCGGGAGGTGCCGGACATCGAGGACGTGCGCACGATCGTCGGCGTGGCCGGCACCATCACCACGGTGGCCGCCATCGAGCTCGGTCTGCTCACCTACGACCGCGAGGCCGTGCACGGCCTGCGCTTGCCACGAGCCGCCGTGGAGGACGTGTTCCGCACCCTCGCCACCGAGGCGCTGGCCGACCGGGTCCACAACCCGGGCCTCCCCCGCGAGCGGGCTGACGTGATCGTCGGGGGCTGCTGCGTGCTCGTGGCGCTCCTGCGCGGCCTCGGTGCCGGCGAGATCGTGGTGAGCGAGCGCGACCTCCTCGACGGCGTCGCCGCCGAGCTGCTGGCGCGGGTGCGACCGTGATCCGTCTCTACGGGCGGCGGGTGCTCCTTCGGCCGCTGGTCGTCGCCGACTTCCCCCAGTGGAGCGAGGTGCGCGTCCGCAACGAGGGCTGGCTGCTCAAGTGGGAGCCGCAGCGCGTGAGCACCCAGCCCGACCCGACGCGCGACCGGGAGGCCTTCGCCGTGCGCTGCAACGCCCGCGAGCGCGAGCGCCACCTCGGCGCCGGCTACGGCTTCGGGATCTTCGTCGACGGCCACCTGGCCGGCGAGGTGAACCTGAACAGCGTCCAGCGGGGTCCGTTCCAGAACGCCTACGTCGGCTACTGGATCGACGAGGCCCGCGCCGGGCAGAGCCTCATGCCCGAGAGCGTCGTCGTCGCCACACGCTTCGCCTTCGAGGACCTCCGGCTCCACCGGCTCCAGATCGCCATCATCCCCCGCAACCGCAACAGCCGTCGGGTGATGGAGAAGCTCGCCTACCGGGAGGAGGGCGTGGCGCTGCGCTACCTCGAGATCAACGGTGTGTGGGAGGACCACGTCCGCTACGCCATCACCGCCGAGGAGTGGGCCGAGCGCAAAGCCGAGCTGACGGCGGTGTGGCTGTGAGGCCGCTCAGCGCTTCGAGCTGATCTTCGCCTGCAGGGCAGCGAGCCGCTCGGCGAACCACGGCTGCCGGGTGCTCCAGACCTGGGGCTCGATCTCGAGGTCGACCGCCTCGTCGTGGCTCGCCACGCCGGCCATGTCCCGCAGGGTCTTCTTCACTTCGATGGCCAGCTCGCGCGGGGCGTCGGCCGCCTTGGCCGCCAGCCGGTGGGCGGTCGCCAGCAACCCGTCGTCGTCGGCGCAGGTCCAGGCCAGGCCGTGACGGACCGCCGCCTCGCCGTCGAGCACCTCACCGAACAGCACCATGGCCGCCGCCGCCTGCGGTCCGACGATGCGCCGCAGCATCCATGTGTGACCGCCACCCGGATGGATGCCGATCTGCAAGAAGCGCGTGTCGAACCTCGCACTACGGCCGGCCACCCGCAGATCGCAGCCGAGGGCCATGTTCATGCCGGCACCGACAGCAGCACCGTTCACGGCGGCGATCGTCGGCAGCGGGCTGCGGGCGACCCGCAGGAAGCCCTCGTAGATCGCCCGGAGCCCCGGGCCCTCGGCGCTGCCGAGGTTCCCGAGGTTCGCACCGGCGCAGAACGCCGGCGGGGCCCCCGTGACCACGACGGCCCCGACGCCGTCGTGGGCCTCGATCTCGTCCATGGCGGCGACGATCTCTTCGACCATCGGGGCCGTGAGCGTGTTGCGCTCGCCGGGGTTGTTGAGGGTCAGCGTGGCCACGCGGTCGGCCACGTCGACGAGGACCAGGCTCATGTCGGCGAGTCTGGCACGGGAAGCACACGAGCGCCCCGACGGCGCCACGGATGGCTGCGGGTAGGGTCGCCGCCGCCATGCTCGACCATGTCTTCACCGACGCCATCACCGCGCTCCGGGAGGCCTTCGAGGCCGCCTTCCTCGAGCGCCAGGCGTTCGAGGAGCACTTCCAGGTCGACGTCCTGCTCGGCGATGTCACCTGGGAGACGAGCTACGGCCTGCCGGGTGAGGGCCTGCCGCCCCGGGTGGTCGCCCACGTGACCTTCGACTGGCCCACCTGGAGCCAGACCGCCTACCGCCGCTGGTACGTGGAGGAGGTGTTCGAGGAGCCGCCCGCCATCGAGATGGAGATCGTGTTCCGCGTGCAGCGACTCGCCGCTCAGCCCGAGCCCGGGCTGTTCCTCGGCGTGCTCCCCGACACGAGCCCCGACATCGGTGCCGAGCACCTCGAGCGCACCGCACCCACGGTGGAGATCGCCTACGACCCCGATCCGTCCGCCACGCCCGCGTTCGCCATCGAGGTGGGCTACGAGGGCCTCTACGAGCTGGCCGAGGAGGCGCTGGCCGACGGGTCGAGCACGCTGCTCGACGAGCACTTCGGGGCGCTGGGCGGCTGGATCAGCTCGGTGCTCGTGCGCCTCGGCGACCTGAAGCTCGACTACCTCCCTCCCGACGACGAGGAGTAGGGGCTGGCGCGACCACCCGCCGGTCGCCCACCATGCGTCATGCCCGATCCCGTCCTGCTCGAGGTGAGCGAGCGCATCGCCACCGTCACGCTCAACCGCCCGGAGGCCCGCAACGCGCTGTCGAGCGAGGTGCTGCGGCTGCTGCCGGCCCGGTTGCGGGAGGCCGACGAGCGTGACGACGTCGACGTCGTGATCCTCACCGGTACCGACCCGGCGTTCTGCGCCGGGCTCGACCTGAAGGAGCTGGGCACCAGCGGCACCCGCCTGGCCGGCGGGGGCGATGGCGACGACCGGCCGACCATGGTGCGCGGGCCCTTCCCCGCGATGGCCAAGCCGGTGATCGGCGCAGTGAACGGTGCCGCCATCACCGGCGGGTTCGAGCTGGCCCTCAGCTGCGACTTCCTCGTGGCGTCGGAGCGGGCCCGCTTCGGCGACACCCATGCCCGTGTCGGGGTGATGCCGGGCTGGGGCCTCACGGTGCTGCTGCCCCAGGCGATCGGGGTGCGCAGGGCCCGCGAGATGAGCTTCACCGGGAACTTCCTCACCGCGCAGGAGGCGTTCCACTGGGGCCTCGTGAACCACGTGGTCGAGCACGACGCCCTTCTGCCGTTCACCCGCAAGCTCGCCGCCGACATCGCCGGCAACGACCAGGCCGGGGTGCGCCAGATCCGGCGCACCTATGCCGAGGGCAGCCTTGGCACGCTCGACGCCGCCTGGCAGGTGGAGGCGCGCGACGCCCGGGCCTGGCAGCAGGCGATGTTCGACCCGGCCACGGTGGCGAAGCGGCGGGCCGCCATCATCGACCGCGGCCGCACGCAGGGATGATCAGGTGGTCGGTGGGCTCGTGCTCGGCACTGGGCTGATCACCTCGATGCCGGTGATGGGCGTGGGAACCTTCACGAGGTCGTCGACGTAGAGGGGCTCGTCGGCGGTGACGCCATTCGTCTCGAGCAGCACCTCGGTCGACACGCCCAGGCGCCGGGCGATGAGCGCCCATGCGTCACCCGGCTGCACCTTGTAGACCCCTGACGCCCCGTCGATGGCCCACGGGTTCTCCGGGAGCGGCGGGGCCGGCTTGCCGGTGACCTCGCCGATCTCGACGGCCACCCGCCGAGCCAGGCGCTCGGCACCGGTGGGGTTGAGGTGGAACCCGTCGTCGGCCGAACGCATGGACTTGGCTTCGCCGTCGTCGTCGACGACGTACTCGGCGAAGGTTCCGTCGGGCCCGTTGAACAGCGGCCAGGGATCGACGAAGGAGATCTGCGGCCGGGTGGCGGCCTGGGCCAGCAGCACGTCGCGCAGCACGACGAGGCGGTCGTTGAACGAGTCGGGCTCGGCGCTCGTGACGCCCACCCAGATGACGGCGCGGCCACCCTCGCTCAGGTAGTCCATCGTCTCGCCGACCCGCCGGCCGTACTCCTCGGCCCACTCGGGGGCGTCGACGTTGACCTTGCGGCCGTCGGGGAGCTCGATGGGCTGCGCGTCGTTGCCACCGAACATCACGACGACAACCTCCGGGTCGAGCATCGGGACCTGCTCGCGCAGCCGGTCGGGCCACGAGTAGAAGTCGTCACGGGTGAGGCCCGACGACACCTTGTAGTCGAGGCGCTGCTCGACACCCATCTCGACCAGGAACGGCTCCAGCAGGGTGCCGAGCCCACCCGCAGTGCTGTCGCCCGCGGTGTAGACGCGGGGTACGCCCTCCTGCTTGGGCACGGTGAGCGCCGTCGTGTCGGGCGTGGACGCCGCGGCCGTCGCCGAGCCGGTGCTCGTGGCGGTGGCGTCGGTCGTCGGTGCCGTGCCGCCGTCGTCGACGGGAGCGGCCTCCACCACCGTCTCGTCGGAGCCGTCGAGGAACGACGCGGCACCGAACAGCCCGAACCCGAGCAGGCCCACCAGCGCGACGTGGGCCGCCGACGACGGGCGCGTCCGGGGGTACCGGCGGTGAGCGGGGGGGGAGTCGGAGGAAGCCATGGTCAGAAGCGCAGCTGGAAGGGCGGCACCACCTCGGCCGGCCCGAGGCGGGCAACGAGGTAGAGCACGGCGGCGAGGGTAACGGCCTGCACCACGATCGGGGTGCGCGACAGCACGGTGTCGACACCGCTCCAGACGTCACCGGGGACCGCTTGGAGCAGCACCACGGTGGCCAGCGTGGCCAGCAGCAGCGGCGTGAGCAGGTCGTTCGGGCCGCCGAGGTCGGTGAGGCGGCCGAGCAGCTCGGTGGCCTGGTCGAGCGACCCCACCCGCAGCAGCACGAAGCTGAGCGACACCACCAGCAGCGTGACCGGCGTGCCCACGACCCGCCGCAGGCCCATCGGGCCCTCAGGCCCCTCGACGCCCAGCACCGCCCGCTCGGCCACCACGAGGGCCCCCGACACGGCACCGAACAGCACCAACGTCACCGCGTCGCCCAGCCACAGGCCCATCACGACGAACGTGATGAACACGTTGGCCATCGCGCCGCCACCGCCGGTGCGCTCGCCCCCGAGCGACGTGAACACGGACTCGCGGAAGAAGCGCCCGACCGTCACATGCCAACGGCCCCAGAACTGCTGGAGGCTGCCGGCCACGAGCGGTGACGCCATGTCGTGGCGCAGGCGCAGACCGAGCAGGAGGGCCATGCCGACGGCGAGGTCGGCGTAGCCACCGATGTCGCAGTAGAGCTGCACGAGGAAGCCCAGCGACGCGGCGAGCACCGTGAGCGCGCCGTGGTCGGCGGGCGCGGCGAAGACCGGGTCGACCAGCTCGACGGCGAGATAGTTCGAGATCACGAGGGCCTTCACGAGCCCGGTGGCGATCAGGCGCATCGCCGGCGCCGCCTCGAGGTGGCGCGGGTCTTGGCGGCGGCGCAGCTGGGGCAGGAACTCGTCGGCCCGCACCACCGGCCCGGCGAGGAGGCGGGGGAAGAAGGCGAGGAACAGCCCGGTGTCGACGAGCTTGGCCGGGCGGACCCGACCGCGGTGGACGTCGAGCACGAACAGGACGCTCTGGAACGACAGGTACGAGATCCCGACCGGGATGAGCACGGCGACGATGCGGTCGGCGCTCGTCACGATCTCGAGGTCGGCCTGCGGCCCGTACTTCACCACGGCGAGGGTGGTCACCGGCACCGCCACGGCGGCGGCCAGCCACAGGCGCGCCGCGGGGGTGCCACGGCTGCGGTGCACGCCCGTCGAGAGCACCTGGGTGGCCAGCGTGAGGCCGAGCAGCACGAGGCACCACCACGGCTCCCACCAGGCATAGAACACGTAGCTGGCCGCCAGCAGGAACAGCTTCCAGACCGCGGCGCTCGGCCGCAGCAGCCACGACCCGACGAAGACGACCGCGAAGAAGCCGGCGAAAGCGATGGTCGGGTACAGCATGACGTGACGACGGTACTGGCGCGAGCTGGGCGATCCGGGGACCTCGGCGCCCTGGGCATGCCATCCTCGGGGCCGTGGGAACGCCCGACGACCTCGTGGCCCGCCTCGACCTGGCCGACCCCGCGTTCATCGCCGACCCCTATCCCCTGTTGGCCGAGCTGCGCGACGCCTCACCCGTGTTCTGGTACGAGCCGTCGCAGCAGTGGATGGTCACCCGCTACGCCGACGTGCACGAGGCCCTGCGCGATCGCCGGATGGGTCGCGTCTTCACCCATCGCTACACCCACGCCGAGCTCGGCAAGCCCGAGCCCGACCCGCGCTGGCGCCGCTTCGACGAGCACGAGCGGTGGTCGCTGCTCCAGCTCGAGCCGCCCGACCACACGCGCATCCGTTCGCTCATCGCCAAGGTGTTCACCCCGAAGGCGGTGCAAGAGCTGCGGCCGGCGATCGAGGGCTTCGCCGACGAGGCCGTCGCCGCCATGGAACCCGGCGGCGTGATCGACCTCCTCGGCGGGTATGCCCAGCCCTTCTCGGTCGCGGTGATCTGCACGATGCTCGGCGTCTCGCGGGCCGACACGCCGCTGCTGCTCGCGTGGTCGCACGCCATCGTGAAGATGTACGAGCTGACCGCCAGCGACGAGCAGAAGGCCGCCGCCGACCGGGCCGCCGCCGACTTCATGGACTACACGAGGGCCCTGCTGGCCGACAAGCGCACCCGGCCCGACGGGCTCCTGGTGTCGCAGCTGCTCGGCGTGGAGGACGGGGGCGCCCGGCTCACCGACGACGAGATCGTGTCGACGGTGATCGTGCTCCTCAACGCCGGCCACGAGGCGACCGTGAACACGCTCGGCAACGGGATGCGGGCGTTCGCCCACCACCCCGACCAGTGGCGGCGCGTGGTCGACGGCGAGGTGAGCGCCCGCACCGCCGTCGAGGAGATGATCCGCTGGGACCCGCCGCTGCAGCTGTTCGAGCGCTGGGTGCTCGACGAGGGCGTGAGCGTGGCCGGTCAGCCACTGCGGGTGGGCGACGAGATCGCGATGCTGTTCGGCTCGGCCAACCGCGACCCGCGGCGGTTCACCGATCCCGACCTCTTCGACGTCGGCCGTGGTGACACCGCTCACGTGGGCTTCGGTGGCGGCATCCACTTCTGCGTGGGTGCTCCCCTGGCCCGCCTCGAGCTGGAGGTGTCGGTCGAGCGGCTGCGGCGCCGCCTCCCCGAGCTCGTGCTGGCCGCCGAACCCGTCTACCAACCCACCTTCGTGATCCGCGGGCTCCGAGCGCTCACCGTGTCGAGCTGAGGCGCGGGGACCTTCGCCTCTGCCATGACCAGACATACCTGTCCGAACCTGACGATCGGGCCTACCATCGCGCAACCCCACCCGAACCCGACACGAGAGAAGGGGCATTCATGAGGAAGGGATTCAAGTTCGGTGCCGTCCTGGCGGCCACCGCACTGCTCGTCGCCGCTTGCGGTGACGACGACGAAGACGAGGGCTCCGGCGCGACCGACACCACGGCGGCCGCCGCCTGCGAGCCGAAGGAAGACGGCAAGAAGGTCGGTCTGATGTTCGACGTCACCGGCCGCGGCGACAACTCGTTCAACGACGCCGCCGCCGCCGGCGCCGAGAAGGCCGTCTGCGACTTCGGCATCCAGCTCACCGACTCCACGCCCACCGGCGACGCTGACCGCCAGCAGCGCATCGACCTGATCTCGAGCCAGAACGAGCTCGTGATCGCCGTCGGCTTCCTGTGGGCGACCGCCACCGACGCCGCCGCCGCGGCCAACCCCGGCGTCTCCTACGGCATCGTCGACTCCGTCGTCGAGCAGCCGAACGTGGCGTCGATGGTGTTCGCCGAGGAGCAGGGCTCCTACCTCGTCGGCGTGGGCGCCGCCACGATGAGCAAGTCGGGCAAGCTCGGGTTCATCGGTGGCGTCGAGAACGACCTCATCAAGAAGTTCGAGGCCGGCTTCGTGGCCGGCGCCGAGTCGGTCAACCCCGACGTCTCGATCGACATCAAGTACATCACCCAGCCGCCGGACTTCTCGGGCTTCAACGACGCCGCCAAGGCCAAGGAGATCGCCAAGGCCATGTACGAGGGCGGCGCCGACATCGTGTACCACGCCGCTGGCGGCTCCGGGAACGGCCTGTTCCAGGCGGCCAAGGAAGCCGGCGCGCCCGGCGAGGTGTGGGCCATCGGCGTCGACTCCGACCAGTACCTCCAGGTGAGCGCCGACCTGCAGCCGTACATCCTGACGTCGATGCTCAAGCGCGTCGACGTGGCCGTGTACGACGTCATCGAGGCCTTCGTCAACGGCTCGCCCAAGACCGGCGTCACCCCGTTCGACCTCAGGGTCGACGGCGTGGGCTACGCCACGAGCGGCGACTTCTTGTCCGAAGACGCCGTCTCGGCGATGGAGAAGGCCAAGGCCGACATCATCGCCGGCACCGTCACGGTGCCGATCGCGCCGTAAGCCGGACTGCTCGCAGCACCTTCGACGGGGCGCCGGGCCACGAGCCCGGCGCCCCGTCTCGCGCCCCGCCAGGACCAAGGTCGCTCCACCTGCGACCGACCGGGGTGTAGAACGAGCGATCGATGACATCCATCGGGGCAGATCCCGGCGCCGGCGGTTCCGTCGGCGCCTCCTCGCGCCCGCCGGCCATCCAGCTGATCGACATCGTGAAGCGGTTCCCGGGCGTGGTCGCGAACGACGGCGTGAACCTCACGGTCGCTCACGGCTCGATCCACGCGATCGTCGGTGAGAACGGCGCCGGCAAGTCGACCCTCATGAAGACCCTCTACGGCGCGCACCAGCCCGACGAGGGTCGCATCGTGGTCGACGGGGTGGAACGGACCTTCAAGGGCCCGCGTGACGCCATCGAGGTCGGCATCGGCATGGTGTTCCAGCACTTCATGCTGGCCGACAACTTCACCGTGTGGGAGAACGTGGTGCTGGGCGAGGAACCCGGCAACCCCGTCCGGCTCGACATCGGTGGCGCCCGCACCAAGATCCGCGAGCTCCAGGCCTCCTACGGCCTCGACGTCGACCCCGACGCGCTCGTGGCCGACCTCGGTGTCGGCGAGAAGCAGCGCGTCGAGATCCTCAAGGTGCTGTACCGCGGGGCGCGCATCGTGATCCTCGACGAGCCGACTGCCGTGCTCGTGCCACAGGAGGTCGATGCCCTGTTCGACTCCCTGCGGGAGCTCACGGGCGAGGGCGTCACGGTGATCTTCATCTCCCACAAGCTCGACGAGGTGCTCAAGGTCGCCGACGCCATCACGGTGATCCGAGCCGGCCGGACGGTCGCAGAGGTGCTGCCCTCCTCCGTGACCGCCCACCAGCTCGCCGAGCTGATGGTGGGCAGCGAGCTGCCGACGCCGGAGACCACCGAGTCCACCGTCACCGACGTGGTCGCGCTCGAGCTCGACCATGTGACCGTGCCCGGCGAGCACCCCGGTGAGCGGCCCCGTCTCGACGACGTCTCCTTGAAGGTCCGCAAGGGCGAGATCGTCGGCATCGCCGGCGTGGAGGGCAACGGCCAGACCGAGCTCGTGAACGCCATCATCGGCGTCCAGCCGCTGGCCGGTGGCCGCATCGCCATGGAGGGCGAAGACCTCGCCGACGTCCCGACCCGCCGCCGGCGGGAGCAGGGCCTGGGCTACATCCCGCAGGACCGCCACAAGGACGGGCTCGTGCTCGACGCCCCCCTGTGGGAGAACGTCATGCTCGGCTACCAGACGGCGCCACCCTTCGCGAAGGGCATCTGGGTCGACCGGGCCGGCGCCCACGACCGCACCGTGCGGGTGATCGCCGACTACGACGTCCGCACCCCCGGTCCCGACGTGGCCGCGCTGGCGCTGTCGGGCGGCAACCAGCAGAAGCTGATCGTCGGCCGCGAGATGGAGTCCGAGCCCAAGGTCCTCGTCGCCGCCCACCCCACCCGAGGCATCGACGTGGGCGCCCAAGCCGCGGTGTGGGACATCATGCGCGAGGCCCGCAAGAAGGGCCTCGCCGTGCTGCTCATCTCGGCCGACCTCGAAGAGCTCATCGGTCTGTCCGACACGCTGCTCGTGATCCTGCGTGGCCGCATCGTCGCCCAGCTCGATCCGGCCACGGTCACCCCCGCCGAGCTCGGGTCGTACATGACCGGTGCCACCGGCGCCGAGGAGGGCAGGCCGTGAAGAGGAAGCTCACCTACGCGCTGGCGGCCCCGGCGCTGGCGGCGGTGGTGTCACTGGCCGTCGGGGCCGTCGCCCTCCTCCTCGCCGGCCACAGCCCGGCCGAGGCCTACAAGGCGATGTGGCAGTACGTCGACTCGCTCGACTCGCTCGTGAACGTCCTCAACCGCACCGCCTGGTACTACGTGGCCGGCGTCGCCGTGGCCATCGGGTTCAAGATGAACCTGTTCAACATCGGCGTCGACGGCCAGTACCGCTTGGCCGCGCTGCTCGCTGCCGCCCTCGGCGCCGCCCTCAGCGACCTCCCGGGGTTCCTCATCATCATCTGCGTGCTGCTGTGCTCGATGGTGGTGGGCGGCGCCTACGCCGCCATCCCGGGCCTGCTGAAGGTGAAACGAGGCGTGAACGAGGTCGTGTCGACGATCATGCTGAACTCGATCGCCACCGGCATCACCGCCCTGCTCCTCGCCCGCTACCTGCGCGACGAGTCCGTCGAGCTGGTGCGCACCACCGAGCCACTGCCCGAGAAGGCGTGGCTTCCCACGTGGGAGATCGGCGGCGCCGAGCTCCAGGCCTGGGTGTTCTTCGCCGTGGCCATCGGCATCGGGTTCTACATCCTGCTGCAACGGATGCGCTTCGGCTACGACCTGCGGATGTCGGGCCAGAACCCGGCGGCGGCCAAGGCGTCGGGTGTCGACCCCAACGCCATGGTGCTCAAGACGATCATCCTGTCGGGTGTCGTCGCCGGCCTGATCGGCATGGGTCCGCTGCTCAACGAGTTCCACGCCTTCGCCGACCAGTTCCCCACCACGCTCGGGTTCACCGGCATCTCGGTGGCGCTGCTCGGCCGCAACAACCCGATCGGCATCGCCATCGGCGCCTTCGTGTTCGCCTTCATCGAACGGGCCAGCCAGATCCTGAACTCGGTCGGTGTGCCCCAGTCGATCGGCCGCATCCTGCAGGGCACGATCCTCATCGTCGCCGTGATCGCGTTCGAGGTGGTCAAGCGCTACGCCGCGGCGGCCGAGGTGCGTGACGCGGCCGCCAAGGCCCAGTCCCGACACGACGCCGCACCGGCACTGGGGGCAACGGCATGAGCACCACCACCCTCGCTCCCTCCCCGGCCACTCCGGCCCGCGTGCTGAAGACCTTCCCGCGATGGGCCGTCATGGGGTTCGGCGGCCTGTTCGTGATGTTCCTCCTCTCGATCGCAGCCGAGGTCGCCGATGCCCCCGACCTCACCTCGAGCGGCGCCTTCGGGGCGGCCCTGCGCCTTGCGGTGCCGATCGGCATGGCCGGCCTCGGCGGCCTCTACGCCGAGCGGGCCGGCGTGGTGAACATCGGCCTCGAAGGCATGATGACGATGGGCACCTGGATGGCCGGCTGGGCCGGCTGGCACTGGGGCCCGTGGGCGGCGCTGGTGGCCGGTGCCATCGGCGGCCTGATGTTCGGCGTGCTGCACGCGCTGGCCACGGTCACGTTCGGCGTGAACCACATCGTCTCCGGCGTCGCCATCAACATCCTCGCCGTCGGCGTCACGCGGTTCCTGGCCGAGCAGCTCTTCACCGGCGAGCAGGGCGCCTCGGCGTCGCTGTCGCCCCCGGTGAGCGGCGACATGCCGCAGTTCTCGGTGCCACTCCTTTCCGATCTCTTCGGATGGCTGGAGGACCAGGACTGGTTCTTCATCTCCGACGTGGCCGGCTTCCTGAAGGGCATCACCACCGACCTCTCGTGGGCCACCGTCATCGCGATGGTGCTGTTCCCCATCACGGGCTACCTCCTCTGGCGCACGGCGTTCGGCCTGCGGCTGCGCTCCTGCGGTGAGCGGCCGAGCGCGGCCGACTCGCTCGGCGTGCCCGTGTACCGCATGAAGTACGTCGCCGTGATGATCTCGGGTTCGCTGGCCGGGTTCGGCGGCGCCACCCTCGTGCTCCAGGCCGGCCAGTTCCGTGAGGGCCAGACGGCCAACCGCGGCTTCCTCGGCCTGGCCGCCCTCATCTTCGGCAACTGGAGGCCCGGCGGCGTGGCCGCCGGTGCCGGGCTCTTCGGCTACGCCGACGCCCTCCAGCTGCGCTCCGACGAGGCCGTGCGAGGCCTCGTGCTGTTCGGCGCCCTGGCCCTCGTGTCAGCCGCTCTGTTCTTCCTGTGGCAGCGCCGCACTCGCACCGCCGCCATCCTCGGAGGACTGGCCGTCGTCGCCTACCTCGCCTACCTGAACCGGCCGGACTGGTTCTGGGGCGCATGGCTCTACGAGAGCGCCGACAGCCTCACCATCGACACCCGCATCGTGTTCATGACGCCCTACCTGGTGACGCTGCTGGTGCTGTCGTTCGCTTCGCAACGACTGCGCATGCCGGCCGCCGACGGTCTCGTCTGGCGCAAGGGTCAGGTCGAATGAGCATCGACTGGGAGGCGCTGGCGGAGGCGGCCACCGAGGCGGCCGCTTGCGCCTACGCGCCGTACTCGCACTTCCACGTCGGCGCCGCCGGCCTCACCGCCGACGGCCGCGTGGTCACCGGGTGCAACGTGGAGAACGCGTCGTACGGCCTGGGCCTGTGCGCGGAGTGCGGCATGATCAGCACGCTGATACGAGGTGGCGGTGGCACGCTGGTGGCCGTCGCCACCCGCCTGGCCGACGGCCGCCCGGTGGTGCCCTGCGGGCGCTGCCGCCAAGTGCTGTGGGAGCACCGTGACCGCGAGCGGGGCTGTCTCGTCGACGGCGACGGCACGCCCCGTGACCTGGCCGAGCTGCTCCCCGGCGCCTTCGGCCCCGAGGACCTCCTCGATCCCGCCTGACGACTCTCACTGTGGTGCCACGTGGGCACCCCGCCCACCACCCACCACAGTCCCCGCCGGCCGTTCTCACTGTGGTGCCACGCGGGCACCCCGCCCACCAGCCACCACAGTCCCCGCCGGCCGTTCTCACTGTGGTGCCACGCGGGCACCCCGCCCACCACCCACCACAGTGCCGGGGGACCTCCGGCCCTGCCCGCCGACCCGCAACGGCCGTACCGTCGGGGGTGGTCGGCCCCCGCCGGCCGGTGAGGTGACGCGCATGGACATCCACGAGCTGCGAGCCGAGGTCCGCCGGGTGGTGAACGATCCCACCCTGACCTACCAGCAGCGCCGCCACCGCCTGGCCGGCCTGGCCGAGGAGGCGCTCGAGTACCCGCCCCTGTCCGACGCGGCCCGCGAGGCGCTCGACAAGCGGATCGTGTGCGACATGTTCGAGGGTCCGGCCCCCTACCGGCCCCGCTACGTGCTGCCCGACTACGAGCGAGCGGTCCACCAGGGTTCGGCGTTCCTCGAGCTCGAGGCGCCCCGCGACCTCGACGAGGCGCTGGCGTTCCTGCTCATGCTCTACAGCCAGGTGCCGTCGATCACCGGCTACCCGGTCTACGTGGGCGACCTCGACAAGGTGCTGGCGCCCTTCGTCAACGGCGTGAGCGACGACGACCTCTACCGCAAGCTGCGACTCCTGTGGTTGTCGCTCGACCGGATGTTCCCCGACGCGTTCTTGCACACCGACTTCGGCCCCGACGACTCCCGCGTCACGCGCACCATCTTGCGGCTCGAGCGTGAGCTGCAGCAGGTGGTCCCGAACTGCACCATGAAGGTCGACCCCGACCGCACACCCGACGACCTCGTGCTCGACGGCGTCCGCACGGTGTTCGCGTGCGGTCAGCCCCACTTCGTGAACCACCCGATGATGGTCGCCGACCACGGCGAGGGCTACGCCGCCGTGTCCTGCTACAACTCGCTGAAGATCGGCGGCGGATCCCACACGCTGGTGCGGCTGAACCTCAAAGAGGTCGTGCTGCGCCACACCGGCGACCTCGAGTCGTTCTTCGGCTCGACGCTCCCCACCTACGTCGAGCTGACGGCTGAGGTCATCGAGGCGCGGGTCCGCCACCTCGTCGAGGAGGCCCGGTTCTTCGAGCACAGCTGGCTCGTGCACGAGGGCCTCGTCGACCTGTCGCGCTTCTCGGCCATGTTCGGCATCTTCGGCCTCGCCGAGGCGGTCGACCTCCTCATGGAGCGCGACGGGCGCGAAGGCACCTACGGCCACTCGTCCGAAGCCGACGCGCTGTCGTACCGGCTCACCCAGACCGTCGCCGACCTCGTGGCGGTCCGACCGATGCCCTACTGCGACGGTGGCGGCGGCCGCTGCTACCTCCACTCGCAGTCGGGCATCGACAGCGACGTCGGTGTCACGGCCGGCACCCGCATCCCGGTGGGCGCCGAGCCCGGGCTCTACGAGCACCTGCGCACGGTGGCCCCGCACCACCGGCTCTTCGCATCCGGGGTGAGCGACGTGCTGAGCATGGACGACACGGCGACCCGCAACCCGCAGGCGATGGTCGACATCATCCGCGGCGCCTTGCGCGAGGGGATGCGCGACGTCACGTTCAACCTCGACAGCAACGAGTTCGTGCGGGTCACCGGCTACCTCGTACGCAAGTCCGACCTTGCTCGCGCCGCCGAGGGCACCCGCCACGGCAGCGACCAGCTGGCCGCCGGCGCCGAGGCGAACACCCACATGACCCAGCGGGCCGTGAAGCGTGTCATCAGCCAGGAGATGGCCGCCACCGACCCGCGCCGCGTCGGCGGGTAGCCCGTGGGATCGCCGCTCGGCCTGGTGGCCGACACGATCCCGTTCTCGTGCGTCGACGGGCCGGGCAACCGCTTCGTCGTGTTCCTGCAGGGCTGCAACTTCGACTGCCGCGCCTGCCACAACCCCCAGACCATCCTGCTGCAGTCGCCCCACGCCCGCACCGTGACCGTCGAGGAGCTCGTCGACGAGATCCGAGGGCCGGCCCCCTTCCTGTCGGGCGTCACGGTCTCGGGCGGTGAGGCCACCCTGCAGACACCCTTCCTCGTTGAGCTGTTCGCAGCGCTGAAGCGCGATCCGGACCTCGGCCGGCTGACCACCCTCGTCGACACCAACGGCTCCGCCCCACCCGCCACCTGGGACACGCTGGCCCCCGTGATGGACGGCGCCATGGTCGACCTGAAGTGCCTCGACCCGGCGCGCCACCTCGAGCTCACCCATGCCGAGGTCGAGCCGGTGCTGGCCAGCATCCGCCACCTCGCGGCCATCGGACGACTCCACGAGGTGCGGCTCCTCGTGGTGCCGGGTGTGAACGACGACCCCCCGCTGGTCGAGCGCACGGCCGCGTGGCTGCACGGCGTCGACCCGGCCATGGCCGTGAAGGTGATCGGCTTCCGCCGCCACGGCGCCCGGGCAGCCGCCCAGGCCTGGCCGGAGGGGACAACCGCCGACGTGGAGGCGGTCGTTGCGGTCCTGCGGGCCGCCGGCCTCAGCCGCCTCGCCACCGTCTGAGCCGCCGTCGCTAGCGTGCCGAGCGTGGACGGCCACCGGGTGGAGATCGCCGAGCTGGCCCACCACCTCGGGCTGACACCCATGCTGGCCCACTGGCACCACGATGCCTGGGCCCACCTCTACGAGTCCTGGGACCTCGCCACCGCCGAGGCCGAGCTGCTGGCGATGGACCGGCCCGGCCGCATCCCGACCACGTGGGTGGCCTTCGACGGACCGTCGCGTGATGCCGCCCACGTGCTCGGCTCGGTGAGCCTCATCGACGACGACGAGCTGCCCGGCTTCGAGCACCTCCGCCCGTGGCTGGCCAGCCTGTTCGTGTCGCCGGTGGCCAGGAACCAGGGCGTCGGCCGTCGGCTCACCGCTCACGTCGTCGCCCAGGCCCGCGCCTTGGGCGAGGCGCGCGTGCATCTGTTCTGCGCCGGACAGGAGCGCTACTACGCCCGCCTGGGCTGGCGCACGGTCGCTCGCGCCAGCGCGCAGGGCGAGCCGGTGGCGGTGATGGCGATCGACACCGATCCCCGCACGCCGCGGCGGGCACTGGTGACGCGCTGGTGCACCGACCCGGACATCGCCACCGCCTACAGCTACCTGCGCCCCGGCGGTTCGCCGGCCGACCGTGACCGGCTGTCCGTGCCGCTGCGGCCCGGCCTCCACCTGGCTGGCGAGGTGACGTCACGCCAGCACCCCGGCACGATGCACGGTGCCTGGCGAAGCGGCGAACGAGCCGCCGCCACCGTGCTCGACGAGGGCACCACCAGCGCGGTGGTCGTCGGAGCCGGGCTGGCCGGTCTCGCGGCGGCCCGACGGCTCCGGGAGGCCGGGGTGACGGTGACCGTCGTCGAAGCAGCCGGCGCCATCGGGGGACGGTGCCGGGCCGACACCTCGCTCGGAGGTCCCGTGAACCTGGGCGGCGCATGGGCCCACGGCGACGAGGGGAACCCGATCGCCGATGCCGCGAGCGCCCTCGGGATCCCGACGACCGAGGCGGTCTGGGCCGACGCACCCACCTTCGTCGTCGGCCGCGGCCGCGTCGCCGACGAGCGCGAGCGGCGCCTGCGCGACCTCTGGGAGACCATCGAGGCGACGCTGGCGCTCGACGCTCCCCCCGATGCCGCTCTCGGACCGGCGCTGCGCGAGCGACTCGCCACGCTCCCCGACGACGACCGGGTCGTGGTGGAGGCGTGGGCTCGCATCGAGTACGAGAACCTCTTCGCCGCGCCGGTCGACGACCTCTCGCGCGCCCACTGCGCCGAGCCGTTCGCCCTGCCCGGCGCCGACCTCATGCTGCTCGGCAGCACATCGGCCATCGCCCACCACCTGGCCGGCCACGTGCCCGTCCGCCTCGGCGTCCGGGCCACGGCCGTGGTGGCCGACGGTGCCCGCTGGCTGGTCGTCACCACCGACGGCCACTTCGTCGCCGACGCGGTCGTCGTGACGGCTCCGATCGGTGCGCTGAGGGCGGGGCGGATCCACTTCGACCCGCCACTGCCGGCCGACGTGCTCGCCGCCATCGGGCGGGTGGGCGCCGGCCGCGTGGCCAAGGTGTTCGTCACGTTCGACGAGCGGTGGTGGGCGCCGTTGCGGTCGTTCTTCGTGGCCGGCGACCCCGAGCCGCCGCTCGCCACCTGGGTCGACGTCTCCGACGTGTGCGGTCGCCCGGCGCTGTGCGCCTTTGCCACCGGCGACACCGCCGAGCGAGTCGAGGGCTCGTCCGAGGCCGAGCTGTGCGACCTCGCCCTCCACGTGCTCACGGGCGCGCGGGTGCGACCGTGAAGCGGCTCAGTCGCCAGCGGCGCTGATCCCGAGGTTGCTGTCCTTCAGCACGGCGTAGGCCGGCTTCACCTTCTCGTTGATGATGCGCAGGCGCTCGTCGAAGGGCGCGAACGCGCTCTTCATCGCGTTCACGGTGAGCCACTCGAAGTCGCTCCAACCCCAGCCGAAGGCGTCGCGCAGCTGGCGCAGCTCCTTGGTCATCGACGTGTCGGACATCAGCCGGTTGTCGGTGTTGACGGTGACGCGGAACCGCAGCCGACGCAGGAGCCCGATCGGGTGCTCGTCGATGGAGCTCACCACGCCGGTGCCGACGTTGGAGGTCGGGCACAGCTCGAGCGGGATGCGCCGGTCACGGACGTAGGCGGCCAGGCGGCCGAGCTGCCACTGGCCGTGCTCGAAGCGGATGTCGTCGACGATGCGCACCCCGTGGCCGAGCCGCTCGGCCCCGCAGAGCTGCACCGCTTCCCAGATGCTCGGCAGGCCGAACGCCTCGCCGGCGTGGATGGTGGTGTGGAAGTTCTCGCGGCGGACGTGGTCGAAGGCGTCGAGGTGGCGCGTCGGCGGGTAGCCGGCCTCGGCGCCGGCGATGTCGAACCCCACCACGCCGTCGTCGCGCCAGCGCACGGCCAGGTCGGCGATCTCGAGCGAGCGGGCTGCGGTTCGCATCGCCGTGACGAGCGCGTACACCGTGAGGTCGGTGCCCTTCGACCCGATCCGGAAGCCCTCGAGCACCGACTCGACCACCTCGTCGAGCGTGAGCCCGGACTCGAGGTGGAGCTCGGGCGCGAATCGCACCTCGGCGTAGACGACGCCGTCGGCCGCCAGGTCGTGCGCGCACTCGGCCGCCACCCGCGTGAGGGCGTCGCGGTGCTGCATGACGCCCACCGTGTGGGCGAAGGTCTCGAGGTAGAGCACGAGGTCGTTGCGCCTGGCCCCCCGGTAGAACCACTTGGCCAGCTCGGCCGGGTCGGTGGTCGGCAGCTTGGCGTAACCGAACTCGCTCGCCAGCTCGATCACCGTGGCCGGCCGCAGACCGCCGTCGAGGTGGTCGTGCAGCAGCGCCTTGGGGGCTCGGAGGAGGTCAGCATCGCTCGGCCGGTCGCTCATGGCCCCGAACCTACTGCCGCTCGTCGGCGTCCGGGCCCGGCCCTCCACCAGGGGATCTACGCTGCCGCCGTGACCGGCGCCCCGCACCTGTACCACGTCAACTTCTCGGCCGACGACCTCCCGGAAGGCACCTCCATCGCCCTGCTGTCGGGCGATCCCGGTCGCTCGGAGGAGATCGCCACGAAGCACCTCACCGACCTCACGGTGCTGTCGCGCCACCGTGGACTCGACAGCTTCGCCGGCCGCCTGCCCTCGGGAGCACCGGTGGTGTGCGCCACCAGCGGCATGGGCGCGCCGTCGATGAGCATCGTCGTGAACGAGCTCGTCCAAGCCGGCATCCGCACGATCATCCGCATCGGCACCAGCGGCTCGATCCAGGCCCACGTCGGCGTCGGGTCGGTCGTGATCTCGTCGGCATCACTGTGCCTGCAGGGCGCCGCCGACGACGTCGCACCGCCACCGTTCCCGGCGGCGGCCGACCCGTTCCTGACCGTCGCCCTGGCCGACAGCGCCGCCGAGCTCGGTCTCGTGCACCACGTCGGCGTCACCGCCTCCACCGACACGTTCTTCGAGGGCCAGGAGCGCACCGAGAGCTCGGCCAACCCCCACCTGCTGCGCCGCCTCCAGGGCGCCACGGCCGAGCACCGCGCCCTCGGCGTCCTCAACTACGAGATGGAGGCCGGCACGCTGTTCAAGATGGGCCTCGTCTACGGGTTTGCCGCCGGGTGTGTGTGCGGGATCATCGCCCAGCGCACCGAGGACGAGCGGCCCCGTCTCGACGACAAGGCCACCGCCGTCGACCGGGCCGTGCAGGTCGCCGTCCACACCGCCAACCACTGGTCCCGGCGCTGAACCCCGATTCTGACTCCCAAAGTGGTTGCCAGGGCAGCCACTTTGGGAGTCAGAACGTGCGCGATCAGGCGGTGAGGGGGGCGACGGAGGCGGCGAGGAGACGGACGAGGTCGGCCGGGGCCACCTCCACCTCGAGGCCCCGGCGGCCGCCGCTGACGTAGATCGTCGGGTGGTCGACGGCCCCTCCGTCGACCACGGTGGCCGACGGCTGCTTCTGGCCGAACGGGCTGATCCCGCCGAGCACGTAGCCGGTGCGCCGCTCGGCCTTGGCCGGGTCCATCATCGCCGCCCGCTTGCCGCCGAGCGCACCGGCCAGCGCCTTGAGGGACAGCTGGGCCGTCACGGGCACGATGGCCACCACCGGCCGGCCGTCGACCTCGGCCAGCAGGGTCTTGAAGACCCTGGCCGGGTCGAGGCCGAGCGCCTCGGCCGCCTCGACGCCGTAGCCACGGCTGACTGCGTGGTCGTACTCATGGACCTCGAACCGCACACCAGCCTTGGCCAGCGCCACAGTGGCCGGTGTACCCGCCACGGCTAGCCCAGCCCGGCCAGGATGGCCGCGCTCCCCGACGTCCCGAGCCGGCTCGCTCCCGCCTCCACCATCGCCACGGCGTCGGCCGAGGTGCGGATGCCCCCGCTCGCCTTCACGCCGACCGACGCCCCGACGGTGGCCCGCATGAGTCGCACGGCCCCGACGGTGGCGCCGCCGGCGGGGTGGAACCCCGTCGAGGTCTTCACGAAGTCGGTGCCGGCGCCAACCGCCGCCCGGCACACCGTCTCGATCTCCTCGTCGGTGAGCGCCGCGCTCTCGATGATCACCTTCAACAGGTTGGGGGCCGGCACGGCCGCCCGCACGAGGGCGACCTCGCGCTCGAGCTCGGCCCACTTGCCGGCCTTGGCCAGTCCGAGGTCGATCACCATGTCGACCTCGACGGCGCCCTGCTCGACGGCCCGGCCCGCCTCGGTCGCCTTCACCGACGGCTGGTGGGCACCGCTCGGGAAGCCGGCGACGGTGGCCAGCCGGACCGGTGTGCCGACGAGCGCGGCTCGTGCCGTCGGCACCTGCGACGGCGAGACGCACACCGCGAGCACGCCCAGGTCGACGGCGTCGGCGCACAGCCGCTCGACGTCGCCCGCCGTCGCCTCCGGCTTGAGCAGGGTGTGGTCGATCATCTGCGCGATGGCCTGGCGGTCGAGCGTCATGGCTCCATCCTGCCCGCCCGGCGGGGGCCGGTGCGTCTGGCAGCATCGTGCGCCGTGGACGTCACCGTGATCGAGCACCCACTGGCCGCCGAGCGCCTCACCATCATGCGCGACAAGGCCACCCCCAATGCGGCCTTCCGCCAGGCCCTCGACGGGCTGTCGGGCATGCTCGTCTACGAGGCCACCCGTCACCTCGCCAGCGAGGCGTTCGAGGTGCACACGCCGCTGGCTCCCACCGTCGGCCGCCGGCTGGCCTCGGTGCCGATGCTCGTGCCCATCCTGCGGGCCGGCGTGGGCATGGTGGAGGCGGCCCTGCGCCTCATCCCCCAGGCCGAGGTGGGCTACGTCGGCCTGGCCCGCAACGAGGAGACCCACCAGCCGACGCCCTACCTGGCCAAGCTGCCCGAGTCGCTCGCGCAGCGCGAGGTGTTCGTGCTCGACCCGATGCTGGCCACCGGCGGCTCGCTCGCCTACACGCTCGAGCTGCTCGTCGCCCGGGGTGCGCCCCAGCCCATCAACGTCGTCTGCGTGCTGGCCGCGCCGGAGGGCGTGGAGCGCATCCGTACCAGCGGCATCGACGTGCGCATCACCACGGCCGCCATCGACTCGCACCTGAACGAGCACGCCTACATCGTCCCCGGCCTCGGCGACGCCGGCGACCGCCAGTTCGGCCTCTGGTAGCCCGGCCTGACGGCCGTCGGACGGGCGGCGGCGGATACGGTGCGCCCGGTGGTGCCGGAGCCGGGTCTGGAGCCTCCCCTTGCGGCGGCCGGGGCGACGAGCGAGCCGCTCGACGACATCGGACCCGCCACGCCCTCGTCGAGGCGAGTGCTCGGGCTCGACGTGGCCCGGGCCGTGGCGATCCTCGGGATGCTGCTCGCCCACTACCCGATCCTCGACGGCACCGGCGGCCCGCTGCGCGGCATCGCCCGGTTCGTCGACGGCAAGGCCATGCCGCTGTTCCTGCTGCTGGCCGGATGCGGTGTGACGCTGCTGGTGCGCCGCCATCCCCACCCGGCCCGGGCCCTCCTCGGGCGGGCCGGCGTGCTCCTCGTGGTCGGCCTCGTGCTCCACGAGCACATCCCCCACATCGCCGTCGTGCTGCACTTCTACGCCGCCTATCTCGTCGCTGCGCTGCTCGTGCACCGGCTGCCGAGCGGGTGGCTGCTCGCCGTGGCCGGCGCCGTCACGGTGGCCGGCGCGCTCACGTGGCTGCACCTCACGCCCGACCTGGCGCCGTACGGCGGCTGGCAGGGCTGGGCGACGCTGCGCGATCCCGTCCCGCTCGTGAACCACCTCCTCGTCACCGGCACCTACCCCGTGCTCCCCTCGTTCGCCTTCGTCGCCGTCGGGATGGTCGTGGCCCGTGCCGACCTCACCTCGCCCCTCGCCCGGCGGCGGCTGCTGGCCGGCGGCGCCGCGCTCGCAGTGCTCGGGTACGGCGTCGGTGGCCTGCTGTCACGAGCGGTCGGCGACGACGGTCGCATCGCCGACGGCCGGCCCACCGCATCGGCCCTGGCCGAGCTCGACCGGGCGTTCGGCCTGTCGGGCGCCGAGGTGGAGTCCCGCATCGAGGCCGCGGCGGCGAGGACGGGCTCGTCGCTGCACCGGGCCACCGACGACCTGGTGCGCTCGCTGGAGCGAGCCACCGGCGACGTGCGCGCCGAGCGGCTCCTCGACCCGGTCGGCCACGGCAACATGCCGGCGTGGGTGCTGGGCGCCACCGGTACCAGTCTGATGGCAGTCGCCGTGTCGTTAGCCGCCTCCCGCCGCTGGCCTCGCGCCACCCATCCCCTCTCCATGGCCGGCCAGTGCGCGCTCTCGTTCTACGTGGGCCACGCCGTCGTCTTGCGGTGGTGGTGGCACCCCGATGTCCAGCCTGCCCTCGGCTACACCGCCGAGCTGGCGTGGTCGGTCGTCGTGTTCGCGGTGTTCGTCGGCGGCGCCACCCTCTGGCGCCACTGGTTCGCCCGCGGGCCCCTCGAAGCCCTCCTGCGCCTCGCCGGCGGCCCCTCCCGGTTCTGACTCCCAAAGTGGTTGCTCCAGCAGCCACGTTGGGAGTCAGAATGGGTCAGGTGAGGCGGGCCGCGAGGTCGTCGAGGAGGGGGGACGGGTCGTCACCGACGGCCTCGCCGTAGAGCTTCACCTTGGGCTCGGTGCCGCTGGGACGCACCTGCACCCGGAACACCTCACCGCACTGGTAGCGCAGGAGGCCGGCCTCGGCGATCTCGCTGACCTCGGTGACCGCATGGCCGGCCAGCGCGCTCGGAGGGGCGGCCCGCAGCGCTGCCATCACCTCGTCCATGCGGGCCGGCTCCACCTTCACCGACCGCTCGGCGGTCACGTGGCGGCCGTACTCGACCTCGAGCTCGTGCAGCCGGTCCTCCACCGTGATGCCCTCGGCCTTGCAGCACGCCACCAGTTCTGCAAAGGCGAGCGCGGCCGTGATGCCGTCCTTGTCGAGCGGCTGGTCGGCCACGAGGTAGCCGAGCGCCTGCTCGTAGCCGAACACGAACCGCAGATCGGGGTGGTCGAGCGCGGTCTTGGCGATCCACTTGAACCCGGTGAAGGTCTCGGCGTGATGGACGCCGTGCGCCGCCGCCATGTCGCGCAGCAGCGTCGACGACACGACCGTCGTCACCACGAGGCGGTCGTCGCCGCTCGTGTGGCGCAGGATGTGATCGGCCAGCAACCAACCGATCTCGTCGCCCCGCAGCGCCCGCCATCCCCCGGCCGCCACGGGGATGGCAGCTGCGAGGCGGTCGGCGTCGGGGTCGTTGGCCAGTGCCACGTCGGCCTCGCTCTCGGCGGCCAGCGCCAGCAGGAGGTCCATCGCGCCTGGCTCCTCCGGGTTGGGGAACGACACCGTCGGGAACGAGCCGTCGGGGTCGCCCTGAGCCCTGACCACGAGCGGCGCCGGGAACCCGGCCCGCTCGAAGGCCGCCAGCAGCACGTCGCGACCGACGCCGTGCATGGGCGTGTAGACGGCGCGAACGTCTCGCTCGTCGGTGAACGTCGTGGTGGCCGCGTGCTCGAGGTAGGCGTCGACCGGGTCGACCCGGGAGATCAGCGGGTCGTCCTCCGGCGCGAGCATCACCTCGGTGACCTCGTCGATGCACCGGGAGATCTCCACGTCGATGGGCGCCACGATCTGGCGACCCTCGCCCAAGTACACCTTGTAGCCGTTGTCGGCGGGAGGGTTGTGGCTGGCCGTCACCATCACGCCGGCGGCGGCACCGAGCTGGCGGGTGGCGTAGGCCGTGACCGGTGTCGGCTGCCGACCGGTGAGCAGGTGGGCCCGCACGCCGTGAGCGGCGCACACCCGGGCGGTGTCGAGTGCGAACACGTCGGAGTTCCGCCGAGCGTCGTAGCCCACCACGACGCCCCGCTCGGCCGCACCGGGCACGGCGTCGAGCAACCACCGCACGAGCCCCGTGGCCGCTCGCTGCACGATCACGCGGTTCATGCGCAGCGGCCCTGCACCCAGCTCGCCACGGAGGCCGGCGGTGCCGAACTGCAGGCGGCCGGCGAACCGCTCGGCCAACACGTCGGGGTCACCGGCCAGCAGTGCCTCCAGCTCGGCGCGGGTCTCGGGGTCGGGGTCGGCGCGGAGCCACTCTTGCGCCACGGCGCGGACGTCGGTCATGGCCCCATCTTCGCCCGTCGTCCGCGGGGCGCGAAAGCGCCGGGACGATGGGCCCGCCGCAGGGGGCGCTTCGACCGAGCGCCGAGGCGGCCGACCGGCGACGATGGGGACATGTGCGACGACTGCGGGTGCCGGGAGAAGTGGCCGATCGACGAGCTGAGCGACGAGCACGCGGCGATGGCCGCCCTCGGCGACGGGATCCGGGCGGCCCTGGCCGACGGTCGCGGCGACGACGCCCGCGCCGGGTTCGCCCAGCTCGCCGAGCTCCTGGATCGTCACTGCGACAAGGAGGAGACGGGGCTGTTCGCCGTGCTGCGCGAGGAGCACGAGCTGCCGGTGGAGGTCGCCGGCGCGCTGGCCGACCACAAGGGCGCCGACCGGCTCGTGGCCGCGCTCCCCGAGGAGGGCTGGGACGATGCGGTGGTCGAGTTCCTCGACGGCCTCGACCGTCACTGCCGTCGTGAGGAGCGGGACATCTTCCCGGCCACGCGGGTGGCGGTGAGCGACCACGGATGGGACCGTGTGGAGGCGGCCCACCGCGCCGCAGGGTCGACGCGCTAGACGAGCGTGCGCAGCGGCACGAGGGGGCGGGCCCCCACGTGCACGATCACCTCGGCGGCCGCGAGCGAGCCCAGCCGGGCGCAGTCGGCCAGCGGCTCGCGGTGTGTCCAGCCGTAGAGGAAGCCGGCCGCGTAGAGGTCACCGGCGCCGGTCGTGTCGACCACCTGGGCCACGTCGTGGGCTCCGACCACGTGCACCTCGTCGCCCGATACCACGATCGACCCCGCCTTCCCGCGGGTGATGGCGGCCACCTCGCAGTGGCCCCGCACCGCCTGCAGGGCGTCGTCGAAGTCGTCGACCTGGTACAGCGCCAGCAGCTCGGACTCGTTGGCGAACAGCAGGTCGACCTTGTGCTCCACCAGCTCGAAGAAGTCGCTGCGGTGACGCTCGACGCAGAACGAGTCGGACAGCGTGAGCGACACCTTGCCACCGGCGGCGTGGGCCACCTCGGCCGCCTTGTGGTACGCCTCCTTCGACGGCGGGCGGTCGAACAGGTAGCCCTCGAGGTAGACGACGCTGCCGCTGGCGACGAGCTCCTCGTCGACGTCTTCGGGTCCGAGCGTGGACGAGACGCCGAGGAACGTATTCATCGTGCGCTGCGCGTCGGGGGTCACCAGCACGAGGCAGCGACCGGTCGGCACGCCGACGTCAGCGAGCGGGTTCCGGTACGCGACGCCCTCGGCCCGCAGGTCGTGGGCGAACACCTCGCCGAGCTGGTCGTCGGCCACCTTGCCGATGTAGGCGCCCCGGCCACCGAAGCTGGCGATGCCGGTCATGGTGTTGGCGGCCGAGCCGCCCGACATCTCCACACCCGCACCCATCGCCCGGTAGAGGCTCAGGGCCCGCTCGCTGTCGATGAGGTTCATCGAGCCCTTGACCAGTCCCTGCTCGACCAAGAACCCGTCGTCGGCGTGGGTGATCACGTCGACGAGGGCGTTGCCGATGCCGACGACGTCGAGGTCATGCACGGCGCCCGACGCTACCGGTCCGCCGGTCCCGGGCACGGCGCCGAGCAGGGGTAGCGTCGAGCGCCGTGTCGAACCCCCACCGACTGCCGCGCACGGTGGTGCCGGCGCGCTACGACCTGACGCTGGCACCCGACCTGGGCGCTGCTGCGTTCAGCGGCCTGCTCGACGTCGAGCTGACCGTCACGGAGCCGACCACCACCATCGTGTGCAACGCGGCCGAGCTCGAGATCGATGAGTGCTACGTGCTGGTGCGTGACGACGAGATGGACGCGCTCGTCGACGTCACCTGGACACTCGACCCGGCCACCGAGCGCCTGACCATGGCCCTCGGCGAGCCGCTGGGCGCCGGCGACGCCGTCACGGTGCACCTCGAGTTCCGGGGGACGCTCAACGACAAGCTGCGAGGCTTCTACCGCAGCACCTACACCGACGCCGACGGCCACGCCCACGTGATCGCCACCACCCAGATGCAGGCCACCGACTGCCGGAGGGCCTTCCCGTGCTGGGACGAGCCCGACTTCAAAGCCGTGTTCGGCATCACCCTGGTGGTCGACGAGGGCCTGCTCGCCATCTCGAACAGCCCCGAGGTGGGACGCCGACCGGCCGAGGGCAGCAAGGTCGCGGTGCGCTTCGACGACACGATGCCGCTGTCGACCTACCTGGTCGCCTTCGTGGTCGGTCCGCTCGAGGCCACCGCTCCCGTCGACGTGGCCGGCACGCCGATGCGCGTCGTGCACGTGCCGGGCAAGGCCGACCTCGCCGGCTTCGCCCTCGACATCGGCACGCACGCGCTGCAGTGGTTCCAGGACTACTACGCCATCCCGTACCCCGGCGAGAAGATCGACCTCGTGGCGCTGCCCGACTTCGCCGCCGGCGCCATGGAGAACCTGGGCTGCATCACGTTTCGCGAGAGCCTCCTCCTGGTCGAGCCGGGCACCGCCACCCAGCTCGACGAGCAGCTGGTGGCCGACGTGACGGCCCACGAGCTGGCCCACATGTGGTTCGGCGACCTCGTCACGATGCGCTGGTGGAACGGCATCTGGCTGAACGAGGCGTTCGCCACGTTCATGGAGGTGGCAGCCTGCGACGCCTTCCGCCCGGTGTGGCGGCGCTGGGAGGCGTTCAACCTGGCCCGCTCGTCGGCGTTCGAAGTCGACGGCCTCACCACCACCCGCCCGATCGAGTTCGAGGTCGTCTCGCCCTCGGACGCCGACGGGATGTTCGACGTGCTCACCTACGAAAAGGGCGGGGCTGTCCTGCGCATGCTCGAGCAGTTCCTCGGGCCGCCGCGCTTCCGTGATGGCATCCGCCACTACCTGCGCACCCACTCCTACGGCAACACCGAGACCGGCGACCTGTGGGACGCGCTCGAGCACACGTCGGGTGAGCCGGTGCGCCGCATCATGGACACCTGGATCTGGCAGGGCGGTCACCCGCTCGTGGAGGCCCGCCTGCGTGAAGGCGATCTCGTCTTGTCGCAGCGGCGGTTCCTCTACGCCGGCGACGACGACGGGACCCGCTGGGCGGTACCGGTCCACGTCCGCCAGCGCCACGGCGAGGCCGTCGACGACCGCTGGGTGCTCCTCGACGCCGACGAGGTGGCGCTGCCCCTGCTGCACGCCGACGCCACCGTGGTCGTGAACGCCGAAGCCGACGGGTTCTTCCGCGTCGCCTACAGCCCGGAGCTCCTCGGGCGGCTCACCGGCCCGGCCCTGGCCACGCTCACCACGAGCGAGCGCTATGCCCTGGTCGACGACGCCTGGGCCGCCGTCGTGGCCGGCCGGCTCGACGCGGCCTCCTACCTCCACCTGGCCCGCGGCTTCGGCGACGAGCCCGACCTGCCGGTGTGGCAAGTGCTGCTGGCCGGGCTGCGCTGGTGCGACCGCTTCGTCGACGGAGCCGCCCGCGATGCGCTGCGGACCTTCGTGCGCGGCCTCGTCGCACCCGCACTCCAGCGCCTCGGCTGGGAGCCGCGCGACGACGAAGATCCCCTGCGACGCGAGCTCCGAGGGCTGCTCGTGCGCTCGTTGGCCGTGCTCGGCGCCGACCCCCACGCCGTCGAGCGCTGCCGTGCGCTGCACGAGGAGGCCGAGGCCGACCCCCGAGCCGTCGACCCCGAGGTGGCGGCGGCCGCCCTCACCGTGGTGGCCGCCACCGGCGGCGCCGCCGAGCACGACCGGCTCGTCGGGCGGTTCCGGGCCGAGGCCAACCCCCAGCGCCAGCTGCGCTACCTCTATGCGCTGGCCGACCTGCCGGGCGCCGAGGAGATGGACAAGACACTGGCGTTCGTGCTGTCGGGCGAGGTCCGCACCCAGAACGCGCCGTTCGTGCTGAACCGCTGCATCACCCACCGCGACCACGGCGAGCGGGCCTGGCGGGTGGTGCGCGAGCACTGGGCCGAGGCCAACCAGCGCTTCCCGAACAACACCATCGTGCGCATGGTCGACGGGGTGAAGACGCTCACCCAGCCCGAGCAGCAGGCCGACGTGGCCGCCTTCTTCGCCGAGCACCCCATCCCGCAGGCCGCCAAGACCCTCGCCCAGGTGCTCGAGCGCCAAGGGGTGAACGTGGCGCTGCGGCAGCGGGCGGCCGCCGACCTCACCGCCGCGCTGAGCTGATCAGACCAAGCTGAGGAGCAGCCCGACGAGGGCCAGGTGGTAGGTGGCCATCACCGCCACCGAACCATGCCGGACGGGGGCCACGAACTTGCCCCACCCGAGCAGCGAGTCGGACAGCACGAAGGTGAGCGCGCCGGCGATGCCCCACCCGTCGCCGTGGAACCCGGCCACCACGGCCATGCCGGTGATGACGAGCAGGTAGGCGGTGACCGGGGCAGCCAGCCCGGGGTCGCTGCGGCGAGCGCCACCGAGGACGCAGCGGCCCACGCTGGCCAGCACCAGCACCGCCACCACCACCATCCCGATGCCCGTGGAGGTGTCGTCGAGGCCGCCGGCGACGAAGCCGGCCACGAACAGCAGGTGGGCGGCGAGGAACGACGCCAGGCCGGGCACGAAGCGCTCCCGCGGCAGCATGAGGAACACGTCACCGGCCAGGCAGCCCACGTAGGCGGCGACGAACCACCACCGCATCGCCTCGTGGCGGGGGTCGACGGCCACGGCCGCCAGCGCGATCAGCACGGTGACGGCCGGCTTGGTGACCCACTCGATCGTGCGGTTCGCTGACCAGCGCGACCACCAGTTCGCGACCGCCAGGGGCAGCGCCGTCACGAGCAGCACGGCGGCGAGTGGGGTCACGAGACCGCGACGGTAGTGGGCCGCGGCTTCGCCGAACCTGCGGCCGCGAGCCAAGCGCTCCCCGCTCGTCGACCCGATGGGCGACGGCTTCGACGACGCCTCCGAGTTCGCCAACGCCGACGGGATCGCCGGCGGCGTGGCCGAGGCGCGGCGCAGTGCCGACGTCTGCATCGCCTCCTCGAGGCCCGAGCCGGGCACCATCGAGCCCGAGTGGGTCGCCGGTGGCGGCCCGGGCCCTGGCCGGGTTCGCCGCCCGACGGGGCCTGCGGGAAGACGCCATCGTGCCCACGATGGCGGACGGGGAGGCGGTGCCAGAGGTGGTGCTGGCCGTGGCGAAGGCCGCCTTCGCGCGGCGAGCCGGTTGTCGCGAATCCCTCGGGGATCGGCAGCGCGATGGCCATGGCGACCGGCACGCCCAGCGGATCGGGAACTTTGCACGGCCGCACGACGACTGTGTCGGTGGATCGGATCTGGAGGAGGTCTCCCATGTTGCGCCGCATGGTCGTGGCTCTGTCGGTCGTGCTGCTGGGGGCGGCCGCGGGTTGCGGGGACGACGAAGACGGTGGCGCGGCGGCGCCGTCGACGAGCCCGTCGCTGTCCTCCTCGGTTGCCCCGACGACGGCTGTCCCGACGACCGTGCCGGCAACCACCGGGCCGCCGACGACGGCGGCGCTGTCGGGGATGCTGACGGTGATGGCACCGGGACCGTTCAAGGCGCTGCTGGAGAAGGCGAAGGCTGCGTTCGAAGCCGCGAACCCGGGCGTCACGGTGCAGCTGAACCTGGGACACGTCCCCACCTTGCTGACACAGCTGGAAGGAGGGGTGCCGGGCGACGTGCTCGTGACGCCCGATGCCGGCACGATGGGCCAGGCGAAGTCGAAGGGGCTGGTGTCCGGCGAGGCCATCGTGATCGGCGGGAGCCAGATGGCGCTGGTGGTGCCAGCCGGGAACCCGGCGGCCGTGAAGGACGTCACCGCGCTCGCCGACGAAGCGCTCCGGGTCGCTGTCTGCGCGGACGAGCTCCCGTGCGGGAAGCTGGCCACCGAGCTGGCACGGAAGAACGGCCTCGCCCTGCAGCCCGACAGCCTCGAGCCGGGCGGGTCGCCCGGCGTCGTCACGAAGGCGTCAACGGGGGAGATCGACGTCGGCTTGGTGTTCGCGACGGATGTGGCCGCGGGCGGCGCCAAGGTCGAGAAGGTGGCCATACCGGAAGCGGCCAACGTGTCGTCGGTGGTGTCGACGGCCACGGTGGAGGCGAGCGGGAACCCGTCCGCGGCCGCGGCGCTCGTTGCCTTCCTCGCCTCGCCGGCGGGCCTGGAGCTCGTCACCGGCTCGGGCTTCGTCTCCCCGTGACGCGCGCCGCTTCGCCCGGCACGAGGGCACCCCGGGGGTTCGTGGCCGTCGGCGTCCTCGCCGCGGCCTTTCTCGCCCTGCCGGTCCTGGGGCTGATCCTGCGCGCGCCCTGGGGCGACGCGTTCGAGCGTCTCGGTCGCGACGGCGTTGCCGACGCGGTCCGCACGTCGGCGGTGTGCGCCACGGCGTCCACCTTCGTTGCGCTCGTGCTCGGGGTGCCGCTCGCCTGGCTGCTCGCCCAGGGCCGCATACCAGGACGTTCGCTGATTCGCGCCATCGTGCTCGTCCCGCTGCTGCTGCCACCGCTGGTCAGCGGCATCGGTCTTCTCTCGGTGCTCGGCCGGCGGGGCATGGTGGGACGGCTGCTCGACCGCTGGTTCGGTGTGACCCTGCCGTTCACGACGGCCGGCGTCGTCGTCGCTGTCTCGTTCGTCGCGCTGCCGTTCGTCGTGATCACGATGGAGAGCGGGTTCCGGTCGCTCGATCGCCGGCTCGGGGCCGCTGCCGCCACCCTCGGCGCCGACCCGGGCTCGGTGGTCCGCACGGTCACGTTGCCTCTCGTCGCTCCCTCCCTCGCAGCCGGCACGGCCCTGGCGTGGGCACGCTCCCTCGGGGAGTTCGGCGCCACGATCACCTTCGCCGGCAACCTGCCCGGCCGCACCCAGACGCTGCCCCTCGCGACCTTCCTCGCCCTGGAGACCGACCTCGACCAAGCCGTGCTGTTGAGCATGCTGCTGCTGATCCCCACGATCGTCGTGCTCGTGCTGCTACGCGACCGCTGGCAGGGACTGTCGTGACGCTCCACTTCGACGGCACGATCGACCGTAGGCGCTTCACCCTCGAAGCCTGTTTCACCTGCGAGCCCGGCGAGACGATCGCACTGGTCGGGCCGAACGGTTCCGGCAAGACGACGGCGCTCCAGCTCATGGCCGGGCTGCTCAGGATGACGGCCGGCAGGCTGTCGATCGACGGCGAGGAGCTCGACGCGCCGGACCGGGGGACGTGGGTGCCGCCCGAGCGCCGCAAGGTCGGCGTCGTGTTCCAGGACCTCCTGCTGTTCCCCCACCTGAGCATCCGCGACAACGTCGCCTACGGCCCGCGTCGCCGCGGGAGCAGTGCCGCAGGAGCGGGGGCGGTCGCCGACACCTGGCTGGAACGCCTCGGGGTCGCCGCGCTGGCACGGGAGAAGCCGCGGTCGCTGTCGGGCGGGCAGGCGCAGCGCGTTGCGCTCGCGCGGGCACTGGCGACCGACCCCCGCCTCCTGCTGCTCGACGAACCGCTGAGCGCCCTCGACGCAGCGACCCGTCTCGAGATCCGCTGCGAGCTGCACCGGCACCTCCTCGACTTCGACGGCTACGCCGTGCTCGTCGCCCACGACGTCGTCGATGTCCTGGTCCTTGCCGACCGGGTCGTCGTGCTCGACGACGGTTGCGTCGCTCAGATCGCCTCACCCGACGAGCTCGAGCGGCACCCCAGGACGCGCTATGCCGCGGCCCTCGTAGGCACCAACCTGCTCCAGGGTCGTCGGCATGGCACCCGCATCGAGCTGGCCGGCGGTGTCGAGATCGCCGCGCCCGGCCCGGGCGCGGACGGTCCCGTCGACGTCGTGGTGCCGCCGCGTGCCGTCACCATCATGGCGGCCGAGCTGCCCCCGGAACCTGGGAGCTGGCAGGCACCACTGGCCGGGATGGAAGCGGCGGGCGACGAGGTCCGCGTGCGCGTCGGCGGGCCGGTGCCCCTCGTCGCACGCGTCACCCTCGATGGCCTCCACGAGCTCCACCTCTCACCCGGTGCGCCGGTCCATGTCCGCGTCGACCCAGCCACGATCACGGTGTTCGGCGAGCCGACGCAACCCGTCGATGCCCTGTCGGCACCCGTACGGCGGCGAGTCCCCGCCAGTCCGGGTGGAACTTGACCCACGCCCCGGACCGGACTCCCGACAGATCAGCCACCAGCGCGAGCCTCGTACAACCCCGCCGACGACCACGGCCACCGCGACCTACCAGCGCGGCCGAACAGACCGCAGCTACGGCGGCAGCCGTATGTCGTCGGGTGCCGCGAACTACCCCTTCGGTACCACCTTCATCTGCTCGCCGCAGCAGATCTCCACATGGGGCATGTCCGGCGGACACGGGCACGGCTTTTCGTAGACGAGTACCGCTCCACACTTCTCACACATGAACCGGTCTCCCGCATGGCGAGGCATCCAACGTCTCCTTGTCGTCAAGTTGGACAGATCCGACGGCCGATGGGAGCGGCCCTGGCGGAGGTCAACGACCTCGCCGAGCGGCGTCCGACTCCATGCTCAGCGTGTTCCGTCTCATCCGGCGAGTCAAGGGACGAAGGGAACAGCACGGACGAGCGGCGTCATCACCCGCCCAGCCCCCACCTACCGGGGCCACGGTGTCCATCATGAACCGGGTCCGCACACGACCGATGTGCCACGGATGTGCCATCGACGGTCCGGACAGCAGAAGAGCCGATCACCCATCCGAAGCGGGCGATCGGCTCTACCGGGGCCTGACCGGGTGGAGGTGAGGGGAATCGAACCCCTGGCCTCAACAGTGCGATTGTTGCGCTCTACCAACTGAGCTACACCCCCGAAGGGCGGCCGTCACGCTAGCCGATCCACGATCGCCTGCTGCAGGCGCTGCTGGAGCACGGCGGTGGTGATGTCGCCCCTGGTGCGCTCGAGCACCGCTCGCAGCTGGTCGAGGGTGCGGCGCAGGCCCCCGGTGAGGGCGTCGGGCAGGTCGATCACGACGAGAGCGCCGAACACCTCGTCCATGCGAGCCAGGAGCGCCTCGGCCCGGTCGGCGTCGCCCTCGCGGAGGCGGTCGAGGGCGTGGCGGCGCAGCTCGCTGGCCGCCTCGGCCATGCCGTTCAGCCAGGCCGGCCCCTCCACGCCGAGCTCGTCGGGACCGGGCACCGCGGTGCCGGCGACCAGTGCGGCCGTGGCCCGGGCCTCCACGTACTCCTTGGCGGCGTCGTGCAGGAAGCCAGCGTGGGCGACGGCCGGGAACGGCGCCAGCGCAGTACGAGCGGCGGCCAGGCTGTCGGCCGCGTCGGCCAGGCGGTCGGCCACCACCTCGGGTTGGCGAAGGTGCACGGCCCGGATCGCGCTCGACGAGGAGCGGATGACGCGCCGGCAGGCGCTCAGACCGGCTTCACGGGCGGCGTTGGCCTCGGTGAGGCGCGTCGCCACGGCATCGACGTGGATGTCGAGGCCGTCGGCCACCAGGAGCTACGCGGCTTCGTAGTACCGGGTGCTGCGGTAGGCCCGCAGCTCCTCGGCCTTGCGCATGCTGATGAGCAGATAGAGGTAGGCGAGCAGCAGGCCGTCGATGGCCAGGTGCACCCACACCGCCGCCTGCACGCCCAGCCCGAACGCGATGACCCCGCTCAGGAAGGCGGCCCCGACCAGCGTCAGCAGGACGCTCTGGCGGCGCTGGCGGGCCACCATCCGCTGGCTCATGGCGTGCGACGGGCGGGCGGCCGGGAGGCCGTACCCGCGGCCGGCCGAACTCGTGACGCCGCCGTAGCTGCGCTGCGGGGCACGGGCGGCCGACACCCGGTGCCCGCTCCTCGCGTAGACCGGGGTAGTGCGACCGAGCGTGGACAGCTGGCGACGGAAGGAGTGGATCGACGCTGACGGTCGACCATCGGTCCGGCTCCGCAGCAACGGCGGAACCAGCACCACCACCCACATCAACGCAAGGATCACCACGACCAACGGCGTCACGCTCCGTGCCTGCCTTCTCCTGTCATGCGACCGTAGTGATCGACCGCTCGCGAGTGGTGGATGCCTGTGCCGGCGACGCCACCGTGCCGGATTCCGGCCCGATCGGGCTCGAGAACATTACGTTTCTACTACAGCCGTCCCCGCGAGGGCAACGGCAGGAGGTCCCGACGGTGAACCCGGGGCCAACGGTGGCCGACGTCCCGGCAGCCGTCAGGTGGCCGGACGGCGATAGGTGCCCGAGCGACCGCCGGTCTTCTCCCACAGGGCCAGCTCGCCGATCACCATGCCCCGGTCGGCCGACTTGCACATGTCGTAGATCGTGAGCGCGGCCACGGCACAGGCGTGCATGGCCTCCATCTCGACGCCCGTGCGATCGACGGTCTCCACGTGGGCTTCGATGGCGATGTGGTCGTCACCGATCTCGAAGTTGATCGACACCGAACCGACCAGCAGCGGGTGGCACAGCGGGATGGTGTCGGACGTGCGCTTGGCGGCCTGGATGCCGGCCACCCGAGCCACCGCCAGCACGTCGCCCTTGGTCACCTCGCGATTGGCGACCGCCATCGTCGTCTCGGGCTTCATGAACACCTTGCAGCGGGCCAGTGCTCGCCGATGGGTGGGCTCTTTGGGGGTGACGTCCACCATGCGAGCCCGCCCGAGCGGGTCGAGGTGCGTGAAGGTGTGGTCGGACACGCGCGGGGAGTCTAGGAGCAGCCCGTCGTCGGTCTGGCCTGGTGACACAGCCCCGACCGTGGAAGCATCGCCGTGTGCAGCGGTTCCGCATCACCTTCTGGTCCCTTTGGTCGTGGCTGTGGCTGGGCATCCTCGTGATCGTCTGGCTCCCCCTCATGGCCGTCACCCGGCTCGTCACGGCCCCGTTCGACAAGGGCCGCTACTGGACGGGGCTGCTGTTCCGGAAGCTGGCCGTCGCCCACCAGAAAGGCAACCCGCTGTGGCACTTTGCGGTCACCGGCGAGCTCCCGACCGATCCGCGCCACCCGTACGTGATCGTGGCCAACCACGAGTCGTTCGTCGACATCCTCCTCATCGCCCACCTCCCGTTCGAGATGAAGTGGCTGAGCAAGATCGAGCTGTTCCGCATCCCCGGCGTCGGGTGGCTGATGCGCCTGGCCGGCGACATCCCGATCAACCGCGGCACCGGTGTGGACAGCGCCGTGGAGGCACTGCGCCAGTGCCGCCAGCGCCTCGACACCAAGGTGTCGGTGATGATCTTCCCCGAGGGCACCCGCTCCAAGGACGGTGAGCTGCTCCCGTTCAAAGACGGCGCCTTCCGGCTCGCCATCGAGACGCAGCTGCCGATCCTGCCGCTGGCGGTCGCCGGCACCCGCACTGCGCTGCGCAAGCACGACTGGCGCCTCGGCGAGAGCCGGGCCGAGGTGCGGGTGCTCGAGCCGGTGCAGACCACCGGCCTCACGCTCGACGACCTCGAGACGCTGAAGGCGCAGGTGCGCGACACCATCGCCAAGGCGGCCGAGGAGCTGCGGGCCGGCCTGGCCGGCCGTTAACCGCCGATCTGGCTCATGCTGCGGTTCGGCCGCAGGAAGCTGACCCGGCCGATCGCGTGCCCGGCCCACTTGGTGCCCACGGCCCGCCGGATCTCGGCGGCCAGGTCGTCGTCGGAGCCTCCGGAGCGCACGATGGCCCGCAGGTCGAACTCGCGGGTCTCGAACAGGCACGTGCGGAACTGGCCCTCGGCGGTGAGGCGCACCCGGTCGCAGTCGCCGCAGAAGGGCTTGGTGACGCTCGGGATCACCCCGACCGTCCCCTTGCCGTCGAGGTAGCGCCAGCGGTCGGCCGGGGCGGCGCCCCGGGCCGGCACCTGCTCGAGCGGGAACGCGGCGTGGACGGCCGCCACGATCTCCTCTTGGCCCACCACCTTCGCACTCCCCCAGTGCCCGCTGGCATCGAGCGGCATGAACTCGATGTAGCGCAGCTCGACGCCGGCGTCGCGGGCCCACGCCGCCAGCTCGACGATCTCGTCGTCGTTCACACCGCGCTCGACGACGCAGTTGACCTTCACCGGCGAGAACCCGGCCTCCTTGGCCGCCTCGATGCCGTCGAGCACCTTGGCCAGGTCGTCGCGGCGGGTGATGGCGAGGAAGCGGTCGGCCCGCAGCGTGTCGAGGCTGATGTTCACCCGGTCGAGGCCGGCGTCGCGCAGCTCGTGGGCGAGGAGGCGGAACGTGGCGCCGTTCGTGGTGAGCGACAGGTCGGGCTTGCGCCCGGCGTAGGGCGACTCGGCCGAAGCCGGCACCCGCAGGCGGCTCAGCTTGTCGACCAGCACCGGCAGGTGAGCCCGCACGGTGGGCTCGCCGCCGGTGAGCCGCAGGCCGTCGACGTTGAAGCGCTCGACGAAGATGCGGGCCAACCGCTCGAGCTCTTCGAACGTGAGCAGCTCCTCCCGGGGCAACCACTGCATGCCTTCGGCCGGCATGCAGTAGGTGCACCGGAAGTTGCAGCGGTCGGTGATCGAGATCCGCAGGTCGCGGATGGTTCGGCCGAACGGGTCGACCAGTTCGCCCGGGCGCGAGAAAGGGCGCTCGAGCTCGTGACCGACGGGCCGATCCCCCTCCATCGCGACGCAGGCTACCGAGCCGGCGACGTGGTCAGGCCAGCCAGAGGACGTCGACCTCACCGCCAGCCGCCACGCCGTCGCCGTCGGGCAGCACGGCCAGCCCCGTCGCCCCGGCAGAGGCCGCCAGCTGGTGGCTGCCCTGCGCCCCGACCGTGCGGGCGTGCAGGCGCCCGTCGGGCTCGAAGCGGGCGTGCACCCGCTGGAAGTGGACCTTGCCGTCGGGCCGCCGCACCAGCGCCTCGTCGGCCACCGCCCGCACGAGCGGCCGCAGGAGGTCGCCATGACCCATCATCCGGCGCAGGCCCGGGCGGGCCAGCAGCTCGAAGCTGACGAACGAGCTCACCGGGTTGCCCGGGAGCCCGAACACCGGCACCGGGCGCTCGGGCCCGTCGAGCTCGCCGAACGCGAACGGCTTGGCCGGCTTGATGGCGATCTGCATCCACTGCATCCGGCCGACCCGGTCGAGCACGAGCTTCACGACGTCGACGTCGCCCATGCTCACGCCGCCGCTGGTGACCACGGCGTCGCACGTGGCGGCGGCCTGGCGCAGCACGGCGATCAGGGTGTCCTCGTCGTCGCGCACGAGGCCGAGGTCGACCGCCTCGGCGCCGCACTGGCCGACGAGCGCCAGCAGCATCGCCTTGTTGCTCTCGCGGATCTGGCCCGGGGCCAAGGGCCCGCCGTCGGCGACGAGCTCGTCGCCCGTCGACAGCACGCCCACCCGCGGACGCCGGTGGACGGCCACCGCCATGCGGCCGAGGCTGGCCAGCACGCCCAGGTGCGGCGCCCGCACGACCGTGCCGGCCGGCAGCACCTCCTGCCCGGCCCGCACGTCGTCGCCGGCTCCCCGCACCGCATCGCCGGGTGCCACAGCCCGGCGCACCAGCACGTGCCCGCCCTCGGTCTCGGTGTCTTCCACCATCACCACGGCGTCGGCCCCGCCGGGCATCGGCGCCCCGGTCATGATCCGCAGCGCCTCCCCGGCCCCGACGGCGACGGTGGCGGCGGCCCCGGCCGCCAGGAACCCGACCACGGCGAGCGTGACCGGCGCGCCGGCGGTGTCGGCGGCCCGGACCGCGTAGCCGTCGACCGCCGTGTTGGCGAACGGCGGCACGTCCTCGACGGCCACCACGGGCGCGGCGGTGACGAGCCCGAGCGCGTCGGGCAGCGACACGTCGACGACCGGCTGCAGCGGACACCCGGCCAGCACGCGGGCGCGGGCCTCCTCGATCGACAGCACGTCGGCACGGTACCCGTCGCCCCTGGTGGCCGCGCAGGTGGCACGCTGCGCCGGTGACGACCGTGACGCTGCTGGCCGCCTGGCAGGGCGACGACGACGAGCTCGTCACCCTCCGCCACGAGAACGGCGGGTGGACGCTGGAGGGACGCCTGTCGGGACCCGACGTCGCCGTCGTCGTCCGCCTCGACGAGGCCTGGTGCATCCGCCAGCTGCTGCTGTTCCGCGACCTCGACGAACCCGACCTCTGGCTGGCCACCGACGGAAACGGCACCTGGGGCGAGATGAACGGCTCGGTGCGCGACGAGCTGCACGGCGTCGTCGTGGCCGGGGTCGCGGGCAGCGCGCTGGTCCATGCCCTCGCTGTGCGGGCCGGCGGCGGCGAGCTCGACGTCGCCGTCGTGGACCCCGAGACGCTCGAGGTGCGCGTCGAGCGGCGGGGCTACCTCGCCGTCGGCGACCGTCGCTGGCGGTGCGGCGGCGACGAGTGGGCCGTCGACCACCTCGGCCTGCCCCGTGACCTCCCCGGCCGGGCTCGGGCCGTGTAGGTCAGCCGATCCCCTCGCGCCGCACGATCTCGGCCAGCGCCTCTCGGAACGGCGCGCCGAGCTCAGGGTGCTGGAGCGCCACCTCCACGGTGGCCCGCAGCCAGTCGAGCTTGTCGCCGGTGTCGTAGCGCCCCTCGTCGAACACGACCCCGAAGAACCGGCGCCGGGCAGCGAGCAGGTGCAGCGCGTCGGTGAGCTGCAGCTCGCCCTTGGCGCCCTTGGGCGTGCGGTCGATGCAGTCGAAGACGTCGGGCGTCAGCACGTAGCGGCCCATGATCGCCAGGTCGGACGGGGCCTGGTCGACCGGCGGCTTCTCGACCATGTCGGTGACGGTGACGACGCCGGCGTCGTCGGGCTCGCCCTCGACAGCCACCACGCCGTACGACGACAGGCGCGGGCGGGGGAACCGCTTGAGCGCCAGCACCGGACCGCCGTGGCGCTCGAAGGCAGCCAGCATGTCGGCCAGCAGCGTGGAGCCCCGGGCCATCAGGTCGTCGGGCAGCAGGACGGCGAACGGCTCGTCGCCCACGTGGTGGCGGGCCAGGCCGACCGCCTCGCCGAGGCCGCCGGGCACCGCTTGGCGTACCACGTGGATGTCGGCCATCTGGGCGATGGCTCGCACCTCTTCGACCTGGTCGTGGCGCCCCACCGCCTCGAGCGTTCGCTCGAGGTCGGGCGCCCGGTCGAAGTGGTCCTCCACCGCCCGCTTGTTGCGGCCGCTCACGAGGAGGACGTCGGTGATCCCCGCCGCCACCGCCTCCTCGACCACCCACTGGATGGCCGGCTTGTCGACCAGCGGCAGCAGCTCCTTGGGCACCGCCTTGGTGGCGGGCAGGAAGCGGGTGCCGAGGCCAGCGGCGGGGATGACGGCCTTGCGCACGGGCACGGGCGCCACGGTACCGACACCGCCGGCGCGCCGACCGAATGGGTGACCGGGCCGGCCCGTCGCTATCGTTAGCAGTCGACAGACGCGAGTGCTAGCCAGGAGCAGCGGCGATGCCCACCTACGTGTACCGGTTCGACTCGGGCGAGACCATCGAGGTGCAGCAGGCGTTCACCGACGATGCCCTCACCGAGGCGCTCCACCCGACCTCCGGTCTGGTGCAGCCGGTGAGGAAGGTGTTCACGCCGGTCGGCGTCACGTTCAAGGGCAGCGGCTTCTACAAGACCGACGCCCGCGGCTCGTCGACCTCGTCGACCTCGTCCTCGACGTCGTCGTCCTCGTCGTCCTCGTCGTCCACCACGCCGAGCTCGACGGGCGGCGAGTCGTCGTCGAGCTCCGGCACCGCCGCCGCCAGCGCCGACTAGCGTCGCCACCGCTTCCCCCCACGGCTCGCGCCCCTCGGCGCGCCCCGAAGGAGGCGGCATGGCCACCCTCGCCCCCCATCACCGGCTGCGGCTCTGGCTGGCGCGCCGCCCCCTCGCCTACTGGACGCTCGTCGCCGGGCTGGCCGCCCTCGTCGCGCTGGTCGTCGCGCGCGCCGAGGCCGGTGCCCGGGCGACCAAGGACCAGTGGGGTCGCACCGAGACGGTGCTGGTGGCCTCGCACGACCTGGCCCCCGGCGACGCGCTGGACGAGACCACGACGGCGCTCGTCGCACGGCCGGTCGCCCTCGTAGCACCCGGCACGCTCACCCGGCGCCCGGCCGGCGCCGTCGTCCGGTCGCCGGTGGCCGCCGGCGAGGCGATCCACCCCGTCCGTGTCGGTCGCGGTGGCGCCTCGCCGGTGGCCGCCCTGCTCCCCGAGGGCCACCGGGGGGTCGCGCTGCCGCGAGCACCCGGGCTCCCGCTGGCGACGGGTGACGGCGTCGACGTCGTCGGTCTGGCCGGGACGGTCGCCACCGGCACCGTCGTCCACGTCGCCGAGCAGGAGGTGGTGGTGGCGGTGCCCGAAGGGTCGCTCACCGCCGTCGTCGCCGCCCTCGCCGACGGGACCGCGGTCGTCGCGCTGGCCGGGTAGCGCCCGGCGCGGTCAGCGCCAGGGGCTGAGCGCGAGGGCGAGGACGGCGATACCCACGGCGACGCGGTACACCACGAACGGGCGGAAGCTGCGGGTGGCCACCAGCTTGAGGAGGCCGGCAATGGCGAGCCAGCCCGCGATGCCCGACGCCAGCACCCCGGCCACCATGGGCGCCACCATGTCGTCGGGGAACCCGTCGACCACCAGCCCACCGACCTTGAACACGATGGCGGCCAGGGTCACCGGCACGCTGAGGAGGAACGAGAAGCGGGCGGCCCCGGTGCGGTCGAGGCCCCGCCAGCGTCCCGCCGTGATCGTGATGCCCGACCGGGAGGTGCCGGGGTTCAGCGCCAGCACCTGGGCGGTGCCGATCACCAGGGCGTCGGTGCGGTCGAGGCTGTCCATCGGCCGCCGGCCGGCCAGCCCGTCGGCCCAGCCGAGCAGGAGGCCGAACGCGATGAGCGACACGCCGATGATCCAGGGCTTGCCGAGCCAGCCCTCGATCTGGTCGTCGAAGGCGGCGCCCACCAGGGCCGCCGGGATCGTGGCGAGGACGATGAGCCAGGCGATGCGCCCGGCCGGCGTGGCCGGCCGGCGAGCCACGGCCCTCACCCCGTCGCGCGTGTAGTCCCACAGGTCGTGGCGGAAGTAGACGACGACGGCCACGAGCGTGCCGATGTGCAGCGCGACGTCGAAGGCCTTGGCCAGCGACGCGTCACCCTCGAAGTCGTCCCACCCGAACAGCCACGGCACGACCACCAGGTGCCCGCTCGAGGAGATGGGCAGGAACTCGGTCAGGCCCTGGACGATCCCGAGCACGATGGCGTGGAAGATGGGCATCAGGCGGTCACGGGCCCGTGCCCGGCACGATCCGGGGCGTCCACGCCCGCGGGTGGTCCCAGTGGTGGCCCACCGGGACGGCATCGGCCAGCGCGTCGAGGAACGAGCGGGGACCGTCGAAGTCGGGCATCTCGACGTAGGCGGCCCCGAGCGACAGGGGAACGTGACCGTCGCTGCCCGCTCCGGCCAGCAGGCCGTGCTGGTGGGCGAAGGCGGCCGCCTTTGCGTTCAGCGACGGCAGCGACGTCTTCGCGTTGAGCACCTCGACCGCGTCGACCAGACCGGCCTCGGCGAGGTCGCGCAGGGCCGGCTCGGCCAGGTTGCGCCGCATGGGGTCGAACGGGTGGGGCACGTACACCACGGCGCCCTGGGCCCGGATGCGCTCGGCCGCCTCGCGAGCCGAGATGCCGAACGGCACCCGCTCGGTGAGGAACAGCCCGATGATCTCCCCGGCGTGGGTGCGCAGCTCCTCGCCGACCACGACACGGCACGGAAGCCGGGCCACCAACTCCTGCGCACCCCTCACCGCATGGTGGTCGGTGATGCACAGCACGTCGATGCCGCTCTCGACGACCGCCTGCTCGAGCTCGTCGGGCGTGGTGGTCGAGTCACCGCTCCACATCGTGTGGTGGTGGAGGTCGACGCGCACCCACCCGGGCCGCAGCGGCTCGCCCAGGTGCGGGTGACGCTCGACGGCGGCCGGAGCAGGAGCGGGCACGGCGGCCGACGCTAGCCAGGCGAGCCGACCGAGGCGGGCCGTGCCTCAGGCACCGCTGATCGACGCCTCGGCCAGCGCCAGGCTCACGCCGGCGTCGCCGCCGGGCAGCCACTCGAGGTCGCCGCCGACGTCGGTGATGTCGAGGAGCATCCGCTGCAGCGTGCTGGCCATGGTGACCTCGCGGATCGGGCGGGTCGCCACGCCACCCTCGAGCAACATCCCCTCGATCCCGACCGAGAAGTCGCCCGAGACGGGGTTGACGCCGGAGTGCAGGCCGCTCACCGACAGCACGAGCACGCCGTCGCCCACCCGGCGACACAGCCCGTCGAGGTCGAGCTGGCCGGGTGTGGGAGCCAGGGCGAGCGCGCCCACACCCGGCGTGGAGGCGTAGCCCCGCACCGCCGACGCCGTGGTGCCGTCACCGCTGCGGCGACCGGTGTAGGTGTTGTGCAGGAAGCCCCGCAGCACACCCTGCTCCACGAGCGTGGTGCGCCGGGTGGCCAGGCCCTCGGCGTCGGTCGAGTCGGCGCCGAAGCTGCGGGGGTCGGTGGCGTCGTCGACCAGGGTGAGCAGCGGCGAGGCGATCTGCTCGCCGACCCGACCGGCGAACGGCGAGCGACCCTTCAGCACCCGCTCGCCGTTGAGCATGCCGCCGACCACCGCCAGGACCGAGGCCGCCACTCGCCTCTCGAGCACCACGGGCACACGCGCGCTCGGCATCGGCTGCGCGCCGAGCAGCCGCGTGGCCCGTTCTGCGGCGTCGCGGGCACAGGCGTCGAGGTCGAGCTCGCCCGGTGACCGGCCCACGCTGACGCCGCTGCCGACCTGCGTCCGCTCGCCGTCGGGAGCCAGCGCCACCGCCGACAGCCAGCACGACGTGGCCTGCGACCACGTGGCGATGCCGGTGCTCGTGGCCACGGCGGCCTCGCCGATGCCGTCGCCATAGGTGCAGGCCCGGATGCCACCGATGCGGGCATCGGCGGCCCGCACCGCCCGCTCGAGCTCGATCGCCATCGCCACCTTGGCGTCGGGCGGGAACGACGCCAGCTCGGCCCGGTACAGGTCGAGCACCGGCCCCTCGACGCCGTCGGGCTCGGCGAGGGCGAACCACTCGTCGGGCTCGCCGAACGCGAGGTTGTCGCGTGCTTCGGCCAGCATCTCGGCCAGCACCGCTTCGTCGAGCGTGCCGGCGTGGGCGAACCCCTGACGGCCCCCGGCCACGATGCGCACCCCGATGCCGGCCGACTCGGCCGACGTGAGGCTCTCGACCTCGCCCTCGTAGGCCCGCACCGTGAAGCGCCGGCCCCGGGCGACGAAGGCCTCCACCTGCTCGCCCGGGCGGGCCGTGCCGGCGACCCGACAGGCGAGGTCGAGGAGGTCGACCACGCTCAGGCGCCGCTCATCGTGATGTCGCGGATCACGAGGCTCACGCCGGCTGCTTCCATCGGGAGCCACTCCACGTCGCCGCCGATGTCGACGACGTCGAGCAGCATCCGCTGCAGTGTGGAGGCGATGGTGAGCTCTCGCACCGGCGCGCCGAGCGTCCCGTTGCTGATGAGCAGCCCTTCGGCTCCCGTCGAGAAGTCGCCGGACACCGGGTTGACGCCGCTGTGGAGACCTTGCACCGTCTGCACGAGCAGGCCGTCGTCGACGGCGGCCACGAGCTCGGCCTGCGACTTGGTGCCGGGCGCCAGCTGCAGCGCCAGGCAGCCGCAGCCGGGTGACGACTTGTAGCTGCCCCGCACGGCGTTGCCGGTGGAGGCGGCGCCGCTTCGCCGGCCGCTGTAGCTGCTGTGCACGAAGCCCCGCAGCACGCCGTCGGCGATGAGTGCGTTCGGGCGGGTGGCCAGGCCCTCGCCGTCGACGGCGGCCGCGGTGAACGCCAGCGGGTTGGTGGCGTCGTCGACCAGCGTGACGAGGGGAGCGGCGACCTCCTCCCCCACGCGGTCGGCGAAGAACGAGCGGCCCTTCAGGACGGCCTCGCCGTTGAGGGTCGACGACAGCACGCCGAGGAGCTGGGCGGTGACGAACGGGTCGAGCACCACGGTGAGTCGGCGGCTGGCCGGCTTCGTGGCACCCAACATGCGGGTGGCCTTCGCAGCGCCCTCGCGGGCCGTGCGCTCGGCGTCGAGCCCGGACGGGTCACGCCCGACCGAGAACGCCCAACCGGTCTGGGTGTCGTCGCCGTCGACGGCCATCGTCTCGACGTAGACGTAGCACGCGGTCTCCCTCGTCGCCGAGCGCACGCCGGTGCTGCTGGCCACCGCCACCTCGGCCCACACGTCGCTGTAGTCGCTCCCCTGGACGACGACCCGAGGGTCTTGGGCCAGCGTGAGCCGCTCGAGCTCGAGCGCCAGCTCGATCTTGCGGTCGGTGGGCACGGCCAGGAGCGAGTCGCGCCACAAGTCGAGCTCGACCGGCGCCACGCCATCGGGCTCCGGGAGACCGCTCCACTCGTCGACCTCGCCGAAGGCCACGTTGTCCCGAGCCTCGGCCAGGCACTCGTCGAGCGACCGCTCGTCGAGCACCCCCGTGTAGGCGAACCCGGTGCGGCCGTCACGGACCACGCGGATGCCGGCTCCCTCGGTCTGCGCCGATGTGAAGTGCTCGACGTCGCCCTCGTAGACACGCACCGACGTCTCGTGCTCGCGCCCGACGAACACCTCGACCTGCTCACCGGGCGCGGCCCGGTCGGCCAACCGCGACGCCAGCTCCAGCAGCTCGCTCATGCCGCCGTGCCGCCGATCGTCATGGCCTTCACGCGAAGGGTCGGCTGGCCGTCACCCACTGGCACGCCCTGGCCGTCCTTGCCACACGTGCCGGGGTTGCCCATCGCGAAGTCGTTGCCGAGCAGGTCGATGTCGCGCAGCACTGCCGGACCGTTGCCGATGAGGTTGCCCTCGCGGATCGGGTCGGTGATCTCGCCGTTCTCGATGAGGTAGGCCTCGGTCATGCCGAACACGAAGTCGCCGGTGGCGGTGTTGACGCTCCCCCCGCCGAGCTGGGCCACGTAGACGCCCTTGTCGGTGGCCCGCACGATGTCGTCGGGCTCGTCGGTGCCGTCGAGCACGAACGTGTTCGTCATCCGCACCATCGGGAGGTGCTGGTAGCTCTGCCGGCGACCATTGCCGCTCTGCGGGCGACCCTCCTTGCGGGCCCGCAGGAAGTCCCACATGTAGTCGGTGAGCACACCGTCTTGGATGAGCACGTTGCGCTGGGAGAGGTGGCCCTCGTCGTCGATGGCGATGGCGCCCCACTCGGCCGTCATCGTCCCGTCGTCGACGAGGGTGACGTTGGGGGCGGCCACCAGCTCGCCGACGCGGCCGCGGTAGACCGACGCCCCCTTGGCCACGAGGTCGGCCTCGAGGCCGTGGCCGCATGCCTCGTGGAACAGCACCCCGCCGCTGCCCGCCTTGATGACGACCGGCATCGAGCCGCTGGGCGCCGGGCGGGCCCCGAGCTTCACGAGGGCGCGGCGGGCTGCCTCGGCCGCTACCCGCTCCACGTCGATGCGCTCGAAGAGCTCGAAGCCGACGGTGTGGCCGACGCTCTCGTAACCCGTCTGCATGCCGGCGTCGCCGCTGGCGACGGCCGTGACGCGAAACAGGGTGCGGACCTGGTCGTCCTCGACGAGCAGGCCGTCGGAGTTGGCCACGAGGATGCGCTTGCGGCTGTCGCCGTAGCCGGCCGACACCTGCACGATGGCCCCGCCGGCGGCGCGGGCCGCCGCGTCGGCCCGCTTGAGCAGCTCCACCTTGCGGGCCTTGCCGACGGTCTCCGGGAACACCTCGATCGTGTTCACCGGCCGGACGTCGCGCCGGCTGAGGGCCACGATGTTGGCCCCGCCCCCGCCCTTGCGGGCAGCCGCGGCGGCGGCCTCGGCCGCCGCCAGCAGGCCGGTCTCGCTGAGGTCGGCGGTGTGGGCGTAGCCGGTCGTCTCCCCGCTCACGACCCGCAGGCCGGCGCCCCGGTCACGGCCGCTCGTGACCTCCTCGACCTTGCCGTCGTCGAGATGGGCCGCCGAGCTCCGCTTGTCCTCTGCGTACACCTCGGCGAACTCGGCGCCGGTGCGCAGCGCGGCGGCGATGACCCGCTGCAAGACGTCGTGGTCGATCATGGAGAGCCTTTCTCGATCGTGAACGGCGCCCCTGGCCCGATGGCCGCGAGGGCGGGCGCCGGTCCGGGCACCCTACCGGCGTACTTGCGCGTCGGTGCCGCCGTGGCCGTAACGTCGCCCGCCATGGCGATCGAGACCGGCCTGTCCGCAGAGATCGACCTCGTCGTCACCGACGCCGACACCGCAGTCGCGCTGCGGTCGGGCGACGTGGCGGTGCTGGCCACGCCACGGGTGGTGGCGCTGTGTGAGGAGGCGTGCGTCGCGGCGCTGGCCGGTCGGCTCGACGCCGGCACCACCACGGTCGGCATGCGGGTGCAGCTCGACCACCTGCAGCCCACGTCCGTGGGACACAGCGTGCGGGCCGAGGCCTGGCTCGAGAAGGTCGAGGGACGGCGTCTCACGTTCGGGGTGTCGGTCAACGACAACCGCGGTCTGGTGGCCGCTGGCAAGGTGACACGCGTCGTGGTCGACACCGACCGCTTCCTGGAGAAGTGCCAGTAGTCGGCGTCCTCGACGGCACCGCTAGGCCAGGTTGGAGCTCCTGGGGTAGACGTCGGCCGGGTCGGTGAGGACGTTCACCAGGTACGGCACGCCCGAGGCGAACGCCCGGTCGAGGGCGGGGCCGAGGTCGGCCGGCGACGAGACGGTCTCACCGGCGCCGCCCAGGGCACGGACCACCTCGTCGTAGCGGCACCCGGGCTGCAGGTCGCACGCCAGGTCCCAGCCGTACACCGCCTGCATCGGGTGCTTCTCGAGCCCCCACATGCCGTTGTTGCCGACGACCATCACCACCGCCAGACCGTGGCGCACCAAGGTGTCGGCGTCCATCAGCGAGAACCCGGCCGCCCCGTCGCCGAGGAGCACCACCACCTGCGACGAGGGCCGGTTCACCCGGGCCGCGATGGCATAGCCGGGGCCGTTGCCGAGGCAGCCGTAGGGGCCCGTGTCGAGCCAGCAGCCCGGCTCGAACACTTCGACGAGCTTGCCGGCATACGACGCGAAGTCACCGCCGTCGCAGATCACCACGGCGTCGCGCTCGAGGCGGCGGGCCAGCTCGCCGTAGATGCGGCCGGGCTTGATGGGGTCGGTGTCGGCGTCGAGCAGCGCGCGGTCGTCGGCTGCGGCCGCCTGCTCGGCGGCGCGCAGGCGGGCGATCCACGGCTCGTGGTCGGCCCGTGGCCCCTGGTGATCGGCCAGCGACCGGAACACGGCGACGAGATCGCCGGCCGCGGTGGTCACGTCGACGTGACCGGCCCGCTGCGACGGCGCGTCGACGACGTGCGCGACCCGCGCTGCGCCGAAGCGTCCAAAGCCGAGGCGGAAGTCGAGCGGGGTGCCGACCACGACGACGAGATCTGCGTCCTTCTTCAGCAGGCTGCGGGTGCGCAGGAAGGCCAGCTCGTGGTCGGCCGGGAGCGTGCCGCGACCGAGCCCGTTGAAGAAGCACGGCACCCGCAGGTGCTCGACGGCGGCCCGCAGCGCCTCCCAGGCGCCACCCCAGTACACGTCGCTGCCGACGACGAGCGCCGGCCGCTCGGCCGTGGCCACCAGCTCGGCCAGCGCGGCCACCTCGTCGGGGTCGGGCTCGATGGCCGTCGGTGCCGCAGGGTCGGGCAGGTCGGCCTCCGACGGGCCGAAGACGTCGAGCGGGAAGTCGAGGAACACCGGACCGCGGTGCGGCGAGGCCGCCGCCAGCGCCGCCTCGTGGACCATCGTGGCCGCCTTCGTGGCGTCGGTGACCGTGCCGGCCGACTTCGTGATGCTGGCCAGGATCGGCACGTGGTCGAGCTCCTGCAGGGAGCCGGCGCCCCAGCGGGTCTGGGGGGCCCGGCCGCCGAGCACGACGAGCGGCGAGCCGTTGAACCACGCCGACGTGACGGCCGACACGCCGTTGGTGATCCCCGGCCCGGCGGTGAGCACTGCGAGGCCCGGTGCTCGGGTGAGCTTGGCGTGGGCCTCGGCGGCGAACGTGGCCGTCTGCTCGTGGCGGGTGTCGACCACCCGGACGCCACGGTTGCGGGCGGCGTCGTAGAGCGGCCAGACGTGGCCGCCGTTCAGCGTGTACATCACGTCGACCCCGAACGGTGCCAACGCGGCCAGCGCCTGCTCGCCCGCGTGCCCCACGATCCGTCCCGTCATGGCTCTCCCCCTGCGATCGAAGATCCCGGCCACGCCCGAACCCGGCCGATGGCGACCGTCGTGGGAGCGTAACCTCACCTGGATGGCGACGACCGAGGAGGTGACCACGGCCTCGGAGCACCGTCTCCGGTGGTGGAAGGAGGCCCTGATCGTCGTCGTCTTCTACGCCGCCTACTCGGCGACGCGCAACCTCTTCGGCTCGGCCCGCATCGACGTGGCCGCCGGCGAGCTCCCCGAGAACGCCTTCAACAACGCGCTCCGGGTGATCGACCTCGAGAAGGCACTCGGCCTCTACCACGAGCTGACCGTGCAGCAGTGGTTCGTACCGGCCGCCTCCACCCTCGGCGAGTGGTGGATCCGGTTCTGGAACGTCTACTACGGCACCTTCCACTTCGTCGTCACGCTGGCCGCCTTCGTGCTGCTGTTCGTGCGGATGCCACACCGCTTCGCCCGATGGCGCAACACCCTCGGGTTCATGACCGCGCTGGCGATCATCGGCTACTCGCTGTTCCCGCTCATGCCTCCCCGCCTGCTCGACAAGCCGGCCGTCGAGTGGGGTGGCGCCGAGCTGCGCGACGCCCGCGGGCTGCCCCCGTTCGGCTACGTCGACACCCTCGAGGAGTATGGCGGACTGTGGTCGTTCGACTCGGGTGCCGTGGCCGAGATCTCGAACCAGTACGCGGCCATGCCGAGCATGCACATCGGCTGGGCAAGCTGGTGCGTGCTGGCCCTGTGGCCGCTCGCTCGACGCTGGTGGCTGCGGGGCATCCTCGTGGCCTACCCGCTGGCCACCCTGTTCTGCATCGTGGTGACGGCGAACCACTTCTGGGTCGACGGCGTCGGCGGCCTCGCCGCGCTCGGCCTCGGCTTCGTGCTCGGCAGCGCGCTCGACCGCTGGAACCAACGCCGGCTCGGTCGCCTGCCGGCCGCCGCCGTCACGAGCCCGGGCTGAGAGCCAGTCGGGCGGCCACGGAGCCCGACCGTGCGCCGTCGACGCCCGGAGGGACCGGCCAGCGCGGCCGGGAGCGCGGCCGGCGCCGGCGGCTGGGTCGGCCAGCCGTCAGAACACGAGGTAGCCGCCGTCGACCACGAGCACGTCACCCGTGTGGTACGACGACGCCTTGCTGGCCAGGTAGACGGTCACGCCACCGAAGTCGCCGGGCTGGCCCCAGCGCCGCAGCGGCACGCGAGGCAACACCTTGTCGACGAAGGTGTCCCACGCCAGCGCCGGCGCCGTCATGTCGGTCTCGATCCACCCCGGGAGGACGGCGTTGGCCCGGATCCCGTGGCGGGCGTGCTCCACGGCGATGGACTTGATCAGCGCGATGACCGCGCCCTTGGTGGCGCCGTAGTGGCCGTTGCGGGCGGCCCCCATGAGCGCTGAGCCGCTGGTGGTGACCACGAGGCTGCCGCCCTCACCCCGCTCGACGAGGTGCCGGGTGGCGGCCCGCAGCGTGTAGAAGGCCCCGTCGAGGTTCACCCGCGTCACCCGGTGCCACTCCTCGCTCGTGGTGCCGAGGAAGCTCGGGGCCCGTCCGGGCACGCCGGCGTTGGCGAAGCAGCTGTCGACCTTGCCCAGTGCGGCGACCGTCTCGGCGAAGGCCCGCTCGACGGCGTCCTCGTCGCCGACGTCGCACACGAGGTCGACCACCGCGGCGCCGTGGCGGGCCAGCCGCTCGCGAGCGGCGGCGTTCTTGTCGGGGTTCGTGCCCCAGATCGCCACGTCGGCGCCGTGCGCGGCGAGCGCGTCGGCCATGCCGAGGCCGATGCCGCTGTTGCCGCCCGTCACGAGCGCGACGTGGCCGGTCAGGTCGAACGGGGAGCCGGGAGGGAGCGCCATCGCCCGACCGTAGGCCGGGGCCGGCCGGCAGGGCGAGGCCGCTCAGGCCAGCCGGGCAGCCGTGGCGAGGTCGGGTGCGATGCCGAGGCGCACCTCGGCGCCGACGCAGCGCAGCACGGCGTCCTGGTCGGTGCCGTCGAACGAGACGGTGTCGCCGTCGCGCTCGCCACCGCCGAAGGCGGCGCTGTACCACTGATCGACGGCCTCGCACAGCGCCACGCCGTCGTCGCCGGCCGCCAGCACGAGCGACACCGCCGAGTCGGGGCCGTCGACGAAGAGCCGCACGCGGCCACCGGCCCACGACCGCAGCGCGTCGTCGGCGACGACGGCGGCCGACTCGTCGCCGCCCGGCGCCGCGAACAGCCACGACAGCGGGGCGGCACCGAACGTGTCGGTCGTGGCGATCTCCCAGCCCTCGGGCGCCCCGGCCACGTCGACGTCGACCGCCTCGGTGGCACCGTCGTCGAACAGCACCTCGGCGGTCGTGGCCGGCGGGTCGTCGTAGGCGGCGTCGACGGCCTCCCAGCCGCCGTCGACGAACAGCCGGCAGGCGTAGGCCAACCCGGTGGTGTACGGGAACAGCAGCTCTTCACGGAGGTACGGCGGCACCTGCTCGAGGTCTTCCTGGGCTGCCGCCGCCTCGGGAGCGAAGGCCTGGCCGAGCTGGTCGAGGAGGCCGATGTTGGTGAGCGCCCACCGCTGCATCAGCAGCGTGGCGTCGCCCTCCACCAGCGCCAGCGCGGCGAGGTTGCTGTCGCTGGAACCGGCCCGCTCGGTGTCGGGCAGCCCGAGCGCCTGGTCGGTGAGCATGTGGTCGAGCTCGTGGGCCAGCGTGATCTGCCCGGCCACGTCGAGGGAGTCCTCCCCGTCGGCCACCCGCACCACGATCTCACCGCTGTCCGGGTCGTAGTAGCCGGCCACCTGGCCAGCCAGCAGATCCTCCTGGAGCGCCTTCAGGTCGGTGCCCCGGGGAACCGCGCCCAGCGCTTGGAGGAGGCGGCTGTCGAGGTCGGCCTGCTCGGCCGGGTACTCGGCGGCGACGAGGTCGCCGATCCGGACGTCGAACTCGTCGGCCGGCACGAACTCCGGCGCCGGCTCGCGTTCGAACGCGAGACCCCGCTCCTCGGCCACCGCCTCGGCGATGGCCGTCACCTGCTCTTCGTAGCTGCCCTCCACCCCGCCTCGCTGCAGGATGCCGCCGGCGAGGTCGGAGGGGTCGCCGATGACGCACGCGGGGTCGACGCCGCCGAGCGCGCCCTCGGCACCGCCGCCGAGGCCGCCGAGGAGGTCGTCGAGGTCGGGCAGCTCGCCACCGAGGATCCCCTCGAGGAGGTCCTCGAGGGGGCCACGGTCGCCGCCCTCCGCCCCGGCGTCACCCTCGCCACCCCCGGCGTCGCCGCTGTCGGGCGGTGCCGTCGCCTCGGCCAGGCGCTGCTCGAGGTCGGCAGCCGCGGCGACCGCCGCCGCGGCATCGTCGCGGGCGGCCTCGGCGTCGCGCCGGGCGTCGACGGCCACCAGCACCGCCGCCACGAGGCCCACGGCCAACAAGGCGACGGCGGTGACCCACGGCCAGCGGCGAGGGCGGCGGGGTGCCGGCGACGCCGCCGGCAACGGCAAGGTCGGTGGGGGCGGGGGCGGGGCGAACGACATGGGAGCGCGCTCCTGGGAGACGGGGGTGACACCACGATGGCGGGCCGCCACTAAAAGTGCGGTAAAGCCACGACCGTCACCTGTCGTTGGCCCGGCGGTAACCTCCGACCACCCGGTCCCCGGAAGGTCCTGATGCTCCTCGACGCCATCCGCCAGCCTGCCGACCTGCAGCCGCTGACCTACCCCGAGCTCGCCGAGCTGGCCGGCGAGATCCGCGACTTCATCGTCCAGGCCGTCGCCGAGACGGGTGGGCACCTCGGCTCGAACCTCGGCGCCGTCGAGCTCACCCTGGCGCTGCACCGGGTCTTTGAGTCGCCCCGCGACGCCGTGCTGTGGGACACCGGCCATCAGGCCTACGTCCACAAGATCGTCACCGGCCGGCGCGCCGGCTTCGAGCAGCTCCGCCAGGCCGGTGGCCTGTCGGGCTACCCGAGCCGCGAAGAGAGCAAACACGACTACGTGGAGAACAGCCACGCCTCCACGATCCTGTCGTACGCCTACGGCATGGCGGTCGCCCGCGACCTCGGCGTCGACCCGCACCGCCACATCGTCACGGTCATCGGCGACGGCTCGATGACGGGCGGCATGGCCTACGAGGCGCTCAACAACATCGGCCACAGCGGCCGCAAGGTGATCATCGTCCTCAACGACAACGGCCGGTCGTACGCGCCGACGGTGTCGAAGCTCTCCGACTCGCTGCGTGAGATCCGGATGAACCCGGTGTACATGCGGCGCCAGCGCCGGCTCGAGGAGACCCTGTCGCGCATCCCCCTCGTCGGCCGCCAGGCCGAGAAGGGCATGGAGGCTTTCAAGGCCGCCGTGCGCGAGTACTTCCAGCCGCCGGCGTTCTTCGAGGCGCTCGGGGTGCGCTACGCCGGGCCGTTCGACGGCCACGACGTCGAGACCCTCGAGCACGCCCTGCGCAACGCCACCGAGTTCGACGAGCCGATCGTGGTCCACGTGCTCACGCAGAAGGGCCGCGGCTACTCCCCGGCCGAGGACGACGACGAAAAGCACCTCCACGACGCGCCGGTGTTCGACCCGCGCACCGGTCCGCCCAAGGCCATGCCCACCGGGTACACGCAGGCCTTCGCCGACGCCCTGGTGAAAGAGGCCGACGCCGACCATCGCGTGGTGGCCATCACTGCCGCCATGCCCGGGCCCACCGGGCTCCTCCCGTTCCAGGACCGCTTCCCCGACCGCTTCTTCGACGTCGGCATCGCCGAGCAGCACGCCGTCACCGGTGCCGCCGGCATGGCCATGGGCGGGTTGCGGCCCGTGGTGGCCATCTACTCCACGTTCCTCAACCGGGCCTGGGACCAGATCGTCTACGACGTCGCCCTGCACCGGCTGCCGGTGGTGTTCGCCCTCGACCGAGCCGGCATCACGGGCGACGACGGCGCCTCGCACCACGGCGTGTACGACATGGCGCTCCTGGCCAAGGTGCCCGGCATGACCGTGCTGGCCCCGTCGTCGGCCCAAGACCTCCAGGTGATGCTGCGCGACGCCCTCGAGCTGTGCACCGAAGGGCCGGTGGCCATTCGCTACCCCAAGGGCGCCGCCCGCCAGGTCGACGAGCACGACGTCGGCGTCGGCCTGCGGGCCCGCAAGCTGCGCGAGGGTGGCGACGTGTGCGTGCTGGCCGTCGGCAAGCTCGTGGCCAATGCCCTCAAGGCGGCCGAGCAGCTGGCGGCCACCGGGGTCGAGGCCACGGTGTGGGACGTCCGCTGCGCTCACCCGCTCGACGCGGAGATGATCGACGACGCAGCCCGGTTCGATCTCGTGGTCACGGCCGAGGACGGCATCCGCGAGGGCGGCATCGGCTTCTCGGCCGTCGACCTCCTGGAGGAGCGGTGCGGCGCCGACACCATGCCCCGCGTGGAGGTCCTCGGCGTGCCGGTGCGGTTCATCCCCCACGGCAAGCCCGACCGCATCCTCGCTGCGCTCGGCCTCGACGCCGACGGCATCGCCGCTGCCGTCCGCCGCCGCCTCCCTGCCTGATCACTCGAGCCCGGGTCTCGCCGCGGCCGGGGACAGCGACACGGGGGCGGCGTAGGGTCGACCCCACCGGCGCACGACAGGGCACGACGACGGGAGCTCGCGGCATGACCGACAGCGGCATCACGCAGCAGCCCGACCGGTTCAGGAGGTACCCGGGGTTGCGGGCCGAGCGGCTCGACCACGGGGTGCTGCTGCTCACCATCGACCGGCCCGAGCGCTACAACGCCACCGACGGGCCGCTGCACCGGGCCCTCGGTCAGGTGTGGCGCGACGTCCACGACGACCCCGACGTCCGGGTCGCCGTGCTCACCGGGGCCGGCCAGGCGTTCAGCGCCGGCGGCGACCTCGACTGGATCACCGAGCAGGTGGGTGACTACGCCCGCACGGCCGAGGTGCTGCGGGAGGCGGCCGACCTCGTGCGGAACATGGTGGAGTGCGAGAAGCCCATCGTGAGCGCCATCAACGGCGTGGCGGTGGGCGCCGGGCTGGCTGCCGCGCTCATGGCCGACATCTCGATCATCGCCGAGGATGCCCGCCTCACCGACGGGCACGTGCGCCTCGGCGTGGCGGCTGGCGACCACGCCGCCCTTGTGTGGCCGCTCCTGTGCGGGATGGCCAAGGCGAAGTACTACCTGCTGACGGCCGACTTCCTCGACGGGCGCGAGGCCGAGCGGATCGGCCTCGTCTCGAAGGCGGTCCCGGCGGCCGACGTGCTCCCGACTGCGCTCGACGTGGCCGAGCGCCTCGCCAGGGGGCCGCAGGACGCCATCCGCTTCACGAAGCGCTCGCTGAACCACTGGCTGCACCAAGCCATGCCCCACTTCGAGGCCAGCCTCGGTCTGGAGATGCTCACGTTCCTCGGGCCCGACGCGGCCGAGGGTGTGGCCGCGCTGCGCGAGAAGCGACCGCCGAGCTTCCCGAGCGCGCGATGAGCGACCTCGAGCTGGCCCACGAGCTGGCTGACCTCGCCGACGCCGTCACGCTCCCCCGCTACGAGTCCAAGGCGTTCACCGTCGACCACAAGGACGACCGCACCGAGGTGACCGAGGCCGACCGCGGCGCCGAGGCCGCCCTGCGCCGCCGGCTGGCCGAAGCCCGGCCCGGCCACGCAGTGCTCGGCGAGGAGGAGGGGCTCGTCGGCCCCGACGGCGCCCCCCGCTGGGTCCTCGACCCCATCGACGGCACCAGCAACTTCGTGAAGGGCGTGCCGATCTGGGCCACGCTGATCGCGCTGCAGCAGGCCGACGGGGCGCTCACCGCCGCCGTGGTGAGCGCGCCCGCACTGCGCCGGCGCTGGTGGGCCACCCGGGACAAGGGCGCCTGGGCCGGGCCCTCCCTGGCCGAGGGTCGCCGGCTGCAGGTTTCGACGGTGACCGACCTGCTCGACGCCCACCTCGCCCACGCAGGTGTCGGGACGTTCTACGAACACGGCCGGGGTGACCAGCTCGTCGCGCTCACTCGGCGCGTCTGGCGCAGCCGTGGCCTGGGCGACTTCTGGATGCACTGCCTCGTCGCCGAGGGCGCCTTCGACGCCGCCTGCGAGCCCGTCGTGAGCCTGTGGGACCTCGCCGCAGTGCAGCTGGTGGTGGAGGAGGCCGGCGGCCGCTTCACCGACCTGGCCGGCCGCCCGATCCCCGACGGCGGCAGCGCGGTGAGCTCCAACGGCCTGCTCCACGACGAGGTGCTGGCCGCGCTGGCATGAAGCGCCGCGGCGGTCAGGCCGGCGCGGCCAGGACCGATGCGAGGGCGTCGACGGCGTCCCACACGTCGACGAAGCGCAGGTAGAGCGGCGTGAGCCCGAGGCGCACGATGTCGGGGGTGCGGAAGTCGCCCACCACGCCGCGGGCGGCCAGGGCCGCCACCACCTCCTGCGCCCGGGGGTGGGCCAGGCTGACCTGGCTCCCCCGCTGAGACGGGTCGCGGGGCGTCACCACCCGCACCGATGGGCAGCGCTCGTCGACGAGCGCGATCAGCAGCTCGGCCAGCGCCACGGACTTGGCTCGCACCGCGTGGAGCGACACGCCCTCCCACACGTCGAGCGCGGCGTCGAGCGCCGCGAGCGACAGCATCGGCGGCGTGCCGACGACGGTGCGGGCGATGCCGGGCGCCGGCTCGTAGGCCGACTCCATGGCGAAGGGGCGGGCGTGCCCGAGCCAACCGGTGAGCGGCTGGCGCAGCGCGCCGTGGTGCCGCTCGGCCACGTAGAGGTAGGCGGGCGACCCCGGCCCGCCGTTCAGGAACTTGTAGGTGCACCCCACGGCCAGGTCGACGCCGTTCTCGTCGAGCCCGACCGGCACGGCTCCCGCCGAATGGGCCAGGTCCCAGAGCACCAGCGCACCCGCGGCGTGGACCGCTGCGGTGATACCGGGGAGGTCGTGCAGTCGACCGGTCCGGTAGTCGACGTGCGACAGGACCACCACGGCGACGTCGTCGGCCAGCGCGCCCGGCACCTCGTCGACCGACGCCCACCGCACGGCGGCGCCGTAGGCCTCGGCCACCGAGGAGACGAGGTAGCGGTCGGTAGGGAACCCGTCGGGCTCGTGCACCACCACCGCCCGGCCCGGCCGCAGCCGCAGTGCGGCCACGAGCAGCTTGTAGAGGTCGACGGAGGTCGAGTCGGCCACCGCCACCTGGCCGGGTGCCGCGCCGACGAGGGAGCCGATGCGGTCGCCCACCCGCAGCGGCGCCACCATCCACCCGTTGGCCTCCCACGACGCGATGAGGTCGTGGCCCCACTCGTGGGCCAGCACGTGGGCCACCCGGTCGGCCACCCCCTTGCCCAGGGCGCCGAGCGAGTTCCCGTCGAGGTACACGACGCCGTCGGGGAGCACGAAGCGATCGCGCAGCGGGGCCAGGGGGTCGGCGGCGTCGAGGGCGACGGCGTCGGAGCGATTCATGCGACGACCTCCGGCGTTGGGGCGGCACCGTGGAGCAGGTCGACCCGCTCGCCGTGGCGCCGGTGCACGGTCTGCCAGATGCCGAGCGTGAGCCAGCCGACCGGGATCACGAGCAGCCACGTGAACAGCCGGTAGATCATCACGCCCGCGACGACGGCGGCCTGGTACTCCGACCCGGCCACCGAACCCATGGTGCCGATGTAGACCAGCTCTGACACCCCCACGTTGCCGCTCGTGATCGGCACCACGGTGAGGAACTGCACGGTGGCGAAGCTGACGAAGATCGCCTCCCACGGGAGCGCCGAGGCCGGCACGCCGGCGAAGCGCAGGCTGAGGAGGAGCACGATGTAGTTGGCGCCGGTGGCCAGGACGGTGGCGGTCACCGACAGCGGCCAGCGAGCCCGCACCACCGTCGACGACTGGGCCACCACACCGGCCAGCCGGTCGCCGAGCCCGGTGACCGGGCGGCGACCGAACCGCACCGTGATGCGGCTCACGAACCGGCCCACCGCGTCGCCGAGCGACCGGGCGTGGGTCTCGGAGCGGAACAGCACGATCACGAACGCGATGGCGCCCAGGGCCACGACGATGCCGATGAGGGCGTACATGCCGAGGCCGTCCTGACGGTAGGCGGTGAGCGTGGCCACCACCATGGCGACACCCGGGAGCACGAGCTTGGCCATGGTGCTGAACAGTCCGCCGGCGACCACGGCAGCCGTCGCCTGCTCGGCGGGATACCCCCAGGCCCGGTACATGCCGAACCGCACGGCCAGGTCGACCGGACCCGGCACGGTGTTCACCGCCGCTGTCGAGGCGAGGTAGGCGATGGTGCCGCGGCCGACGCCGAGCGACGGGAGCACGGCAGCGTAGATCCAGCCCTCGAACGCCCACTTGAGCATCGTCACGAGGAGCAGGATCACCAGCTCGTACCCGCCGAGCGAGGTGATGGCGTCCCACACATCGCCGTAGTCGATGATGTTCGGCAGCAGCACCAGGAACACCACGGCGAGGACGCCGAGCGACAGCAGCGTGCGCAGGGCGCCCGACGAGCGCTTCCGCGGCGCAGGGACCGCGGGGGCGGCGTCGTCGACCATCGCCGGGCAGCGTACGCGAGGCTCGCGACCGATGATCCCCTTGCTCCACGCCGGCGGCACCGACTGCGAGGCCATCACGTCGGGGCTGCTCGACCAGCCGGTGAACGCCGTGTCGAGCCTGGCCTACGTCGCGGCGGCGGGGTGGCTGCTGTGGTCACGCCCGCGCTCGCCTCGGCTGCTGGTGTACGCGGTCGCGGTGTCGCTCAACGGCTTCGGCGGGCTGGCCTACCACGGCTCGGCGGCCCGGTCGGGGTGGTGGCTCCACGACTGGGCCATCCTCGTGACGCTCGGCGCCATGTTCCTGGTGGACACCGAAGCCCGGCGGGGACGCCCGTTCCCTTGGCCCTGGTGGGCCGGAGCGGCCGGCGTCCTGGCCGTGGTGGCGCTGCGCCCCGACGCCGCGCTGGCCGCCAGTGCCGTGCTCGCGGCGCTGGTGGTGCTGTCGGAGGTGCTGCTGGCGCGGTCGGGCCGGCGGGCCGCCAGCCGCGGCACGGCCTACGTGGTGCTGCTCGTGGCGCTGGCGATCGCCGTGCCCGTGAAGCTGCTGACGAGCTCCGACGCACTGCTGTGCGACAGCGACAGCCTGCTGCAAGGGCACGCGCTGTGGCACGCGCTCACGGCGGTGGCGATGGCGGCGTGGGGCGCCGCCGCGCTTACTCCTCGAGATCAGCCGGCGCCGGCCCGAAGATGAACAGGTGCTCCAGGTAGGGCTCGGGGTCGTCGGCTCGCACCAGGGCTCGGGCCTGGGTGCGGCTGCGCCGGCCGAAGAACACCCGGAACAGCTCGAACCGGGTCGCCTCGAGGGTGGCCGCCGCGTCGCCCTCGACGGCCACCTCGTCGCCGGCCTCACTCACCACGCGCACCGGCCCGAGACCGGCCAGCGTGGCCTTCCCGGCGAAGCCGGCCGCCAGCGGTGGCACTGCGAACGCGAGCACCTCCTCGGCCACCGACGGATCAGCGCCCAGCGCCGCTCGCAGGTCCTGCTCGTGGCTGGCTACGTCGAACACCGCCGGCGCGATGCCGGCCGCCGACAGGGCCTGCTGGAACGGCACCGCGTTGCGCTCCCACTCGTCGAGCAGCTCGGCCAGGGTGGCCGACGCCCGGGCCTCCACCTGCCGGGCCGTCCACGCCTCGCCCGGGGCACCCTCCATCCGCCCGTGCAGCGCGTCGTCGGTGATGCCGACCACGTGGCCGAGCAGGTTGCGCACGGTCCAGCCGGGGCAGGCCGGCACGGGGTCGTCGAGGCGCTCCTCGGGCAGGTCCTCCACGAGCGCCACGATGCGGACCCGCACCGCGCCGTAGAGCTCACCGAGGTCGGGGGCGCTCACCCGAGCTCCTTGCCCACCACGGCCACGAAGCTCACGCAGGCGCCGGGCGCGCCGCCGAGGTTGTGGGTGAGGGCCTTGTCCTTGCCCGGCCGCACGGCGATCTGGCGCTCGCCGGCCTCACCGCGCAGCTGCAGCCACGCCTCGAACAGCATGCGCAACCCGCTGGCCCCGATCGGGTGGCCGAAGCTCTTCAGCCCGCCGTCGGGGTTCACCGGCAGCTCGCCCTCGCGGTCGAACGTGCCGGCCAGCACCTCCTTCCACCCCATGCCCCGCTCCGCGAACCCGAGGTCTTCCATCAGCACGAGCTCGGTCGGGGTGAAGCAGTCGTGCACCTCGGCCATGGCCAGCTCCGCCCGCGGGTTCGAGATGCCGGCCTGCTGGTAGGCGTCCGCGGCCGAGCGGACCACCTCGAGGAAGCTCGTGTAGTCGTACGCCGGGTCGATGGGCCCGCTGGCCGGACCGGCCACGAACGACAGGGCCTTCACGTAGAGCGGGGTGTCGGTGTAGCGCAGCGCGTCCTCGGCTCGCACGACCACGGCAGCGGCGCTGCCGTCGCTCACGCCGCTGCAGTCGAAGATGCCGAGGGGGCCGGCCACCAGCGGGCTGCAGGCGATGGTCTCCTTCGGCACCTCCTTGCGGAACTGGGCCCGAGGGTTCAGCGCACCGTTGCGGTGGTTCTTCCACGCAATGCGGGTGAGGACCTCTTTCATCTCGGCGTCGTCGACGCCGTACTTCTTGGCATAGGCCGGCGCGAGGAACGAGAAGCTGGCCGGCGCGGTGAGCGTGGGGGCCGTGCCGTCGTTGGCGGGCGCCGACACGACCAGGCCGCTATAGCCGCTGTCCTTCAGCTTCTCCACGCCGATGGCCATCACCATGTCGTAGGCGCCGCTGGCCACCGCATAGCAGGCGTTGCGAAAGGCCTCGCTGCCGGTGGCGCAGTAGTTCTCGACGTGGGTGACCGGCTTGTAGTCGATCTTGAGGGGGCGCGACAGCGTGAGGCCCGAAAGCCCGGAGCCCATCGTGCCGAGCCAGAAGGCGTCGACGTCGTCGAGCGCCACGCCGGCCGACGCCAGCGCGCCCGAGGAGCTCTCGATCAGCAGGTCGTCGGTCGACTTGTCCCAGTGCTCGCCGAAGGGTGTGCACCCCATGCCGACGATGGCGACCTTGTCGCGGATGCCGTGGCTGCTCATGTCATGCCTCCTGCGGGGTGCGGATCGGGCGGGCCTTCCAGAAGTAGTTGTGGACGCCGTCTTGGGTGTAGAGGCGGCGGAAGGTCATCTCGACGCGGTCGTCGATGCGCACCGAGTCGGGGTCGACGTCGGTGAGCTCACACTGGAACCGGCCGCCGCCGTCGAAGTCGATGACCGCCGCCACCACCGGCGGGCTCAGGCTGTAGGCGAGGCGATCGACGGTGTAGGTGGCGATCGTGGCAGCGACGTCGGCCATGCGCACCGGGGTCATCTGGTCGACGGCACCGCTGCCCATCGACACGCGCGCCGGCGGCAGGTGCACGAACCCCGCCTCGTCGCGCGTGCCGAAGAAGCCGTACTTCCACTGGGTGCCGCGCAGGCTCGGCGGTGCGGCCGGCCGCTCGGGCTCGGGGCGGCGGGGCGGCTCCCTGCGCAGGTGGCCCCGCCAGGTGAGGAACGAGGCGTACGGGAGATCGTCTCGGGTGGTCGCCAGCTGCTCCCGCAGCGACGAACCAGCCGGTCGTTGCGAACGGAACGATCGGAGTGCTTCGGTGGTGCGCAGCAACCAGACGTCGCAGCCGTCGGCCAGCACGACGACGGCGATCGTCTGCCCGGGCTCGGCCCGGTCGAGGACGTCGGAGAGCACGAGGGCCCAGTGGGCGGTGCCGGTGTTGCCGACCACGGTCGTGAGGTCGTCGGCCATCGCCTCCGGTCGGGCGCCGATGCCCTTGCGCACCGCCCCCACGGCACGGGCGTGCAGCCCGGTGACCACCACGTGGTCGAGGTCGGCGGCCGCCAGCCCCGCCCCCTTCAGCGCGTCGGTGACGGCCCGCTCGGCCAGCGGCACGTACGCGTGCTCGCCGAAGCGCTCCTCCCACTGCTTGCTGGCGGGGTCGCCGGGCGAGCGCCACCGGTCGAGGAACTCGGCCGTGGCCCCGGCGCCGCCGATGGGCTCGGCCACCACGGCGTCGCCGTCGCCGACGAGCACGGCCACCGCGCCGTCGCCGCCCTGGGCCTCGTCGGCGCCGCCGGGCAGGCCGGTGCGGACGTCGGACAGCACCACGAGCGACGGGGAGCCGAAACCGGCCATCATCGCCCCCACGCCGGAGCGCACCGAGCCGCCCACGTCGTAGGCGCCGGCGCCCGTTGGCAGCGCGAGGGCGGCATGGACGGCATTGGCGTTCGTCTTGTCGAGGTAGGCCGGGTCGGCGGTGGCGAACCACACGGCACCGACCGGCGCCCCCTCGGGCGCCGCTCGCAGCGCGACGCGAGCCGCCTCGACCCCCATCGACGTGGTGTCCTCGTCGTAGCTCGCGACGCTGCGAGTGCCCTTGCCGCCGCCCTGGCCCAGCGCGGCCGCGACGGCGCTGCGCTGCAGGCGCCAGTACGGCACGTAGGCCCCGTAGGAGACGATCCCCCGCATGCGACCCCCTCGTGATCGACGAGATCACATCTTCTCGTCACGCAGCGTTCATCGGGAAATCCACCACCCCGGTCGGCAGGTCTGGTTGCCTCTTCGTCAGGCCTGGCGCACGTGCCGGGACAACTCTCGGAAGGAGGACACCGTGATCAAGAAGGACGTCCGCAAGGACGGCACGGTCAAGATCACCTTCGCCCTCCCCGACGGCGGCAAGCCGGTGTCGGTGGTGGCGGACACGCACGCGTGGGATCCCATGGCGCTCCCCATGAAGAAGCGGTCGAACGGCACCCGCTCGGTGAGCGTGGAGGTGCCACAGGGATCGCACATCCGGTTCCGCTACCTCGACGCCGACGGGCAGTGGTTCGACGACCCCGACGGCGACCACCACGAGCCCAACGGCTTCGGCGAGAGCCACACCGTCGTCGCCGTCTAGGGATCCGGCCATCAGGTTGGTGACAGGCGGCTGATGGGTGGTTGACCGCCCAGGGCTGTGTGTCGTCGTCGGTGGTTGTAGTCGTCGAGGAAGTCTGGCAGTGCTGCTGTTCGCTCGTTGTTGTTGGCGACGACCTGCCGGTAGGCCCACTCGCTGGCCAGGGTCCGGTTGAAGCGCTCCACCTTGCCGTTCTGCCAGGGGCGTCCGTGCACCGTCAGACGGGCGTTACGCTGAGACACGAAGACCTCCAGGGCCTGTGAAGCGGCTCACTCCACCATGCCCGGGAGGTCTTCACGCGTCAGCGGATGTCACCAACGTCCCGGCCGGGTACATCAGCGCTCACGGCATCCTCGTGCCGCCGGCGTGACCGGTGGCCTGGAGCTCCTTTCTGTGCCGCGCCGGCCGCCTCGCTGCCGCGAGGTGAGCCCTCGGGGCTGCGCGTCGTGCACCGCTGATCCCGGGCCGGCACTCCCCTGCCGGCGCCCCCCTGCCGGCGCCGCGACGAGCGGTCCCGCCGACGGCGCGGGTCACCGGAAACTCCATGACACCCCTGTGCGAACATGTGTACCCATGGACGCCCGATCAGTGCACGAGCTCGTCGACCGGCTCGCCGCGGTCGACGACGGCTGCACCGACCGCGGGCTGGTCACGGTCCTGCTGGGCGACACCCAACGGCTCGCGGCGTGGGTGGAGTCGCGCCGTCTGCTGCTCGCAGGGCTGATCGAACGCTGCTCGTCGTTCCCGGACGACACCGTCGGCACCGCCCTGCGCACCAGCCAGCGCGAGGCAGCCCGCACCCTCGAACGCGCGCACGTTGCCGCCGCCACACCGGTGTTCGCCCGCGCCCTCGCCGTCGGCGACGTCTCTGCGCAGCACCTCGACGTGCTGGGCGACGGGCTGCGCTGCCTCGACCCCGCCCAGCGGTGTGCCGTCGACACCGACCGACTGGCCGAGGCGGCCCGACGGTCGACACCCGAGGAGTTCCGCCGCGCGGTGCATCGGGAGATCGACCGGGTTCGCACCGACGACGGCATGGACCGCCTCGAGCAGCAACGGCGCGACACGAGGCTGCGCACCTGGATCAGCCGTGACGGCATGTGGAACCTGTCCGGACGCTTCGACCCCGCCACCGGCCTGGCGTTGTCGGGGCGGCTACGCAACGAACTCGACCGCCGCTTCGCCGACACCACCCCCGACACGTGCCCGGCCGACCCGTTGGAGAAGCAAGACCACCTCCGCGCGCTTGCCCTCGTGTCGCTCACCGAGGGCCACGGCACCAGCGGCCTGCCCGAGATCGTCGCCGTGCGCGACCACCGGTGCACCACCTGCCCGATCTGCAACCCCGACCTCGACCCGTCGCCGACGCTCCACCGCCCCCACGACCCCGGCGACCCTGTTGGCCCCGGTGGTCCCAGTGGCCCCGGCGGCCCCGGTGGCCCCGGCGACAGCGACGGCTCCGGCAGCCCCAGTGGCCCCGGTGATCTCGGCGGCCCGGGCGGTCCTGCGGCGCCGGCGGTGCCGACCGCCGCGGAGGCGCCGGCACCGGTGATCGACTGGGGGCTCGACGTCGAGCTCCCCGCCGCCTACCTCGACCAGCTCGCCCAGCACGCCCGCGTGTTCGACGTCATGGTTCGAGACGGCACCGTCGACGACCCCGACGGCACGCTCGACCAAGGCCGCGCCAACCGCCTCGCCAACCGCAGCCAACGCCGCGCCCTACGCGCTCTGTACTGCACGTGCGCCATCCCCGGGTGCTCCGTGCGGTTCGTCGACACCCACATCCACCACGTCATCTGGTGGGAGCACGGCGGTGCCACCGACCTCCACAACCTGTTGCCGCTGTGCTCTCGTCACCACCACGCCATCCACGACAGCGGCTGGCGCCTCGCGCTCGAACGCAACCGCACCCTGCGCATCGAGCTCCCCGACGGCACCACCATGACCACCGGCCCGCCCCGGCGAGGTGCGGCCTGACCCGGCGCGGCGTGCGCAGGCCACGCCGCTCGATCAACCCGGCTGACGAGCGCTCAGCTCGCCGGCGCCGGCGGGGGTGCGTACCCGCTCCGGGGCCGACCGGACCTCACCAGCCACCACCGCGCCGGCCCACCGCACCACGCGCACGGACGCCTACCCGATCCGCCGCGAACCGGGCCTCGCCAGCCACCACTGCGCCGGCGCTCGCACCGCGCCACGCCCACCGATGCCTGCTCGCCACGGGTGTACCGGTCCCGCCGGACACTGCAACGCAGGCGCGGCCCGTCCGGCCACGCGCCTACGGTGCGCGCCATGCCCGGATCGCTGCTCGGTAACGAGGTCCGTCGAGTCGAGGACCCTGAGCTTCTCGTGGGCGCGGCCCGCTACGTCGACGACCTGCCCATCGAGGGCGTGCTGCACCTCACCTTCGTGCGTTCGCCGTACGCCCGCGCCCGTCTCGACGGTGTCGACACGGCCGAGGCGGCTGCGATGGCGGGGGTCGTCGGGGTCTTCAGCGCCGCCGACCTGGGCGTGGCGGCGTTCCACGCCTTCGGCGTCGCCCTCAACGACGCGTGCGCCCGGCCGCCGCTGGCGACCGGCGTCGCGCACTTCGTCGGCGACCCGGTGGCCGTGGTGGTGGCCGAGACCAAGGCCCAGGCCCTCGACGCCGCCGACGCCGTGCTGCTCGAGGCCACACCGCTGGCAGCGGTGACCGATGCCGAGGCGGCGGTCGCCCCCGGGGCGCCCGAGCTGGTGGAGGGGGTGCCGGGCAACCTGGCCGCCGGCTTCCGCGACGCCGACGACCCCGACCCCCTGGCCGGCGCCGAGGTGGTCGTGCAGGCCCGCGTCGTGAACCAGCGCATCGCCGTGGTGCCGATGGAGGGCAACGCCATCGTCGTCGTCCCCGGCGACGACGGGCTCGGCCACGACCTGGTGGTCTACGTGTCGACCCAGATGCCGCACCTGTTCCAGAACCTGGCCCGGCGGCTGTTCTCGCTGCCGAAGGACTCGCTGCGGGTCGTGACGCCCTACGTCGGCGGCGGGTTCGGCGGCAAGGCCGGCATCACGGCTGAGCACGTCGTGGCCATCGCCGCCGCCCGCCGCCTCGGCCGGCCGGTGAAGTGGGTGGAGACCCGGTCCGAGAGCATGCTGGCCCTCCCCCACGGGCGCGGCCAGGTGGCCTGGGCTCGGCTCGGCCTCACGGCCGACGGCCGCTTCACCGGGCTGCACCTGCAGGTGCTCGGCGACGCCGGGGCCTACGGGGGCTTCGGCGGCGGCCTCGCGCTCGGTCCCACGCGCAGCATGGCCCAGGGCGTCTACGACATCCCGGCCATCCGCTACGACGTGGCCGTGGCGCTCACCAGCACCACCCCGGTGGGCGCCTTCCGGGGCGCCGGCCGGCCCGAGGCCGCCCACTACCTCGAGCGCATGGTCGACCTCGCCGCCGCCGAGCTCGGCCTCGACCCGGTCGAGGTTCGGCGGCGCAACCTGCTGGCGGCCGAGGCCTTCCCCGTCACCACCCGCATGGGCACCCGCTACGACGTCGGCGACTACCACCGCGCCCTCGACGAGCTCGTGGCGCGCGCTGGGTACGACGGCCTGCGGGCCGAGCAGGCGGCCCGCAGGGCCCGTGGCGACCGGGTGCTGCTCGGCATCGGCCTGAGCACGTACGTGGAGGTCACCGCCGGTGCCGGGTCGAGCGAGTACGCCTCGGTCGAGGTCCACGCCGACGGCACCGCCACCATCGCCGTCGGCACGTCCGGTCACGGCCAGGGCCACCCCACGTCGTTCGCCATGATCGTGGCCGATCACCTCGGCATCCCGCTCGAGTCGATCCGCTTCGTGCAGTCCGACACCGCCGTCGTTCCCCGCGGGGGCGGCACCGGCGGGTCGCGGTCGCTGCAGGTCGGCGGCAGCGCCGTCCGCCGGGCCGCCGAGGGCGTGCTCGACCGGGCCCGGGCGCTGGCCGCCCGCCTGCTCGAAGCCGACCCCTCCGACGTGGTGGTCCACGACGACGGCCGCGTCGGCGTCGCCGGCGTGCCGGCATCGTCGCTGTCGTGGGCCGAGCTGGCGGCGGCCTCGACGGAGGAGGGCGAGCCGCTCGCCGTGGCCCTCGACGTGACCCAGGAGGACGCCACCTACCCGTTCGGCGCCCACCTCGCCGTGGTGGAGGTCGACGCCGACACCGGCTTCGTGCGCCTCGTGCGCCACGTGGCCGTCGACGACTGCGGTCGCATCCTGAACCCGATGATCGTGCGGGGCCAGCAGCACGGCGGCATCGCCCAGGGCGCCGCCCAGGTGCTGTGGGAGCAGGTCGTCTACGACGCCGACGGCAACCCGCTCACCACGAACCTGGCCGACTACGCCATGCCGTCGGCCGCCGAGCTTCCGTCGTACGAGACGTACAACACCGAGACGCCGACGCCGCTCAACCCGCTCGGCGCCAAGGGCATCGGCGAGTCGGGGACGATCGGCGCGCTGCCGGCCGTCCACAACGCCGTGGTCGACGCGCTCGCCCACCTCGGCGTGCGCCACCTCGACCTGCCCTGTACGACGGAGAAGGTGTGGCGGGCCATCCGCGACGCCGAGGCCGGCACGCCGCCCGACCCCTGGCACGACCCCCCGGCGGTGTTCGCCACCTTGCCCCTCCGCGGGGCCGGCGCCGGCGACGACGCGCCGCTCGTCTGAGCAGCCGCGCCGGGGGTCGCGTCCGGGTCGTCGGCGAACGGGAGTAGACAGGGGACGTGACCGTGATGGAAGGCGCGCCGAGCTGGCGGGGGCGACTGCACCTGTGGGCGTTCGTGGCGTCCCTCCCGCTCCTGGTCGCCCTGGTGCTCATGGCCGAGGGCCCCACCGCCGTCACCGCTGCTGCGGTCTTCGGCTCCGGGCTCGTCGCCGTGTTCGGCACGTCGGCCACCTACCACCGGCTCGTTCGCTCGCCGGTGGCGCGGCGGGTGTGGCGGCGGCTCGACCACGCCATGATCTACGTGCTCATCGCCGCGTCGTACGTACCGTTCTGCCTGCTCGTGCTGCCGCCGGCGTGGGGCATCCCCCTGCTGTGCATCGTGGGCGCCGCCGGCCTCACCGGCGTGGTGGTGAAGCTCGCGTTCTTCGAGCGTGTGAAGCGCTGGGGTGCGGTGCTGTACCTCGGGATGGGCTGGGCCGCCGTCGCCGCCATGCCGGCGATGGTCCGCCACCTCGAGCCCGCCGAGCTGGCGCTCATCGCGCTCGGCGGCCTGATCTACACCGGTGGCGCGGTGGTGTTCGCCCGGCAGCGGCCGAACCCCTCACCGCGCACGTTCGGCTACCACGAGATCTGGCACGGCTGCACCGTGGCCGCCGCCGCCTGCCACGTGCTGGCGGTCGGCCTCATCCTCAGCTGAGCCGAACGCTCGCGAAGAGCACCTCGGGGGTGGTTTCTCCGGTAGGGGTGGCGTCTCAGGTGTAGTACGGGTTCTCGCCGCTGGTGTGGTCGGTGACGTCGACCACCTTGGCAATGGCGGGCACCTGCTCGACGATCATCGTCTGGACACCCTGCAGCATCGTCATGCGGCTCATGGCGCAGCCGTGGCAGCCGCCGCCCATGGTGAGGAAGGCCTTGCCGTCGCCGTCGTGGCCGACGAACGACACGAAGCCGCCGTGGGCAGCCAGCGCCGGGTTGACCTCGGTGGCGATGACGGCCTCCACCTGCGCGGCGGTGTCGTCGTCGGTGACGAGGCCCTCGGGGCTGAAGGGCTTCGGGTGGTTCGGGTTGCGCAGCACGAGGCCGTCGGGCTCGAAGTCGAGGGTGGCGCCCTCGAGGTTGGCGGCGTCTCGAGCCGGGATGATCACCCGCAGCCCGCCGTGGTTGCGGACGAGGTCGGTGATCTCGGACTTCGTGACGATCTGGAACGACAGGTCGTAGGTGAAGTCGGTGCCCTGGTCGGACAGGATCTCGATGCGCACGCCGAGCCGGTTGCCCTCCGGCTCCTGGTCACGCAGCTCGATGAGCTTGGCGACGGCCCGCTCGGTGACCGAGATCACCATGTCGTCGGCCTGGTCGATGGTGCCGGCCGCATCGGCGAACGGGGAGGCCTCGCTGGTGCTCACGACGGGAACGCTACCGTCGGCCCGTGACGATCGACTATGTGGAGCACGTGCGCTCGGCGTCCGACGCGCTGGTCGCCGCCGCCTCGTCGGTTCCCCTCGACACCCTGGTGCCCACGTGCCCGGGCTGGACCGTGGCCGACCTCCTCGACCACGTCGGGCGCACGCACCGCTGGGCGGCCGCCAACATCCGCTCCGGCGAGCGGGTGACGTTCCGGGAGATCGACGGGCCCGGTGACGAGGGGCCGCTCGCCTTCGCGCGCAACGCGGCCGACGACCTCGTCGCGGCCCTCCGGGCGACCGACCCCACCCTGCCCGGCTGGCACTTCGCCGCCACCGAGCAGGTGCGAGGGTTCTGGTTCCGGCGCCAGGCCGTCGAGACGCTCGTGCACCGGGTGGACGCCGAGCGGGCTGCCGGCGTGGAGACACCCATCGACCCGTCGCTGGCCGCCGACGGCATCGACGAGGCCCTCGACGTGATCGCGACCCGCATGCTGGCCGGCCGAGACGGCGTCGACCTCGGCGGGTCGGTGCACGTCCACTGCACCGACGTGGAGGGCGAGTGGACGTTTCGCACCGACGACGGCGTGTACCAGCTGCACCGCGGCCACGCCAAGGGCGACGCCGCCCTGCGAGGGCCGGCCGCCTCGATCCTGCTCGTGCTGTGGCAGCGGCTGCCCGCCGACGACGCGTCGCTCGAGCGCTTCGGTGACACCGATCTCGTCGACCGCTGGCTGGCGCTGCGGCCGACGCCGTAGGTCAGTAGCTCGTGAGGGTGCCGCCGCCGTCGACCTCGATGCGCTGACCGGTGACATAGCCGGCGCCGGCACTGCAGCACCACAGCACCACGCGAGCCACGTCGAGCGGCTGGCACACGTGACCGAACGGCGCCGTGGCGTCGAGCGCCCGCAGGTCGTCCATCTCCCGGCGCCCGGTCATGGCCCGGGCCAGGCGCAGGCCCATATCGGTCTCGACCAGGCCGGGGGCGACGACGTTCACGTGGATGCCGTGCCCGCGCTCCTCCTTGGCCAGCGTGAACGCCAGCGCCTCGAGCGCCGCCTTGGCCATGTTGTAGGGCGCGCCGTTGCCGCTGTAGTGCGAGGTGGCCACCGACGAGATCATCACGATGTCGCCGCGCGGTCGGGTGCGCATCGACGGCAGGACGAGGCGACAGAGGTGGTGGGCGCCAACGGCGTGGGTCGCGATCACCCGCGTCACCTCGGCCGGGTCGGTGTCGGCCACCCCGGCACCGCGTGACGCGATGCCGCCGTTGTTCACGAGGAGGTCGACGGGACCGAGCTCGGCCAGCACCCGCTCGACCATGGCGGCGTCCTGGTCGGCGTCGTCGACGCTGGCCTGGTAGGCCCGTGCCGTGCCGCCGGCTGCTTCGATGGCCTGCACGGTGGCCTCGGCCGCCTCGACGTCCTTGCGGTAGTTCACCGCCACCGCAGCACCCTCGATGGCCAGGAGCTCGCTGATGCCGCGGCCGATCCCCCTGCCCCCGCCGGTGACCAGCGCCACCCGACCGTCCAGCTGTCCCATTCGAGGCCTCCCTGCTCAGCACCCGGGTGTGCGAACCTTGGCCGGTGAAAGAGGGCAGCACCAAAGCGATCGTCGCCGCACTCCTGGCCAACCTCGGCATCGCGATCTCCAAGTTCGTCGGCTTCGTCATCACGAGGTCGGCGTCACTGCTGGCCGAGGCCATCCACTCCGTGGCCGACACGTCGAACCAGGCGCTGCTGCTGATGGGCGGCAAGCGGGCCCGCAAGCGTGCCACCCCCGAGCACCCGTTCGGCTACGGGCGCGAGCGCTACTTCTGGTCGTTCGTGGTGGCGCTGGTGCTGTTCAGCATGGGCGGCCTCTTCGCCATTTACGAGGGCATCGAGAAGCTCCGCCACCCCCACGAGACCGAGAACCTCATGGTGGCCGTCGTGATCCTGCTCGTGGCCATCGGTCTCGAGTCCTTCTCGTTCCGCACCGCCGTGAAGGAGTCGAAGCCCTACAAGGGCCGCTCCTCGTGGTGGAGCTTCATCCGGCGCTCGAAGAGCCCCGAGCTGCCGGTGGTGTTGCTGGAAGACCTGGGGGCGCTCGTCGGCCTGGTCCTCGCCCTGTCCGGCGTGGTGGCCAGCAAGGTGCTCGACGAGCCCCGCTGGGACGCCCTCGGCTCGCTGTCGATCGGCATCCTCCTCGTGGCCATCGCCATCGTGCTGGCGGTCGAGATGAAGGGCCTGCTGATCGGCGAGGCCGCCTCTCCCGAGATGGAGGCCAGCATCCGTGACGCCCTCACCGGCACCGCCGGGGTGAGCCGGGTGATCCACATGCGCACGCAGCACATCGGACCCGACGAGCTGCTCGTCGGGGCCAAGCTCGAGCTGGCGGCCGGGCTCTCCGGAGCCGAGGTGGCCACGGTCATCAACGACGCCGAGCGACGCGTGCGCGACGTCGTGCCCGAGGCCCGCATCATCTACCTCGAGCCTGACGTCCACGACCCCGAGCGCCAGCCCGACGAGCACGACCCCGTGATGGCGTGACCGTCGCCGTCGCTCCGGCGGCGGCCGCCGAGCGCCGCCTCGGGATCTTCGCGGTGGTGCTGGCCGCGCTCGGGCTCAGCACCGGCAGCACCCTCGTGAAGCTGGCCGGAGCACCCGGTTCGGTGGTGGCGTTCTGGCGGCTGCTGTTCGGCGCCGCCATCTGGATCGGCGTGCTCACCGCCACCGGGACCGGCCCGTCGGCGGCGACGATCCGACGGGCCCTGCCGGTGGGCGTGGCCTTCGGGGTGAACCTCGCCTTCTTCTTCACGGCCGTGCGGGCCACCAGCGTGGCCAACGTCGAGTTCATCGCCGCCCTCACGCCGATCGTGATGGTGCCCGTGGCAGCAGCCGTGCTGCACGAGCGCCCCCAGTGGCGGCTGCTCGCCCTGGCGCTGCCGGCCATCGTCGGCGTGGCCCTCGTGGTGTTCGGCTCCGGTGGCAACAGCACCGGCTCGCGGCGAGGCGACCTGCTCGCCCTCGGCGCCGTGGCGGCCTGGGTCACCTACCTGCTGCTGGCCAAGCGCCGGCGCGAGGGCATGGCCCTGCCCGAGCTCATGGCGATCGTCGCCGTCACCGCCGCCGTGGTGGTGCTACCGATCGGCTGGAGCACGGGCGAGCTCACCTCGCTGTCGGCCAAGGGCTGGGCCATGTGCCTGCTGCTCGCCGTGATCACGGGGACGATCAGCCACGGCCTCGTGCTGTGGGCGCAGCAGCGGGTCGACCTCGGGACGATCTCGGTGATCCAGGTGTCGCAGCCGGCGCTGGCCGCCGGCTGGGCGTGGCTGCTGCTCGACGAGACCGTCACCGCCGTGCAGGCGCTCGGGATGGTGGTGGTGCTCGTGTCGCTGGCGGCCTTCTCGCTCGCCAGCGCCCGCCGGTAGCCCGTATCCTGGGCCTCACCACGCAGGGGAGCCCGGGGGTCCGCCGGGCTGAGAGGGTGGCCGCCGCCACCGACCCTCGAACCTGATCTGGGTCATTCCAGCGGAGGGAGCGCCATGGCATCCGAGGTCGTCTTCGTCGTCGTCAATGGGGGCGACCCGCCCCACCCCGCCGTCGTCGAGCACCTGACGGGCGGCGCCTGCGTGATCGCCGCCGACGGCGGTGCCGACTGCGCACTCGCCCTCGGGCTCGTACCCCACCTCGTCGTGGGCGACCTCGACAGCGTGACGCCCGAGGGCCTGGCCCGAGCCGAGGCGCTCGGCGCCGCCGTCGAGCGCCACCCGACCGACAAGAACGCCGTCGACTTCGAGCTGGCGATCGACGCCGCTGTCGCCCGCGGGGCCACCCGCATCACGGTGGTCAGCGGTGGCGGCGACCGCCTCGACCACTGGCTCGGCGCCCTCCACGTGCTCGGCCGGCCCGACCTGGCCGCCGTGGCGATCGACGCCTGGTTCGGCCCCGCCCACGTCCACGTCGTCCACGGCACCAACCCCGAACAGTTCGAAGGAAGTGGCACGGGAGCGCCACGTTCTTCGAACAGTTCGAGGAGGTGGGCGGTGCGGGAGGGGGTGGCGGGGACGATCGTCAGCCTGCTGCCACTCCACGGGCCCGCCCGCGGCGTCACCACCAGCGGCCTCCGCTATCCGCTCCACGGGGAGGACCTGGCCGCCGCCACCTCCCGCGGTGTCAGCAACGAGCTGCTCGGCGGTCCGGCCAGCGTGCGGCTCGACGAGGGGTGCCTGCTGGTCGTGGTGCCGTTCGCCCTGGAGGTGACCCGGTGAGGCGGGCGCTGCTGCTGGTCGCCGCGGTCGGGCTGGCCGCCTGCGGGGGCGACGACGACGGTCCCGTCACCCTCACCCTGCTCACCCACGACAGCTTCGCCGTGAGCGACGGCGTGCTCGAGGCGTTCACGGCCGAGACCGGCATCGGCGTCGAGGTCGCCCGCGGGCAGGACGCCGGGCTGCTGCTCAACCGGGCGATCCTCACCAAGGGCGACCCCGAGGGCGACGTGCTGTGGGGCGTCGACAACACGCTGGCGTCGCGGGCCGTCGCCGAGGAGCTGCTCGTCCCCTACCGCCCGGCGGTGGCGGACGAGCTGGGGTTCGCCGACCTCTCCCCGAGCGACGTGCTCACCCCGGTCGACCGTGGCTACGTGTGCGTCAACGCCGACCGCAGGTGGTTCGCCGAGCGCGACCTGCCCGTGCCGGCCTCCCTCGACGAGCTCACCGACCCCCGCTACCGCGACCTGCTGGTGGTGCAAGACCCGAGCACCTCGTCGCCCGGCCTCGCCTTCCTCCTCGCCACCGTCGCTCGCTACGGCGACGGCTGGCAGGACTACTGGCAGGGTCTCGTCGACAACGGCGTGAAGGTGGCGGACGGGTGGACGACCGCCTACACGGTGGAGTTCTCGGGCTCGTCCGGCCAAGGCCCCCGGCCGCTCGTCGTCAGCTACAGCACCAGCCCGGCGGCCGAGGTGGTGTTCGCCGATCCCCGCCCCGCCGAGGCGCCCACGGTGAGCATCGACGGGTGCTTCGAGCAGATCGAGTACGCCGGCATCCTCGAGGGCACGAACCACGAGCCCGAGGCGCGCCGGCTCGTCGACTTCCTCGTGTCGACGGCCTTCCAGGAGGACATGCCCCTGAACATGTTCGTGTACCCGGCCCGGCCCGACGCCGGCGTGCCCTCGGAGTTCACGAGCTTCGCCCCGGAGCCGGTCACCACCTACGACGTGCCGGCCGACCTCGACGAGCGGCGCGAGGACTGGATCGACGAGTGGACGGACCTCGTCCTGCGCTGAGCTCGGCGCTGCGACCGCCGCGGTGGGCCGTGCTCGCGGCGGCCGCGCCGCCGCTGGCCTTCCTCGCCGTGGCGTTCGTGTGGCCGCTCGCCGCCGTCACGAGGCGCGCGCTGAGCACCGGCGCCCTCGCCGAGGTGCTCACCGATCCCGGCCTGCGGTCGGTGGCGTGGTTCACGCTGTGGCAGGCCGCGCTGTCGACCGCGCTCACGATGGCCGTCGCGCTCCCGATGGCCGGCGTGCTGGCCCGCTACCGCTTCCCGGGCCGGGCACTCGTGCAGGCCGTCGTGACGGTGCCGTTCGTCCTGCCCACCGTGGTCGTGGGGGCCGCGTTCCTGGCGGTGCTGCCCGTGCGCTGGCACGGCACGGTCGCCGCCATCCTGCTGGCCCACGTCTTCTTCAACTACGCCGTCGTGGTGCGCGTGGTGGGCGCCCTGTGGCAGCACCTCGACCCGCGGCTCGACGAGGCCGCCCGCATGCTGGGCGCACCACCGTGGCGGGTGTTCACCGACGTCACGCTGCCGCTGCTGCGGCCGGCGCTGGTGGCGGCGGCCAGCGTGGTCTTCCTGTTCACGTTCACCTCGTTCGGCGCGGTGCTGCTGCTCGGCGGCCCCCGCCACCCGACGCTCGAGGTGGAGATCTACCGGCTCACGGTGGCTCGCTTCGACCTGCCGGCCGCCGCCGCCGTGGCCCTGCTGCAGCTCGCCTTCCTGGCCGCCCTCCTCGGCTGGTGGACGTGGAGCCAGGGCCGCCACGCCCGCGCGCTGCGGCTGCGTCCGGCATCCACTTCGCGCCCGCCCCGCACCCGCGGTGAGCGGCTCTGGGTCACGGGCAACCTCGCGGTGGCCGTGCTGTTGCTCGGCATCCCGCTGGCCCGCCTCGTCCAGCGGTCGCTCCAGGTCGGCGAGGGCTATGGGCTGGCGTGGTGGCGCCTGCTCGACGACCGGGCCAGCACCCTGGGTGCCGCGCCGCTCGACGCGCTGGCGACGTCGCTGCGCACGGCCGCCGTCGCCACCGCGGCGGCCGTGGTGCTGGGCGGGCTGGCGGCGGTGGCCGTGGCGGCCAGCGGCCGGCTCGGCCGGGTGCTCGACACCGGGCTGATGCTCCCCCTCGGCACCTCGGCGGTGACGGCCGGCTTCGGGCTGCTGCTCGTGTCGGGCCGGCTCGGCCTGCGGGGCTCGTGGGTGCTCGTGCCGCTCGCCCACGCCCTCGTGGCGCTGCCGTTCGTGGTCCGCACCGCCCTGCCCGTGCTGCGCTCGATCGACCCGCGCCAGCGCGAGGCGGCCGCCCTGTTGGGGGCGTCACGCTGGTGGGTGTGGTGGACAGTCGACCGCGCCGCCCTCGTGCGCCCCCTCCTGGTGGGGGCCGGCTTCGCCTTCGCGGTGTCGATGGGCGAGTTCGGGGCCACCGCCTTCTTGGCCCGCCGAGGCACGCCGACGCTGCCGGTCGCGATCACCGACCTCCTCGGCCGGCCGGGTGCCGCCAACGCCGGCCAGGCCTACGCCCTCGCCGTGCTGCTGGCGGTGGTGGTGACCGCAGTGGTGCTCGTGGTGGAACGCGCCCGCCGAGACGGGGACGGCTTCTGGTGACGCTGCGGCTGGAGCAGGTGACGGTGTGCCTGGGTGGCCGGGCCGTCCTCGACGCTGTCGACCTCGAGGTCGGCGACGGCGAGATCGTTGCGCTGGTCGGCCCCAGCGGGGCCGGCAAGAGCACGCTGCTGCGGGCCGTCGCCGGGCTGCAGACACTCGACGCCGGGCGCGTCACCTGGGACGACCACGACCTCGCCCACACGCCCCCGCACCGGCGTCGCTTCGGCCTCGTGTTCCAGGACCAGCAGCTGTTCCCGCACCAGGACGTGGCCGGCAACGTGGGGTTCGGGCTGCGCATGCAGCACCGGCCACGGGCGGCGGTGGCCGCCCGCGTGCAGGAGCTGCTCGGCCTCGTGGGGCTGGCCGGCTTCGAGCACCGCCGCGTCGACACGCTGAGCGGCGGAGAGCAGCAGCGGGTGGCGCTGGCACGGGCACTGGCTCCCGAGCCGGTGCTGCTGCTGCTCGACGAGCCGCTCGGCGCCCTCGACCGCGACCTGCGCGACCGCCTGGCCGTGGAGGTGCGGGCCCTGCTGACGTCGCTGGGCACCACGGCGATCCACGTCACCCACGACCTCGACGAGGCCGCCACCGTGGGCGACCGCACGGTGCGCCTGCCCTCCCCCGGCCCTGCCCCGACCTCCCGGTAGGTTCCCGCCGATGCGCGTGGGGTTCCTCGGGGCCGGGCTGATCGCCACCTACCACTCGAAGATGCTGCGGGCGTCCGGCGTCGACGTGCAGCGAGCCGGCGTGTTCGACCCCGACCCCGAGCGGGCCGCCGCCTTCGCCGCCGCCAGCGGCCACACCGCCATGGCCACCGAGGACGAGGTGCTCGACACCTGCGACGCCGTCTACGTGTGCACCTGGACGAGTGAGCACCGCCGCCTGGTGGAGGCCGCCGTCAACCTCGGCCGGCACGTGTTCTGCGAGAAGCCGCTCGCCACCACGCTCCCCGACGCCGTCGCCATGGCCGGCGCGGCGCGAGAGGCCGGCGTCGTCCATCAGGTCGGCCTGGTGCTGCGCCGGTCGCCGGCCTACCTGTGGGCCCGCCACCTCGTGCGGGCCCCGGCGGCGGGGCGGGTGATGGCCGTGGTGTTCCGCGACGACCAGTTCATCCCGGTCCAGGGCCACTACGCCTCCACGTGGCGGGGCGACCGGGAGCGGGCCGGCGCCGGCACGCTGCTCGAGCACTCGATCCACGACCTCGACATGCTGCGGTTCCTCGTCGGCGAGCTCGCCGACGTGAGCGCCCGCCAGGCCTCGTTCCACGGCATCGAGGGGATCGAGGACGTGATGGGCGTGTCGGTCGGGTTCGCCAGCGGCGCCACCGGCACGCTCCTCAGCGTCTGGCACGACAACCTGGCCCGCCCGAGCCTGCGGCGCGTCGAGGTGTTCTGCGAGCGGCGCTACGTGGCCGTCGAAGGCGACGACTGGTTCGGCCCCGTCCGCTGGACCGACACCGACGGCTCGGGCGGGTCGCTCGAGGACGCCGAGCTGGTGGCGGAGGCCGAGCGGCTGGCCGAGGCGTCGGCGCCGTGGGGCGTCGGCTCGCTCAACCCCGACGGCGACTTCGTGCGCTGCGCGCAGGAGGGCCGGCCGGCGTGGCCCGACCTCGACGTGGCCGTCGCCGCCCACCGAGCCGTCGACGCCTGCTACCGCAGCGCGGCGACCGGCGGCGTGCCGGTGCCGGCCGGCCCATGATCGTCGTCACCGTCCCGGCCGCCGACTGCCACCACCTGCGCCGCCAGGTGCTGCGCGACGGGCGGGCCGACGCCGCCGTCGCCTTCCCTGGCGACGACGACCCCGCTGCGCTCCACCTCGCGGCGCTGGTGGGCAGCCACCTGATCGGCGTGGCCTCGTTCCTGCCCGGCACCACACCACTGCGGCCGGGCGCGCCCGCCGTGCAGCTGCGCGGCATGGCGGTGGAGCCGGCCCACCAGGGCACAGGGATCGGCACTGCGCTGATGCAGACGGCGCTCGACCGCCTGCGCTCCGACGGCGTGGCCGTGCTGTGGGCCAACGCCCGCGACAGCGCGCTCGGCTTCTACGAGCACCTCGGCATGACGGTGACCGGCGACGGGTTCCGCACGGCCGACACCGGCCTGCCCCACCACGTCGTCGTGCTCGACCTGTAGCGCTTCCGATCGGCGCCGGCCGCCGCACACGCTGGGGCGGCATGGCCATCGATCCCGTCGCCGCCGCCGAGGCGGACCGCCTGCGCGCCCGAGCCGCCGAGCTCCGCCACGTCGCCGCCGTGGCGGCCGGCACGCCCGTGCAGGAGGCCGCAGCAGCCGGCGGCACGCTCACGTGGCAGGGGCCGGTGGCCGATGCCTTCGCCGACGCCTGCCGTCGCGCCACCCGTCTCGTCGAGGCCGCCGCCGGCGAGCTGCTGGCCGCCGCGGCGGCACTCGAACGGCGAGCCGACGAGTGGGCGCCATGACCGGGTTCCTCGGCTACGACCCCGACGGGCTGGCCCGCCTGCGCCGAGCGCTCGACGACCTCGACCGCCACGGTGCCCTGGTGCGCACCGACGACCCGGCCGCCGCCCACGCGCTGGCCCTGCACCGCTCGGCCGTCACGGCAGTCCTCTCGTTCCGGACCGACATCGCCCGCATCCTGGCCAGCGCGTTCGCCGACGGGTCGTCGCTGTGGCTCGACGGCGAGCTGCCGGCACCGGCCGGTGCCGACCGCCTCGACGCCGCGGCCCTTGCCACCCTCGGACCCCAAGCATTCGCCGCGCTCGTGGCTCGGCTGGCCGCGGCGGCCTACGGTGGGCCGGGAGCGCCCCGCGACGCGCTGGAACAGCTGGGCCGGCTGGGCCGGATCCTGGCCGAGGGGTGGCCGTCGCTCGACGGGCCGGCGTGGCTCGGTGCGCTGGCTGGCCTCGACCCCGCGGCGCTCGCGCTGCTCGTGCGCCACGCCGCCGTGCCCACCGCCCTGCTCGTCGCGCTGGTCCCCGCGTCGTGGCAGGCCGCGGCCGCCGGGCGTTCGCGCCTGCACCTCGACCCGCCGGAGGTCGACCACCCGATGCACCCGCTGCGGGGGCTGGCCGCTGCCCTGGCGGCCGACCCGGTGGCAGCCCGGGCCGTGGTGGCGGCCTGGCCGGCCGATCGCCGCGACGAGCTGCTCGTGCTGGCCGAGCCGACCGTGCTGGGCCCGCTGCTGGACGCGCTCGGCGATCCGACCGTGGGTGACGAGGCCACCGTCGGCGGCGCCGTCGGGGTGGCGCTCGGGCTGGCTGCACGGCACCCGCGCCTGCTCGCCCCCATGCGGCCCGCCCTGGCCGAGATGGTGGGCCCCTGGCTCGACGCCGTCGTGCTGGGCGCGCCGCTCACCGCCACCGCGTGCCGATGGACACCGACCGACCCGGCACTGCTGGCCTGGATGGCCGAAGACCCGCGAGCCCGCCAGCTGCTCGGCGCCCACGCCGCCCTGCTGGTACCCACCCGGGCCGTCGGCCTCCTGGCTTCGGACGACCCGGCCCAGCACCTCGACCGTCTCGGCGCCGCCGTCGGCACCGTGCAGCGGGCGACCGGCGAGGCCACCGTCCACGTGGCCGAGGCCGCGCTCGACGCCCACGAGCGCCGGCTCGGCCTCGTCGACACCGCCGTCGAGGAGGCGCTCGACGTGCTCCCGCTCGACGGCGCCATCGGGGCCGCCGTCCACCGTGCCGGCCGCTTGATCGCACACGAGTGGACCGACGGCGGCCTGCTCGGGGCGCCACCGCCGGTGCACGTCGTCGAGCGGCGGGTCCGCAAGGACAGCGGCGAGGCCAAGGTCCACCACGAGCAGGCGGTGGCCTCGCTCGTGGTGCGCCGGCTGGTGGCCGCCGGAGCCCTCCCGCGAGGCACGGTGGCTCCCACCGCCCCGGCCGGGAGCGGCCCGGGCGCCTGGGCCGCCGCGCTCGACCGCTGGGTGGGGAGCGACCCGGCCCGGGCGCGGGTGCGCGCCGGCGTCCACGCCTTCGGCGACGGCTTCGGCGCCGGCTACGGCGGCTACCGCTGAGGAGCTACGTGACGGGGACGACGGTGGTGAGGCGGACCTGGCGGCCGGGCTCGGGCGTCACGACGACCTCGAGCTCCCAGTCACCGGCGAAGGGCAGCACGAGACCGCTCGAGACGTAGTGGTTGGGGCCGGCCGGCACCAGCGTCACCGGGAGCGGGCCGGTGCCGGCCGACGCCAGCTCGAAGCGGGCCGCGGCGTCGTCGACGGGGTTCAGCGATCCGCCGGGGACGGTGAGCACCACGTGCAGCTCGTTGGCGCCGACCGTCGCCGGGGCCATCGACACGTCGGCGATCACCTGGCCCTGCACGAGCGAGGCGGCGAACGGCTCGCCGCCCTCGCCGGCGTTGGGCGACAGGCCGACCAGCGCGGCGGAGAGAACGAGCACCACCACCTGCGTACCGAGCTCGATGCCCAGCGTGGGGCGCAGGCCGCGGGGATCGACACGACGACGCAGCCCCCAACGGCCGAGCCCACCGAGCGCCACCGCGACCGCCACGGCGCCGACCTTCCACAGCAGCGTGCGGCCGTAGGAGGTGGACCACAGGTCGGCCGGCTCGCCGAGGAGCCGCCATCCCTGGAACAACCCGGTGACGGCCACCACCCCCACCGCCACCAGCGCGGTCTTCGAGAAGCGCTCGAGCGCCGGTCCCACGCTGTCATCGGTCGCCGGAGCGAGGGCGACCTCTTCGGCCACGGCGGCGCCCACGGCCAGCGGCACGGCCGGGGCCGGGGCCAGCGCCACCCGGGCCAGGGCCACCAGCACCAGCACGGCGAGCGCCCCGACCCACCCCGCCATGGCCAGGACGTGGACGGTGTGCGAGACCACGGCGAGGGCGGCCAGGTCGCCGGTGGTGGCGTGGCCGGCCAACGCCACCGAGGCCGCCAGCACCACGGCGATGACCGCGCCCGACACCCGCCACGCCGTCCGGGCCGACTGGCGCAGGTCGGCCACGAGCGGGACCGCCGCCACGAGCACCGCCAGCCGCAGCAGCGAGGCCTTGCCGAACCGGGTCTCGGCGACGTCGGACCAGAGGTCGAGGCCGAAGGCGTCGCCGAGCGGGCGGCCGGCGGCGTAGGGGCCCTGGAGCACGAACCCGCCGACCGTGCCGAGCAGCGCGAACGCCAGTCCGAACCACACGAGCCGTCGGGCCGGCCACCACGACGCACCCTCGGTCCACAGCACCGCGCAACAGAAGGCGGCGCCGATCAGCAGCGCCAGCCCGGCGAACACGGCGAACCGGCTCAGGCCGAGGAGGGCTCCCGTGATGCCGCTGTCGTCCTGGCGCTCGAGCAGCGAGCCCACCAGACCGGTCGTGTCGCCCGGCGCCTCGTTGCCGACCGAGAAGGCGAAGGCGCCCTGGACCGGGTGGCCGTCGGCCGACGTCACCCGCCACAGCACGGCGTAGGTGCCGTCGGCCAGCTCGGGGAGGGTGGCCTGCACCGACCGCACGTCACCCGGCACCCGCTCGGTCGGACCGACGTCCACCACACGCTGGTCGGTGTCGAACACCTCGATCCCACCCAGCGTCGGCTCGACCTCCTCGGAGAACCGCAGCGTGACCAGCGCGGGCGGCTCGGCGACCACGGCGCCGGCGGCCGGGTCGGACCCGACGAGCTGGGCGTGCGCGGCTGCCGGTCCGGCCAGCGCGACGAGGGCGACGAGCACGAGACCGAAGGCCAGCAGGGCACGCCTGAGCACGGAACCATTCAACCGGACGGCCCCGCCGGCCGCCGAGCGGGGCTCAGAACCAGGCCGGCGGATCCCCCAGCTCGGCGACGGTGAGCCGCCCGACGAGCCACGCCAGTCGGCGGCGCGGGGGCTGGGCGAGCGCCGCCTCCGGGAGCGGCGTGAGCCCCATGCCGTGGGTGGCCCTCCAGTGCATCTCGGCGTTGCGCAGCTCGTAGCGCACGTAGGCCTCGCTCCAGTCGTCGGACGAGAACCCCGCCAGTCCGAGGTCGGCGTGGTGGATCTCGACCTCCCGCCACCGCTTGAACGGCAGCTGGTCGGCGCGCTCGGGCTTCCCGAACGACGAGCCCGTCACCGTCCACGCCTCGGCCGGCAACGACGCCCAGGCCCCTTCGAGGTCCCAGATCGTGCGGCGCACGTCGGCGACGAGCTCGGCCGCCGGGCGAGCCGCCCCGGCCTCGATGTCGGCGTCGCGGCCCTCCCCTCCCTGCGGATAGCGCTCGGCACCCTCACCCCGGCGGGCCCCGTCGAGGAGCCGCAGCTGGCTCTCGGCGTGGCGGGCCAGGTGGGTGAGCACGTGGCCGACGGTCCAACCGGGCAGCTGGCTCGCTCCGCGGGCCGCGCCGTCGTCGAGGTCGTCGAGGTGGGCCAGGAGCCGCTGGTGGGCTGCCGCGCACCCGGCCACGGCATCGTCGAGCGAGGGGATCATGCGGCTCCTCCGGTAGCGAGGGCGACCTTACCGGGGCCGCCCGGTACCGTCGCCCGGTGCCCCGCCCCCTCCACGAGTGCTTCGCTCCCTGCGCGCCGGGCCTCGAGGCGCTGCTGGCCGGTGAGCTGGTCGCGCTGGGCATCCGCGACGTGACGGCCCTCGGCGGCGGCGTCGCCTTCCGGGCCACGACCCGCCAGCTCTACGTGGCCAACCTCGGCCTGCGCACGGCCAACCGGGTGCTCGTGCGGGTGGCCGCGTTCCGGGCCGACTCGTTCGCCGACTTCGAGCGGGGCATCGAGCGCGTCGACTGGGACGCCTACTTGGCACCCGACGCCGGCGTGCGGGTCCGGGCCACCAGCCACGCGTCAGCGCTGTTCCACACCGGGGCCGTCGAGGAGCGCGTGCTCGACTACCTGGGGCCGGGCGACCAGCTCGTGCTGGTGCGCCTCGAGCATGACCGGGTGACGGTGAGCGTCGACACCTCGGGCGAGCACCTGCACCGGCGGGGCTGGCGGCTGGCCACGGCCAAGGCGCCGGTGCGCGAGACGCTGGCGGCCGCCCTCCTGCTGGCCTGCCGGTGGGACGGCTCGGTCCCCCTCGTCGACCCCCTCGCCGGGTCGGGAACGATCGCCGTCGAGGCGGCGCTGCTGGCCCGCCGCCGGGCACCCGGCCTCGGCCGCTCGTTCGCCGTGCAGGCGTGGCCGTCGTTCGAGCCGGGCACCTGGGCCAGTGCCGTCGGCGCCGCCAGGGCGGCCGAGCGGGACCCGACCGTGGCGGTGGTGGCGACCGACCGCGACGCCGGTGCCGTGCGGGCCGCCCGCGACAACGCCGAGCGTGCCGGCGTGGCCGGCGACGTCGAGGTCCGCCAGGCCGCCGTGTCCGACCTCGCACTGCCGGCGGAGCCGGGCTGGGTGGTCACCAACCCGCCCTACGGCGAGCGGGTCGGCGCCGGGCGGGCCCTCTACGGCGCGCTCGGACACGCCGTGGCCACCCGCGGTGGCGCGCCGTGGCGGATCGGGCTGCTCGTGGCCGACCCGGCCCTGGCGAGAGCGACCGGGCTGGCGCTCACCGAACGGCTGCGCACCACCAACGGCGGCATCCCGGTCCACCTCCTGACGGGCGGGGTCCGGGTCGGCAAGGCCTGAGCGCGAACAACCACCCACGGCGCGCGCCGCGGCTACGGTCGCCGGCACGCGGACCGACGGCTGGGTCCGCCCAACGAGAGGACCCACCGACATGCGCGCCCGCCGAACCCTGGTCGCCGTGCTCCTGCCGATGTCGCTGCTGGCCGCGGCCTGCGGCGGTGGCGGCGACGACGACGCCGAGGCCCCCACCACCTCGGCTGGCTCCGACACCACGGCCGCCGCCACCACGGCGGCCCCCGACACCACCGCCGAGCCCACCACCACCACGGTGGCGGCACCCGCCGAGGTGTTCATCCGGCCGATGTTCGTGCTGGGCGACGGCAGCGGCGGTGGCCTCGGCGACGAGACGGTCAGCGTGGCCCCGTCGCCGGACGACACCCTGCGGGTGGAGTTCAGCGAGAACGAGGTGTCGGGGCTCGGCGACTCCAGCCGGGCCGCCTCGTGGAACGCCGTCACCGTGGCGTCGATCCTGAGCGGAGCACCGCTCACCGGCGCCTACAAGTTCACCATCGACGGGCGCATCGACGGCCCGAGCGCCGGCGCGCTGAAGACGGTGGCGGTGCTCAGCCTCCTCTACGGCGACGAGATCGCCGACGACATCACGATGACCGGCACCATCAACCCCGACGGCACGGTCGGGCCGGTCGGCGGCATCCCCGAGAAGGTGCAGGGCGCCATCGACGAGGGCCTGGCCCGCGTCCTGATCCCGGTGGGCCTGCGCAACTCGGTGTCGGCCGGCACCGGCGAGCTCGTCGACGTGGTCGACCTCGGGCGACGGGCCGGCATCGAGGTGCAGGAGGTGTCCACCGTCTACGAGGCGTACGAGGAGTTCACCGGCCAGCCCCTGCCGAAGCTCGACCGCAGCGGCGACACCCGCCTCGACGACAACACCTACGACCGTCTGAAGGCCGAGGCCGACGGCTTCCTCGCCTCCTACCAGGAGTCGATCAGCGCCTTCCTCGCCCTCGACCCCAGCATCCAAGAGCTGCTCATCGACCTGGCCGTCCAGGCCGAAGACGCCGCCAACCGGGCCAGCAGCCTGTCGACCCAGGGCCTCCAGGCCGGCGCTTTCGGCTCGGCCACCGAGGCCGCCGCGCTGGCCGACGCCGCCGCCGGTGCCGGCCAGGCGGTCCAGATCCTGTTCACCCAGGGCGTCGACCCCTTCCTCACCCGGGTCAGCCAGAGCCAGGCCATCGAGGGCCAGGTGTTCTCGCTGCTCGACTCGCTCAAGACCTTCGAGCCCGGCAACGTGAGCGACGCCTCGTCGCTCATGAACGCCTACGCCAACGCCCTCGACGCCTACAGCGTGGCCCAGTTCGCCGGCAACCAGCTCGACAGCTACACCCAGGACCTCATCGACGGGGTGCCCCTGGAAGAGGTGCTGCCCAACCTGGTGCTGCCGCTGGTGTTCTTCGAGGTGGCCGGCACCCAGGTCGACGTGGCCGAGTCGCTGTTCGACGTCGGGCGCGACCTCGACGGACCTCCGATCAGCGGTGCCCTCGACCTCGCCTCCACCGCCGACTTCTTCCGCAAGGCCAGCGACGCCAACTTCGCCGCCTTCCAGGCGACGGTGGTGAAGAACACCGCCAACGACTTCGGGATCTCCGAGGACCGGGCCCTGGGCCTGTTCGCCAACGCCGACATCGACGTGGCCCTGTCGCTCAGCCAGCGCAACGTGATCGAGGGCCTGCAGCAGTACATCGGCGAGGGCGAGCCCAACGCCGAGTACGCCCTGCTCGGCTTCGGCATCAGCAACTACGCCCGCAACGCCGGGCTCATCGAGAAGTACTACAGCAACGGCATCACCGACGAGAACCTCGAGGTCGTCGACGTGCAGTCGCAAGCTGCGCTCACCGCCGGCCTCGAGCTCGGCAAGGAGCAGCTCGAGGCGACCATCGGCCTGCTGCAGGAGCAAGACGTGCAGCCGGCCCTGCAGGCCGGCGCCCTCGAGTCGGCCAACCTCGACCGAGAGGGCGACATCGCCGACAAGTTCAGCGCCCTGAACAGCTACTGGGCCGGCTTCCTGTCGGGCCGGGTGCTCGCCTACCTGGGTGGCTTCGAGACCGAGGGCCTCGACCGGACGGTCGGCTGACCACCATGCAGCTCGGCATGGTCGGCCTCGGCCGCATGGGCGCCAACATGGTGCGGCGCCTGCTGCGGGCGGGGCACGAGTGCGTGGCCCACGACGTCACGCCCGAGGCGGTGGCGCGAGCCACCGCCGACGGCGCCGTCGGGGCCGCCACCCTGGCCGAGCTGGTCGAGCGGCTGCACCCCCCGCGCCACGTGTGGATCATGGTGCCGGCCGCCGTCGTCGACGGCACCCTCGACGCGCTGGTGCCACTGCTGGCAACGGGCGACACCGTGATCGACGGCGGCAACAGCCACTACCGCGACGACGTCGCCCGGGCGCAGCGGCTGTCGGCCGCCGGCGTCCACTACGTCGACGCCGGCACGAGCGGTGGCGTCCTCGGGCTCGAGCGGGGCTACTGCCTCATGCTCGGCGGTGAGCCCGAGGCCGTGGCCCGCCTGGTGCCGGTGCTCGACAGCCTCGCCCCCGGTGTCGACACCGCCCCGCGGACCGAGGGCCGTACCGGCGACCCGACCCCGCAGGAGCGGGGCTGGCTGCACTGCGGCCCGGCCGGCGCCGGCCACTTCGTGAAGATGGTCCACAACGGCATCGAGTACGGCCTCATGGCCGCCTACGCGGAGGGCCTGAACCTCCTCCACCACGCCCACGGCGGCCAAGCCGACCGGGCCGCCGACGCCGAGACCACCCCGCTGCGCGACACCACACTGGCCGCCTACGACTTCGACGTCGCCGCCATCACCGAGCTGTGGCGCCGCGGCAGCGTGGTGGCCAGCTGGTTGCTCGACCTCACCGCGGCCGCCTTCGCCGCCGACCCCGAGCTGGCCGCGTTCGAGGGCCGGGTGAGCGACAGCGGCGAGGGCCGCTGGACGGTGCAGGCGGCCGTCGAGGCCGGTGTGCCGGCACCGGTGCTGAGCGCCGCGCTCTTCCAGCGCTTCGCCAGCCGGGGGGAAGACCGCTTCGCCGGCCAGGTGCTGTCGGCCATGCGCCAGCAGTTCGGCGGCCACCACGAGCGACCCGCTCGATGAGCCCCGACACCGGGAACCTCCGCCGCGCCGACGCGCTCGTGCTGTTCGGTGCCACCGGCGACCTGTCGAAGAAGAAGCTGTTCCCGGCCGTCTACCACCTCGAGCGCCACGGCACGCTCGGCGTGCCCGTCGTCGGCGTGGCCCGCAGCACGTGGAGCGAGCCGGAGTTCGACCGCCACGTCGCCGAGAGCATCACCGCCGCGGTGCCCGACGCCGACCCGGCGCTGGTGGCCAAGGTGCGCGACGACGTGGCGCTGGTGGCCGGCGACTACGGCGACCCCGCCACGTTCCAGGCCCTGGCCGCCCGGCTCGACCTCCTCGGCAGCGACGACGCCGTGTTCTACCTCGCCATCCCGCCCGACCTGTTCGAGCACGTCGTCGACTCGCTGCGGGCCGTCGGGCTGCACGAGCGGGGCCGGGTGGTGCTGGAGAAGCCGTTCGGGCGTGACCTGGCCAGCGCCCGCCGCCTGAACGCCGTGCTGCACCGCTCGTTCCCCGAGGAACGGATCTTCCGCATCGACCACTACCTCGGCAAGGAGAGCGTCGAGGACCTGCTCGTGTTCCGCTTCTCCAACGCCTTCCTCGAGCCGATCTGGAACCGCAACTACGTGGCGTCGGTGCAGATCACGATGGCCGAGGAGTTCGGCATCGAGGGGCGCGGCGCGTTCTACGACGAGGTCGGGGCGCTGCGCGACGTGGTGCAGAACCACCTCCTGCAGGTGGTGGCGCTGCTGGCCATGGAGCCGCCGGTCGGGCCGTCGTCGAGCCACCTCCAGGACGAGAAGGCGAAGGTCTTCGCCGCCATGCAGCGCGTCGACTGCAGCTCGATGGTGCGGGGGCAGTACCGCGGCTACCACGACGAGCGGGGCGTCCCGGCCGGCTCGTCCACCGAGACGTTCGTCGCGCTGCGGCTGTTCATCGACTCGTGGCGCTGGGCCGGCGTGCCGTGGTTCGTGCGGGCCGGCAAGGCCCTGTCCCGCACCGCCACCGAAGCCGTCGTCGAGCTGCGCCAGCCGCCCCGGCTGCTGTTCGACGAGGCGGGCGGGGCGCCGCCGGCGGCCAACCTGGTGCGGTTCCGCCTCGGCAAGGGCGACGGCGTCACGCTGTGCGTGCAGGCCAAGACCCCCGGCCCCCACCTCGACAGCGAGGCCGTCGATCTCCGCTGCGACTTTGCCGCCGCCCTGGGCGACCGTCGCGACGCCTACGAGCGCCTGCTCGGTGACGCCATCGAGGGCAACCAGCGGCGCTTCGCCCGCCAGGACATCGTCGAGGAGACGTGGCGAGTGGTGCAGCCCGCCCTCGACAACCCGGGCCCGATCCGCTCGTACGACCGGGGCACGTGGGGACCGGCGGCCGCCGACGCGCTGCTCGGCGACGGCGGTCGCTGGCACGAGCCGGAGTAGCGGTGCACGTCGAGGTGCTGCCGGCCGACCAGGTGCCGGGACGGGCGGCCGTGTGGGTGGCCGAGCGGCTGTGGCAGGCGGTGGCCGAGCGCGGCGTCGCCCACCTGGCCCTCAGCGGTGGCCGCACCCCGCAGGCCATGCTGGCCGAGCTGTCACTCGTGCCGGCACCGTGGCGCCGCGTGCACGTGTGGCAGGTCGACGAGCGGGTCGTGTCGAGCGGCGACCCCGACCGCAACCTCACCGGGCTGCAATGGGCCCTGCTCGACCACGTCGTCCCGCTGGCCGTGCACACCTTCGACGTCGATGGTCCCAACCTCCACGCGGCGGCCGAGCGCTACGGCGACAAGCTCATGACGCTGTGCCCCGACGGCCTCGACGTGGTGCACCTCGGCCTCGGCGACGACGGCCACACCGCCAGCTGGCCGCCGGGTGACCCGGTGGTCGACAGCCCGAGCCACCTGGCCGGCGTCACCGGCCGCTACCGGGGCCACGTCCGGCTGACCGTCACCGTCCCGACGGTGGCGATGGCCCACCACCGCCTGCTGCTCGTGACCGGCGCCGACAAGGCCGACGTGGTGGGTCGGTTCGCGGTGGGCGACCAGAGCCTGCCGGCCGACCGTGTGCCCCGCGACGGCACCACGCTGCTGTGCGACGAGGCCGCCGGCGCGCTCCTCACCCGGTAGCGGCGGCCGGCACCGGCAGCCTGACCGCCGCCCGCACCCCCACGGCGACGGCGGCGGCGCCGGCAGCCAGCGCGAGCGCCGTCGCACCCCGGTCCCACCATGCCGGAACGTCGCTCACCAGCACCGCGCTCGACCACACCTCGAGGCGGGGCACCGCCCACGCCAGCAGCGACGCCCCGGCGCCGGCCACCACGGCACCGCGCCACGGCAGCCGCACGGCCGCCGCCCCGAGGGCCAGGCCGGCCGCGAGGGCCAGCAGCACCACCCCGGTCCACGCACCACCGCCGGCCTTGGGCGCGGTGGCCAGCGACCAGGCGACCGGCAGCCCCGCCGCCGCGGCCACGACCACGGAGACGCGCGCCACCGCCTCGCGACGCAGCCCGCCCAGCGCCAGTGCGACCGCCGCCGCCACGGCGGCCAACCACCACGGCCACGGCGCCGGGGCGTCGAGCCGCACGTACCGCCCGCTGACCAACACCTCGGCGCCGTCGACGACGAGGGGCACCTCCCAGGGCGTCACCTCCGCCACCGGGTCGCCGGTGCCCATCCAGTGGATGCGGTGGTCGTGGAACCGCACGGTGCCGTCGGCTCCGACCGTGCGCCACTGCGGTTCGGCATCCGCACCGACCCCCTCGGGCACGGCCACCAGCGGCCGTCGGGTCTCGTTCAGGTACGACGCCTCGCTGTTGCGGTTCTCCTCGACGGTGCCGTCGGCGGCCACCCGCAGGTAGGGCTCGCCGCGGTAGCCCGGCACCTCGGCCACCGTGCCGGCCTCCACGGTGAGGCGCAAGAAGGCGTCACCGCCCTCCACGGCCACGTCGACGGTCGGCGTGGGCGGCGTGACGGCCAGCACCTCCGAGCGCACGTTCCCCGGTCGGGCCGGGTCGGCCGCCGCCGGCGCCGCCGGCACCACCACGGTGGCGGCCGCCAGCCCGGCCAGCAGGGCGGCGGCACGGCGCGCGAGCACCCCGGCAGCCTGTCGCCGGCAGGCCGGTCCGCGCCAGGCAGCACCACGACTACCGTCGCCCTCGGCCACGGCGGGGATGCCGTGTCCGACCGTGGAGGAACGCCATGACCGACACCGTCTCGTCCCGCTCGATCTCGCTGGCCGCCGCCCAGCGGGTGCTCGCTGCCGCCGTCGACGCCGCCGCCGAGCGCGGCCTGGCGCTGTGCATCGCCGTCTGCGACCCCTCCGGCGAACCGGTGGTGACGGCCCGCATGGACGGCGCGCCGCGCCTGTCGGCCCGTATCGCCGCCGACAAGGCCTTCACGGTGGCGTCGTTCAACGGCCTGCCCACCAGCAGCTGGTGGGACCTCATCAAGGACAACCCGTCGCTCGTCCACGGCATCACGCACACGCCCCGGCTCATCGTGTTCGGCGGCGGCATCGCGCTCACCGTCGACGGGGAGGTGGTCGGCGCCATCGGCGTGTCGGGCGGCTCGTCGACCGACGACGAGGAGGTCGCCGGCATCGCCGCCGCCGTGCTCTCAGCGGACTGAGGCGACGACCGAGACGCCGGGTACAGTCCGGGCGTCATTCGACCCAAGGGGGAAATGTGCCGCAGTTCCTGACGCCCGAGTGGATGGACGCCGCTCGTGGGATCCGCGAGAAGTACGCCGACCAGGCGCCGGCGGTGCCGCACAAGATCCGGATGAACCAGGTGATCACCGACGTGCCCTTCGACGAGACCGGGCAGGTGCGCCTGTTCATGGACACGTCCGAGGGTCAGGTGCACATGGAGCTCGGCGAGCTCGAGAACGCCGACGTGACGGTCACCACCGACTACGAGACGGCCCGCAAGATCTTCGTCGACCAGGACCCGCAGGCCGGCATGCAGGCCTTCATGTCCGGGAAGATCAAGGTGCAGGGCGACATGACCAAGCTGATGATGATGCAGTCGACGGCGCCCGACGCCACCGCCCTGGCCATCGCCCAGGAGATCAAGGCCATTACCGAGTAGTCGGTGATCCTCATCGCCGGCACCATCGACCTGGCCGACCCGGCCCGCCGCGACGAGTGCGTGGCGGCCACCGTGCCACTGCAGGAGGCCAGCCGCGCCGAGCCGGGATGCCTGGCCTATGTCTTCGCGGCCGATCCCGTCGTGGCCGGGCGCATCGTCGTGTTCGAGGAGTGGGCCGACGCGGCGTCGCTCGAGGCCCACTTCCGGCACTCGAACTACCTCGAGAACCGCCGGCTGCTCGGCGGCTTCGGCATCGCGAGCATCGACGTCTGGAAGCACCGCACCGACGCCAGGGACCGCGTCTACAGCCCCGAGCGGGTGCCGTCGGCCCGCTTCTGGTCGGTCGAGTAGGCCGTCAGGCCGAGACGGCGACCGGCTCGGGGGCCGCCTCGGCCACGACCGGTGCTCGCTCGTGCGACGGCCGCACGAACCACGCCGACACGGCGCCGAGGGCGGCCACCGCCGCCCCCACGGTGAAGGCGAGGCCGTAGCTCCCGACCACCCCGCGGGTGGCCTCGCTGCTCTCCTGCACGGCCACCAGCACCTGCGACCCGACGACGGCGCCGACCTGGCCCATGAGCTGCTGCAGCGCGCCGGCCACGCCGAGATCCGCCTCGTCGACCTCGTTGGCCACGGTGGCGCCCATGGCCGGAGACTGGACGCCGAGCCCGACGCCCGACAGCGCCAGCGCCAGCACGATGAACCACGTGGGCGTGCCCTCGCCGATGGCGGCCAGGCACAGCATGGAAGCGACCACGCCGAGGCTGCCGACCACGCCGGCCACCCGCTCGCCCACCCGCACGGTGACGCGGCTGGCCGTGGGCGCCGCGATCGAGAAGGCCAGCGGCCGCGAGATGATGAGCAGGCCGACGTAGGCGGTGGCGAACCCGAGGCCCTCCTTCAAGAGCACGGGCGTCAGCAGGAAGCCACCCATGTAGGCGAAGTTGGCCAGCGACTGGGCGCCGATGGGCGCCACGATGTTGCGGCGCCGCAGCCACGACAGGGGCAGGAGCGGCTCGTCGACCCGGCGCTCGACCCGCACGAAGGCCGCCAGGGCCAGCCCGGCCACCGCCACGAGGGCCAGCAGCGGTGGGCTCGTCCAGCCCCAGGCCCGGCCGCGGTTCACGGCGAACAGCAGTGACGTGGTGGCCAGCGCCAGCAGCAGCGCGCCCCGCCAGTCGAAGCGGACGCCGACCTGGCGCTCGGTCTCGGGCAGCAGCACCAGGGCCACCAGCGCGCCGAGCACGCACAGCGGCGCCTGCACCAAGAAGATGGCCCGCCAACCGACCGCCTCGACGAGCGGCCCGCCGAGGACGACACCGATCACCGGCGCGCCGGCTCCCACGAAGCTCCACCACCCGAGCGCCCGCACCCGCTCGTCGTGCTCGAAGATGCGGTTGATGATGGCGATGGCCGCCGGGCCGGTGGCCGAGCCGAAGCCGGCCGACAGCGTGCGGAACACGATGAGCGCCGCCGGGTTCCAGGCCAGCGCGGTGAGGAACGCGAACACGCCGGCGCCGACGAGCCCGACGAGGAACAGGCGCTTGTGGCCGAACAGGTCACCGGCCTTGCCGGCCGCCGGGCCGACGATGCCGAAGGCCAGCATCGGACCGGTGATCGTCCAGTTGACGACGCTCACGCTGGTGCCGAAGTCCTCGGCGATGTCCGACAGCGACACCGCCAGCAGCGTGATGGTGACGCCCACGGTGAACAGCCCGACGAGCGTGACGGTGAGCACCGCCCACCGGTTGCTGACCCGGCTGCGCTCGGAGAAGCGCTGGCGGAGGCGGTAGAGCGAGGGCCAGGTGGCGACGTTGTGCTCCTCGACCCCCACGGCGGCGTCGGTGACCTCCCGGGGCGACCAGGGCGACTCTCGCCTCGGTGGCTGGCCGGCGTCGTTCATGGGACCCAGGCTACCAACTGGTTGTGCCCTGCAAGCATCACTCTTCGGGACGGCCGGCCCTGGCGCCCCTACCATCGCCGTGTGCGCCGGAGCCTCGCCCTCACGGCTGCGGCCCTGGCCCTCGTGGCGGCATGCGGCTCGGGTACCGGTCCGGCCACGCTCGGGCCGGCTCCCACCGCCGACCTCGGGCCCCGGCCCACCCAGGAGCTCTACCCGGCGACGTTCGAGCCGGTCACGGTGCCGCCCCCGCCGTCGGTCGACACCGTGGTGCTGCCGACGCTGCCCCCGACGTTGCCGCCGGTGTCGTGCCCGGGCGCCGAGGTGGCCGTCGAGGTCGCCGGGCGCCGGGTGCTGGTGCGCTCGGCCAACGTGCCGGCCCGCCGGCCGGTGGTGCTCGTGCTCCACGGCCACGGCGGCGGGCCCGAGGAGATCGAGCTGCTGTCGGGCGCCACCGACCTCGCCCGCCGCGGCGAGGCGGTGGTGGCCTACCCCGAGGGCAGCCGGGCCCGCCCACGGGGCCGCACGTGGGCCACCGGTGCCGGCGCCCGCTCGGCCGCCGAGGGCGACGACGTCGCCTTCCTCGCCGCCGTGCTCGACGACATGGTGGCCAACCGCTGCGGCGACCCCGAGCGGGTGCTGCTGCTCGGCCACGACGCCGGCGCCGCCTTGGCCGTGCGGGCGGCCTGCGACCCCCGCCTCAACGGGCGGGTCACCGCCGTGACGGCGGTGGCGGCGGCGGCCGGCTTCGACACGGTCGGGCCCTGCGGCGCCGACGGGCTCGGCCCCGTGCCGCTGCTGGCGGTGGCCGGCCGCGCCGACGAGGTCACGCCCTACGACGGCGAGGGGCCGCTGCTCCCACAGGAGGCCTGGTTCGCCGCGGTGGCCGGGCCGCTGAACGGCTGCACCGCCGACCCGCCGACGCGCACCGACCCCAGCCTGCAGGTCGCCTTCCTCACCGCCGTCGGCTGCCAGGCCAACACCGTGCTCGTGACGATCGGCGACGGCGACCACGGCTGGCCGGGCCGGCCGGTGACCGGCCAGCCGGCCAGGGCCGGGTTCCTCGCCACCGACGCCGCCTGGGCGCTGCTGAGCGCCCTCACCGCCGCGTGAGCGTCAGCCCGGCACCCAGTTGCCGTGGAAGCCGAACGGCACCCGCGAGGGCAGGTGGACCCGCGCCACGGGCTCGCCGGCGAAGTCCTGGGCCGACAGGATGACGAGGTCGCTGGTGTCGGTCTCGGGCACGTACACCACCGCCAGCACGTAGCCGACGTCCTCGCCCGCTCCTTCGGCGCTGGGCACGAACACGCCCTCGGTGGCGCCGCTGCCCTTGCCGAAGGAGTGGAACGTGGAGCCCCCGGTGGCGAGGTCGTACTTGAGCAGGCCGGCGTCGGCGAAGTCGGCCCCGTCGATCACGTCGTCGCCGAACGAGCTGCTGTAGCCGTAGCGGTGGCGCTGCGACACGAGGCGCTCGTCGACGCGGGGGAACTCGACCGGGCGGTCGTCGAGCTGCTGCTCGCGCACCGACCCGCCGGCCAGGTCGACGGTCCAGCGCCACAGCGTGGGCTTGCCGTCGTTGGGGCCGCTGCGGTCCTTGTCGAACATGCGAGGGTGGCGCACGACGTCGAGCACGATGCGGTCGCCGTCGTCGTAGCTGTTCATCGGGTGGTACACGTAGCAGGGGGCCACGTCGAACCACCGCACGTCGCCGGCCTCGCCGTCGCGGGGCAGCACGCCGATGCGAGCCGGGTGCTCGTCGTTCCACGCGTAGGGGAAGCGCCCGGCCGCCGCCATCTCGAGGTTGAACGTGACCGGCAGGTCGTAGAGCACGGCGTGGCGCTCGGTGAGCGAGAAGTCGTGCACCATCGGGGCGTCGGGCACCGGCACGTTCACCGTCCGGGTCACCACGCCCTCGGGCGAGATCACGACGTACTGCAGGTACTCCCAGCCCCAGTAGTAGGCGATGCCCGACAGCTCGCCGGTGACGGGGTCGAGCTTCGGGTGGGCGGTGAAGCCGCCCGGCAGCGTGCCGCCGAAGTCGCACACGCCGAGGGTGTCGAGCTCGTAGGTCAGCTCGTAGGGGCGGCTGCCGGCCTCCACGATGGCGAACGTGCGACCGGCATGGCCGACCACGTTGGTGTTGGCGGCGAAGTCCATGCCGCCGTGGGTGGGCCCACCGGCCCAGGTCTCGCCGAGCGCCTCGGCCACGGCCTGGTTGCGGACCCAGCGGTTGCGGTACCACTCGGCCTTGCCGTCACGCAGGCGGATGCCGTGCACCATGCCGTCGCCCGAGAACCAGTGGTAGGTCTCCGGGTTCGGGTCGCTCAGCGGGTTGGGGCCGTTGCGCAGGTAACGGCCGTCGAGCGACGCCGGGATGGTGCCGGTGACGCGCAGGTCGGTGACGGTGTGCTCCTCGCGCACCGGCGCGAAGTTGCCGGCGAGGTAGCGGTTGGCGACGATCGACACGTTCGGGACCCCCATGTTCCGACTCGGGTAACAGCGTTACCTTGACCGATCCGGCGCCCCCCGTCAACGGGCGAGCGCCGCCTACCCCTTCAGCTTGTCGCCGAGCGGGCGGAGTGCGGCGGCCAGGTCGGCCACTGCCCACCGGTCGTCGCGCTCCACCGCCTCGGCGAAGGCCCACGACTGCACCCGCTGCACCTTGCCGCCCTGCACGAAGAAGGTCTCGCCGTTGAAGGCGCAGTCGGCCGACGCCAGGTACGCCACCAGCGGCGAGATGTTGGCCGGGTCCCACACGTCGAACGAGCCGGCCTCGTCGGGGGCCTTGATGATGTCCCCGAGGCCGGGCGTGGCCTCGGTGAGGCGGGTGCGGGCGGCGGGCGCGATGCAGTTCGACATGACGCCGTAGCGGGCCAGCTCCTTGGCGCAGATCTGGCTGAAGGTGGCGATGCCGGTCTTGGCGGCGCCGTAGTTCGACTGGCCCGGGTTGGCGAACAGACCCGACGTCGACGACGTATGGACGATGTTGCGCGGCTTGGCGACGCCGGCCTTGTGCTGCTCGCGCCAGTAGGCGGCCGCCCAGCGGGTGGGGGCGAAGTGGCCCTTCAGGTGCACGGCGATGACGGCGTCCCACTCCTCCTCCGTCATGTTCACGAGCACGCGGTCGCGCAGGATGCCGGCGTTGTTCACGAGGATGTCGAGGTCGCCGAACGCCTCCACGGCGGAGTTCACGAGACGCTGGGCGCCTTCCCACGACGCGACGTTGTCGCCGTTCACGACGGCCTCGCCGCCCATGGCCTTGATCTCGGCCGCCACCTGCTGGGCCGGGGTGGCATCGCCACCGGTGCCGTCGGCCTCGCCGCCGAGATCGTTGACGACCACCTTGGCGCCTTCGCTGGCGAACAGCAGGGCGTGCTCGCGCCCGATCCCCCGCCCGGCGCCCGTGATGATGGCGACCCTCCCGTCGAGTGCACCCATGTGTGCCGCCTCCCCTGACTGCTCGTGAACGGCGGCACGCTACAAGCGCCGGCTCGAGCGGCCGAAACCGACGATCAGCCGAGGAGGATGTTCACGGTGGTGCCACGGCGAACCACCTTGCCCTCGCCGGGGGCGAAGGCCACCACCTTGCCGGCGTCGGGCCCGGCCACCTCGCCGGGAGCCAACCCGTTCTGCTGGAGCGCAGCCACCGCCTCGGGCAGCGTGAGGCCGCCGATGGCCGGGACCGTGACCACGTCGGGGCCCTTCGACACGACCACCGTGACCGTCTCGCCGCGCGGCAGCGACTGCCCGGCGCCCGGCGAGGTGGACACCACGTTGCCCGGCGCCACCGAGTCGCTGAACACGTCGTCGCCGCGGGCCACCACCAGCTGCAGGCCTTCCAGCGTCGCCTTGGCCGCGTCGAAGGGCTGGTTCACGACGTCGGGCACCTGCCGGGGAGCGGGACCGCCCGACAGGATCACATCGACCGTGGTGCCCTTCACCACCTCCGTGCCGGGCGGGAGGGCCTGGCCGCCGACACCCCACAGGATCACCGTGCCGGCCGGGGCCACCTCGTCGAACTGCTCGCCGGCCACGTTCATCACGAGCTTCTGCTCGTCGAGCAGAGCCTGCGCCTCCTCGCGCGTCTTGCCGGCCAGGTCGGGCAGCGGCGACAGGGTCGGGCCGAGCGACACCCACATCCTGAAGGTCTCGCCCTTCTCGAGCTCGCCGGTGGTGGGGTCCTGGCGGAAGATGCGGCCCTCCTCGGCCTCGTCGCTGCGCTCCTCCACCCGCACGATCTCCCAGCCGTTGGGGCTGATGATGTTCTCGGCCCGGCTGGCCTCGAGGCCCACCAGGTTGGGTACGGGGTAGCTGGGGGTGGCCGCCTCCTGCACGTAGTACCAGGCCGCGAATCCGCCGGCGGCGAGACCGCCGAGCAGCAGGAGCACGGCCAGCACCTTCCACCAGCGCCGGCCCTTCCGGCGGGGCGGCTCGGCGGGGGGCGGCGCCGTGCGGGCGGCGGCGGTCGACGGCATGGCACGGGTGGGTTGAGCGGGCGCCATGGCTCGGGTCGGCTCTGGCGGCGCCACCACCGCCGTCGGCGCGTACGCGGGGCCACCGGGCAGCGCCCGGGCCGCCTCGAGGGGGTCGGCCGTCGCGTCGTCGAAAAGGGCCGGGGCGTCGGGTGCCACCGCGTGGGCGGCCACGAGGGCGACCGGCGCCGCGGCCTCCCGCTCGGCCGGCGACGGTGGGGCCGGGGGTGGCCCGGCGCTGCCGGCCGCCGCCACCAGCGTGTCGTCACGGCGCAGCCCGGGGATGGTGGCCACCAGCGGCAGCGGCTGGGGCCGCGGCAGGCGCTCGGCGGTCTGCACGAGCGCCCGGCCCAGCTCGCCGGCGTCGTAGCGCTCGGCCGGGTCGGGGCGGCCGGCCCGCTCGAGCACCGACGCCAGCGCGCCCAGGTCGGCCGACACCGGCATGAGCTTGTCGAGCCGGTTCATGAGGGTGGCCACCGTGGTGTCGGCCGCGAACGGCACCTGGCCGGTGGTGGCCTCCACGAGGGTGAGCGTGAGCGAGTAGACGTCGGTCTTGCCGTCGACGGTGAGGCCGCGGGCCTGCTCCGGCGACGCGTAGCGGGCGGTGCCGAGCACCACGCCCGACGGCTCGGTCCAGGCCGCCTCGGCCACGGCGCGGGCCAGGCCGAAGTCGGCGATGCGCAGCCGGCCGTCCTCGCCGAACAGCAGGTTGGCCGGCTTGATGTCGCGGTGGACCATGCCGCGCCGGTGGGCGTAGTCGAGGCCGCGGGCCGCCTCGAGCCCCACCACGAGCGCCTGGCTCGGCGACAGCTGGCGGCCCCGGTCGAGCATGGCCCGCAGGCTCCCGCCGCCGAGGTACTCGGTGACCAGGTAGGGCGCGCCGGAGTCTTCTCCCCAGTCGTAGACCTGCACGAGGTTGGGATGGCTGAGCGAGGCGGCCGCCTGGGCCTCGGCCCGGAAGCGCTTCAGGAACGACGCGTCGGCGGCCAGCGTGGGGTGCAGCAGCTTCACCGCCACCCGGCGCCGCAGCTGCGCGTCCTCGGCCAGGAACACCGTGGCCGAAGCGCCGGTGCCGACGGGCGCGACGAGGCGGTAGCGGCCGCCCAGGACGCGGCCGATCTGGTCGTCACCGAACGCCGACATCGAGTCGAACCTACTGCCGCGCCCAGTGCCGATCGTGGCACCCCCGATGTCCGCGATGGCCGTTTCCTCCGGCATCCTTTTCGGCGATGGCCCGCCGTCTCGACAAGCAACGACTCATCCTCAGCGCCGTGCTCGCCGTGGCGTTGGGACTCATCCTCTACGGCGTGCTGTCGGCCGAGACCGGTGAGCGGGCCGTGAGGATCACCGACGCTGCCATCGAGGGCGTGTTCCCGAAGCCGGGCGACATCGTGCTGCGCCAGAGCGAGGTGCGCGTCGACCTCGCCAGCGGCTACCGCGGCATCCTCGTGATCGACGGCCAGGAGATCCCCACCTTCGACCTCGTGGCCACCGACGGTGGCGCGTCGAGCGGCGCCCAGTTCGATGCCGTGTTCGACCCGGCACTCAACACCGTGAGCTTCACCCCCAAGGTGGGCGCCACTATCGAGGCCTTCGCCCCCGACCGCCACACGGTCACCGCCGTGTACTGGAAGGAGTCGGAGGGCCGCGACGCCGCCCGCCAGTTCACCTGGACCTTCCGCGTCAGCTGACCAGCTGCCGGGAGCGACGCCGCCGGCTCACAGCCAGTGCACTTGGTCGACGAAGGCGTCGTCGCCCGCATGAGCGGCGAGCAGCCGGTCGAGCGCCTCCACGAACCGGCCGATGGTCGAACGTGCCCTCGGCCAGGCCGAGTCGGACGTGAAAACCAGCCCGTGGTGGTCGAGGCCCGCCTCGCTGCGGCTGCGGGCCAGCACGGCGAAGTCGGCGACGTTGTTCGTCAGGAGCGCACGGCGGTCGTCCTGGCAACAGCGCAGGAGCGTCTCGTCGTCGAGTGTGTGCCAACCGAGCTCGACGGCGGCGACGACGTCGTGGCCGCGGGCCCGAAGCTGTTGGGCGATGACCGGCGAGTAGTGGTGGTCGAGGGCCAGCCTCACGCGAGCGCGGCCTGCTCGCGCTCCCACCGTGCCCGCTCGGACGCCTCGACCTGGGCCGCCCACCGGCGATCGGCGTCGACCTCGTCGGCGAAGTCGGCGTAGAACGACACCGCCGCCCGAACCACGTCGGGGCCGACCGCGAAGTACTCAGCGGTGGCGCCGACATCGTTGCCGTGGTCGGCCAGCGTGGCGATCACCTGGCGCACCGCCAGCCGAGTGCCCACGAGGAAGGGCTCACGGCGACCAGCGGCACCGGCCCGGAACCGGACCCGGGGATGGCGGTCGGTCCGCAGCGCCTCCCCCAGCAGCCGGTCGGCCAGTGCGTTGCGCGACTCGGGCGACAGGGCGGCGGCCGCGTCGAGCAGGTCGCTGGTGACGCGCGAGAGGCGGAACGAGCGCTGCACCGATCCCTGGTCGAGCTCCATGGGATGCACTGTATCCCTCTGTCGTGCTGCTCAGCTCGGCGGCAGCTCACCGGTTTCCAGGAGGGCGAGGAAGCCGGCCTCGTCGAGCACGGGGATGCCGAGCTCCTCGGCCTTGGTGACCTTGCTGGCCCCGGGCTCGCGGCCGACGACGACGGCCAAGGTCTTCTTGCTGACGCTGCCCGGGCTCTTGCCACCCCGGTCCTTGATGGCGGCCTCGGCCTCCTCTCGACTGAACCCCTCGAGCGTGCCGGTGACCACCACCGCCTTGCCGGCCAGCACCGGCGCCAGCCCCCGTGACTCGACCCGGTCGAAGGCCACACCGGCGGCCCGCAGCTTGGCGACCATGTCGCGGTTGCGGGCGTCGGCGAACCACGCGGTGATCGACTGGGCGATCACCGGGCCGACCCCCTCGGTGGCGGCCAGGGTCACCTCGTCGGCCGCCATCACGGCGTCGAGGCTGCCGAACGTGCGGGCCAGCGCGTCGGCCGCCGCCGGGCCGAGGTGCTTGATGCCCAGGGCCACCAGCAGCTTGGGCAGCGGCCGCTGCTTGGAGCCCTCGATGGCGGCCAGCAGGTTGGCCACGCTCACCTCGCCCCAGCCCTCGAAGGCCAGCAGCTGCTCGGGCCGCAGCGTGTAGATGTCGGCCGGGTCGGCCACGAGCTCGGCCTCGGTGAGCAGGCGCACGGTGCGCTCGCCGAGACCTTCGATGTCCATGGCGCCACGAGAGCCGAAGTGCTCGACGCGGGCATCGCGCTGGTAGGGGCAGGCCGCCTCCACGCAGCGGGTGTCGGCCTCGCCCTCGAGGCGCACGAGGGTGGACTCGAGCGGGCACGGGCACGTGCGGGGGAACACCCACGGCTCGCTCCCCTCGGGCCGCAGCGACACCACCGGCCCCACCACCTCGGGGATCACGTCGCCGGCTTTGCGCACCACCACGGTGTCACCCGGGCGCACGTCCTTCAGGCGCACCTGGTCTTCGTTGTGGAGCGTGGCCATGCCCACCGTGGAGCCGCCGACGAAGACCGGCTCGAGCACGGCGAACGGCGTGGCCCGGCCGGTGCGCCCGATCGACACCTGGATGTCGCGCAGCAGCGTGGTGCGCTCCTCGGGCGGGAACTTGTAGGCGATGGCCCAGCGCGGCGCCTTCGACGTGGCGCCCAGCACCTCCCGCTGGGCCAGCGAGTCGACCTTCACCACCGCGCCGTCGATCTCGTAGGGCAGGCGGTGGCGGCGCTCCTGCCAGCCCAGGCAGTAGGCGTACACCTCGTCGAGCGAGCCGACCACCCGGATCTCGGGGTTCACCGGCAGGCCGAGCGAGCGCAGGAAGGCGAGCGTGTCGTGGTGGCTCGTGAGCTCGGGCCCGCCCACCACCTCGCCGAGCTGGTAGCACCAGATGGCCAGCCCCCGGGCCGCCGTGACCGTGGCGTCCTTCTGGCGCAGCGACCCGGCCCCCGCGTTGCGCGGGTTCACCGGCACCGGCTTGGGCTTCTTGCCCGCCGCCACCAGCTGCTCGTTCTCCTCCTGCTGGACCTGCTGCAGGGCGTGGAACGCGTCGAGCGGGAGGTACACCTCGCCCCGCACCTCGAGCACCTCGGGCGCACCGGCCAGCACCTTGGGCAGCACGGCGATGGTGCGGACGTTGGCCGTGACGTCCTCCCCCACCCGCCCGTCGCCCCGGGTGGCCGCCTGCACGAGCCGGCCGCCCTCGTAGCGCACGCTCATGGCCAGGCCGTCGATCTTCAGCTCGCACACGTACTCGGCCCGCTCGCCGCCGAGCCCCCGGGCCACCCGCTGGCCCCACGCCACCAGCTCGTCCTCGCCGAACGCGTTGTCGAGGCTCATCATCGGCACCCGGTGCTCGACCGGAGCGAACGCCTCTCCCACCGCGCCACCGGGGCGCTGCGTGGGCGAGTCGGGGGTCACGAGGTCGGGGTGGGCCTCCTCGAGGGCGCGCAGCTCACGGACGAGGGCGTCGTAGTCGGCGTCGCTGATCTCGGGCGCGTCGTGCCCGTAGTAGCGCTCGTCGTGGTGGCGGATCTCCCCCCGCAGCCAGTCGACACGGGCGACGGGGTCGTCGGGCGAGGGGCCGGCAGGCAGAGGCACGGCACCGACGATACGCAGGGGGTGCGCGCCGCCACCCAGTGCTCAGGCGCCGATGGTGAGGTGGGTGGCGGTGGCCTGGCTCGCCACCCGCTCGGCCACCTCGTCGAGCAGCGTGGCCACCCGTTCAGCCGTGTCCTCGTCGTGCAGCGCCAGACCGCACGCCGGTGTGACCACGGCTTGGCGGCGAAGCCGAACGGCATCGACCCCGGCCTCGACGAGCGAGCACCACAACGAGGCGAGGTCGCGCCAGTAGCGATCGCTCGACGTGCCGACGGGGCCGTCGGTGGGGATGGCCCCCCACGCGATCCAGCCGCCCTTGTCGAGGAAGTCGGCGAGGTACCCGGCCGTGGGCAAGAGGCTCTCGCGGACCGGCGCCGACAGCAGCCCGGGACCGGTGGCGAGGATGGCGGCCCAGTCGCCGTCGCCGCAGCAGTGCACGCCGGCGAGCGCGGTGGCCTCGACGGCGGCGAGCGCACCCGACACCAGGTCGATGGCAGCATCGGGCGGGACCGGGAAGCCCGGGCACATCACGGCGGCCATGCCCGGCTCGTCGAGCACGACCACCTGCTCGCACGCAGGCAGCGCCTCGGCGACGGCCTTGTGGATCGCCCGCAGGTGCACGCGCACGGCACGGATGGCCACGTCGAAGGCCCGATACGCGGGCACGCCGGCGTTCGTGAGGGCCAGGCCGAGCGTCACCGGCCCGGTGAGCTGCCACTTCACCGGCGCCGTGCGACCCCGGGCGCACTCGAGGAAGACGCGCAGGGAGGTGAAGGCCGGATGGTCGAGATCGGGCCGGATCTGGGCCATGGGGTCGAGGCGGCGGGGGTCGACGAGCAGCGCGCCGTCGTCGGCGACGCTCACGCCCCTGACGCCGACCAGCACCTGGGCCAGCATCCCCTCGTGCGGCGAGCGCTGCGGGAGCGACGGCGCCGGGGCCAGGTGCTCCCAGTGGGCGAGGGCGAAGTGGGCGGCCGCCAACGGGTCGCGATGAGGCAGGCTGCCCACACCTGTTGCCACCCCCGAAGGAAGCCGTACCTGCATCTCACCCCCCCCTGACCGGGCCTACGTTGGTCGACCCCCCGGCCGGCTGCCAAACCCGGCCGGCGCTGTTCATCGACACGTGATCTTCCTCGGGGACCCCGTTCGCCCTCGACCGGTCCCGCCCGACAACCTGGAGGGATGCCCGCCGGCACCGAACCCCTCCCCCGCCGTGCGCTGCCGTGGTGGGTCCCGGCCGCGCTCTGGGCGACGCTGCCGCTCACGGCCGGGCCAGCGCTGGCCGCCGCGCTCGACGGCGCCAGCGGGTCGCTGCAGGTGACGGCGGCGGCGGCGCTGTGGGCCGGCTGGCTCGTCGCCCTCGTCGCCATGCTGGTGCGCACGACGGTGTCGCTCACCACGCTGCGGGTGCTGGCCCCGGCCGCGCCGCTCGTGAGCCTGGCTGCGTCGTTCGCCGGGGCGTCGGCCCTCGAGGCCACCGCCGCCGTCGCCGTGTCGGTGCTGGCCTGCGTGGCCGCGTTCACCGCCGACGTCGGTGAGGCCTTCGTGCAGGGGTCGGCCTACGGCGACGAGCACCGCTTCCCCCTCAAGCCACCGGCGCCGCTGCTCGTGCTGCTCCCGGTCGCGTGGTCGATCACGGCCGCGACGCTCGCGGCCGGAGTGCTCCTGCTCGCCGTGGGCACCTGGGTGGTCGGCCTCGTCCTGGCCCCGCTCGGCGTCGCCCTGGCCGTGCTGCTGGCGCCCCGGCTCCACCGGCTGTCGCGCCGCTGGCTGGTGCTGGTCCCCACCGGGCTCGTGCTCCACGACCCGCTCGTACTGGCCGACACGGCCATGTTCCCTCGCCGCCAGGTGCGCCACGTGGTGCTGGCGCCGGCCGGCACCGAGGCCCTCGACCTCACCGGTGGAGCGCTCGGCTACGCCGTGGAGGTGGCCCTCGTCGAGCCGGGCACCGTGGTGCTGGCCGGGACGGTGCGCGACCCCCAGGGCAAGGGCATGCACGTCGGCTCGTTCCTGTGCTCCCCCAGCCGCCCTGGCCGCGCCGTGGCCGCCTTCGCCCAGCGTGATGGGGGTGACGGCGGACGGGGCGGCGTGCGACCATGAGGCCGTCGAGGAGGTCCGTCATGGTGAAGCGGCGAGCGGCGAGCATGATCACGGCAGCAGCGGTGGCGATCGTCGTCGGCGCCGGCACCCTGGTGCTGGCGGCACCGGCCCGGCCCACCGTGGTGCAGGCGACACCGGCCCGCCCCTCGTCGGCCCCCACCTCCGTCGCCGCCGCCGACGAGGAGGCCCAGGAACAAGCCGACGAGGCCGCCGAGAAGGCCCAGGAACAAGCCGACGAGGCCGCCGAGAAGGCCCAGGAACAAGCCGACGAGGC